>PJUK01000080.1_pt1 | contig 93623 bp, 104 predicted proteins | sample 1512211 | NCBI WGS metagenome assembly PJUK01 (sample SAMN08177668, study PRJNA422409) | Feces metagenome, whole genome shotgun sequencing project. | reverse complement strand
ATGTTCTTCACGCATCTTCTCGGTGCGCTTCTGAATCACTTCGTTTACTTTGCCTTCAGCAATCAGCTTGGCCTCTTCGTCCTGATCAAGTTGGGCAAACACCTTCTTCACAATTTCCGGATCGATACCCTCAAACTGTTTCTGCAGGCGTTGTAGTTCCCGTTGTGCAGTCTTAGCGGCATCACGCTCGCTTTGTAGTGCAGACTTCAAACCCTTCGGATCTTCATAACCTTCAAGGTCAAGGCGAAACTTCCCGTTTTCCTCGACATACAAAGCACGATGTTCTTCTTTGATCTGGTCTAGTGAATCCACAATAAATGGCAATGACATGTTCAAACCTCTCGTTTGATTAAGTTGAGCCTTATCTCAAGGCAATAAAAAACCGCCCGAAGGCGGTTTGTTTTTAAGATATTTTCCAAGAAACTAGAGTGCTTTTACTTGATTACATAGTGACGAATAACAAGAATGATCGAATAGCAACCTAAAAACCGTAATTATCAAAAAGCTCATTATGGTTCCAATAATTACAGCAACAATTGTCGAACTTAATGAAAGCTCACCTGTCACCGCACTCAATTGTTCAAATAAAACCCACCCTAAAAATGTAAAAATTAATAAAAAAAGAAAAATAAATCCTAAATAAAAAAGGTGACTTACAACCATTCTCCAAGAATTTATTTTGATGGTCTTTAAAGGAATATCTATTGTAAAAATGGTTCTGTTTCTCACGAAAGACCAATAGTTTATTACTAGCATGTCATTAGGAAATATTTCTTTAAACAATAAAAACTCAGCGTAATTAGCATTTCCAGCTCCTGTTAATGCCCCAACACGCAGATCTTTTAAAATAGCTTTTTCATCTTCATCATAATCGTCATCACGCTCAATATCTTTAATATCTTTCAAAAATTGGCGATATCTATTGAAAATATCTTCTCCAACTTTTTGATTTTGTTTATTAGTAACGATATCAATAATGATTTTAGACTTTTCAATAAATGATGGATCCACTTTACCCTCTAAATAATTATTTGCTGCTTGGGCTACTTATTAAGAAGAAAAGTGGATATGAATTCAATATTCACATATTGAAAAGTTAATCATATTCTTGAGTTTTGATTGTGACGCTCGTAAATACATATTTATCGGGTCTATCAATCTCAGACACATCCGTAAATTTCAGGTAAATATCATGAATATTTACACCCGTCTCAATTTCAAACTTATTGACCAGTTCTGCAATCTGAACAGTTAAAGCCTTTTCCAGCTCTTCCTTGCGTTTCTTACACTCCACTATCGAAATATTTGACATTTGGAACCCTCTTTTAACTTTTTACAGTCCTAACTCTTTAAACTTTAGCTCATCCAGCTTTCTGAGATGTTCCAGTGTGTAAAGCTGTCCATCCGGATCGAAGAACTTATCAAAATCAAAATTCCCCTCTTTGTAGAGCTTGTACCGTTTCGGGCCTAACCACTCTTTCTGAAAGAAATCGTCTGTTTTCTTAAAAAACTCTTTGAATGTGGTGTTTGCATCGATCTGGCCAATCAGCTGATCCCGCTCATCTTTAGGTATGTCCTTAACTTTACGTTCATCCATCACGAATGGACGTTCACCTACTAACAGGCCATCTTTATCAACTGGCACAAGAATCGATCTACAGTTTGGATGCAGCGGCGGTACACGTCTGGCGGGATCGTTGATCTCCCAAACTGAACCATCCAAAGATGCACAAAGTTTTGATGTTCTCCCATCCAAGGTGGCAATAAATCTTTCGTATTTAAAACCAAGCTGGACAAAACTTTCATGGTAAGCCTGATTAGCGACATGGCTGCGTACAGTTCTCACCGTACGCTCGATGTCAGACTTACTGGTATTTAGAATGCCATCATCGTAATTCTGGCGTTTGGTACCACGGATACGCTGGATGATTTCCTGATTTGACTTACCACTGCTGATCCCGTCCCGAATCGCATACTCAACTTTCTGCCGAGCACTTTCAGCAATTTTAGACAGCAGATCATCGACCAGTGCCCCGCCTACAAGTGGCGTTTTCTTGGCTGAAGAATAAAGCTTATTTCCGTTCTGCTTTTTAATCTTGCCGCCGTATAGTCTGGCAGCGTAGTTCGCCTCATATACTGCTAAAGCTGTAGCTGATACGGCGAATACTTCAGGAATGGAAGTGCTTAAACTGGCGAACCACTGAGAAATAAGATCTCGAATCTCTTTCAGATTGGTTGTGGTGTATTGGCCACCCGCTAAAGCCACCTTCTCTGCATCATTCAACTCATCCAGCAGATCCCGAAGCTTTGAAAGCATCGCATCTGATTCAGAATTAAATAACCTGGTTAATTCATTCACCGATTGAGATGATGCCCGATACAAATAAGCCTGGTGCTGAGTCAGTATCTCAATCAGATTTTTATGATCATTTGAAGCCATTTAGCCTCCTTACAACGGCAGACTATCCCGCTCTTCTTCAACACGAAGCAACTCATCCTGATAATCATGTGATGGCAATTTACCCGTAGCGATATATTCCCAATATGTTCTGAATGAGTTTTTACCCTGCAGTGCACCTTCATAAAGTTGCTTGGCCAGATTGATATCGTATTGCTGAACAATGAACTCAGGCTTCACAGTAAATGCATATTTGGAAGGATCCAGCTTTAGCCACTGAGCCGCATATTTAATGGCTTGTTCAATGGCTTCGGCAGCACACATCACGATGCTATGCAAGCTGGCATGCTGATCATCCTGACGTGCACGACGTGCTTCACCTGATTCCTGGCTATTGGTATCTATGACCTTTGCACCGGCTTCAAGCGCCGAGTTTTTCTGGGCATCCATTTCCTTCTTGGTCATCTCGATGCCATCACCCGAAATCTCTAAATAACCACAAGTCGACTCGTTAGGGAGACTCCAGACAGCCATGACTCCAGTCACGCTAATATCGGAATCTTCATCTAATCCACTCACCCATGGTTGTGGATGCGCCGTATGGTGCAATGACTGGTAATAGTCTGCACTTAACTGGTAATACTTCAGTGCAGCTTTGGCCATTGTCAGCAATGGTACCGAACCCACATCAGGTGAGTTATCCGTGGTACCGCAGAATACAAACGGCGTAAAGGAAAGCTGATTACCACCGAGATCAGGTGTTTTATCTTCAGGTAAAGCGCCATCAAATACCCGAACTGTTAAAGCACCGTTTTGCATGGATAAAACACGGTGCACGGTTTTAGTATCATGGCCAAACTCATCCTCACTATTATCAAACTGCTCTTCGAGCACCAACAGCTTGAGATCCTTACGGCCACCAATGCTGTTCTCCTTCCAGTTAATGATTGATAGTGCGTCATACATTGCAAAGTAAGGAACACCCTCACCATCTACGTCCACCAATAAGCCGCAGCGGCCACATTCCAACAGCTCTACACATACACGGATAAATAGCTGCTTTAACCCAAAACCATCATTGGTCGCGTTATTGATCAACCCCTTAAGCAAAGAACTCTTAATCACGATATCAGGCTCAAGTTTCGAGACCAGACCGATCATGGTCCGTAATGAATCCTGAACCCATAATGGATACTGAGCACGGTTCACATATGCCTTATAGATCTCGCCTGTAGTATCTCCCTGCTTCTCGGCCTCAATCATGCCTGCAGACTTGGAAAGGTACTTTGTAGTGGCTTGCTTAATCTGCTCTTCGCCAGCAACGGCATCACGCATCATCTGCCAGCTTTTTTGTGCAGCAATATACTGCGGATGTTTATCAGTAACTGCCATAAAAACACCATAAAAAAAGCACCTGTAATAGGTGCGTTGGTTAAGACATGCCTCGGATCCTTCGCATTCCTGCTGACTTTTTGTCGATCGGGAATAAATATGCGATTGGATAAGTACCTGCATCATTCATGTGGTCAAAGCCAGACTTTTTATCAGGCTGGCCATAATCATCATAGATCTGACGCTCCAGGCATTTTGCAAAGTGTGGACACTTGGCCACGTTTACGAATAATCGACGCTCAGACAAGGTATTGCAGAGCATGCCATTCATTGAATTGATTCGATCCTTCACAGCAGGGTTTCTACTATTGACGTGGACCTTAAATCCAGCCTTTCTGAGTAACGCCAGATCCGTTTCACTGGCATTGCTCGACTTGCGATTCTCGCCTGAGGCATCGGGGTAGATAGCAATCTCATGATCAGGATAGCGTTCCTGTATTGCCTCAATCATTGCAGGTGTATCAAACAGATTTACAAACTCATCAACCGCATGCATTTGCTCACCACGGCGCACATAGACCACAGCTGCCATCTTGGTGACGTTAAAGTCCATCCCGATGTGCAGTACTTCATTCGGCTTAACCGTCTCACTCGATGCGCTTAGCGTTCGATTAAAGCAATAGAAGATAACGCCCTGATAACTTTCAAAGCTTGCCTCGTATTCCTGACTGAATGTCTTAGGATCCATTTTGCGTTTAGCAACAATGATCTCGGATTCAGGGATATTCCCGCCCTGAAGTGATGTATAGGAAAAACTTTTACAGTCTGGTTCATGTCCAGGCTGACCATCCATAAACGTGTCATAACAGTGGTTAAAGCCCTTCGGTGTCCCGATCCTTAAAACGTTACCCCCAACCCGCTGTTCGCCGTTGACCACGTACTTACAGGTTGAAAGCATTGGTCGAAGTACTTCTTCCCATGCTGCCCATTTACAGTCGGCCCATTCATCAATAATCAGGAAAAATAAGCCAGATCCACGAAGGTCATCATAGTTATCCAGACCAACCACACGAATAACATGGCCACTTCTTAAAGTGATTGAACACTCGGTTTCATTTGGCTTGCCTGCTCTCCATGAGGCTGGAATGGCCTGTTTTAACCGTTTCCAGAATACCCGCTTGGCTTGCTTAAACGTGGGTGCTGCATACCAAATCTCATCTTCAACCGACACGTTCCATTGAGCGGCCAGTCTTGCTGCTCTGCGCATCTCGGCTTTGGCCAAGAACGTTTTACCAAAACGGCGGCCACAAACAGCATCACGAAAGCGTGCTTCTTTCTGCCAGCCCCATAAATAGATATTGGCTTGTTTTGGGGTTAATTGAACTGAACCTTCTGGAGGATTAAAGAATTGGCTCATCTGGTATCTCCTCATCAGGATTCAAAACCAGTTTGTAATCCTCACCAGGTGGACGATGCTCCGGTGGATTCACTTCACGCTGCAGCTTTTGCAGTTCTAGTTTTTTAATCTCAAGTTCTACATCAGCTTTGGTCTGGCCTGCTTCACCGCCGTTGGAAGCCGTACCCTCTTGGCGATTGCTAAACTGCCCACCAATGTCCTTTGCAGCTTGCTCCAGTAACTTCATTCCAGTTTTAACGTTTCGGGTTTTATCCAGATATTTTTGATACTGCCGCAAACGGTAATACTTGTTTGCAATCGGAATATCTATCAGGCCTTCATCGAATTTCGCCCTTGTCTCCTCAAAAAGCTCAACATACTTCTTACTTAGATTGCGGCCTGAATATTTGGTTGGATCGTACGCCTGGCATTGGCTTCGGGTAATATCCACATCAAACTCTTGTTTGACGCTCTCCACTACTTCCTGAGGGGTATCACGGCAAGCAAGAGACTGAACTATAAAGATTTTTACAGGCTCTTTTAGTGCCGCCATAAACGCACCTCCGTACAACTACGTACAACAAGACAGGCAAAAAAAATGAGCCCTAAGGCTCAACCAATAATGCATGTCCCACAGCACTTGGAAATATTTACATCATTTACAAACGGCGCTTGCTTCGCCACTTCAACAAGTCGCTTCACGTCTTCGCTTGCTCCCCATCGTTTGACCACACCCACAAACTCTTCAACGTCATGGCCAGCAAGATAATGCTTCGGCAGGCCTGTCATATCACTATAAATCGGCTCACCATCTTCCGGATCTCGCTCGACTCCGATGTGATAGAGCTCATGTTCAATCAATGCACAAAAGTCCCGATCTGAAGCTTGTTCGCAAAAACTTGCATCAATGGTAATGAGATAAACCGGCACATAGCCAAACCAGTCCCGCATCTGCTGCTCTTGTCGGGCTTTACGCCATCCGCCTTGGTTGAACATCACCTTTTCACACTGACCAAGCACCATGCGCTTTTTGGCTACACATGCTGATGATGCCCAGGCAAATGCAAGAAACTCTTCACTGTCGTGGATGAGCTCAGCGATATGGTCATGGTCCGGATTATGTAATGGACCACCAATTGTTAGGAAATTATCAATTACCCATTGCATGAGGTCTGGTGCAGGTGCTAAACGGATCGCCTCATCTTCTTCTGCTTTATCCATCAATTCAGTTGGTGGAAATGGTCTGATCTGGCTCATTGAATTTATGCCTCTTTAAACTTTTAAGCCATTGGTCAGCATGACTAGCTTCTATCTGCGTTGGTCCTGATTCATCAATCTTGTATCGAGTAGATGATTCAACCCTGACAACGGTATACCCTTTATCCCAAGCCTGATCATATTTATCTAAGCTCCAAGCTTTATTTGCCAATTTACCCTTACGTCCGCCCGACCAAGGACCACCAGAGATTTCAATTAAGATCCGGTGCTCAATAAGGTGAAAGTCATAACGCCAGTGCTTTGTTGATTTAAACTGGAACAGCTTTTCGTACTTGATCTCTAAGATCTGAAGAGCACATTCCATATCTTCAAAGGTGTCTAAGTAGGCTTGTTTGGCTTTCGGCAGCGGCCTAATTTTAGGTTTGGTTTTGGGTGGATGCTTTCTGGTGAGTTGGAAATATTTTTGGTTATCCATAAATTTTGCTCATAAAAAAAGAGCACCTAGGTGCTCTCTTACTCTTACTGATTTTTGTATAAGGCAAAATTTATTGCCCTTTCATATGCTTCTTCTTTCAGTTCTGTGTATACAAAGAAATACTGCTCTTGTTTGGTAACAGGATTGCTAAGCCTCATTGGTTCATAACTATGAGTATTTAAATCATCAGGATCAACATCAAATGTATCCATCTGCTGATCTCGCCATTCTCCACTTAAAACACCACCTACACACAACCATTTAGTTGAGTTGTCAGACATATATCCCTCTTGCAATTAGTGGATACAATCTTATACCACAGAAAATCAAAAGCCCTGCTAATACATATTATTAACAGGGCTGCTTGTGACGACATACGCTCAGCCAGTTGATAGGCATTAACGCCGTACAATTAAGAAGACTATCTTTTGATAAGTTAAGTTTGATTAACTACGAAGATGACTTTCAACTTTAAATGTTAAAGAAATTTTCAATTCTTTATCCAAATAAATAATTCTATTTACTTTCATCCTTTTTTTAAGTCTCTCTAAGGCGGCATCAACTTTAGCGGTAATCAATGTCTCTTCTTCCTGATCAAGATCTGGAATATATTTAATCACTTATTTAGTCCCTTAACGCATATGCTCATTGGCATTGATAAAGCATATTTATAAAATATACAAGTTTATTAAGGTTTTTTTAACAATGTATGAATTCATGAAAAAAAACCGCCGAAGCGGTTCTTTTCATTTTATATAGTAGCTACTACCATCTGAGCTATTAAAAACCCAATCTAATGTCGGGTAAATAATTTCACCTTTTATCAAAATATATTCAATTTTTGAACTTTGGACTCGTTTTCTTGAAAGTGTAATTTCAGTATTTTCCTCTAGATAGCATGCCTGTGCTCTTCTTTCGCTACCCTGATAATCAACAACTGTAATGTCTTTTAGCATCAATATGCTCCAGTTTAATCAATCATAGTATGCCTAGAAGTACATTTATACAAACTATAATTTTCTAACTATCAATTTTTATTATTTTGCAGAATTTTTAAAAGAATTCCTGAACAAAAATATATATGTGTGCTTTATGTACACCTAGTTGAAATTTATAGAGCATGTATCCGGCCTTTAACTGATAAGACTCAAGCAGTTATATATAATTGATTTTATTTGTGAAATATTTCATCGAGATAAATCTTATCTGTAGCACATATCAACACATATAGATCTTAAAACTACCGTAGTGTAACGACTTTTAAAGCGTAGTATAGGCTCTCCACAGTGAAGTAAAGAAGATTAAAATGTCTGATTTTAAAGATTTTTCTAAAAAAGCTACAAAAGATAATGAAGCAAACCAGCAAGTTCAAGCAAATGAACATACCGAAGTTACCACCCCTAACAAACCACAACCAGATACAACTGCCACCCCCGCTTCCGATCAAAACGATAAAGGGGTGCAACCTAATCACAATACATCTACACCGAGCTAAAAATCTAACTTAAAAATAAAGCCTTACAGTAATTTGTAAGGCTTTTTATTGTTATTTTATAAATTAATTTTTTAAGAACACCTTCATCATAACTTGCAAGTTCGTCTACACCAAAATCTTGGCAAATCCAAAACTATCTTAATACTCTCATAATGCGCTAATCATGTTATTACTATGAAAATAGAGCCAAATATATTTTTACAATACAAAAGACTTAGCGGATTATGATTCCAATCAAACTAACAACCTTACTTATCATGTAGATATTTTTCAATTCGCTCATATACATACTTTCGATCCAGGCTCTCAGGTATCCAAAAAATATGTTTAAGATGATGCTTCTCAAATACATTTCGGATATATTCTGTAGATTCCAACGTATCTATATTGGTAATTGTAAAACTATCTGATTTGTATTCTTCTATCGGTAGAATTTGGCCATCCAAAACACCAGAAATAAAAATATTCATTCTGTTGCACTCTGACAAAAAATCACTATAGCATGTAAAAAACCAAATATTTCATATCTAGATTTTACTTACATTTCAAATAATGTGATGTCTATGAAGATGTGTGATTTTCTATCTTTCAAATTTATAAATTTAATTTTTTAATTACTTAAAGTATAACAATTGGATCGTATGAATTTCATTTCTAAAGATTTATAAAAAATCTAAAAAATATCATTTTTTCGAAAATCCACTTTTTGTTTTTCGCTGATTATTTTTAAGTTTTTTGGTATTTACTATAGCTGCTCTCTGCCTTTTTTTCATCTTTTCTAAAGCAGATTCGGTTATGGCGATCATTAAGGATTGAAATTCTTGGTCTTCATTTGGAATATATTCAACCATGCAACTCCTCCTTAAGATAAAAGCAACTTATCTATAAAGAAAAATATTTCTGCTTAAGAAAAATCACACCTTATTCAATTTTATCAATAATATACTGCCTACCTATAAATCTTTTAAGCTGTTGTTGATTTAAAATATCATGAAACTCTATATCAACATCAATTTGAGTATCTTCATATAACCACCTAATCTTATGTATTATTTGATTATTTCCTTCCTTAATAGCATTAATAATAGGTTCAATGATTGACTGAACACGGAATTTCTCACCTGTTTCAATGTTTTTTAATGTGATAATTGTCATTTTTATCTCCTTATGGAGACTCTTTATACTATATATTTGAGTAAATGTTAGTAAAGTTATTAAAGATTGGTGCAGTTAATATAGTTATTGGGTAATCACACCCTCTTAAAAATCTATGAATTAAATTTAAATATCCTTAATAATTATAGCTTTGCTTTATACTAAAATACTCTCTGTTAGTGGACTGGTCTTGCCCTAGTGGGATTAAGGGTTAAAATAAAAAAAGCCCACCAATGGTAGGGGCTAAATTTAAATTAGTAATTCAAATTACATAAATATCTGTTTCCACTTGATCCCACAATGCCAATATCTGATCACGATGAACAATTGGTTCTTCTGTCTCAAGTATATAAAATGATTTTACTGTTCCTTGGAAGCTTATTTGCCTACGGGCATAGACACAAACAGGCCTAGCTATTCCAGTGTATGGGCTATAAGGTTTAAGTATTTGAGCTTTATCCATTTCCTCTGTTTCAACTAAGGAACCAGACATATGACCACCAATGTAAAAAGTCATAACGACACCCTTCATTGATTAAATATAGATCAATTTTATTATAAATTAAATAAAAGTAATGGACGTATATTTAATATAAACAATTATTTTCAATGAACATAAATCTAAAAAAACCAGCTAGTTGTAGCACAAAAAAGGAAACCTCCCGAAGAAGGTTTTTAGAGTTGGTCTGATTTAATCGAAGTATGTCTCAATATTAAAATACTTTTTAATGTATGCATTTGCCTTTAAAGCTTCATCAAACTTAATCTCGATTGACTCTTTATTGAGGCTGTTATGAGGCTTAAATTTTATATTGACGACATAAACCTCTGATTGTTTTGAAAAACCCGCACTTAGGACTTCACTAGCATTAATACAAGATCCATTTTTTAAATCTATAAACATTCTTCCCTCCTCTTTTTTCCTTTGTTTGTGAGTGATGATTAATTATGTTGATCTCTATAATCCTGACTATTAAAGTAAGTAGCGATATCTTCAGTAGACTTGGATTTAGAATAACTCCAAAGCAATTTCCTGAGCTCTGAATCAAAATCGATATCAGATCCTATATCAACAAAATACCTTGGTTTTCTTTTAATCTTACTTTCAGTGACATTCTCAACCAAACTTGCCAACCAAAGCTTATACTCATCTTTATGTTTATGGTGAGGTATTATGCTGATATCTAGATTTATTTTTCTGTCAGTACAGATCTTAAAAGAGTCTTCAACATCCACGTCATGACACCGAAGCTTCAGTCCTGTATCTTTAAGTTCTTTCCTAAGCTGTAAAAATATCAAATCCAATAATTCTTGTGGGTCTGTTGAAAATTTATTTTCCACTTCAAGTTTTGAATATATTTTTTCAGCAATTTTTAAGTATTGAGGCATTTCCTCGCCCTCTAGAATAATTGTTGATGCAACAACAACCCATCTAAAGTAAACCTAACACCAGTCAAAAAGTGTAATTTTTAAACACTAACTTGTAATCTCTACAATACATTTGTATCAAAAATAAAAAAGCTCGCTAAATGCGAGCTTTCAATATTGGCCTTAAGTAGAACTTTGCCAACGTGACATAAATATGCCATAACTTGTGTACACAAGCAAGTACCTACCTTACCTGCAACTTGCATCAGGCTTCTGGTTATAGAAAATTGCCGTCATCTCATGAGTCAAATAATCTAAGAAAGCAAACTTTTCGGTTGGTTCCGGTGTTTCCACAAGCCAAAGCGAGTACTTCACTTCATTAAGCCAGTAAATTACAGTTTGATTCTTATGAATAATTCTCCCTTCTTCCATCTTTAATTCATTTATTACCTTTAAACACTCAACCAAGAACTTTGCTTTTTCTAATGGCTGATCTATTTGGTAAAAATTACTTCTAGAAATCTTATATACAGCATTACTAAAATCATAAATAGCTTGATCCGGAGTGGATTTCATAATGGTCACAGCAGAACCTAAGTCAGTTAAGCGAGTCTATAGAACTTTCAATTTTTTAGTATCTTTTATTGCAGTAAATCCGATTTTAAATTTGGATATCTACCTGAGATGAATGCCAACCCACATTTCATGTCTTGGCGAATCTGAATAGTAGAAGTCTCGAAAATTTCTGCTGCTTTCCTTAACTTTGTGTTATTGACACAGACACACCAGAGAACATCTAACCACTCTTGCAAAACCTCGCTTTCATGCTGTCTTAAATCTAAAATTATGCGCTGAAATGCTCTCGCTTCATTATCAGTGATCTGACAAGCAACTCCTTTTTGAAAGCTAGGCTCCTTAAAGCTTTCATCACTCATATATTGTGCAAATAGCTCATCTCGCTGCTTTTTGCTTAATTTCTTTTTAGGTAAGCATTTATAAAATTTCTGTCTATTTTCACTATCTCCATTAATCCATGCCCCAAATTGACGAAACCAGCCCTCAGTACTGTATTTTGTCCAATCTGTTGTTTGCATGATTGTTAATTTTGCGTTCATCTTTTTAAACCTCACGTACATCAATATTTAGAACCGTTTTCATCAAATGCTTTTTATTTCTATAGCTGTCTTTCTTTCTGGTAGCAGCTGACTTCACATCTTCAACAATGTATTGGCCTACAGCGTTGTAATAGGTGAAATCAGCAAAATAACGCAATGCCGGCTTTGCCCGGTTTTCGCCTTCAAGTTTTGTTTTTGGTGCCAGCTCAAACTTAGTGTGGTGTTGTAACCCAGTAATCTCACCCCGCTGTTGCATAGCCTTGAGCTCGATGTACCGCTTGTACTCTTTTTTGCTGTCAAAGGTCATACCGTCGCATTCGACCTTACTGGCATTGAACTTGTTGCGTTTAACGGTCTTAGGCTGACGAGACAGCTTAAGGATTTCTTCACGGTACTGGGCGAGGCTCATGCTACTCATCAGGCTGCATTTCCCTTGTGTTCGTTGCTGATGTTAATCAGGTACTCAGCCCACTTCTTGAGATTTGCAGGATCTTTAAGCATTGGCTCCAAACGCTTAGCCAGTTGTTCATAGCTTTCGTTGCCAACCGAATATTTAGCGAATTCAGGTAAACGGGATAACTTGCTTGCAAAGAAATGTCTCTGTTTGTCGGTCAGGGTGTTCTTGGATTTAGCTGGTTGCTTCTGGTTCGGTTGAGATGAGTTTTTTAAACGATCCTGTTTTGCTTTCGCTTCAAGTAACCAATTTGCAAAGTGGTAGATCATGAGTTCATCACACATGCTCTTTTCCGCATTGAATAATTCAAAAGCCCTAAGTTCACGGTTGAACCAAGTTGATGAGATGATTTCGTTTGTATCGATCTCAGGATTTGCTTGAGCAATTTCCAGACTCAATTTTTTTGAACAAAGCCAGTGGTTTTTATTTTTAGATTCTATTGGTAGATTCTTTGGGAGATTCTGTGTCCCAATAACGGCACTGTTCAAAGTCCCGTTATTGGGACTGTTAGGTATCCCATTATTGGAACTGTTCCGTTGTTGGAACTGTTCCACTTTTGGTACTGTTTCCCGACCATTAATGCCAATCAACTTGTACACCTTAACTTGCTTGGTAACACCTTTACGTTCACCAGTATCAGCAATCAAACCATCTTGAATCAATTCTGCAATTATTTTTAGAACCGTCTTACGCTCAATCTGAGTATCATTTTCAAGTCTTTTCATACTTGGATAACAGGTATGGTCTTCTCCTGCTCGATCAGCAAGAGATAAAAGTACAAGACGTTTTAAAGGTAGGCGGCACCCACCTTTTTTTTCTTTGAGCTCAACTCTCCAAGCCCAGTTTGTGGCATCTAAACTCATACATCACCACCTAAAAATTTGAATGCGCTTTTAGCCACGACTGGAACTTGTCCATTTCCAATGGCTTTAAGTCTGTCCACCCTATGGGCCACCCCATCAGCCACTCGACCCAGTTTGGGTTCAACCGACCACCATTTCCCCCTTGTGGAGAAACTGCCGTGTTCAATCGTATTTGACGTCCCTTTGCTTTTCTTTCTGCTAATGTCTCGTTGCTCCATTTGTCTGCATCGGAGGCATTGGGTGTTGGAAAATTCGCAACAGCTCCCGGCAAACCGTTTCTCGGATGAGGGCTGATTTTCCCTCTTTTGTTCCAGTCCGATGCCTTTGGTGTTGGCCACATATTGATGACAGTCTCCAATGCAGGAGATTTTCTGATGAAATCTGCTGGACTGATTCTCGGTTTCGCATCCGATGCTTTGGGAGTAGGCAACAATCCAGAGCCTGTCGCGGATATGGGGCGCTCCAAAGTTAGATGCTGAAAAACGTGTCCAGTGCGCGTCATACCCCATTTGGGCAAGATCACTGATGACTCGGGTAAGTCCTCTGGAAACAAGCATTGGTGAGTTTTCCACCCAGACTTCTCTTGGTCGAACTTCACTGATAATTCGTACCATTTCTGACCAAAGTCCTGAACGTTCCCCATCGATCCCTGCGCCATTTCCGGCAGATGAGATGTCCTGGCATGGAAATCCTCCAGATATAACGTCAACAATGCCTCGCCATGGTTTTCCGTTAAAAGATTTAATGTCAGACCAAATTGGGAAAGGCGGGAGAATTCCATCATTTTGTCGTTGCGCCAAAACTTGTGCGGCGTAGGCATCACGTTCAACTGCGCACACTGTTGTACATCCCATGAGATACGATCCGAGTATTCCTCCACCAGCACCTGCGAAAAGAGCCAACTCATTCATGACACCTCCGCTAATACTTGCTCAACATTTGTAAGACGACGCTTTGCATTCAGCTCTGCAACTGAGGCATGGCGTAATTCAGAATCTGCTGCTATTACACGTTCGCCATTAATCAAAATGGTTACTCCTTTACTCAGTAGCCCACAAATGTCCTGAACAATGAAAAGCTCATCTGAGTCAAAAGTCTTATTGATGAACTCAAGAGGTGTTTTAATTACAACCGTATCCCCCACAATAAAATCACTGTTGTGGGTTGATACTTCGTTTGATATATTTGTCATGTTCTAAATCTCTCCAGATTGATGGACACTGACCGCTAAACCTGTTGACGCAGGAAGCGGTTTTTTATTGGTCCTGAATGCAGGCATTAATTTGTTGCTCCAGCGTGGCAAGCAGTACATGCATGTCATGAATGACTTTGGCCATGTCGATTGCCTCACCCTTGGTTATTCGACCATCCGCAAGCATTTCTCTAAATTGCTTACTTACGTTGCCTTTCTTGATACCGATGTTGAGAAAGGTATCCATCAGACAACTGTCTCTATGGCTCTCAGGTATATCCGGCAAGTCGATGGCTGCTTTGCCATGTTCTGCACAGATCGCCTGAAGTATCCGGAAATCCCCTGTTATGCCCATCAGCTTTGTGGCTTCAAGCAAAGTCAGGTGATGTGTTTCCGTGTTTGGGTTGACCTTGCTGTTGAGCACCGCCGGGCTTTTGATGCCCATGCGTGATGCAAGCGCATTTGCCCCGCCTTTAAAGTCGTGAACCGTGTGGTAAGCCGCATCTAATATGTTCATTGCGAGTCCTTTTGAACGTGTTTATTAGATGACTATCTGATTACTATTTTGAGTAGAACGAATGTATACCCAATTAATGTCAGGTCGCAGTTCTTCAGCTTTGACCTGACCATTCGTAAATTTTTCAATTGGCAAACAACGATCTTCAGGAATTTTTTCGAAATTCCATTTACATAAAGCCCAAGGAGTAATTTTTATTCCTCTAGCTAATGCCGATTTACTACCAGCAATTTTGATAGCTTTTATTAATGCATCTTTTGGAGTGCTCATAATGCAACCGAATTCACTACTTAAAGTAGAAGATAATATACAACTTAAAATAGAATTGGTGCAACCTAAAATTCAAGATAAAATTCTACCTTATGTAGAAAATGGAATAGTTTCGATGCCACAGCCTAAATACTTAGATTTTGCCAATCGGTTAAAAGAGCTGATGGAAAAGGATAATTCGCCTATCAAAACTGTTAATCAGTTAAAAGATACAATTGGCGTGACTTATGAAATGGCTCGTCGCTATACATTAGGCACAGCAAAACCACGTGAAGAAAAACTACAAACTTTGGCTGATGCCTTAAATGTTGATATTAGTTATTTAGATCATGGAACAAGTATAGACAAAAATATTTCAACTCCTTTTCCAATTGCTGGTCGATTAATACCAGTAATTTCATGGATACAGGCTGGTACATGGACAACTGCTGAAGGCGTTCCTACAGGAACACAATTTGAAGAATGGTTACCTCCTAATCCTAAATGTGGAAAAAATGGATATGGTTTAGAAGTTGTTGGTGAGTCAATGCTTCCAGACTTTCGTCCGGGTGACAAAATATATGTAAATCCTGACTTTCAAATAAATGATTTAAAAACAGGTGATTTGGTTATCGTTGCTTGCGAGGGCGAATCAGAAGCAACTTTCAAGAAATTGATCGTAGAAAGCAACGGTATGTATTTAGAACCCTTAAACCCGAAATGGCTTGAAAAAATCATGGAGCTCCGTGAAGGATGCAAACTGGTTGGAAAAGTTGTTGGATTATATAGGGATGTTTAATACAATATTAATACGCTATAAATACTCAATACATTAGGGGTTAAAATGACTAAATATAAATTAAAATATTCACATAATATTATTGAACATTTAGGTCTTAAGTTATATCAGAATAAACCAACCAATGTGATTGCAGAATTAGTATCTAATTCTTGGGATGCTCTTGCTCGTAAGGTCAATATTGACTTAGTTTCTAAACAAGGATCTCCAATAGGTATCCTTGTTTCAGATAATGGTGTCGGAATGGACAGTTCAGAAATTATTAATAATTGGTTAGTAATTGCCAAAACTAAACAAGGTTCAAGAGAAATAATTGAAAAAAGTTCACGTAAACCAATGGGAAGAAAAGGAATTGGAAAATTAGCTCCATTTGGTGTCGCTAAACAAGTTGAGCTAATTACATTAAAAAATGGAAAACTTAATTGGTTAAGTTTAGATTATAAACATTTAACAGCACAGACCAGTCAAGATAAACCCTTTGAAGTATATGAACCTACTGTTTATTTTGATGATTGTTCCAGTTTTAAGATTGAAGATGCCGAAAATACATTACAAACAATAACGAAAGACATTGAATTACAGGATAAAATTAAAATACGCCTTATTGAACTATTAGAAGAGAAACAAGGTACCATCATTATTGGTCATGACTTAAGCCTGACGAGAATAGTGACAACTGAAACACTAAAAAAATCTCTGGGTAGACGTTTTACCATTACCCTAAATGATCCTGAATTTCAAGTTATTATAAATGATGACTTACTTGAAGAAAATGACTGCTTTCCAGAATGGGGACTTCGTATTCCTCCTGTTGGAAAAATTACAGAAAAGATTCCATTTAAATATATTAATGAAAACAATGAAGAAATTACTGAATTAAAAGAAATCAAATATTGGATTGGTTTTGTCGAGTCTGCTACTTGGTCACAAGATGAGGCTGGAATAGGTATTTTTGCACATGGTAAATTAGCACAAGACAGACCATTCTTTTTCAAAATCAAAGGCTCTGAAATTTTTACTCGATATATGTATGGAGTAATTGAAGCAGATTGGATAGATGAATTTAATGAAGATATTATCTCAACGGATCGCACAACATTAAATTGGGAATATCCAGGTTTGGAATCATTCTTAAACTGGGGCGCAACTGAAACTAGAAAGTTTATAAACCAATTTCTTACTCACAGAAAAGATAAAGCTCTAGTAGAGATTGAAAAACTTGTTGAAGTTACATTAAGAGATAAAAGTGAATATCATTTAACATCTAATGAGCAGACTCATTTAACATCACTACTTGCCGAAGTAACCCCTAATATAGAACTCACTGAAGAAAATAAAATCCATTTTATTGAAGTTGCTGCAAAAGCATGGGTACATGAACCAGCTAGAAGACTAATCAAAAACCTTTGGAATGAGACATCACAATTTGATCCAACTCAATTCCCTTTGATAGTTGATAAACTTGTTCAAGAACTTGTGCCTGAGGGACTGTCCTTAGGAGTGATGTTTTCACTAAGAATTTATGCTTTAACTCAATTAGAGCACAGAATAATGGTTGGCAATGAAACTCAGTTACAACATTTAGTTGAGGAGTTCCCATGGATACTTCATACAAACTATGAAAAATTCTCAGCAAGATCTTCCCTAAAAAAACTCGTTGAAGAGGCAAAATCAACTGGAAAATGGCAATTTAGGGAAGCTGCAGTTGCGACACCAAATGATTATAAACAACCCGATGTTGTTTTTTTAGGTGATGCAGAAGATAAGAATATTATTGTAGTAGAGCTCAAGGGGCCTGATGCAACTGTGGCTTGGTTGGAATTCAATCAACTACAATCTTATATGCAGTATTTTCAATCAAGATTCCCAAATGCTAATGTTACTGGATACTTAATTGCCAGGGGAATTGAAGAAAGCGTTCTAAAACAAACCCCACCTACAGTTCAATTTAAATCTTGGTCTGATATTCTAATGGAATCAAGAAAAGAACATATGCAAACTTTAGCAACTATAATGGCTGGTCATGACGTAAATCCTATGGATGCTAGAGTCCAACAGATTTGTGAATTAGGTGGAGAGCCTGTACAGCAATTTTTATTGCAAATGGCTAATAATAATGATGACTTAGCAAGAGTTATCAATAAATTAGAACCTAAACTAAAGACTCAAAAGAAAGCTAGCTAATTGATAACTTACCAAGGGAGGCAATGCCTCCCCCACCATTTCACGAACTAAATGCATTGATTTATAAAACACTTTCTCGGGCCACACAAATGTTTCAGGAATACTTTGTATTAACATACATTCTCTAACACTTAATACACGATTTTGACTTGGATGAAGTTTATTATCACTACTAAAAGCATTTGTGTTTGTTGTGATGGCTGATGATAAACCATCAGGGTGAATACGTTTATAACTCGTTTTAAAGCCCTTTATGCTTCGAGCACTACCATCAGTTTCTTCCACGTGTGGTCTAATTTTTATATCCTTACCACATGTTTTACATTTAATTTCAAACATTGGTGTATCAGTATTACCACAGTGTTCACATGCATTGATCCAAGCAGACTTGCCACTATTTGCAGGTATATTAGCTATCCATGAATAGTGCTTTTCACTTAATACTGGAACATGATGAAAAATATCATTTTTATCACTATTTTTATCTTTTGATTGACTATCCAATTCTGATAAATGACCTATCGCATCTACAATATTTCTTGGTGCATCATTTGGTATATTGTAATTAAAAAACTCCATATCTTTAGAATGAATATTTTTCATTTTAGCTATATCTTTGCGAATATAAATACTAAAACTTCTTTTTCTTGATTGTGGGACTCCAAACTCAGACACACATTTAACGAATGTCTTTCCTAAGTAATCACCCAAAATTACATCAATAAACTCCTCAACATGTCCCACAGCCCCATGTTCATTACACAACAGACGTCTTCCAAAATTTGGGACATTTTCTATCACGATAAATTTTGGTTTTAACTTACAACATACTTCTAATGCTTCAAAAAATAGGAAATTACGATGATCTGACTTTGCACTATTTGTATCTTTTAGCTTCCCTCTTCTAGAATTGGCAGTACTAAAACTTTGACACGGAGGCGTGGCAAAAACTAAATCCAAAGTTTTTTCCTGAGATAAGACATATTCAATTAATTTATTCTTATCCTGTTTAATATCACTAAATATTTTTCCAGATATATTTGCTTCATGGACTAATCGTCTATTTGCATCTAGCTCACAAGCAGCTAAACAATTACCACCCAATAGTTTTAAACCGAAATCTGAAATTCCAGCACTAGAGAAAAGGCTTACATAATTGAAATTAAACTCAGGTTGGATAGATCCGCACATAAACTTTGAGTAGCTAACAGTGCTAAATTCCTGTGAATTATTAAGTTTTAGAGCGAGATTATTCAATTCATTTTCCCAGTACTACCATATCATCGGCGTCATTATGATACTCAATTTATGCTTCGAGAGCATGCTTTAAAAAACGTTTCTATTTAATTCTGGGGTTTATTTTTGACTAACACAAATCTAAATACAACTAAATATAGAATTTTTGTTCTACAAAAGATTGACATTTTTTCTACTTAAAGTAGTATTTATCTCGTGGACAACAAAAAGCCCCGGAACTTTGGATGGCGACGGGGCTTTGCACTTAAGCGAGATAAGTATGAAACAAAAGCCTATACATAGTCAAACGTCCCAACGTTTACACCAGCATCCTACTGCTGCTGATTATCAGGTCAGTACACTTGAAATCATCAAAGCCAATCTAAAAGATGCACTGAAGCTCTTCCCTATTATTTTAGCTGTTTTCCTACTCTGGCTCGTCCTTACTACTGTCGTTTACGGCATTTTTGGAGGATAAGTCATGGCACATTTACATACAGCTTCCAACTTAAAAACCAAGCGATTTAACGGCTCGTTATCGAACAAAATACAACCGACAAGCTATGACGCACAGCGACTTGAAAGCCCTGTAAATACTGGGCATTCAGCATCATATACACAGGGTAAGACCAGTAATATGGAGCCTGTCATGCAAAAGAAACGCTATACCACACCATTCGCAGAATTTATCTGTAAAGACGTGAATGGCTACTACAACGTACGCCTTGGCCCAAAAACTTATCTGGTCAACGCTTCGTTAAATTACACCCCTGATTTTGATACAGAATTCTTCGGTGGCATTCAGGCTGCTGCTTTTGACTGGCACTCTATCCTCGTTAAGGAAACGCCAGATAGCCAGCCTCGCCCGATCAATGAGGAAGAATTATCTGTGTATTGGCTAAAAGGTAATATCAAGAAGCTCGTAAATTACCAACGTGCCATTCAACGCAGTGCCAAAAGCCAAACACCACGCTATAGCAAAGAACAACGTATTGATTACCGCAACGCGCAGTACAACGGTGCCTAAGGAGATTTAAGATGAATGCAGCAGTGAATCAACAAATGGCATCGGCAACCACACTTGATGCCCTACAACTGATCCAGCTTGAGTTAAAAGCACCAAAGAGCAAATACAACAGCTTCGGTAAATTCCATTACCGCAGCCTGGAAGACATCCTTGAAGGTGTAAAGCCGTTATTGCAAAAATACGGCGCTACTCTTGTGGTGACTGATGAAGTACAAGAGATCGGCCCGGTTGTGGTGATCACGGCCAAAGCAGTCTTTACCGATGCACAAGGCAAACAAACCATGACTACTGCTCATGCTGGTGTCGAGATCAATAAAAAAGGAATGGATGTGGCTCAGACTTTTGGCTCATCCAGTTCCTATGCGCGTAAATACGCATTGAATGGCCTGTTCCTGATTGATGATACCCAAGATGCTGATACGGATGCTTTCCATCAGCAAACCAATGCACCTGCCCGTAACAACCAGCAGAATGCCCCTGCTCAAAACCTGCAACGCAATCAGAACCCGCCGCCAGTGCAGCAACAACGTCAGCCACAGCCACAAAACCAGATGGCCCCTGAAAATCCAGCTCAGCAATTGACTCAGGATTTTCAGCAGGCCTTAAACGCGATCCATCATGCGGATAAAGAAGCGGATCTGGGCCCGATCTATAAACAGTTTAAAGGCACCCGCTATGAAGCCCAGATCGTGCAGGCCTGCAAGGCAAAAAAGGACATGGAGGGTTGGAGTGCGTAAAAACCTACATCTTTAAGTATGTGGCCAAGCTTCACGGCAAAGGCAGCTTACGAGGACGTGTAGAGGCTACGACAGCTCTCCAGGCAAAACAACAGGTCCTGCAAGGTAATGAAATGATCAAGGATGTCTCGGTCTCCTTGTTAACCAATCAGAAGGCTGCCCGCACGCAGTCTTTTGAAAAGTTAAATAATTAAAAGTTTTTGCAGGTGGGAATATGAAGAATTTCAGAAATCCTATTAGACCTAAAATTTAAAAACACACTTCTAAACAATAGAACATTCTTGGCAATGTTCTCCAGAAGCGATCGTATTGTTGACCCATACGGTTGTTTCTGGAGAACATTGCATAACAGGTAGAAGCATGAGCATTATGCAAAAATATATAATTGTTGTTGAATCAGAAAAACCACCAAGAGTGTGTTTGCAGGATGTAATACCGCAAGTGGGCAAAGTTTTAGAATTGAAATCTGAGGAGCTCCCTCACCGGGTCGATACCAAATGGGTAATGGAACGTTATGAAATGGCACGCTCCACGGTAATTGAATTTTTAAAACCATTTAATAAAGGTTCGGGTGGCAAGTATTCCTATGATCCTTTAGAGATTATCCCAGTGTTAGATAACCGCCATAAAATAAAACGCGGTGCAAAGAGAAAAAACTAAGCCCCTATCAAGGGGCTTTTCTTTTATGCGGCATTTAGCATTTTGGCAATCTCAGATGCACTCGGATTGTAATATGTATTCACCAGCACATTAATGGTTTTATGCCCTGTAATTTTAGCGAGGATCTCTACTGGGATTTTCTGAATATTTACTAACCGTGTAATGGCCTCATGGCGCGTATCATGGAAAGTAATAATCCCATTCAACCCAACTTTTGCTAAGTTGCGTTGCCAGATAAGTCTAAATGAATTGCTGTTATGTTTTAACAGCTTCCCTTTTCTACCCTTTAATAGATCCAGCAATTTACGTCCACGTGTTGTTAAAGGGACATCCCGAGCACTGCCATTTTTGGTATCTGGTAAATGCACATAATCACCATAATCATGGATGTCATGAATCCCCAAGATCTCACCTCTACGCATAGAAGATTCCATGGCAAAGAGAAATGCCCATGCTACCTCTTGAGCTGGTGTAACCGGTTCTTTTTCTTCATTGTAGTTATCTAAACCAGCCAGGATGATTTTTACATGTTCATCTGTGATTCGTTGGTTTCGTGGCGGTGGTAGCGATGGCTTCTTGATAACTTGAACAGGATTATTTTTTAATAAGAATAATTCACTGACAGCATAAGTGAATACAGCTGAACATAGACTTAGCTCTCGGCTAACCGTACTTGATTTAACAACCTTTAAGCGACGATCTCTAAGGGCAACCATATCTTGTGGAGTGATATCGTAAATCGAAGTATTTGCTAGATAACCGCAATAATAGTTGAGACGTTTAAGATAGTTCTTTATATAGGAGCTGCTTTTTTTATGTTTACCTACATTTTCGTAATATCGGGTGAATAGTTCAGAAAAAGGGATATCTGGTTGTTCGAGTTTTTTTAATTCTTCTTGGTATTGTAGCTGGAGTTCCATCAGTCGACGTGCTGCCCAATCTGTACACTCTTTTGCGGTGTCTCTTGTAGCTGCGTCACGGAGATGTTTGTATTTTACTTGGATGCGATAAGAATTACCGCGCTTGACTGGCTTTTGCATATTAACCTCTAAATATTTGTGCTTAAATCAAGCGCAACAAAGAGGAACGAAAAAGTTCGCCCGTTGGCGCCCGATCCGAGAGCCATACTTCGACATTAGATGCAGAAAATGGCGCCCAAAAGCGGAATATAAAGTAGTTTTTATGCCTTTTTTGAACTTTTTGAAGGTTCAAATTTGACCCGAAGGACAATAAAAACAAGGCCGAATTTATTAAAAATTCGGCCTTAAAACGCTGATTTTACTCAACTTTAATCTTGGTAGGTATATCCAGACTCGAACTGGAGACCTCTACGATGTCAACGTAGCGCTCTAACCAACTGAGCTATACACCTAGAATGAGAAGCATGATATTCATTTTTTTGTCGCTTCACAAGTTTTTTTGCGACTGTTTGATGACAATCGCACAGTCTTTAAGCAACCGTTTAAATTCTTGGATATTGAGCTGGTCGTTTTGCTCTAAAAATACGATTTTTTGATATAACACAGACACTTGTTCGAATGGCATCTGGTCCTCAACCAACACAGCGATACGTTTTAGCCAGCTTTGAAAGGTTTCCGCTGGATATTTATGCAAATGCTGGGGTAACTGTTTCTCAAATTGAATAATCAAGCGTTGATATTGTTCTTGCTTGCCTCGTTGTCCCCACCAGTACCAGCCACCGTAGAGCAACAAAATACTGCCTATACCAACGACTAAAATAATCACATAGCCATAGCTTGAATCCAGACCTAATCGGGATAACCAGTTTTTCTGCTTTTCTGCATCATAACCGACCACTTTGCTTTGCCATTGATAGCTGAGATAGTCACTCCAGATGCGCATATTTTTGAGGAATTTAAACTGCTGTAAACGCCAAGCTTGCGTTTGCCCTTCGCCCCAGACATTTTGGTCTTGCGCCAGATAATCTTGCATACCGGTATCAATTCGTTGTGGTGCAATCATGGCGGTAGGATCAACTCTTTGCCATTTCCCATCCAGATAAACTTCACTCCATGCATGTGCATCCAGCTGGCGGACTTCCCAACTTTGTCCGTCTGGTGCCCATTGTCCACCTTGATATCCTGTTACTACGCGTGCGGGAATTCCCACATAACGCATCATCATCACAAAGCTCGAGGCATAATGTTCACAAAAACCTTTGCGACGAGAAAACAGGAATTGATCAATCCGGTCTCCACTCAAAGTGCCCGGCGTTAATGTGTAACTAAAGCCATTTTTTCTGTACCAGGACAGTACCGATTGTAGGTATTTTTCAGGCTGTCTCTGGTTCTGTTCAAATAACGCCTGCGCCAGTTGCTGTGCTTTTCTATCTCGCCCCTGATCAAATCGAGTATTCAATTCAAGTTGACGCGGTGATAAGTAAACCGGTTGCATTGCGGTCTGTCCTAACCAAAGCAGGTGTATCGGTTGATTGCGTTTAACCAGTTTGGAAGGACGAATACTATCGTCTTGATACAGCTGTAAATAACGCTCTTGGGGAATCGAATATTCCAGTCCCATGATCCAGTTGGCCTGCTCATCGGCAGGTAAATATTGATAGCTCACACGGCGTGTGGAGACAGGAATACGCTTGAGCTGCTGATTATCAAAACTACTGCTCCATGTGCTGCCATCATATTGGTCTAGAACCAGTGCCCGCCAATATAGCTCTGGCCGTCCGGGAAAATCAGACATCGATGCAATGACACGGAAAGCCAAAGCAGAAGATTGAGATAGTTGTGCAATATCTCCCGGTGACATCCTGTCACTGATGCCTGTGGTTGCGTGGTTCTGTTGAATGGGAATCGCCCACAGCGGTGGTAACCGCGGAAAGAACATAAACAGCAGAATAAAGAATGGTGTGGCAATCCCCACAAACTTCAGGATTTGCCTTATATCTTGTTTTAACTGATTACTGGTCTGATTCTTCTGTTTAAATAAATCAGTTTGAATCCGATAGAGGCCCATGAGGCACATCAGCAATGCCCCAAACACGATCATTGCCATCCAGAATGCCTGGCTATATAACAGTAAGCTGGCACAGACAAATAGGGCAAAGTTAAAGACAATTAGTAAATCGCGGGTATTTTTGGACTCCAGACTCTTGGCAAATAAACAGGTGGTTAGAAATGCAACCCCCGCCTCTACGCCGAGTAAGCTTTGGTACTGAATATAAATCAACGCAACCGACACTAAGGTAAATGCCACCAAAAGCAGTTTAGGCATTGGCGTAATTTTTTGTTTGTGATAGCGCCATACCAAAGTTAGCCAGACAATGCCCCACAACCCACTGAGTGTGACTGGAATAAAGCTCACTTGACCGATCAGGATCAATCCTAGGGCAGCTAAAACACAAAAATAGATGGCTTGGGTCATATTTAAGCCTGCGCAAGTAAAAGTCTGGCTTTGATTAATTGGCTTTGGCCTTGTCCACTTTCCAGTCTGGCGTGCGGCAAAATCACAGCATAGTCATTCCCGGATTGTTCACATTGTTCAATCAACCCCATCATCAAGCTTAACTTCTGTTCATGGCCCAGCGCTGGAATGTGCTGATAATCGATATCCAGGTGTTGATAACTGGTCTGCGCTTCAAACATCTTGATTAAAAAACCCTGCCCACGTGCAACCTGCTTCCATGCTACATTCTGATAAGAATCCCCATGCTGGAAAGTTCTGAGCTCTTTAAATTCATCCAGACTGTCCTGCGCCGAAGTCGGCTGAAGTTTATGTTCTTTTTGCCAGTCAGTGGCCTTTGGTGCGATCCAGACCTCTTGTTGTGGATATAGATAGGTCCATGCACGGACCAACCCTAAAGGATAGGTCGCATAAATTTTCAAGGCATCCAGTTCATATCTACCACGTTGTTCCGGTAAAACGGTTAGCTCCAGACTTTGCTGAGTCTGGTCCAGATACAGGAAATGTTTTTGTTCTTGCCAATTTAGACGCAAATATCGAACTGTTTGGGTGGATTGTTTTAATAAAATTTTCAAGATCAGCGGCTGGTCTACTTGCCCTACCTCTGCAGCGACCAGTTCAATCTGCAAACCATGCAACTGCTTAAAGGTCAGATAAAAGCTGATACAAAGAATGGCACTAATTAAAAAGCAAAAACCGAGAATCAGGTTATTGGCATAGTTAATGCCTGCAATAAATGTAATGACAATCAGCACCAGATATAAAAAACCTTGCTTGTAAATAAACACCAGTACATCTTTCTGCAATAAGATTTTGCTGCCTTCAACCTGAAAGCGCTTTGCAATCCATTGTTGTAGCTGCTGCTTGAGTCCATTTTGCATAGGTCAATCTCAACTATAAGACATCAACTGATTGCAAAATCTGTCCAACTTCAAGCTCACTCAGACTTAAGCGATGTGCGACCACTGCAATAAAAACAGCTTGTACATCGTCTGTCATTACAAAACCACGCCCCTCAACCAAGGCATAGGCTTGTGCCGCAGCCTTCAATGCCAATACCCCACGTGTGGACAGCCCATGACGTAACTTTCGAGTTTCAGCTGCCAGATCCAGAATATAATTCAGTACCGCCTCGCTGAGAAAAACCTGCTTTGCCAGCTCCCGTAAATGTAAAATATCAGCTTGATTAAACACGGCATCCAGTTGATGGATCAATATCTGCCGTGAACGCTGTTGTAATAACAGTTTTTCCGCTTGTCGAGAAGGATAGCCCAGTGATAAACGCATCAAGAAACGGTCAAGTTGTGATTCAGGTAATGCATAGGTGCCACTTTGAAATAACGGATTTTGTGTGGCGAGTACCCAGAACGGTTGCGGCAATTCATAATGCACGCCATCGACGGTGACTGCCCCTTCTTCCATTGCTTCCAGTAGTGCACTTTGCGTTTTGGGACTACAGCGGTTAATTTCATCGGCCAACAAGATCTGGGTAAAAACTGGCCCCTGCTTGAATTCGAACAGATGTTCTTTCTGGTTAAAGATATTGATGCCAATCACATCACTGGCCAGCATATCATTGGTGAATTGAATGCGCTGAAAATGTAATCCTGCCAGACGCGCCAAAGCACTGGCTAATGTGGTTTTACCTAGCCCAGGTAAATCTTCAAACAACACATGACCACCCGCCAGCAAGCAGGTCAGCGCCAATCTGGTTTGTTGCGGTTTATCTAAAATCAGTTGGTTTACTTCAATTAAGAATTGCTCAATCTTTTGTGTAAAGCTTTGAATATCTTGTTCTAATCCCTGATTCTGCTTAGTTTTCTCTTGAGCTGATGACTTTTCCATACCCCACATTATTCTATCCCCCAAAATAAAACAGTGTATGTTCAACATACACTGTTTTGGTTTTTTTTCAAAGAAATCAAATAATTTCTAGCAAGGACACTTCTTCATATTGCCACCAGCCGAAGGATAACGTGCATCGATACAATGACGATAAAACGTCTTGGCATCCATCGGGGTTAAATCTGGATGGTGTGCTTTCATATGCGCTAGATAAGTTTCATAATCAGGCACACCGACCATCAACCGGAAACTCTGCTGCAAACGTTGCCATAAAACAGCGATACGCGACCAATTCTTTGGTGATAACAGCAAGTGCTTTTGCGACATGATGGTGAATTTAATAATCTTCACGATCACTGCACTGCCTTGCCGGGCAATTTTAAAATCCATCGTTACTCTCCTTTGATGCTATTCGCAGTCATCGGCGTGTCTGAATAAACGGCTGGTGCCTCATTCACGGTTGGTGTTGGACTTGCCAAAGCACGGCGTACAATGCCAATTGACGCAATCACCATCACAATCGCAACAATCATAAAGAAGCCACAAAGTGCCGCATTGATCTGATTTGACATCACAATGGTCTGCATTTCAGCAACGGTTTTGGCTGGTGCAAGCACTTCACCACGCGCAATCGCATCCGAGAAACGATTGGCTTGTGCAAGGAAACCAATCTTCGGATTTTCATGGAAAATCTTTTGCCAGCCTGCAGTCATCGAGGTAATGAACAAGAAAATCGTTGGGACAATCGTCACCCAAACATATTTCTCTTTCTTCATTTTGAATAAAATGACGGTACCTAAAATCAGTGCCATCGAGGCAAGAATCTGGTTACCGATACCAAACAGTGGCCATAACGAGTTAATCCCGCCGAGTGGATCAACCACCCCTTGGTAAACGAAGAAACCCCAACCTGCGACCGCAACAAAGGTTCCGACCATATTTCCAAAGAATGAACTTGATTGCTTGATCGCCGGAACCACAATTCCCACAGTATCCTGCACCATGAAACGACATGCACGTGTTCCTGCATCTACCGCAGTCAAAATGAATAAGGCTTCAAACAGAATCGCAAAGTGATACCAGAATGCCATCATTGAGCGGTTATTGAAAATCTCTGAAATGATATGCGCCATACCAATTGCAAATGTCGGTGCACCACCGGTACGAGACAGGATTGAACTCTCACCCACTTCCTGAGCCAGTAAGGTCAACATTTCTGGACTAACCACAAAACCAAGATTACGTACTGCTTCCGCTGCAGTCTCGACTGAAGTGCCTAAAACCGCTGCTGGCGCATTAATCGCAAAATAAATACCCGGATCAAGTACCGTTGCACAGATCATGGCCATGATACCGACGAATGATTCCATCAACATACCGCCATAACCGATCATACGAATATTGACTTCATTATCGACCAGTTTAGGGGTTGTCCCTGAAGCAACTAGGGCATGGAAACCTGAAATCGCACCGCAGGCAATGGTGATAAACAGGAAAGGAAATAAACTACCCGCAAATACAGGGCCTGTACCATCGACAAAATGCGTGACTGCTGGCATTTTCAGGTCAGGCATCGCAAAGATAATCCCGATTGCCAAACCTGCAATCACACCAATTTTCAAGAAAGTTGATAGATAATCACGTGGCGCTAACAACAGCCAGACCGGTAATACCGAAGCGATAAAGCCATAAATAATCAGAGCCCATGTCAATTGGGTGCCACTGAGGGTAAATAACTGTCCCCAATAGGGATCTTTCGCCACATCCCCCCCGTAGACAATCGCCGCCATCATCAGCACAAAACCGATAATCGATACTTCGGCAATTTTCCCTGGGCGTATATACCGCATGTAGATACCCATGAATAATGCAATCGGAATCGTCGCAGCGATACTGAACACCCCCCACGGGCTATGCGCCAGCGCTTTGACCACCACCAGTGCCAGTACCGCCAGGATAATGATCATTACCCCAAGCGTACCCAGCATCACAATCACACCCGCAAAAGTACCAAGCTCCTGTTTCGCCATTTCGCCCAATGATCGACCATCGCGTCGTGTGGAGATAAATAGCACCAGAAAGTCCTGGACTGCACCAGCAAGCACAACCCCGACCAATAGCCAGATGGTCCCCGGTAAATAGCCCATTTGTGCTGCAAGAATCGGCCCGACCAAAGGTCCTGCTCCTGCAATGGCTGCGAAGTGATGTCCAAATAAAACAAATTTATTGGTCGGAACATAATCCAGACCATCGGCAAGGCGATGCGCTGGGGTTAACCGTCTCGGATTTAATTCAAAAACTTTGTTTGCAATAAATAAACTGTAGAACCGATATGCAATGCTATATACACAGACCGCAGCAAGAACCAACCAGACCGCATTGACATGCTCACCACGACTAACCGCCAATATCCCAAATGAAATTGCCCCAACAATGGCAACCAAACTCCATAGGAGCTTTGAGGAAAGTGTTGACTTTGCTTGTGTTGTCTCCATTCAAAACCTCTCAATTACATAACGCGTGGTTAGGGTCTGTTGACATTTCACAGATGCGTGCGACAAAGGACATTTTTAGAGGACACAAAGCATGTCTTATGCAATTTAGCTATTCTAAATAATGAGCAGCGATTACAGCTGTACAAGATAATGCAATGGCAGTAAAAAATGTCAGCAAACCCTCTTAGCTTTCCCTTTCTATATTTTCTGTAGAAGAAATATCTTTGTAAGTTTACCTTCTGACTACAATTATTTATCTAATACTTTGGCATAAAAAAAGGGATGATTGTTCATCATCCCCTTCGATAATTGTATATCTTGCGTAGCTCAGCTATACAGGCACAATTATGCACGCTCTAGGTAGTCACCAGTACGGGTATCTACACGAACGCTTTCTTCTTGCTGTACGAATAATGGAACACGTACCACAGCACCTGTTTCAAGTTTCGCAGGCTTACCGCCACCGCCAGAAGTATCACCACGTACACCTGGATCAGTTTCAACGATTTTGAGTACCACGAAGTTCGGTGGGCTTACGGTTAAAGGTACGCCATTGAACAACATGATGGTACATTTTTCATTTGAATCGTCTTTTAACCATTTCGCAGCATCACCCATTGCGGTTTTATCAGCAGCGATTTGCTCGAAAGATACAGGATCCATGAAGTTCCACATTTCACCATCGTTGTAGAGGTAGTCCATTTCAACTTCTACAATATCAGCTGCTTCTAAAGAATCACCTGATTTGAATGTTTTTTCTAATACTTTACCAGAGCGAAGGTTACGTAATTTCACACGGTTAAATGCTTGACCTTTACCTGGTTTTACATATTCATTTTCCATGATTGAACATGGGTTACCATCAAGCATAACCTTAAGGCCTGCTTTAAAATCATTTGTAGAATAATAGGCCATGAAAGGCGCACTCCAAACTTAAAACTCAAATCTATTAATGTTAGACTACACGCACTGGTGTAACACTAACACTATTTTTAACGTATGGCATGATAAACTATTTACATCAAGAGCAAAACTGGCAATCGCAACTCAGTGACCTAATTACTGATCCTTTAGAGCTGTTAAATCTGCTTGAGTTATCTACCGACCAACTATTATCAGGGGCAATCCTGGCCTCTGAACAGTTTAAATTGCGCGTCCCGCGTGCATTCGTCGGAAAAATGAACATTGGCGATCCTCTAGACCCTCTGTTGCTACAAGTCTTGCCACATCATCTGGAACTGGAAGAACATCCTGAGTTCGTGACCGATCCGCTTGGTGAGGAAGCCGCCAATCAAATGGCTGGGGTTCTGCATAAATATCAGTCGCGTTTTTTACTCACGCTGACTGGTGCCTGTGCCATCCACTGTCGCTATTGTTTTCGTCGCCATTTTCCTTATCAGGAAAACCTGCCTAAAAATGACGACTGGATCAATATCAAAGCCTATATTGAACAAAATCCACAGATCAATGAAGTGATTTTAAGTGGTGGCGATCCACTGACATTAAGTAACCGAAAAATTGGGTTGTGGCTAGAACGTCTAGCATCTCTCCCTCAGCTCAAGATATTGAGAATTCATTCACGCGTTCCAATTGTGATCCCCAACCGTATTGATGATGAGCTGATTTCTATATTAAAAAACAGTAGGCTACGCATTGTAGTAGTGGTACACTCAAATCACGCAGCTGAGCTTGATGATTTCACCTGCTCGAAGTTATTACAGTTATCACTCCACCATATTACTGTGCTTAATCAGGCGGTTTTACTTAAAGGTGTGAATGATGCTGCAGAAACTTTAAATGCATTGAGTAGCCGTTTATTTGAAGCACGAGTAATGCCCTATTACCTTCATGTTTTAGATAAAGTCAAAGGGGCTCAGCATTTTGATTTAAGATCTTCAGAGATAGATCAAATATATAGTGATGTATTAGCAAGTTTGCCAGGTTATCTGGTACCAAAACTTGTCAGGGAAATTGCGGGCGAAAAAAATAAAACACCGCTTTTTGGGGTTCAAACGTTCTGAGATTGATAACACAATGATGAATAATGCTTTTTCGGATATTTTTCAAATTCCAACTGTCTTGAGACGAGACAAACTCAGCTTTTGCGATACCAATTCGAAAAGTCTAAATGAATGGATTTCCAACTTGTCCATCATGCAGTTGGGCGATACCTCTAAAGCATTATTCGCCGCCTTACTTGAACTGAGTGAACTTGAGTGCCCTGAAACCTTACGTTTCGATCTGGTGCAGGTGTTACACCCCACTATTGAAAATGTGTTAGGAAGTCTGGAAAAGAACTTTTTCAATCAGGGCGTGATCAGTTCAGATCGTAATGAACACATTATTGAACTGGCCATGCTCTTGCGCTGTTATTTTGCAGCAATCTATATCAATATTGTGCGTCGTAGTAACGATCAGCTCGATCAGCAGAAGTTCTCCATCTTCGCGCTTAACCAAAAGAAAAATCTGCAAACCGCACGAACGCTAGCCACTTTTCAGTCCTTGCAACAACTGACCCAACTGCTCTATCAACAACATATGTTGTATAGCGAACCTGTAGCAGGACAATGGCTCATTGCCCATCAGCTTTATGATGCCGCCGTGACCCATAAATATCAGCATACCAATCTGGATCAGATACAAGGTAAACCCAATGCCTTAAGTAATATCTCGCAAGCCTATGCGCAATTGATTTTGATGGATATTTTTAATACCAATCAAATCCGTCAATCCGAGATTCAAGCTTTATTCCAGTGTAGTTTCGACTGGGCAAAAATGGTTCAGATCCTGACCAAAGAAACAGACCTGACCAAATATGTGGTCGATACGACTAAAGATCATCCACCAATTTATAATAAAAAACAAAGCTCTGGCTTTAATCCCAATATTTTTATCAGCACGCATAGTCTGCTGGATCATGTCACCGCGACCTTACACAAAAATGCAGAATATGTGTCCAAGAATGAGAAAATCTATTTAACCCCTGCATTAAAATTCCATGTGCAAACCATTCTTGGTACTACGGCAGAGCGTCGACATGAGCGTTATGAATATTCTGCTCAATTACATATCTGCTTTGGTTTACTTACGGCCCACTTCTATCTGTCCAAAGCTAAGAATTTTTCAGAAACACTCTTATTAGACCACAGTTACGGTCTACAAAATGAATCAAAGTTTATGTCGGCATGGGACAAAAAAAGTTCAACCGACAATCAGGAATCGGCAATTCAGCGTTTAAGCCGTGAAAGTAAAGCCGTTTACCAAGCCGATATCCTGGATATTAGTGTCAACGGTTATCGTATTAAATGGTCTGGGGAGGCACCAAAAAACTTAAGAACAGGAGAATACATTTTAGTTAAAGAAACATCGCATGGGCATTGGCGTGGCGGTGTGATTCGTTGGCTCAAACAATCGACCGAGAAAAGTCTGGAACTCGGTTTGGAAGTACTGGCACAGGAAATCTTCCCTTGTGCGGTACGGGTTCAGGCAGATCGCCATATCAGCAATTATCATCCGACACTTTTATTAAAAAACCAGAATTTGGATGAAACCAAAACAACTTTAATTTTACCAGGTTCACAAATTTTTCGAGAACACCAAGCTGTTTATTTAAGATTGGGGAAAGAGGAAGTAAAAGTGTATTTATTAAACGCACAATTAATAACCCAGAGTTTTGTTCAATTTGATTTTGAACTGCTGAATGATGAGGAACAACCGATCCTTCAGCGATATATGGCACAAAAGAATATGGACACCATTGATCAAGATTTATGGGAAGCTTTAAAGTGAGAAATTCTTTACTCTCTAAAAAATTAAAACGCACTGAAACACGTTTATTGATTATTGATGACAACCAGCTTCGTTATAATCAGATTTCAGCTTTATTTACGGCTCAAGACCATCAAATTAAAGCCACTTTACTCGATGATCTGAAAACCTTCGAGAAACAGCTGAATTTACCTTGGGATATTGTGATTTTTGGTCGGGCCTACGATTTAAAAATCGAACAGACCCTCTCCCTGATTCAAGCCTCAGCACAACCCAATTTGCCTGTTCTCCTGCTTGAACCTGAGGATTATAAAGCCGATCAATATCAGAGCTATATCCATAAAGGCATTTATGACATCCTGAATCTGAAATCACCAGAAAAATTCTATATCAGTATCATTCGTGCGCTTTCTTATAGTCGTTTGGTGCAAGCAGAACATCGTTTACTGAATGAGCTGGAAGCCGCACAAACGCAAGCACAATCACTGGTTGCAGAAAGCCATAAAGCGGTTGCCATTTTACAGGAAGGCATTCACATGCATGTGAATGCCGAATACGCCAATCTATTTGGTTTTGCCAATCCAGAAGAATTAATTGGCTTGCCGATTCTGGATGTGTTGCAGCCAGAGGATTTAAGCCAGTTTAAACTGCGCTTTAAAAAGATTTCTCAAGGACAGTTTGAACAAGGCCGCTTTGAACTTCGTACACAAAACGCGACAGTGAAGCAGAATCCCCTTCAACTGGAATTCTTACCTTCAGGCAATGAAGATGAAATCCAGCTTAATATTGAATGTGGCACCTCATCTCAAGCGGCAGCCACACCTTCAACAGCCGCACCTGCCGAGAAAGTATCCAGTCTAAGTAGCGCTTTACAACACATTAACCGCCAGCTTAGCAATCATCCGGCCAATGCCAATGCGCTGGTTTTATTCAGCTTAAGCAATTGTCCGAGTGAGGTTTTTCAAACAGACTGGCGTGGCACTCGTGCATATTTTGCCAATATTCCTCACTTCATTAAAGAACAGGTGAATGTCCCGGTCTGTCAGGTGGAACATGGTTTATATGTCTCGTTATTTCAGGCCGAATCAAAGAGTGTGCTCAATTCCCTGCTGATGGGCTTGAATGGCTTACAAAAACCGCAATTGGTAGTGACCGATCACTACACCTTCCCGCTGCATTTAAAATTAGGCTATTGCGAAATTACCCAGCCTATTGCAGATGAAGTTCGTTTTGAACAGGTGTTAACCAAGGCTTTCCTGGTTCCTCTCCCTGTATTTAACAGCCCGAAGATTGATGCAGATATTGGCCTGACCACAGAACATATTCCTGTTGCTGTGCAGTTAACCCTGTTACAAGAGCTGAAGAAGAAACTGGATGCTGGCGATATCCACCTGAAATATCAGCAGCTCTATGATAAGCAGGATCAACATACGCATACTTATGAAGTATCCGGTGGGTTTATCTATAATAATCAGTGGCAGGATTTAAGTGATCTTGCCGACCTGAAAGATGATCCTGAGCTATCGATTCAACTGGATCGCTGGATTCTTGTTGAAGCCTGTAAGCAGTTGCACAACTTTATTACCCAATATCCAAAGGCGAAATTGATTGTAAACCTCAATCATCAGGTCTTGCTAAATGATAAAAAGCTACCAGAACTGGTGGCGAAACTATTAACTATTATTGGCAGTAAACAGGCTCATCCTTTAATTTTGCAGTTCTCTGAACAAGCGCTGCAACAAAATCTGTCACAGGCACAGCCACAAATCGCGCTATTGCGTCAGCACGGTGCCGAGATTTCCATCCGTGGTTTTGGTGATTCGCTCTATAGCGATTCGATGTTGCAGCAAATCGATGTTCAATATCTGAGCTTGCACAGCAAACTTACTCAAATGCTGAGTGCTGAAAAAGAAATGGCCGCTCTGCAAGAGAAAATCTTGCACTTTATCGGGCAAAAACCTGTCGAGATTTTCTTAACCGAACTCAACGACATGAACCTGTTTGCCAATGCATGGAATGTTGAAGCACGCTTTTTGCAAGGCAATTATTTCCAGAAAAAACTGGACCGTCTTACTGACGTACAGGATCAATAACCCTTTCTCAGGATTGGGGAACTGCCACAAGTTCCTCAATCGAATAATCTACAGGCATAAAAAAACGGGCATATTGCCCGTTTTTTCTTTCTTGATATTAACGTTTGATAGAACGTGACATACCAGAGAAACGTTGTTTGAATTTGTCGATACGGCCGCCTGTATCCACATTCTTTTGTTTACCAGTGTAGAATGGGTGGCAAGCTGAACATACGTCAAGGTAAATTGTTTCTTTACCAAGCGCAGATTTAGTTTCGATAACGTTACCACATGAACAAGTAGCAACTAATTTTTCGTATTTAGGGTGAATATCGGCGCGCATGGTCGATGCTCCTATTAAGTAAGAAAGGCTTAAGCTGTTATCGCAATTGATCACTCTCAACATGAGGAAAGCAACGTGTTCACACACGTGCAGATCAACACCACAACAGACCATTTCTTTTGACTCACCGAGACTCTAAAGGTCAGAGCAAAGCCAACAAGTGGCGAGCATTATACGCCAATAAATTAAATTTTGCGAACTATTCTTGATTCGATTTTGACCAGTGATTCGCAATAATGCCACAGACCATGAGCTGGATTTGATGAAAAATCATAATCGGCAGCACAATCATCCCCAAAGGCTGTCCGATAAACAGAATCTGGGCCATCGGTACGCCACTTGCCAGCGTTTTCTTGGAGCCACAAAAGAAAATTGTCACCTGATCTGCTCGGCTAAAGCCCAGCCATTTTGGCACGTATAACGCCAGCAACATCACGATGGTTAACAGCACCGAACATGCCAGGATTAAATAAAACAGTGTCAGGCCATTCACCTGTTGCCATAAACCAGCAATTACCGCGCTACTAAACGCGCCATATACCACCATCAGAATCGATCCCTGATCGAAAGCCTTGACCAGACTTGGCATTTTAACCATATAAGGAAAAATATAAGGACGTAGCAACTGGCCTAACACAAACGGGACCAGTAATAACAACGTAATCTGCAGAATCGATTCGGTTGGATCAAAGTCATGCTGACTTTGGCCTAAAATAAAATAGCTGACTAAAATCGGGGTAATCATCATGCCGACAATATTAGAGAAAGACGCGCTGCACACCGCCCCAGCCACATTGCCTTTGGCCATCGAGGTAAATGCAATGGAGGATTGCACCGTGGATGGCAAGAAACACATGAACAGGAAGCCCCAATACAGTTGCTGACCGAGTAAGGGCTCTAACACCGGCTTTGCCAACAAGCCGATCGCTGGAAAGACCAAGAAAGTAAAAGCAAATACTAAAGCATGCATTTTCCAGTGCAACATGCCTTCAACCACAGCTTCACGTGAAAGTTTTGCCCCATGCAGGAAAAAAAGTACGGCAATTGCAACAGTCGTCAGAATATTAAAATAATGTGCAACCTGACCTGAAACTGGAAAAAACGTTGCCAGTATCACCATCACAACCAATAAAATTGTAAAGCGGTCCAATGCCAATAATTTCAACATAACTATCCCTATCCACACTAATAATGAAAAAGCCCAATATGGCAAATAATTCAACCATTCGATCAAATTACTCATCATACTGGGCTATTTCAATAAAGCTAGCGTTTTAGCTCAAAAATCTTCGACCGATCAGGCAAGAATCAGTTGTTATACGCATCCTGATCTTGCTGAATCAACTCAACTTTATAGCCATCTGGATCTTCAACAAAGGCAATAACCGTCACACCACCTTTCATTGGACCCGCTTCACGTACCACTTTACCGCCACGCGCCTTGATTTCTTCGCAGGCTTTATAAGCATCGTCTACACCAATGGCAATGTGACCATAAGCATTACCCAAGTCATAACTAGAGGTATCCCAGTTATGTGTGAGCTCAAGTACGGTGTTGTCTTTTTCATCACCGTAACCCACAAATGCTAACGTAAAACGTCCTTCTTCATAGTCACGTTGGCGTAGCAATTTCATACCAAGCACCTCAGTGTAGAACTTTAAAGACTGTTCTAAATTACCTACTCGTAGCATCGTATGTAACATGCGCATAGTTATTCACCTTTCTGCTGTGTTGTCTGGTTTTCATGATCACGTAACAGTTTCGCAACCCAAACCACAAGAACTAAAATTGGGATGCCAATTAAAGTCGTCATTAAAAAGAAATTCGGATAGCCAATATTGCTGACAATTGTTCCCGAATAGCCACCTAACAATTTAGGTGTAAGCGTCATGAGAGAACTGAAAATCGCATATTGAACGGCTGTAAATGATACGCTGGTTAAGCTAGATAAGAAGGCAATAAATGCCGCACCGGCCAAACCAGAAGCTAAATTATCGATAATAATGGCCAAATACAACCATAAAGAACTATAGCTCTTAATGACCTTACCTGAGAGTTCAACAGTGCCAGCCTGACCTGGATCAATCACCGCCACAGGCTGAATATCAATATCTAGCGCATCGGTAGGTGCAGCGGTATCGATACGATATTGTCGTGTTGCCCGTAATTCATGACCCGCGTTATTTTTCAGATTCACCAAAGCGGTAATGGTTTTGCTGTTAGATGCCTGCAACAGCTTGCCATCCACAGCACCCGTAAATAAACCGCTAGAATCAACTTTCGCGACAAATTCCTGACCATCCAGTTTTAAAACAACCGGACGTTCTGCATTTAAATCTTCAGCCTTAATCCCTGCCAACTGCCCTTTAACCACCAGACTTTGTTTTAACTCTTTTGGCGTTAACTGATCATCATTACTAATCGGCAGCAACTGAATTTGTGGCTGTTGTGAAGTAATTAAATAAGGCACTTCAAGCTGAATATTTGAATCGGTCTGATGCTGATATTGGGTACTGACCTGAACTGCATTGGCTTTCGCCAAAACCTCATTCGGTACTTGCAACTTCCAGTAACCCACCTCATCAGTATCTACCTGATAATGCTGTTCACCCACCTGAACTTGCACCTGATCCAGTGCTTGACCTGACTTGACCAGCCCAATGAAAATCAAATTGGTTGAACTGGCCAGCACCGCCCCCACAAACATCAGTTTCATAATGTTCATACGTTGCGCCAGCAAACCACCAAGGAAACCACCAATCAGGCTAAATAGAACGCCATAGATCTTCACGGCTTCCGCAATCTGTTCTTTACTAAAGTTCAGATCCTGATAGAACACATTGGAAATGACCCCTGCAATGATGTCCGAGATACGGAAAAAACCAATGAGCAATAACAAGACCAGCGCAAGCTTGACACCATAACGTTTAAAGAAGTCCAGAATCGGCGCAACCCAGGTTTCTTTCGCCATTTGCTGATTCACTACCCCGACTTTGACCAGTCCAAAACCAATCAAGAGTGCTGAGGCGGTTGCCGTCAAAAAGCGTAGTGCTTCCAGACCAAACAATGCCGCTGTATCTTTAATATCTGCAGATTTCGAAATTGCTTCAGTGATATTGCCCGAATAGATATAACTCACCACGAATGTCGCGACTGCAATAAAAAATACAAAGACTAGGCGATAGTAATCAGTGGTTTTATAGTGCTTATGAATACGATTGACCTGTGGCTCACGTACACAAAGCGTGGTAATAATGCCCACCAGCATGACGGCGGCCATAGTTAAATAAGTATATTTCCAAGCCTCGTAAATATAGTTCCCTTTTGCAGTTCCGAGATAAGCAGCCAAGAACAAAGCCCCTGCGCCCGCAACAATCATCCCGATACGGTAACCGGCATTGTAAGTTGACGCTAACACGGTCTGCATTTCAGTTTCAGCCAGCTCAATACGATAAGCATCAATCACAATATCTTGCGTTGCCGCCGAGAAACCCAGTAACACAGCGCCCACAGCCATCTGGATCAAATAGCTCTGTCCAAGTGCTGGATCAGAAAATGCCATGATACAAATCGCACAGATAATCAAACTTTGGGCAATCAGCAGCCAGGCGCGACGTCGACCTAAACGTTTGGTTAAAAATGGCACGGGCAATTCATCAATCAGTGGCGCCCAGACAAACTTAAAAGAATATCCCAATGCAGCCCAACTGAAAAAAGTGACTGCACTCTTCTCAATGCCCGCCTCACCTAGCCATAAAGACAAGCTAGAAAAAATCAGTAAAATTGGTATCCCCGCAGAGAAACCAAGAAATAACATAATCAGGGCACGGCGATCTAAAAATGCTTTAAATGCCGAAGCCCACCCGGTGGCTTGCGTTGTCATTGGTTATTATTTTCCAATAATCTATAAATGTGCTTATTCAATCGTTTCTTGCTCCTGCTTGCAAGTTGCTTTATGCAATCATTCTTTTGTTTTGTCGATAAAAAACACAAGTTCGCTTGATCTTTAGGTCTAAAACTGTATACCTTTAATTACTCAACTTACGTTTATTTGTTGGATAGCAACAGTGACCCAAAAACTTGATCAAATGACTGCAACAACTTTATCTTTAACACCAACAAACACGATTACAGCGAAGATCAATTCATTTCCAAGCGCTTTTGAACAGACGGACATACAACCTACACTGCTTAAAACAGCACTACGTGCAGACCAACTTACCCATATTCCAGATTTAGCGGAAATACCAAGTTCAACCAAACGAATCAAGCCGCTCAATAACTTCTTAGGACAAGACCGCGCACGCGCTTCCGTTGAGGCGGGTATCGCGCTGCCTTATTCGGGCTACAATATTTTTGCTGTGGGGACAGCAGGCCTGGGTAAACGCACCATGATCAAGCGTTTACTGCAACAACACGCCAAAACCATGCCGACTCCGGATGACTGGGTCTATCTCAATAATTTTAAAAATCCGCGTCAACCGATTGCTTTACGCTTCCCGGCAGGACAAGGCGTTAAATTCCAGAATGCCTTACAGCAAACATGGCAGATTATTCTTAAACAGTTAGAACGCCGTTTTAGTGCTGAAAGCTATCACAACCGCATTGAGCGCATTCGTCAGGATACCGGTGATGTGCAACAGCAGGCACTGGTCGAACTGACCAAAGAAGGTGAAGAACTCGATTTAAAACTGATTTCACGCAATGACAAACACGTCTTTGTTCCCATGCAACTTAAGGACAATGAATATCATGAGTTGACGCAGACTGACCTGAATACTCTGAATAGCAAAGAGCGTGCAGAAATTACCTCCAATATTCGCTATATGGAGAAGAAACTCGAACGCCTCGGATTACATCTCGGTGATCTAGAAGATGATGCCCGTGATCAGGTTTCAAGTCTAAATCGCGATATCGCAACACAGGTGGTTACCCCGCGGGTAGAATCGATTTTAAATAAAAATAAAGACGTCAAAGGTCTGGATCTATATTTAAAACATTATGCGGAAGACATTATTGATAATGTTGAGCTGATTCTTGAACAAGAAGAGGATGACTTTACCCCTGCTTTATTCAATCGTGTTCCATCACGCTACCAAGCCAATGTCATTGTATCGAACAAACCGAACAGCGGTGCACCTGTCATTTTCGAAGACTTCCCAACGCACTACAATCTGTTAGGCCATGTTGAGCAACTGACCCATAACGGTACCATTACCACTGATTTCACCTTGATTCGTCCTGGTTCCTTACATCAGGCCAATGGCGGATTTTTGATGCTAGAAGCAGAGCAACTGCTTGAACAACCTTACGCATGGCAGGGTTTAAAGCGCGCATTAAAATCGGGGCAGCTAAAACTGTCTTCGCTAGAGCACATGTTGACGTTAACAGGTAGCATTTCCATAGAGCCGGCTTCCGTTCCGCTTGAAATAAAAGTAGTTTTATTGGCAGAACCTGAAATTTATTATGAAATTTTAGAGGTTGAGCCTGAACTTGGCAGTGTCTTTAAAATCCGTGCTGACTTTACAGATACATTACAACGTAATGACAGTAATGAGCAGGCCTATATGCAGCTGATCGCGGATTATGTACAAGCTGACAAGCTATTGCCTTTTGACCGCTCTGCACTTGCAGCCTTGCTGACTGATTCAAGTCGTCAGGCTGAAGATCAAAGCTCATTATCGCTCCATGCATCTACCTTAGGCGATTTAATTCGTGAAGCGCATCATCATGCCTTTAAGGCAGGCGACAAGATCGTGACCGACGAGCATGTCAATCAGGCCCTGCATCACCGTCAATACCGCTTAGGCTATTTACGTGAACTGTACTGGCAGGACCTGTCACGTGGCACCCAATTGATTGAAACCTCCGGACATCGTCTGGGACAAATCAATGCCCTCTCCGTGATTCATTATGCTGACGTCGAGTTTGGCCTCCCTTCTCGCCTGACGGCATCTGTGTATCAAGGTGGCGGCGATATTCTGGATATTGAGCGCAGTGTCGAACTGGGCGGCTCTCTGCATGCCAAAGGTGTGTTGTTGATGTCGAGCTTCCTAAAAGCACACTTTGGTCGTGAACAGATTCTGCACTTCTCTGCCGCCCTAGCTTTTGAACAAAGCTATGGTCAGGTCGATGGTGATAGTGCAACGGTTGCGGAACTGTCTGCCTTGATCTCTGCAATCTGCCAGATCCCGATTGACCAATCATGGGCAATTACCGGTTCGATGAACCAGTTGGGTCAGGTGCAGCCGATTGGCGGTGTCAATGCCAAAATTGAAGGCTTCTATGATGCCTGCAAATTGCAAGGCTTGACTGGCAAACAAGGGGTGATTATCCCGCGTCAAAACATGCAGCATCTGATGTTACGTCAGGACGTGAGTGAAGCGGTCAAAGCGGGACTCTTCCATGTGCACGCGATTGACACCATTGACCAGGCCTTAGAAATTCTAATGGCACGCCCAGTGGGTACACTGGATAAAAAAGGTCGCTATAGCAAAAACTCGATTTATGCTGCAGTCATGGAACAACTTGAATACTGGCAAGCCATCGAAGACGGTGAAGCGGTGGAAGAGGACGAACCAAAGAAAAAGAAAAAGCGTAAAAAAACCAAGAAAGATGAGGTAGAAGCAAAAGCCAAAGCAAGTGAAGAAAACACTGCTGAGGCAAAAACGCTGAAATCGATGCGCAAAAAGAAAAGCAGATAAACAAAAAGGCCATGTTCCTCGGAATATGGCCTTTTGACTTAGGCAACACCCTGTAACGAGCGTCCGCCAGGTAACTGGGCAAAATATTGCTTCAAGGCATCAATACAGCGATGCACCTTCATTGGATATTGTTCGCGTTTAGAGGTTAAGGCATGCAAGGTATAAGATGGTAGTTGCCAATCTGGCAGAACCTCAACCAACGATCCATTGATCAGTTCTTTTTGAATATCCATATACAGGATACGTGCTATGCCATGCCCTTGTTGACATAAGGCCTTGGCTACAAAAACATTATTGGTGCCTAAACGTGTTTTCATATCGACATTCACCACATCGCCACTGATCCCGTGACGGAAGGTAAAATGTTGATAATTTTGCATGAGGGTTATCGGCAGTAATTCATGGTTACGCAAGTCTTCAGGACGGGTGATCGGTTGCGCCTGATTCAGATAACTTGGCGATGCAACCAGAACCTGATCTACCCGCGCTAAAGGCACAGCAGATAATTGCTGATCTTCCATCTTCAAGCTCATGCGTATCGCAATATCAATGCGTTCTTCGATCAGGTCAATATAACGATGGTCTGCTTCAAAATGAATCGCTAGCCCTTTATGCGCCGACATCCAGTGCGACAATGCAGGAATAACGTGCAAGGCACCGAGTTCAGGTGTGGTGGCAATACGCAAATCGCCTACCAGATCATCACGTAATTCATTAATGCGGATTTTGCCTCGCTCAGCTGCGGCCAACATTTCCTGACAACTGAGGAAAAATGCCTGTCCAGCTTCAGTGAGACTGAGTTTTCGGGTGGAACGATGAAGTAAGGTGACATCCATTTCTTGTTCTAAAGAACGGATTTGTTGACTGACCGCACTGGTGGTAATTCCAAGTTCTCTTGCTGCACCACTGAAAGAACTTTTTTCGACGACACAAGCAAAGACCCCCATTGCACGCAATTGATCTAGCATAGACTTCCCTCTCAACTTAATTTATTAATATGCTTATTGTTCTAATGAAAGCAATCAAATTAAGTATACAAGGAAGTCTATTTATAGACTAGGGGAATTATTAATAAATTATTGAAAGTTTATTAATAATCTTTAGTTAATTTGGTAAAACTGTGCTCGGGTTCACAGGTTTACCATCTAAACGAACCTGGAATTCCAGCATGACTTGCGATGCGCCAGAAGAACCCATTTCTGCAATTTTCTGTCCTGCTGTCACATTATCACCGCTTTTCACCAGCATCTTGCTGTTATGGGCATAGGCTGTGATGTAGCCATCAATATGTTTAACCAATACCAGGTTGCCATATTCTTTTAGACCATCCGCCGCATAAACCACCTGCCCGTTTGCAGCTGCAAAAATCGGATCGCCCACATTTCCACCATAGCGTGTGCCTTTGACATTACTCGCCAGATTAAAGGTTTGAATGACGGCACCATTTGATGGTTTCACCCAACGCAGGCTTGAAGCCACAGTCGAAGATGACGGATTAACCGGTACGGTCGGCACTACCGGACGTGGTACCACTGGTTGTGGTTTTGGCGCGACGGGTTGCTGGCTTGGTAAATTAATACTTTGGCGCTGGATTGGTGCGGTTTGTGCCATGGCTTGCGTCGATGTTGTACGCTGGGCAGCCGAGCCTTTTAAACGCAATGACTGATTGACATAAATACGATAAGGCGGTGCGATATCATTCAGTGCAGCCACATTCAGATAGTTCAAACCATAACGATTTGAGATCCCGCTTAGGGTATCGCCTGAACGCACCGTGTAATAGTTTGGTGCTGGTAGCGTATGACGTGCTCCACCATTGACTTGCGGTTTTGATGCACACCCTGTCATAACTGCCACTGTCGCAACCGCCATAGACAAAACGATTGTTTTAATCATTTTCTGTGATAGAAAAACCGAGACATGGTTTAAGTGCATCTTCGCCCTCATCGAAAAAACCTCAATTTATTTGCGCTAAGAGTATCAAAAAAGTGAGAAAAAACGAGTTCTCACTTTCTTTATTCACAAAGTTATAACATTCATACCCTTAACCATTTACATGCGCATGTAAATTTTCCAATACGGTATAGTTGGTCGCATCCATCTGGATCGGGGTAATACTGACATAACCATTTGAGACTGCAAAAAAATCTGACTGGACATAATCCGAGACAGGTTGCGGATCGGTAACGGCTTCACCCGCCAATCCAATCCAGTACACCTGACGTCCACGCGGGTCAACATGACTGCTGATCGGTTTGGATTGTGCCCGGCGGCCTTGGTAGGTCACTTGAGCCCCTTGAATTTGCTCAACATCCGGAATATTAATATTAAAGATATGTCGTGGCGGTAAAACCGGCAAACCTTTGGCAATGAAGTCATGGACCCATTGCGCTGCTTTGGCATAATGTTCAGGATGCTCGTAGGCTCGTACATTGGCGCCCGCCAGTGAAACAGCAATCGCAGGATGCTTCATTAAACGCCCTTCAAAAGCCGCACCAACTGTACCAGAATATAAAACATCATCGCCCAGATTCGCACCACTATTGATTCCGCTGACCACCAGATCAAATTCAAAATCAAATAAGCCATTCATAGACAAATAGACACAATCTGCTGGCGTACCATTGACTGCCCAGACATCTTCAGCGATCTGTACAGGACGTAAAGGACGGTCCAGCGTTAATGCACTTGAATAACCACTACGTTCACTTTCAGGCGCAACCACAACCACACGACCTAAAGGTTTTAATGCTTGAGCCAAAGCTTGTAGACCGGGCGCGAACACACCGTCATCGTTTGCTATTAAAATATTCACTAAAATCAATTCTCTTCAATGTTACTAAGCAGTTTTTTCAATTGAATTATTCCTTGAATTATATATATTTATGGCTTCTTAGTATTAAAAATTTACGCAGCCATGAGACATTTATCTAATTTTATTAAAGTTTTTGGGGTGAGTTTCACGCTTTTTACAGCGCCTGTTGTCTTTGCAGATGAAACGGTTTCAGTGAAAGAAGCAGATGCCCTCATTAAAGATGACATTGCCAATGCACAAGTACTGATTGAGATGTGTCCAGCTCTGATTGGGAAAAATGCCAAATTTGATCAGAACATCAAAAAAATGGTCGGCACTTATTTAAGCAATTATTCTGACAAATCAGCTTCACTTGAAAGTCTGCAAAAAGATGCTGAATTTAAAAGCCTGTTAAAAGATGCCCATGAAGCAGCGGCAGAAGTCGACAAGGTAGAGCAAAAAGCGGTATGTGAAGAAGTTTTGAATTTCGAAGGCTAATCACGCTTTAAAATATCGGTGTGGTTTTAAATTAAGATGGATAAAACCACACCTCTTCCGTCTCATCATCCATACAAGCGGTTCTTATCTGATCAACACCATTACCATGCATCTGGTTCGCGCACCATATGGATAATATTTGCAGGGCTAGTAATCCATCCTCCTTTAAAACCTTCGGGCAAAGGCTCAATTGCGTCACAACGTACCACCCCTACTTCATTTAGATAATGAGCTGCCTCTGTAAAATCATCGGTAAAGAGCTCAAGCCAAAGTTCTGCCTGACTCATCTCTGGCACAGCGGCGATCCAGAGCTTGATTGGGCCCAATTCAAAACCGACATCAGGTTCTTTTTCTGTAATTTGTTTAAGACCAATCACATCACGATAAAATACAATGGTTGCTTCATATTGATGAGGTGGAAGTTTGAGTGCGATATCAACACCACCCTTGAATCGATTCATGTCCTTACTCCTTTTTTTCCTTTCCAGTTCTTTTTTAATTATCCTAATTTTCAATCCCACGCATTGCTGGCTATTTTTTAATCTTGTTGATCTTAATCTCGGATGTCAAGTTAAGTTACGCTCCTCTACCAATAGCTAAACCGCCCCATCCACGATAGAAAACTCCTTAGAAGTTGTAAGAAATTTAAGATTCTGAAAATTTAAACCCACACTTTCTCCACGTTTCCTACAGCAAACATACATTTTTTTACCGGCTTCTATGCTATAAGTTATTCAAATTCTTTAAGTCTTGTTCTGAGTTTGATTTATTATGAAGAAAAATGTTTTTAAAACACTAGGTTTATCATTTCTCATCGCTTCTAGCGCTCTAGCTCCTACAGCATTTGCGGCAGATAAAAAATCTACAGAAGCAGAAAAGATTGAAGTGACTCCAACTTCAGATAGCGTTACCAAGCAAGAGCTTGCCGCGATCTATGTGCTTTCTGAAATTTGTCCAAGCTTGATTGGCAAAGATCTAAAATTTAATAAAGCTTATGACAACCTGGTTAAAGCCTATTTGAATAATGATGCCAACGCGGTTGAAAGCTTGAATAAACGCGTAAAAGGTAAAGATTTTAAAGAAGCTTTAAAAGAAGCACGTAATGATGCAAAAGCAGCTTCTGACAGTGATAACCGTCAAATTTGCGATGACGTTCGTAATTATTATTCCAAATAAGATGAACAATTAAGGTTCAGGTTACAATACTGTATGAAAAAGCCGATTTCCCCCGTAGAAGTCGGCTTTGCTTTATCCTAAAATGCTAGGCTCGTCTGCTTCATACAAGATATTGGAACCACCTAGAATGACTCACAAAAGCGCTCTTGCTGCATTATTACTTTTGCCAAGCTTTTCATATGCAGCAACTGTCCTATCCGCTCCACCAGAATTAAATAATAAATCCTATGTATTAATGGATTACGAGACCGGACAGATTCTCGCTGCCAAAAACGAAAATGAAAAACTGGCACCTGCTTCAATGACAAAAATGATGACAAGCTACATCATTGAGCAGAAACTTTTAAAGGGTGAATTGACTGAAAACGAACAGGTACGCATGAATGAATCTGCGTGGTGTCGTGGTAGCAGCTCTGAATCATGTATGTATGTTCCACTGAATGGTACTGCAACAGTTTTAGAAATGTTGCGTGGTATTATTATCCAGTCAGGAAACGATGCTTCTAAAGCAATGGCTGAACATATCGCGGGCAATGAAGGGACCTTTGCCCATATGATGAACCAGGAAGCAAAACGTGTTGGTATGGTGAACACTCACTTTATCAACTCAACCGGTATGCCAGCTGAAGGTCATTATTCAACTGCCAAAGATATGGCCATCCTTGCTCAACACATCATTAAAGACAGTTCTAAATACTATCCGATTTATTCAGAAAAAGAATTTGCTTTTAATGGCATCAAACAAGGCAACCGTAATGCCCTGCTTTATACCGATCCAAGTGTAGATGGTTTAAAAACAGGTCATACCAATGAAGCGGGTTTCTGTTTAACCACGTCAAGTAAACGCGGTCCAATGCGTTTAATTTCAGTGATTTTCGGAACACCAAGCATGAATGAACGTGCCGATCAGACACGTACGCTTTTAGCTTGGGGCTTTTCAAACTTTGAAACTGCCAATGTTCAACCAGCCAACCAGGTTCTTGCCAAGGCAAAAGTTTGGTTCGGTAAACAAGATGATGTTCAAATTGGCTTAGCAGAAAACTTCAATGTGACCATGCCAAAAGGCCAGGCAGACAAAATCAAAACTCAGCTTGTGGTTCAGCCTAAACTCAATGCACCTTTAGCTAAAGGCCAAGTGGTAGGTAAACTGGTTGCAAGTCTGGATGGTAAAGTGATTGCAGAAAAACCATTGGTCGCATTGAAACCAGTTGAAGAAGCTGGTTTCTTTGCACGTATGATTGACCATATCAAAATGTTCTTCAGTAACTTGTTCTAAATTTTAGAATCGTTAAATTAAGCATTCATGCCCTTGGGTATGAATGCTTTTTTATTTTATAATTCCCCTAAATTTTCAAGCGAACGCTGCTATGCAAAAGAATATTCGTCCCTATCTCGACCAGAAACCAGATATTGATTCAAGTTGTTATATCGATGACATGTCGGTTGTTGTAGGTGATGTTAAACTTGCTGAAAATGTGTCGGTCTGGCCTTTTGCCGTGATTCGCGGTGATGTAAATTCAATTCAGATTGGCAAAAACAGTAATGTACAGGATCATTGTATGTTGCATGTCAGCCATAAGAATCAATCTAAACCGAATGGTTCTCCGCTGGTGATTGGAGAAGATGTAACGGTTGGGCATCATGTAACTTTACATGGCTGCACCATTGGTAATCGCGTCTTGATCGGGATTAATACCGTCGTGTTAGATGACGTCATCATTGAAGATGATGTAATGATCGGTGCCGGTAGTCTTGTTCCGCCACGTAAAGTATTAAAAAGCGGTTATCTCTATGTCGGCAGTCCTGTCCAACAAGTGCGTGCACTGACTGAAAAAGAAATGGAGTTTTTACCCTACTCGGCACGTCACTATGTGAAAGTGAAGGATAATTATAAGAATAGCGAAGCTTAACTTCGCTTTTTCCTCTTCCATCCTTTATACATAATTAAAAATAATAAACTTTTAGAGATATCTAATGAGTACTAATCATCCACATAATTGCCCCACTTCAGATAAACTCATGAATACAACTAAACTCAATATTGAGAAATATGGACTGCAAGTTGTAGGGATTAGTGCGACAGACTATTTACCTTCTTTTAGTTATAGTGTCGGTCTGTATGAAAGCTATCAGCATCCTGAAATTATATGCTTCGGCTTACCAACTGACTTAGCCCATTTGATTATCAATGATGTAGCAGATCTAATCAAAAACGGCGAAAAAATAAAATCTTATAATCATTATGAAAACATCTTTAAAAATAGTCGTGCTGAGTTTTTACCAGTAGATTTTAGAAATATTGAAGATTATTTTGGTGCTGCTTTAAATTATTACCAACACAACAACTTTTCCGCTTTGCAATTAGTCTGGACAGATCGCAATGATAAATTTCCTTGGGAAGATGGGTTTGAGGAAAGATTTATCCATGATCAACCACTCTTAGACCGAAATGCTGATTTTAAATTTAGAGAGGCTAAAAATTTAGGCGTCTTTACGACTAGACAATGGTTAGAACATAACCAACCTATTTTAAGAGTTGTTCATGATAGTGATGGTGACTGGCAATTTTTAACAGGCGATCAAGAACAAGAAGATATTCGTTTTGTTGCTTTGGGACAAATGGTATTAAAAGACCCCAGTCTGAATGAAGTTTTTGATCTTGAATACGGTCAAGTGGCTGAAAGAAATTTCATCGGTGATGCATGGAAAAGATTAGATCTTGATGAATATCAAGAAGAATAATACGATCCCTAAAGACAGATTATCAAGCTTATATGCATGCCACCCTAGTACAATAAAATGTACAGAATGGCACATCAACCTTACTTTCAAAGCGAAGTCGCTTAAACCTCACATAAAGAACAATTCACACCTCGGCAGTTATGCAACACTGATGTCCGAGCACTTTTTTTGCTGGTTCCAGGTCCTTCAACCAAGGGCCCTGCCAGTTGCTCGGCACTCGATGAGGGTCGCCATTTATTTTTGACTGAGATCTTTTGATGTCCCGTTATCATCGGCTTTAATAACATAGATTGCTGGCAATATGGGCAGGACGTATGATCTCTTGCAATACTGGCCATCGGGACATTCTTCTCAAAAATCCCTTCACAATGTTCACATCTAAAATCATATAGTGGCATCTTAAAATCCTTATTGAACGATTAACTCTACACTCCTCTAGAACTAAAGATGTCCCCAGAACTTGTTTTCGTTTAAGGCACCCTGCGGCAAAATATTTTTCTCAAAAATAGACGTTGGCAAAGAAATGGTACATGCACAGTTTGGAATATCCACAATGCCACCGATACGCCCTTCAACAGGGGCAGCAGTCAGTAACATATACGCTTGGGATCCGGTGAATCCAAAATTCTCAAGATATTTAATCGCTTTTAAACAGGCCTGACGATAGGCAACAGTGGCATCCAGATAATGATTTACCCCATTTTCAACACTAATCCCTTCAAAGGTTAACCACTGATCATAATTAGGTCTGACATTACTTGGGACAAAAATAGGCGAATCAATATTATATTTTTGCATACCCCCTTTGATCAGATCAAAACCAACACGAGTTACCCCATCCATTTCAATCGCACCACAGAACCCGATTTCTCCATCACCTTGTGAGAAATGTAGATCACCCATCGAGAAACCAGCACCTTTCTGGTAGACAGGGAAATAAATACGGCTGCCCGCAGCAAGATCTTTAATATCGGTATTCCCCCCATGTTCACGTGGGGGCACTGTACGTGCGGCCTCTACCGCCATCCGGTCAAACTCGGCACCGGTCACACCGCGTAACACAGCTGTTCTTGGATCAGGTGGATTTGCCTGTCCTTTCGTGACCAATAATGCTTCTCTACGATTCCATTCTTTGAGCAGCTCATGCGAAGGAAGTGTCCCCATCAACCCTGGATGTTTTAAACCTGCAATACGAACACCAGGAATATGACGTGACGTTGCGAATAATCCTTTTAAATCCCAGATTGCCTTATCCGCTTCAGGAAAATAATCTGCTAAAAAGCCGCCGCCATTTTCTTTCGCAAAAACACCAGAAAAACCAACGGCTGAAATCGGCTGAATATCGAGAAGATCAATCACCAGCAAATCCCCTGGCTCAGCGCCTTCAACATAGAATGGTCCTGTTAGGGGATGTGCTCGAGTAAGATCCACATTTTTAACATCGGAGACATCATCGGTATCTTTGATTTGAGCATCTAAAAAATCCAGGCTTTCAATGAGAATTTCTTCGCCTGGTTTTACCAATGTTAAAAATGGAATATCTGGATGCCAGCGATTATGACCAATCTCTGCTTGTTCTGCTAAAGGGACACCAGGTTTAATTTTAATATGCTGCATAATATTTTAACTCCGTGTGCTTTCTATCAATCTAATAAATTATCTGTTCTACTTCTAAATTATTGAAAGGCCATCACAAATATGACTTTTCTTGGCGGGGATTATTATTTTTACCTTGCGGTCAAAAAACACACTAGCACATTCTGTTTTTTTGAAGCAATTTCTTTTCGATTCTCAACACATCAAATACACACGGATGGCAGCAAATATTTTTCTTTCACTTTAGCGAACTAGCCTTCCTATGTAGCCAAAGACAGTCAAATTTTATACCCTTAGGTAAAGAGTATTTATTTCAACCAGTAACTGAATAAGCAAAAATTACAACAAATGAGCTTCGATCCAAACATACGTCTCCCTTAAGCGATTTAAAGAAATCACATTAGTTAACGTTGGTTCATCAAGTTCTTGCAACAAGAAATACAGTCGATCTTTTTGCTGAGGATAGACCTGTACCGTTTGATCGATGGTGTCATTTAAAGCTAAGGGCCATTCCTCAATATGCCTCATAGTTAGAGGCAGCAGGCGAATCATTCTTTTAATTAAAGATTTTTTTAAGTTGAGCAATTCAGCTTGAGGCTTATCCTTTATTTCCAATAACTCAAAATATGTGTGTATTTCCTCATTATAGCCCTGATTGATTGCTTGGATGACCTCTCTGTCAATCGTTATCTCTTGGAAAAAATGCGTTAAATCTCTCCCATAAATATTGGTACAAAAAAATTTAAGCCATGCTCCCCAACGCTTCTTATTTTTCTCATCCAAAACATCTTTTAAATAACCAACATCCACATCAATCTTTGGAATAAATGGATAGCGAGTAATAAGCTTTACTTTAATTTCAGCAATTTTTTGATCCAAATTCGTAATTTCATGCTTAAAAACCACACATATATCTATATCTGATTGACCAACAACCGCTTTCCCTTTCGCGATACTTCCATAAATATAAAGACTATCAAGCTCTATCGTGAATTCTCTAGCAAAAACTGAGATCAGATCTTTTAAAATTGGCTGATATGCCTTTTGAATCATATCTCTGTCTCTTCGCAGGCATCTATTAAAAAGACCATTATCGTCTATTTTTATTTAATAAATAATCTATATTAGTTATATTTTCTATTGAATTAAGAATATTAAATACTTTAGGAATTTTTATGAGTAAAAAAATAAACTATCTATGTTGCTCTCTATTTAGTTGTCTTTTTTTATCAGCCTGTACTAAAACGACATTCGAAAAAGATATTTTAGATGGCTCTTCTACCGCTCAATCACTTAATCCAGTTTTCAATTCCATAGTAAACGATATAGAAAACCAAGAAGTTTTTAGAAATAATTTACAGAAATGCCCAGCCAGCTCCTCTCCTGTAATACAAACATTATTTCCAAGCACTTCTGATAGCACAACAAATGCTTGTGAAGATAATCAATCAAAATGTTATCAATTATGTTTAAAAAATGACGCCGTTGCTTGTTACTTTTCAGCCTTATCATTACAAGAAGCGAATTATAAACTTCCAGCCGAACAATTATTTCAAAGAAGTTGTGAACTCGGTGTTGCCTCTGGTTGTACCAACAGGGCTGCTGGAATGTTGAATTTTACAGAACACTTAACCGCTGAACAAAAAAAGTGTATTTTTTCAACATTTGAGAAAACCTGCGACTGGCGCGACCCTTGGGGATGTACCATGTTTGCAGACCAATTAATTTCTGAGGAAAATACTGAACCTAACTATAAAAAAGCTTTAAATGCTCTTAATTACAGTTGTAAATATGGAGAGGATGATCCAGCATGCCAATCAGCAAAAGAACTACAAAAATTTATCAATAGTAAACTTAAACAAAAATAAAAGTAGTGAGTGGCTCAATCTATGATTCAGCCACCATAGCCAAAAACTCTCAAATTTTGTAGAATACATTTTTTAAAACCATGGTGCTTTCTATGACCGCTTGGACACCTCATGTCACAGTCGCCACTGTAGTCGAAAAAGACGGACGCTTTCTGTTTGTTGAAGAGCACAGTGAAGGCTTTGTACATACCGTGTTTAATCAACCTGCAGGTCATGTAGAATGTGATGAAACCATTGTGCAGGCAGCGATCCGTGAGACCTTAGAAGAAACAGGTCATCACGTTGAAATCGATCACCTGCTTGGGATCTATACCTATACCCCACCGATGTTTCCAGATCGTACCTACTACCGTTTTTGCTTTCTGGCGCATGTGACGTCAGTTGAAGAAAATGCGCAACTGGATACAGGTATTGTTGCTGCAGTCTGGATGAATCTGGATGAGCTACAAGAATCAGCACGTGCGCGCAGTCCACTGGTTTTAAAAGCTGTTGAAGATGCCCTTGCTGGCAAGAAATATCCTTTATCGCTTATTTATGAGCACCCTTTCTCTCCCTCATTAACTTCTCATTTGGACGCTTAATTAGATGCAACAACGTGTCATCGTCGGTATGTCTGGTGGTGTAGATTCCTCTGTTTCTGCCGCACTGTTACTTCAACAAGGATATCAGGTTGAAGGTCTTTTCATGAAAAACTGGGAAGAAGATGATGGTACGGAATACTGCACAGCACTTGAAGATCTGGCAGATGCTCAGGCCGTTGCAGATAAAATCGGCATCAAACTACATACTGCCAACTTTGCCATGGAATATTGGGATCGTGTCTTTGAGCACTTTCTGGCTGAATATGCTGCAGGTCGTACCCCCAATCCGGATATTCTGTGTAATAAAGAAATTAAATTCCGTGCGTTCCTCGACCATGCCATGACCCTAGGTGCAGATTTCATTGCAACAGGTCACTATGCACGCCGTGGCGCAAGCATGCAAAACTCCCGTGGCGAAAGTTACGCACCCTTACTCCGTGGTGTCGATAACAATAAAGACCAGACCTATTTCTTACATGCAGTGCATGGTCGTGAAATTAACAAGACACTATTCCCTGTTGGCGAAATCGAAAAACCGGAAGTTCGTCGTATCGCAGAACAACTGGATCTCGCGACTGCCAAGAAAAAAGACTCAACAGGTATCTGTTTTATTGGCGAACGTCGTTTTACCGATTTCTTAAAGCAGTATTTACCTGCGCAAGCCGGAAAAATTGTTTTGGAATCAGGTAAAGAAGTTGGTGAACATCACGGCTTGATGTACTATACGCTGGGTCAACGTGGTGGTATCGGTATCGGTGGGATGAAAGGTGTACAAGAAGGTGCATGGTTCGTACTCCATAAAGATATTGCCAATAACCGACTGGTGATTGGACAAGGACATGAACATCCGTTGATGCAAAGCACACAGCTCTGGAGCGAAACGATTGACTGGGTGGCTGGCGAACAGGACATCCCGAGTACCGGTTTCCGTTGCACAGCAAAAACCCGTTATCGTCAACCTGATCAGGCATGTACAATTTACCGCGATGAACACACTGAAAATGGTGTACGTGTTGAATTTGATGAACCGCAACGCGCTGTAACACCAGGGCAAAGTGTGGTGTTCTACTCAGGAGAGGTTTGCTTAGGCGGTGGTGTGATTCACCATACCAATGCACCTGAACCGGATTTTATTTAAGGAAATTGGAAGCGAAGCATGGTCGAGTTACCCTTTCAGCACACGCAAGCGTTGAATGTCAGACAAAACCGTGCTTTGGCATTGGCAGCGGTGTTCCAGGCAACCCAGCTGACGCATATGACGGCGATGGCTGGACAGCAAAGTATTGGCGATAGTGGTAACTTTTATTTCGAACTGCTCATCAAGGCCAGTCTGAATATTCGACCGACGGCCAATAATGCCACGCAAACCCTCGATTTCTTTAATCAGCTGGCCGATATTTCTCTTGGCTTAAAAACATTAGAAGGCTGCATTACCCAGCCCTTTAATACGGCACCCAAATCCCGTGTTCCCAAAATGTCGACCGCTAAACTTCCAATGTCCTATGCAATGGCCTTATTGCAGCTGGAAAAGAAAGTCTACGGCAATCCTGAATATGTCAAAATTATAGAAACAGCCCAACAGAAAATCCTAAAACAACTCTCCTTTTTTGATAATAATTATTTGCATCCCAGCATTATTGCCAATCTCGCACAAACCTATGTTGAAACTGCGGGCCAAATTAATCCGCGCATTTTAGTCCGTGGTAATGCGGAAGCCTTTAAAGATATTAATCATACTAACCGTATTCGCGCTTGCCTGTTTACAGGCTTGCAGCTGGCCCATTTATGGAAACAGTCTGGCGGCAGCTCGTGGAGTATGATCTTTAGTAAACGCAAGTTATTGCAAGATATTCAAGCTCTCGCTCGTTTGCAGTATCAGGTGGTATAGCCGATATGCTAACGATTTTATTTTTATGTTTATTCCAAAATTAAGGAATCTGTATGAATGCTTTAACCGCACTCTCGCCACTTGATGGACGTTACGCTAGCAAATGCGATGCCCTACGCCCTTTTTTGTCTGAGTTTGGTTTAATCCACGCTCGTGTCACGGTTGAAGTGCGTTGGTTACAAGCACTTGCAAATCGTGCAGAAATCATCGAAGTTGCGCCATTTTCAAATGAAACCAATGCCGCGCTCGATGCGATTGTTAGCAACTTCTCTGAAGAAGATGCAAACCGCATTAAAGAAATCGAACGCACCACTAACCATGATGTAAAAGCGGTTGAATATTTCCTTAAAGAAAAAATTGCCAACATTGATGAATTGAAAAATGCAGGCGAGTTTATTCACTTTGCATGTACATCAGAAGACATCAATAACCTGTCTCATGCATTAATGTTGAAAAATGGTCGTGAAGTTCTCGTGGCAAGCATGAAGCAGCTTCTTACTTCAATCTCGACTTTGGCAACCACCCATGCTGAACAACCAATGTTGTCTCGTACTCACGGTCAAACAGCAAGCCCAACTACGCTGGGTAAAGAGATGGCAAACGTAGCCTACCGTTTAGCACGTCAAATCAAGCAATTTGAAAATGTTGAGTTACTTGGCAAAATCAATGGTGCAGTCGGTAACTACAACGCTCACCTCTCTGCTTACCCTGAAATTGACTGGGCTGCGCATGCACAAGCATTTGTTGAGTCTTTAGGTTTGGCATTTAACCCATACACCACGCAAATCGAGCCACATGACTACATGGCTGAATTGTTTGATGCATTACGTCGCTTTAATACGATTCTGATCGACTTTAACCGTGACGTTTGGGGTTATATCTCTCTCGGTTACTTCAAACAAAAGTTAAAAGATGGCGAAGTAGGTTCTTCAACCATGCCACATAAAGTCAACCCAATTGACTTTGAAAACTCTGAAGGTAACTTGGGTATTGCCAATGCGGTATTGGGTCATCTTGGTGAAAAACTTCCTGTTTCTCGCTGGCAGCGCGACTTAACCGACTCAACCGTATTACGTAATATGGGTGTTGGTTTTGCACAAAGCCTGATTGCTTTTGATGCTTGCTTAAAAGGTGTAGGTAAACTTGAACTCAATGCTGCACGTTTAAATGAAGATTTAGACCAGGCACAAGAAGTTCTTGCAGAACCGATTCAAACCGTAATGCGCCGCTATAACGTTGAAAAGCCATACGAGAAATTAAAAGCCCTGACTCGTGGTCAAGCCATGACACGTGACATGATGGTTAACTTCGTGAAAGGTGATGAACTTGCTCAAGTTCCAGAAGACGAACGTACTCGCCTTGCTGAGCTTACGCCTGCAACCTACACAGGTAATGCAGCCGAACAAGCAAAACAGATCAACGATTTGATCAGCAAAATCTAAAAACGGATGCCATAAAAAGCAGAGCCTCGGCTCTGCTTTTTTATTTTCAAACTGAATCAGATTTTATCGCAACTGCGCAACCCTGCTTAAACATAGTCCATAGGTCTGGCTTTTAGCAGGTCCAGCTCCAGCATCTTTTTCTTTTTACGACGATAGGCAATAAACAGGCCCAAAAACCAGATGGGTGAAACTGCCAAGGCAATCAAGGTATCATGATCCAAGGCCAGAATAACGATGGTAAATACTAAAAATGACATGGTAAACCAAGCCATAAACAGGCCACCCGGCATTTTAAACTTAGATTGCTGATGCAACTCAGGAAACTTCTTACGATAGCAAATATAAGAAAGAATAATCAGTATAAAGGTAAAGACACATAAGATCGAAGTCAGCGCTGAAATAATGGTAAACGCTGTCATGACATTCGGTACAATAAATAGAATCGAAGTACCGATGGTGACGCAAGCCATAGAGAAAATCAAACCACGAATCGGCACTTTTCTTTTCGATAACTTACTAAAGCTTTTAGGCGCATCATTATCCAGAGACAAACCGTAGAGCATACGACTGGTCGCAAAAATACCGCTATTGGCTGAAGAAAGCGCCGAAGTTGCCACCACAAAATTGACTAAGCCCGCTGCAATCGGTAAGCCAATCAAAGAGAACATTTCAACAAATGGACTTTTTTCTGGTGAAATTTTTGCCCAAGAGGTGACCGCGATAATACAGACCAATGCGCCGACATAAAACAACAGGATACGAAACGGAATAGAGTTAATGGCTTTAGGCAGTGATTTATGCGGATCTTTGGTTTCAGCGGCTGTGGTGCCGACCAGCTCAATCCCGACAAAGGCGAAGATTGCGATCTGGAAGCCAGCCAAAAAGCCGGTAAGGCCATACGGAAACATCGATTCAGTTTCAAACACATGACTCATCGACGCTTTGACGCCACTTGGAGAAGTAAAGCCTGTACTAATCAGATATATCCCTGCAAGGATAAACAGGATAATGGCAGAGACCTTAATGAGAGAAAACCAGAACTCCAGTTCACCAAACATTCGAACCGCAACAAAGTTCAAAATCGTCAAAATCGCCAGCGAGGTAAATGCAGGAATCCAGACCGGCACATCGGGATACCAGAACTGCATGTATCCCCCAATCACGATCACATCTGCAATGGCGGTAATAATCCAGTTGCCCCAATATGACCAGCCCAGAAAAAAGCCAGCCCAGGGACCGATATATGCGGTTGCAAAATCGGCAAAGGTTTTAAAATTGGTATTGGCCAGCAACAGTTCACCCATTGCCCGCATCACAAAGAAAAAGAAAAAGCCGATAATTAAATAAGTTAAAACAATGGAAGTACCCGAAACACTTAAGGTTTTGCCAGACCCCATAAATAAACCGGTACCAATTGCACCACCAATCGCAATCATTTGAATATGACGATTGGTCAAAGAACGCTGTAACTTTTCCTCATCCTGCGGGTTCCCTGGCAGGTCTTCATCCTGAAGTTGCTTTTCTTTATTTTGACTCATGTAATCCTTACTCCAACTTACAACAACCGTTATAAGCACTTGATAAAAATATAATATTTTTAAAACTGCTTTAATATAAAAATTCCATTTCGTTCAATAAAATTATTTTAAAATGAATGTATTAAGTCGTACTCACCTCACCAATCATCCTTTTCCATGTATGTGTTATCAGTGCACTAAAATCTATTGTTATTCGCCAAAAGTCCTTTAGGCGCAAGCATCATATCCTATTCCCTTGTCACTTGAAGGTGAACGCACATCTTCCTGCTCAATTTACAAGCAATTAAACGTGAAATATATTTAATTATAAGGAGATTTTTTATGTAAAAAATCGTTATAAGCCTTTACTGTCCAGAACTTAAAATTTCATCTCTACAGATTAAGCTTATAAAAAATACAATACAAATCAAATAAATTCACGCTTAAAGATGCTGCAATATGCGAAAAGTCATTTTTTAATGTTTATGATGAACATTGATATTTAATACCCGAACCGAGTCACTATTTTTGATATGCAGCTGACGGGCCTGCTCTTCGGTCAATTTCACCAGATCATGATGTGGAGGGTTATAAATCAGGATTGCGCGATAATTTTCATAATCATCATTGGCAACGATGTACGGTTCATCATCTCCCGAAACCGGATCAGATGACTCAATCTGTACCTGCACCACATGACTTTCCTTAATCGCTCTTAAATTTTCGATATCGGCCTGTAAGGTTGCACCACCATCAAAGATATCGACATAGCCCTTATAACGTAGCCCCTCTTCAATCAGGAGGTTATATGCAGGAACAGTATTCGGATGTACGGCACCAATCACGGCTTTGGCCTCATCAGGCAGCATATCGACATAAAGTGGATGTCGCGGCATCAATTCTGCAATAAATGCTTTTTTGCCAGTCCCACTGAGATAATCCGCTTTGGTAAAGTCCATATCAAAGAATCTATGACCGACTGCATCCCAAAAGGGTGAACGACCATTTTCATCCGAAAAACCACGCATTTCGGCCACAATGGTTTCTTCAAAATATTGTCTAAAGGCGGACAGAAATAAAAAACGGACTTTGGACAGAAATTTGCCATTTTTATTTAAGCGATAATCAGGATCGAGGAATAAAGTACACAGCTCACTACAGTTGGTATGGTTATTACTGAGATACAAGGTCGGCAGCGCTTTATACACATTCAAAGGCTCGGAGGAATGAACTTGTGTCCCGACATGGAAATTATACCAAGGCTCTTTTAAACCCAGTGCCACCTCAATACCACAAACTCCGACCACTTTATCCAGTTCGGTATCTTCCAGTACAAATAAATAGCCCTGCTCCGATTTATCTAATTTGCCCTGTACCGTTTTGACCGCCCGATCAATACGGGCAGCCAGCATTTCCATATCAGGCTGTAAGGAGGTTAAACCAAAGCCTGCTTTTTGTGCTAAGCGGTAAAGATCATGAATATCTTTCTGCTCTATATAACGGATAATCATCATGCGATTGGGTCCTTATTTTGAGAACGATCTTGATGATCTTCATGAATCACCTCATCCCAATGACGCTGTCCTTGCTGAACCATGCACAATAGCAACATTTCTTATTCCTTAATTATTAAATTTTCCCTAGCCAGACCAATTTTCGGCTGAGCTAACTTTCATTATGCAAGTCTTTTTTTGACCACTTTCATCAACCTGAAACCAAATGCAAATAGCATGACGCCAGGTATATTCAGGTTGCTTACTCTATTATTCAAAAACTAATTGCCATACAAAATTTAAAATTAAGCAAAAAATGAGCTGTTTTTTAGCAATTTATTCATTGACAGTGACAATGTGAAAAATTTTTATCATTAGAAAGCCATACTAAAGACTCTAAACGAAACATCATTAAATCACTTAACTAAAAATTTCGATCAAGAGCATTAATATCGGGATTGCATACTACATCCAACTCATTTCTATCGCATAATATGCCGATCAGAAATTAAAGGTTCATATGATGGTTGAAAAAGCTGACAGTCAAATACTTGATACTGAAATCGCTCGTTTGCTGCTGAAGCAAAGAAAAAGTAAGGGATGGACGGTTGCTGAATTAGCGCAATATTCAGGTGTCAGCCAAGCCATGATCAGCAAGGTTGAGCGCGGAGCATCCAGTCCCAGTGCAGCCATTCTCAGCCGCTTGGCCAGTGCGCTAGGGATTACCCTATCCAAATTATTTGCAGAAGCTGAACTCAGCCAAAATACACATGTATTGGTCTCTAAAAAATCGCAACAGCACTATTGGACAGACACACAATTGGGACTTACCCGCTGGTCAATCTCGCCCGCAGGCGCAAATCCGGAAATGATTAAAGTCGAAGTTCCACCGGCAGGACAATTCAGCATTCCTGCAAGCGCATACCAGCACCTGAATGGTCAAACCATTTGGGTATTAAGCGGACAACTTGATATTCAAGTTGATACACAACGCTTTCACTTGGAAACTGGAGATTGCATCGCACTCACTCAACCTGCAGATTGCCAATTAACCAATCCTGATAATCAACAACCTTGTGTTTATATGGTGAGTTTTGGCCAGAAACAGAGTTAGCAATGAATGGTCAAAACCAGCTTTTCCCCCATTCAGCTAAACCAATATCAATAATTTAATAAAAAATAGCATTAAGCTTTGGTTTTAACCGCAAGATGTAATAATGGATAGGCTCGGCCTTGACTATCAAGTTCTGAGCGTCCTGTTACCTGAAATCCGAGATGTTGGTAAAACCCAACCGCCTGCTGGTTCTGCTCATTCACATCAATGGTGAGATTAGGATATAGCGTTAAAGCATGGGACACCAAAAACTTTCCAACGCCTTGTCCACGGGCTGTGGCATCAATGAATAATGCTTCCATATGCCCTTCATGCAAGAACATAAAGCCCAGCGGTTGATCATCCGGATTTACAGCAACCCATACCGGTGTCTCTGAAAAAAAGCCAATCACCTCTTTTTCGATTTCAAGACGATCTTCAGGCTTAAGAAACTGGTGAGTTGCATCGACCGAACTTTTCCAGATTGCGACTACCTTAGCGCCCTCATCCGGACGTGACATACGAATGTCTAACATTTTATATCTCTTCACATTAACTTAAAAACTGGGCAAAAAATTCCTCTAGAATGAATCATCCACCATGAATTAAATTTACTATAGTGAATAAATAATTACAATAGTAATAAAAATAAAGTCTTTTTACCCATTCATTCTAGTTCATTGGGAAATCGTCATTTTAAATTTTTCAAATCCACAAAATCTGCTGCCAGTACTGGTCGAATCGCCTGTATTTCAATTTGAATGCAAGATTTATAAATGATCATACGCTTTTTAAAAGAGAGATGAGATAAGGACATATCACAGACAAATAAAAAAGCCCTTGTTTTCACAAGGGCTTTTTTATATTAAGGTAACAAAGCTTCTGTTGCTTTTAGCTTTTCCTCATAAGGAGCACGTAGACGCAAGTTAGATTCACCTTGTGTATTTTGCACCACAACAGCTTTCGCATGACTAAAACGTCTAAAACCATGAATACCGTGATACGCACCCATACCGGAAGCTCCCACACCACCAAATGGCAAATCATCCACAATAACATGAGTCATCACATCATTGATCACCAATCCTCCAGAAACAGTATGTGCTGCAAAGTATTCCTGCGCCGCCGGATCTTGTCCGAAATAATAGGCAGCCAGAGGTCTAGGTTGTTCATTAATATAAATCATGACATCTTCAAAATCACGATAGGTTTTAATCGGCAACAATGGCCCAAAGATTTCTTCCTGCATAACCAGCATGTCATCTGTAGCATTTAAAATGAGGACAGGAACAATTTTTCGGGTCTGAGCATCACTTATAGCTTCATCAGTACGTTGCTTTAAAGGAACAATCGTCGCTCCTTTTGCTTTAGCATCCTCAATTAAAGCCAAGAGTCGTTCAAAATGCCGGTCACTCACAATAGAAGTATAATCATCATTATCATGAAAACTTGGAAAAATTTGCCCAATAAACTGTTGGGCACATTCGATAAAAGCAGACTCAGCAGCCTCAGGCAACATTAAATAATCTGGAGATAGACAAATTTGACCAGAGTTAAACGTTTTAATCGTCAGAATACGCTCTGCTGCTGTTTGTATATCAGCATCTTTATAGATTACTACAGGAGATTTTCCGCCTAACTCCAAAGTAACAGGGACCAAATTCTCAGCTGCAGCACGCATAATATGACGCCCAACATTGGTACTTCCTGTAAAAACCAGATGATCAAATGCAAGGCGGCTAAATGCCTGTCCTACATCGGCATCTCCGGTTACGACATACAGCTCGGTATCAGAAAAATATTGAGGCACCAGTTGAGCCAATAACTCGCTAGTACGTGGCGTTAATTCAGATGGCTTCAGCATTGCCCTGTTACCTGCAGCAAAAACACTCGCTAAAGGGCTAAAAGCAAGATTTAAAGGAAAATTCCAGGGACTGATAATTCCAACCACACCTAAGGGCTGATATTGTATTTCAGTTTTCATGCCTTGAACTGGGGCTGAAACTGTTTCACTTTTCATCCATTCTTGAAGAGATGCACTGGCCTTATCTATCGCCGCTACTGAAGACAAAACATCTGCCATTAAACTCTGATAATTATTACGATGACCAAAATCATTACTGATGGCTTCAAGCAATTCATGGCGAGAATCAAGTAAAAGCTGTTTGGTGCGGGCTAAACGATCTAATCGTAATTCCAGTGATGCAGGACCTCCTTTAATATGTGCTTGTCGCATATGATTTAAAGCAGTGAAAAGTTGTTCTTGATTCATAATTTACCCACTCCACTTGATTCGATCTATTACCATGATGTTTAAGCCAGCAACACTCGATTTAATGAGTTGAACATGAAAATTACTTGACTATTCCAACAACAAAAAGAGTTACTTGAGCAAATCTATTCTGTCTCTTTTCGGAAAACCCCACAAGATAGCCCAAAATTCTTGGCGCTTTAAAAAGCCTGTATTGAGAACGCCTGACAAAATAATTTTCAATCATAAAGAGCAAAAAGCCGCAAGGTGTTAATCTTTGCCATTAGCCAAAATGACAATAAAGTAAATTATTTTTAACGCTTATTTTAAGAAATATTTTTTTTAACTCTCTATTTTTTATTCTAAATAAATATTTTATGAAAGAATTAACATTAATCACTATTTTAGGCCTTTGACCGAATCTACAGAAATTTTTTTTGATGTCCAAAGTAGAACAGCAGTTATAGAATTCAAATCAAAAAATTAATGCTGCCCGATAAAATAGGATTAAAAAGGTAAACAAATTATCCCAATAGGTTGAAAATTTCTTCTCTAAAATCAATACATAGAATGGCTTGAATCATCCGATAATTTTTATGAATTAATTTTTGAGAAATTAGATACAATAAAAAAGCCCTTGTTTTCACAAGGGCTTTTTTATTTATTTGGCAGAGGATCAAGGACTCGAACCTTGACGAACGGTTTTGGAGACCGTCATGCTACCATTACACCAATCCTCTATAACGGCATGGTTATTGCCTAACAGGCTTAACCATAAAAAAAGCAAGATGGCCTTGCTCTTTTAAATTTGGTGGGGGCGAAGAGACTCGAACTCTTACACCTTGCGGCGCTGGAACCTAAATCCAGTGCGTCTACCAATTTCGCCACGCCCCCGATGGGTGTGTATATTAGAGAGAAACTTTGCTCATGACAAGCCCTTTTTATAAAAAAAACATGTCTATGAAACCTAATGCTTTTTTAATGTACAACTGAGAAAATAACAGACATAAAAAAAGGACTTTATAAAAAGTCCTTTTCAGATTTGGCAGAGGATCAAGGACTCGAACCTTGACGAACGGTTTTGGAGACCGTCATGCTACCATTACACCAATCCTCTATAACCACATGATTAAAGCCTAAAAGACTTAACCATAAAAAAAGCAAGGTAACCTTGCTTTTTAAATTTGGTGGGGGCGAAGAGACTCGAACTCTTACACCTTGCGGCGCTGGAACCTAAATCCAGTGCGTCTACCAATTTCGCCACGCCCCCGATGGGTATGCATATTAGAGAGAAACGTTCTTCATGACAAGTCTTTCTTTTAAAAAAACCACTCAAATGAACATATAATATTCAAATCAAGGTGTTATGTTTACTTTTAAAGCAAATTTAGCGTATTGAGGCGAGTTTTTATCGCGTCAACAGAATCAAATCGATATTGAACATGTTTGTCCAGCAACCCTTTTAACACAGGGGAAAAACACTGTAATTGCTCAGGAAGCTGAATCTGGAGTTGCTGACAATGCAATATTGCCCAATCATGATAGCTTTTGGCGTGTAATCTGCTTCGGGTCAACCATTCATAAACAATAATACCGAAAGCATATAAATCGCTTTGCACGCTCTTGCCTGCGCCCTGAAACAGTTCTGGTGCCATATAATGCGGTGTTGCATCCAGCGTCGTGATGGACTGCCCTATCCTAACGGTCTGTTCAAAGTCGATCAGCCTGCAATCGTTATCATATAAGCGAAAATGTTCTGCCTTTAAATCACCATGAATCCAGCCCGATTGATGCAACTCATTTAATACATCTAAAGCCTTCAGCAGCTTTTGCCGTAGCTCTTCAATATTGCTCAAATCCTGTATAGGTGTAAAAAAATCTTGCGCAGCAAACGTGATCAAGCCTATTTCATCACCATCGCAATCCAATAGGGGTGTGAACGGGTTAAGCTGAACGATCTGATGCGGTAACAAAAAGTGTTGCCCGGCGTGCTGCTGGTAAAACTCCAACTCGTCTAATAAAGCCTGTTTTAAACCGGTATGGGTATTTGAACGGTGGAATTTCAGCCAGTATTGCTGCTGGTTAATTTCAAAAGTATATAAACGACGCCCAAAGGCATAGCTTTGGGCTTTGGTCACTAAAGTTAAGTTTTCAAGTTGACTCTTGGGATCACAGATCCACGTAGTAAAACTCATTCTGCTGCTTTTCTTCCTGCTTTCGCAATGATGTTAAACAATGCTCAATGGTTTTACCAATCCGCGCATGGGTTTCAATGGCAGAAACTTTGGGCCAGGTTGCCCGCTCACCTTCTCGTTGCAAGATTTTGAACAGTTTTGGTCGTGGATTTTTCAGCATATAGCTATAGTGCCGTAAACCGTATTTGGCAATGATATTCACATCACCATAATAACGTTGTCCCAGAATACCGTAGCCGTGATCCAGCGCACGGCGGATCGGGAAAAAGCTTCCCACATAATTACGTGTCAGATCCATCACCTCCAGTGCAATTGCTTTGCCTTGACGGCGCACAATCCGTTCAGGCCAGCTCAAGACATCTCTACGGAACCGTTCAGAATCACTTTGCATAAACGGCACAATGTGCGGATTGACCTGACTGGCGATGGTGTAATTAATATTATACAGCCGTGCCATTTTTTCCTGCGGGAAATCGCTGCGCATACTGCCATCCACCCATTTGGTGTTAGCCAGATATGGAGTATGCTGCCCGTCATAACGTTTACTGGTCAAATGCACAGGTGGAAATAGCACCGGGACAGCACAAGAAGCCAGTACTGCACTCCATACCAACACATTCGGCGCAGTTAATGCATTCATGATCCGTGGGCTTTGCGCCGTGTTATAGGGAGCAATCACAATATTAATATGACGGTTAGACTGCTGATAAGCTTCAGCAAAGGTGACGTCGCCCAGATTTTGCATCAGGAACTGTTTTAAATACATGACATCGGCGAAACCGCCACGCCCCTTGACCAGTTCACTTATTTTCCTGAACTTGAATGCATCACTAAAAAAATGCTCTCCTTTGAGCAAGTCAGGCACCTGATCCGAGGTAGAGACGCCCAGCATGCCGGTCATGATGGCCCCCGCACTAGAGCCGGACAATACCCGCGGCATTAAATCCTGCTCGAGCAAGGCCTTACAGACACCGGTATGAAACAGTCCCAAGGTAGCGCCACCAGAAAACATCAGGGCTGGCTGTCCATAGGCTTTCTGGCATTCTTCAAAAAACTGGATTTTTTCCTTTAACTGAAAGGTAATACATTCACTAGAGGCAAGATAACGAAAACAGTCACTCATTTCCTCGACATAATTTTCAATAATCTTTTTTGTTCCGATATAGGTTTGCGCAAATAACATTGGATGACCAATATTGGCAAAGTCATAAGACAAGCCTTCTCTTAATACATAAATCAGATCAAGTGTCCGATGCTGAGTGCGATACTTTTTTAATAGGTTATAACGCTTGGATAAAATTTCTGCATCAAAATAAGGCGACTCATTGTCATATTTCCATACTTCATGACCCGATTCCTCGTCCAGTTTTAGTGCAATTTCCTTCCATTCATCATAGGAGTTTGCGTGCCGTAAGTGTTCTTGCAACACATCAACCCTATGCGACTGATATGTATTCTTTTTTTCCTGAACTCTATTGAACATTCGCGATCCTGTTTTTCAGCATATTTTTTGAATTCTTGCACCTATACAATGCAAAAAGCTGCTGTAACAATCAAGGGTAAAATCGATTTATTTCGATATTTCTGATGAGATCTTCTTTCTTTCAGAAATAGCAATGTTAGTATCACTATTCATCATTAAGTTTGGTTTGTATTTATGGCGATCCTTGATTTACCCGAATCTATTCTCCAGTCTTTATCGAATGTCTTAACACAACTGCAGCAAGTTCTTCCTGCACCAAGACAGCCGACTGATTTCTCTGCAATTGCGTTTCGATGGGAAAATCAACAACTGGTCGCCATACAACAACCCAAGCAGATGTATCTGGAAGATTTAAAAGGGATTGAACGCCAGAAAGAGAAGATTATCCAGAATACCTTACAATTCCTGAATGGCTTGCCTGCCAATGATGTATTGCTCACTGGCTCTCGAGGCACAGGGAAATCGTCGATTGTACGTGCCCTGCTTACCGAATATGCAGCGCAAGGTTTACGTTTAATTGAAATTGAACGTGATGATCTGTCAGACTTGCCTAAAATTCAAAAGCTAATTGAAGGGCGACCTGAGAAATTTATAGTCTATTGTGATGATCTGGCTTTTAACGCCGAAGATGAAAACTATCGCAGTCTAAAAAGCGTTCTGGATGGTTCCCTGCAATCTGGCTCAAGCAATTTTATTATTTACGCCACCAGTAACCGCCGTCATTTATTGCCTGAATTTATGCATGAGAATACCCCGGTACGCAAAGTCGATGTGCCGCAATATACGGAACTGCATCCACAGGAAGCCATTGAAGAAAAAATCTCACTTTCGGATCGGTTTGGCTTGTGGCTATCCTTCTATCCTATGGATCAGCAGCTTTATTTAGAAATCGTTGAACACTATATCGTGAAAGCCAATCTAGAATATAGCGAGCTAGTACGCGGTGAAAGCTTGAAATGGTGTCAGGCCCGTGGCCAACGCTCGGGCCGTGCCGCATATCAGTTCTCAAAACATTGGATTGGTTCACAAAATTTAGAAAAAATTAGCTAAAAAGTTAAATAGTGAGTTGTCCTCTAAAGCTTTGGTTTTGTCCTTATTTCCGCTTAGCATGGGCAATTGTTTCTCCTACTCTAGCTTGCACAGCATGGATTGAGTTTAGGAAACAAGATGAAGAAACAATTGCCACCAACTTCCCTGACCAGCAAAATTTTGGGCAAAAGCTTATTACTCGCTCAAGGCACCTTAGACAAAGCCGTAGAATATTCAACGATTCCGTTCTCTACACCTGAAATCATTCGTCCAAGAACAGAAGAAAAATTTTATACCTGGACACATTATGGAATTTTCTTTCCTTTATTGCCTGAACCCCATCGTTATTTAAATATCATGATTTTATTGGGTACGCCTGGTGCATTGGCCTTTGACCATGACGATATTACAGTGGGTGATCCAAGAAAAAGTGCAACCTTCTTTTCAAGCACGGCTGCTGTTGATGAACATTTGCTAAAAGCCTATATCATGCCTGAAAATGCGAATATTCAGGAAGATGGTACCTTGATTGAATTGGGCGAAGAGGTTTCAATTCAAGGCACATTACCGAATATTCAGCTCAAAGGGACTTATCATGGCCTCAGCTTTGAATTTGATCTGGATGTCAGCGATCAAATTTCATGGTTTATCAAAACCCCGATTTACGATCATTTTAGTTTACTGGCTCGCTTTAAAGGCCAACTTGAGTATAAGGGCAAAAAAACACCTGCTGAGGGCTTATGTACTTATGAATATGCCCGCGCAACAGGTGCACATGGCGTAGTGAAAAAACTCCTGCCCGAACCCTATAAATTACCGCTTGATTTTTTTACCTATCAGATTATTAACTTAACCGAGACCACACAATTACTGCTGACCAAAGCCGATATTCTTGGGCAGCCCGCAGCCTATACATTGCATGTTCGCCATACCGATAAGCCGGCTGAAGTCTATACCGATGTTGAGTTCAAGGTGATTACTCATCAACCTGATCGTCATGTTTCACCAAGCGGCAAGAACATGCGTCTGCCACAACAATTTAGCTGGTCTGTCAAAGATAATGCCGGTCAAAAGGTACTTGAGATCATTGCGGAAATTGACAGTCCATTCCGTTATGGACACGGTGTGGGTTATGCCAGCGCCTACACTTATACAGGTGAATATCTAGGTCAGCCAGTTCAGGGCCGTGGTTATATCGAATATGTGGATGTCGAAGACCAGAAAGCATTTCAATAAACCTTCTATTTAGCAGTGAATATAGCGATAAGCCTTTAAAAATATTAAAAGGCTTATCTACTCTCTCATTTCTTTCGCCACTTCATCGCTAAAAAAATTACTGTCTGTTTAAGGATTCATACTTGCGAATAAAAGAATTTTTACCTAATATTAGGTAGATCGGTATACATAAGTAATTTTTACAATGAGTTCCAAATCAGCAAAACAAAAAATCCTGGATGCAGCATCTACCCTGTTCTATAACGATGGCATCAGTAATACAGGCATCAATAGCATTACAGAGAAAGCCAACGTGGCGAAAATGTCTTTGTATAATAACTTTGCTACCAAGTCAGATCTGATCACCTGTTACATCGAAGCACGTCATCAGGAATGGCTCGACTTATATGAGAAAAGAAAAGTCCAGATTAAAACCCCTCTAGATGGAATTCTGGCGGTATTTGATGCCTATCAAGATCATGCCGAATTTGCCTATGAAAACGGTTTTCGTGGCTGTGGCTTATTGAATGCGGCAGCAGAATTTCCTGCTTATAGCCCTGAGCGATTAGCTGTCAAAAACCATAAAGACGAAATTGAAGCAATTTTAGCCGGCCATTTAAATCAATTAATTCACGATGCTGAGCGAGTCAAACAACTGGCATTACTACTCTCTTTTCTTCTTGAAGGATCGATTGCCCGCGCAGGTTTGGAAAGTTCCAGTGACAAGGTATTTGCAGCCAAACACATGGCTCAGCGTTTATTAGAACAAGAGATCACAAATTGAATAGCTCAATCAATATAAAAGCTCATTACGGCTTTATTGCGGTGTTAGTGGCCTCTATTTTATGGGGAACCACAGGAACGGCTGCGTCCTATGCACCGAATTTAAGTCCTTTGGCCATCGGCGCAATTGCCATGGGTGGTGGTGGGTTATTACAAGCCTTACTCGCCCATAAAGATATTCGCAACCACTTACCCCACATTCGCGCTTACTATCCATTATTATTGATCGGTATGGTCTCAGTCGCGATTTACCCATTAGCTTTCTACTCATCGATGCGTATGGCGGGGATTACCATTGGCACCGTGGTTTCAATCGGTTCAGCCCCTTTATTTACCGCATTACTGGAAAAGTTTTTTGATAAAAAAGCACTTTCTGGCAAATGGTTTATCAGTTTCGTTTTTGGTGTCGCCGGCGTTTTACTATTATCCATTGGCGAATCTCATTCTCAAGGATCAATACAGACCATTGAGACAGACCAGAAAAGCATTGGTATTATTCTCGGACTGGTCGCTGCCCTGACCTATTCTCTATATTCCTGGGCTGCAAAAAAGATGATTGATCGTGGCGTCGACTCCAAAGCCTCTATGGGCCTGATTTTCGGTTTTGGGGCCTTAATTCTATTACCGACCCTATTTTTTACCGGCACCAACCTGTTTGATGAACCAGTAAATCTTTATGTGGTGGGTTATATGATGCTGATCCCGATGTTTCTCGGCTACCTATTATTTGGTTATGCGCTAAAAACCATTTCAGCCAGCACCGCCACCACACTAACCCTATTTGAACCACTGGTTGCAGCACTATTTGCCGTCTTGCTGGTTGGCGAACAACTGGCACCTATTGGCTGGCTGGGTATGGTGTTGATTTTTGTGTGTCTGGCAGTGTTGTCTAAAGCTGATCGTTAACGGTTAATCACTTAGAAAAATTGCTAAGCCATTAAAATCAATAAATAGTAATAAAGCGCACACAAAGCTAAAAGCAATGATTTTCCCATTAAAGAACAATGCTACTTTGGCTAGTTTTTTAATGGGTTCATCTTTTTTCAATCCAATGATCGAAAAAATGATGCCAATAAAATTACAGATAATTGAAATAATCCATGCCAGCAAAAAGAATAAATGAATGGGTGGCATTTCACAGATTCGATCAGTTGTACATGGAATACTGAGAACATAAATTGAAAAAATTGCTGCTGCGACAACTATAATTATACTTAACCATGCACAGCCCTTGGCTGCTTTAATCACCCACATGATCGATTCCTTTTTATTTATATATTATTAAAAAATACTGAAATTATTTGATCATTAAAAATATTGAGCAGTATCGATGCAAAAAAAATTTCTGCATCGACCATCCAACTGAAAGATTAATACTCTCTTGCTAACTTTTCTAAAGTGGTTAGCATTTTTCTGACCACACTTCTTTTATGATGCAACATATTCTTAATGTTACTTGGATTAAAACCCGTCAATTTTGCGATACCACGACTAGTCATGTATTCACCAGTTTTCGCAAAGTGCTTTTCACTTAACTCGGTTTTCGCATTAGAGAAACGAACTGCCAGCTTATAATCATTAAACTCAGACCATGCACCTGTCTTATATTCATCCGCATCAAAGTTGCTTTTCTGCTGAGATGGTTTCTCGCGCAGAATATTACTTAAGCGATTAATAATAATTTTTTCTTCACTTTGTTCAATTAATTGATAAAGTTCAGTTTCTTCAAATGGTCGACCTAAAGCGATATCTTTCCGATATTGTTCAACGATTTTTTCTTTTGATGCAACCTTGTCCTCACCTTTTTGAGTGAGGCATAGAATCTTGAATAAAGATTCTAATCGGCCACATGTAAAAATATAAGAAATTTTCAACTTACAACTCCATTATGAACGATTTGTTCATAAAAATATTTTCAAAAAAAATTTTGACGTATAAATTCACTATAGAATTCATTTAAAGGCAAATCAAAATCAGCAACTAACTGCCTTCTTGTCGTTTGTGTAGTTTCACCAGTTTTCGGATTCAGTCCCGTTTTTTCAACATCTTTCCAATAAATACCTGTACCACGTTTTTGCCATGCAGGGACTTCATTAAAATTAATCTGCTGTGAAAAGAGTAAATCATGCTTTTCTTGACGATTTAATCCCTTAACTTGTTCCGTTGCCGCACCTACTGCATGGCCTGATTTTCTTAACATCCAATAACAATGTGCATTTAATGCATTTCGATGAGCATCCTCTTGTCTCCAACGAAAGTAGTCATGGACTAATTGCGAATTGGGTAAAACACAAACTCGAGCATCAAAAGTAGCCATTTGACCATGCATAACAGAGAACTTTGCACTGGCTTCCCCTGCTAAAATAGAAAGAATTTTGCGTTCCTTACGATTAAAACTTTCATCACGGTAATGGAATAAAAGAGAAATTTCATCGCTCTGGGTATAACCATAAACGATATTAAAACCACATTGTAATAAATGGGTTGTGGTTTCTACCATTAAATCTCTAAAATGTACATCAAATGGCGCTTCAAATTGCCAGATCTCTTTAGTTAACCGTGTAAACCCACGACCATCCAACCTTACGACAATATAATTTTCGGGCGGAATACAAAAATCGTAAGCCGTCTCATATTTTCTTAGTCTGGTATCTAAATCTTCAAATCTCATTATTGTTCTCTTTGATACAGCAAGCTCACATTAAAATCATTTTCTTGATCAATTGAAACGCTGTAAATTTCATCAAAGCCTTCATTAAGCTCAGGGACTTCTAACTTTTTAAACGTAGAAATCACACCAACTCTAGGAATTTTCGCCTTACCTTGACGTTGTTCATTCCGTAAAAGAGCATCATCCAGACCACTATCAAAATAGTAAGCGATCACCTTAAAGTGAGCATTTTTTGCATCGTGAACATATATCTTTCGATCTAGTTTACTCGGATTAGTATTATCAACAACAACCTTCTGTTTTGCGTCCAAACAGGCCTGAAACAATATTTTCTCACGATGTCTTGTTTTCAACATATCAAGATTGAGACGAATATGCGTGTCAGAGAAATATTGCTTAAAGAATGTTGATTTACCTGAAGCTTGCCCACCCACAAAAATGATAAGTTCCATTTTAGGTCGGTTTTAACTCGGTCATTGGCCAGCGTGGTGTGGTGGTCACCGCCAAACCATCCTGCTGTCCTGCCTTTAATCGCTGGTATCCGGCAAAGGCAATCATGGCCCCGTTATCGGTACACAACGCAGGCTCGGCATAGTAGACTTGAGCCTTTATCTTCTTCAGCGACGTCTCTAATTGCTCACGCAAACGAACATTCGCACTGACACCACCGGCAATCACCAAACGCTTTAAACCGGTTTGTTTTAAAGCTTTCACAGATTTTTTTGCCAGCGTATCGACCACCGCTTCTTGAAAAGAGGCCGCAACATCAGCATCCCGATTTTCTTCACCCAGCTTTTTCAGTTGTACCGAAACTGCTGTTTTAAGACCACTAAAAGAAAAATCCAGACCTTGATGCAAGATTGGGCGCGGGAATTCAAAAGCTTGTGCATCGCCCTGTAACGCCAGTTTCGCAATATTCGGTCCACCTGGATAAGGTAGCTTCATCATTTTTGCGACTTTATCAAAGGCCTCACCCGCAGCATCGTCAATTGATTCACCGAGTAATTCATACTGACCAATGCCATAAGCTGCCATTAATTGGGTATGCCCGCCAGAAACCAGTAAAGCCACAAACGGAAATTCCGGTGGAGTTTCCGAAAGTAATGGTGCCAGCATATGACCTTCCATATGGTGTACACCAATCGCAGGCTTATTCAGCGCAAAGGCTAAGGTACGACCAAATAACGCACCCGTCATAAGCGCGCCCATCAGACCTGGGCCACGGGTATAAGCCACTGCGTCAATCTCTTGCTTGGTGACACCACTTTGCTCAAGCAGTTGATTCATCAAGGGAATCATTTTACGAACATGGTCACGCGAAGCCAGTTCAGGCACCACACCGCCATATTCAGCATGCAGTTTGATCTGGCTATAGAGAACCTGTCCACGTAAGCCGAGCTCGCTATCATAGAGTGCTAACCCAGTTTCATCACACGAAGTTTCCAAGCCCAAAACAATCATTAAACTGCCTTTACAACGATCAAAAATAATATCCGAGCTATTATAGACTTGTGATCTGAGTTGTAAATGAGTAAAATACTGACCTTCACTTGCGATCTAGTGCATAGTGCGTTAGATCTTATCCATTATCTTAGAGGATTTTACATGCCACAAGTTAAGTTGAAAGAAGGCGAACCAGTAGACGTAGCTATCCGTCGTTTCAAACGTTCATGCGAAAAAGCGGGTGTTTTAGCTGACGTTCGTAAGCGCGAATTCTATGAGAAACCAACTCAAGAACGTAAGCGTAAAAAAGCTGCTGCAGTTAAGCGTTATCAAAAGAAATTGACTCGCGAATCTGTACGTACTACTCGCCTTTACTAATTAATTTGTGATTGACTGCTGAAGACTATGAATACTTTAAAAAACCAGATTACTGACGTGTTAAAAAACTCAATGCGTGCCAAAGATATGGCAACAGTAACGGTGATTCGTGGTGTACAGGCAGCAATTAAGCAAATCGAAGTCGATGAGCGCATAGAGCTTGACGATGCTCAGGTTCTTGCGGTCATTGAAAAGCAAATTAAACAACGTAAAGAATCGATCAAAGCCTTTCAAGGCGCTGGTCGTGATGATTTAGCTAGTAAAGAACAAGCCGAAGTTGAGGTTATTTCTCAATTTCTACCAGAAGCTATGACTGAGGAAGAGCTTGATTCTATCATTGAGCAAACGATTGCTGCTCAAGAAGCTACTAGCATGAAAGATATGGGTAAGGTGATGAATTCTCTACGTCCGATCATAGCCGGGCGTGCCGATCCTGCACAAGTATCTGCTAAAATTAAAGCAAAATTAAGCTAATCTGCTTAATCCCCCCTTTATATAATTTCTTCAATTCAAAAATTGGATTCATTGCAACAATGAACCCAAAGCCGCTGTTTTATTTAAAATCACACTGAACATGATATTTTGCGAGCATTTGCATCTCTTTCGATTCTGCAACCTGCTTGATGAGATCCTGTCTGGTCATACTGGCATATTGTGCCGGTAATGATGAACGATTTTGTTCGATCGCATCCGACATATCCTGAATATAACGCTGATTTATCTGGCAATATTTGGCCTGCTGTTCAGGCGTAAATTGTGACGTTTGGGGATTCAAGCTGCGTAAAAAACTACGGATATCCTGTGCATAGCTACTACGAATTTTATCGACTGCATTTACATATTGCTCAACAGAAGCTGCTGAACTCATCCCCACTGCACTTAATGCACAAATTAAAACTAAAATCTTTTTCATAAATGTTCTAAATGCTCAGCTATTGCTTACGCAGGCCATCTTATCTTAATTCAATAAAATTTGGTTTATGCTCAAGAAAAAATTCTTCTTTCGGTGCAGGGATATCACCTTCCGTCACTGTACCCAGACGTAAACGGATGACATTTGGCAAATCAATACGATAAGAATAAAGTGGACTGGCACAGTTTTGGCAGAACACACGTGCCTTGTTGGGCGTATGAAAATATTCTTTCAGTTGCTCACGCCCGCAAATTAGCTCAAATTTACTTTGCTCAAGCGGGCTGTTCCAGCCTGCAATTGCACCTTGAGCCTGCTGGCAATGCATGCAATAACATAAGATGCTGTTTTCAATTTCCCCATGATATTGATACCGCACCGCACCACACAAACATTGCCCTTTGATCATTTTATTTTCCTTGGGGTCTTAGCTGGTTTTAGATTTTCATACGCCGTTCATCTTGCATTTGTTTTAGGCGCGAGTCAATTTTGGCCGACATGGCCAGATTTCCTTTTGCCAAGCGCTGGGCATGCAGCATCGATTTAATCGCATTTTCTTCATATCCCGACCAATACTCGGCTTCTGCACGATAGCACAGCACATTAATTGCCTGCAGCGAAGAACTCTTATCCAGATTAGTGGCACGCTGTAATAATTGCCAGCCTTCAATATCTCTTTGGTTCTTATGAATAAAACGTTGTACCAAAGCTTGTGCCTGCGCGACCTGTCCTTGACGAATCAACACCTCTGCCAGTTTATAAGACAATGCCCGGTTTTCAGGCATGGTTCTTTGTACTGAAACAATACTATTACTGGCCTGCTCTATTTTATTTTGCCCCAAATAAATATCCGTCTGGATCAAGGGAATCAGCACATGATTTTTTAATCTTGTTTTAACCAGATCCAGATTTTCCTGAGCCTGCGTATAATCACCGCGCTCTAAATAGAATTTGCTGAGTGCAAGTTGTGCTGCAGTATTGTTCTGGTTGGCCAGTGCCTGTAACTGGATTTCTGTCGCCTGATTAGACACAACAGAGGTGTAGAGTTTTAGAATTTCAAAATCGAGATCATAAATCTTTGATTTAACTTTCGGCAGTTGATTCGCCCGCAATCGTGCTTCGCTCATACGCTCAGTGGTTAAAGGATGGGTAAACCAAAAGTCCGGTAAAAAGCTAACCCGACTGGTCGCACGATGCATGGTTTCAAAATAGTCCGCCATACTTTGCGGATTATAGCCCGCAGCATACATAAACTGCATACCGATACGATCTGCTTCACGTTCCTGATTACGACTATAACTCAGCTGCTTGTCCATTAACGCGGCTTGAGTTCCCAGCATGACCGCCGAACCCGCATTGCTATCTGCCTGAGAGGCAATGGCGGCACCGACAAGAATCCCCGCCAATGCCAGTAAGCCCTGCCCTTTAAATGCTTCTTGTGAACGGCTGTAGTGTCGCTGTGCCACATGCGCGATCTCATGCGCCATAACGCCCGCAATTTCATCCAGATTTTTTGCCGAGGTAATCAGACCGGTGTTTAAGGCAAATAAGCCACCCGGCACTGCAAAAGCGTTAATCTGAGGATCTTTCACAATCACCAGTCCAATCGGCTGGCCCAACTGGGTCTGGCTTAAAATACCTGAGAAAACTTGTAAAAACTGATCTTCTAGCCATGCATCCTGCACGGTTGGCATTTGACGATGGACTTCACGATACACCTTTTCGCCAATAAATTTTTCTTTTTGCTGGTCGAGTAAACCGATACCGCTGCCAATTTCAGGTACTTCCGTTTGCCCAGCCGTCACTGTCGGCAAAAACACCTCTGTATGACTCAATTGAGTTGTGGCCAGTAAGCCACATGCAAGCAGCAACGATCTCAAGGGGTTTCTCTATGATTTTAATAAAGAAATTTAATATAGCACTGAAAAAAGGAGAAATTTGCAACAATGTGTTATAAAAGGCAGAAAAATCCTGCCTTATTTTATGATTTTTGCAAGCAGCTTATTTATTCCGCTGTCATATAACGCTGGTCTACACTGAATTTTTCCGGAAATTTACCCTGAATTCCCGCATAAAAAGCCATGATTTCCGCCATGTCTTTTTCATAATCCCCTGTTGGATAAACAATTTTTCCTACACCAGTCTTTTTCTTGGCATAGTCCATATAAGCCAAAGCAATCGGCACGCCCGCAGTGGTCGCAACATGATAGAAACCGGTTTTCCATTGTTCCTGTTTTGCTCGTGTTCCTTCAGGGGTCACCAGCATCACCAATTTAGGATGTGTCTTAAACAGATTACTCATGAGCTGAACCATACTTGGGCGCTCCTGACCTTGCTGCTTGACACGACGGTCAATCCCGATTCCGCCCATCGCACGTACAAAAGGACCAAAGGGTAATTTCATATAACTGTCTTTAATAGTGATACGTACATTAACCCCTAAGGCTTTTAGGGCCAGACGTGCATAAAGCGCATCCCAGTTGCTGGTGTGCGGGGCTGCAATCATGACACATTGATCAATATTCAGATCCCAATGATTATCAATTTCCCAGCCCATTAACCCTAAACTTTGTTCAGCTAATTTCTCAAACACCAGACACCCCAAGATGAAGTCACAAAGGGCGCAAGTGTAGCAATATCCATCAATTTAGAAAGATCGTCCAGTACAATAATCCAGCGATCAAATGCTCAGCATTGTAAGCAATTATTCGAATTTTGGATTGACCAGATAACGTGGAGTACGGCCTTCTAAAGCCTCAATCAGGTTTTGATAAGCAAGATTCACCATCTTCTTGCGTGTCTCTGCGGTTGCCGAGCCCAGATGTGGCACAGTCACGGCGTTAGGTAAGTCGAATAAAGGAGAAGTTTGCAAAGGTTCTTTGGTATAAACATCCAGACCTGCAGCAAAGATTTTGTTTTGCTGCAAGGCCTCGATCAATGCATTTTCATCGACCACTGAACCACGGGCAATATTGACGAATACCACATGTTTCTGCATTAAATCGAACTGTTCCGCACCAATCAGGGCTTTAGATTCGGTATTTAAATCAACCGCAACCACAATAAAATCCGACTGTTGTAACAGTTGATCGAGCTCGCGATATTGCGCATTGAAAGCTTGTGCAACTTCAATTTTTTCACGGCGGTTATGGTACAGGATATTCATATTGAAACCATAAAAACCGCGACGGGCAATGGCAGCCCCAATATTTCCCAGACCAATAATACCGAGAGTTTTACCAAAAACATCGACACCAAACTGTTCAGTCGATACGGTCCGTTTCCATTGGCCCTGTTTGGTCCATGCATCCAGATAGGGAATTTGACGTGCGGCACTGAGCAATAAAGTAAAAGCAAGGTCTGCCGTGGTTTCAGTCAATACATGCGGTGTATTCGCCAGCCAGATTTTTTTCTGATTCAGATAATCGACATCATAGTTGTCGTAGCCTACCGAAACGGTAGAAATCACTTTGAGTTTTTGTGCGGGTGCCAGATTACTTTCATTGAGTAAGCGCCCTGCGCCAATCATGGCATCGGCATCAGCCACTTCTGTTCGAATTTGTTCATTAATATCACCAAGCTTGGGATTCAGTACCACCACCTGATAATCTTGCTGTAACTGTGCGATAACATCCTGGTCGATCTGGCTAAATACAACGACTTTCTTCATTATTAAATTCCGCTCTTTATTGCATGAGCTGCCACAACCGTCTTTTCAGTAAAGGTTGAGCCAGCATTTCTTCCAAACTCGCTAAATGTAATATATTAGAATGCTGGATAAAGTCCAGTTGACCTAAGCATAATATTTTTTTACCAGTGGCGGTTGCATCCAGAAAGCCTTGAATATATGAAGACAGTCCTCGACTTTCCTGAAAAGCCGCCAAAGGAAATGGCCATTTTAACTCAGTATATTGTCCCAGTCTGGCCTTTTGTATGTTTTGCCATAACTGGCGCTGTGCATCGTTGAGCTGACTGCTTTCCAATAAAATGGCGCAGTTTTCCAGAACATACATTTGCAATTCAAATGCCTGGATCTGGGTGCTAACAACGATCTGTTCTTTTTCAACGACCGCTTCTTTAACCACAGGTTCTGCAACGACTTCCGCCTGTTGAGGACGTTCAATTTCAGTAACCAGCGCTGTCTGGACAGCTTTGACCTCAACATCTTGAACCACTGGCGCAGGCTCAAATACCGGTGCAGGGGCTTGTTGAAGCTCTTCAAGCACCTGATCCCGCCATAGGCTGGACGCAGTATTTTTTTGACATACGACTTCCCTAGGAATCCAGACATCTATTCCTAAACTTGCCAATATGTTTCTCTGCTGCCCGATCATGCTACCTACTCGTTGTCTCTATTTACAGTCATTTTCGATCCTGTAATGTGCGCTAGTCTAACACAAACCTACCCTGTCTAAATGGCTTCCTTTTGCTCAATCACATTTCTTCTCATGCCATAGAGCGCCAGATAAAAAGAACCGGTTTGATGCTCTGAAGCAAGGTTTCAATCACAATAGCCCATCTTTCATTCATCGGTTTTCAAGTCTATTTCATCATTTTGTCGCTTTGACTTTTTATTACTGTCGTATCGAATGCTCAAATGAAATGGTTGACTGCATTTATGCTTATTGTTTTTGCCATTGCTGTGATGCTGCTTATTGTGAGCAGTTTCATTTATACGCAACATCCCTTATTTGGTAAAAGTCCCTCTGGCGAACGTTTACAATTAATCGAGAACTCTCCCAATTATCGACAAGGTCAATTCCGCAATCTGATTGAAAAGTCAGGTATGAGTGAAGGTTGCAGCATGGTTGTTGAACTCTACAAAACGTTTATTCAGACCATTCCCCATCGCAATCCAATTGATCCGATTCCTTCGATTAAAACCAATCTAAAAACACTGAATCCCCAACACGATGTCATGGTCTGGTTTGGACATTCCTCGGTATTTATGCAGCTGCAGGGTAAAAAATTCCTGATTGATCCGGTCATGAGCGGCAAAGCTTCTCCCTTCCCTTGGGGCACACGCGCCTATAAAGGAACCGATATTTATCAGGTTGAAGATTTACCCGATATTGATTATTTACTGATCTCACATGATCACTATGATCATCTGGACTACGACACCATTATCAAACTCAAAGATAAGGTCAAATACGTGATTACCGGTTTAGGGGTTGGAGAACATTTTGAGTATTGGGGTTATCCCAAAGAAAAGCTGATCGAGAGAGATTGGGGTGACCGGATCGAATTTGATGAGGGTATTTGTATTATCACTGAAACTACGCATCACGACTCAAGGCGGGCCTTTGAGGGCGGTAAAAATCTATGGGTATCATTTATAATCCAGTCACCGAATAAAAAGATTTTCTATACTGGAGATGGCGGTTATGGTCAGCATTTTGCAGCGATCGGCAAAAAATATGGTCCCTTTGATTGGGCTTTGATGGAAAATGGGCAATATGATGCAGCCTGGCGTTCTGTACATTGTCATCCGGATGAAGTCGCTCAAGCAACTGAAGAGCTGAATGCACGCAATATGCTTCCAGTACATCATTCCAAATTTAGCTTAGCCAAACATGCATGGAATGAACCGATTATCCGTATTTCTGAATATTCAAAAACTCGCAATTATCGCCTTGCCACGCCAATGATTGGTGAACTGGTTGAACTTGATAACCAACAGCAAGTCTTTCAAGCCTGGTGGAAGAATATCCATTAATTTCATCAAGTCATCATGCTCTATTTCAATAGGGCATTTTGATTCACCACTAAAAGTTAAAGTCTGTTTTAGCCATTTGTGGACTTTTTTAGATAAAAAAAATCGGACAATAGTTGGAAAATTGTCCGATTCTGCCAATACGGCAGCAAGGGGATCAAATCGTTTAAACAGCCATCTGTTGTGCTTTCAGATGCGCATCTTTCAAGGCATCAGTCTTTAATGCCGAAATATCCAGTCCTTCCGCATAGACAAAATCAACCTCATGAATGCCCATTAGGCCCAAGACTGCACGGAGATAAGGTGTCACGGCATCGGTCATTTGCCCAAGATGGATACCCCCGCGACTACTCATCACAATCGCTTTTACGCCTTCTACCAAGCCTTGTGGATAGGTTTCGGTATAACGGAAGGTATGACGGGCACGCGCTACCAGATCAAACCAGTTTTTCAATTGGGTTGGCACATTCAGGTTGTACATTGGCGCACCAATCAACAATAAGTCTGCCGCTTTAAGCTCTGCAATCAGCTCATCTGATAGTTGCACGATCTGCTGGACCGTGGCACTGACATTTTCGGCACCACGCAAAGCATGAAAAATCTCGGCATCCAGTACAGGTAAATTCAGTATGGTCAGATCACGAATGATGACTTCATCTTGTACACCGTTTTCTATACGCTGTTTTAAAAATGCATCAATCAAACGGCTGGTCTGTGATTGATCACCCATAATGCTTGATTTCAACACCAATATTTTTGCCATTTTTGTTCTCCATATCTTGATGGAGCTATATTACAATTAATTTTAATCACCAGTCGTGATACTATTTCAATCAATTGATTCCAAAAATTCTACAATAATGCAGACTGAATTAAATACCATTGCGATCTTTGTAGCAGTAGTTGAGGCAGGTAGCTTTAGCAAGGCCGCCGAACAACTGCATCTCACCCGCTCCGCAATAAGTAAAAGTATTGCCCGTCTAGAACAACGCTTAGGTGTCAATTTATTTAAGCGCACTACCCGCACCCTGAGCTTAACAGCGGAAGGTACATTATTTTATGAACATGGTCAGCGTGCGCTTGCCGAGATAAACAGTGCTGAAAGCTTGTTAGATCAAGGTAAAATCACGGCAACGGGCCTGTTAAGAATCTCAGCGCCAGTGCTGTTTGGACAGCTTTATGTTGCCCCACTCATGGCAGGTTTTGCACAACAGCATGCCGATTTACAGATTGAACTGTCGGTTAATGACCGGACGGTTGACCTGGTTGAAGAGGGTTTTGATCTGGCCATCCGGATTGGAAATCTGCCCGACAGTCATCAACTGGTAGCCAGAAAATTAGGCATGCATCGCATGTTACTGTGCAGCACACCTGAATATCTTCAACGATCAGGGCCTGTCAAGGCGCTGGAAGATTTACAGCGACACACAACTATTGCCTACGCCTCCTCAGGACATCTGCAAAAATGGCAATTACAGGATGAACAGCAACAGCAATATACGGTCAAACCGAAAGCTAAATTTATGTTGAATGACATGCAAGCAATCAAGGATACGGTGTTATCGCATTATGGTATTGCATGGTTACCGGACTGGCTCATCCATAAAGAACTGCAAGAGGGTCGTTTAGTTCAGATATTGGCAGAATTTACCAGTGTCCATTTTCCAATTCACGTGGTCTGGCCTGCTTTACCTTACATGCCACTTAAAACGCGTTTGGCGATTGATCATGTGGTGGCGGCTTTGCCTCAACAACTGAAAGCTTAAAACCTATGCCCATTCAAAAGCGTTTTACCTATGCAACTGGCTGATGAAGGTGATCGATATCGCAAGGTCGATTCACATGACTCTCAGAAGCTCATCCCAGCGGGTTAAATAACTCGGAGATTTATGATTCTGAGTCATACGCCATGTTCGTCCATGCGGCGTAATCAAACGTCCTAAAGTCATGGCATCCCGACCAAATTTCTGATTGATTTCATCAAAGGCCTGTGAGAGATGACGGCGGGCAATCAGCTCATCAGTATCATGGAACAAATCGACGGCATGACTATGTTGCGGAATAATATCCAGCAAGATGACTTCGGCTTTTTTATAGCGATGTCCTGCCTGATAAATCCGATCCAGACCTTGCTGGACTGCTTTCATAATCTCCAGACGGTCATCACTATAATCTGCCAGATATACCACGGTAAAAGGACGGTAATAAGTTTCTTGATTAAAACGATTGGTACGAATCCCGACCCCGACCGCTTTACAGAGTAAGTTTTGTTGACGTAAACGCTCCACCGCCCGCAAGGTAAATTCAGTTAATGCTCCGCTTAGGCTATTTTTATCTTCAATCGGCTGCCCAAAAGAACGGCTACTCAATACTTGCTGACGGTCGGCTATCACGTCTTCAATCTGCAGACAGGCCAGACCCTGCAACTCCTTTACGGTATTTTCCATCAGTACGGAAAAATATTTTCCCATCATCTTTGGGTCAGCCTGTAGTAAGTCCAGCACCGTGTAGACTCCCATTTTTTCCAGACGTTGCCGGATATTTCGACCGACACCCCACACTTCTCCTACTGGCATGTGTTGCAGCAGGTCTTCAATTACGCATGGGTCTTCTGCAACGATATTACAGACACTATTAAAACAGGCATGGGTTTTGGCCAGATTATTGGCAAGCTTGGCCTGAGTTTTGGAATAACCAATCCCAATACAACACGGCATTCCCAACCATTGTTTTACGGTCCGTAGAATCTGTTGAGCATATTCATTTAAATCATAACTGTGCTGATAAGCTGTCAATTCTAGAAAGCATTCATCAATCGAATAAATTTCCTGCTCGCATGGATCTACAAAGTTACCCAATATATTCATAAAACGGCGCGACATTTCCGCATACAAAGCGTAATTACTTGAAAAGACTTCAACCTGATGTCGGCGAATAATCTCCTCAATCTGAAACACTGGCGCAGCCATCTTGATCCCGAGTTTTTTGGCTTCATAAGAACGCGAAACCACACAACCATCGTTATTGGACAGCACCACAACAGGACGATTTTCCAGTTTTGGATTGAATACCCGCTCACAACTGACATAACAGTTATTCACATCAATCAAGGCAAAAATACGTTGTGGAGGACTCATCCGCTTATCTCATCGGTTTCAGGTTATAAGTCACTACACCCCAGATCAGCAGCTCTTGCCCTTCTGTAATATAAATATCCTGATAGTCAGGATTCTCGGCCTTTAGCCAGACTTTTGGCGGGCTAAAGTGATGGTCAACCATTAAACGTTTCACGGTAAAATCATTGTCAATCAAGGCAATCACAATATCACCCGATTTGGCAGACAAACTACGATCGACCACCAGCGGATCATCAATATCAATGCCTGCATCCAGCATCGACAGAGAGTTTGCCTTAACGATAAAGGTCGAGTTTTCATTACGAATTAAAAACTGATTTAAATCCAGGGCTTGTTCAATATGGTCTTGGGCAGGCGATGGAAATCCGGCGGCAACACGTTCCGTGGCAAGCGGAATATGGTAAATTCGATCATTATTGGCCTGTACATTTTGTATTTTCAGCGAGGGCGTCAAATCGGAGCGTGTTCCGGTTTTGACATTATTCAGTAACCAGTTTTTGATGAAATCAACCTGAGACTCCGGTACACGGATCACCTTGGTCGGCTCACTGAACTGTGACTTACGTCCAGCATTGGTTCTAGCCCCACCATGCTCAAATTCCGTTTTTTTGGACATATCTCCCCCTTAGCCAAGTCTAAAATGCGTTCAAATAATTTAACTTGAAAAAGTTACAAATTCAAGTTGACGCCTCATTAATTTTGCATAACAATAAATCCCATAGATCAGATTTTGGCTTGTTTAACCAAGACAAGGATGTAAAACAAACCAAATTCATATTTTAAATCAATGATTTAAAACTTTTAAAATTCTTTTTAAGAAATTAAGTTATTGATCTGGTTCATGAATATATCTGATTACCCGGCAGTTAGGTTTTATTCAAGTATTTTTGATGTGGAGACATGAAAAATGAACAATCAACGTGATGCTATTTTAGGTTATGCTGACGAACAACATGCTTACTTTATTCGTCTAATTGAGAACAATACCGTGCTTGGCAATAGCTATGGACTGTTTTGTGAAAGTCCTGACAGTGAAAATGCAGAGCATATTATGACCACACTTTTCCTGAAGAAATCCTTCTGGTTAAATGGCTCAGAATTTAAAGATATCGTAAAAGGTCTTAATCCGATTACCTGACCCATCCACACCAGAAAATGGTGTTTTATGTTAGACAAAGCCTAGACTTCTCACCCTCGCTAGTCGGCTATTTAAATTACCTCCCAACCCTAGCAGCAAATATTGTTACGATAAAAATAGCCATGAAAAACGATAAATTTTTATGATGAGCAACAACACAACCCACTTATTTCAAGATGATAAGTGGGTTTTTCTAAATGAGATGATATGGATGTTATTTAAACAAATCGCTGATCATCCACAGGCGCAACCAGTTTATAAATTTTTCCATCTGCTTCATTTTCAAACAGCCAGTCAATATTTGGATGAATAATCTGTCCTTCGACCTCAATATGTTCTACCCGTTTAAAAAACGGAATATCCTGATCTTCGAGATCATTTAACTGGGCCACGACAATAGACTCATTTTCTTCTTGATCTTTTACAATGACTGTAATTTTATCAATCTTATCCATAACAGTTCTCCCAATAATCTTGTTCATAGGACTATGGGAAATTTTCTATAAATTGTCGATAAAATGGTTGTAACAAGAGTTATAAGTATTATAGTTTTATTTTTTAAACTGCTAACTTATTGAAATTAACACCAAAATCAGCTTTTCCGTTAATCTTGAGTTAACTGTCGAGTTACAATGCACAGCATAAACGTTTCAAAATAATTCCACGCATGTCGGGCATTTAATGGGTAAAGATTGATTTGAATAGCCTGCTTCCCCTCACTGTGACACACGGACAATGTAGGCTCCCCTTCACGGAATAGCAAACAACTATTTACTTGCCACAATTTCCGCTACATTTTTAACTTTGGCTTTTTCTACCGGTAATTGTTGCTGACTTTGTTGTGCATCTTTTTTTAACTCAAGATATTCACGTGCATCCTCTCTACGATGAATTCCGCCTAGCTTTAAAGCCTGAGTGCCTACTTCCTCGTTAATGTCAGCTTTTTTTACCGATTGCTTAATCAGCGATTCTTTGCCTTTATCACTCGATGCTGTAGCACTCGCAACAGGCTCTGAACTCGGTAATTGTGCATCAGCAGCACAAGTCAAAGTTGATGCCATAAAAACAATCCCCAAACATAGCGTCTTTTTCATTCTCAAGCCCCATCGATTTTTAATTTTAGTGATGAATATTATCATGTTATGTTGCATTGAATGGCATAAAATTTAGCCGAATATTTTACGCCACCGAAAGCCTGCACATTGTGCTTTTCACACTCTGGTGTTGCCTTTTACCCCTCATTAGCAAAGCCATACTTTAGCTGAATGATGACCAAGAACAATCCAAAAATTTTCCAACTCGTTTTTGTTATTTTAGATTTTTACTTAACCCTATTATGTGGATAGGATTTTCTAGGAAACCCGATAGGTGGAGCACTCTACTTAAACAGAGCTACACGTTATCCAATAAAATCAAATATTCTTGATTTCGTCTGCAAAATCATCACTTCTAAAATATGAAATGATTCTTTCACCGCTATGCTGGTTACGTATATCTAGCACCACATTTGGATCACTTTGAAAGGTAAATTCAGGTGGGATATCGGTATGCAATGGCGCTAAGCGTTTCACCCCGCCTTCAGTAATTCTTTCGATAAATCCTGCCAGCCATAACACAAATTCGTCCTTATGCTTATAGCTCGGGATCAAACTGATATCCAGAGTCATGCGTCTATCTTTTACAGGTTCTTCAAATCCTTCAACAAAATCAATATAGTTATAGATTAACTTAAGATCTGTATCGACAAGTTCCTTACGGATTTGTTTGATAATCAGATTCAAACAATCTTGTTTATTATCCGTAAACCGATCATTTTCCTTAAATTTTCTATATATATTTTCAGATATTCGTAAATATTGAGGCATTTCTATTTCCTTTAAGATGCAACCTACTATTCTTATTTTGAAATAAAAACTATTTTTACTTTGTAAGGATTGATACCTTACATGTAATTAGTGTAATTTTTGTGCAACATAGACATCATTGTTAACATTCTGGTTACTTGTCTTATATCTGCATTTTAATTTGAATTGACTCAGCATATTCCTGAAATGATTATTCCGCTGACTGAAAAACTTAAACTTTCTACTTTTTTGTCCTTATCTAAGCATTGCCTATAGCTAAAAGATTTTATTCATCTTAGTGCACACATTAAATCCTTGTTATTTAATATTCTTTTAATACAACAAGAATTTCATTTACCTTTCCAATCTAAGCTCTTTAACGGTTTAATTTATATATTGAGACATCAATTTCTGCCACATCGACATTCACCAAAAATTTTATAAACAAATTTAGCAGGTGCATCTGCCGGATAAACTTGCGTGCTTTTATAATAAAATATAATACCCTGATCTAGAATGGTCAGAATATTTTTTCTAATTTTTAATATCACTCCCTTTCTAAATATTTTTTTAACGTTTCCCGCCTGTATATCATACTGGCAGAAGCACACAATTTGTCCTGACCTCAGGGTGTCAGGATAAAATCTTTTATACTTCCCACAAGCTTTACAAATCCATGTAATCATTAAAAAGCTCTACAAATTAAGAATTATTATTATATAAAAATATATATTAAAAAGATAACACTTAAACCACTTTAATTTAACAGTTAATGCATTTGTTAAAAAATAACGATTTCAACATCTATACTTATTAAAAATATCAGCAATCAATATTTTATTATTTAAATTTCAGCTTCAAAACACTTTTAAAAAAATTAATTTTGACAGAAAAAATCCCATCATCTTATGATCATGGGACTCTTTATACAGTCGAACAGATAAACCCTTGAATAAGGCTATTAAAGTTCCTCTATAAATCGATAGATACGACCATCTTTGGGATTTTCATACAGAAGTTCCATATTAGGCAGCAGGATCTCACCTTCAATTTCAATATGCTCTATTCTTTTGAATAACGGAATTTCCTGCTCATTTGCCTTCCGAATTAAGGCAAGGGCTATATTTTCAGCCTCAAACTGATCCTTTACTTTGATTTTTATATTGTTCATCAAATAACTCCATTTTAAAATTGGAAAAACAGCTAAATAAATTAGAAAATATCATTGCCGAATAAGCTAAAGGTATTGCAAAAAAGGTTAAAATAAAAGCAGCTATTCGTTGCAATTTTTGTTGATTTAACCAAACGATTTTATTAGAAATCAATATAGTTTCAAAAGCAATCCATAAAAAGGCATTGCAGTAATCCCTATCAAAAATATTCCTCTGTAATTAAAATAATGATTCAGGATCAACGTTACTATACGTAAAAAGACCAATCCCAATAATAGTAAATAATGCTTTATCTATTTGTTGGACTAGGTGTAAACACAATCCTTGCACTCAACTCCATAAATAAAATGACGCCATAAGCAAATTCCTTTGCTAAGTTTGCAAGCGAATATCGCAAATAAATATAAAGTTTGTCGATCAAAGGGTTGTAACGAAAAATGTAGATATCTTTTAAAATATTAAAAAACAAAAGGTTATAAAATAAAAATAATAAATTAAAACTTTATGCAACCGAAAAAATATGTGATAAACATCACAATTAAAGAATAGCAAAGACTTATATCCCAGTTTTATTTCATCCAATTGTTTGATTAATGAAGAAAATTATCCTTATACAATAACCGCCTTCCTGCTTCATCCGGTATTTTATCCACTAAAAACCTATTTCACTCTTACAAAAATAATATCCAAATCCTGTTTGGGAACGAAGTTACGCTTGACCATCTGGAACTGGGTTGGGCTGATCTTTTCAACTTTGCCATTCCAACAGAAAGACACCAGCTCGTTATGATCACGCTCAACTGTCAATTTAAATTTTTCTATCGGTTTGGCCCAGTTTGCACCTGTAGTCAGGATATAGCTCAAGGCACTAAATGGTGAATGTTCTGCACTGGCTTTTTTCAAGCCCTGCTTAAATGATTTATCCATACAGAATTGCTGGTTATATTCATCTGGATAGAGCGCGACAGAACCACCAACCAAAGGTTTATATGCATGATAGATTTTAGTCACACTGTTGGCTTTAAAGGTCTGCTTCCAGCTATAGATCACTTGAGATGACCACGGGATCACATCATCTTTGTTGAAGCCCGACAGAATTTTCTGTATCTGTGGCTGCTTACATTGTCTCAATTTATCTTGATAGTATTCATAATCATCGTTATTTCTAGCCCAGGGATTGAGCATATCGACCTGACTAAAGCCACATTGTTGAAATGCTTCGGTGGCATCTATCAGCGGCGATTTATCATCCCTTTGAATAAAGGTACGTACATGCATTTCAGGTTTTATATGTTGACCATCGACAATAATCTTAAAACTTTTTAACAGTGCTTCGGTATGGGCAAAATCCGCTTCAAAGAAATTATCGATACGCGGTAAGGGAAATAACACGGTTTCAGTAATATCGTGCTTACTTAAATTTTTATAAACATAATCAACCTTGATCAGCTTTTTGCTAATAAACAAATCTTCACTTTGCATCGCTATCTGCGCGTTTTTAAGATACTGAATGCCGCCTGTGCCAATATAGCCCGTAGAATCATTAGCTAGACTATAAGTTGATGATGAAGCTAAACAAACCAAAACCACTGTCATTTTTTTCATTTTTAACTGCTCTCACGGAACTTGTTATTATGAGATTTTCATTTATTAGAAATCATAGCGGTTGTAGCGCCACAATGTGAAATTTTTATGGGGATGGATGAGGGAAAAGCATTTATTTAGAGCAAATGTAAACTCCGGCTTAAAAAACATAAAGTATTGAAAATATAGACCTGTACCCCTCTTCTTATTTTAATCAGCAATGAAACGGCTTCCAGTTTTTTAGAAACCGTTTGAACATATTTACTGTTTAAAACTTAAAGCTATAGTCAATATTCAAGCGTGTTTCATTGGCAGCATGGAAAGTCATATTGGTTGGCATATCGTTGCGATAGTGAGAAAACCGAGCCCGCATTCCTAAGCCTTTTAACTTACCTTCTGGAATTTTATAGCCCAAATCAAATTCCATCGACTCTTCTTTAAAACGCTGGTCGCCATATTGCAACAAATCAATGTCTTCGCCTTTTGCATAACGAGTCATAAAACGTAGCCCATTTAAGGAAATATCGCCTAGTCGCGCATTTTTAAAGTCATATTCATAACGTATCGAATAGACTTTTTCGTCTTTATTTGAATAGTCCGAACTCATAAAATCAAGCACGACTGGACTTTCAGTTCCCGATAAAAACGGCAAACCCGTCGAGCCAAACGACTGCATATAACCCAAAGAAAGCGTATGATTTTGATAGTTCAAACCAAATAAGCCACTGATATGGCGGTTATCGATCTCTCCTATTTTTTTACTTCCAGTTTCGTCACTATTAAAAAAGCGCACGTCACTTAAAAAGTTAAGCTGATCATTTAAAGGTTGTTTGCCGTTAAAACCCAAAAACTGTTGCTGGTAAATGTCTTTGAGTTCAGCATGATAAGCCCGTAGACGATAATCCTTTAACTGATAATTTCCTCCCAAGGTATAAAAAGAATCGGTGGTTGCCGCTTTGTCAAAACGATGGTTGATATTGTCTGTTCCAACATCGGTAAAACGAATCGAGTCGCGTTGACGTACTTCGTCGACATAAAAGCCTTCGAGTTGAAGATTTGGAATTTCATTTGAAACAAAGCGAATACCGCGATAAGTCTGCGGAAACAATCGCGCTGGCGATGAAAATAGGGTCGGCAATTGCGGAACCAGATCTCCCACAAAAAGCTCATTTTTTCTAAATTTCGCCTTCCCTGTAATGCCGATTTTTCCATAATAATCGTCACGCGAGTTATCGGTATTGACTTGAAGTAAGCCACTACGCGCATAGTCATCCGCCCGATTACCCATCAGGTTAAAACCTGCCATTGCCAGTACATCAACTCCGAAACCAACTGTCCCTTCGGTATAGCCCGATTGTCCTTTAAAAATTAAACCCTGCGCCCAATCTCTGGCTGCTGTATAGGGATATAGATCTTTTTTATAGTCTCGGTCAAAGTAAAAATTACGTAGTGTCAGCTCAGCTTTACGGTCTGCAATAAACTCGGCATGCACAATTTGACTTAATAACGGGCACAAGCATACCCCCACCCACAATGGTACCTTTTTCATTTTTTATCTCAACTGTTTAATTTTTAATGGATTAAGGTGCTGTTTTAAGAGAGTAGTTTTGCTCTTTTTGACTGCGGTAAAAAGCATTGCCCAAACTTAAAATCAGGAAAATAGCCAAAATAAACACCACACCGTAATAGGCGTACAGCGTTGCGGGTGCAATCCCTTGATCTAAAAAAATGCCTGCAACCGTTGGCGATAAAATTGCCCCAATACGACCAAAACCGATGGCATAGCCCACGCCACGACTACGGATTTCAGCGTCGTAAATTGTTGGAGAGATCGAATATAAACCTGCTACACAGCCATTAATCAGTGTGCCAAGTAATAATCCCACCATGAGTGCAATGCTGACTTGAGATGAGACTGCAACAAAAAGAAAAACACATGCCGAAGTTAGTCCTAAAAACAGACTTAAGGCATAGAAAATTTTCATGCGTGATGCGAGTAAACCAATAATGGCTGCCCCGAAAATCCCGCCAATACTAATTAAAATGCCAGTACTTACACCTTGTTCAGGTGACATCCCCATTGAAATAAGAATTTTTGGTGTCCAGCTCATCACGAAGTAAAAGCCAAACATCACTAAAAAGAATGCAAACCAAAGACAAAGTGTTTGAAATCCAAGCTGTCCTACAAATAATTTGCTCAGCTCACTGCCATTTTGCGTACTGATTTTTTCATAACGCGGCATAAGGGGTAATTCGTTAAGCCCCATACGATTTACAGTTGCATTAATACGTTCTAGTGCCTGTTTTGGTCGTTTCGCGAGTAAGTAATCTAAAGATTCTGGTAATAACCAGGCACTGATCAGTAGCATTGCAATGGTAGTAAGCCCACCTGCTAAAAAGATTGAACGCCAACCTAAATGCTCAATCAATGCCAGTGATAGCACTCCGCCAAGGGTCGCGCCAATGCCATAACCTGTAGACATTAAACTCACTGCAAGACTGCGCCAGCGAGCATTGGCATATTCACTTGCCAATACATTACTGCTCGCAAGAATCCCACCGACTCCAATTCCGGTAATAAAGCGAAGTGCTGCTAACATGCCGTGGCTTTGTACAAAAGCACAGCCCAACATGCTCAAACCTGCAATCACAAGACAAACCAGAATGAGTAAACGGCGACCGATTTTATCGGCCAAAGGTGCGAGGAAAATGGAACCAGCAGCCATTCCAAAAAGGCCGGAACTGAGTAACAAACCAATTTGTGCACCTGAAAGTGACCATTCTGCTGACACGGATGGAGCGGTAAATGCCATTACCATCACGTCAAAGCCATCAATAATATTGAGACAAATACAGATCAAAATAATGAACCATTGGTAGCGGCTCATGTTGTTTTGATTGATCTCACTTAAAACATCTCTTTCCATTTGTGTATCTCCCAATGTGGATAAGAGATACACACGACATTGCCGATATGAGCGATTGGGTGGTTATGCATATCCGTATCCATAATGACCTAGAGGAATATTTGTTTTTTGAGCATCCTGCTCTTTTTCTATACTGAATATTTGGATCCAAAAAATCAACAATATTTTTTAAATTTAATTAAACCAAAATTAAGCAATTGAAAAATAGGATTATAATTTATTTATAATAATTAAAACAAAAAATATGGATCCATAAAATATTGCCCATTTTACTTACCCCAATTCCAAATATAAGATCCAATTCAGCTTTCAAGCATACAAAATGGATCCAAATAAAAACCAATAAAATTTTCTCCCAAAAACTCAAAATAAATACAAAAAGCCTTTAATAACATCAGAAAATATACATAGAAGCCAAACCTAAAGATCAATATTTTTTCAAAATATACTGCTTATCAATTGACCAATATTTTTATTTATTATAAATTGGATCCAATAAGTGATAAGGAGTCGTCACAATGTTTAT
>PJUK01000079.1_pt1 | contig 94656 bp, 76 predicted proteins | sample 1512211 | NCBI WGS metagenome assembly PJUK01 (sample SAMN08177668, study PRJNA422409) | Feces metagenome, whole genome shotgun sequencing project. | reverse complement strand
AAGCGCTCATCGGCCAGGTCCTTGTAGTACACGCCCACCTGGTCGGCCAGCAGCAGGCCCTTGTAGACCACGGTGCGGCTGCTCATGCTGGGAACGTAGTATTCCTTGCTGTGCTTGAGGCCCAGGTTCTGGATGGCGGCCGATGCGGTCTTGCGGATCACATACAGCTTGCGTTCCAGTGCGTCCTGGACGATCACGTCCGAGCCACGGCCGATGAAGACCTGGCGCAGGATGGGTTCCTTTTCGCGCACGGTGGGCGACATGGGCATGTCGCGGTTCACCGGCACATCGCGCCAGCCCAGCAGCACCTGGCCTTCGGCCTTGATGGCGCGCTCCATCTCCTGTTCGCAGGCCAGACGGGAAGCGTGCTCCTTGGGCAGGAAGATCATGCCCACGCCGTATTCGCCGGCGGGTGGCAGTTCCACGCCCTGCTTGGTCATCTCTTCGCGGTAGAGCTGGTCGGGAATCTGGATCAGGATACCGGCACCGTCACCCATCAGCGGGTCGGCACCCACGGCGCCACGGTGGTCGATGTTCTCGAGGATCTTCAGCGCACCCAGGACGATGTCATGGCGCTTCTGCCCCTTGATATGGGCCACGAAGCCCAGACCGCAGGCGTCGTGTTCATTGCTCTTGGCGTACAGCCCGTGCTCTTGCAAGTGGGCAATTTCGGCAGCCGTAGTCATGGGGTTTTCCTCTATTTGTCTATCGCAGGGAACGCGAGAGTACGACACCGCATAAACCTATGCAAGAAAATTTAATTGGGGTCAGATACTAATTAAAAATAAAAATCCGCATTTTCATTTTAATTAGGGACATATCAAATGCACCAAAAGAAAGCCACGCGGCACGCGAGCGCCTGCTCACGCACCAAAACGCACCAACAAAGTGCAAATTCAATAACCAGGAAGGATCAATTGCCCTGATATGGTGCGAACGCCGCATCTGCAGCCGTTGCAGATGGTGACGAACTCGCCTCACCACCCTGTGGCGGACTGGCCTCAACCGGCCGCTGCGCCGGCCGCCCCGGACGCCGCCGGGTCAGGCGCCGCTGGGTCTGGTGCTGCAGTTGCGCCACAAAATCCGGCGATCCCAGGGCCCAGCCCTTGCTGGCCGCCGCCAGCACCTCTTCCGCCACGGCTGCCGACACCCCATGCTCCACCGTGCGCTGGTAGGCGGCTTCCCGGGCGAACGGGGTATTGGCCAGGGCCCAGTACTGGGCATGGGAGCGCACCAGGCTGTCCTGCTGCACGCCTGCGTTGTGCGCATAGCTGGACCATAGGTAGTCCTGCGGGCGCCCCACCAGGCCTTCCGCCACCGGCTGGGTTTCCAGCACCACCATGCAGGGCAGCAGATAGGCCGAGGCCTCCAGCACGGTGGAGCGGTAGCGCCCTTCCCACAAGGTGCCGCTGCGGCCGTGGCGGTTGTTGAAGTAGCGCACATAGCTGCGCCCCACCGACTGCATGAACAGCGGCAGCCCCTCTTCCGTCTCGGGCGTGGCCAGCACATGGAACTGCGCCGGCAGCAGCACATAGGCATGCAGATCGACCTGGAAGCGCCGCGCCATCTCGCGCATCAGATCCTTCATGGTCTCGTAGTCCTGCACGTCCTCAAAAATGGGCTGCAGATTGTTCCCACGCTGGATCACGTAATGGGCCATTCCTGGCAGTGTCAGTCGGGGCAAGCGGGCCATGGAGCGTCACAGGTTGAAGAGGAGGCACACCACATCGCTGTGCGCCGACCAGAATAGGTTTTGGCTATCAACAGCAGTGCACAAGGTTGAAATACATTATGCGCAGCGTACCAGCGACCATTTGTCGGAGGAGTTCCTGTCTCCATACGACGTCCACACACGGTGTGGCTGGCACAAGCCCATCGCCTGGGTGGCCGCCCGGCCTCCACAGCACGCGGCACAGCCTGGCTGCACTCTATCAAAACAGGAGCATGCTGTACCTCGGCGCTGCGGGCAACGCGCCACATGGAGAACCCCCACACCGGATCGGTGTGCAGGTACCGCCGGTTCCAGGGCATGCCCGTGGCAAGCGTGCACGCCGCGCGATGGCGGCTCCAGCGCACCATCCACAGGGCGCCGCGGAATCGGAGATCCGTCAGCCACGCAGACAGACGGGTCGGACAGGTCTGATGGCCCAGAAGGGCCAGGAGGGCCTTGCGCCGCAGACCCGCACAGAATGCCTGGTGCCCCTGCTGTTCAGCGCCCCGCCGCCCGCAGCAGTTGCGAGATGGTGTCGCAGGTGCGCAGCAGCTGCGGCAGCAACTGGTTTTGCATCATCTCGGCACTGGTGCGGTTGGCCTGGCCGCTGATGTTCAGCGCGGCCACCGTCTGGCCCAGGCTGTTGCGCACCGGTGCGGCAATCGAAATCAGCCCTTCCTCCAGCTCCTGGTTCAGCAGGCACCAGCCCTGGCTGCGCGTCTGGCGGATGGCAGCCCACAGCGCCTCGTCACTGGTCTGCGTCAGCTGGGTGAACTGGCTGCGCGGGCAGCGGTCCATCAGCGCCTGCACCTGCGCATCGGGCTGGGCCGCCAGCAGCACGCGACCCAGCGAGGTCCAGAACGCCGGCAGGCGCGAGCCCACGCCCAGGTTGGTGCTCATGATCTTGTGGGTGTGCACGCGCAACACATAGACCACATCCAGCCCGTCGAGTACGGCGGCCGAACAGGACTCGCCCACCGCATCCACCAGGCCTTCCATGGCCGGGCCGGCCAGGCTCCACAGCGGCATGGAGCTGAGGTAGGCAAAGCCCAGATCCAGGATGCGCGGTGTCAGCCGGAAGTGTTTGCCGTCGCTGTGCACATAGCCCAGGGTCTGCAAGGTCAGCAGGATGCGGCGGGCACCAGCGCGCGTCATGCCGGTGCGCGCAGCCACCTCGCTGAGTGTCTGAACCGGTGCTTGTGCGCTGAAGGAGCGGATCACCTCCAGCCCCCGCGCAAACGACTGAACGTAGCTGTCGCTTGGTTTTTGTGCTTCGTTTTCCATAGCTGCAAGGGTTTTCCCTGATGTGGTTTCTACAGGCGCGAAAAGGCAAAGCCTCTTCCTATAATTCTTTTAGCGAACTTTTGTTCTATATGCGAACATTTTAACGCCTTCGCCCACACCGCGAAGGGGTCATGTCAGCAGGAGACAACACATGATCAACAAAATCACCGACACCATTGCCGAAGCCGTTTCGGTCGTCAAAGACGGGGACGTGGTCCTCATCGGCGGCTTTGGCACCGCTGGCAACCCCAATGAGCTGATCGACGGTCTGATTGCCCATGGCGCCCGCAATCTCACCGTGGTCAACAACAACGCCGGCAACGGTTACACCGGTCTGGCCGCACTGCTGCAAAGCGGTCTGGTGCAGAAGATCATCTGCAGCTTCCCCCGCACGGCGGACAGCTGGGTGTTCAACGACCTGTACCGTGCCGGCAAGATCGAGCTGGAACTGGTGCCCCAGGGCACGCTGGCCGAGCGCATGCGCGCCGCCGGCGCCGGCATCGGCGCCTTTTTCTGCCCCACCGCCTACGGCACCGAACTGGCCAACGGCAAGGAAACCCGCGAAATCAACGGCAAGCACTATGTGCTGGAGTACCCCATCTACGGTGATGTGGCACTGGTCAAGGCCGAGCAGGGTGATCGCTGGGGCAATCTGACCTACCGCATGGCCGCCCGCAACTTCGGCCCGGTGTGCGCCGTGGCTGCCAAGCACACCATCGCCACCGTGCACGAGATCGTGGAGCTGGGCCAGCTGGACCCCGAAGCCGTGGTCACCCCCGGAATCTATGTGAACTCCATCGTCCAGATCCCGTTCGTGGCCACCCAGGCCGGTGGTTTCAAACAAGCCGCCTAAGCCGCGAATCAAGGAGATACCTCATGAGCAGCTACCAAAAGCGCAGCAAGAACGAACTCGCCGCCCGCGTCGCCCAAGACATCTTCGACGGTGCCTATGTGAACCTGGGCATCGGCCAGCCCACTCTGGTCGGCAACTACATCCCCGCCGACCGCGAGGTGGTGCTGCAGTCGGAAAACGGCATCCTCGGCATGGGCCCGGCCCCCGCCGAAGGCCAGGAAGACTATGACCTGATCAACGCAGGCAAGCAGCCCGTCACGCTGCTGGCAGGCGGCAGCTTCTTCCACCACGCCGACAGCTTCGCCATGATGCGCGGCGGCCACCTGGACATCTGCGTGCTGGGGGCCTTCCAGGTCTCGGCCACAGGTGACCTGGCCAACTGGAGCACGGGCGAGCCCGGTGCCATTCCCGCCGTGGGCGGCGCCATGGACCTGGCCGTCGGCGCCAAGGCGACCTGGGTGATGATGGACCTGCTGACCAAGACCGGCGAATGCAAGGTCGTGTCCGCCTGCAGCTACCCGCTGACCGGCCTGGGCTGCGTCAAGCGCATCTACACCGACCTGTGCACGCTGGAATGCACGCCTTCGGGTCTGCGCCTGGTGGACACCGTGGACGGTCTCAGCCACGCCGAACTGGAACGCATCGTCGGCCTGCCCATCGCCGCACCGGCTGCAGCCGTCGCAGCCTGAACGCACTCTCCTGTGTACCCTTCCCGCGACGGGAGAGGCGCACAGGACGCCCCATTTCTTGAACATCGACCGGCCCACCGGCCACCGCACATCGGAGACAACACCATGAGCAACACCCCCCAAGCCTTCATCTGCGACGCCATCCGCACCCCCTTCGGCCGCTACGGCGGTGCACTGTCCAGCGTGCGCACCGACGACCTGGGCGCCCTGCCCATCAAGGCGCTGATGGAGCGCAACCCCGGCGTGGACTGGAAGGCCGTGGACGATGTGCTGTACGGCAATGCCAACCAGGCCGGTGAAGACAACCGCAACGTGGCCCGCATGTCCAGCCTGCTGGCGGGTCTGCCCATCGATGTGCCCGGCTCCACCATCAACCGCCTGTGCGGCTCCGGCCTGGACGCCGTGGGCTCTGCCGCCCGCGCCATCAAGTCCGGCGAAGCCCGCCTGATGATTGCCGGCGGTGTGGAATCCATGAGCCGTGCCCCGTTCGTCATGCCCAAGGCCGAAAGCGCCTTCAGCCGCAGCAATGCCGTGTACGACACCACCATCGGCTGGCGCTTCATCAACAAGCTGATGAAGCAGCAGTACGGCGTGGACTCCATGCCCGAAACCGCCGAGAACGTGGCCGACGACTTCAAGATCGAACGCGAAGCCCAGGACCGCATGGCGCTGGCTTCCCAGCAAAAGGCCGCCGCGGCCATCGCTGCCGGCTACCTGGCCAAGGAAATCGTCAACGTGGTCATCCCCCAGAAGAAGGGTGATGCCATCGTGGTGAGCCAGGACGAACACCCCCGTGCCACCACGCTGGAAGCGCTGGCCAAGCTGAAGGGCGTGGTCCGTCCTGACGGCACGGTGTCCGCCGGCAATGCCAGCGGCGTGAATGACGGCGCCTGCGCCCTGCTGCTGGCCAACGAAGAAGCCGCCCAGCAATACAACCTGGTGCCCCGCGCCCGCGTGGTGGGCATGGCCACCGCCGGTGTCGCCCCCCGCATCATGGGTTTCGGCCCCGCCCCTGCAGTGCGCAAGGTGCTGGCCCAGACCGGCCTGACACTGGCCGACATGGATGTGATCGAGCTGAACGAAGCCTTTGCAGCCCAAGGCCTGGCCGTGCTGCGCGACCTGGGTATTGCCGATGACGACCAGCGCGTCAACCAGTGGGGCGGCGCCATCGCTCTGGGCCACCCCCTGGGTGCATCCGGTGCCCGCCTGGCCACCACCGCCGTGAACCAGCTGCACACGCTGGGCGGCCGTTACGCACTGTGCACCATGTGCATCGGCGTGGGCCAGGGCATTGCCGTGATTCTGGAAAAGGTCTGAACCTTTTCCCTCGGACCGGAACCTGCCCCCATCACCGCTCAGGAGACCTTGCATGAGCCAAGCCCCCCAATCCGCCGCCTGCACCGTAGTGACCGGCGCCAGCAACGGCATTGGCCGTTCGATCGCCGAAGCCCTGCTGGCCCAGGGCCGCACCGTGGTCAACCTGGACTACGTGCTGCCCAGCTGGAGCCATGAACGCCTGGTGTCCTACCAGGCCGACCTGACCAGCGCAGAGTCCACCCAGGCCGCGGCCGAGAAGATTGCGGCAGCGCACAACGTGACCGCACTGGTGAACAACGCCGGAGCCACCCGCCCCGGCACCATCGACACGGCCACCTCGGCCCAGCTCGATGATGTGGTGGGTCTGCACCTGCGTGCGCCCATGCTGCTGGTGCAGGCTTTTTTGCCCACGCTGCGCGCCTGCGGTGAAGGCCGCATCGTCAACATGTCGTCGCGTGCCGCACTGGGCAAGGGCGAGCGCATTGTGTATTCGGCCACCAAGGCCGGCCTGATCGGCATGACACGCACCCTGGCCATGGAGCTGGGCCGCGACCGCATCACGGTCAACGCCATCGGCCCCGGCCCCATTGCCACCGAGCTGTTCAAGAACAGCAACCCGGATGGCGCGCCGCAGACGCAGCGCATCCTGAACAGCATCGCCGTGGGCCGCATGGGCACGCCCGAAGACGTGGCCCGCGCGGCGCTGTTCTTCCTGTCGCCCGACAACGGCTTTGTCACCGGTCAGGTGCTGTACGTGTGTGGCGGAACGACGCTGGGCGTGGCCCCGGTCTGAGCGCCCGCAAGCCGTTTCACTTTCCCGATTCCCCCGGATGGCCGTGCCATGCATGCACGGCCACCACCCCCGGCGTGCGTGCCTGGCCCTGGCCAGCAGGGTGCGCAGGGGCCTTTTCCCTCGTGTACTGGAGACTTTGATGTTTGAATCCACCCGCTCTTTCTCGCGCCGCCATGGTCTGAAGATGCTGGCCGCTGCGGCCACCCTGGCCGTGGCTGGCGGTGCGGCTGCCCAGGGCGCCTTCCCCAGCAAGCCCATCAACATCATCGTCCCCTTCTCGGCCGGTGGTACCACCGACATCCTGGCCCGCATCGTCGGCCAGTACCTGGGTGAAGAACTGGGCCAGCCCGTGATCATCGACAACCGCCCCGGCGCCGGCGGCAACATCGGCGGCATGGCCGCCGCCCGCTCGGCCGCCGACGGCTACACCCTGTTCATGGGCACGGTGGGCACGCACGCCATCAACCAGTCGCTCTACAGCAAGATGCCCTTCGACCCGATCAAGGACTTTGCACCGCTGAGCCGCGTGGCCACCGTGCCCAACCTGCTGGTGGCCAACCCTGCCCAGCCGTTCAAGAACGTGAAGGAACTGATCGCCTACGCCAAGGCCAATCCGGGCAAGGTGAACTTCGGCTCCTCGGGCAGCGGATCCTCCGTGCACCTGTCGGGCGAGCTGTTCAAGTCCATGACCAAGGTGGACATGGTGCACGTGCCCTACAAGGGCAGCGCCCCCGCCATGACCGACCTGCTGGGCAACCAGATCTCGGTGATGTTCGACAACATGCCCTCCGCCATCCAGCACGTGCGCTCGGGCAAGCTGCGCCCCATCGCCGTGACCACGGCCAAGCGCTCGCGTGAACTGCCGGATGTGCCGACCATCGCCGAAGCCGGCGTGCCGGGCTACGAGGCCACCTCCTGGTTCGGCCTGTGGGCCCCGGTCAAGACCCCGGCCGATGTGCAGCAAAAGCTCCACGCCGCGCTGGTCAAGGTGCTGAAGAACCCCGCCGTGATCAAGAAGATCGAAGACCAGGGCGGTGACGTGGTGATCGACACCCAGGCCCAGTTCGATGCCTATATCAAGTCCGAAGCCGCCAAGTGGGGCAAGGTCGTCAAGGAGTCTGGCGCTCAGGTCTGATCGCCGACGCGGCAGCGCCCGGGTTGCGCTGCCGTCGACGTCCCGCGACGTCGACATATCTCCTCCTTTGCGCGTCTGTCACAGCCTGTAGCGGGCTGTGCAGACGCGTTTTTTATGGGCGCTCCCAAATTCTGTATACAAAACAGGACCGCAAGACAAGCACGGAGAGGTCAGCCACGCAAAGAAAAGAGCAGGCGTGCTTTTTTCATCACAAAGTGACGAATTGTCATCAATCGTCACCTAACATCCCCCCTTTCCTGCTGTCCCAGCGTCTTTGCGTCCCTTGCCGTGCTCTGCGTTGCCTTGCCCTCCGCCTTGTGTTTTCCTGCCGTGGGCCGGCCCGTGTGCGCACGCACCGCCCTGGCGCTGGCCTGCCTGGCTGCGGCCCTGCCCACCCAGGCGGCAGAGGGCACTGCCCCCACAGTGGCCACGCTGGGTACGGTCGATGTCACCGCCCCAGCCTCTGCCACCACCGAAGGCAGCGACCAGTACCTGAGCACCGCCCCCAGTGCCACGGCCACCGGCCTGGCACTGCGCAGCCAGGATACCCCCCAGCCCGTGCAGGTGCTGACCCGCAGCCTGCTCAACGACCAGGACGCCCAGTCGGTGCGGGATCTGGCCGTGCTCTCGGCCGGCCTGAGCACCTCGCGCGGGCAGCTGTACGCCCGGGGTTTTGCGCTCAGCCACTGGATGGTGGACGGCATGAGCGTCAGCTCCGACAAGAATTTCGACCTGAGCCAGAGCCTGGCCCTGTACGACCGGGTGGAAGTGGTCCAGGGCGCCTCGGGCCTGATGAGCGGCATGGGCACCCCCTCTGCAGCGCTGAACCTGGTGCGCAAGCTGCCCACGGCCCAGCCGCGCGTGGAACTGCAGCTGCGTGCCGGCCGCTGGAACCAGCGCGAAGCCATGGTCGACGCCTCCGGCCCGCTGAATGCCGCCGGCAGCTTGCGTGCCCGCGCCGTGGTGGATGCCAACAACCACCACAGCTATATGGACCGCATGGCCAGCCGCAAACGCAGCTACTACGGCGTGGTCGAGGCCGACATTGCCGCCCAGACCACGCTGCGCCTGGGGGCCAGTCAGCAGCGCAACATCCACCGCGACTCGCTCAGCGAGATCCCCACCGCCCCCGACGGCGGCGACCTGCACCTGCCACGCTCCACCTACCTGGGCTACGACTGGGAATACTGGCAGCAGCAGACCGACACCGCCTTTGCCCAGCTGGAACATGAATGGGACAGCGGCTGGAGCCTGCGCGCCGACCTGCTGCGGCTGCACTCCCAGCTGGAATACCTGGGCACCTACCTGAACGGGGGCACCCCCACGGCCATGCGCCAGAGCCTGGGTCAGTACAACTCCAGCCAGGAGGAGAACAGCTACGCCGTGTCGCTGCGCGGCCCCTGGCGCTTTGCCGGGCGCACCCACCAACTGGCCCTGGGCCTGAGCCACCGCCGGGGCGACACCTCCGGCCAGGGCTGGACGGCCCCCAACTGGATCACCGGCCTGAATGTCTACGCGCCCATGACCCCCGTCGCGGCGCCGAACCTGGGCCTGCTGTCGGCCTACGCCTACCGCTACCGCCAGACGCTGGACCCCACCCAGACGGGTGTCTGGCTGGCCACGCAGCTGCAACTGCACGAGCGGCTGCAGCTGACCCTGGGCGGACGCTGGGACCGCTACCGCCATGCCGGACTGGTGGCCGACAATTTCCGCATGCCCATGCAGCGCACCGACCAGGACCGCCTGCAGCACTTCAGCCGCTACGCCGGTCTGGTGTGGGAGCTGGATGCGCGGCACAGCGCCTACCTGCAGACCTCGGACATCTTCCAGCCCCGCACCGAACGCGACATGGCGGGCCAGGTGCTGCCATCGACCACGGGGCGCACCTATGGCGCCGGCCTGCAAGGCCGCTACCTGGACCAGCGCCTGCAGGCCGGCATCCACCTGTTCCAGGCCACCCAGCGCCATGCGCTGGAGCAGGAATACCAGCAATTCACCTGCCCCAGCTACCCCGGCGTGGCGTGCTACCGAAGCATCGAGCAGGTGCGCAGCCGCGGCGTGACCCTGCAGCTGCAAGGGCAAATCACCCCGGGCTGGCAGCTGTCGGCCAGCACCACCCTGGTCAACAGCCGCCATACCCAGGACCCGCAGAAACAAGGCCAGCGCTACGAGCCGCAACTGCCTCGCCTGCAGTGGCAGCTGAGCACGGTCTACCGCCTGCCGGACAGCGCCTGGCGTGTGGGCGGCAGCCTCTACCGCCAAAGCAGCACCGGAAATACCGGGCTGGACACCCTGAGCGGCTACCAGTACCGCATCCGCCAGCCCTCCTACACCCTGGTGGGGCTGATGGCGGCACGCCAGATCACGCCACACTGGCAGCTACAGCTGAACGTGCACAATCTGCTGGACAAGCGCTATTACCGCAGCATCGAAGCGCCCATGTTCACCGCCTATGGACCGCCGCGCAGCTGGCAGGCCACGCTGCGCTACCAGTATTGAGCGCCCGGCGTCGGCCTGCAATTACCTATGTTTCGGGATTGGCAACACCGGCTCCAGCAGCGATAGTGCGCGCAACACGCACCGCGCGCACTCCTTGAACACCATGTCCGCCATTCCTCCGACCACGCCCGCCCCTTTGCCAACCCCTGTGCTGGTGGTGGAAGACGATGCCTTGATCCAGCAACGGCTGCGGCAGATCCTGGCCAGCCTGGGCTACCAGGCCGACATGCTGCACTTCGCCTCGGCCCTGGGCCCGGCCCGCCAGCTGGCCGCGCAGCAAAGCTTTGCCCTGGCCCTGGTCGATCTGGGCCTGCCGGACGGCAATGGCACGGAACTGATTGGCGAGCTGCGCAGCAGCGACCCCGTCATGGGCATTCTTGTGATCTCCGCCTGGAGCACCAAGGAGGCCATCCTGAACGCCCTGCGCGCCGGGGCCACCGGCTATGTGCTCAAGGAACGTGACGACCTGGAAGTCACCCTCTCCATCCGCAGCGTGCTGCGCGGCGGTGCGCCTATCGACCCTTTCATCGCGCGCCGCGTCATCACCGAGTTCCAGCAACAGCAGGCGCCCACCGAGCCGCCGGCCGCCACCGACTCCGATGCCGTGCTGAGCGCACGCGAGATCGACATCCTCAACCAGGTGGCCAGCGGCCTGACCCACCGCGAGATTGCCGAGCGCATGTTCATCTCGCGCCACACCGTGGAAGCCCATGTGCGCAACATCTACCGCAAACTGGCCGTCAGCTCGCGCATGCGTGCCGTCAGCGAAGCCCGTGCCCGGGGACTGCTGACGCGATGACGGGGTTCGGCGGGCACCGCCTGGCACGCAGCCTCTGGTGGCTGTGCAGTCTGCTGCTGGCCTGGCTGTGCTGGATGCCTGCAGCCCATGCCAGCACTGCAGCCCAGGCATGCAGCGCCCGCATCGACAGCACCATGGCTGCCCGTGCGGATGCAGCAGCCACCCAGGCACCGACCCAGGGCTGGGAAGCCGTGACGCTGCCGGACAATTGGTCGCGCCGCTGGCCCGGACACCACGGCCCGGTCTGGTACCGCATCACCTGGAGCACGGACTGCCCGCTGACAAGCCCCGTGGCCATGACCGTGGACTCCATCAACATGGCCGGGGAGGTCTACAGCAACCAGGACCTGATCTGGCGCGACCACCATCTGCAGGAGCCGCTGTCCCGCTCCTGGAGCACCGCCCATTCCTGGGTGCTGCCGCAATCCTCCTTACAGCCCCAGGGACCGAACACCATCTGGCTGCGCGTGGTCGGCGTGCCGGAGCTGCGCCCCGGTCTGGGCGTGGTGGAGGTAGGTACCCCCGAAGCCATGCTCGCCAGCCAGCGCCACCATGACTGGAACACGCGCACCCTGTTCCAGCTGAACCTCACCCTGTCCGCCACCCTGGGCATCATGGCGCTGGTGGTATGGCTGCCCCGGCGCAAGCAGTCTCTGCTGGGCTGGTATGCACTGGTGTCGCTGTGCTGGGTGCTGTTCGGCAGCAATGTGCTGCTGACCGAGACCTGGCCCTTTCCAGACAGCCTGGCCATGGCCCGCGTCAACCACCTGGCCTATATCGGCTACATCGCCAGCTTCGCGGTGTTCTGCTGGCAGCTGATTGAAAGCCCTTTGTCACGCCGCCAGCTGCAACGCCTGGGCGGATTGACCCTGGTGGCCGGTGCGGTCGTTATGGCCACCCCGGGGTGGTTCCCCATGCAGCGGGCGGCCGACTTCTATACCCTGATCTTCCTGGGCAATACCGCGCTGGTGATCCGGCATGCCTGGCGCACCCGTGCGCTGCAGCACCAGTTGGTCGCCGTCTATCTGCTGCTGATGGTGTCCATGGGCGTGCGCGATCTGCTGGTGGTGGCGGAAATCTGGCCCAGCCGCAACTTCTACAGTGCCTACACCGCCCTGCTGTTCATGCTGCTGTCGGCCGTACTGATGCGCCGGCGCATTCTGCAGGATGCCCAGCGCATCGAGCGCTTCAACCAGGAGCTGAGCGAAACCGTGGCCCGCGCCTGCGACGAGCTGAACACCACACTTTCCCAGGAACATGCCCTGGCCCTGGCCAATGCCCACCTGCAGGAACGCCTGCAGCTGGCACAAGATCTGCACGATGGCCTGGGTGGACAGATCGTGCGCTCCATCATGCTGGTGGAGCAAAGCGATGCGCCCCCCTCCAAGGAACGCTATCTGTCCATGCTCAAGCTGCTGCGCGATGACCTGCGCCAGGTGGTGGACAGCGATGGCAGCATCGGCGCCAACGCGCCGACCACCCCCGAGGAATGGACCATTCCGCTGCGCTATCGATTTGTCACTCTGTTCGACGACCTGGAGATGTCCTCTGAATGGCTGACCCCAGCGCACTGGGAAACCCCGCCCAGCGCCCTGCAGTGCATGCTGCTGGCCCGGGTGGCCGAGGAAGCGCTGACGAATATCGTCAAACACAGCCAGGCCCGCATGGTGCGGGTCAACCTGCTGTATCCGGATGCCAGGCAGCTGGTGCTGCGCATCGAGGATGACGGCATCGGCTTTGACGCGCCGATCGCCCTGCGCGCCGGCCTGGGCATCGGCATGTCCAGCATGCGGGCACGCATGGAGCGCATGGGCGGCGCGCTGCATGTCCGCTCCCGCCCGGGCCATACCGTGATCGAGGCCTGCCTGCCGCTGGCGGACCTGGGCGCTGCAGCACCTCTGCCCGCCCCCCGTCTGCCCATACCGCACATGCCCATGCCGTGAGCGGGCTCGCCGCCGCAGCAGGCATGCCCCGCTGCTGAAAACAACGCGAAGCAGGGCTGAACCGCGCTGGAGACCACCGGCGTTCAGGCGCAGACCATTCGCGCCCTTGGCAACACCACCTCAGGCGGCGTTTTCAGCAGCAACGGCAGCCGCTGGCTCACCCAGTGCGGCCGGCGCTACCGCGTGTTGCGGCAGCTTGAAACGGCTCTGCGCCAATGCTTCCAATCCGAACTCGGCCAGCAGCTGTTGCAGGCGATCGGCCGCCGCGCGTTTCTTGTGGCCGGTGTAGCGGGCCACGATCAGCTCGTTCTTCATGCTGTGCTCCCAGCCCACCAGCTCAGTCACCGTCACCTGGTAGCCGCTGGCTTCCAGGTACAGGCAGCGCAGCACATTGGTGACCTGGCTGCCGATCTCGCGCGTGTGGATGGGGTGGCGCCACAGTTCGGCCAGCGGCGTGCGCGCCAGGCTCAATGCCTTGGTCTGGCGCAGGCAGGCCGCGACTTCGGCCTGGCAGCAGGGCACCAGCACCATGGCCTTGGCCTTTTTCTCCAGGCCGAAGGCAATCGCATCGTCGGTGGCGGTGTCGCAGGCATGCAGGGCCGTAACCACGTCAAAGCGCTCAGGCATGAAATCGGCCTGGGTGGATTCGGCCACCGACATGTTCAGAAACTCCATGCGCTCGAAACCCAGATCGGCGGCCAGCTTCTGCGACGCCTCGACCAACGGTGCGCGAGTTTCGATGCCGTAGATGCGGCCCAGCCCCTGGGCCTTGAAGTACAGGTCGTACAGGATGAAGCCGAGATAGGACTTGCCCGCGCCATGGTCGGCCAGCGTCACGGCGTGGCCGTCGGCCCCCAGCTCCTTGAGGATGGGCTCGATGAACTGGTACAGGTGATAGACCTGCTTGAGCTTGCGGCGCGAATCCTGGTTGAGCTTGCCGTCGCGCGTGAGGATGTGCAGGGCCTTGAGCAAGGCGATGCTCTGGCCGGGTTTCAGCTCCAGCTGGGCCGCAATGTCCTGGGCCGCCGGCTTGGCAGCTTGGCCGGCGTTCGCAGCGCCCTGGCCTTTCTTGTCGTGCTTGGCCATCAGTTGCCTGCCTTCTGGGGTTCAGCATGGCCAGTCACCGGGCAGCGCGCGCCCACGTCCAGATCCAGCCAGCCTTCCAGGCCAATGTCTTCCAGCACTTCCATGTTGCGTTCGAAAATCATCTCGGCCTCGGGGAAGGCTTCCACCGCCTTGTCGATGCTTTCTTCGCGGATCAGGTGCAGCGTGGGATAAGGCGAGCGGTTGGTGCAGTTGGTCACGTCGTCCACATCCGTGCCTTCGAACTGAAAGCGTGGATGGAAGGAGGCCACTTGCAGAATGCCGCCCAGATCCAGCTCTTCCACCATGGCATCGGCGATTTCCAGAAAATCGTTGAAGTCCAGAAAATCCTGCAGTGCCTCGGGCAGCATCAGAAGCGTGGTGTCGCGCTTTTCGGGGTTGGTCTCGGCCAGGGCTTCCAGCTCGCGGTGCAGGTCATTGGCCACACCTTCGGCATCCGTGGCCTGGCTGACGACGTAGTGGATCTGGCCCTTCACATGCACGCCCTTGGCAAAGGGGCACAGGTTCAGGCCGATCACGGCCCGCTCCAGCCAGCGCACGGTGTCGGCGATCACCATGTCTTCGGGAAAGGATGGTTGGTCTGCGTCGGTCTGGATGGTGGTATCGGTCATGTGGGCCCCAAAAAGCAAATGGGGGCGCAACGCCCCCTCTCTCTCATCGATTCTGTGGCGCGAATTCTATCGGGCTGCCGCTCTTGCGTGCACGGTGCGGACTTTGCGCTGGCGCAAAGCCCGACAACGCCGGCATGCGGCACCCGGTATCGGCTACCGGCTTCTGGTGGCAGCGGCGTATCTGTGACTCCTCCGGCTGCAAGCGTAACGCTTTGCAGCGTTTCAGACCAGCAGGCGTTTTCCGGTCAGCCGTTCATGCTCATGGGCGGCATAGCGGTCGGTCATGCCGGCCACGAAATCCGCCACGGCACGGGCACGCCCGGCCTCGCTGGCGGCCGCCTGGGCCTTGGCAGCGTGGCGCGGCTTCATTTCCTGCGGGCGGGCCAGATAGAGGGAGAACAGGTCCTGGACCACCGTCTGCGCATGGTCCATGGTCTGTGTGACTTCGGCATGACGGTAGAGATTGCGGAACAGAAACTGTTTCAGCGCCTGGCTTTCCCTGGCCATGTCCGCACTGAAGGCCACCAGCTTGTCCGGATGGGCGCGCACCGCGGCCACACTGTCCACCCCTGCGGCCGCAATACGCTGCCGGGTGGTGGCAATCACGTCGTACACCTGGTCGCTGAGCATGCGGCGGATGGTTTCGTACAGCAGGCGGCGCTGGTACTCGGCCTGGGCCAGCTGCGGGTGCTGGGCCAGTGCCTGGGCGTGGTAGCGCGCCACCAGAGGGACCGTCAGCAGCTGCTCCCAGGTGAGGTAGCCGGAGCGCAGACCGTCGTCCACATCGTGTGCGTTGTAGGCAATGGCATCGGCCAGATTGCACAGCTGGGCCTCCAGCGAAGGCTGGCCGCCCTGCAGAAAGCGCGCGGCCACGCCACCGGGCTCCTGTGCCTCCAGCTTCTGGGCATTGGCCTGGGAGCAGTGCTTGAGGATGCCTTCGCGGGCCTCGAAGGTCAGGTTCAGGCCGTCGAACTCGGGATAGCGCTCTTCCAGCTGGTCCACCACGCGCAGGCTCTGCAGATTGTGCTCAAAGCCCCCCCAGGGCCGCATACAGGCGTTGAGCATGTCCTGCCCGGCATGGCCGAACGGTGTGTGGCCCAGGTCATGGGCCAGGCAGATGGCCTCCACCAGGTCTTCATTGAGGCCCAGCGGCCGGGCGATGGAGCGGCCCAGCTGCGCCACCTCCAGCGAATGGGTGAGCCGCGTGCGGAACAGATCCCCTTCGTGGTTCAGAAACACCTGGGTCTTGTAGACGAGGCGGCGAAAGGCGCTGGAGTGGACGATGCGGTCACGGTCCCGCTGGTGGTCGCTGCGCGTGGGCGCCACCACCTCCGCAAAACGCCTGCCCCGGGTCTGTGCCGGGTCGCATGCCCAAGGGGCCAGTGCCTGCATCGCCATCCACCACTCCTCTGTTCAAAGACACTTCAGAGACACCACCGCCATTCACGGCACAGCCTCGCCGCACAGCCCCCTCCCCCGTCGGCGTGTCAGGCGGGTGCACAGCACCGGTCAATGACCTGGCGCACCAGCGCATCCGGTGCGCCGCGCATGGTGGCCTTTCCCGGGCCGTCGATCAGCACGAAGCGGATCTCGCCCGCTTCGGCCTTTTTGTCCACCCGCATATGTTCCAGGTAGGCGCCGGCGTTGTCCTGCGCGTCCAACACGGCGCCGCGCGTGGGCAGGCCGGCACGTTCGATCAGGCGGGTCAGCCGTGCCACAAAGGCCGCGTCCACCATGCCCAGTTCCTGCGACAGATGGGCCGCCATCACCATGCCGGCACCCACGCCTTCGCCGTGCAGCCAGTTGCCGTAGCCCATGCCGGCTTCGATGGCGTGACCAAAGGTGTGGCCAAAGTTCAGCACTGCGCGCAGACCAGTTTCCTTCTCGTCCTGGCTGACCACCCAGGCCTTGATCTCCACGCTGCGCTTGACCGCCTGCGCCATGGCCGTGCGGTCACCGGCACGCAGACGGTCGATGTGCAACTCCAGCCACTCGAAGAACGCCATATCGGCAATCGGGCCGTACTTGATGACCTCGGCCAGCCCTGCCGACAGCTCGCGCGGAGGCAGGCTGTCGAGCGATGCCAGATCGCACACCACCAGCTGCGGCTGGTAGAAGGCACCGACCATGTTCTTGCCCAGCGGGTGGTTGATGGCGGTTTTGCCGCCCACGCTGGAATCCACCTGCGACAGCAGCGTGGTGGGCAGTTGCACAAAGGGCACGCCACGCATATAGCTGGCAGCGGCAAACCCCGTCATGTCACCAATCACGCCGCCCCCCAGGGCAAACAGCACGGTCTTGCGATCGCAGCCATGCTGCAGCAGGGCGTCAAAAATCAGGTTCAGCGTCTGCCAGTCCTTGTAGGCCTCGCCATCCGGCAGCTCCACCACATGCACCTGCGGGTAGCGGCCCGCCAGCGCTGCACGCACCTGCTGCAGGTACAGCGGCGCCACGGTGGTGTTGGTCACGATCAGCGCACTGGCCGCCTTGGGCAGCGCGGCATAGGTGGCGGCATCGCCCAGCAGACCGGCGGCAATGCGGATCGGGTAGCTGCGCTCTCCCAGATCAATGTGCACGGTGGCCTGGTCGGCCGTGGCAGAGGCGAAAGGGACAAGCGGGGCAGCGGAGGTCATGCGGGCAGAAAGTCAGAAAACGGGAAAGGTCTGCGCCCAAGTGTAGGGCAGCCGGCAGGCCGAGGCATCGCGGACCGGGTGGTACACCCACGGCAGAGGCGATGGTCGCGTGCGGACATGAAAAAAACCCGCAGGCCTTGCGGCGTGCGGGTTGTGTCGGTCTGGGACCGGGCAGAGCCTGGGCTCCACCCTTGTCACAGCGGCCAACAGGCAATTACATGCCCATGCCGCCCATGCCGCCCATGCCACCCATGCCACCCATGTCGGGAGCACCAGCGCCTTCGGCCTTGGGGGCGTCAGCGATCATGCACTCGGTGGTCAGCAGCAGCGAAGCCACGGAAGCAGCGTTTTGCAGAGCGGTACGGGTCACCTTGGTGGGATCCAGAATACCCATTTCCAGCATGTCGCCGTAGGTGTCGTTGGCAGCGTTGAAACCGAAGTTGCCTTGGCCCTTCAGCACCGAGTCCACCACCACCGAGGGTTCGCCACCGGCGTTGGACACGATTTCGCGCAGAGGGGCTTCCACGGCCTTCAGCACCAGCTTGATACCGGCGTCTTGCTCGGCATTGCCAGTGGACAGAGCGCCCACGGCTTGCTTGGCGCGCAGCAGGGCCACGCCGCCGCCGGCCACGATGCCTTCTTCCACAGCAGCGCGGGTAGCGTGCAGGGCGTCTTCCACGCGGGCCTTCTTTTCCTTCATTTCGACTTCGGTCGCAGCGCCGACCTTGATCACTGCCACGCCGCCGGCCAGCTTGGCCACGCGTTCTTGCAGCTTTTCACGGTCGTAGTCGCTGGTCGCTTCTTCGATCTGCAGGCGGATTTGCTTGACGCGGGCTTCGATTTCAGCAGCTTGGCCAGCACCGTCGATGATGGTGGTGTTTTCCTTGCCGATTTCGACGCGTTGGGCTTGGCCCAGGTCTTCCAGGGTCACCTTGTCCAGGGTCAGGCCGACTTCCTCGGCGATCACCTTGCCGCCCGTCAGGATGGCGATGTCTTCCAGCATGGCCTTGCGACGGTCGCCGAAGCCAGGAGCCTTCACAGCCACGACCTTCAGGATGCCGCGGATGGTGTTCACCACCAGAGTCGCCAGGGCTTCGCCTTCGACGTCTTCGGCAATGATCAGCAGGGGACGGCCAGCCTTGGCAACTTGCTCCAGGGTGGGCAGCAGGTCACGGATGTTGCTGATCTTCTTGTCGAACAGCAGCACGAAGGGGTTGTCCAGAATCGCGGCTTGCTTTTCGGGGTTGTTGATGAAGTAGGGCGACAGGTAGCCGCGGTCGAATTGCATGCCTTCCACGACATCCAGTTCGTTGGCCAGGGACTTGCCCTCTTCCACGGTGATCACGCCTTCCTTGCCGACCTTGTCCATGGCTTGGGCAATGATTTCGCCCACGTCGGAGTCGGAGTTGGCGGAAATGGTGCCGACTTGGGCGATTTCCTTGGAAGTGGTGGTGGCCTTGGATTGCTTCTTCAGCTCTTCCACCAGGGCGGCGACAGCCTTGTCGATACCGCGCTTCAGGTCCATGGGGTTCAGACCGGCAGCCACGTACTTGGAGCCTTCGCGCACGATGGCCTGGGCCAGCACGGTGGCGGTGGTGGTGCCGTCACCGGCGATGTCGTTGGTCTTGGAAGCCACTTCCTTCACGAGCTGGGCGCCCATGTTCTGCAGCTTGTCCTTCAGTTCCACTTCCTTGGCCACGGACACGCCGTCCTTGGTCACGGTGGGGGCGCCGAAGGAGCGCTCCAGCACCACGTTGCGGCCCTTGGGGCCCAGGGTCACTTTAACGGCATTGGCCAGAATGTTCACGCCTTCGACCATGCGTGCACGTGCTTCACCACCGAAAACTACGTCTTTTGCTGCCATGTTTGGCTCCTACAAATGGGTTCAATTTGGCTGTTTCAGCGCATCCAGTCGGCTGAGACAGCTATGAATTTGAAAGTTTGGATGCTGGGGAACGGGTGCCTGGGGCCGCGGGCCTCTGGCACCGGCAAATCACCGGGTGATTTACTTCTCGACGACTGCGAACAGGTCGTCTTCCTTCATCACCAGCAGCTCGTTGCCGTCGATCTTGACGGTCTGGCCAGAGTACTTGCCGAACAGCACGCGGTCGCCGACCTTCACGTTCAGAGCGATCTGTTCGCCCTTGTCGTTGCGCTTGCCAGGACCCACTGCCAGCACTTCGCCTTGGTCAGGCTTTTCGGCGGCGTTGTCAGGGATATAAATGCCCGAAGCCGTCTTGGTTTCGTTCTCAAGGCGCTTGACGATCACGCGGTCGTGCAGAGGACGCAGGTTCATTCACTTCTCCTAGAAATCAACAAAGTGGATTTATCCGTTCCACGCTGCGCAAAGCCAGCGTGGCTAAACAGGCGAGGGACCGGGCTTGTTAGCACTCAACCCCTACGAGTGCTAATAATAAGGCGAAATCGGAAGCTTTCAAGTCCCAAGGTCGCTTGAAAAGCAGGGTTACCGTGGAACGCTGCTGCGGCAGAACGTCATTTGACTTTCGTTCCTGTGTCCCTCACTTTCGCTTTGCACCGCCCGGGGCCTGGGCAAGGCCTTCCGACCTCTGTCTATGTGCTTCGGCGTCAGCGACAGCAACTGCTGCAGCAGCCTGACCACCGATCCAGACACCGTGGCGCTGTTCTACCGTCTGGTGACGGTGCAAGCCAGTCGATACTTGGTAACGCATGCCCGTGTGCCCGCGCCCTCTTCCGCCCATCGCCCACAGTGCTGCGTGTCTTGGATCCAGACAGTACCGTGCGACCCAGGCTATGGCTTTGGCGGGCGGCACCGCCTGCCTCTACGCCCAATATGCCGCCCAAACCTACGCGATCCATTTAAAACAAATACTTAGGCGCAACGCAAAACGACTGTCCCGTGGCGTCCCGCACCGCCAAGGCACTCTCGCTGGCGCGGCACGTCACTTTGCTTGCGATATTTCTGCAGGCTCACGCCCTGTGTGGAGCAGGGTTGGTGAAGCAGCTCCGCTCAGGCCGCCACCGGCTCGAAGGTCTTGCCGCAAGGATCGATGCGGATGCCCGGCTTGAGCTTGGACCAGGGCAGGTTTTCCAGCACCATAGGCATCGATCCAGGCGCGGTTGCGACAATGATTTCGCGCGCGATCGGCGTGTAGTCGGCGCGGAAATGGACCGCACTCTTCACCACAAGAATGTCCTGCGCAGTAGGCTCGATGCCCACCACACGGAACATGGCCTGGTCTGCCATCTGCACCTTTTGCGATGCGACGACGATGCGCACCCCTTCGATGCGCAGGCACGCGCAGGCGCCCAGATCCAGCTTGAAGCCCCGGTAGTACGGGCCCGTGGCATCGACCTTGCCGTCGGAGATTTTCTCGACCAGGAATTCGGCTTCGCACGGCACATCGCCTCGCACACCCGACTTTCCTCCCAACGACAGGCGCACACGTGCGCCTTCGCCGGCTTCATGTGCCCTGGCCGCAGAAGCCGCATCGACGATCAGGCCAATCGCCGCGTTCTGCGCCCTGCTCGCCACCAGTGCGTGCAGCATGCCGGTGGAGTCAGAGTTGCTGCCTGCACCGGGATTGTCCTGCGCGTCGGCGATGATGGTGGGCTTGCCACTACCCGCATGCGCCATGGCGTAGTGCACGGCTTCTGCGGGAGCGTAAAGCTTGCCCGCAAAGTGCGACTCTGCCGCAAGTGCGGCCTGCGCAAGCGGTGCCAACAGTGCGTCAGCATGTGCCTGTGTGTCTGCATAGGCCCAGAGCACCGGAGAGCATTCTTCAAAGTCAGCGGCCGGAAAACCGGTGGCAAATGAGATGTGCGTGTCGGGGGTCTCGCCTGCCTCCAACTGCTGGTACAGCGTTTTCGCCGGCTCGATGTCCGTGCACTGCCAGCAGATGGGCACCAGATACGGCAGACGCTGCACTGCCATGGCGGGGCGCTTGCCCGTCTGCAGACGGCGCTGGAGCTGGCTGTATGCGCGCACGCCCGTTTCGGCCATATCCACATGCGGATAGGTGCGGTAGGCCACCAGCATGTCTGCCTCGCTCAGCATGCGCGTCGTGACGTTGGCATGCAGATCCAGGGTCGCGATCACAGGCACCCCACTGCCGACCAGCGCGCGCACGCGGCGCAGCAACTCGCCTTCGCCATCATCAAAATGCTGCGCCACCATGGCGCCGTGCAGATCGAGGTAGACGGCATCCACCGGCAATGCTTGCTGGATGCCATCGAGGATCAGGGCGGCGATGCGCTCGTAGGTTTCCCGCTCCACATGCGCCGAAGGACTTGCCGCACACCAGGTGGTGGGCACCACTTCGTCGCCAGCATCAAGTGCCGCCTGCACAAAGCCCGCCGCCGGAATGTTGGAGCCGCGGATCGTCGGCCACAGCTTCTCGCCCGAAACCAGACCAGGCCAGCCACCGCCAGCCTGGAATGCTGCCCAATCCGCCAGATCGGGCGCGAACGTATTGGTCTCATGCTGAAACCCGCCATACACAATTTTGGCCATTTCTATCTCTCTCTGTTGAATGGGTGCCCCCGGACAGGGGGCAGCGAAGGGAATCTGGACCGGTCAGGCCGCCAGTGCCTGGGTCACCGGACGGAAGTTCTGGAAGTCCCAGTGGCGTCCCGGCGCCGCATCGATCAGCGCCTGCGTGTAGGCCTGCTGCGGCGCGCCCAGCACCTGCTGCACCGTGCCGGCCTCCACCACCTGGCCGCTCTTCATGACCATGATGCTGTCGCATATCTGCGCGGCCACGCGCAGGTCGTGGGTGATGAACAGCACGCCAATGCCCACGCGCTGGCGCACTTCTTCGAGCAGATCCAGCACCTGCGCCTGCACCGAAACGTCGAGCGCGGAAACGGCCTCGTCCGCCACCAAAACATCGGGCTCCATGACCAGTGCGCGCGCAATGCAGATGCGCTGGCGTTGCCCGCCCGAGAACTGGTGCGGAAAGCGATCCAGCGCCTGGCGCGGAAGCCCCACCAGATCCATCGCCTCGGTCGCCTTGGCCATGGCCTCGTCGCGAGGCATACCGTAGTTCAGCAGCCCTTCGATGACCGAATCGCCAATGCGGCGACGCGGGTTCAGACTGCGGTACGGGTCCTGGAACACGATCTGGATGCGCTTGCGCAGCGGCAACAGTGCGCTGCGGCTCAGGCGGGTGATGTCGTCCTGCTTCAGCCGGATCTCGCCGCCGCTCGGGTCGATCAGTCGCACGATGCAGCGCGCCACGGTTGATTTCCCTGAGCCCGATTCCCCCACGATGCCCAGAATCTCGCCGCGCTTGAGCGTGAGCGACACCTCACTGGCAGCAAGCACCATCTCGGGCTTGCGCAGAAAACCCTTGGACTTCGGATAGGTCTTGTTCAGGCTGCGCACCTGCAGAATCGTCTCGCCCTCAGGCTGCGCACGTGCATGCGGCACCAGACTGGGAACGGAGGACACGAGCATGCGCGTGTACTCCTGCAGCGGGCGGGCCAGAATCTCCTCACGCGTGCCGGACTCCACCACCTTGCCGCGGTTCATCACAAGGATGCGATCGGCAATTTCGGCCACCACGCCGAAGTCGTGGGTGATGAAGACCACCGCCGTGCCATGCTTTTCCTGCAGCTCACGCATCAGCGACAGGATCTGCTTTTGCGTGGTCACGTCGAGTGCCGTGGTGGGTTCATCGGCAATCAGCAGGCGCGGCTTGAGGATCAGCGCCATCGCAATCACGATGCGCTGGCGCTGACCTCCCGAGAGCTGGTGCGGATACGAGTCGTAGATGCGCTCGATGTCGGGCAGATGCACGGCCTCCAGCATCTGCAGCACCTTGGTGCGGCGTTGTGGGGCCGACAGCGTGGAATGCAGTTTCAGCACTTCCTCTATCTGCTTGCCCACGCGGTGCACGGGGTTCAGCGCGGTCATGGGCTCCTGGAAGACCATGGCGAGTTGCGAGGCGCGCAGCGCACGCATCTGCGCGGCATCCAGGCGCAGCAGGTCTTTCCCGTCCAGCTCGATCACGCCCGAGGACACCTGCAGGCTGTCGGCAGGCAGCAGGCCCATGGTGGCGAGCGAGGTAAGCGATTTGCCCGAGCCCGATTCGCCCACGATGCACAGCGTCTCGCCCGCATGCACCTGCAGGCTCAGGTCGCTGACCAGCGTCTTGCCGTCGCCGCCCTTGAGCTGCACGCACAGATTCCGGATGCTCAGTACAGCGGGATTCGATGGATTGTTTGGTGTCATCACTGGATCCACAAATGAAGTAAACGCGGAAAGCGGCGCATCACATGCGCTTGGCCATGCGCGGGTCGAGCGCATCGCGCAGGGCATCGCCCAGCAAATTGACGCTCAGCACCGTCAACGACAACAGCAAACCGGGGTAGAGCACCAGGCCAGGCAGGAGCTGGAAGTAGGCACGCCCCTCGGCCATGATGTTTCCCCACGAGGAAATCTCGGGCGGCACGCCGGCGCCCAGGAAACTCAGGATGGCTTCGGTCAGGATGGCCGAGGCAAAGATGTAGGTGCACTGCACGATCAGCGGAGCCATGGTGTTGGGCACCAGGTGGCGCACCATCAGCGTGGGCAGCGGCGTCCCCAGCGTGAGCGCCGCCTCGACATAAGGCTCGTTGCGCACGCTCAGAATCACACCACGCACCAGCCGCACCACCCGCGGCACCTCGGGAACGGTGATCGCGATGAGCACGGTCAGCAGGCTTGCGCCAGAGATCGACACCAGCGCAATCGCCAGCAGGATGCCCGGGATGGCCATCAGGCCGTCCATGACACGCATGACGATGGCATCGACCCAGCGAAAATACCCCGCGAGCACACCGATGAACAGACCGATGACAAGGCTGAATGCCGCGACGCCCAACCCTACGACCAGCGACACGCGGGCACCGTAGAGGACGCGGCTGAACACATCGCGGCCATAAGCGTCTGTTCCCAGGAAATGCTCGGCGGAAATCGGGCGCAGGCGCTGTGCGGGGTTGATCTCGGTGGGGTCGCTGCTTGCCAGGAGCGGCGCGGCAATCGCCACGAAGATGACGGCTGCCAGCACGATCAGAGACAGCATCACAGGCCAGGTCTTGAGCGTTGCCCACAGATGGGAGCGCTTGGGTGCGGCCAATTCCGTGGCGGCAGAGACCGCGATGGCGGGGGGGCTTGAAGAGAGTTGCGTCATGCTGGACCTCAATAGCGGATTCGCGGATCGAAGATGGTGTAGGACACGTCCACCACCAGATTGATCAGCACATAGACCAGCGCAAACAATAGGATCAGCGCCTGAATGACCGGGTAATCGCGGGCCAGCACGGCTTCCACCACCAGGCGACCAAGACCGGGAAGGTTGAACACCGACTCGGTCACCACCACGCCACCGATCAGCATGGCGATGCCTACACCGATGATGGTGACGATGGGCACCGCCGCGTTGCGCAGCGCATGGCCGAGCAATACGCCTCGCTCGTTGAGACCCTTGGCCCGCGCCGTGCGGATGAAGTCTTCGTTCATCACTTCGATCACGCTGGTGCGCGTGATGCGGGCGATCAGCGCGATATAGACCGAGCTCAGCGCCAGCGTTGGCAAGGTGATGGAGCGCAGAAAGGGCCACAGGCCTTCCGACAGCGGCTTGTAGCCCTGCACCGGGAACCAGCCAGCTCCCAGGGACAGTGCGAGGATCAGGACATAGGCCGTGACGAATACGGGAATCGAGAATCCCAGCACCGACAGGGCCATCACCGCGCGGTCCAACAGCTTGCCTTGGCGCCATGCAGCCAGCACACCCAGCGGAATGGCGACCACAATGGCGACGATGATGGTGCTCAGGCACAGCGCGATGGAGGGCCCCATGCGCTGCACGACCATCTCGAGCACGGGCGTGCCCGACAGCAAGGAAGTGCCCAGATCGCCACTGAGCAGTTGACCGACCCAGTGGAAGAACTGTTGGTAGACCGGCTTGTCGAGCCCCAGGTTCTGGCGAATGGCCTCGAGTTGCTCGGGCGTCGCGGAGTCTCCCGCCAGAATCGCCGCAGGATCCCCCGGCGTGAGGCGCAGGATGGCAAAGACGACGGCGGCAACCACCACCATCACTGGCAGTGCCGCAGCCATGCGTTTGAGTACAAATGCAATCATGACGAAAGACTCACTTTTTCATGCGGGCTGATTACTTCTTCTGGACATTCCAGAAGACCGGAACCGGAGCTTCCAGTGCGCCGCTGATGCTGTTGCGGTACGCGGCCGGCACGTAGTACTGGCCCATGGGCAGCAGCACGCCTTCGGCAATCACCAGCTTCTGGATCTGGCCGGCCAGCTGCTTGCGCTTGGCCTCCTCGGCGGTACGCGAGAACTCAATGCGCAGGCGCTCGATCTCGGGCACGTCGGGCCAGCCGAACCATGCCCCCTTGCCGTTGGCGGCCACCCCGAAGGCACGCAGGGGGTCGGACGCTTCGGCCATCACGTTGTTGGTGGCAAAGATATTCCAGCCGCCCTCCTTGGGAAGCGCCTGGTTGGCGCGGCGCGTCACCACGGTCTGCCAGTCCATGGCCTGCATTTCCACCTTGAAGCCCGCTGCGCGCAGGGCCTGACCGATCACCACGGGCTGGGTGTTGACCGAAGGCGTGTCGGTGGGCTGCAGGATCACCACGGGCGTGCCGTCATAACCGGCTTCCTTCAGCAACTCCTGGGCCTTCTTGGGATTGGCCTTGATGGTGACATCGGCACCTTCCTGGCTGGCATAGGCCGAGTCGCAGCCAAACAGGGCAGCGCAGGGCTTGAAGTACTGCTTGTTGCCGATCATGGCTTGCAGCACCGGCTCCTGGCCCACGGCATACATGGCCGCTTCGCGGATCTTCTTGTTGTTGAACGGCGCATGCAAGTGGTTCATCCGCATGACGGTCTGGTAGCCCTGGGGGTCCAGCACCTTGATGGCGATGTCCTTGTTGGCACGCACGATCGGCTCGAGGTCGAAAGGCAGCTGCTCCAGATAGTCGATCTCTCCATTGACCAGCGCGTTCACCGAGGTCATCGCGTCGGGCGTGGCGATCCACTTCACGCGGTCCACCAGCACCTTCTTGCCACCGGCCAGACCCGATGCCGGCTCGGAGCGGGCTACGTAGTCGGTGTTCTTTTCATAGACCACCTGCACGCCCGGCTTGAACTCGGCGGCCACGAACTTGAACGGGCCCGATCCAATCGCCGTGGTGATGGCCTGTGTGGGAGGTGTCTCCGCGATGCGCTTGGGCATCATGAACGGCGCCACGCCGCTGGGCTTGGCCAGGGCGCGCACGGCCAGGTCGCTGGCCTCCTTCATGGTGATGGTGAAGGTCGAGGCATCCACCACCTTCATGTCGGCCATCTCCGAGGTCATCAGCTGGCCCATCTTGTCCTGCGTGGCCCAGCGCTTGATGGAGGCAACGCAGTCCTCCGCCGTCACAGCACCACCATCGTGCCACTTGAGGCCGGCGCGCAGCTTGAAGGTATAGGTACGGCCGTCAGCGGAAGCCTTCCACTCTTGAAGCATCTGCGGGCGGATCTGGTTGTCCTTGTCCGTGGCCAGCAGCGTGTCGTAGACCATGTAGCCATGGTTGCGCGTGATGTGGGCCGTGGTGATGATCGGGTCCAGCACGCGCAGCGGGGCATGCATCACAGCGTTGACCGTGGTCTTTGCCTGAGCGTGGACGGATCCCACCAGGCCGCACGCGAGCAGCGAGGCTGCCAATGCCGCATGTGCGAAAGAACTCATTGCTTTACTCATCGTCAATCTCCGTGGTTTCCTCAATGGAAATGAAAGGCATGGCACACACGCCGGGTGAATGAAATGAAAAAAGGGAGGGAGGTGCGGGAGGAGTGGCCTGCGGATGCTCCGCACTAGTTGCCACCCGTGTCGGCCAGTGCGCCAAACAGCCGATCGCTGGCGCGCTCGCCTTCGAGCAGCAGGGCCTCGTATTCGTCGCCCGGCATCAGCGCCCCGCCGGTCGTCCAGACAATGTGATTCGCCCGCAACATCCGTGCCTGCAAGCCCTGCTCCGCGATGTAGCGCTGGCCCGCTTCGGATTGCAGCAGCGCACGCGGCCCGCTGACCGCAGCGGCTGCCGATGGTTCCACCTTGAACCCCGCCAGCGACTGCATGCGCCACACGTCCGCATGCATGCATTCGTCCGACGTGACGGCCACACCGGCGAGGCGCTCCCGCATCAGCGGGTACACCAGCTCCGACGCTCGCGGCACTGCCAAGCCATCGGCAATCGTGCGATTGTGCTGACCCGCGTCGTAGATGCTGATACCTGGCTTGTCCGGGTTCTGCATCTGCACCAGAAAGCACGCCGAGTCCTCTGGCTCCACGAAAAAACAGTGCACCGCTGCCCCAAAAACATGCTTGAGCCCGTAGCACACACCGCCCGGGGCCCCGCCCACTCCGCAGGGGATGTAGACAAACAAGGGGCGCTCCTCGTCCACGGCAATGCCTTGCGCAGCAAACTGAGCACTCAGGCGCAGCGCCGCCACGGCATAACCGCTGAAGAGCGAGAGCGAATGCTCGTCATCCACGAAGTGGCACATCGGATTGGCCTTCGCCAGCTCACGCCCCTTGGCCACCGCCTGACCGTAGTCGCCCTCATATTCGTGCACCGTCACGCCATGGCTGCGCAGCTTGCGCTTCTTCCAGTCCTTGGCCTCGGCCGACATGTGCACCGTTGCGCGAAAACCCAGCGCAGCCGACATGGTGCCGATGCTCATGCCCAGATTTCCCGTGGATCCGACAGCCACCTCGTAGTGCGAGAACACCTCGCGCGCAGCCGGTGAGCCCAGGGTCTGGTAGCCGTGCTCGCCCACCAGCAAGCCGTTGTCCCGTGCCACCTGCTCGGCGAACTCCAGTACTTCATGGAAGCCGCCACGGGCCTTCACCGAGCCGGCCACCGCAAGCTGATGGTCTGCCTTGACCCAGAAGCTGCCAGGCAACGACGGCCCCGCACCGATCACCGCAGGCGGCAGCGCGCACAAGGGCGACTCCACGATGCCACCGCTTTGTGCAAGCTCGGGGAACAGCGTGGCGAGCAAGGGGGCGAAGCGCGCCAAGCGCTGCTCCGCTTTTTCAACATCACTGATAATAATGTCAGAAGTTTTTGAAGCAGGTGGCTCCGGCACACATCCCGCATTGATCCACAGCGTTGAAACCTGGCTGAAAACTTCTTCATCATCCTGCGACATAGGTGTTTTCCCCATATAAATTCAGCACTTGCAAGCGATCAACACCCAAGCAACAGAAATTGCATTCTGTGGACGATATGCATATGTGACAAGTCAACCTTGTCAATCCATTCATTAGTTTCATCAATGAACACCAACCATCTATCGCCGTCGCTGCTCACCTGGCTCAGGTGCTTTGACGCCGTGGCCAGGCACAACAGCTTCACGCTCGCGGCCAAGGAGCTGCATGTCACGCAGGGCTCGGTCAGCCAGCAAGTGAAGAAGCTGGAGGAATATCTGGGTGTGCCGTTGTTCTACCGAGAGGGGAAATCGCTGTCGCTGACGCGCGAGGGGGCGCGGCTGTCACTGGTCTCCGAGCAGTCGTTCGAGACGCTGAACCAGGCCGTGGGAAAATTGCGGCGTGACCAGCGCAGCACCAACGCACCGCTGAACCTGAGCTGCTCGCCCTCCTTCGCAATGCTCTGGCTCACGCCGCGCGTGAGCGATCTGCTGCAGGGCAAGTCAGGCGTCACGGTGCGCATCTATGGCGAATACCACATGCTCGACCGCGTCGGCATGGGCCTGAGCGGCATCCAGGCCGGCATCCGCTTCGACCCCGGGCATTACGTTGACCTGAACGAGGAGATGTTCCTCGACGAATGGATCATCCCCGTCACCACGCCCGAGTTCCTGGCCCGCCATCCGGACATCCGCAGCATTGCCGACGTCGCGCCGGGCATGATGCTGCACGACGAAAACCCCTGGCACAGCGCCACGCAGAACGTCGAATGGAACACCTGGCTGGAGGCGATGGACGCACCGCCCAGCAAGCCCGGCGGGGTGTACTTCAACCTCTCGCAGCTGGCCATGGTGGCGGCGCTCACGGGACAAGGTATCGCCATGGGCCGTCTGGCCCTGGTGTATGACGAACTCAAGAGCGGGCGGCTCGTGGCGCCCTTCCCCTGTGCCGTGAAGTCCAAGGCCAGCTACCGCTTCATCAGCGGGCAGAAGTCAACAGACACCAACGAGCACTTGCGCCAATGGCTGCATGCGACCAGCGATCAGTTCAAGCTCGAACGCAATGAGCTGCTCGAGCAAATGGGGATTGAGTGCCGACAGCGCTAGGCTGAAGCCCGCGACTGTCGGCCGTGCGGCCATCACGGCCGCAGCCATGGCGCTTTGCGCTGCCGGGTGGTCTGCGCCCGGATCTCGTCCTGCTCAACGATGGTCTGCAGACCCGGGCCGATCTCGAACAGCACATAGAACGCTTGCGCCGGCCGGGCAAAGCTCAGGGTGGACTGTGCGCTGAGTGTGCCCTGCAGCAGGGTGCGTCCATCATGGCCGATAACGTCCATTCTGGCCCCAGGCATCTCATCCCCGTCATTCGTCACCCCGCGGCAGCGGACCGTGCTGTCATCCAGCAGAAAACAGCGTGCCACGGGCTCATGGGCCTGCGCTGCAGTGCACAGCAGCGCAGCAACGGCACAGCTCCAGCGCAGCATGGCGACGGCGGATTCACGGTATTGCATGGGACTTCCTTTGCTGCTCAAACCACTGCACCGTCGACGGCGACACATGGTCCATGCGCCACGCCGACTGGTAGACGCTGGCGTCCTTGCCGACCACCGTCAACCAGAGTTCGCTCTCCGCCCGCAGTGTGTCTGGCAGAGGGATTTCCACCTTGCGTTCCCAGCGCTGGCCCATGAACGCCATCCCCGTGCTGCCAGTGTTGCGCGGCCGGTTCACCTTCAAGGTGACCTGGCGGATCTCTGGGTCGCAGGCCTCGCAGAACCGCAGATGGAAGGTTTTCATGGGGATGTCCATCGCCACCAGCTCCGGGGGCTTCTGGTCGGCCTCTTCCAGGGTGAAGCTCCAGGGCCCCACCTTGCCTTGCAGCACACGCCTTTGCGACTGGTCATGGATCTGCTCCTGCCACAGCAGCGCCGTGAAAGCCACCAGCGTGGCGCACAGCGCGAACCCTGCACACCACCGGCGTACGCGGGTGTCCCGCAGGGGCACGGGAGCGGCAGGGATGTTCTTTTCTGCCGCGCGCCGCGCAGTGCGCTGGGGCTCCACTGGCTGCCACGGCCATTGGGGCAACGCGAAGATCAGGCACCAGGCCGCAAGGCCCAGCCAGCCCAGCCACAGCGTCACGCCGATGCCCGCACCCAGCGTGGCCACACTCCATGCCAGGGCGGTCGCCAGCAGCAGCCAGCCAACCACCTGCGCACACCGGCGTTGCCCCGTTGTGGGTTGATGGCCCAGCAGGTGGGCACCATGGCGGTCCGTCGCCAGCGCCAGGCCCGCCAAACCCAGGCCGCTGACCCCCAGCATGCCCAGGTGCACCGCACTCAAGAGGACATGGTTCATACCCCGCCACCTGCTCTCTGCAGCCACTCCGCCAGGGCCACCAGGCCCGTCGCAGCCGACAGGCCCCACCAGGCGCGCCAGGCGCTGCGGGTGGCAAACACCCAGAGCACGGCAACGGCCCAGATAACAAAGCTGAGCATGCTGGCCCACATGACGGCCTGGGCAGGCGGCGCAGGCCAGGTCAGCGAGAGCAGCCGGGTCGAAGCCGCAGCCACGGCGTAGCCGCCCAGGGCTGCCGCCAGCACCCGGGAGGCCACGGCCAGCCGGTACCGCAGCGGGAGGGTGTCCGGATGGCTCATGCGCCCTCCTTGTCAAGGGCCTGCCCCGCTGGCAGACCTTGCTCAGTCACGGCCAGGCGGCGCCGCAGTTTCACGGCCATCCATGCCAGAACAGCGGCCAGCGCCAGCATCGTGAGATCGAAACCTGCGAAGACCCAGTCGCCGGAAGCCAGGCTGCGCCCGAGATGGCGGTCGGTGGTGAGGGCGTTGAGCAGCGGTACGGCCAGGTAGGCCGCGCTAGCGAGCCCGCACAGCTCGATCCATGCACGTGCCAAAGGCCGCGCAAGGGCGTAGAACAACGCGGCCAGCCATGCGGCAAACAGCATATGGATCTCCCAGTCGGCCCGCCCCGCCATGCCGATGGGCAGCAGGCGGTTGGCCCAGAAGTAGGCGGCGATGGCCAAGGGCAGGCCGGCGATGGTGGCGACATTGAGTGTTTCCACCAGACGCAGCCCCAGAGGCTCGCGGTACTCCCCCGCCAGACTCAGATGGTGCCTGCGGCGCTTGACGGCCCACAGCACCATGCCGGTGGCGATCATGGCGCACCCCGCCAGGCCTGCGAGGAAGTACAGCCAGCGGCCCCAGATATCGGCAAAAAGGCCCTCGTGCAGATTCAGCGTGACAACCTGGACCTTGCGGGCACTGCCACCCGCAACCAGCTCCTCGGCCAGCGGTGCTGCCGTGTTCGCGTCGAAACGCAATCGGGGGGGATTGAAGAAATCGACACTGCCCTGGTGCATGCCCGCAACGGTGATCACCGGCGCTTCCCCTTTCCGGTGCTCCAGCGTCACGCTGCCCACGCCAGCCCCGCCCCATTGGCTCTGCGCCTGCGCCACCAGTGCAGCCAGATCTGCACGGGGCCGCTGGACGGGAAGACGCTCGTGGACGCGGTCCAGCAGTTCGTCGTAGTAGGTCTTGTTGGCCATGGGGCCGCTGCCGTAGAGCATGTCGCGCCCTGCCGGCATGTAGAGGAACAGGAAGAACACCAGGCCGCTGTAGGTGATCATCAGAAAGAACGGCAGCGCCATCACGCTGAGCGCGTTGTGCGCATCCAGCCAGCTGCGCTGGCCCTTGTTGGGCCGGAACGTGAAGAAATCCTTGAAGATTCTTTTGTGCGTGATGACGCCGCTGATGATGGCCAGCAGCATCAGCATGGTGCACAGGCCCACAATGCGTACGGCCCAGTCGAACGGCATGTAGCGCAGCTCGTAGTGCATGCGGTACAGGCCCAGCCCCCCGTGGGTGCCGCGTGGCTCGATGCCATGCGACTGGACCGCCCCGGTCTGGGGATCCAGGACTTCGTTGCCGCTGGCCCCCCGCTCACGGCCGGCCTGGGGCATGTCCTCCCAGCGGATGGCAAGCTCCTGCCACCCGCGCGGGTTCAAGGACACATGTGGCAGCGTGATGCGCCAGCTGGCTGCGGCGGGAGCCACTTTCTCGAGCCGGTCCAGGGCCAGGGCCAGCAGCTGCGCGGCCGGCACCGGCTGGGCCATCTCTGCGCGCACCAAGGGGCGCTCGGGCTGCATCCAGCGCGTGATTTCCTGCTGAAAGTAGCCGGGCGTGCCGGTGGCAAAGACGAAGAAGAGCACCCACCCGGCCACCAGCCCCACCCAGGTGTGGAGCCAGGACATGGATTGACGCAGATTGGCTTTCATCAGCGGTGACTCCACGCTCAGGGCCATCAGAAGGCGTAACGCATGGTCAGCTGGACATTGCGCGTTGGCGCATAGATACCGGTGTAGAACGTGGTATCCAGACCTTGCAGGTACTTCTTGTCGAAGATGTTGTTGAAGTTCAGCGTGGCCGATAGCTTGGGGTTGATCTCATAGCGTGCCATCAGATTGGCCACCGCATAGGCCTTCTGCTGGCCTCGCAAGGCGAGCCCCGACGAGGTCGCGGTGTAATAGATGCGATCCTGCCAGTTGACGCCGCCGCCCACGGTCAACTTGCTCCAGTCGCCAGGCAGGCGATAGCTGGTCCAGAGTTTGGCCATCTGCTGCGGGAAGGTGGTGCGGATACGCTGGCCGCTGGCATCTTCCGTGGTGCCATAGCTGTAGCTGGCGCTGAGCTGCCAGCCCCGTGCCAGTTCGCCATTCACCTCCAGGTCAATGCCCCGGGTCTTGGCTCCCTGGACCGCACGGTAAGCCGCCTCGACCGGAGAGGTGCCCGGCACGGTCTGACCGCTGTCGGCTTCCGCCAGGTTGTTCTGCCGGATCTCGTACAACGCGACGGTGCTGCTGAGCTTGCCACCGAGCCAATCGCTTTTCAGGCCGATCTCGTAGTTGTCGCCATCGCGCGGGTCCAGCACATTGCCATAGCGGTCACGGTTGCTTTGCGGCTTGAAGATGCTGGTGTAGCTGGCATAGACCGAATGCACGCGGTTGAGGTCATAGACCACGCCGGCGTAAGGTGTGACCACATTGGACTCTTCCATCCGGGTCGTCCGGTTGAAACGCGCGGAGGCCGCTGCGGTATAGGCCAGCGCAAGCCGGTAGTGGTAGTTGCTGACCCGGGCTCCGGCGATGAAGGTCAGATCGTCGCGCGGCTTGAAACGCACTGCACCATACGCACCGCTCTGTTTTTGCCAGCCGTCATAGTCATAGAGCTTGGTACCGGTGATGGCGGGACCGGCCGTCTCGTTGTTCCAGTCGTAGATGTTGACATAGCGGCCTTCGATGCCCGCCCCCTGCTGGGGTTCGTGGAAGTTCTTGAAGTCGGACCAGTTGAAGCCGAAAACCGCCTCATGCCTGCGTCCGAATAGCTCGAACGGGCCTTGCACCTGGGCATCAAACCCACTTTGCCGCTGGGTGGCAGAGCCCAGTCCGCCATACAGACGTACACCGTCGCCCGTCTGCTGGTTGGGAAAACCCCAGCTGGCATCTGCCCCCGAGAAGTCGCGCTTGCCGCGCATGTGGTTGGCGGTCAGGCCCAGCTTCCAGCCATTGTCCAGGCTGTGCTCCAGTTTCAGGAACGCGTTATAGACGTCCATCTCGTTGCGCTTCCAGCGGGCCGCCGCATTCTTCGAAGCGCTGAAATCCGTTTGCTCGCCATTGCTGTAGAACAGCGGCAGGCCTGTGGAGGACTGGCCCCGTGGATCGGAGTGCTGGTAATCCAGCCCCACGGTCAGCAAGGTCTGGGGCGTCAGGTCGGCCTCCAGCACCCCGTACAGCACGCTCTTCTTCTGCTTGTACCAGTCGATGTGCGTACCGCCTTGCTCATGCGCAGCCACCATGCGGCCACGCAGGCTTCCGGAGGCATTCAGCGGACCGGCAAGGTCGACTTCCGCACGGCCGTGGTCCCAGCTCCCGGCACTCAGGCTGGCGTACCCCTGAAACTCACGGGTCGGCTTCTTGCGCACCAGATTGATCGTCCCGGACGGATTGCCTGCTCCCGTCAGCAGGCCTGCTGCGCCGCGCAGCACTTCCACCCGATCGTAGATGGCGAGGTCGGCCTGCGACTGGGGAATGTTCTGGGAGACGATATCGGTGGCCGTGACAATGCCGTCGTACTGGTAGTTGTCGATGTCATAGCCGCGAGACAGGATGGAGAACCGGCTGGCGCCAATGTTCTGCACGGAAATCCCCGGCGTGCGGTCCAGCACGGTCTCGATGCTGTCGATGCCTTCATCGTCCATGCGCTGGCGCGTCATCACGCTGATGGACTGCGGGGTCTCGCGCAGCGTCATAGGCAAGCGCGTGGCGGTGGTGAGCGGGCCGGTGGCCGCGTAGCTGCCGGATCCCTCGGTGTCGCCGGTGCGTATGGCGTTTCCGGTGACGGTCACCGCACCGAGCGTGGCAGAGCCGTCCGCACTGTCCTGCGCGGCAGCCTGGACGGCCCGCAGGCCGTAGCTTCCATCGGGCAGGACATGGGCTTCGATCCCGGTGTTCGCGAGCAACACCGACAGCCCGGCATGCACGCTGTAACTGCCCCGCAGCCCCTGGCTTTGCTTGCCTTCGGCCATGCGGCTGTTGCCTGCCAGATAGATCCCCGCTTCCCGCGAGAAGCGGGTGAGCGCCTGGCTCAGCGGACCTGCCGGAATGTCATAGCTGCGCACGCCCTGGGCAGCGGTGGAAGGCTGTGCATGCGCCACAGGCGCATGGGTGGCAACGCCGATCGCGGCGCCGAGAATGAGCAGCGGAATACCCAGATGCTGGATGGCGTTCTGGTGGCGTGGCGTGGAAGCACGCGTTGTGGTGCGTAATGGCATGGACGGCAGGTTCCGAAAAGAGGTGTTCGACGGAGCGAAGACCACAAATCACCATCCATCTGATTGCCTGGGCAGGCATGCAATATGCCAACGTGCAGATCGTCCTGGGGTAGCAGCGCAACGGCGAAAGATGTCTTCTTGTCAGGAGTAACCAGCGAGCCGCCCAAACCCGGAACCGGTTTCCGAAATATTTTTCACATTCAGCTTTGCGCTTCGATCGTGGTCCACCATGCGATGGGCTGTGCGATGCGTATCGGCAGCGTGGCGGCCAGCATCTGGAGGACACGGTCGGTGTCGTGCAGGGGGAAGTTGCCGTAGACGGCAAAATCGGCCACGGAGTCGGCAAGGCCCAGGTGTCCTCTGCGGTAGCGGCGCAGTTCCTGCACGAACAGGCGCAGCGGCAGGTTGTCGGCCACGAAGCTGCCCTGCGTCCAGGCCTCGCGTGCGGCATCCCCGGACTCCAGCGGTGCGATGGCCTGTGCGGTGAACAGGGTCTGCTGGCCCGTGGGCACGATGCGCGTAGCACCGGTGGCGAAGGTCCGGACTTCCACCGCCCCCTGATAGACCGCCAGCTGCGTTCCCGCTGCGGTCATCTGGACGTTGAAGCGCGTGCCCAGGGCACGCATCTGGCCGTCGGGTGTGTAGACCCGCAGCGGCCGGTGGTCCTGGGCCGTCTCGACGAAGATCTCCCCCGCCACCAGAACGATGCGGCGCTCATCGGTGTCGAACCGGATGTCGACCGCGCTGGCCGTGTTGAGCCACAGCAAGCTGCCATCGGCCAGCGTGAGCTGCCGCAATTCGCCAGTGGCAGTGCGATGGTCGGCCCCCCATGCCATCACTTCTGCTGGCAGCCAGGCCTGCTGCCAGCCCATGGCCCCGACCACACCGCCGCTGGCCAGAATGCCCAGGCTGGCCAGGACGCGCCGGCGTGTGCGCAACCGCTGGTCGGCTGTCGAGAGATGGTCCGCTGTCGCGCGGGGGTTCGGCAAGGTCCGGACCGGCTCGAAGGCCCGGCTGATGTCTTCGACGTAGCGCCAGGCGGCGGCATGCGCGTCTGCCGACGCCAGCCAGCGTTGCCAGGCCGCGCGGTCGGCGGCACTGGCAGAGCCATCACGCAGGCATGCGTACCACTGCGCAGCCTGCGCAAGGTCGGTATGGGAAGGTTCTGCACGCATCGGCAGCGGCGTCCTGGGTGTCAAGGCAGGGGCTCGTGCCGCAGCTCCGCGGCGGTCTGGCGCGCCGCCAGCGTCAGACAGCCCAGCATGGCCTGCGCCACATACTTGCGGACCATCCGTCCGGAAACGCCCAGCTCGGCGCCCACTTCATCATCGGTCATGTCGCAGACCACGGCCAGCGTGAAAGCGCGGGCCGCCTTGGGCGACAGCGACTGGAGCATGCGCCCGACCTCTTCCAGCGCCTGCAGCACCATGGCCTGGCGCTCTGCGGACGGATAGGAGGCCTCAGGGCTTGTTGCCAGGATTTCCAGCCAGGCCCGCTCGATCTCCTGCCGGCGCCACAGATTGATGCACAGATTCTGTGCCGTGGTTTTCAGGTAGGCACGGGCCTCGGCGGGATGGGTGAAACAGCGCTCCGTCCGGCCTGTCAGCAATCGCACAAAGGTGTCGTGGGCCAGATCGGCTGCCTCTGCCGCCGACCCCAAGCGCCGGCGGAGCCAGCCATGGAGCCAGTTGTGGTGGTCGATGTACAGCGCGTTGATGTCAGCGTGCAAGGGGCTGGAGGCGGATGACATGGCAGAAAGCCGGTTGAGTTGCTGGCGCGATAATACAACTCAAACAAGAATCATTAGCATCCTATTGTGTATTCGGGCTGCCGATCTGCCGTAGACCGCCGATGCGACCGGCACACGAGCTTGCGGACGGCACCAAGGACGTCCCCCGCCGGACAAACCCATGCCACCAGACACGGGACAACGGTCCCGCTGGCAGCAGCAATTCTGCAACGCCATCCTGAGGCAGCATGCGATGCCCCGATACACCGCATGCTTTGGAGAGCGGGCCCCTGGCCCGCCCTGCCCTGGCCGCGTTCAGCGTGCCACCACGGCCAGGTTCAGTGCCTGGGCTGCCGCCTGCGGCGCCACATCCCACCCGCCGCCCAGGGCGCGGATCAGGCCGACGGTGGCCGTGTACTGGGCCGTGCGCACCTGCAGGGCCTGGCGCTGGCTGCGCAGTTCGCTGCGGCGCGCATCCAGCAGCTCCAGCTGGCTCACCAGGCCATTGCGGTAGCGCGAATCCGACAGCTGGGTCGCACGCCGTGCCGACTGCACGGCACGGCCCTGGGCTTCGGCCTGGCCTTCCAGCAGCCGCAGCGCGCTGAGCTGGTCCTCCACCTCACGGAAGGCCGTCAGCACCTGGCCCCGGTGGGCGGCCATGGCCGCTTCCAGCCGGGCGCGGGCGCCCTCTTCCTGGGCCGCGCGCTGGCCACCGTCGAACAACGGCAGCGACAGCAGCGCACCGATGCCCCAGGAGCGGGCCGACCACTTGAACAGGTCGCCCAGCTCGGGCGAGGCATGACCGCCGTTGCCGGTCAGCGTGATGGCAGGGAACCAGGCCGCCTCAGCCACGCCCACGCGCGCCTGGGCCGCCATGACGGAGGCCTGGGCCGCCGCCACATCCGGGCGGCGCGCCAGCACCGTGGCCGGCACGCCAGGGGGTACCACAGGCAGGGCCGCTTCGGCTGCAGCCGCTGGCACGGCAAAGCCGCTGGCCACCTCGCCCACCAGCACCGCCAGCGCATGCTGAAGCTGGGCCTGCTGCTGGGCCAGGGACAGGGCTTCGGCCTCGGTCGCTGCCACCTCGGTCTGCACCCGCGCCACATCCAGCTCGGCCACATCGCCAGCCTGGAAGCGCCGCTGCGTCAGGTGCAAGGTGTCGCGGTAGGCCGCCAGGCTGGCCGTGACCAGTCCATGCTCGGCCTGGACGGCCCGCAGCTGCAGATAGGTCTGGGCCACTTCGGCCTGCACCAGCAGGCGTGTGCTCTGCAGCAAGGCGGCGCGCGCCTGGGCATCCAGCCGTGCGGCGTCGCTGGCCTTGGAAAGCCGGCCGAACAGGTCCAGTTCGTACGACAGATTCAGGCCAGCCGTGACCACGGTGGCCGGCACGGCGCTGCCGGTGGTGGTGATCCCGGCCTGGCGTACCGCCCCGGTGGACACCCCCAGTTGGGGCGCACGCTGGGCATCGGCCGTGCGCAGCAGGGAACGCGCCTCGGCCAGCCGGGCCGCGGCCTCCTGGATGCTGGTGTTGCCATCTGCGGCACGTTCCACCAGACCGGTGAGCACCGGGTCGGCAAAACCCAGCCACCAGGCCCCGCGCGGCTGGGTTTCGGCCGGCGCCGCCGTGGTCCAGGTCTGGCCTTGGCCTTCAACGCTGTTGGAGAAATGCGCTGGCACAGGCAAAGCCGCGTCGGCGGTCACGGGGGCCAGCGGGTGGCTCATGCAGCCGGCCAGGAACAGGGCCGCCGCCAGCGGCAGCCAGCGCGCCGCGGGAAAAGAAAGAACAGTCGTCATCACCGGATTCCTCGGTTTCATTCGTTGGAGCCGCGCGGTGCGGCCAGCACGGGGTGGGCGGCTGCGCCCGGGCCGCTGTGCAGCTCGCGCTCGCCCAGTGGTGCCGTGTGGTGGCCGTGCTGCTGCAGCGGACGGTTGCCCGCCAGGCGGCGCAGGACCACATAGAACACGGGGGTCAGGAACAGGCCGAAGGCCGTCACACCGATCATCCCGGCGAACACCGCCACGCCCATGGCGCTGCGCATCTCGGCACCGGCCCCAGTGGACAGCACCAGGGGCAGCACACCCATCACAAACGCCAGCGAGGTCATCAGAATGGGGCGCAGGCGCAGGCGGCTGGCTTCGATCGCGGCCTGCACCGGGGTGCGGCCAACAAACTCCAGCTCGCGGGCAAACTCCACGATCAGGATGGCGTTCTTCGCCGACAGCCCCACCAGCACAATGAGCCCGATCTGCGTGAACACGTTGTTGTCCCCCCCGCTGAGCCACACCCCGGTCATGGCGGCCAGCAGGCCCATGGGCACGATGAGGATGATGGCGATGGGCAGGGTCAGGCTTTCGTACTGGGCCGCCAGCACCAGGAACACCAGCAGAATGGCCAGGGGGAAGACCAGCACGGCGGAATTGCCGGCCAGGATTTCCTGGTAGGTCAGCTCGGTCCACTCGAAGCCGATGCCGGGTGGCAGGGTTTCGGCAGCGATGCGCTCGATGGCGGCCTGGGCCTGGCCCGAGGAGAAGCCGGGTGCGGGCCCGCCGTTCACATCGGCCGCCAGAAAGCCGTTGTAGCGCATGGCGCGCTCGGGCCCGAAGCTGGGCTCCAGCTTCATCAGGGCCGACAGCGGCACCATCTCGCCCGTGGTGGAACGAACCTTCAGCAGGCCCACGTCTTCGGCACGCGCCCGGTAGGAGGCATCCGCCTGCACGCGCACACTGTAGGTGCGGCCGAACTGGTTGAAGTCATTGGCATACAGGCTGCCCAGGTAGATCTGCAGGGTCTCGAAGATGTCGGTCACCGGCACCCCCAGCTGGCGCGCCTTGGTGCGGTCGATGGCGGCATAGAGCTGCGGCACATTGACCTGCCAGCTGGTGAACAGCCCGGCCAGCTCCGGCGTCTGGTAGGCCTTGGCCATGAAGGCCTTCACCGCCTGATCCATGGCGTCATAGCCCAGCGAGGCGCGGTCCTCGATCTGCAGCTTGAAGCCCCCGGTCGTGCCCAGGCCGGCCACCGGTGGCGGCGGGAACATGGCGATGAAGGCTTCCTGGATGCTGCCGAAGGCCTGATTGAGCTGGCCCGCCACTGCGCCGCCGCTCTGGTCGGCGCGTGTGCGCTCGGCAAAGGGCTTGAGTGTGACGAACACGATGCCCGAGTTCGAGCTGTTGGTGAAGCCGTTGATGGACAGGCCCGGGAAGGCAATGGCATCTTCCACATTCGGGTTCTGCTTGACGATCTCGCCCATGCGGCGGATCACGTCTTCCGTGCGGTCCAGGGTGGCGCCATCGGGCAACTGGGCAAAGCCCACCAGATACTGCTTGTCCTGGGCCGGCACAAAGCCGCCGGGCACCAGCTTGAACAACCCCCAGGTCGCGCCCACCAGCACGGCATAAATCACCAGCATCAGCGCCTTGCGGCCGATGACACGCTGCACGCCACCGCTGTAGGCATCGGAACCGCGGTGGAACAGGGTATTGAAGCGGCGGAAGAAACCGCCCAGCACGCGTTCCATGCCGCGTGTCAGCGCATCCTTGGGCTCGTGGTGGCCCTTGAGCAGCAGCGCGCTGAGCGCCGGCGACAGGGTCAGCGAGTTGATGGCCGAGATCACCGTCGAGATGGCGATGGTCACCGCGAACTGGCGGTAGAACTGGCCGGTGAGGCCGCTGATGAAGGCCAGGGGCACAAACACGGCCACCAGCACCAGGGCGATGGCAATGATGGGGCCGCTCACCTCCTGCATGGCGCGGTAGGTGGCCTCGCGCGGCGACAGACCGGCTTCGATGTTGCGCTCCACGTTTTCCACCACCACGATGGCGTCATCCACCACGATACCGATGGCCAGCACCAGGCCGAAGAGCGACAGCGCGTTGATCGAAAAGCCCAACAGGTGCAGCACGGCGAACGTACCCACCACCGACACCGGCACGGCCAGCAGCGGGATGATGGAGGCGCGCCAGGTCTGCAGGAACAGGATCACCACCACCACCACCAGGGCCACGGCTTCCAGCAAGGTGTGGATCACGGACTTGATGGAGGCACGCACGAACTGCGTGGGGTCGTAGGCAATACGGAACTCCACGCCTTCGGGCATGTGCTTTTGCAGCTCGGCCATGGTGGCACGCACATTGGCCGAGATGTCCAGGGCGTTGGAGCCTGGGGCCTGGAACACGCCCATGCCCACGGCGGGGTCGTTGTTGAGCAGGGAGCGCAGCGAATAGTCGGCCGCACCCAGCTCCAGGCGGGCCACGTCGCGCAGGCGCGTCACGGCACCGTCCGCGCCGGTCTTGACGATGATGTCGCCGAATTCCTCTTCGGTTTGCAGGCGCCCCTGGGCATTGATGGACAGTTGCATGTCCACGCCCGGCAGGCCGGGCGAAGCGCCCACCACACCGGCCGCGGCCTGCACGTTCTGGCCCCGGATGGCACTCACCACATCGGCGGCCGAGAGGCCGCGCTGCGCGACCTTCTGCGGATCCAGCCAGGCGCGCATGGAATAGTCACCGCCGCCGAAGATCTGCACCTGGCCCACGCCGGGAATGCGCGCCAGGCGGTCCTTGACGTTGAGCACCGCGTAGTTGCGCAGATAGTCGATGTCATAGCGGCCATTGGGCGAGACCATGTGCACGACCATGGTCAGGTCGGGCGCACTCTTCACCGTGGTGATGCCCAGGCGACGCACTTCCTCGGGCAGGCGCGGTTCGGCCTGGGACACGCGGTTCTGCACCAGTTGCTGGGCCTTGTCCGGGTCGGTGCCCAGGGCAAAGGTCACGGTCAGCGTCATCACACCATCGGTGGTGGCCTGGCTGCCCATGTAGAGCATGCCTTCCACGCCGTTGATGGATTCTTCCAGTGGCGTGGCCACGGTCTCGGCGATCACCTTGGGGTTGGCACCGGGATACTGGGCGCGCACCACCACCGAGGGGGGAGCGACTTCCGGGTATTCCGAGATCGGCAGCACGCGCAGGGCGATCAGGCCGGCCAGGAAGATGAGCACCGACAGCACCCCGGCAAAGATGGGGCGATCGATGAAAAAGCGGGAGAGATTCATGTGCGGGTCTTTCTTGCCGGACGCATTCAGGCGATGGGCTGCTTGGCGGCGGCCTTGGCAGCCGGTGCGCGCTCACCCTGCAGTTCAGCCTTGGCGGCCATGGGCACTTCCTGGGGCGCAATCACCGCGCCGGGGCGCACGCGCTGCAGGCCGTTGACGACGATGCGTTCCCCGGCCTTGAGGCCAGAAGTCACCACACGCAGACCGTCCACCGGTGCGCCCAGCTGCACTTCGCGGTACTCGGCCTTGTCGCCTTCGCCCACGACCATGACGAACTTCTTGTTCTGGTCCGTGCCCACGGCGCGCTCGTTGATCAGCACGGCCGAAGTGCTCTGCGCCTGGCCCATGCGGATGCGCGCGAACTGGCCCGGCATCAGGCTGCCGTCGGCGTTGTCGAACACGGCGCGCACACGCACCGTGCCGCTGCGCGCATCGACCTGGTTGTCGATGAGTTGCAGATGGCCGTTGAAGGGGGTGCTGCCGGCCGTGCCGGTCCCCATCTGCACCGGAATGTGCTCGATGCGTGCACGCCCGCCCTGGGTGCCCTTGCCGCCGTCCAGCCCGTCGATGGCGCGTGCCACGACCTGTTCGTCGGTGTCGAAGCTGGCGTAGATCGGGCTGACCGAGACCAGGGTGGTCAGCACCGGGGCGCTGGCACCGGCACTGACCAGGTTGCCCACGGTCACTTCGATGCGGCCCACACGGCCGGCCACGGGGGCGCGCACCTGGGTGTAGGAGAGGTTCAGCCGGGCGGTCTGCAGCGCAGCCTGGGCGGCACGCAGATTGGCATCCGCTTCGCGCTGGGCGTTCACACGTTCGTCGTGCTCACGCTGGGCGATGGCGCTTTCCTGCAGCAGGCGGGCGGCACGCTCCATCTCGCTGCGGGTGTAGGACAGGCGGGCCTGGGCGGCCACCACCTGGGCTTCGGCGCGGTCCACTTCCGCCACATAGGGCGCGGGGTCCACGGTGACCAGCAGATCCCCTTGCTTGACCAGGGCACCTTCGCGGAAATGCACGGCCTGCACGGCACCGGCCACGCGCGGGCGGATGTCCACGCGCTGCACGGCTTCCAGGCGGCCCGAGAATTCATCCCACAGGGACACGTCCTGCAGCACCACGGCGGCCACGGAGACGGGGATGGCAAGCGGTGCGGCCTGGGCAGGCGCCTCGGCATGCGATGCCTGCAGGCCCAGCGCCGCGCCCCCGGCAGCGACGACCACGGTGGCCAGGCCGATGGCGGTCCACCAGCGGCGCGAGGAAGAGGAAACAGGGGAAAGCGGTGCGTTCATGGCAGTTCCTAAAAGATGGTGCGCCCGCCCCGAGGGGCAGGACGCTGAAAATCCGGGCAAAGCGGTGCCCTCCGGCAGATCACGCCGGAAAAAACCGAACAACAGGAGGACCTGCCCCGGCGGGTGCCGGTCAGGGGATACCGTGGCTATGCTCCAACGGTCTGGAGCTCAGGCAGCGGTCACAGGCAAAGATTCAGTGGCAGTGGTGGAGCGTCCGTCACGGCGAGGGCCGACATCGGCTGTCTGCAAAGAAGCGGCGAAACTGCTCCTGCACCTCGTCCGCACAGGGACAGGCGCGGGTGCCGGGCTGCAGCAGGGCGTCGGGCCATTGCTGCGCCTGGTTGAACACGTGGCGGGTCACGGAAAGGCCCGCAGCTTCGAGCCGGGCCGCATAGGCCAGGGCTTCGTCGTGCATGGGGTCGTCGCTGCCCACCAGCACCAGGGTGGGCGGCAGGCCTGCCAGGCGCTGGGCGGCACCTGGCACGGCATAAGGGTGCTCGGCATCGCGCGTGCACCCCAGGAACTTGAGCCAGCCATCGGCCCATTTGCAGGCGGTGGCGGTCCCTGTGGCCGCGCGCAGCGAGGGCGTGCCCACACAGGGATCCAGCATGGGCGACAACAGTATCTGTCCTGCCAGCGGCGGATGCGACTGGTCACGCGCCATCAGGGCCACACCGGCCGCCAGATTGCCGCCTGCCTCTTCACCGGCCAGGTACACCTGGGCACCGGCACCGGCCAGACGCGTGCGCTGCTTGTAGGCCCACTGCAACACGGCATACCCGGTTTCCAGCGGTTGGGGAAACGGCGAGAGCGGGTAGGCCACCGAAACCACACGGGCGCCAGCGCCTTCCAGCAGGCTGGCCACGGTGCAGCCGTTGTCCAGATCCCCCGAGACAAAGGCCCCGCCGTGGAAATGCACCACCAGAGGGAGCACCTGGCCGGCCGGCTTGCTGCCATAGACGCGCACGGCCACCTCCTGCCCGGCCACGGTGAGGGTGGAATCGGTGCAGACGGACGGTGGCGACGGGACAGCAGAGGTGGTGGACATGGTGGTGGGGCCGAACGGGATCGGGCAGGACCTGACAGAACCAAACAGGACCGGACAAAGCCGGATGAGGGCAAATGTAGCGCGGCAAAGGACCCCGATAAACCGGGCAATTGCCACCGCAGTGTTTCCAATTCCCGAACAATGGCGCAGGGAACTGCGTGTAAGAATTCTTCTGCCCCTTTCGGGGCAGAGAAGGAAAAAGGGAGAGTCCATGGACCAGATCCAGGCCATGCGCCTGTTTGCGCGCGTGGTCGAAGCCGGCACGTTCACGCGCGCGGCCGATTCACTGCAATTGCCCAAGGGCACGGTGACCAAGCACGTCCAGGCCCTGGAGGCGCGCTTGCGCGTCAAGCTGCTCAACCGCACGACCCGCCGGGTCACGGTCACGGCCGATGGCGCGGCCTACTACGACCGTGTCGTGCGGCTGCTGGCCGACTTTGACGACATGGAAGCCAGCCTCAGCCAGGCACGTGCCGCGCCGCGCGGGCGCCTGCGCGTGGATGTGGGCTCCTCCATGGCGCGCCTGCTCATCATTCCGCGGCTGGCCGAGTTCCAGGCGCGCTACCCCGACATCCAGATCGACCTGGGCGTCAGCGACCGCACGGTGGATCTGATCGGTGACAACGTGGACTGCGTGATCCGTGGTGGCGAGCTGTCCGAGCAGTCCCTGGTGGCGCGGCGTATCGGCAACCTCGAATTCGTGACCGTGGCCGCACCCGGTTATCTGGCCCAGTACGGCACGCCCCAGCACCCGCTGGATCTGGAGAACGGCCACCTCAACGTGATCTATTTCTCGCCGGTTTCCATGCGCCGCTACCCGCTGGAATTCCACCGCGGCGGGGAAGTCCTGGAGATCGGCAGCCCGGCCCAGCTGGCCGTGAACGAGGCCAATGCCTATGTGGCGGCCATCGTTGCGGGCCGGGGCGTTGGCCAGATCACCACCTTCCAGGCCCAGAGCCATCTGGACTCCGGCGAACTGGTGCAGCTGCTGCCCGACTGGACCCAGCCGCTGCTGCCCGTCTATGTGGTCTACCCGCCCAACCGCCACCTGAGCGCCAAGGTGCGTGCCTTTGTGGACTGGGCGGCCGAGCTGTTTGTGCAGAACCCGCATCTGCAGCGCAGCGCCGCCTGAGATGAAGACATGCGCTTCGCAGCGCATGCTTCCAAGGGCGCGCGGATACCGCAGCCCAGTGGAGCTGGCTGGTCGCTGCAGACAGCCGCCTCAAGAGGCCGGCAGTTCCATCGCCGTCTGCAGCGACCAGCCGCCCCCCAGCGCCTTGTACAAGGCCACATGCCCTTGCAGGCGATCGTTCTGCAACTGGACCGCCTGGTCCTGGGCTGCATAGAGGGTGCGCTGGGTCTCCAGCAGCGCCAGCAGGCTTTCAGCCCCTGCGCGGTAACGCACCTCGGCCAGCGCCAGCGCACGGCGCGCCTGCTCCAGCTCCTGGGTGTGCGCCAGGATTTGCGCATCCACTCCTGCCAGCGTATGCAGCGCCGCCTGCACATCGCCCAGGGCCTGGACGATGGTTTGCCGGTAGACCGCCAGAAGCTCTGCTTGCCGGGCCTGGGCCAGCTCATGGCCCGCGGCCAGCCTGCCAGCGTCGAACACCGGTGCGACCAGCCCCGCAGCCAGCGTATACAAGGGGTTGTCGAACATGCCGCCCAGCCGGTCATCGCCGGTGCCCAGGCTGCTGGTCAGTGTCAGGCGCGGCAGCATGGCCGCACGGGCCACCGCCACATCGGCATGGGCGGCGGCCAGCTGCGCCTCGGCCCGCGCCACGTCCGGGCGGCGAAGCAGCAGTTCCGATGGCAGGCCCGCATCCAGCGCTGGGGCACGCAGGGCCATCACGCTGCGCTCCACCATGGGCGCAGCCGGTGTCTGTCCCAGCAGTATCTCCATGGAAGTCTGGGTCAGGGCCACCTGCTGCTCCAGCAGGGCCAGGCTGCGCTGCTGCGCTGCCACCAGCCCGCGCTGCTGCGCCAGGTCCAGCGGAGACGCCGCACCGGCGCGCACCCGGGAGTCGATCAGCTGCAGCAGCCGCTCGGCGCTGCGCAGATTGGATTGGGCGATCTCTGTGCGTTCGCGCAAGGCAACGCCTTGCAGCCATGCACTGGCCACCCCCGCGGTCACAGTCAGTCGCACGGTATCGCGGTCATAGGCGCTGGCGCGCACGCTGGCCTGGGCTCCCTCCAGTGCAGACCGGTTTCGTCCCCAGAAGTCCAGCTCGTAGCTGGCCGACAGCGCGGCGCCATAGCGGGTCCCGCTGACATTGGCCTGCCCACCGAGCCGCCCTTCCCGGTTGCCGTCCACAGAGGCAGTCACGGCCGGCAGCAGCGAAGCGCCTGTCTGGCGTGCACTGGCAGCGGCCTGGTCCACACGGGCCGTTGCCGCGGCAATGTCCCAGCTGCCTTGGTGGGCCTGCGCCACCAGGGCATCCAGTTCTGCACTGCCCAGGCTGCGCCACCAATCCTGGTTCACCGGCTGCAGATCACCCTGCGCCGCCTGCTGCCACTGGGTCGGCAAGGCCGGCGCCCATGCGGCGGGTTGCACCGATGGTGACGCGCACCCCATTAACGCCAACAGGGCCACACATGCCCCGGCGATTGCAAATACCTGCATTCCTACTCTCCTGCCAATGCCCGTACCGGGTCCAGACGCGCAGCGGTCTGGGCCGGCTTGTAGCCAAAGATCAGCCCGGTGATCACGGCACAGGCAAATGCGCCCAACATGGCCCGCATCGAAAACACCACGGCGACCTCGGCGGCAATCAACACCGCCCCCACCGCCAGCCCGACCAGCAGACCCACGCTGCCGCCAACCAGGGTCACCAGGCTGGCTTCGGTCAGGAACTGTCGCAAGATGTCGCGCTGGCGCGCGCCCACGGCCATGCGGATGCCGATTTCCCGTGTGCGCTCCTTGACCGTCATCAGCATCACATTCATCACCCCGATCCCGCCGACCACCAGCGAGACCGCCGCAATCAGGCCCAGCATCATGGCCATGCTCTTGCGGGTGGCGGCTTCCGCCTGGATGCGTGCCGCGGCGTTGCCGATGCCAAAGTCTTCCCGCCCGCCATGGCGGGCGATCAGCAGCTGGCGCATGGCGGTCTCTGCCGCATGGACCTGGGTGGAGGACATGGCCTCCACCACCACATAGTCCGGCTGGGTCTGGCTTTGGTAGACGCGGGCCCGGCCGGCGTTGTAGGGGATGAACACCATGTCGTCATAGTCCTGGGCACCGGAATCTGCCCCGCGCTCGCTCATGACGCCAATCACCTCGAAGGCCGAGTTGCCGATGATGAGCTGCTTGCCCAGCGGATTCGGGGTATCGGGGAAGAAGTGCTTCCAGGCCTTGTGCCCCAGCACCACCAGGGGTGCCAGGTCATGGTCTTCCGCCTGGGTGTAGAAACGCCCCTGGGCCACCGACCAGTGGTGAACGGCTGGCATTTCCTCGCTGGCGGCAAACACATAGAGCTGCTTGTCCGCGCTGCCGTAGCGCACGGTGACCGGGTCTCCGATGACCGGCAGCACGCGGCGGATTTCCGGCAGCTCGCGCACGGCCTGCAAATCCTCCTCGGTCAGCTGCCCAGCCGGCCCCCCGGTGGCAGGTGGCTTGCTTCCCATGTAGAGAATGGCCGTCCCCATGGTGCCCATGCGCTCCACCACCTGGCGGCGCGCCCCCTCCCCGATGGCCAGCATCACGATCACCGAAGCCACGCCAATCACGATGCCCAGCAAGGTCAGGCTGGTACGCACCCGGTTCACGACCATGCCGCGCCAGGCGCTGCGGGCCGCTTCCAGCAGATCGGCCCACCAGGAAGCCGTGGCCGTCTGGTGCGGCGCATCTTTTGCCGTCGGGATGGTCAGCGGCTGTGCCGGTGCCGCGGCTTGGTCCGCCGTGTGCCGGCTCTGGCTGTCGCTCACGATGCGGCCATCATGGATTTCAATCACGCGCCGCGCCTGGGCCGCCACGGACCGGTCGTGCGTGATCAGCAGGATGGTGTGCCCGGCATCGGCCAGCTCGTTCAGCAGCGCCATGACTTCGGCCCCGCTCTGGGAGTCCAGCGCGCCGGTCGGCTCGTCGGCCAGGATCACGCTGCCGCCATTCATCAATGCCCGGGCGATCGACACCCGCTGCTGCTGCCCGCCGGAAAGCTGGTGGGGCCGGTTGTGCAGCCTGGTGTTCAAACCCAGGCGGTTCAGCAGGCTCTGCGCCCTTTGCATCCGCGCTTCCTTGGAGACGCCGGCATAGATGGCGGGCATCTCCACGTTCTCCTGGGCGGTTTCGCTGGCAATCAGGTGGTAGCCCTGGAACACAAAGCCAAAGGCTTCGCGTCGCAGCCATGCCAGCGCATCCGCATCCAGCTGGCCCACATCCTGTCCCTGGAAGTGGTAGCTGCCCTGGCTGGGACGGTCCAGGCAGCCCAGGATGTTCATCAGCGTGGACTTGCCCGAGCCCGAGCTGCCGACCACCGCGACAAATTCGCCAGCATGGATGTCCAGATCAATGCCGCGCAAGACCGTGACTTCCGGCTGGCCGCCACTGCCGCCGTAGTGCTTGCAGATGCCGCGCAGCGCAATCAAGGGAACGGAACGGTCTGTGGATACCGAGGAAGGTGCCGATTCCGTGCTCACCATTGCAGCCACCGCAGCCCGCCCGCACTGGTGGTTTCACCCGTGACCACCTGCTCGCCCTCTTCCAGCCCCTGCAGCACGGCCACCTGGTGGCGGCTGCGCACACCGGTTTGCACGGCGCGGGATTCCGGCTGGCCGCGCGCGTTCAAGACACGCACCACCTGGCCGTCGCCCTTGGCATCCGGCTGCAGCGCCACCAGGGGCACCGTCAACGCCTGGGGAGCCCGTTCCGCGACAAAGACCACCTGCGCCGTCATCTGCGGCATCAGCTCGGCATCCAGGTTGTCCACATCGAACAGCACCGTATAGGCCACCGCCTTGGTGGCTGCTGCAGGCGCATTGGCCGCGTTGCCGGCCGGCGCCACGCTGGCAGAAGGTGCCGGCAAGACCTGGCGCACTTCGCTGCTCCAGCGGCGCGGCTTGTCCTGGCCTGCACTGCCCAGGGTGGTGAAGTACACCGGCATGCCTGGTTTGACCCGGCGCACATCGGCCTCCGAGACATCGGTCCAGACGGTCATGGCAGTCAGATCCGCGATGCGCAGGATATTGGGGGTCTGGTAGGTGGCGTTGAGCGTCTGGCCTTCGCGTGCCTCGACCGTCACCACGGTGCCGGCCATGGGGGCATAGATGCGGGTGTAGCCCAAGCGGGCCTCATCGGCCTTGAGGGTGGCCTGGGTCTGCTCGATCTGCGCCTTGAGATGCTCGATGCGTGCCGCAGCGCCTGCCAGCTGCGCCTGGGCGGACTGCACATCCTCTTCGCGCGTGGCCCCCTCCCGGGCCATCTGCTGCTGGCGCTCCCACTGCTGCTGGGCCAGCCGGTGCTGCGCCTGCTGTTCGGCCAGCTGCGCGCGCAAGCCTGCCAGCGATGCACGCCCGGCATCGACCGTGGCGCGTTGCACGCTGGGGTCGATCTCGACCAGCAATGCGCCCTTTTCCACCGTGGTGCCGGGGGCTACCAGCAAGCGCGTGATCTGCCCTGAGACCTGCGCCCCCACATCCACATAGCGGCGCGGCTGCAAGGTGCCGATGGCCGTCACCGTGGCCTCCACATCCCCGCGGGCCACCGCCTCCGTCTGGTAGGCCGTATAGGGCCGGCTGGCCCACCACAGAACACCAACTATTCCACTTGCGGCCGCCAGGGCCACGACCGTCCAACGCCTCAATCCACCAACCCACATCAAAGGAGCACTTTCAAAAAACAATAACAACCGCCTTGCGCCAGCGACATTCCCATTCCGGCCTCACCACAGCATCGCCGGCAGCAGCGGGAGCACGCAGCCGCTCACCCCCAGCAGCGCCGCCACCGCACCGGTGCGTGCCGTCCAGCGTGGGGACCAGGATATTCCTCCCACCGACAGCAACGCGCCCAGCGACCAGAAGCCGATGGCCGCCACCGTGCCCACGGTGGCATTCCAGCCCGCTACGCAGGGGACCCAGACGCACGCCAGCAGCAGCACGCCCACGCAGCGCAGCAGCCCACGCAACGCCACCGCCATGCGCAGCACCAGCCCCATGCCGGGATGGCGATCGAGGTGCCGGCTCATGCGCCCTGCCCGATCAGAATCGGCCCTTCAGGGTGACCGTCACCGTGCGCTTTTCACCATAGAAGTTGCCATAACCGGCGTAGCCCACGGTGCTGTAGTAGGTCTTGTCGAACAGATTGCCCACGTTCATGGCCACGCTCCAGTCCGGATTGATGGCGTAGCCCAGACGCGCAGACCAGACGGCCTGGCCAGGCGAGGTGAACTGGTACGGCGTCCATGCGCCGTCATAACGGCCCGTGACCGGGTTGTAGGCACTGATGCCCCCGGAGCGGAAGTTCGAGCTCTGCGCCACCACGCCCGCCCCCAGGCTCCAGCCGCGCATAGCGCCGGTCATGCGGTAGTCCGCCCAGGCCTTGAACAGATGGCGCGGCGTGATCGTGCTGAACTGGGCATCGTCCTGGCGCTTGTTTTCGTTGTCGTTGTAGGTGTAACCCACCGCCAGTTGCAGATTGGGCGTGATGCGCCCCATCAGCTCCAGGTCGATGCCCTGGCTTAGCAGGTAGCCGTCCCGGAAATAGCAGCAACCGCCACGCCAGTTGGTTTGCGGGTAAGCGGGGTCATAGGCTGCCTCGCCCTTTTTTTCCGTGCGGAACAGCGCGGCGCTGGCGATCAGGTCCTTGCCCCATTGGTTCTTGATGCCCAGCTCGTAAGTCCGGCCACGGACCGGATCCAGCGGCGCGCCTGGCAAGGGGGCGGAGAATTTGCCGGCCTGGGACTGGTAGATCTCTGCCGTGCTGGCGTACAGGCTGGTGGTGGCGGACCAGTCGTAGACCACGCCGGCATAGGGCACGAAGACCCCGTTTTCCCGGCTGCGGGAGTTGAGTACCCCGCTCATGTCGTACTGGGTGTTGCTGTCCCGCAAGGTGTAGCGCCCCCCCAGCACCACGGCCCAGTCCTTGACAGGGCGCAGGCGCAAGGAACCATACAGGCCGGACTTCTGGGTGCTGGTTTGCGAACCGCTGTCCCATGCCCCCAGCGGATAGCCGGGGTTGACCGGCGGTATGCGGTTGAACACGTCGGCAGGGCCGATCATCGGCCAGAGGCTGCGAACGGTATCGCTGGTGCGCTGCATGTCCCAACCCACAATCACATCGTGGCGTTGACCGAAGGCATCGAAGCCACCCTGGACGTTCACATCCAGGCTGGTTTCACGCGAACGTGTCTTGCTTTGGTGAATCCACCAATCCGCGCCTTCCAGGGTGATCGGGTCTGGTGCACTTTCGATTTCCGCGCCATTCACGCCTTCATGGAAGCGCGTGTGCCGCATCTGCGCCTTCACTTGCCAATCGGAAGAGAGCTGGTGCTCCAGCTTGGCAAACACCGTCTTGTTCTCACGCTCGATCCAGTTCCAGGGCGCCCCCATATTGGTGTCACGGGGCAGGCCGATGTCGCTGCCGTCTGCGTAACGTGGCAGGCTGGCGTTGAAGCCGGTATTGCGGTCTTTTTGGTAGCTGGCGCCCAGCATCAGCAGGGTGCTGGCGCTCAGGTCCATTTCCAGGGCGCCATACAGCATCTGCCGCTTCAGGCGCGACGGATCCGCCATTTCACGGCGATCGTGGTTGACCGCCACAAAGCGGCCGCGAACGCTACCAGTGGCGTTGAGTGCCCCCGTGGTATCCAGCTCGGCCCGGTAGTTGTTCAGCGTACCGCCGGACAGCAGCACCTGCGTCTGGCGCTGTACCTGGGGCCGCTTGTAGGTGAAGTTGATGACACCACCGGCCTCGCCAGCACCGAACATGCCGTCGGCACCGCGCAGTAGGCTGACGTTGTCGAACTGCGCCATGTCCAGGCTGCGGCTGCCGGATCGTGTCGAATTGGCCGCGCCGCCGTCATAGCGGATGTTCTTGATCTCCAGACCGCGCGACAGGTAGGTGGTGTCCAGCCAGGTCTCTTCACGGGTGACCCCCGTGGTCTGGTTCATCACATCGTCCAGCGTACGCAGTGCCTGGTCGTCCATGCGCTGGCGTGTGACGACGGTGACGGACTGCGGAATCTCCCGCAGCGATTGCGCCGCCTTGCCCACTTCCACCCCCTGGGGAGCATAGGAATTCAGGGCCTCGCTGTACACACTGGGCGCCGACTTCTCCGTGACGGTCACTTCGCCCAGGGCTGTGGTGTTGGCAGTGGCCGCAGCGCTTTGCGCCCAGCAGGCATCGAGGAGAACAAACAATGAGGCTGCGGCCAGAGCGCAGGCGCGCACAGCGCCGGGTGCGGCATGGCGGCCGGAAGAGAACAAGCGAGTGGACATGAACGACTCAAAGTGCGGAAACCACGGAATACCCCATGGGAACAGCACGATGCGCTCCGCCACGGGCAAGCAGAAGTGCTGTGGCTAAGACGGAGACCGTAGGCTGGCAGCTTAATAACCAAGAATCATTCTTAGTTTTATTAATAATTGTAAAGTACGCGCAAATTTTTGCGAACTGCATTGGCGCAAAAAATACAGCGACGGATCGTCCGCAGTGGTCGCTGATGGCGACAGCGGTTCAAAGGGCGGAAATGGCTGCAGTGGAATGCCCCGGACCATAACCGCCAGTGGAGCGGTACAAGGGAGGCAGCCCAGAGTGAAAAAGGCGCCGCAGTGCACACGCCGGTCGTTCCAAGGCCCAGCAAAAGCGCCCAGGCCTCGGCATGTGCCTCACCACCAGAGATCCATGGTGCTGCGCGACCGCGCACACCCGGCACCGCCGTCGCCGGGAGGTCGCCGCTCAGTCCAGCAGCAGCTGGCGCACCAGCGCCGTGGTCGAGGCATCCACCCCTTGCCAGTCCTTGCGGGCAATGCGGTCCTGCAGGTCCTTGGCCAGCAGCTTGCCCAACTCCACCCCCCACTGGTCGAAGCTGTTGATGCCCCAGATCACGCCCGAGCAGAACACGCGGTGCTCATACAGTGCCACCAGGGCACCGAACGAGGCCGGATCCAGCCGCTCCAGCAGCAGAAAGGTGCTGGGCCGGTTGCCTGGGCAATGCTGTTCAGGCCGGCCGTCGTGGCGACCCATCAGCAGGGCCTGGGCCTGGGCCACTGCGTTCACCACAAGGCTGCGGTGGTGGGCTCCCAGGTGCTTGCCGCCGTCGCGCAGGGCGATGAATTCCACCGGCACCACATCCTGGCCCTGGTGCAGCATCTGGAAGAACGCGTGCTGGCCGTTGGTGCCAGGCTCGCCCCAGACCACGGCCGAGGTCTGCACCCGGACGGGCCGACCGTCGCGGTCCACGCTCTTGCCGTTGCTTTCCATTTCCAGCTGCTGCAAATAGGCCGGCAGGCGGCGCAGGCCATGGCTGTAGGCAGCCATGCAGCGGCTGCCATAGCCCATGAAGTTGCGATACCAGACGTCCAGCAGCGCCAGACGCACCGGCAGGTTCTGCTCCAGCGGCGCCTGCACGAAATGCGCATCCATGGCGTGGGCGCCGGCCAGCATCTCGCGAAAGCGCTCCGCTCCCACCGCAATCGCCACCGGCAGGCCGATGGCGGACCACAGCGAATAGCGCCCCCCCACCCAGTCCCAGAACGGCAAGGTGGTGTGGATGCCGAAATCTGCCGCAGCGACCGTGTTGGTGGTCAGCGCGACAAAGTGGCGTGCCACGGCCTGGGCCTGTTCTTCGGCAGACAGTGCGGCCGTCTGCGCCATGAACCATGCCCGTGCCGAACGGGCATTGAGCATGGTTTCCGCCGTGGTGAAAGACTTGGAAGCCACGATGAACAGCGTGTGCCGGACATCCACCTTGTCCAGCACATGGCCCAGTTCGTGGCCATCGACATTGGAGACAAAGTGAAAGCGCTTGCCGGTGGTCACCCAGTCTTCGAGGGCATTCACCGCCACCTCCGGCCCCAGGTGGGAGCCGCCAATGCCGATGTTGACCACATCGGTGATGAGCGCGTCGCCCCGCACCCGCTCGGCCAGCGCCAGCATGGCGTCCAGCGTCTGGTGCACATCGCGCAAGGGCTGCTGCAATGCAGTATTACCGGACAGGGCTGCCGCCAGTTCACCACCATTAGCCGGCATGCGCAGCAGCCAGTGCATGGCCGCACGGTGCTCGGAGGTGTTGATGGCTTCGCCGGCAAACAAGGCCGTGCGCCAGGACTCCAGGCGGCGCTCGCGCGCCAGGGCCATCAGCGCGGCCTCGACCTGTGCATCCCAGGCGTTTTTGGACAGGTCTGCAAACACATGGGGGGCCTGCAGACTGAAATCCGTCAGCCGCCGCGCATCGCTGGCAAATGCACCCCGAATGTCCCAGTCCTGGGTCTGTTGGCTACGCAGCAGCGCCAAGGACTGCCATGCGGACGTCTGATCACAACCCATTCACTGTGTCTCTTCGTTGTTCGGATACCCGGTTCAAACCGCCGCTGCCTGCATCAGTTGCTCCAGCTTCACCGCATCGGCCACAAAGGCGCGGATGCCTTCGGCCAGTTTTTCCGTGGCCATGGCGTCCGCGTTCAGGGCAAAGCGGAAACCGGCTTCGTCATAGTGCACACGCTCCAACGCCATGCCCTGGGCCGCTGCCGCATTCAGCTTGTGCGGCACGTCACCGGAAGCGGCCTGCAACTGTGCCAGCAGATCGGGTGCAATGGTCAGCAGGTCACAGCCGGCCAAGGCCAGAATCTGCCCCACATTGCGAAAGCTGGCACCCATCACCTCGGTGCGAATACCAAAGTGCTTGTAGTAATCAAAGATGCTGCGCACCGACTGCACGCCGGGGTCGTTGTCACCGGCCATGGCCGCCTCGTCCCAGCCCGCGCCGGCCTGCTTTTTGTACCAGTCGTAGATGCGCCCCACAAAGGGCGAAATCAGCTGCACCCCGGCATCGCCACAGGCAATGGCCTGGCAGCGCGAGAACAGCAGCGTCAGATTGGTGTGAATGCCTTCCCGCTCCAGCTGGCCGGCGGCCTGGATGCCTTCCCAGGTAGCTGCGACCTTGATCAGCACCCGCGAAGCCGTATCCACCCCCTGCGCCCGGTACAGGGCCACAATGCGCTGCGCCCGCGCCACGGTGGCGGCCGCATCGAACGACAGGCGGGCATCCACCTCCGTGGACACGCGCCCCGGCACCTTGGTCAGGATCTCGCACCCGAAGCGCACGATCAACTGGTCCATCAGCGCAGAAATCTCCGCCCCTTTACCCTGCGCAACCACTTGTTGCAGCAATGGGGCATATTCCGGTTTCTGCACGGCTTTCAAAATCAGCGACGGATTGGTGGTGGCGTCCTGGGGACGAAACTGTTCCATCTGCTGAAAATCACCGGTGTCTGCGACCACCGTCGTCCAGCGCTTGAGCGCTTCGAGCTGGTTCATACTTCTGATCCTGATGTGAAAGCCTGACAGTTGCATCGGCCGGCAAAAGCTCCGGCTGCTGGGGCGTAAGTGTATGCGCCTGCGCTGTGTGCCTTTTTTTGAATAACGCAAGTGTTTGTCATGCTGGACCGGATAGCTGCCTCCCTCCCCTCCCTCGCCCCCGCCGAACAGCGTGTGGGCGAACTGGTTCTGCACGACCCCAAGGCATTCGCCCATCTGCCGGTGCGCGAACTGGCCGAACGCGCCCATGTCAGCAAACCCACGGTGGTGCGCTTTTGCCGCAGCATGGGCTATGACGGCCTGGCGGACTTCAAGCTGAAACTGGCCGGCCATGCCAACGAAGGCGTGCCCTTCATCCACCGCAGTGTCGATACGGACGACAAGCCGGCCGATGTTCTGGTCAAGGTCATCGACAACTCCGTCGCCGCATTTTTGCAGTACCGCAATGCAGCCTCCCCGGCTCAGCTGGAGCAGGCCGGTCTGGCCATCTTGCGCACCTGGAAACAAGGCCAGCGGCTGGAGTTTTACGGCGCCGGCAATTCCGGCATCGTGGCCCAGGACGGCCAGCACAAGTTCTTTCGCCTGGGCATCACCTGCCTGTCCAGCAGCGACGGACATATCCAGGTGCTGAGTGCCACCATGCTGCGTCCGGGCGACTGCGCGGTCATCGTGTCCAATTCCGGTCGCACCCGGGATCTGCTGGACGCCGCGGAAATTGCCAAGGCCAACGGCGCCACCGTGATTGCCATCACCGCCAGCCATTCCCCTCTGGCCAGTCTGTGCGACATCCATCTGGCAGCCGACCACCCGGAAGGCTATGACGTCTACAGCCCCATGGTCTCCCGCCTGCTGCATTTGCTGATCATCGATGTGCTCGCCACCCACGTCGCCCTGCAGATGGGGCCCGAGCTGCAAAACCAGCTGCAGCAATTGCGCACCAACCTCCAGTCCAAGCGCCACAGCCCGGAACAATGAAAAAACCGGCCCATGGCCGGTTTTTTGCAAGCTGCGCAGCTTCAGAAACGATGGCGCAGACCCGCAGTAATACCCGTGCGGGTACGTGCATGGCTGACCGTATCGATTTCCATGCCGGCACCGCCGCTGATACGGGTGTGATCCACCGCGAAATAGGCATCCGTGCGCTTGCTGAATGCGTAATCCACGGCAGCAATCATGAAATTGGCCTTGCCATTGTGCGAGCCATCGGCATCACCCGATTGCTTGGCATGGAAGTAATGCAGGCCTGCATTCAACTGGGGCGTGATCTGGTAGCCAAAACCCACCTTGATCATCTGGCGCTTGTCCGCGCCACCTGGCTGGAAACCGCCATTGGTCTGACCGGACCACATGCTGCCCACGATCGCCAAGTCGGTCGCATTGCGGACCTGACCGGCGATATCTGTAGCCCCTGCACGCTCGATCTTGATCTTGTTCTGGCCGTAGCCCAGATTCAGATACAACGGGCCCGAGCGGTAAGACCCCCCCAATGTCCATGCATCCAGATCGGAACCGCCTGGCAGCGAGGTGCGCAGATAACCACCGCCTACCGAAATGCCGTTTTCGGAATAACGCAGGAAACCACCCACCTGCTTCAATGCGCCTGCAGCCACAGCCGGGATATTGGCTGCGGCGTAGGTATTCACGGCTGTGCCGACCTGCGTTGCAATATATTGCGGCACCGACATTCCCGCTGCCGTTGCTGCTGCTGACGTTGCCGCAAGGTTGCCCTGCAAAGCGGCTTGCCTTGCTGCACCGGCCGCTTGCGCGCCCTGCGTCAAAGCGTCGGTGTTATTGCCTTCTGCGAACGAATACTGCAGCGTACCCACCCAGTTGCGCGACGGCGTGGCCAGGGTGTATTTGAGCGAATTGCTGGAACGCGCACCGGCCGCCATGCCCAGCTCCGGCTTGTAGGCATCCATATAGGGCGAATAAGGGAAGGATGCGTAGGTGGAAGTCACCACATCAAACAGCACATTCCACTGGCGGCCCATGGTCAGCTTGCCATAAGGCCCTTGCAGACCCACATAGGACAATTGGAAATAAGGCGCCGTCGCATCCTTCTCACCGGTATCCGCATTGAAACGGTGCTCCACGTGCGCCAGGGCCTTGGAGCCACCGCCCAGGTCTTCCTCGACATTCAGGCCCCAACGGCTTTGGGACATGCCTCCGCCAATCATCTTGGTCAGGCCGTCCTTGCCGGCGCCTTCGTTGTTGGTGTGGCGCACGCCGACGTCCACAATGCCCCACAACTCCACCTTGCTCTGCGCCTGGGCGGCCAGTGAGCCTCCCAGGCCCACCAAAGCGATTGCCACGCTCACCGCGGTCTTTGTATGCATCAGCTGTCTCCTTCGTGAATATGTGTAATTGGCTGTGTGCAATTTCATTCTAGAAGGGGCAGGGCGACAAAAGTGCACTCGCGTGCTTTTTTGCCACAGGCAGAAACCCTAAACGAAAAAACCAGCCCGAAGGCTGGTTTTTGTCTTGCTAACCGAAGCAGGCTTGCGCCTGCGTCCAATTAGAAAGCGTGACGGATACCGACTTGCAGACCGTGCTGCGAGCCGTTGTCCTTCAGAGTGGCGGCAGTGCCCAGGGTTTGACCCAGAGCGCCGTCATCCTTGTTCTTGATGTAGGCGTAGGTACCGTACACAGCAGTGCGCTTGGACAGGTTGTGCACATAGCCCAGAGCAAACTGGTCGGCCTTGTGCTTGTCAGCACCGGCGATTTCGCCTTCGTAACGGTTGTACGAAGCCTTCACTTCGCCAGCAGCGCCGACAGGAGCGGACAGACCCAGGTAGTAACCCTTGGCCTTGTTCTTGTCGCCAGACACAATCTTGGCGCTGGAATCGCGGTAAGCAGCAGACAGCTTCACCACGCCCAGGTCGTACGAACCACCCAGGGCCCATGCGGTCACGTCACGTGTCAGGTTGCTGTTGGCGCCACGGTTCGAACGCTCGCCCGACAGACCCAGGCTCAGAGGGCCGTTGTCATAAGTCAGGCCAGCACCGACGTAACGGCTGTCGCGGTTTTCGCCAGCGACTTCACCGAAGCCGTAGTTCACAGCAGCCTTGAAACCGCTGATGTTAGGCGACACGTAGGTGATCATGTTGCTGACGCGTTGGTTGGTCAGAGCAACAGCGTTGGCACCAGAACCCAGGTTGGCATCAGCCCACAGGCGGGACACGCCCAGACCCACTTGGCCGAACACGTCGTAACGGCTGGTGGCCTTGTAGGCTTCGGTCAGATCACGACCCAGACGCACTTCACCGAAGCCGCCTTCCAGGCCCACGGTCGAACGACGCTTGAATTCCAGACCGGAACCCGAAGCACCGCCGGATTGACCGGAACCGGAGTCAGCCAGGATACCGGCTTCCAGCCAGAAGTTGGCCTTCAGGCCACCGCCCAGGTCTTCCACGCCGCGGAAACCGATACGGCTGGTAGCGTTGCCACCGGAGTTGATGCCGTTCCAGTTGTCAGCACCGTTGACATAGGTCACGGCTTCGTCGACCACGCCGAACACGGTCACGGAGGATTGGGCCATTGCGGCGCCGGAAGCAGCCAGCACAGCCAGGGCGATCAGAGATTTCTTCATTGCGAGTTACTCCAAGGTTTACAGAGGGCGGCGGAGCGGGAATCGTCTTCTTACAGGACAACCTGGCCGACATCCGCGCCAACCTCCTGGTGGGGAAGTTGAGCCTATTGCACCAGACCGGGGAGGGATGCGCAAAGCAATTCACCTACATGACTGCCAAAAACGCGCTTTTACGTTGCTCTTAAGCAACAGATGCGAATGACGCAGCCCCCGCGCCCCGTGACAGTGCACGAGGCCATGTGCTGCTATTCAGCCCTCGACGATGTCGAAGCTGGTGGTGATCTGCGCCGTTTTGCCCAGCATGATGCTGGCGGAGCAGTACTTCTCATGGCTCATGGCGATCGCACGCTCCACGGCGGTGGCAGGCACGCCTTTGCCCGTCACGGTGAAATGCATGTTGATGGCGGTGAACACCTTGGGTTCTGTATCGGCACGTTCAGCCGATAACTTGACACTGCAGCCGCGCACATCGTGGCGGCCGCGCTTCAGGATCAGCACCACGTCGTAGGCCGTGCAGCCGCCGGTACCGGCCAGCAGCGCCTCCATCGGGCGCGGTGCCAGGTTCTGGCCGCCGTTGACGGGGTTCTTTTCGTCCGGCGCGCCATCCATGGCCAGGATGTGGCCGCTGCCGGTTTCTGCAATAAAGCCCATGCCCGAGCGCGTGCCCGTAGCGCCAGTCCAGCTGACGGTGCATTCCATATCAAGGTTCTCCCTAGTGCTAAGCGTAAGCGTAGTCCGGCCGAAAGTTTCAGCCGTTCCTGAAAATTCAGTATTTGTTGCGACGCAACAGAAAACTGCATACAATGCGAATCATGCGTTATCCGATTGTCGGATGGACAGCACGAAGAAGACTTTCTCTTCGTCCCCGCACCGATTGTCTCCTCCACCTCCTCTAACGGTGGATTCAGCCCCAAGCCCGCAACGGCTTGGGGCTTTTTTTCGTGCTGCGGCCGGCGCACGCCGCAGGATTTCCCGGCACCACATCGGCTCATGCCGGCCTGAGCGCCATGCCATGTGGCGGCACGCTACGTAGTGTGCGCTGCAGCATCCGGGCGGCAAATGCCTATGATGGTAGCCCTCGCGCACCGCCCACCGGCGCTGCGGCACCGCTTCTGGCACCTATTCCATGACGAAGACACCCCTCACCCCTGCCGACTATCTGACCCGCATCCTCAATGCACGCGTCTACGACGTGGCCGTGGAGTCGGACCTGGACATTGCCAAGAGCCTCAGCCGCCGCCTGCACAACAAGGTGCTGCTCAAGCGCGAAGACCAGCAGCCCGTCTTCAGTTTCAAGCTGCGCGGCGCCTACAACAAGATGGCCCATCTGTCGGCCGAGCAGCTGCAAAAAGGCGTGATCTGCGCCTCCGCCGGCAACCACGCCCAGGGCACGGCCATGAGCGCCAGGAAGCTGGGTTGCCGGGCCGTCATCGTCATGCCCACCACCACACCCCAGGTGAAGATCGACGCCGTGATCGCCCTCGGCGGCGAAGCGGTGCTGGCAGGAGAAAGCTATTCCGACGCCTACAAGCACGCCGTCAAGCTGCAAAAGGAACAGGGCCTGACCTTTGTCCACCCTTTCGACGACCCGGACGTGATTGCCGGCCAGGGCACGATTGCCATGGAAATGCTGCGCCAGCTGCAGCAACTGGGCAGCCAGCGCCTGGACGCCGTGTTCGTGCCCATTGGCGGCGGCGGCCTGATTGCCGGCGTGGCCAATTACATCAAGGCCGTGCGGCCGGACGTGAAGGTGATTGGCGTGCACACCAAGGACTCCAACGCCATGCAGCAGTCGGTGCAGGCCGCCCAGCGCGTGGAGCTGGCCGATGTCGGCCTGTTTGCCGACGGCACGGCCGTGAAGCTGGTGGGTGAGGAAACCTTCCGTATCACCCAGGGCCTGGTGGACGACTTTGTGACCGTGGACACCGATGCCGTCTGCGCCGCCATCAAGGACATCTTCACTGACACCCGCTCCATCGTCGAGCCCTCCGGCGCCCTGGGCGTGGCTGCCATCAAGCAGTACGTGGCCCGGCACAAGACCAAGGGCGAAACCTATGCCGCCATCCTGAGCGGCGCCAACATGAACTTCGACCGCCTGCGCTTTGTGGCAGAGCGTGCCGAGGTGGGCGAAGAGCGCGAGGCCCTGTTTGCCGTGACCATCCCCGAAGAGCGCGGCAGCTTCAGGCATTTTTGCGAAGTGGTGGGCAAGCTGCCCGGCGGTCCGCGCAGCGTGACCGAGTTCAATTACCGCATCAGCCACGACAGCAAGGCCCATGTGTTTGTGGGTCTGACCACGCCGACCAAGGGCGAATCCGAGAAGATCTGCAAGAACTTCCAGAAAAACGGCTTCGAGGCGCTGGACCTGACCTTCGATGAAATGGCCAAGGAGCATCTGCGCCACATGGTGGGCGGCCATTCGCCGCTGGCCCAGGACGAGCGCCTGCTGCGCTTTGTCTTCCCGGAACGCCCGGGCGCACTGTTCAAGTTCCTCAGCCTGATGGCCCCGACCTGGAACATCTCGCTGTTCCATTACCGCAACCAGGGCGCTGACTATGGCCGCATCCTGGTCGGCATGCAGGTACCGGCCAAGGACAGCAAGAAGTTTGAAAGTTTCCTCAAGCAACTGGGCTATCCCTGGGTCGAGGAAACCGACAACCCGGCCTACCAGCTGTTCCTGAAATAAGCCGCACTGCACGGCGGCGCTGCCTCCCCTCTCTTTTCGAGAGGCGCAACGTGCCGCCACCCTTGCCGCGGCGGCGGGCAAGGCGGCGCCAGTTCCGCATGCCGCATCCGATACAGTGTTCCCAAGTGGCGTGTTCCACGCCTTGCCCCCTGCGGCATCGGCGCGCACAGCGCCTATGCCTGGAGTCCTTCACCCGCCATGCAGTCCTTGCGCCACTTTCTATTGGCCGTGCAATTCTTCAGCCGCATCCCGGTCAGCGGGCGGCTGGCCTCCTGGGTGGGCTGGAGCCCGGCCCTGCAGCGCGCCAGCGCCGGGCATTTGCCGGGGGTGGGCTGGCTGGTGGGACTGTGGGCCGCGCTGCTGCTGGGCGCATCGCTGTGGCTGCTGCCCTCCACCAGCTGGACACCCTTGGTCGCAGCCCTCCTGAGCACGGCAGGCACGCTGTGGCTGACCGGAGGCTTCCACGAAGACGGCCTGGCCGATGTGGCCGACGGCCTGGGTGGCATGGTGCCACCCGAGCGCGCGCTGGAAATCATGAAAGATTCCCGCATCGGTGCGTATGGCGTGATGGCGCTGGCCATGGCCTTGCTCACCAAGCTGGGACTGATCGCGCTGCTGCTGGCGACCATGGAGCCGTTCTGGGGCCCGGTGCCAGTGCTGATACTGGTGTGTTGCACCCATGTGCTGTCACGCTTTGCGCCGCTGGTGCTGATGCACACCCTGCCCCATGTGGGCCTGGCCGCTGCCAGCAAGACCCTGCATGTCGCGGGACAGCCGCTGGATTGGAAAGGCCTGCTCACCGGCGCGCTGTGGAGCCTTCCGGCCCTGGCCCTGCTGAGCTGGCTGGGCACCTACCGCTATGTGATCTGCCTGCTGGGAGCCATGGCCCTGACCATCTGGTGGGTGCGCCGCTGGCTGTGGCGCCGCCTGGGCGGCATGACGGGGGACTGCCTGGGTGCCTGCCAGCAGTTCACCGAGCTGGCTTTGCTGCTGGCCACGGCCCTCTACCTGCGCCAGTTGCTGTGAGCATGGCATGAGCACCTTGTGGCTGCTGCGCCATGCACACCCGTTGGTCGATGCCGGCGTCTGCTACGGCCGGCTGGATGTGGCCGCCGATGCGGTGCGCACAGCGCAGGCTGCACACGATTTTTCGGGCTTGCTATCTGCCGGAAGCGTGCTGCGCCACTCCCCCTTGTGCAGATGTGTGCAACTGGCCGATGCACTGGTTGCGCACATACCCGCTTTGGCACCTGACCGCCACCCCGATTCGCGCCTGCAGGAAATGGACTTTGGCCGCTGGGAAGGGCAGCCCTGGGCGCAGATCCCCCGCCCCGACATCGATGCCTGGGCTGCTGATCTGGCCACTTGTGCCCCCGGTGGCGGGGAATCGCTGGCCGCCATGCTGCAGCGCGTGCAACAGGCCCTGCAGCACAGCTGGGCCTACGACAGCCGGCAGGGCCAGCGTGATGTAGTCTGGGTCACGCATGCTGGCGTGGTCCGCTGTGTGCAATGGCTGCAGCAGCACGGCAATGGGCTGCCCACCAGCGCCGAATGGAACCTGCCCGCACCGGGCTATGGCCAATGGCTGGCCCTGCCATGGGATGGCCTGGCGGGCATGCAGCAACACCCTTGACCGCTGCGCAGTGCGGGCTTGGATCCTCGTGCCGCGCACGGCACACTCTCAAGATAGCGCCTGTTTCTGCGCATCCTGCCACTCCTGGGCGCCCCCATCCTGGCTGGGTAGAGCGGGCGCCACAGAACCCGCCCTGCCCTTCATTTCGCGTCCACCCCCATGCCTTTGACCCTGTCTCCCGAAGCCCAGCAGCAGGCCATTGCCTCCATCGAACGCTACTTCCGCGAGCACATGGACGAGCCCATAGGCAATGTCGCCGCCGGCGGGCTGCTGAAGTTCCTCGTGGAAGAAGTGGGTCCTGCGCTCTACAACCAGGGCGTGGCCGATGCCCAGGAAAACCTGCAGGCCCGCGTGGCCGAACTGGACATCGAGGTACACCACGAGGCCTTCACCTACTGGAACCAGCGATCCCGCCGCAAGTGAGCCACCGCTGCCGACAGCACCTATCCATGTATCGAGCGGTGCAGCAGCCCCACAGGCCAGAGGCCATCCCCCGCACCGCACCAAGACCGCCAGCATGTGCCTGACAATGACCCCATGTTGGAATCACTACGAACCTGGGCCGCCCCCTATGGCGGCGACGCCTTTCTGTACCTGACCGTGCTGGCCGTGGCCAGCTATGCAGCGCTGCTGTATTTCAAGGAGCGCGTGCCCACGGCACGCCTGCGCCGCTTCATCCGCCTGGCGGCGCTGGTGGCACTGCCGTTTTCCGTGCTGGCCATGGAAACCGGCGGCGGCCAGAACCTGGGCATTGCCATCCTGTCGCTGGTGTGGTGCGTGATCATCGGCATCACCTGCAAGAACGAAATGTCCCGCCGCAGCGAGTGAGCCGCACCGCACGGCGACGCGCGGCACTCCTGCCCACGCAGCAGTGAGCATGCTGAACCCGCGCCTGAAGCACAAAACCCATTCCAACTGGCTTCCGGCGCGCAGCGACACGATTTGATTTTTCCCTCTGGAGAACTGCCATGACCGACTTTCCCCCACGCCTGCCCCGCCTGTCCATGCTGGACCTGGTGGCCGTGCGCGAAGGCGGCACCGTGCGCCAGGCGCTGGACATCGCCCTGGACACGGCCCGCAAGGCCGAGGAGTTGGGCTTTGCCCGCTACTGGCTGGCCGAACACCACAACATGCCGGGCATCGCCAGCTCGGCCACTGCGGTGCTGGTGGGGCATATCGCCGGCGGCACCTCCACCATCCGCGTGGGCTCGGGCGGCATCATGCTGCCCAACCACGCACCGCTGGTCGTGGCCGAAGCCTTTGGCACGCTGGCCGAGCTCTATCCCGGCCGCATCGACCTGGGCCTGGGCCGGGCGCCCGGCACCGATGGCCCTACCATGCGCGCGCTGCGCCGCGACCGCGTGGAATCGGAAGAGGATTTCCCCCGCGACGTGACCGAACTGCAGCGCCTGCTGGGTCCGGCGCAGGACCACCAGCGCATCGTCGCCATGCCCGGCGCCGGCACCCATGTGCCCATCTGGCTGCTGGGCTCCAGCCTGTTCTCCGCCCAGCTGGCGGCAGCCAAAGGCCTGCCCTACGCATTTGCCTCGCATTTTGCGCCACGCATGCTCCACCAGGCGATTGCGCTGTACCGCCAGTTGTTCCAGCCCTCGGCCCAGCTGGACAAGCCGTATGTGATCGTCGGCGTACCGGTGATTGCCGCCCCCACCGACGCCGAAGCCGATTTCCTGGCCAGCAGCACCTACCAGCGCGTGCTGGGCATTCTCACCGGCCAGCGCGGCCGCCTGCAGCCCCCGGTGGAGCACTACATGGCCAGCCTGAGCCACCAGGAAAAAGCCGCCATCCAGGACTTTCTGGCCATGGGCGTGGTCGGCGGCCCCGAACGCATGCGTGCCGGCCTGTGGTCCATCGCCCAGGCCACCCAGGCGGATGAGCTGATGCTGGTGTCCGATGTCTACGATCCCGCACTGCGGCTGCGCAGCCTGGAGATCACGGCGCAGGCCGCCATCTGGTAAGGCCCCAGGACCCGGCTGGCCCGCACCACAACGGGGCGGGTCGCCCCCTCCCCCGCGGCATCCCACCCAGCGCGGGCAGGGGTCCCATTGCGCAGCCCCTTGCTGCAGCACGATAGTCCACGCGCCCCACACCGGTGCACCCGCCTCACCCCAGCTACCGCCTGGCGCGGTTTTTGCTTGTTTTTAGTGCGCTCTGTGCTTTTCACGTGCACGCGCACCAAGAACAACCAATATCAGCTGGAGCGCTTCATGGAAGCACTAAAACAGGGCGCAGATGCCCTGTTCATTTTGATGGGCGCGGTCATGGTCCTGGCCATGCACGCAGGTTTCGCCTTTCTGGAACTGGGCACTGTGCGACGCAAGAACCAGGTCAATGCCCTGGTCAAGATCCTGGTGGACTTTTCCGTCTCCACCGTGGTCTATTTCGCTGTAGGCTATGCCGTGGCCTATGGCACGGGCTTCTTCGTAGGCGCCGAACAACTGGCGGCACACAACGGCTACGCGCTGGTGAAGTTCTTCTTTCTATTGACCTTCGCCGCCGCCATCCCCGCCATCATCTCGGGCGGCATTGCCGAGCGCGCCAAATTCTGCCCGCAGCTGATTGCCACCGCCATCATCGTGGGCCTGGTCTACCCCTTCTTCGAGGGCATTGCCTGGAACGGCCACTTTGGCGTGCAGGCCTGGATCAAGTCGCTGACCGGAGCAGAGTTCCACGACTTCGCCGGCAGCGTGGTGGTGCACGCCGTGGGCGGATGGATTGCCCTGGGCGCCGTGCTGCTGCTGGGCCCGCGCAGCAACCGCTACCGCCGCGACGGCGCGATTGCCGCCACCCCACCCTCCAGCATCCCCTTCCTGGCCCTGGGTGCCTGGATCCTGACCGTGGGCTGGTTCGGCTTCAACGTGATGAGCGCCCAGAGCCTGGACAAGATCTCGGGCCTGGTGGCCGTCAATTCGCTGATGGCCATGGTGGGCGGCACGCTGGCCGCACTGGCCCTGGGCAAGAACGACCCCGGCTTTGTGCACAACGGCCCGCTGGCCGGCCTGGTGGCGGTCTGCGCCGGCTCGGACCTGATGCACCCGCTGGGCGCCCTGGTGGTGGGCGGCGTGGCCGGCGCGCTGTTCGTGGCCATGTTCACGCTGACACAGAATAAGTGGAAGATCGACGATGTGCTGGGCGTCTGGCCGCTGCATGGTCTGTGCGGCGTCTGGGGCGGTATTGCGGCCGGCATCTTCGGCACCCAGACACTGGGCGGACTGGGTGGCGTGCACCTGGGTGCACAGCTGATCGGCACGCTGATGGGCGTGGCCTGGGCCACGGCCGGCGGCTTTGCCGTGTACGGGCTCCTTCGCAAGACCATGGGCCTGCGCCTGAGCCAGGAACAGGAATTCGACGGCGCCGACCTGTCCATCCACAGGATCAGTGCCACGCCCGAGCGCGAAGCCAACTGGTAAGCACCGCTGTCTCGCCACAGGCAGGCAGCAGGCATGTGCCGGGAAACGCTATGCTTAGCCATTGCCCTGGCTGAAAGACTGCATGCCCGTTTCCCTGCACGACCAACTGGTGGTGGCCATCTCCTCGCGCGCCCTGTTCGATTTTGAAGAGGAAAACCAGCTCTTCGACCGGGACCCGGCTGGCTATGTGGCACTGCAGCGCAGCCGGCTCGACCAGCCGGCCCCGCCCGGCGTGGCGCTGCCATTGGTGCGCAAGCTGCTGGCCTTCAACACCCCCGAGGAACAGCGGGTGGAAGTGGTGCTGCTCTCGCGCAACGACCCGGTCAGCGGCATGCGGGTGTTCCGCAGCGCCAAGGCCCATGGGCTTTCCAGCATCCAGCGCGGCGTGTTCACCCAGGGGCGCGACCCTTTCGGTTATCTACGGCCGCTGGGCGCCCATCTGTTTCTGTCCGCCAATGCCGCCGATGTGACCGAAGCCCTGCGCCTGGGCTACCCCGCCGCCCGGGTGCTGACCGAATCCGCCGGCGCCAGCGCCGCCCATCCGCAGGAGGTGCGCATTGCCTTTGACGGCGACGCCGTGCTGTTCTCCGACGAGGCCGAGCGCGTCTACCAGACCCAGGGGCTGGATGCCTTCCAGCGCCATGAAATGGAGCATGTGGCCCAGCCGCTGCCCGATGGCCCGTTCAAGCCGCTGCTGGCCGCACTGCATCGGCTCCAGCAGGCCGCCCAGGCCGGCACCACCAGCGGCATGCGGCTGCGCACCGCCCTGGTCACCGCCCGCAGCGCCCCGGCACATGAACGCGCCATCCGCACGCTGATGGACTGGAACATCGGGGTGGACGAAGCCATGTTTCTGGGCGGTCTGGCCAAGGGGGAGTTTCTGCGCGAATTCGAGCCCGACTTCTTTTTTGACGACCAGACCGGTCATGTCACCTCGGCGGCGGCCCATGTGCCGGCGGGCCATGTGCGCAGCGGCATTGCCAACCCCTGATCCACTGCGGCCTGCGCCCCCTTCCAGGAAATGCATGTCGCATTTCGTGTCTCAACCGCCTGGGCATAAGGCCGCCGGTGATCGGCATCACTCCATATAGCGGCCACCAGACGGCGATACATCGGCTTACCCTGGTTTACCCCAGCAACGTACCCGGTTTGCAGACAGGCACCACACTGGTGGCCTGTCCTGCTTTTTTGGAAATGCGCCCATGCCCCAGTCCACTCTGTCCCGCAGCCTGTTGATGCCCCTGGCCCTGTGCTGCGCCGCAGCAGCGCCGCTGGCGCCTGCCTGGGCAGAAGGCAAGATCGACCCCGTGGCCATGACCGGCCCGGACGGCAAGCCGCTGTCCAAGGGCGAGATCAAGGCCATCAAGGACTTCCAGATGCTGGACTTCAACAAGGACGGCAAGATCAGCCGCAAGGAGCTGATGCTGGTGCCCAAGCTCTACGCGGGTTTTGACGAGGCCGACACCAACAAGGACAACTACCTGTCACTGGAAGAAGTACGGGTATTCGCCGCCAAATACCGCGCACGGCGCGATGCCGCCAAGGCCGCCCAGGCGGCTGCCGCGCCAACGCCTGCCCCCGACGCGGCCAGCAACACCCCCGCAGCTACGGCCAAGTAAGCGCGCTGTGTGTACAGCGCACGCTAGCGACACCCATGAAAAAAGCCATGCATTCGCATGGCTTTTTTTCATCAATGCCGGCGCTGGGCATCACAGACCGTTGGTGCGTTTGACCGTGACATCCTCGTAGGTCAGTCGCTCGCTGGCGGCACGGGCGGGTTGCACTTTCTGGTGCACCTCCTGGCCCTGTTCCTTCTGCTGTGCCTCCAGCGAAGCTTCCACCGCCATGGCACTGGCACGCCACAGCGACTGGATGTGCTCGATCAGCATCTTGGAGATGGGCTCCTTCTTCTGCTCTTCCTCCACCGCCTTTTGCGCCTCGGCCTTTTGCTCTACGCGCTGCGTCCAGTCCAGGTTGCGGTCGTCCTTGTCCGTGGGCTTTTCGGGCGTCCGTGCCTGGGCACCTTCGCCAATCTTGTCGGTGGACTCGACGTTGTTCACCTGGTTGACCGGGCGAATGGGGGCCGGACCCGAGGCGCCGGTGGAATACAAATTGGCAGCCTGCGAGTTCCATTGGATGGGGTTGCGATCAACAGGTGGTATTTGCATAGCGTGGCCCTCGGTGGTGTTGTATGGATAGTGGACGCGGAATTCCGCTGTTCCTTCATCCTTTCGGCAGTCGTGAGGGAAAGTTTAGGTTTTTTTACAAACATTTCCAGCGCAGTACAAAGGGGCCGACAAACGGTCTCTGGAACACAAACTTTGCGCCAAAAACAGAAAGTAAGCGCTTACAAAAATCGCTCCAACAGCTTACGGGAATGCTTGTCCAGCTGGGTCGTATCCGGAATCCGGTATTGCACGCCGTCGCTGCCGCTGATCAGCAGCCGGGTGCGCCCCGCCAGCTTCCGGATGTCTTCCTCGGCCTTGAGCACCATCTGGGCGCTGCCCCGATCGGTCTCCAGATCCCAGGTGCTGGGGGTGGAGAAACTCGACACCTTGCGGATGGATTGGATAGTGGGCACAAACTCCCGCACCGCCAGATCTTCCTCGATCAGTGCACGGGCATCGGCGGGCAGGTCGGCCATGCGGTCCACCCACAGTGCTTCCTTGCCGTCGCTGCCCACCAGGGACAACCCCTCCTCGGGTGCCGCCAAAGGAAAGGCGCGCACCGGCACCACAGATTCAAAGACCTGGCCGCTGCCCAGGGTCAGCACCAGGCGGCCATGGGCGTTGCGCGCCAGGCGCATCCCTGTCAGATCAGCATGGGACGTGTGCAGCATGGCTTATTCCTCGGTCGTCACTTGCAGCTTCAAACCCGCTGCCTGGGCATCTTCCTCGGCACGGCGTGCCTGGGCGTCGTACAGACGGAAGTAATGGCCCTTGAGCGCCATCAACTCGTCGTGCGGCCCCACTTCCACGATCTCGCCACGGTCCATCACCACCAGGCGGTCGGCCTTGCGCAGCGTGGACAGACGGTGGGCGATGGCAATCGTGGTGCGGCCTTGCACCAGGTTGTCGAGCGCCTTCTGAATCTCTTTTTCCGTTTCGGTGTCCACGGCCGAGGTGGCCTCGTCCAGGATCAGGATGCGCGGATCGATCAGCAGCGCACGCGCAATCGAGATACGCTGGCGCTCCCCGCCCGACAGGCCCTGGCCACGCTCGCCCACCAGCGAGTCATAGCCGTGGGGCAGGCGCAGGATGAACTCGTGCGCATGGGCGGCACGGGCCGCCGCCACGATTTCTTCCCGGGTCGCATCCGGCTTGCCGTAGGCGATGTTCTCGGCAATCGTGCCGAAGAACAAGAACGGCTCCTGCAGCACCAGGCCGATGTTGCTGCGGTAGTCGGACACGGCCATGCGGCGCACGTCCACACCATCGAGCTGGATCGAGCCTTCGCTGACGTCATAGAAGCGGCAGATCAGATTGACCAGCGTGCTCTTGCCCGAACCGCTGTGCCCCACCAGACCGATCATCTCGCCAGGCTGGATCTGCAGGTCCAGGTGCTTGATCACGGCACGGCTGCCGTAGCGGAAGCCCACATCCTCCATGGTGATGGCACCGCGGGCCTTGCCCGGCAGCTTCACCGGGTTGACCGGGTCGGGCACATTGCTGACATGGTCCAGGATGTCGAAGATGCGCTTGGCGCCTGCGGCCGCCTTTTGCGTGACCGAGACAATGCGGCTCATCGAATCCAGGCGCGTGTAGAAGCGCCCAATATAGGCAATGAACGCCGTCAGCACACCCACCGTGATGGAGCCACCGGCCACCAGATAGATGCCGAAGCCCCAGACGATGAGCAGGCCGATTTCCGTCAGCAAGGTGACCGTGGGGGTGAACACCGACCAGGTCTTGTTGACTTTGTCATTGGCCTGCAGATTCACCAGGTTGGCGTCGGCAAAGCGGTCCGCCTCGCGCTTTTCCTGGGCAAAAGCCTTCACCACCCGGATGCCGGGGATGGTGTCGGCCAGCACATTTGTCACCTCGGACCAGACACGGTCGATCTTCTCGAAGCCGGTGCGCAGGCGATCGCGCACGGTGTGGATCATCCAGGCGATGAACGGCAGCGGCACCAGGGTCACCAGCGCCAGCCAGGGATTGATGGAGAACAGGATGACCGAGGTCATCACGATCATCAGCACATCGGTCGCAAAATCCAGCGCGTTGAGCGACAGAAACAGGTTGATACGATCGGTTTCGGCACCGATGCGGGCCATCAGGTCACCGGTGCGCTTGCTGCCGTAGTAATCCACCGACAGGTTCAACAGGTGGTTGTAGGTGGTGGTGCGCAGATTGGAGCCTATGCGCTCGGACACCTTGGCCAGCACGAAGGTGCGCGCCCAACCCAGCAGCCATGCCAGCAACGCCGACAGCAGCAACGCCCCCAGATAGAAGGCCACCAGACCCTGGTCGATCTTCTCGCCGTTCTGAAAGGGAATCAGAATCTTGTCCATCAGCGGGATGGTCAGATACGGCGCCACCAGCTGCGCGGCCGTGGTGGCCAGCGTCAGCAGAAAACCCAGCAGCAGCTGGCCCTGGTAGGGCTTGGCAAAGCGCCACAGGCGCAGCAGCACCCAGGTCGATGTCTGGGGGGCCTGCTGGCGGGCGCAAGCGGGGCATTCATCGCTGTCGGGCGGCAAGGGGGTGCCGCAGGTCTCGCACAGGATTTCCTCGTCCTCATGGGCATGGCCCGGGACACCGCCCTGGGCCAGCAGCTCGCGCTGCTGATCGAAGCGCTGGATCAGGCGGAAGGCCTCGTTCTGCGCGGCCAGGCGAAAACGCCACAGCGCCAGGCGCTGCTGGCCATCGTGCAGCTCCAGCGTTCCCACCCCGGCATGGTCCGCCAGTTGCAGGCGCAGCGCCGGCGACAGCGACCAGGAAGTCCAGGCCGTATCGTCCCCGGCACGGGCCCACAAATGCGTTTGCGTGACCGCCACCAGGCCTGGCGCGAAGCGCAAATCCCGGGTCAAGTCAACCGGAAGGGCCGACAATACGTTTTCTTGGGGTGCGAGCTGTGCCCGCAAGTCAGCCCCGAAAGGGCCATCGGAGACGCCAGAGGCATCTACAGAATGGTGATGTTGCATATTGAACAGTTTGTATCCGTTCCGGCAGGATCGCTGCCAGTGGATGGATATGGATGCACTCAATGTGCGCGCCCATTGCGATGGTGTCTGACGACTTAACGCTCCAAACCCCTATTAGGCTGACAACCTCTGTGAAAAGCGACGATATGTGGCCTTTCACACCGCCCGCCCACCACTCATCAAGCGCTGCATCCATGGCGAAGACATTCAACGACATCCAACTCTTGCGCACCACCTTCTTGCGCGGCCCCAGCGTCTGGACCTACCGTCCCGTGTTGGAAGTCTGGCTGGATCTGGGAGAGCTGGAAGACTACCCGTCCAATAAGATTCCCGGCCTCAACGAACGACTGACCACCTGGCTGCCCGACCTGGTCGAGCACACCTGTGGAGTGGGCGAGCGCGGCGGCTTCATCCAGCGCCTGGAAGGTGGCACCTGGATGGGCCATGTGCTGGAGCACGTCATCATCGAGCTGCTGAACCTGGCCGGCATGCCTGCCGAATTCGGTCAGACCCGTGAAATTTCCCAGCGCGGCGTCTACCGCATGGTGTTCCGCTGCCCCGAAGAGGCGGTGGCCCGCGTGGCGCTGGAATACGGCCACAAGCTGCTGATGGCCGCCATCAACGATCTGCCGTTTGACCGCAAGCCGGCCATCCACGCCATCAAGACGGCCATCAACGACCGCTACCTCGGCCCCTCCACCGGCTGCATCGTCGATGCCGCCGGCGAGCGCCGCATCCCCCATATCCGCCTGAACGACGGCAACCTGGTCCAGCTGGGCTATGGTGCAGCGCAGCGTCGCATCTGGACGGCCGAATCCGACCAGACCAGTGCGATTGCCGAAGGCATCGCCCAGGACAAGGACTTCACCAAGCGCCTGCTGACCGCCTGCGGCGTGCCCGTGCCCGAAGGCCAGATCGTGGCCAATGCCGAAGAAGCCTGGGAAGTCGCCCAGGACATCGGCTTCCCGGTCACCGTCAAGCCTTCGGACGGCAACCACGCCCGCGGCGTGACCCTGGAGCTGTACCAGGAAGCGGACGTCAAGGCCGCCTTTGCACTGGCCGAGCCCGAAGGCTCGGACGTGATTGTCGAAAAATTCATCGACGGCGTGGAACACCGCCTGCTGGTGGTGGGCGGCAAGGTGGTCGCTGCCACCAAGGGCGAAACCGTGTCGGTGCACGGCAATGGCAAGGCCACGCTGCGCGAGCTGGTGGCCGTGCTGAACCAGGACCCCCGCCGCGGCCCCGAACAGGAATACCCGCTGGACTGGATCAATCTGGATGCCGGCGCCGTCAAGCTGGAACTGAATCGCCAGCATGTCACGCCCGACTCCGTGATTCCTCAGGGCCAGGCCGTGCTGCTGCAGCGCAACGGCAACATGGCCATCGACTGCACCGATGACGTGCACCCCGATGTGGCCTACTACGCCACGCTGGCCGCCAAGATCGTGGGCCTGGACATCGCCGGCATGGACATGATCCTCAAGGACGTCTCCCAGCCCATGCAAGGCCAGGGCGCCATCCTGGAAGTCAATGCCGGCCCCGGCCTGCTGATGCACCTCAAGCCCACCAGCGGCGCTCCCCGCCCGGTGGGGATGGCCATTGCCGACCACCTGTTCCCGCGTGAAGACGGCGCCAATGCCGGCCGCATCCCCCTGGTGGGCATTGTCGGTACGCGCCACAACGCCTTCATCGCCCGCCTGGTCGGCTGGCTGCTGCAGCTGTCCGGCAAGCTCACAGGCGTGGCCAGCAGCGAAGGCATGTTCCTGAACAACCGCCAGACGCAGAAGACCAATACCGCCAACTGGGCCGGCGCCCACCGTCTGCTGACCAACCGCCTGGCCCAGGCCGCGGTGATCCAGACCACCTCGCGCTCCATTCTGGAAGAAGGCCTGGCCTATGACCGCTGCCTGGTGGGCGTGGTCACCGACATGGACGGTTTCGAGACCCTGGCCGACCACGATGTGCGCGAAGCCTCCCAGATGCGCCGCGTGCTGCGCACCCAGATCGATGTGGTACTCAGCGATGGCGCCGGCGTGCTGAACGCCGACCTGCCCGAAGTGGCCGACCTGGCCGAGCTGTGTGACGGCGAAGTGGTGCTCTACAGCGCCCAGGCCGACAACGCCGTCGTGGCCGCACACCGCGGCGCCAACGAAGGCCGTGCCGTGCTGCTGCGCAACCAGCAGGTCATTCTGGCCACCGGCGGTCTGGAACGCGCACTGGGCACGCTCGACGCGCTGCGCCTGCCCACGGGCCATGCGGTGGACACCTCGGCCCTGCTGGCGGCCATTGCCACAGCCTGGGCCATGGACATTGCGCCCGACCTGATCGCGGCCGGCATCAAGACCTTCGAATACCAGCCTGCCTGAGACCGAGCGCCCGCGCACCCTTGCATTGCCGCTGCGCCCGCATCCCGGGCTGCAGCAGCCTCAAAAGAGACACACACCATGGAAATCTCTCGTACCCGTGCCCTGCGTGGCCCCAATCTGTGGAGCCGCAACACCGCTGTAGAGGCCGTCGTGCTCTGCACCCCGGCCGAGTGCAACATCGCCCAGCTGGCCGGCTTTGAAGACCGCCTGCGCGCCCGCTTCCCCTCCATCGGCACCTTGCTGCCGCAAGGCGCCGACAAGCCGGTGTCGCTGGCCGATGTGCTGGAACTGGCCACGCTGTCGCTGCAGGCCCAGGCTGGCTGCCCGGTCACGTTCAGCCGCACCCATGCCACACTGGAGACCGGCACCTTCCAGGTAGTGGTCGAATACACCGAAGAAGCCGTGGGCAAACAGGCCCTGGAACAGGCCGAAGCCCTGATCCAGGCCGCTCTGAACGACACCCCGTTCGATGCGGCGCCCGTCATCGCCGCCCTGCGCGAGCTGGACGAAGATGAACGCATCGGTCCCTCGACCGGCTCCATCGTGGACGCCGCCGTAGCCCGTGGCATCCCTTTCCGCCGCATGACGGCCGGCTCCATGGTCCAGCTGGGCTGGGGCTCCAAGGCCCGCCGCATCCAGGCCGCGGAAGTGGACCAGACCAGCGCCGTGGCCGAATCCATTGCACAGGACAAGGACCTGACCAAGCGCCTGCTGCACGCCGCAGGCGTTCCCGTGCCGCTGGGCCGCCCCGTCACCGACGTGGACGACGCCTGGGCCGTGGCCCAGGAAGTGGGCCTGCCCGTGGTGGTCAAGCCCCAGGACGGCAACCAGGGCAAGGGCGTGACGGTGAACATCACCACCCGCGCCCAGCTGGAAGCTGCCTACGCCACCTCGCAGCAGTACGGTGATGACGTGATGGTCGAGCGCTTCCTGCCCGGCCACGACTTCCGCCTGCTGGTGGTGGGCGGCCAGCTGGTCGCCGCTGCCCGCCGCGAACCGCCCCAGGTGCTGGGTGACGGCGAACACACCATCCGTGAACTGGTGGACATCGTCAACCTGGACCCCCGCCGCGGCACCGGCCACGGCACGGCGCTGACCAAGATCCGCCTGGACGACATTGCCATTGCCCGCATTGCCGGCGAAGGCCTGACCCCCGAATCCGTGCCCGCCCAGGGCCAGCGCGTGGTGCTGCGCAACAACGCCAACCTGTCCACCGGCGGCAGCGCCACCGATGTGACCGACGACGTGCACCCCGAAGTGGCGGCCCGCGCCATCGAAGCCGCCCAGACCATCGGCCTGCACATCTGCGGCGTGGACGTGATCTGCGAATCCGTGCTGCACCCGCTGGAAGAGCAGAACGGCGGCATCGTCGAAGTGAACGCCGCCCCCGGCCTGCGCATGCACCTGGCCCCGTCCTATGGCAAGCCTCGCAACGTGGGCGTGCCCATGGTCGATCTGCTGTTCAACGGCAGCGACGACGGCCGCATCCCCCTGGTGGCCGTGACCGGCACCAATGGCAAGACCACCACCGCCCGCCTGATCGGCCAGCTGTTCACCTCGCAAGGCCTGCGCGTGGGCATGACCAGCACCGACGGCGTGTACGTCAACGGCCGCCAGATCGACAGCGGCGACTGCTCCGGTCCCAAGAGCGCCCGCAACGTGCTGGGCCACCCCGAGGTGGACGCCGCCGTGATGGAATGTGCCCGTGGCGGCATCCTGCGCGAAGGCCTGGGCTTTGACCGCTGCCAGGTGGCCGTGGTCACCAACGTGGGCGAAGGCGACCACCTGGGTCTGAACTTCATCACCACCGTCGATGAGCTGATGGTGCTCAAGCGCGTCATCGTGCAGAACGTGGCCCCCAACGGCTACGGCGTGCTGAACGCCATCGACCCGCACGTCTCGGCCATGGCGCCGTTCTGCACCGGCAAGGTGATCTTCTTCGGTGCCGACCGCCACCACCCCGTGATGGCAACACACCGTGCCCAGGGCAACCGCGTGGTCTATGTGGACGGTGACTCCATCGTCGCTGCCGAAGGCTCGTGGCGCGAATCCGTGCCGCTGCGCGACATTCCCGTCACCCGCAACGGCACCATCGGCTTCCAGGTCGACAACGCCATGGCCGCCATCGGCGCCGCCTGGGGTGCCGGCCTGCCCTGGGACACCATCAAGCGCGGCCTGGCCGGCTTTGTGAACGACAGCGACAACGCCCCCGGTCGCTTCAATGTGATGGACTACAAGGGCGCCACCATCATTGCCGACTACGGCCACAACCCGGATGCCATCCGTGCCCTGACCAAGGCGGTCGAAGGCATGCCCGGCAACAAGCGCAGCGTGGTGATCTCGGGTGCCGGCGACCGCCGCGACCAGGACATCACCGAGCAGACCCAGATCCTGGGTCACGCCTTCGATGATGTGGTCCTGTACCAGGACGCCTGCCAGCGCGGCCGCGAGGACGGCGAAGTCATCGCCCTGCTGCGCAAGGGTCTGGAAGGCGCCAGCCGCACCAGCTATGTGACCGACATCCATGGCGAGTTCATCGCCATTGACCACGCGCTGGCCCGTCTGCAACCCGGCGATCTGTGCCTGGTGCTGGTCGACCAGGTGGAAGAAGCCCTGGCCCACCTGCAAAAACGCATCGCCGAAGTCTGATCTCCGGCCTGCCCGCAGAGCCTGCTCTGTACCGCCCCTGAAAAAGCCCCGTCACCGGGGCTTTTTTGCGTTCGGATGCACCGCGGGAGATGCAGACAGGAAGTGCGCCCAAATGGCCGCTGGGCCACCGGGCAGCTATGCCGTCTATGCCACCTTGGCCGTGTGCGCCGTCATACGGACCACCAAGGCTGCGGCGCCCGGCGGGATTCAGGCCTCGGCCGGCAACTGTGCCGCCCTGGGGGCCGGCTCCGACCGCCGCACCGCCAACGCGCTGCCCATGGATGCCAGCACGATCAGGCCGATCGCCAGCCACTGCACGGCACTCAGCTGTTCGTCCAGCAGCAGCAAGGCCAGCATGGCGGCTACCGCCGGCTCCATGCTGATCATGATGCCGAAGGCCTGGGGCGGCAGGCGCTGCAGGGCCACCATCTCCAGCGACAGCGGCACCGCACTCGACACCGCCGCCACGCCCAGCCCCACCAGCAGCACCGAAGGCGCCAGCAGCGCACTGCCCGCATGGGCCACGCCCACCGGAATCACCACCAGCGCCGCCATGGCCAGCCCCAGCGACACCGAATGCCCCACCGGCAGATGCCCTATGCGCTTGCCGAACAGGATATAGCTGGCCCAGCACACCGCCGCCAGCACCGACCACAGCACGCCCACCGGATCCAGGCTGCTGACCGCATGGCCCAGCGGCAGCAGCAGGGCCAGGCCTGCCATGGCCAGCAGCACCCAGACCATGTCCAGCGCCCGGCGCGACGCCCACACCGCCACCGCCAGCGGCCCGGAAAATTCGATCGCCACCGCCACGCCGAACGGCAGCGTGCGCAGCGCCATGTAGAAAGACAGGTTCATGACCCCCAGTGCCGCCCCGTAGAGCAGCACGGCCCGCCGGTCCGCCGGCGACAGCGGCAACCGCCAGGGCCGGCACAGCAGCCACAGGATCAGCGCAGAAAAGCCCACCCGCACCGCCGTCGTCCCCTGGGCCCCGACGGCAGGAAACAGCGTGTGCTTGGCCCAGGACGTACCCAGCCCCAGAAACACCACGGAACCGAAGATGGCCAGCCACGGCAGCCAGCGTGCATTGCGTACATTCGACATGGCGAGAATATATTGCGCCACTCCTGGTTTTTTGCTTCTGAATAGACTGGCTTCACGCAACTTTCACTCATTCCATGCCCACGCCTTCCACGCTGTCCCTGGACGATTTCGACCTGGCCATCCTGGCCCTGCTGCAGCGCGACAACACCGTGGCGCAGCGTGACATTGCGCAGACCGTGCACCTGTCGGCCGCTGCCGTGCAGCGCCGCATCCGCCGGCTGCGGGACAGCGGCGTGATCCGCGCGGAAACCGCCGTGCTGGACGCCTCCCGCCTGGGCCGCCCGCTGACCCTGCTGGTGGAAGTGCATGTGCACGACGAACACCCGCTGCGCACCGCTGGCCTGCGCCAGCGCATCCAGGACGAAGCCGCCGTGCAGCAGTGCTATGCCATCACCGGGGAAGCAGACTATCTGCTGGTCATCACCGCCGCCACCATGGCGGATTTCGAAGCCATCACCACCCGGCTGTTCGGCGGGGACGAGAATGTGCGGCGCTTTCGCACCTCGGTGGCGCTGAACTGCCTGAAAGTGGGCCTGCAGGTGCCGCTGCCCGGGGGCCCGCTGCAGGCATAGGGCGCCGAGGCCGACTGGACGTACCCTTCAGCGCGCCACCATGCGCTGCAGTCCCAACAGCACCAGGGCGGCGCCGGACAGGCCGTTGATGGCCCGCTCGATGCGCAGATAGCCGCTGCGCAGGGCCGGAATGCCGAACACCAGCGTGATGCCCAGATGCCAGCCCAGCGACATCAGCGCCACCAGCAGCACCGTGGCGCCATAGAACCACAGCGGCGCCGCATCCGGAAAGATGGCAGCAAACGCACTGGTCCAGAAAGCCGCGCCCTTGGGGTTGGTGAGGCCGGTCAGCAAGCCGGTGCGGTACGCCGCCCAGGCCGACTGCCCCCCCAGCGCCGTGGACGGTGCTGCGTTGACCGCAGGCACTTTCCAGGCAGAGCGCAACAGCTTGAGTCCGTACCAGACCAGGTAGGCCGCCCCCAGCACGCGCAATGCCGTGCCCAGTTGCGGGTGCCGGGCCAGCACGGTGGCCACACCCGCAATCGACAGCAGCACCCAGGCGACCGACCCCGTCGTCAACCCCAGCACCACACAGCGCGCGGCGCGGGCGCGGCCATCCAGCGCCATCTGGCTGAGGATGAAGAAATTGGGTCCGGGGCTGGCCAGCACGGCCAGGTAAATACCGGCGATCAGCAACAGGGAGGCAAAGTGGTGCACAGCGGTGTCCTGCAGAAAACGGCCTGTCGCATGCCAGGTTCGGCATGCGCAGACCACGCCGGCGATTGTGGCCTCTGCCACGGCCACCACAGAGAAAGCGCGAGACTTCAGGCGGCAGCCATCTGCCCCGCCGGCGCACGCAGCCGCACTGCGGCCAGTGCGGCCCCCAGCGCCAGCACCGCCCCCAGCAGGCAGGCACCCTGCCACTGCCCCCAGTGCCAGGCCAGTGTGCCCAGGGCCGAGCCCGCCGCCGCCCCCGCAAAATACCCCGTCATATAGACCGCATTCATGCGCGAGCGTGCCGCCGGCAGCAACTGGGCCACGGTGGCCTGGTTGGTGATGTTCAGGCATTGCAGGCCCAGGTCGATCACCACCAGGCCCAGGGCAAACCAGCCCAGGTGTTCCCCGCCCCACCACAGCATGGGCCAGGCCGCCACCAATGCGATGGCCCCCACCGTGCAGGTGGTACGCCCCAGGCCCCGGTCCACCCAGCGTCCGGCGCGCGATGCCACCAGTGCCCCGGCCACGCCCGCCAGCCCCACCAGGCCGATCTGTGCGTCATCCAGCGCCAGTGGTGCGGCCGACAGCTGCAGGGCCATGGTGGCAAACAGCACGCTGCACGAGGCAAACGCCAGCCCGCTGGCCAGCGTGCGCTGGCGCAGCGCGCGGTGGGTGTGCAGCAGCTCCAGCATGCTGGACAGCACCTGGGCATAGGCCACCGGCTGCGCCGTGCGCGAGGTGGGCAGCACCCGCCACAGCCACCAGGCCACCAGCACCATCAACAGCGCTGCCCCTTGGTACACCGCCTGCCAGCCGGCCCATGCCGACACCAGGCCCGCCACGCTGCGCGCCAGCAAAATGCCCAGCAGCAGCCCGGTCATCACCGTCCCCACATTGCGACCGCTGTGGCCGGGCGCGGCCAGCGCCGCCGCCATGGGCACCAGCACCTGGGCTGCGACGGAAAACAGGCCCGCCACCACCGTGCCCAGCATGAAGCCGCCCACCGACGGTGCACAGCCCGCCATGGCCTGGCCGGCCGCCGCCAGCAGCATCAAGGCCACCGCCAGACTGCGCCGCTCCAGCATGTCGCCCAGCGGCACCAGAAGCAGCAGGCCCAGCGCATAGGCCGACTGCGCCAAGGTGACCGACAGTGCCGCCACTCCCTGGTCCACACCAAAGTGCCGGGCAATCGAGTGCAGCAGCGGCTGGTTGAAATAATTGCCGCCCGCGCACAGTCCACAGGCCAGCGCCATCCACAGCAGCGCAGACCGGCCCAGCACGGGCAACGCCGCAACGTTCTTCTCTCGCATTCCTACCAAACCATTTCCTCCGGGAAAAGAAAAGCCCACCCCCGCAGCCTGTGCCACCGGGTGGAAACTCTGAATTCAGAAGCCGCGCGCGCATGGAGACTGCACGGGGGCTGTGGGCCATGCCGCAACGCAGCGGCAGTCAGGGCCGGCATCGCGGGGCGGGCGTTCTGCCAGCGCCATGCGCTGGGCACCCGGTGCACCGGGCCTGCAGGCATGCAGCGCGGCCGTCGCAGACACCCGAAAGACCCGGGGTCCGGCAACCGCCATGGCATGCCTGCTCCACCGGCCACCGGTCTGGGCGCGCTGTGCGCCCCGGTTGCCGTGGTGGAGGACGGGGATTGTCCCGCGGCCGGTACACGCCTGCCCGTGGTCCCTTGCAAACCAGGGCCTGGCACAGTGCCATCGCCGGCCCGGCGCCCACCCGCGCAGCGCGTATGCTTGGCAGCCATGCACCACATTGCCCTGCGCCCTGCTTTGTCCGCCCTGCTGCTGGCGGCCCTCACCACCCTGGCACCGGCCACCCGTGCCGCCGCATCCGAAGAAATTGGCGCCGTGGACACGGTGTTCAAGCTGATTGGCCCGGACCACAAGATCGTGGTCGACGCCTATGACGACCCCAAGGTGGCCGGCGTGACCTGCTATGTCTCGCGCGCCAAGACCGGCGGCATCAAGGGCGGGCTGGGCCTGGCCGAAGACCGCTCCGAAGCCTCCATCGTCTGCCAGGCCACCGGCCCCATCCAGATTCCCCAGCCCCTGCGCCAGCAGGAAGAAGTGTTCACCGAACGGACCTCGCTGCTGTTCAAGCGCCTGCGCGTGGTGCGCATGGTGGATGCCAAACGCAACACCCTGGTCTACATGACCTATTCCGACCGGGTGATCGAAGGCTCACCCCAGAACAGCGTCACCGCCGTGGCCGTGCCCGCGGGCACGCCGATTCCGCTGAAGAAGTAAACACCACGGCGGCAGCGCACCGGAGCTGCTGCCGTCGGCACCTGCCCGGCCTCGGGGTGCCCGAAGCAATTGCCACAGCAACGGGTCGCATCCGTCGGGGAGCGTCCCCTGCACGGCTCCCGCTATCGCGTCAGGGGCGCAGCTTTTGCAGGCGCACATCCCCGTCGCCCGCATCGCCGGCCGGTGTCCACCCCAGATGCCGGTACACGGCAGCGGCCCTGCTGGCCGCATCCGTTTCCAGCCAGATGACCGGATGGTGCCGGAACAGCGCGGCTTCGCCGGCCTGTATCAGCTGGCGCCCCACCCCTTGCCCCTCATGCTCCGGCAGCACGAACACGGCAAACAGGCAGTCCTCGGGCAAATCGGCCATGGCAAAGCCCACCACCTTGCCATCGCGTTCGGCCACCCAGGCACACGGTGCCGCTGTGATCGCCGCATGGATGGAAGCGGGCGTGATGCCCAGCGCTGCCAGCTCGTCCCCTGTGAGCGCATTTTCCCGGACCGAAGTCCGGACATGGAAGATGGCATCGATATCGGCGGCGGCAGCCGGGCGGACAAGAAACGGGGATGGAGCGGGCGAATTCAGCGGCATGCCTGCGATGGCAGGGGGATTTCCGCCCCCGGCCTGCGCACAGGCCCGGCGCCTGCTGCGCGTCAGCCAAAGACGGCGTTGCCCGCGTCCAGTGCCGGCGGCCGCAGCAAATCCTCGTTCACGCCCATGGCCTGGCTGGCGCGCTCCACGGCCTGCCACAAGGAGGCGGGCATCTGCAAAATGGCTTCGGGGGTATCTGCAGCGTCAATCCAGGTGCTGATCTGAAGGTGCTGTTCGTGGGTCAGCAGGTCCAGGTGCAGCATTTCGTCGATGGTTTTCATGGTGGCCTCCCTGGTGATGGCATCCGGCGCTGCGCAGCCCACGCCGGGCTTGTGATTCCAATATAGGGCCAAAAGCGGCGGCCGCAAGCGAAGTGGCACGTTGGCGAAGCCGCTGCAGCCCCAGCAGCCGCCCGGTCACTCAATCCGTGGATGGCGGCGCAATCGCCCGGCAGGCGTCCACAAACGCCTGCAGTGCCGGCGAACGCCGTTTGCCCGCCCGTTGCACCAGCGAGAAATAGCGCTGCATCTGCGGCAGCACGGTGGGCAGCACCACCAGCTCACCCGCATCCACCAAGGGCTGCACCAGCACACGTGGCAGGCAGCTGATGCCCAGCCCCTGGGCCACGCAGCGGGCAATGGCTTCGGAGCTGCCCAGGGTGGCGGCCGCATGCAACTGGTGCAGGTGCGGCAGCAGCGCGTGCTCCACCATTTCGCGGGTGCCCGAGCCCGCCTCGCGCAGCAGCCAGCGGGCACTGCGCAGCGCGTCGGATGCCAGTGGCTGGCCGGCAGCCTGCCTTGCCAGCGGGTCGTGGGGCGCACTGACGATGACCAGCTCGTCGCGCAGCCAGGGCTGCACCTCCAGCCCCGGCCAGTGGCTGGCCCCTTCGATCAAGGCCAGATCCACCTCCAGCGCCAGCACCGCTTCGGCCACTTCGGCGGTGTTGGCAATCTGCAGGTCCACCGCCACCTGCGGGTGGCTGCGCGCCAACGCCGCCAGCACCGGCGGCAGCACATAGCTGCCGATGGTGGTGCTGGCCGCCAGCCGCAGCCGCACCGGCAGGCCACAGCCCTGCACGACAAATGCCTGCTCGATTGCGCGCGCCTGCTCCAGCAGCCCCAGCGCCTGCGGCAGCAGGGCGCGGCCGGCATCGTTGAGCACCAGTTGGCGCCCGACCCGCTCGAACAGCTGGCTGCCCAGCGCACGCTCCAGCTGCTGCAACGCGGCGCTGGTGGCGGACTGGGACAGCGACACCGCCTGGGCCGCCGCCACGGTGCTGCCGGACTGGGCCACCGCGCAGAATATTTCCACCTGGCGCAGCGTCAGATGCAGCATGGGCACTCTCCTTTTCGCGTGATCTGGCGCATGAATCTACCTGTTTCATCGATAGTCTTTACACAAACTATCGGTTATACAAATATAACCAAATTATCTAAAGTGCAGACCGTCGCCCACGCTCCAGGCCGGTCCTGGCACGCTTTTCACTCCCGTGGACGGCCGTGTCTGCCATGTCCACTTCCGCATTTCCCTTGTCCGTCTGGGCCCGCGCCGGCCAGCACCTGCAGCAGTGGCTGCCCGGTCTGCTGCTGTGTGGTGCCATCGCCGCCGCCTCCCTGTGGGCCGCCACGCTGCCGGCCCTGGCCGAGCGCGGCCTGAGCGCGCTGACCTTGGCCATCGTGCTGGGCATGGTGCTGGGCAACACCGTCTACCCCCGCCTGGCCGCCTCCTGCGCCAGCGGCGTGGGCCTGTCCAAGGCGCGGCTGCTGCGCGCCGGCATCGTCTTGTATGGCCTGCGCTTGACCTTCCAGGACATGGGCCAGCTGGGCTGGGCCGGCATCGCCACCGACGCGCTGGTGCTTTCCAGCACCTTTGTGCTGGCCCAATGGCTGGGCCGGCGCGTGTTCGGCCTGGATCCGCGCACCAGCCTGCTGGTGGGGGCCGGCAGTGCGATCTGCGGTGCGGCCGCCGTGCTGGCCACCGAACCGGTGGCCAAGGGCCGGGCGTCCGATGTGGCGGTGGCCGTGGCCACCGTGGTGGTGTTCGGCACCGTGGCCACCTTTCTCTATCCGGCGCTGTTTAACTGGAATGCTGCGCATGGCTGGTTCGAGGTGAGCGCCCAGCAGTACGGCCTGTATGTGGGCTCCACCGTGCACGAAGTGGCCCAGGTGGTGGCTGCCGGCGAAGCCGTGGGCCGCGATGCGGCCGACATGGCGGTGATTGCCAAGATGGTGCGGGTGATGATGCTGGCCCCATTTCTGCTGGTGCTGTCGTGGTGGCTGGCGCGCAGCGAGCGCCGCGCCGACCATCAGCCAATGGACAGCGGCTCCGTCAAGGCCGCCGCCCCGCACAGCCGCATCACCATCCCCTGGTTTGCACTGGGCTTTGTGCTGGTGGCTGGCATCCATTCCCTGGGCGTGCTGCCCGCTGCGCTGGTGCAGGCCGGTGTGCAGCTGGATACGCTGCTGCTGACCCTGGCCATGGCCGCCCTGGGACTGACCACCCACATCGCGGCCGTGCGCGCCGCCGGCACCCGGCCGCTGCTGCTGGCCCTGGTGTTGTTTGGCTGGCTGCTGGGGGCAGGCTGGCTGCTGAATCTGTGGCTGCCGCAGTGGCTCTGACAGCCATCGCTGCGGCAACGCCCCATCGCACGGGCCGTCCCTGCCGGCCTGCGCTCGCCAGAGAACACCGGGGTCAGGCGCTTTCCTGCTGCTGACCACGGTGGCCGCGCAATGCGGCCTCCAACTGGTCCAGTACTTCCACCCAGTGCGGCCCCCGGCGGCGCAGCCGCCACAGCACCGCGGCCTGCGAAGGGGTCCAGAACCGGGCATGCAGCATGTCCACGTCGGGGGGCATCGGGCGGTGCTGGCGGATGAAGCGCAAGATGGCCAGCTCATCTGCCGCCAGACCGAGCTGCACGAACAGCGCTTGCAAGGTAGGGGCTTTGGAGGGCATGGAGGCTCCTTTCGCGGCACACAGGTGCTTCTGCACCGCATCCTGCAATGCCCTCTCGGCCGCTGGCTGTAGGACAAGCCAGATGTTGCAACCGGCCGGGCCAGCCGGCTGCACGGCAGAAAGCAAAACGGCCACCCGCAGGTGGCCGTTTTGCAGCAGCAGCCCCGTCAGCGGGGCCGGTGCTCACACCATGGCAATCGAGACGGCCTTGGGAATCAGATAGGCTTCCAGCGCTTCCGTGCCGCCTTCGGAGCCATAGCCCGAATCCTTGATGCCGCCGAAAGGCATTTCCGCCGACGCCACGGCGGGCTGGTTGATCCACAGCATGCCGGTTTCCACCTGCTGGCTGAGCTGGTGGGCCGACTTCAGCGAGCGGGTGAAGGCATAGGCCGCCAGGCCATAGGGCAGGCGATTGGCTTCGGCAATGGCCTCCTCCAGCTTCTCGAAGCTGCGCATGGCGACCACGGGGCCGAAGGGTTCGTTGTTGAACACATCGGCATCCAGCGGCACATTGCCCAGGATGGTGGGTGCATAGAAGTTGCCGGCATCGCCCAGGGCCTTGCCGCCCAGCAGCACGTCCGCACCCTTGGCGTGGGCGTTTTCCACCAGCGCCTTCATGGCCGTCACGCGGCGGGGATTGGCCAGCGGGCCCATCTTGGAATCGGCTTCCAGGCCGTTGCCCACCTTGACGGACTCAAAGTACTTCACCACGCTTTCCGTGAATTGCTTTTGCAGGCTGCTGTGTACCAGGAAACGCGTGGGCGAAATGCAGACTTGGCCGGCGTTGCGCAGCTTGGCAGCGCCAGCGGCTTTGACGGCCAGCTCCACATCGGCATCTTCCGCAATGATGACCGGGGCGTGGCCACCCAGCTCCATGGTGCAGCGCTTCATGTGGGCGCCGGCCATGGCGGCCAGCTGCTTGCCCACGGCCGTCGAGCCGGTGAAGGTGACCTTGCGGATCACCGGATGGGGAATCAGGTAGCTGGAGATTTCATGCGGATCGCCATAGACCAGACCGACCACGCCCGCGGGCACGCCGGCGTCGACAAAGCATTTCAGCAGCGCGGCGGGGGCGGCAGGCGTTTCTTCCGGCGCCTTGCACAGGAAGGAACAGCCGGTGGCCAGGGCAGCGCTGATCTTGCGCACGATCTGGTTGACCGGGAAATTCCAGGGCGTGAACGCCGCCACCGGGCCCACGGGCTCCTTGACGACCTGCTGCAGCACATCGCTGCGGCGCGCCGGCACGATGCGGCCATACAGGCGCAGCGCCTCGTCGGCAAACCAGTCGATGATGCCCACACCGGCCAGCACCTCGCCCTTGGCTTCGGCCAGGGGCTTGCCCTGTTCCTGCGTCAGCACGGCGGCAATGGCGTCGGCGCGTTCCTGCAACAGCAGCGCAGCGCGGCGCATGGTGGCCTGGCGCTCGTGGGCGCTGGTGTTCTTCCAGACCTGAAAGCCTTTTTGAGCGGCGGCCAGTGCACGGTCCAGATCGGCAATACCGGCATGGGCCACATGGCCGATCACCGCTCCCGTGGCCGGGTTGTGCACAGCGATCTTCTTGCCGCTGGCGGCATCGACCCATTGGCCGTCGATCAGGAGTTGGGTATCGGGGTAGGCATGCGACATGCGAAATCCATCCATGGCTGAGAGGGAGAGTCCCGGAGCGGTCGCTCCAGGGGCATTAGGAAAACAGGCGCTTTGGTGCACTGGCTCAAAGGTTTTCAGTATCCAACGCCTGTGAAAACCTTGCTGCAAGTGCAGAAGCAGCTGCGTTTTTCATAGAAGGTGGCGGTGCGCCCTGGGCGCCCGTCGGCATCCATTCTAGAAAGCGGGGGACACCACACTCAATACATGGATGCACTGACCGCTGCATCTCCCGGGCGCTTGAAGCGCAGGGCCAGCGCATCGGCGCTCTGGCGCAGCAGCAGCATGTCCATGCCCACGGCGACGAACAGCGCGCCCTTGTCCAGGCATGCCTGGGCACGGTCGGGGTTCACCGCCAGAATGCCCGGCGCCTTGCCGCAGGCGCGGATGGTGACCAGCGCCCGGTCGATCGTCGCCTCCATGTCCGGATGGCCCGCGTTGCCGGGGTAGCCCAGGCTGGCGGATAGATCGGCCGGACCGATGAACACGCCATCGATACCGTCCACGCTGGCAATGGCCTCCAGGTTGTCCAGCGCCTCGCCGGTTTCCACCTGCACCAGCAGGCAGATCTCGTCGGCGGCCTTGGCCACATAGTCGGCGTCACGGCCGAAGTTGGAGGCGCGCATCGATCCCCCCATGCCCCGCAGGCCCTGGGGCGCATAGCGCACGGCCTCCACCGCCGCGCGGGCTTCGTCGGCGTTCTGCACAAAAGGCAGCAGCAGCGTCTGCGCGCCGATGTCCAGATAGCGCTTGATCAGCACCTTATCGTTCCACGCCGGGCGCACCACGGCATGGCTGCAGCCCAGGCCTTCACGCGGGCGGGCTGCCGCCACCGCCTGCAGCTGCTGCAGCATTTGGGGCACATCGGTGGGGGTGTGCTCGGTGTCCAGCAGCACCCAGTCAAAGCCCGCGCCGGCGATCAGTTCGCTGACATAGGGCGACGGCAGGGTGGACCACAGACCGATCTGGGCCTGGCCGGCTTGCAGGGCACGTTTGAAATGGTTGACAGGAGGCATGGCGGTGGAAGGGCAGAAAACTGCGCAGTGCTGGTATTTGCCGGAACATAGCAAAGCTGCGCGGCCTCCACAGCCTGCGGCAGTCGCCTGCGTGCCACCACCCTCCCCCCCAGGCAGGGCCTGCATGCGCAGGCGCAGGCTGGCGTGCACCCAGGATTCGGCGTTCTGGAGGTCCGCAATGAGCTGGCGCATTTGCTGCGGCGTGCTGCGCTGGACCAGCAGCGCACTGCGGCTGCGCAGCCAGTCCAGTTCGCGCTGCAGTTCCTCGGGTGCAATGCCGTCGCTGCGGGCCGTGAGCTCGCACAGGACCATCCAGCGCTCGAACGCCGCACGCAACGCGGCCTGCAAAACGGAAAGGGGGAGCACTGGGAGAGAGCCGTCCATACAGTGCGCATTCTCAGCAATGCGGGCCATCCCGGGGCATGAGAAAAAGAGATGCTCCCATTCCCATTCCGCAAAAATCTGGCGCGCCCCTCTGGGGCGCCAGCCTTTGTCTCCCAGACCGTGTACAAAATGCAACCCGCATCTGTCGCCCTCTGCCAACACATGGCGGCACGGGCACCCGCGTGCCGTGCCGCCGGAAGAACCAAGCACTGCCGTGCGCCATGTCCAGCCCTCTGAAGGGCAAGCTCAGCTCGCCGCAATCCCCGCCGCCCGCGTCAGCTGGCGGTAGGTCGGCCAGGTGCGGTCGATGAAGGCGCGCAGCGCAGCGCCGGTCAGGGCCGGGTCTTCATCGGAGAGGGTCTCGCGCACGCTCTTGATACGCTCCGATTCGGTGTAGCTGCTGTGCACCAGCTGGGCCAGACGGTCGACCAGCGCCTGGGGGGTGCCGGCCTTGGCAAACAACATATTGCATTCGGGCAGGTTCTCGTAGGCGCTCCCACTGAAGCCTGCCTGCTTCCAGGTCGGCACACCCGGCAGCTTGGACGAGGGATTGCCCATGGCAATCACCACCGGCCGCACGCTGCCCTGCTTGAGCCCGCCACCAATGCCGGCCAGGGAACCGGCCCCCATGTCGATCTGGCCGCCGTACAGGTCCATCAGCATGGCGCCCGTGCCCTTGTAGTTGACCACGTTGAACTGTGCCCCCGTGTCCTTGACCAGTTGGTCCAGCATCAGCTGCCAGCCCGACCCCACGGCATAGTTGCCCACGTTGACCGGCTTCTTCTTGGAATAGGCAATCACCTCCTGGATGGTCCTGGCCGGGAAATCCTTGTGCACTACGCCCGGCACCGGCCCGACGCCGATAGCGGCAATGGGCACGATGTCCTTGTCCGGATCCACCGGCAGGCGCTTGAGCAGGGCCGGTGCCTGGGCCGGCTGGCTGTGCAAGGTCATCAGCAGCGTGTAGCCGTCGGCCGGCGCGCGCACGATGGTTTCGGCGGCAATCATGCCCACGCCACCGGGCTTGTTTTCCACCACCACGGGCACGCCCAGCTTGGTGGACAGATAGTCAGCCAGCGCCCGCGAAGTGGCGTCATTGGACGAACCTGGCGCCTGGGCCGCAATGATGCGGATGGGCTTGTCGGGCCAGCCCTGGGCACGCGCGGCCCCGGGCAGCAGGCCGGCCCCCAGCAGGCCGGCACCGGCAGCCAGCCAGTCGCGGCGGCGCCAGCCGGCGGAGGTGACGGAGGAAGAAGCAACTAACAGATCGGACATGGTGGACTCCGTCAAAACAGCGCGCCGCGTTCATCGTTGGCATACGGCGCACCGGGTTCGCATGCGTCCGGCGGCAGCAGCCAGCACGGACGGCCTCACTTTCGGTCTTCCACCGCCGGTGGGCGGCTGCTGCAGCGCGGGGCATGCGGTCCTTGTGGGGCCGGTGCACGGCACGCGCCTTGCAGGGGGTATCAGGGACTCGACAGCCTCCTTCAGAGATGCTGCGCCAGCGCGCGGACATCGGGCATCTGGGCCAGGCTGCGCACGGCGTCGTACAGCGCGGCGCCATCGCACGGCAGGCCGCTGTAGGCCACGCAGTCCAGGAACTTGCTGCGCAGCGCCTCGGCACTGAGCGGGTACATGGCATGGCCTTTGGGAAAGCGGATCTCTCCGGTCTCCAGCCGCCGGCCGTCGCGCGTGGTGATGCGCACGCTGTCGGCCACAGAAAACGCCGGATCGACCGGGTCGCTGCGCTCGGTGGTGTGCACCTGCACCTTGGCCATCAGCGCCTGCATGTCAGTGCGCTGGGTGAAAACGTCGGTCAGCTGCGCCAGGCCCACGTCGCCGGCCACCAGGGCGCAGGCCACATCGAACTCGATGCTGAACTTGGCCTCCAGCCCGCTCACCGGGCGGTGGTTGCGCAGCATGCTGGCCTGGGCATTGCCAATGGTCACATCCACGCGCTGCACGTCTTGGGGCTGCAGCCCATGGGCTGCCTTGAGTTGCAGCACGCCGTCGATCACGCGGTGGCCCGAGTAGCACACCGGATAGCACTTGATCGACAGCCCCCAGCTCAGCAGCCGGGGAACACCGCCGATGGTGGCCGGGCGCTGCAGATCGCATTCACCGCTTGGCGACAGCGCGGCAAGGAAGCCGGCATGGTGCTCGAACACATCGGTGGCCGCCGTCATGCCCAGTTGTGCCAGCCGCACGGCATCGATCGCCGCCGCCGCCGCACGGCCCGCGTGCCAGGGTTTGGCCATGGTGCCGAAATTGGCCACCAGCCCTGCCGCCGAACTGGCAGCCAGCGACAGCGCCCGGGCCACCTGGCCTTCGGTCAGTGTCTCCCGGTTCAGGTAGGCCACGCCGGCCGCCGCACCCACCACGCCGAACACGCCGGTGGGGTGCCAGCCCTTGAGGTGGTACTGCCCGCTTTCGCGGCTGAACAGCTCGGCCCAGACCTCGTAACCGACCACATAGGCACGCAGCAGTTCGGCGCCGCTGGCGCCCAGGCGGTGGGCCTCGGCCCACAGCGTGGGCACCAGCACCGTGCTGGGGTGGGCCGACATGGCCACATCGTCATAGTCCAGCGCATGGCCGGCCACGGCATTCACCAGGGCCGCCTGGGCGGTGCCCAGCAACTGCTGCAGCGACGGAGCCGGCGCCTCGGCAGGGCCGGTGCCGCTGGCCGCCAGATGGGCACGCACGATGCGCACCACCGGCTCGTTCTGGCCCGCCAGCAGCGTGGCCAGCGTGTCCAGCGTGCCGGTCAGCGCCAGGGCACAGGCTGCAGCCTCCTGGCCGCCAAAGTGCGGCGCCCGCACATAGCGCGCCAGCGCCTGCGTCAGCGGCAAAGAGGTCTTCAAGCGGGCAGGCGGCGCCGCCACCGGTGTCATTTCAGCTATCGGCATCGTGTTGCTCCATGGCGCTGCGCGCCCTCAGCCCGCCCCGAAACCGGGACCGCCCCTGCCGGGGCAATGTGGTCGACGGACACTGTGCAGCAGCCCAGAGGAAACGTCATCTCCATTCCTCAGTACGACCGGGGCATGCCCAGGATGTGCTCACCCACATAGGACAGGATCAGGTTGGAGGAGATCGGCGCCACCTGGTAGAGCCGGGTTTCGCGCCATTTGCGCTCCACGTTGTATTCGGTGGCAAAGCCAAAGCCACCATGGCTTTGCAGACAGGCTTCGGCCGCGTGCCAGGAGGCTTCGGAGGCCAGCAGCTTACCCATGTTGGCATCTTCGCCGCAGGGCAGGCCGGCCGCAAACCGGGCACAGGCACGGCGCAGCACCAGATCGGCGGCCTGCATTTCGGCGTAGGCCTTGGCGATGGGAAACTGCACCCCCTGGTTCTGGCCGATGGGCCGGTCGAACACCCGGCGTTCGCTGACGTACTGCACCGCCGTGTCGGTGAACCAGCGCGCATCGCCAATGCATTCGGCGCCCACCAGAATGCGCTCGGCATTCATGCCGTCCAGAATGTATTTCAGCCCCTTGCCTTCCTCGCCGATCAGGCTGCTGGCCGGAATGCGCATATTGTCGAAAAAGATTTCGGTGGTGTTGTGGTTCACCATGGCCGGCAGCTTGCGGATCTCCAGCCCCTTGCCCTTCAGCTGGCGCATGTCCACCAGAAAGACCGACAGACCGTCGCTCTTGCGGGCGCAGTCCTCCAGCGGCGTGGTGCGCGCCAGCAGCAGCATCAGGTCGGAGTACAGCGCCCGCGAGGTCCAGACCTTCTGGCCATTGACCACATAGCTGTCACCCTCGCGCACGGCACGGGTCTTGAGCTTGGTGGTGTCCGATCCGGTGGTGGGCTCGGTGACGCCAAACGCCTGCAGGCGCAGCGTGCCGGTGGCAATCTGCGGCAGGTACAGGTCTTTTTGCGCCTGCGAGCCGTGGCGCAGCACCGTGCCCATGGTGTACATCTGGGCGTGGCAGGCGCCGGCATTGCAACCGCTGGCATGGATTTCCTCCAGGATCACGGCCGCCGCGCGCAGCGGCATGCCGCTGCCGCCGTACTCCTCGGGAATCAGCGCCCCCAGAAAACCGGCGTCGGTCAGCGCCTGGACAAATTCCGACGGGTAAGCGCCGGTCTCCTCCAGCGTGCGCCAGTAGGCACCCGGAAAGTCGGCGCAGACGCGGCGTACGCTGTCGCGGATGTCGGCATAGTCGGTACCGGCTTCGATGTGGACCACGGCAGATTCGGTCATGGCTGTCCTCGCACTGTCAATTGGCTGTTCAAACACGGGCTCCCGGGGGTGTCACTGCCCCGTGAAAACGGGGGGACGCTTCTCGTTGAAGGCACGCACGCCTTCCATGCGGTCCTGGGTGCCCACCAGGTGGTTGTAGGCTTCCACCTCGAAACGGTAGGCCGTGCGCAGCTCCATCTGGCCGCCATAACGCACCGATTTCTTGATCTGCCGCACTGACAGCGGCGCGTTGCCGGCAATCACCGCCGCCGTCTCGTGCGCCCGTTCCAGCACTTCGCCCATGGGGTAGACGCTGTTGGCCACACCCCACTCCAACGCCTGGGTGGCGGACAGCGGCCTGCCGGTCAGCAGCAGCTCCTTGGCCCGGCGCTCGCCCACGGCGCGGGGCAGGTTCTGCGTGCCACCGGCGCCCGGCATGATGCCCAGCGTCACCTCGGGCAGGGCAAAGCGCGCCACCTCGCTGGCATAGACAAAGTCGCAGCACAGCGCCATTTCCATGCCGCCGCCATAGGCGTGGCCGTTGACGGCGGCCACTACCGGCAGCGGCAGGTCGGTCAGCGTCCAGTACATGCGCTCGAACAATTCGTGCTGCAGCTGCCACTGGCGCTGGGTCATGCCGTTGCGCTCCTTCAGATCGCCTCCGGCACAGAAAATCCGCCCCCCCGCACCGGTCAGCACCACGCAGCGCACCGGGCCGGCATCCTCGGTCAGCGCGCTCCACAGCTGCAGCAGTTCGCGCCCCATCTGGGTGTTGAGGGCATTGCCCGCATCGGGGCGGTTCAGTGTCACCTGCAGCACGTGCGGGCCCACGAGCGCCACATCCAGCGTCTCGTAGGCGGTGTTCACAACATCCATCCATGGCTCCTGTGTCATGCCAGCTCCGGAAAAAGCAACTGCTGGGTATGGGTGCCCAGCGCAGGCGGGGCGCTGCGCACACGCGGGCGCTGACCGTCCAGGCTCAGCGGCAGCGCCACAAAGCGCATGCCGGTACCGGGCACGGGATGCACCAGGTCCAGCGCCTGGGTCTGGGCGTGCTCCAGCATCTGGCCCACCGTATTGACCGGGGCACAGGGGACGCCGGCGGCTTCCAGCGCCTCCACCCAGTGGGCGGTGGGTCGGGCTGCCACCAGCGGGTCGATCAGGCGGTACAGCGCCTCCTGGTGCGCCACGCGCTGCGGGTTGTCGATGAAGCGGGCCTGCGTGGCCCATTCCGGGTGGCCCAGCACGCCGCACAGGCGCTGGAACAGCGCATCGCTGCCGGCAGAGATCACCACCTCCCCGTCCCGTGTGGCATAGGCCTTGTAGGGCGCAATGCCGGGCGCTCCCGAGCCCTGCTTTTGCACCTGCTGGCCGCTGGCCATGACCTGGCCGGCCAGCAGCGATACCCAGGTGGCAGCGGTCTCGAACAGCGAGACGTCCACCGTCTGGCCCTCCCCCGTCTGGTGGCGGCGGTGCAGCGCGGCCAGGATGCCGATGGCCCCCCACATGCCCGTGCCCATGTCAACGATGGACGGTGCCACACGCACCGAAGCCCGGCCCGGCTCGCCGGTGGTGCTCATGATGCCGCCGAAGGCCTGCATCAGCGGGTCGTAGCCCGGGCGGTCCTTGAGCGGCCCCACCGCACCGAAGGCCCCCAGGTTGCAGTAGATCAGCGACGGCTTGTCTGCCCGCAGCGTGGCCGCATCCAGGCCCAGCTGCTGCACATGGCCGGGGCGCAGGTTCTGGATGACCACATCCGCACGCTCGGTGATCAGACGGCGCAACGCCGCCACCTCCTGCGCACCGCGCAGGTTGCAGACCACCGACTGCTT
>PJUK01000078.1_pt1 | contig 96345 bp, 74 predicted proteins | sample 1512211 | NCBI WGS metagenome assembly PJUK01 (sample SAMN08177668, study PRJNA422409) | Feces metagenome, whole genome shotgun sequencing project. | reverse complement strand
GGTGGTGCGCCCGGACGGCAGCTACGACTTCACGCTACAAGGGCCCGTGGATCATCCGCAGCAGGATGGTGTGGATTCAGAAACCCTGGGCGGTAGCAACTTGGCCCTGGACTTCTCGGGTGTGCTGGTTGCCACCGATGGCGACGGTGATCCGATCTTCGGCGGCTTCGTTGGCGGCAGCTTCGTTATCGATATCGAAGATGACGTCCCGGTCCTGGTCGGCGGTGAGGAGCGTCCTATAGTTGTTGGCCTGGTACACGAAGATGCGTTGGGTAGCGGCAATGCCGAACCCGGCAGCGAACCGCAACAAACCCTGACCGCCGAAGGCGGGCCGCGCACGCTGGATGCGCTGGTCAACTTCGGCGCCGATGGTCGCGGTGGTTTCCACCTGAGCCAGGAGCCCGGCGCGCTATCTGGTTTGCAGGCGCTCGGCTTGACCTCCGGTGGTGTGGCGCTGTTCTACGCCGTTTCGGCGGACGGCACGACATTGACCGCCAGCGCGGGTGAGGGCGGCACGCCGGTCTTCACCCTGCAGGTCGGCGCCGACGGTAGCTACCTGTTCACCCTCAAGGGGGCTCTGGATCACGAGGATCCGAACGGCATCGACTCGGAAACGCTGGGCGACAACAACCAGGCACTGGATTTCTCTGGTGTATTGGTGGCCACCGATGGCGATGGCGACCCGATTGCCGCAGGTTTCCCGCCTGGCAGCTTCGTCATCGACGTGGAAGATGACGTACCGATTCTCAAGACGCTCGACCCGCAGCAGCCTGCTCTGGGCGGCACCGTGCACGAGGATCTGTTGACCAGTCCGAACGCGGGCAACCCGGATGGCGGTATGCAGACGCTGGTTGTCAGCACCGAAGGTGGCGCCGGTAATCTGAGTTCACTGGTTTCCTTCGGAGCCGATGGCCCGGGGGCCTTTGGATTGGTCGAAAGCGGTACTGCGACAGGGCTGCTCAATGCTCAGGGGCTCACCTCGGGCGGGGAAAGTCTGGTCTATGACGTGGTTGAAACCCGCGTCGACGGCAAACTGGTCAGCACCACGCTGACTGCGGTTTCCGCTGACAGTCTGGGCAATTACCCGGTGTTCACTCTGGTGGTCAATGCCGGTGGCAGTTTCAGCTTCACGTTGCAGGGGCCGATCGATCACCCGGTTGCCGACGGCAACGACGGTGAGCTGTGGGCCAACGACGGGGCGTTCGGCATCGACTTCACCCAGCTGTTCACCGCCACCGATGGCGACGGTGACCGCCTGCAACTGCCGGAGGGCACCACTGGCCTGTTCGTCATCAATGTCCAGGATGACGTGCCGGAATTGGTCGTCAGCGAGCCGGACTACAGCCTGACCCTGACCTACAAGGGCGGCGATGCGTCGATGTTCAATAGCTACGGCTATTACATCAAGAACGCAGACGGTACGCCGGCCAGTGGCGAGATCATCTGGAGCAATACGCGTTTCCTCGGAGTTGGCACCACCACCACGCTGGAAGGGCTCGATCCGGATAGCGTTGGCTTCTTCATCATCCCCAACGGCGCCTTCAACGGTGTCAGTAACGGTACCGAGGTTACCTTCCAACTGGTCGATGGCCAGTGGCAGGCCTTTGTCGGCGGTAGCGCACTCAATGGTGGCGGTGGCGCGGCGGTGATCTTCGACAACCCGGCGCTGAACCCCAATGGCAAATCCCATGTCGAGGATAACGCCGCGCCCGGCAACCAGAACTGGGAGGACGTCAACAACGGCAACAGCGACAACGACTACAACGACGTCAATATCCAGGCCACCTGGACGGCCAAGACGCCGCCTGCCATCGGTGGCACGGTGCATGAAGACAAGCTGACGGCACCCAATGTCGGTAATCAGGAGGCTGGGCAGACGCTGGTCATCAGCACTGCCGGCGGTGCCGGCACGCTGGCCTCGCTAGTGGCCTTCGGTGCCGACGGGCCCGGCAGCTTCGGCCTTGTGGACAGTGCCACGGTCGCTTCGCAGCTGAACGAGCAGGGGCTGACCTCCGGCGATAAGCCGCTGGTCTATACGGTCAGTGAGAGCTTCGATGACGACGGCAATCTGCTCAGCACCACGCTGACCGCTGCGGCTGCCGCGGACGTTGGCGGCTATCCGGTATTCACCCTGGTGATCAATGCCGATGGCAGCTTCACCTTCACCCTGCAAGGGCCGATCGACCATCCGCAGGCCGATGGCAACGACAGTGAGCTGTGGTCGAGCGCTGGCCAGATCGGTATCGACTTCACCCATCTGCTGGCCATCACCGATGGTGACGGCGATCCGCTGAACATCCCCGAAGGTGTTGGCGGCCTGTTCGTGATCAATATCGAGGACGATGTGCCGACCCTGAGCCTCGGGGTCAATACTCAGGCACTGGCTCAGCTGGAAGTGGCGCTGGACGAAACCCGTGGTAATCAGGATCGTTACGCCGCCAACGATAACCAGAGCCAGGGCTACGTGAACGACGACAATGGCGCGCTGGCCAAGGTCACCACTCAGCTTGCCGGTGGCCTGACCTCGCTGTTCACCATCGGTGGGGCAGCCGGGGCTGATGGCCAGGCTTCGCTGAGCGGCACGCTGAGCTTCTCCGGGGTGCCGCCCCAGGGGCTGGCCACCACCTTGTCGGCCACCGATGGCGGTGCCATCCGCCTGTTCGTCGACCCGGCCAACAGCCAGGTGATCAAGGGTGTCGATGCCACTGGCGATACGGTCTTCACCATCGCCATCGTCACTGTCGATGGTCAGCCGCAACTGCAGACCACGCTGTTCGAAGCGATCCGTCATCCGGACAACGATCAGCGTTTCGACGAGGCGGTCGATCTGCTGATCAAACACCAGGGCTCGTTGCAGCTGCAGTATCAGGTCACCCGTGTCGACGGTGATGGTGACGCGGTGACCCGTACTGCGAAGGTCGAGCTTGCTGGCGGCAATTCGTCCTACTTCTCCTTCCAGGACGACGGCCCAAAAATCATCAAGTTCGAGCTGGGCCACAGCGTCAAGCTATACGTCGATGAGTCGGTTGGCTCCACTGGTTCCAACCAGAATGAACCCGGCCAGGCTGCGCCGAATGACGAGCAGGGCCACGGCGATGTGCTGGGTTACGCCCGGATCGACGGCGAGAATCTGTTCAAGCTGATCGCCGATGGTGGTTCCGATGGCCTGGACAGCGGCCGTACCCGCTTCTCCCTGAGCCTTGCCAGCAATGGTGTGGACTCCGGGCTGAATGCCACGGCCGGTGGCGACATCCTGCTGTACAAGGAAGCCGATGGCAGCATCCTGGGTAAAGCCAATGGCGTGACGGTGTTCAAGATCAGCGTCAATGCCGCTGACGGTAGCGTGACCCTGGTGCAGTACAAGGCCATCGCCCATGGCGACACCAGCAGCCATGACGAGCTGGCGCTGCTCAAGGATGGCGTGCTGAAACTGAACGTGACGGTCTATGACAAGGACGGCGACCCGCAGAGCGCCAGCCTTGATCTGGGCAAGGTGGTCGGCTTCGAGGACGACGGCCCGAAAATCACCAAGTTCGAGCTGCAGCATGGCACCAAGCTGTACGTCGACGAATCGGTGGGTACCACCGGTTCCAGCCAGAACGAGAATGGCCATGTCACGCCGAATGATGAGCAAGGCCATGGCGATGTGCTCGGCTATGCCAGCATCGACGGCAAGGATCTGTTCAAGCTCACGGTGGATGCCGGTTCGGATGGCCAGGACACGTCGCGTACCCGTTTCGAGTTGAACCTGAGCCAGGACGGCGTGGACTCCGGGCTGGATGCTACCGCAGGCGGTGATATTCGCCTGTACAAGGATGCTGACGGCAACGTGCTGGGTGTGGCCAACGGCGTCACGGTATTCAAGGTCAGCGTCAATGCCGGCAGTGGCAGTGTGACCCTCGTGCAATACGAGGCTATCGCCCATGGCAATACCAGCAATCATGACGAACTGGCGTTGATCAAAGACGGCGTGTTGAAACTCGGTGTGACCGTCTATGACAAGGACGGCGATTCTCACAGTGCCAGTCTGGATCTGGGCAAGGTAGTCGGCTTCGAGGACGATGGCCCCTCCGCGGGCACCACCAATGCTGCCTACGCGCTGGACGATGAAGGCCTGCCCAATGGCATCAACGGCGGTGAGGGCGACGTGACGGGGACGAGCACCACGGTCTCTGGCACGCTGGTATTCGACGCTGGCTCCGATGGTCTGCGTGGCATCTCCCTGTCCGGGCCGAGCGTCTTGGGCACCGAGAATGTCACCTCGACCTGGAACGCCGACAGCAAAACGCTGACCATCAGCAGTGCCGCGCGTGGCACGCTGGTGACCGTGGTGCTGACCGATCCGGCGCTCGGCAAGTATCAGCTGGAGTTGCATCAACCCCTGATGCATCCGGCTGGCCAGGACGAAAACGACATCACGCTGCAGATCGGCTACACCGTGACCGATGGTGACGGTGATACCGCCGAGGGCAAGCTCGTGGTCACGGTCAACGACGACACCCCGACCATCCAGGCCATGCAGCCGGGCTTCGAGTCGCAGGCCACCTTCCTCGGCAGCGACGCCGGCTATCACAACAGCTACGGCTATTACTCGCGAGATGCCGACGGCAATCCATCCGTGGGCAAGGTGATCTGGGCTGATGTGAAGGCGCAGGCGGCGGGAACCACCTTCGATCTGGATGGGCTCGATCCGAGTGAGGTCGGCTTCTTCATCATCCCCAATGGCGCCGCCAATGTTGTGTTGAGCAATGGCGCCGAGCTGACCTTCCAACAGGATGCTGATGGAAACTGGCAGGCCTTGCTGGGCGGCGTGCCACTGACTGGTGCTGGCGGTGCCAACGTGCTGTTCGACCGCGCCGAGTTCAACCCGGGCGGCTCGCACCTGCAGGACAACGCCGCACCCGGCAACCAGAACTGGGAGGATGTGACCAACAATCCCGACTACGACTACAACGACGTCAACACCAACGTGACCTGGGGCATGCCGCTGCAGGTGGACGAGACCTATCTGGGTACGCCGGATGCAACGGTCAGCCGCAACTTCAGCTCGGCCTTCAACGCCGAGTATGGTGCCGACGGCCCCGGTTCTCTGGTCTACGCGTTGGTAATCAAGTCGCCGAACTCCGGACTGGTCGATACCGAGAGCGATGAAGCGGTCAAGCTGGTGTTCAACGGCTCGGTGCTCGAAGGCCGTACCGAAACCGGTAACGAGCTGGTCTTCACCCTGAGCGTCGACGCCGCAGGACTGGTGACTCTGACGCAGCTGAGGGCCGTGGTTCATCCCACCGCCCAGCCGGATGAGTTGCATCTGCTGGGCAGTGACAAGATCGGGCTGCAGGCCACCATCACCGATGCCGACGGCGATCAGGATTCGGCCAGTATCGACCTGGGTAAGGTGCTGGGCTTCCGTGATGACGCACCGATGGCGGTCAACGATGAGATTGCCGGTGAGGTCTCACGTTCGGCAGTCGATCAGGTCGTCGGCAACGTCAACGACCTCACCGGCAATGACAGCTTTGGCAACGATGGCAAGGCAAGCGTCTCGCCGGTGCAGATCATCGGCCAGGGCAGTCAGGGCGGTACGCTGGTCATCGATCCCAGCGGTAATCTGGTCTACAGCGCCGGCAGTGGGGCCAGCGCCGGTACGGAGGTGTTCACCTATCAGATCACCGACGGCGATGGTGACGTTTCCACGGCCACCGTGACCCTCACGCTTGGCGGCAATGACCCGGTCGGTGGCCAGGCCTCCGGCAGCGTCGACGAAGATGGCTTGCCCAATGGGCTGGCCGGAGGCCCCAACGACCTGGCTGGCGAAGCCACCACGGCCAGTGGGGCGCTCGGTTATCAGGTGGACAGCTTCGGTGGTTTCGCCTGGGATGCCAGTGGCCTTGGCAGCCTGTCTTCAGGCGGCTCGGCGCTCAACTATCAGCTCAGTGTCGATGGCAAGACGCTGAGTGCGTTCGATGCCGGTGGCAATCCGGTCTTCACTCTCAGCCTGACCAACTCGGATACCGGGCAATACAGCTTCAAGCTGTTCAAACCGCTCGATCATTCGGCACCGAGCGTTGCCGGTACGGCAGACGAGAACGACCTGAACCTGGCCTTCTCCTACAAGGTCTGGGACTCCGCTGCGCCTTCGGCTCCGGCCACGGGTAGCCTGACGATCACGGTGGATGATGACTCGCCGGCCACGCCCGATGACATCGCCAAGTCTGCCAGCGAACCGCAAGGCATCCACACCAACCTCATGGTGGTGCTGGATCTGTCCGGCAGCATGGACGACGCCCCGTCGGGTGTCAGCGGTTTCAGCAGCAAGCTGGCGCTGGCCAAGGATGCCGTGCAACGTCTGATCGACAGCTACGACAATCTCGGCGACGTGATGGTGCGTATCGTCACCTTCTCCAATACGGCCAGTGCCGTGGGCAATGTCTGGATGACGGCCAGCGACGCCAAGGCCTGGCTCACTGCGCTGGCCAACAACGCCGGCAACGGTTCGACCAACTATGACGATGCCCTGATCAAGGCGATGAATGCCTACGACTCGTCCGGCAAGCTCACCGGCGCAGGGGTACAGAACGTTTCGTACTTCCTCTCCGACGGCCAGCCGACGTTGTCCAACGCCAATCCGGGCAGCAACAACAGTGGCAGCCAGTACAACCCGGAACTGGGCGATGGCATCGGTGCCAGCGAGGAGGCGGACTGGATCGCCTTCCTCACGGCCAAGGACATCAAGTCCTATGCGCTGGGCATGGGGCTGGGCAGTGACCTCGACAAGACCCTGCTCAACCCCATCGCCTATGACGGCCAGACGGGCGCCAACACCGATGGCATCCTGGTCTCCAACCTCAACCAGCTCAACGACACCCTGCAGGGCACGGTGACGGGGACGGTGATCTCCGGCAACCTGATCAGCGAAGGCAGCAATGGTTTCGGTGCCGATGGCCCGGGTCTGCAGCCGGTTGCCGCGATCACTCACAACGGTGTGACGTATACCAGTGAGTCGGCTGCCTACGATGCCACGAGCCATACGCTGACCTTCACCACCGCGGGTGGCGGCTCGTTCAGCGTCAACCTGGTCACCGGGGCTTACACCTACAACTTCAACGGCGATGTCGCCGAGGATGTGACGGATACCATCCGCTACACCCTGATAGATCGCGATGGCGATGCGGTGTCCGCCGACCTGAAGCTGACCATTACCGACAGCAGCGAGGTCTATGCCTACGACAACTACAACCAGGCCATCGTCGGGCAGAAATGGGTCACGCCTGACCCGGTCACCAAGGTGCTGGCGGACTTTTCCAGCACCAGCAATCCGGCCTCGTCCGGACCCAACTACAACCCCTGGATATTCGATACCACCGACAACGGCAACGTGAGTGGCAATGAAACCACGGTGATCACGCAGGCCGATGTCATGGCTGTGGCGGGCAGCAAATGGGGTGTCACCGCTGTCAATTCGTCCAATGGCGTCAGCGTGCAGGGCAATGCCCTGCAGCTCATCGACAGCGACCGTAGCGCCGGGGTCAGTACCAAGGCTGCAACACCGACCTTCGAGGTGGACGAGGGCAGCACGGCCAAGGTCTCCTTCGACCTGGGCAGCATCAGCAACTTCAGCAGCAGCGGGTCGGGAGACCAGTTCACCTGGACGTTGTACAAGCAGAACGGCAGCGCTTGGGAGCTGGTGCAGAGCGGCACCCATGCATCCAGCAACTCGACTACCGTCACCAGCAACAGCGTGGGCGAGGGTACTTATCGCCTCTACTTCGAGGTCAATGATCGTACCAACAACAGCAGCAGCTACCGTGTCCGGGTGGACAACATCACCCTGATCACCGTGGCAGCCGCGCTGCTGGTCGACACGGCCACGGCGGTGGCGGGCAATGTGCTGACCGATGCCAACAACTACTTCTACAGCGATCATCCATGGGGTGCGGTGGATAGCAAGGGTAGTGAGGGGGCGACGCTCAGCGTGCTGGATAGCGGCAGCTTCGTGGCCGTGAGCACCTCGAAGACCATCGACGGGCAGTGGGGCAGCCTGCTGTTGCACAGCGACGGCTCCTACACCTACACGCCGGATCCCGACTACGCCAACCTGGGCAAGGAAGATGTCTTCACCTACCAGCTGACCCAGCCTGATGGTGATGTCAGCACGGCGCGCCTGGTGGTCGGTATCGGTTCCAGCGTTGCAGTGCCGCCCACTGTGGTGATGGGCCATGAGGCGCTCAACGACACCTTGCTGGGCAGCGAAGGCAGTGATGTGCTGCTGGGGTTGGGCGGCAACGATACGCTCCATGGGCTGGGTGGCAATGATCGTCTGGAGGGCGGTGATGGCAATGACACCCTGATCGGCGGCAAGGGCAACGACATCCTCATCGGCGGTGCCGGCAACGACACCTTCGTGTGGAACGCCGATGATCGCGGTGGCAACTATCACGACATCGTCAAGGACTTCGGCAATGGCGAGGACAAGCTGGATCTGTCGCAACTGTTGCAGGGCGTCACTGACCCAGGGAGCGCCGATGTGTTGACCCAGTACCTCAGCTTCGACTTCGTCAGCGAGCCGGGCAGTACGGTGATCAACATCGCCAGTGCAGGCAGTGGCGCACCGGTGGATCAGACCATCACCCTGGAAAACACCATTCTGTCCGGTGGTAATGCTGCGGAGGTCATCCAGGGCATGCTGGACAACAACCAACTGGTTGCCTGAGGTGTGAGAGAGCCGTCAGCGTTATGCTGGCGGCTACTCAGATACAAGGAAATGCTTATCAGAGTTTCCTTAGTTCGAGCACTCAACTAGAGTAAGCCCGCTACCCGTTCCGGGTGGCGGGCTTTTTTATGGCGTTTGCTGGAGGCACCGATGGTTTACGTACAGCGTGACGCTGCCGGGCGTTTGTTGCGGGTCGAACATGAACCCTTCGAGGGCATGACGGAAAACCTGGCGGTCGAAAGCGAGGAGTTGCTTACCTGGCTGACAGCCAAGGAGGAGGTCAAGGCGCGTCTGGACAGCCTGAAGCAATCCGACCTGGAACTGGTGCGCGTACTGGAGGATGTGGTCAGCGTACTGGTAGAGCGTGGCGTCATTCGTTACACCGACCTGCCCGAAGCTGCCCGCCAGAAGCTCGATCAGCGTGCCATCGCCCGTGCCGAGATCGAAGGCTTGAGCGGCCTGCTCGGCGATGATGATCACCATCTGGTATAGCCGACGCGCGTAGGCTGTTGCGCGGCGCCTAGGTGGTGCACGCCGGCCGCGCACAATCGATACGCGAAGAATCACCGTAGCAAGAGCGCCCCTGACCGTTGCTGTCTATCCAGCCGGCTTGGGGTCACTGCCAGGGTGCCGGGGCACCTATCAGGCGGCCCATGGCACCATGTACGCCCAGCTCGGTTAGCACCTCCAGTTCCCCCTGCGTTTCCACCATTTCCGCGATCAGCGGCAGATCGATGCTGTTGGTCGCGCGGAAAATCGCCTCGATGAACAGCCGCTTGTCGCTCTCCTGATCGATGGCGCGGATATAGGTGCCATCGATCTTCAGGTAGGCCAGGCCCAGGTGGGTGAGGTTACCGATCAGGCTGAAGCGCCCGCCGAAGTGTTGTAGGCCCAGACCGTAACCGGCGTCGCGCAGGCTCTGGCTCAGGGCTTCCAGCTCGGCCGGTGGTGGCAGGTGGCGTTCGTCGACTTCCAGGGTCAGCAGGCTGGCCTGCTGCGGATGCTCCTTGAGCAGTGCCAGAAGCTTTGCCCGCTGTGCCGGTTCACGCAGGATCGCGGCAGACAGGCTCAAAGCCAGCGGTTCGGGGTGATCGTTCAGGTGGCTGAGGGCATGCTCGAGCATCGCCAGGTCGAAACGGGCGCTCCAGCCGAGGCGTTCGATCCAGGGCAGGAAGCGCCCGGCGGCGATGGCTTCGCCCTGCGGATCGAGCAGGCGCGCAAGCACCTTGCGTTGCAGGAGCTTGCCGGAAACGCATTCGACCACCGGTTGGAAGTACAGCTGCAACTTGCCCTGGCTCAACGCGTCGTCGATCCAGCCGCGCCAGTCGTGCAGGCCCTGGCCGCTCTGCGCGGTGAAATCGTCGAGGCGTTCCCAGCACCGGCTCGCATTGCTTTGCGCCTGAGCCAGCGCCTGATCGGCGCGGCCGATCACGTTGCCGGGTTCTTCTCCTGGGCGAAACGCCGCGATACCGAGATGGGCCACCGGATTGCAGTCGCTGGCGCCGGTCTGGTGCAAGTTGTTCAGATGTTCGCTGATTTCTTCGGCAAGGCGATCCGCATCGTCGCGACTCAGGCCCGGTGCGAGCAGGGCGAATTCGCCACCGCGGCTACGCGAGGCCAGCCACTCGCTGCGACCCGGGGCGTCCAGCAGGCGCTTGAGCAGCTCACCCAGGGCACCGATCAACGCATCGGTGCGTTGTCCGCCGAGGCGCTGGTTCAGCCCACCCAGATCGTTGACGCGCAGCAACAGTAGATAGCCTTCGGCGTTCTGTTCGTTGACCACCAGTTGGTTGCTCAGGCGAACGTCGAACTGCCGGCGGTTGGCCAGGCCGGTAAGACTGTCCTGATAGGCCTCTTCACGCAGCTTTTCGCTGCGCGCGGCCTCTTCGGCAAACAGCGTCTTGAGCTTGTCGACCATCTGGTTCATCGCCAGCACCACGCGTTTGAGTTCCGGGGTGCGTGGCACGCGGGGCAGGGTGAGGAATTCACGGCGGGTGATGGCTTGCGCCTGCTGCACCATATTGTCCAGTGGGCGCAGCTGGGTGCGCAGCAGCCAGCCACCGAGCACGGCGCTGACCAGGCCGCAGAGCAGTAGCCACAGCAGGCTGCCGATGGCACTGTCCCACAGGCGGGCGAGGGCGAACTGCGGGTGGCTGAGCACTTCGACCCGCGCCGCCTGTTCCCAGCCGCGCATGATCAACGCATCGCCGCCCTGCGGGTGCAGGTCGACCAGGTTGGCGAACCAGTCCGGCACGTTTTCCGTCTCGATGCTGGTTGTGCGCTCGACCATCACCGTGCCGTCGGCGATGTTCACCACGCGGATGCTGGCGAAATAGCCGCTGTCGAAGATCGAGCTGACCATCAACTCGACCATCGCCGGGTCGTCCACATGCGGGGTCAGCGACAGGCCCAGCGCCGTAGCGGCATCCTGTGCATGCGAGCGCAGTTGACTGATCGACTGTTCGCGCGAGCTCTCGACACTGGCGATGAAACTGCCGGTGAAGGCCACGACCAGGAACAGGCAGATGGCGAGGAACAGTTGCTTGAGTAGGGACATGGTTTTCTCCTAGCCTTCGCCCACGGCGAAACCCTCGGCATGCATTTTTTTCAGGATGTCCTGCCAGCGCGAAAGCTTCTTCGAGTCGCTCTTGCGGGTGTTCGAGCCTGGCAGGTAGAGGCCTTCGGCATTGAAGGCGTAGACCGGCAACAGATCCTTGCGCTGCGAGGCGGGGCGTATGTCGTTGATCAGGTTGTCCAGTACCAGCGGCTCGGCGCTTGGGCTGGCGTAGTAGGTCAGCACCATGTGCGCCTGGTTGTAATTGAGCGCTTTGACATAGGTGATGCGCAGCTTCTCGCTGGGAATTCCGAGGCGGCGCAGGGTGAAGTACTTGGCGATGGAGTAGTCCTCGCAGTCGCCGGCGCCCTTGACCAGCGTTTCTACCGGGGTGGCCCAGTAGTCGTTCTCACGCCACAGCTGGATATCGTCGACGAAGCGCACGGTACGGTTGAAGAAGCGATTGACCTCAGTGAGCTTGTCGGCTTCCGCTAGCGCGCTGCTGCTCTTGATCAGCTCTTCCCAGTCGAGGATGCGTTTGCGCGCCGGGCCGAGTTCGCCATAGCGACTTTCCGCGTTTTTCAGCACCAGGGCGAAGTCCCAGTTGGCCAGTGCCAGGCCAGCCAGCAGCACGCTGCCGATCCATAGGATCGACAGATGCCAGCGCCATCCCTGAGTCCGCAGCCGTCGCATGGGATCGTTGTCTCCAGGCTTGATGCGCAGAGTCTAGGCGAGGTGTCGGCTTTTTGCCGGCCGCTACGCTGCAGTAGACGTTCGGTGTCAAAAGGTTGTCGATGACGTGCCTGTCACCCCGCAGTGCGGATGCAGTCGGAGGGGCTGCCTCAGTACCTCAGGGATTGGGCAGGGTCTTCTGGCGCAGGATGTAGATGCTCACCAACACAGCGCTGGTCAGCATGAAGGTTCGCGCCCAGAACATCGGCACGAGGTAGCAGGAGAACGCGATGCTCGCCCACATCAGGCTCAACGCATAGACCTTGGCCTTGCGCGGAATACCCTGGCCGTCGAGGTAGTCTCGAATCCATGGGCCGAGGTGCGGGTGCATCACCAGCCACAAATAGAAGCGCCGCGAGCTTCTGACGAAGCAGGCGGCAGCGAGCAGCAGGAAGGGGGTGGTTGGCAACACCGGCAGGAAAATGCCGATGACGCCCAATGCGACACTCATCCAGCCCACCGCCAGCAGCGCGTAGCGCACGCTGCGGTGACGGCTCTCGCGGATTTCGCGGGGCATGGCCGAGCGGCGTGATCAGTGGCGCGGCTTGAGCAGGGCAGGTTTTTCTTCCGGAGCCTGGCAGAGCAGGAAGAGGGCGGTGAGCAACTCGGGAATCTGGTCGATCATGCTGTCCACCAGGTCGTGGTCACGGGCGATTTCGGCGAACTCCTGTTGTTCGTCGAACAGGCCGGAACCCACCATGATCGGCAGCAGCAGCTCGCTGACTTCGTCCTCGGCATCCTCGAACCAGATCGACTCACGCAGGAACACGCCTTCCATGAAGCCGATGCACCAACCGCGCAGGTCGGAATCATCCGGCTCTTCGCCCAGGTCGAGGTCGCACGGCAGCTCCGGCTCTTCCTCACCGGCCAGTTGACGTGCGATATGGGCTTTCAGGTGAATCAGCGTGCTCTCGATCTCTTCGCGTTCGGCATCGCTGCGGTAGTGCGGCGGTTCGGCGAACAGCGCGTCGATCCATTCGCGCTCGGGCACCTGCTCGGGGCAGATGGCCAGGGCGGTCAGGTAGCCGTGGGCGGCCACGTAGTCCAACGCCTCTTCGTGCAGCTCATCGGCATCGAGAAAGGCTTGCAGGCGGGACAGTTGCTCAGCGAAGGACATCGTGGGGCTACCTTGAGGCTTAGGGATAAACGAGGGTGGATTCTAGTCCACCGCCGCCCCTGCGGCCAGCGCGGTGCGCTCTGAAAGCGGCGATTCAGCGGCTTCGGACGGCCAGACACCCTGCTGTCGTCCATCCTGCGGCATAATGCGCGGCTCGATTTGGAGGCCTTCATGCTCGACCACGCCCAGCGCATTCTCAAAGACGTTTTCGGTTACGACGCTTTTCGCGGTAACCAGGCCGCGATCATCGAGCGCGTGGCCGCGGGCGGCGATGCTCTGGTGCTGATGCCTACTGGCGGCGGCAAGTCGTTGTGCTTCCAGGTGCCGGCACTGATGCGCGAAGGCCTGGCGGTGGTGGTTTCGCCGTTGATCGCGTTGATGGACGATCAGGTGGCCACCCTCGACGAACTGGGTGTGGCCGCCGTTGCGCTGAACTCCACCCTCAGCGTCGATGAGCAGCGCGAGATTGCCGACCGCATCCGTCGCGGGCAGATCAAGATGCTCTACCTGGCACCTGAACGCCTGGTTCAGCCGCGCATGCTGAGTTTCCTGCAGGGGCTGGACATCGCCCTGTTCGCTATCGACGAGGCGCACTGCGTCTCGCAATGGGGCCACGATTTCCGTCCGGAGTACCTGCAGCTCGGGCAACTGGCTGAGCTGTTCCCCGAGGTGCCACGTATCGCCCTGACCGCCACGGCGGACAAGCGCACCCGTGAAGAAATCGTCCAGCGCCTGCATCTGGAAAACGCCGAGCGTTTTCTGTCGAGTTTCGACCGGCCGAACATCTTCTACCGCATCCAGCCCAAGGATCAGCCGCGCAAGCAGTTGCTCGGCTTCCTGGCCGCGCGCAAGGGTGATGCCGGCATCGTCTACTGCCTGTCGCGCAAGAAGGTCGAGGAGGTTGCCGACTTTCTCAGCAGCCAGGGCTTCCCGGCTTTGCCCTATCACGCCGGTCTGCCCAACGAGTTGCGTGCCTTCAATCAGAAGCGCTTTCTCAATGAGGAAGGCCTGATCATGGTGGCCACCATCGCCTTCGGCATGGGCATCGACAAGCCCAACGTGCGCTTCGTCTGCCACCTGGATCTGCCCAAGTCGCTGGAAGCCTACTACCAGGAGACTGGTCGTGCCGGTCGTGACGGCTTGCCGGCCGATGCCTGGATGGCCTACGGCCTGCAGGACGTGATTTTCCTCAAGCAGATGCTCAACAACTCCGAGGGTGACGAGCGCCACAAACGCATCGAGCAGCACAAGCTCGATGCCATGCTCGCGCTGTGCGAGGAGACGCGCTGCCGGCGCCAGGCGCTGCTGGCCTACTTCGATGAAGAATTGCCCAATCCTTGCAGTCACTGCGACAACTGCATCGACGGTGTCGAGACCTGGGACGCCACCGAGCCTGCCCGCCAGGCATTGTCGGCCGTCTATCGCAGTGGTCAGCGCTATGGTGTTGGTCATCTGGTGGACATTCTGCTCGGCCGTGACAACGAAAAAATCCGCGCTTCCGGTCATCAGCACCTGGCGGTATTCGGCGTCGGCAAGGGCTTTTCCGAAGTCGAGTGGCGCACGCTGTTTCGCCAGTTGGTCGCCCGTGGTCTGGCCGATGTCGACCTGGACGGTTTTGGTGGTTTGCGCCTGGCCGAGAGTTGCAGGCCGCTGTTGCGTGGCGAGGTCAGCCTGCAGCTGCGCCGTGAGCCCAAGCCGGCGCAGGCGGCCAAGGCCTCCAGCAGCGCAGCCAGCCAACTGGTACGTGGCCACGAGCGGGAGATGTGGGAAGCGCTGCGCAGCCTGCGCCGCAAGTTGGCGGAGGAGCACAGCGTGCCGCCGTACGTGATTTTCCCCGATGCCACGCTGCTGGAGATGCTGCGCAGCCAGCCCGGCTCGCTGAGCGAGATGGCCGAGGTCAGCGGCGTCGGTGCGCGCAAACTCGAACGTTACGGCCAGGCCTTCCTGGAGGTGCTCAATGGCGGTGCGGCAGACGAGGCGCCAGCTCCCGTTGCCGATCTACGCCATGAACTGGTCAGCCTGGCTCGCGCCGGCATGACCCCTACGCAGATCGCCGGGCAACTGGGTTGCAGCGAGAAGAACGTCTACAGCCTGCTGGCCGAGGCCATCGCCCAGCAGCAGCTGACCCTTGAGCAGGCGCTGGATCTGCCCGAAGAATTGCTCGGCGAGATTCAGGAAACCTTCCTCGACGGCGAGGGCGAGCTGCCAGCAGTGAGCGAAATCGCGCCGCTGTTCGCCGGCCGGGTCGACGAGGCGGTGCTCTATTGTGTGCGTGCGGCACTGCAGGCCGAGTTCGAAATGTGAGCCTGGCGCCCTGACGTGCAGGCAATTGGCCGGCAAGGTTCTGGCGGCATCTCGCTGACGCGGCTAAGGTGTGGGGCAGGTCGCCACTGAACGAGGTAACGGTGCCTAACTATCACGCCTGGCTCGATGAGGTTCGTCCGAGCCCTTATGCCGACCAGTTGAGTTTGGGTTTTCGCTGGTTGCGTTTTTCCCGAGGCCTGGAGCGTGAGTATCGCGCTCACATGCTCGAAGACAGTTTCGAACTCAAGCGTTTCGCGCTAAGCGTCGCCATGATCATCTGGTTGGCTCTGGCTGCGCTCGATGTGCTCGTGGTGCCGGCGTCGCACCTGAACTGGATAATCGCCGTGCGCGTGATGGTGCTGCTCATCCTGCTGGTGTGCGCGGCTCTGATTCTGCAGCGTCGACACATTCATCTGCTGTTGCCGCTGAGCATGGCCTGCATTCTCGTGCTTGGCGTGGGTGCCGCGCTGATCGTCGGCATCGCCCACCGCGCTGATCCCAACTACCCCTATGAAGGCCTGCTACTGGTGAGCATGGCGGCGTACTTTCTGGTGGGGTTGCGTCTGAGCGAGGCACTGGCCTGTTCCCTGGTGGTGATGCTCGCGTATGTGCTGGCGGAGTTGGCCGCAGGGCTGACAGCGCCGCGTTTGATCAACAATGTGCTGTTTCTCGTGTTCGGCAATCTCACCGGGGCCGTCGGTTGCTACCTCCTGGAGTACAAGTCGCGTGAGCATTTTCTGATCAGCAGGTTGATGCGGCTGCTCGCCTACCACGACAGCCTGACCGGCCTGCACAATCGACGCAGCTTCAACCGACAGTTCGAACGCCTGTGGCGCCAGGCGCAGCGCAATGACCAGTCGTTGGCGTTGTTGCTGTGCGATATCGATCATTTCAAGGCTTACAACGACTGCTATGGCCATCAGGCCGGCGATGCTGCGCTGCAGCGGGTCGGGGCGTTGATCGAGCAGGCAGCGCGGCGCCCTCTGGATATGGGGGTGCGGCTGGGTGGTGAGGAATTCGCCTTGCTGCTGTTCGATATCAGTGCCGAGGAGGCCCAGCGCCGGGCCGAGGCATTGCGCGAGTCTCTGCAGGCTGCAGCCATCGCGCATCGTGGTTCCGACAGTGCCGAGGTGCTGACCATGTCTATCGGTATTGCCTGCCTGAGCCCTGGCACCCAGGCTGAACTGAGCCAGTTGTACGAGCAGGCTGATCGGGCTCTATACGAGGCCAAGGCCTTCGGTCGCAACCGCGTGTCCCTGTGAAAAGCGGTGATCGGCATGGTGACGTGGTCGCATTCTGAAATGCCCGGCCACAAACAGGGCTTGCCCTGCGTACCGGGTTATGGCTAGCTAGCTAATAATTAGTTTTTGACCTTTGTACGAGTCCGCTTGCCCATGTCTTACCCCGATCAACATCGCTTCGCCATGCAAGTCGCCCAACTGTCCAGAGCCTGGCGCTCCGAGCTCGACCGGCGCCTGGTCGGCCTCGGGCTGTCGCAGGCCCGCTGGCTGGTATTGCTGCACCTAGCACGTTTCACCGAGATGCCGACCCAGCGTGAGTTGGCTCAGAGTGTTGGGGTAGAAGGGCCTACCCTGGCCCGATTGCTCGACAGCCTGGAAAGCCAGGAGCTGGTCACGCGCGTGGCTGTTCCGGAAGACCGCCGTGCCAAGAAGATCGCTTTGCAGCCCAAGGCGCAGCCGCTGATCGAGAAGATCGAAGCGATCTCCACTCAGCTGCGTCAGGAAGTCTTTGTCGGCATCGACGAGGACGATCTGCGTCGCTGTCAGCAGGTGCATGCGCGCGTGCTCGGTAACTTGCTGAAGTAAGCAATCCCGCCACTGTCAATTTTCCGATCATCACTTGAATGGTTGTCTTCTTGTGCCTATTTTTTGACTGATGGCGCTTGATGGCACTGTGCTTCGTCGGCAAACTGGCGCCCAACACGCTACTTTGTGAATTAGTAGCCATAATGCAGTACGAGCCGGGCTCGACAGGGAACATGTCGTCCGTGCTCGATTTTTTTGTTCAGGGCGCAGCCTCCGGTCACGGAGTGCTCATACAGGATGTTGAGGAGGCTGCGTTCGAGCCTGGATAACCCTGGAGGTCACATGGCTCGGGTGCGTCAGTTGATGTTGGGTTTGGCGTCGGGTTCCGCTCTCTATTCGGGAATGGTTCCGGCGCTGGGGTTGGGTGAGATCACCCTGCATTCGGCCTTGAATCAGCCTTTCGAGGCCGAGATCGAATTGCTTGAAGTCGCCGATCTCGGTGCGCAGGACATACGCGTTGGGTTGGCGTCGACCGAGGTGTTCAACCGATCGGGTGTCGATCGCCTCTATTTCCTCAACGATCTGCGTTTCACCCCTCTACTGCGTGGTTCGCGTAGCGTGATCCGGGTGGTATCCAGTCGCCCGGTACGCGAACCCTATCTGAATTTCATCGTCGAGGTGGCGCGCCCGAACGGCCAACTGCTGCGTGAATATACGGTTCTGCTCGATCCGCCAGGTTCGTCTGCCTATACGGCAGTGGCGGCGCCGGCTTCTGCGCTCGATTCCCGTCCTGCCAGCCCGACGGCTGCGCCTGCGGCATCGGTGCGTGCCGTGGCACCACCCAGTTCTGCAGCGGGGCATCGCCATCAGGTAGCACGTGGCGACAGCCTGTGGTCGATCGCCGCTCGCCTGCGTGAACAGGGCAGCAGCATGTCGCAACAGGCGCTGATGGAGGGCATTCTGGCGCTTAACCCAAATGCGTTCGCTGGCGGCGATCCCAGCCGCTTGCAGGCCGGCGCCGATTTGCTGCTGCCTGATGCGTCGCGTTCGAGTCCCGTCCAGCCTGATGCTCCTGTTGTCGCTGAAACGCCCGTCTCCGCGCCTGCCGTCACCAGTGCAGAGCTTCCAGTGAGTGCGCCGCTGGCGGCTGTCGAGCCCGCGCCCGAGCAGACGGAAAGCCTGCAACAGGTACTGGAGCGCCAGCGCCAGGTCGATCTGGAGTTGGCCAACCAGGCGGCAGAAAACCTGCAGCTGCAGCAGGGGCTGGCACAGCTGCAAGCGCAGCTTCAGCAATTGCAGGAACAACTGGCACAGAAGGATGCGCAACTGGCTGAGCTTGCCGAGCAGCGAGCTTCCGCAGCCCCCGTTGCAGCACCGGTAGCCGCTGCGCCGGCTGTTCAGGATGCTCCAGCACCTGCCGAGCGGGGTTGGTTCTCCACGCTGCTGGCAGGTGGCATCGCCTTGCTGCTGTTGCTGGGCGCTCTGCTGTGGGCCGTGCGGCGTCGGGCAAAACCAGCGCCGGTGGTGCAGGTGGAACCCAAGGCGCAGCGTCCTGCAGAGCCCGTTCGCCCAGCAGTGGCCGCTGTAGCCGCGCCATTGGCCGCAGCTACCCCGGCTGCGGTACCTGCACCTGTCCAGCAGCGTGCGCAGGGGCCGGTCGATCCGCTGGAAGCGGCCAACGTCTATATCGCCTACGGCCGTTTCAGCGAGGCGCGCGGTGTACTCGACCAGGCGCTGGCCCAAGAGCCGCAGCGTACTGATCTGCGCTTCCGCCTGTTGGAAGTCCTTGCCCAGCTGGGTGATGGTGCCGCCTTCGCCCGTGAGGAGGCAGTGTTGCATGCCGAGGGCTTCGACGCGGCGCGTATCGATGCGCTCAAGGCGCGTCATCCTGCTCTGCAGCATGCGTCCAGCGAGCCAGCGGCGCAGCCGACTGCGCCGGTAGCCGCGTCGACGGGGGAGTCGTTGGCCGAGTCTGACTTCCAGCTCAATCTCGACGACCTGTCGTTGGATGCCGACTGGGATCTGGTCAGCCCGTTCCCGGCTGCCAAGGCCAAACCCAAAGCTGTCGCCGAGCCCGAGTTCGATGCTTCGTTCGCCAGCAACCTGCAGGAGTTGCCCGAGGTCTTCGAGCTGCATCACGAAGACGAGCAACTGAGTGCCTTCGGTGAGATGGAGATGGTACTGATCGATGAGCCGCAGGAGCTGGATGACAACTTCCTCGACGCCTTCTCCGGCGAGGCCGATGCCACAGCAGCGCTACAGGGTGATATCGACCAGTTGGCGACTGACCCCGAGCACATGACCAAACTCAATCAGGCTCTGGCCTATATCAAGCAGGGCGATATCGCCACCGCCTGCGACATCCTCAACGATGTGATCGACCACGGTGACGACGAGCAGAGGAAGGCGGCGCGCCAGTTGCTGGCAGAAATCGCCTGATCGCCTTGTGCCGCTGTACCTGACCAGGCCGCGCATATGCGCGGCCTGGTCGTTTCAGAAGCTCTTGCCGAGATTGAGATACAACGCCTTCTCCCGCTCGTCGTTGAAGCCATAGCTGAAGTTCAGCGGGCCCAGCGGCGTATCCAGGCCGAGGAATATGCTGGCCGCATTGATGTAGCCGCTGTCGAAAGCGTTGTCGTTGTTCCAGGCGCGACCGCGCTCCAGCGACATGCCCAGGTACAGCGGGAAGTTCAGCGGCAGCATGGAGGTTTGCGTCATGCGCCGGTAGTAGATCATCCGCGCCAAGGCCATGTTCTGGCCGCTCAGCGAGTCCTGGCGAAAGCCCGACAATTCCTGGGCACCGCCGAGAATGAAGCCCGAGGTGACCACTTCCGCCTGATCCAGCGTGCGCCCGTAGCGCCCACCGAACAGCCAGGTATTGGGGCCGTGGCTGTAGGCCTTGTCCAGCTTCAGTTGCCATTGACGATATTCCTCGTCCGAGCCCAGCCCGCGGTCGTACTTGCGCAGCATCAGGCCGATATCCTCGCCGGTACGTGGGAAGTCGAGGTTGTCCAGGGTGTCGAAGGAGTACAACAGCTCGTAGTAGCCCTCGCTGAAACTGAAGCTGGGCAGGTCGCGCTCGCCGACGCGTACATCCGCTTCGCCCCAGGCCTGGGCGATACCGAAGCGAATCTCGCCGTTGTTGGCGATCTGTCGACCGAGGTTGAGGCCATAGCCGTAGCGCTCCAGGCGGTATTCGGCGATCGGGTCGTTGTCCAGAATCGCTTCGACGTTCTGCGCCTCGCCGAACAGGTAGGGCGCGACGAAATAACGCGAGCCGGCATCCAGTGGCTGATAGAACTCGCTGTAGAGTTCCTGGCGGTCGCCCAGTTGCAGGCGTGTCAGCCATTCCGCGCCGAGCTCGTTGATGCCGTTGATGCGGTAACTGGCGCCGATGTTGAACGCGCTATCGCCGCGCATGTCATCCGACAGGTTCAGGCCCAGGCGCAGGTAATCGGTGCCGGTACGCTTGCCGCGGGCATCGATCACCAGCGCACTGCCGCGCTCATCCAGAGGCTCTATGCGGTATTGCACGCGCTCGAAGTAATCCAGGCCATACAGCGTGCCCATGTCCTTCTGCAGGCGATCCACGTCCAGCGGTTTGCCGAGCGGTTGGCGAATATGTCGGCGAATCACCGCGTCGCCGACTTTCGAGTCGTTCTCCACATGAATCTCGCGAATCACCGGCGTGCGCTGTTCGCGCGAGCGCGCCATGGCCAGTGCCGGGTTGCCGGCACTGTTGGTACGCAAACGGGCCAGGCGTTCTGCCTGAACCTGCGTGGCGCGGTAGCCGGCGTCCATCATCTGCTCGCCACGGTTGAAATCGGCCACGCCGAATCCGGCCAGAGGCGGCAGGATCAGTACGTCGTCCGCTTCCAGCGTCGCGAGCTGAGCTTCGGAGTTCTTGCGCATCATCAGGTTGATCGACTGGTTCATCACGTCGACCACGGTGAGCAGCTCCTTGGCCGGTTTCAGCGGCATGCCGAGGTCGACGACGATGACATGATCGACCCCCATCTGCCGTGCGACGTCGATTGGCACGTTGTTGACCATGCCGCCGTCGACCAGCAGGCGGCCGTCCACTTCCACCGGGGCAAACACGGCGGGAATCGACATGCTGGCGCGCATCACCTGCGGCAGGTGGCCGCTGCCCATGATCACCTGTTCGCCGGTGACCACGTCGGTGGCCACGGCACGATAGGGGATCGGCAGATGGTCGAAGTCGCGGGTGGCGCTGCGGTGTACCAGCAAGCTTTCCAGCAGCAGCGCGAGATTCTGGCCCTGGATCACGCCCAGCGGCAGGCCCAGGCTGCCGTCGTCACGGAAGCTGAGTTTCTGCTTGATCAGGAAGTCGCGGTCGTCCTGCTTGCGGCGAAAGGGGATGTCCTCGCGTGGCGGTGAGTCGGAGAGTGCCTGTTGCCAGTCCAGCTCCACTGCCAGGCGTTCCAGCTCCGCTACCGAATAGCCTGCTGCGTAGAGCCCGCCGACGATGGCGCCCATGCTGGTGCCAGCGATGGCATCGATGCGAATGCCTTGTTCTTCCAATGCCTTGAGTACGCCAATATGCGCCAGGCCGCGGGCGGCGCCACCGGACAGCACCAAGCCGACACGTTCGGCGGCGATGGCGGGTAGGCTGGACAGGGCGAACAGGCAGATCAGCGAAAAGAACAGGCGGCGCATGGTGGTTTCCGGCAGGAGCAGAGACAAAGGCCGTTATTATAGGCATCAAGCCCCACCGTAGAGCCGTTGCCATGTCCGATCAGAAGCCTGAAATCGTCATCACCTATTGCACCCAGTGCCAGTGGTTGCTGCGCGCCGCCTGGCTGGCCCAGGAACTGCTCAGCACCTTTGCCGATGAACTGGGCCGGGTCAGCCTGGAGCCAGGCACTGGCGGCGTTTTTCGTATCCTCTGCAATGGCCAGCAGATCTGGGAACGCAAGGCCGATGGTGGTTTTCCCGAGGCCAAGGTACTCAAGCAGCGGGTGCGCGACCTGATCGATCCAACCCGCGATCTGGGCCACAACGACCGCTAAAGCCTATTTATGATCTGCTGCGCGTCGGCGTTACTGCGTTAAAAACAAGCTCGGAATGCTCATGTACAAAAGTACACTCCGCTTCCTCGCTTATTTTTGCCTTGTATCGCTCTAGCTCGCGAGATCCTAAACAGGCTTTTGGGCGACGTCCTCGTATCAGCGCGCCATCCGAGCTGATACGAAGATCGCGCTGACGATCAGTATGCCGCCAGCCAGCATGCGCAGCGTCGGTTGCTCGCTGAACAGCCACCAGGCGAACAGAATCCCGTAGACCGGCTCCAGAGCGAATATCACGGCCGTGGTGCGCGCCTTGAGCACGCGCAGGCTGGCGACGAACAGGCTGTGCGCCAGGCCCGTGCAGAAGATGCCGAGCATCGCCAACCACAGCCAGTCCACAGGGCGCACGCTGGGTAGCAGCGGCCAGGCCAGCGGCAGGAAGCAGATCAATACGGCGATGTTCTGGTACAGCGCGGCCTTTACCGGGTCGAGGCCGCGCGTACTGGCGCGGTTGAGCAGCGACAGCAGGGCGAATAGAAAGCCCGACAGCACTGCCCACAGCAGGCCGGTGGTAGCACTGCTATCAAGGCTGAATTCCGGGGTGACCAGGATCAACCCCACGCACACCACGCCGACCATGGCGAACTCGCTGGGGCGGGTGCGCTCGCGAAACAGCAGGCCCTCAAGCAATACCGTAAAGGCTGGAAAACTGGCGAAACCCAGGGTGGCGATGGCGACGCCGGAGGTCTTCACTGCTTCGAAAAAGGTGACCCAGTGCGTGCCCAGCAGCAGGCCGCCGAGTATCAGCAGAACCATCTGCCGCAGGCTCGGACGAACCGCGTTACGGCTGCGCCAGAGCAGCGCAGCCAGGCTCAAGGCGAGTACGGCGAAGAAGGCTCGGCCGCCTGCAATCATGTTCGGTGTGGTCGCCGCGAGTTTGCCGAAGATGCCCGACAGGCCGAACAGCAGGGCACCCAGGTGAATCGCCAGCAGAGCGTTACGCTGCGTCATGCCAGGCGTGCACCGTTGGGCAGCGGCTTGTCGAAGCCGGCCAGGACGACGCGGTTATCGCTGTCGTAGACGCCTGTTACCAGCACCTCCGAGCGCACCCCGGCGATACGCTTGGGGGCGAAGTTGCACACGCACAGCACCTGGCGGCCGATCAGCTCGTCACAGCCGTAGTGCGCGGTAATCTGTGCGCTGGAGGTCTTGATACCCAGTTCGCCGAGATCGACTTCCAGCACGTAGGCCAGCTTTACGGCCTTTTCATTGGGACGGGCGCTGCGGATGGTGCCGACGCGCAGCTCCACTTTCTCGAAATCCTGCCATTCGATGGTTTGCATGGGGTACTCCTTCGATGATGCGGCGCAGTCTAGGCGTCGCAGGCAGCTGCTGTCTGTCGCGCGAGTGAGGCGTTTTATCGCCAGACTCTCGCGTGCGCGCACTGGTACAACCGATAGTTTGGCGGTGCGCACGGCGCACCCTACGATCCAGTGTCCGGAGTGGTTTCAGGTAATGACGCCGATAAGGTCGCTAGCGAGTGCGACGCAGCTGTCTCGGCGTCATACCCAGATGGCGGGAGAGGGCGGCGGTGAAGGCGCTCTGCGAGCTGTAACCGACCCGTGCAGCGATTTCGCCAACCGCCAGGTCGCTGTCGCGCAGCAGCTGTTCAGCCAGTTGCAGGCGCCGTTGGCGGATGTGCTCCATGGGCGTACGGCCGGTTTCAGCGAGAAAACGGGCATGCAGACGCGCCACCGAAAGACCGGCCAGGCGTGCCAGATCTGCCACCTGCAGCGGGTGAGCCGCATGCTGATCGATGTAGTGATCGAGTGCAGCCAGGGGCAAACCCGCTGTTTCACGTTGCGGGCGGCTACAGGCCAGGCTGCCGAGCAGCAAGGCCGCGCCCTGTCCAGCGATGATCGGGTCGTTGATCGGGCTGCTGGCCAGCCAGTTGAGCAATTGGCCCTGGGACGGATCGAGCTGCAGTGCGTTGGGTTTGTCCAGTAGGCGCTGGATGTCGCTCGCGTGATGGCCGAGTTGGCGCTCGAGCCAATCGGTGGTCGGTAGATCCAGCACCAGGCACTGGCTGCCACGTGGGCTGCCGCAGGTATGGCGTGCTTCGGCCGGTACCACCGCCAGATGATGACGCAGTACCCGGCTGCCCTGGCCATCCACTTCGAATTGCAGCTCGCCAGCCAGGCCGAACACCAATTGGGCATGGTCGTGGCTATGGCTGAGCACTTCGTGGCTGTAATGACGCAGGGACAGAATCGGGGGCATGGCAGTTTCCTCGGCAACCGGCGGAGTGTAACGCCTGGGCCGAAGCGATGCTGCGTCATGAAACGGTCTTTTTCCTGTCACAAGCCTTTCACTGCGACGCCTCAAGCTCGACTAAACCCAGCCGGAGGCCGCCCATGACCAGCGCCCAGCTCGCCAAGCCCAGCCGCAAGCAACGTGTCCGCACCCTGTGGATCTCCGATGTGCATTTGGGCACTCGTGATTGCCAGGCCGAGCACCTGGCGGCGTTCCTCAAGCGCTATCACGCCGACCGTATCTACCTAGTAGGCGACATCATCGATGGCTGGAAACTGCGTGGCGGCATCTACTGGCCGCAGGCGCACACCAACGTCATCCGCCGTCTTTTGACCATGAGCAAGCGTGGCACCGAGGTGATCTACGTCACCGGCAACCACGACGAATTCCTGCGCCGCTATTCCAGCCTGCTGCTGGGCAATATCCAGCTGGTGGACGAGGCCGTGCACGTTACCGTCGATGGCCGCCAGTTGCTGGTGATCCACGGCGATCAGTTCGACGTGATCACCCGCTACCACCGCTGGCTGGCCTTTCTCGGCGACTCAGCCTACGAGTTCACCCTGACCCTCAATCGCTGGCTCAATCACTGGCGCAGCCGCTGGGGCTACGGCTACTGGTCGCTGTCGGCCTACCTCAAGCACAAGGTCAAGACGGCAGTGAACTTCATCAGCGACTTCGAGGAGGCCATTGCCCACGAGTGCGTCAAGCGCGGCTTGCAGGGCGTGGTTTGCGGGCATATCCACCATGCCGAGATTCGCCAGGTGGGCGGCGTGGAATACATGAATTGCGGCGACTGGGTGGAGTCCTGCACGGCGTTGATCGAGCATTGGGACGGGCAGATCGAACTCTATCGCCTGGCCGAAGCGCAGGCGCAGCAGGTCAGCGAGGAGCAGGCCGTCGCCCTCGAGAGCGGCGCATGAGGATACTGATCGTCTCCGACGCCTGGGCGCCTCAGGTCAATGGCGTGGTCACCAGCCTGGCGGCTCTGGTCGGCGAACTGCGTGGGCTGGGGCATCAGGTCAAGCTGCTGTCGCCTGCCGATTTTCGCGCCGTGCCTTGTCCGACTTATCCGGAGATACCGTTGGTGTGGAATCTCTGGCGAGTCGGTGCGGCGATTCGCGATTTTCATCCCGACTGCGTCCATCTTGCCACCGAGGGGCCGCTGGGGTGGGCGGCGCGGCGCTGGCTGCTCAAGCGCGGGATGGCATTCTCCACGGCGATCCACACGCGTTTTCCCGAGTACGTCAGCACGCGCTGGCCGTGGATCGCACTGCGCTTCGGTTATGCCTTCCTGCGTGCCTTTCATCGTCCAAGCCAGGCCGTGCTGGTCACCACCGAGCGCCTGCGCGAGGAGTTCGCCTGCTGGGATTTGCAACGACTGCAGCTGTGGCGCAAGGGCGTGGATACCCGCCTGTTTCGACCGGACGAGACGCGCCCTCGGCCTGTGCGTCCGGTGTTTCTTTACGTTGGGCGCATCGCTCCGGAAAAGAATCTGCAGGCCTTTCTCGATCTGAATCTGCCCGGCGAGAAGCGCGTAGTGGGCGACGGCCCGCAGCGCGAAGCGTTGCAGCAGCACTATCCGCTGGTGCGTTTTCTCGGTTATCGCCATGGCCAGGCGCTGGCCGAGGCCTACCAGGATGCCTCGGTACTGGTCTTCCCTTCGCGTACCGATACCTACGGCCTGGTGATGTTGGAAGCGTTGGCCTGCGGTACACCCGTGGCTGCGTTTCCCGTGGCCGGGCCGCTGGATGTGCTGCAGCAGGGGCTCAGTGGCGTGATGGACGAGGATCTGCACGCTGCCTGCCTGGCCGCGTTGGAACTGGATCGTGGGCGTTGCGCCGAGCTGGCGGCGGCGCAGTCCTGGCGTGCTTCGGCGCTGGAGTTTCTGGCGTTGCAGCCACTGATCGATGGCGAGCCGGCGCTGGCTGAGGCGCTGGAGGCGTAGGGCGTACCGGGACGCCGGCCGCTCGGAAGCAGTACGCTGTTGAATTTGTGTCGTGCCATAGAACGGCGGACTGTTCGCTGGCGCTCCTGAGTCCGCCCTACTGGTTGGATCGCGGGCGTTGCGCGGAGCAGGCTGAGGCACTGGAGGCGTAGGACGTATCGCCGGTAGGGCGTACTCGCGAAGCAGTACGCCGTCGTATGTGTGGAGCACCGGAAAACGGCGGACTGTTCGCTTCGCTACGAGCGGCCGGCGTTCCGGTCCGACACCTCGGTGTCCTTACAGAATGACCTTGTCGCGCAGCTTCTCGGCGGCCTGGTTGAGCGCCTGGATCACTCGCTCCTTGTCGAAGTTCTGGATGCCGTTGGTGTCCAGGTACATGGAGAATCCCGGCAGCTCGTGCTCGACGTAGCTGGAGGTGGCGCCCAGGTCGCGGCGGAAGTCCACCACCTGGTAGATCTGCACCGGGCGGGTGAAGCCCTTGACGGTGATCTGGCCTTTGTCGCGGCACATGATCACGTCCTTGATCAGCGAGTAGGTCTCGTGGGAAATCAGGATCTCACCAGACTCGGCGGCGCTCTCCAGGCGGCTGGCGAGGTTCACGTCGCGGCCGATGATGGTGTAGTCCATGCGCGTGTCGGCGCCGAAGTTGCCCACTGTGCAGTAGCCGGTATTCAGGCCCATGCGGATTTCCAGTGGCTTGGTGATGCCCTGGGCGCGCCATTGCTGGCGCAGCACCTTCATGTGCTTGCGCATGGCGATGGCCATGGAAACCGCCGCCACGGCGTCTTTCTTGGCGCCGTTGCTGCTGGGGTCGCCGAAGAACACCATCACGCAGTCACCGATGAACTTGTCGATGGTGCCGCCATATTTCAGGCTGATCTTCGACATCTCGTTGAGGTAGGTGTTGAGCAGGTCAGTCAGTGCTTCGGCTTCCAACTCTTCCGACAGCTCGGTGAAACCCTTGATGTCGGAGAAGAACACCGTGAGCTTCTTGCGCTGGGTTTCCAGGCGCACGCTCTTCTTGCCGGTAAAGATCGATTCCCATACCTGTGGTGACAGGTATTTCGCCAGGTTGCGTGCCAGGCGTGCGGCCTTTTCCTGCTCGCGTTTGATCTCGCTGCGCACCTGGGCCAGGCGCAGACCCTGCTGGTTGACGAAATAGGCGGTGATGCAGATGTACAGGGTGGCGAAGAGAATGCTGACCAGTGCCACCAGGGTGGGCGTGTCGGTATTGGGATGAACCTCTATCAGCGCGGCGCACAGCGCCATACCGCTGGCGGCCACCAGCAGCCCCAGGCCCAGGTAGCGCAGGCCGCCGATGACCAGGGCGCTGAAACACAGGATCAACAGGAACATCAGGCTGGGCACGACGGAGAAACCGAGCAGCACGCAGGCAGCGCCGGCATGCAAGGCATCGAAGAACAGCAGGGCGAGGTCGGTCTGCGCGGGGTGGTCGCGTTTGAAGCGGCGACTGAGATTGTGCGCCAGATGCGGGTAGAGCAGGGCGTAGGGCACCATCCAGAGGATGTCGTAGGTGAAGTGCCCCACATAGGTGCCGGCGGCAATGCTGGCGGCCGTGGCGATATAGGCCAGCACGCGCGAATAGTATTCGCGCAACGGCGGCGTCGGCAGCCCGTTGGCACGGCTGGTGGTGGCTGGCTTCATCTGCTGGAACTGTCCCTGCTGGATTTCTGGCGTCTCTGCTGGACGCCTGGCTGGTCTGCAAGACCTGAGCCAGAGGCTCGTTGGGCGGGGATCATAACCAAGGGGGCGGCGGCCAGCCAAGCACGGCCGCCGAACGGTGGCGCAACAGTGGCCAGTGGTCAGGCGTTGGCACTGTCCATGGCGGCCAGGTAGATGGAGTTCTTCGGCCGGGCGAAAACCCGCTGCAACATGGGTTCGAAGAAGCTCAGCGGCAGGCTTTCGTAGTCCGGGTCGAAGGCGGCAGCATCGTACTTGGCGCAAAACTCGATGGTCGCCTGGTACTGCGGGTGCGCCTTGAACTGCTCGCGCAGGTGGCGATCCATGCCCAGGTGATGGAAGAAGTAATAGCCCTGGAAGATGCCGTGTTTCTCCATCATCCAGTGGTTCTCGGCGCTGACGAAAGGCTTGAGGATGGCCGCGGCGATGTCCGGGTGGTTGTAGCTGCCGAGGGTATCGCCGATGTCGTGCAGCAGCGCGCAGATCACGTACTCCTCGTCACGGCCGTCGTGGTAGGCGCGGGTGGCGGTTTGCAGCGAGTGGGTCAGGCGATCGACCGGAAAGCCGCCGAAGTCGCCATCGAGCAGGCGCAGGTGAGCGAGGATGCGGGCGGGTAGTTGGGCGGCGTAGGCGGCGAAATCCTGGGCGATGATGGCCCAGTCTTCGGCCTGGCCGTCTTGCATATGGGTAAAGCGGGCTCGGCTATTCATGGTTTTTCTCGTTCTTGTTGTTCTTGGGGCGACATGTAAAACGGTCTGCGACACGTTGGCCAACCGGTTAGACAGTCGTCATGCAGCAGGCGATTAGAAACGGATACGGCCGGTAAAGGCGTCCTTGAGCATCACCCAGTCGCCCATCAGGCTGTAGAGCGGGTAATCGAAGGTGGCCGGTCGATTCTTCTCGAAGACGAAGTGGCCGACCCAGGCGAAGCCATAACCGGCCAGCGGCATGGCCAGCAGCCACAGCCATTGTTGGGTGAGCAGGGCATAGGCGAGTATCGCCAGCACCAGCAGGCTGCCAACGTAGTGCAGGCGGCGGCACACGGGGTTGCTGTGCTCCTGCAGGTAGTAAGGGTAGAACTCGGCGAAGCTCTGGTAGCGTTCGGTGGTCTGGGCGGTCATGGCGCACCTCCTGTTATTGTCACTGTCGAGTGTAGGGTGGCTGTCTCCATAGGCCACTGACTTAAGGTGCCAGTCTAGTATCCTTGCGCCGCCAACCCTGACCTTGCTGGCTGATTGATCATAAGAACAAGACGATGAGCGAAAGAACCACATCTTCCAACTGGGCCTTGGCCATCGTGCAGGCGCTGGAACTGGGCGGCGTCGACTGCGCCAGCCTGTTCGCCGAGCTGGGCATGGATTACGCCGCGTTGAGCGATCCCGATGCGCGCTTCCCGCAGGACGCCATGACTCGCCTGTGGCAGCGCGCGGTGGCGCTGTCGGGCAACCCGGCAATCGGTCTGAACATGGCGCAGGTGGTGCGCCCGGCGTCCTTCCACGTGGTGGGGTATGCGTTGATGTCCAGCCGCAACCTGCGCGATGGTTTCACCCGTCTGGTGCGTTATCAGCGCATCATCGGCGAGGGCGCGGATCTGAATTTCCTGCCGCAGCCCGACGGCTATGCGCTGACCCTGGCGATCCATGGCGACCGCCTGCCGCCAGCCCGACAAAGCGCCGAGGCCTCGCTGGCCTACTGCCTGGCATTCTGTCGCTGGATGACCAGCAAACCCATGCGCCCACGCGAGATTCGCTTCCAGGGGCTGCCTCCCGAGGATCTTGCGCCCTACCAGCAGGTGTTCCAGGCACCGCTCAAGTTCAATGCCGAGCACTATGGGCTGATTTTCGACCGCGCGGATCTGGATGCACCGCTACCCAGCGCCAACGAGGCGCTGGCGCAACTGCATGATCGTTTCGCGGGCGAGTACCTGGCGCGTTTTTCCGGAACGCGGGTTACGCATCAGGCGCGCCAGGTGCTGTGTCGCCTGTTGCCGCAGGGGGAGCCACGGCGCGAGGTGGTCGCACAAGCCTTGCACCTGTCGCAGCGCACACTGCAGCGACGCTTGCAGGAGGAGGGCACCAGCTATCAGCAACTGCTCGACGATACGCGACGGGAATTGGCTGAGCAGTACCTCGGCCAAGTCAGCCTGACGCTGCTGGAAATCGCCTATCTGCTGGGGTTCGCTGACCCGAGCAACTTCTTCCGCGCCTTTCGCCGCTGGTTCGGTGAAACGCCCGGCGAATACCGGGCGCGTCTGGGCATCGCCTCCTGACGCCTCAGTGCCGCCAGAAGGCCGGGAACAGCAACACCAGCACGGTGAGAATCTCCAGGCGGCCCAGCAACATGCCCAGGGTCAGCAGCCACTTGGCCAGATCCGGGATGCCGGCGTAGTTGCCGGCCGGGCCGACCATCTCGCCCATTCCCGGGCCGACGCCGGAGACCATGGCGGCGGCGCCGGTCATGGCGGTGATCCAGTCCACTCCGCACATGGCCACCGCCAGCGCCAGGGTGGCGATGGTGATGGTGTAGAAGAAGGCGAAGGCCAGAATCGAGCGGACGATATCCTCGTCCAGGCGATGGCGGTTGTACTGCTGCTTGATCACTGCACGCGGATGGATGAGCTGCTTGAGGTTGGCCTTGAGCAGGATATAGGCGACCTGGAAACGGAAGATCTTCAGACCGCCGGCGGTGGAGCCGGAACAACCCCCGACGAAGCCCAGGTAGAAGAACATCATGCTGGCGAACGGGCCCCACAGGTGATAGTCGCCCAGGGCGAAACCGGTGGTGGTCATGATCGAGGTGATGTTCACCGCCACCAGGCGCAATGCATCGAGCCAATGCAGGTCGGACGTGCTCCATTTCCACAGCGTGAGCATCAGCCAGCAACTCAGCAACAGCACGAAGAACCCACGCACCTGTTCGTCACGCAGCAGCGCGCGGTAGTTGCCCCGCAGCGCCGAAACATACAGCACGAAGGGCAGGCTGCCGCAGATCATCACCAGTACGGCGACCCAGTGCACGGCAGGTTGCTGCCAGTGGCCCAGTGAGGCGTCCGAGGTGGAGAAGCCGCCGGTGGCGATGGACGACATGGCATGGTTGATCGCATCGAACAGACTCATGCCCGCCAGCCAGAACGCCAGCACGGCTAGGCTGCTGAGGCCGACATAGGCCAGCACCATGTACTTGGCGACCATGTGCGAGCGCGGCATGACCTTGTCCGAGCGATCCGACGACTCGGTCTGGAACAGGCGCATGCCACCGATGCGCAGCATCGGCAGGATCGCCACGGCCATGGCGATGAAGCCGATACCGCCGAGCCAGTGCAGCAGCGAGCGCCAGATCAGCGTGCCGGGCGACATGTCGTCGAGGCCGCTGAAGACCGTGGCGCCAGTGGCGGTAATGCCGGACATGCTCTCGAAGTAGGCGTCGGTGATGCTGGCGCGCTCGGCGAAGAGAAACGGCAGGGCTGCGAAGATCGACACCATCACCCAGCTCGAGACCGTCAACATGTACATGTCGCGCGGGCGTAGGTGGGTTTGCTGTGGGCGCCCCTGCGCGATCATGGCGATGCCGGTCAGGGCGGTGATCAGGCTGGACCAGAGAAACGCGTTGATGCCCTGCGGCTGCTCGAAGATCAGCAGGGTGATCACCGGCACCAGCATGCTCAGCGCTAGGGTAATCAGGAAGATGCCGTTGATGAAGGCAAGAATGCGCAAGCTCGACAGGGGCATCGGTTAGTGCTTCCAGAAGCTGCGGGTGACCAGCACCAGCAAGGTGAGAATTTCCAGGCGTCCGAGCAGCATGCCGACGGTCAGCAGCCATTTTGCCGAGTCCGGTAGGCTGGCGAAGTTGCCGGCCGGGCCGATGATCGGGCCGAGGCCAGGGCCGACGTTGCACACCGCTGTGGCGGCGCCGGTCAGTGCAGTGACCCAATCCAGCCCGACCAGGGTCAGTGCCAGGGCCAGCACGCCGATGGTGATGGTGAAGAAGAACGAGAAGGTGATCAGCGAGCGGACGATTTCCTCGTCCAGGTTGTGGTTGTTGTACTGCTGCTTGATCACCGCGCGCGGGTGCACCAGCTGCATCAGGTTGGCCTTGAGCAGCACGTAGGCGACCTGGAAACGGAAGATCTTCAGGCCGCCGGCGGTGGAGCCGGAGCAGCCGCCGACGAAGGTCAGGTAGAAGAACAGCAGCAGGGCGAAGTTGCCCCAGGTGGTGTAGTCGCCGAGGGCGAAACCGGTGGTGGTGACGATGGAGGTGACATTGACGGCGACGACGCGAAAGGCCGTCAGCCAGTCATACTCCGAGTTGAGCCACAGCCAGGTGCTGAACACCAGCCAGGTCAGCAGCAGGAAACCGAGGAAGCCGCGCACCTGGTGGTCGCGCAGCAGCGCTCTGCGATTGCCGCGCAGGGTCGCGACGAAGAGCATGAAGGGCAGGCTGCCGAGAATCATGAACACCACGGCTGTCCAATGCACCGCCGGTTGTGGCCAGTGCGCCAGTGACAGATCGGAGGTGGAGAAACCGCCCGTGGAGATCGACGCCATCGAGTGGTTGATGGCGTCGAAAGGCGACATGCCCGAAACCCAGAAGGCCAGGAAGCCCAGGCCGGTGAGTCCCAGATAGATCAGCAGGATGTATTTGGCCGCCATGTGCGAGCGCGGCATCACCTTCTCGCCCCAGTCCGACGACTCGGTCTGGAACAGGCGCATGCCACCGACGCGCAGCAGCGGCAGAATTGCCACGGCCATGCCGATGAAGCCGATACCGCCGAGCCAGTGCAGCATCGAGCGCCAGATGAGAATGCCCGGCGACATGTCGTCCAGGCCGACCAGCACGGTCGAGCCGGTGGTGGTGATGCCGGACATGGTTTCGAAGAAGGCGTCGGTGTAGCTGATGTGAGCGATGAACACCATCGGCAGAGCGGCGAAGCAACACACCACGACCCAACTGGCGGTAGTCAGCAGGTACATGTCGCGTGGGCGGAACTGTAGATGCTGCGGGCGGCCGGGAATCACCAGAGCCAGGCCGGTGATCAAGGTGATCAGGCTCGACCAGAGGAATGCCGAGAGATCTTCCGGGTGTTCGAAGATCAGCAGCGTGAGCATGGGAATGGCCATGCTCACCGCCAGGGTAATCAGGAATATGCCGATGATGAAACCGATGATGCGCAGCGTCGGCAAGGCCATGTGAAGGAGACTCTGGCGAGTTACGGAAAAGGCGCCATTCTACCTGCGGGCCTGAGCGTGTAAACCGCCAACGATGGGGGCTTTACAAGGCCATGGCCAAGCATAGAATAGCCGCTAGTTGCCGGCGTCCGTCGGTTTCCGAGCCCCCCTATCATGTCCGAAGCTAATCCCTGCCTCACGTGCGGCGCCTGCTGCGCGTTTTTTCGTGTGTCCTTCTTCTGGGGCGAGTGCCAATCTGCCGGTGGCAGCGTTCCGGATGAAAAGGTCATCCAGGTCAGCCCTCACTACGTGGCCATGCGTGGCACCGAGAGCAAGCCGGCGCGCTGCACCCAGCTACTGGGTGATGTCGGCTGCGGCGTGCGCTGCACCATGTATGAACAGCGTTCGAGCAGTTGTCGTGAGTTCGAGGCGTCCTGGGAGAATGGTGTGCACAACCCGCGGTGCGACGATGCGCGCAAGGCCCATGGCTTGCCGCCACTGACGCCGCCCGTGCAGCCAGTCATATCGCCGGATCGCGTCGCCTGATACGGCTGTTTGCCTGAGCCTTGGCGGGTTTGCCCTTGCAGCCTGACAGCGGGCGCTTGAGAATGCGGCCTCTTTGTTTTTGGAGGTGGCCGATGGACGCTCTCGACGCTCTGCTCAACCGTGTTTCCGTTCCCCGTCTGGTCGATCCGGCCCCGGATGCGGCGCAGCGCGAACTGCTGTTTCGCGCCGCCTTGCGCGCTCCGGATCACGGGCAGCTGCGACCCTGGCGCTTTCTGACGGTAGAGGGCGATGCGCGTACGCGCATGGGTGAGCTGTTCGCCGAGGCGCTGCGTGTCGCCGATGCAGAGGTAGCCGACGAGGCGCTGACCAAGGCGCGTGGCATGCCGTTGCGTGCGCCATTGCTAGTGGTGGTGATAGCGCGTACCCAGGTGCATCCCAAAGTGCCTGAGTCGGAGCAGGTGATCGCTGCTGGCTGCGCTGCTCACGGCATATTGCTCGCAGCCCATGCACAAGGGATCGGCGCTGTCTGGCGTACCGGCGACATGGCCTACAACGCCCATGTCGCCAGGGGGCTGGGATTGGCGGCAGGTGAACAGATCATCGCCTACCTCTATCTCGGCACGCCCGAGCGCGAACTGCGCCGGGCACCGGAATTGGCGGTCGATGATTTCGTCAGCGCCTGGAATGGCTGATCGATTAGCGGCGTAGTCGTAGCCCGGATGCAATCTGGGGTGCCCGTACTTACTCTCCCGGATTGCCTTCGGCCAGGTTCGCTCAGCTCGCCTGTTGTCTGAGCGGCAGGCTCAGCGTGGCGATGAATCCACCGTCCGGGTGATTGGCCAGCAGCAGCTCGCCGCCATGACGCTGCGCCGCCCGGCGTGCGATGGCCAACCCGAGGCCATGACCCGAGCCGCCTTGCCCGGGAGCACGAAAGAAGGGTTTACCCAACTGCTGCTGGTATTCGGCTGCGACCCCGGGGCCGTGGTCGCGCACGCTCAACTCCACCCGCTGACCCTGATTGCGCACGGCAATGGTGATGGGCTGGCTGCCTGGGTTGAAGCGCAATGCGTTGCGCAGCAGGTTGTCCATGGCCCTTTCAAGCATGTCAGGCCAGCCTTGCAGGTGCACGTTCTGGTCGAGCTGGATCTGCAGCTGTTGCTCTGGAGTGGTCAGCCGCGCATCGTCCTGCAGTTTGCTCAGTATGGCGGGGAGGTCGACTGGTTGCGCGGCGCCGGGGTCGGCATCGAGGCGAGCGAGGGTGAGGATTTCGCTGATCAGCGCTTCCAGTCGATCACATTCCTGACGCAGACGCGGCCAGAGTTTCTCCCGTTCGGCTGCCTCGGCACGTTCAGCGAGAGCCAAGGCAATGCGCAGGCGTGCCAGCGGCGAGCGCAGTTCGTGGGAGACATCGCGCAGCAACTGGCGCTGGCTGCCGATCAGCCCTTGCAGGCGCTCGCCCATGCGGTTGAAATCCTTGGCCAGCAGTCCCAGCTCGTCACGCCGGGTTGCCAGGCGAGCCAGGCTGTTCTGCTGATAAGCCGTTTGACCAAGGTCGTGTACGGCGCCGCGCAGGCGATCCAGCGGGCGGGTGATCGACAGTGTCAGGAACAGGCTGAACAAGGTCAGTACCACCAGTGCGATGGCCAGGGCGCTGAGCGGCCAGAACAGGCTGCCGCGGTGCCAGGCGGCCAGTTCTGGGTGCGGAATGCGGTAGATGAACAGGTAGCTCTCGCCGCTCGTTGGGCTGGTGTACTCGGCTGTCAGGCGGCGCCAGGGCAGGCGACGATCATCGCCATGGCGAGCCTCGAACGCAGCCGCGCGCGAGGGGAAGGTGCCCTTGACCACCTGCTGACCGCTCTCGCCGAGCACCTGCACGTCGATGCGGTACTCGCGCTTACGCTCTTCGAGTAGGCGCTGAGCGGCACGCTCGCCTTGTTGTTCGTAGAGCTCGGTCCATTGTCGGTCGAGCTCGTCGAGCCCCGGGTGCTGGTTGAGAATCCAGGCGTCCTGGTTCAGGGCGCGGCCGAGCAGCATGGAAAGCCCCGCCACCAGGGCGATGGCCAACCAGAAGGTGGCAAGAATGCGCCAGAACAATGACCGCACGGTGTCTCCTCATGAAAAAACCGCCGGGCCAAAGGCGCGGCGGTCGGGGAATGGGCTCGAGGCTCAGTTGGCCTTGGCTTCCTTCTCGGCTTTCCAGGCCTTGAACTCGGCCATTTCGGCGCGGCGAGCTTCCATTTTCTTCTGGTGTTCGTCGAAGGCCTTCTGTTGCTCCGGGTTGAGCAGGTCACGCAGGGCCTTGTGTTGTGCGGCGCGGGCGGTTTCCAGCTCTTTCTTCATGGCCTGCTTTTCGGCTTCCGGCAGCTTGTCCAGATAGCGCTTGGTGATTTCACGATGGGACTTCATCTGCTCGCCCATCAGTTTGCGAAACTCCTGGCGCTGCTCCTTGCTCAGGTTCAGTTCCTTGAACATGCCTGGGCCACGGTCGTGATGACGCGGGCCACCTTCGTCCATCGGCATGGCGATAGCCAGGGTCGGCAGGGCAGCGGCGAACAGCAGGGCGGTGAGGGTCTTACGCATGGTGTTTCTCCTTGTCTCGAAACCGGTAACGACCGGATGGGCTCAGTATGCGGCGGTCAAGGTCAAGGGCAGTCAGGCGTGGGTAAAGCTTCGGTAAAGGCGATGTTTCGAGGCATTTACGCAAGCAACCGTCATGGCGCGTAGTAATAGCCGCGGCTGCGTAGGGCGAGGATGCGTGGACGGCCATCCGGGTGAGGGCCGAGCTTCTTGCGCAGGTTGCTGACGTGCATGTCCAGGCTGCGGTCATACAGTGTCAGCTTGCGGCCCAGGGCCAGTTGCGCCAGTTCCTGCTTGTCCAGTGGTTCGCCGGGCTGGCGTAGCAGGGCTTCGAGCAGACGGCTCTCGGAAACGGTCAGCGGCATGTCATGTTCGCCAATGCTGACCACGCCGCGGTTGGGGCTGAAGCTCAGGTCCCCCAGTTCCAGTTGGCTGCTGATCGGTGCCGGCGCCGTGCGGCGTAGTACGGCGCGCAGGCGTGCGGTCAGTTCGCGCGGATCACAGGGCTTGGCCAGGTAGTCGTCGGCGCCGAGTTCCAGGCCGAGAATGCGATCCAGCGGTTCGCCACGCGCCGACAGCATCAGCACTGGAAGCTCCGGATGTTCGTTGCGCAGTTGCTTGAGCAGTTCCAGGCCGCTGCCGTCGGGCAGCATCACGTCCAGTACCACGGCGTCCGGTGCCTGTGTGGCGAGGGTCTGACGGGCGCTGCCGGCTTCATGACAAGCCGTGACCTGAAAGCCTTCCTGGGTCAGCCAACTGGCCAGCAGCTCGCACAGTTCCTGGTCGTCATCGATCAGTAATAAACGGCTCATGGGCTCAGTTGATCCACTCGCGACGGGTTTTGCGCCGGCCACGCAATACCGCGCCAACCACTGCGGAAATCACACTGAGGCCGGCGCCGAGGGCGAACCAGGTCTGTTCCTCGCTGAGCAGTTTCGGCTGAGTCTGGGCCTGGCTTTCCTTGAGTTGCAGGCGCAGGCGCTGGTTTTCCTGACGCAGGCGCTGCAGTTGCACGGCGTTATTGGCTTCCTGCTCGCTGCGCAATTGCTCGCTTTGCTCCAGGCGCTGTTGCAGCGCTTCGCTCTGCGCCGTTGTCGCGGCATCCGTGGCCGCAGGGGGCGTGGCATCTTCCTCGGCCTGCGCAAGCGCACAGGTCAACAACAGGGTGACCAGCAGGGGCAGCGGGATCGGGCGCATCGCGATTCCTTGTATGCGAAAGCAGCTAGGGCTGGGATCAGGGGAAGACTTTCTTGAAGGGTTTGACGATGACACTGGCGTATACGCCAGCCGCGCGATAAGGATCGGCATCGGCCCAGGCTTGCGCAGCTTCCAGCGAGTCGAACTCGGCGACGATCAGGCTGCCGCTGAAACCTGCTGGGCCCGGGTCATTGCTGTCGATTGCCGGATGTGGGCCAGCCACTACCACGCGGCCTTCCTGCTTGAGCTGCTCAAGACGCGCGAGGTGAGCCGGGCGCGCGGCCAGACGGTTTTCCAGGGAGTTTTCGACGTCGGTGGCGATGATGGCGTAGAGCATCTCAGTCCTTATTTGGATCGACCTAGGGAGGGAAGGGCAAGCATTTATGCCAGACAACGGCAGCTAGAAGACGGATGTGGGGCATAATAACAAACATCAATCTCAACGAAAGCGCCGCCATGATTGTCGATCTGCACTGCCACAGCACCGCCTCCGATGGCGCCCTGGCCCCCTCCGTACTGGTGGCTCGGGCGCATGCGCGTGGCGTGCGCTTGCTGGCGTTGACCGATCACGACACCCTCGAAGGTCTCGAGGAGGCACGTAGCGCAGCGGCAGCGTTGGACATGCAATTGGTCAATGGCATCGAGCTGTCATGCACCTGGGGCGGGGCGACCATTCACGTGCTGGGCTACGCCTTTGAACGTGAGGCGCCGGCGTTACGCCAGGCCATCGAGGCCTTGCATCATGGTCGCTGGCAGCGCGCCGAGGAAATCGACCGGCGTCTGGCCGCCAAGGGTATGCCGGGCGCGTTGGATGGCGCCCGCGCGATCCAGCGAGAACTGGGCGATAGCGGCAACGCGCCGGCACGACCGCATTTTGCCGAATTCATGGTGCGTGCAGGGTTCGTGCGCGACCGTGCCGAAGCCTTCCGCAAGTGGCTGGGTTCGGGCAAGTTGGGCGATGTCAAACAGCACTGGCCTGTTCTCGAGGAGACCGTCGACACCTTGCGGGCCGCTAACGCCTGGATCAGCCTGGCGCATCCGTGGCAGTACGACTTTACTCGCAGTAAGCGTCGGCGTTTGGTGGCCGATTTTGCGGCGGCTGGTGGGCATGCCCTGGAAGTGGTCAACGGCATGCAACCGGCCGAGCAGGTCGGCGGTCTGGCGATTCTGGCGCGTGAATTCGGCTTGATGGCCAGTGTCGGCAGCGATTTTCATGCGCCGGGTGACTGGTCCGAACTGGGCATGTATCGCCCGCTACCCGATGACCTGACGGCGCTCTGGGAGCGCTTCGACCATGTACAGTCATCCGCTGTCACCCCATGAGCAGGGAGCAAGTGTGAGTCAATTCTTCCAGGTTCACCCGGAGAACCCCCAAGCTCGCCTGATAAAACAGGCGGTAGAGATCATTCGTAGTGGTGGCGTGGTGGTCTATCCCACCGATTCGTCCTACGCGCTGGGCTGCATGATCGGCGACAAGAATGCGGTGGAACGCATTCGGCGCCTGCGTCAGCTCGACGATAAGCACAACTTCACCCTGGTCTGCCGTGATCTGTCGCAGATCGGTCTGTTCGCCAAGGTCGATACCGCGGCCTTCCGTTTGCTGAAGAACCATACGCCAGGCCCCTACACCTTCATTCTCAATGCCACGCGCGAAGTGCCGCGCATGCTCTTGCATCCCAAGCGCCGCACCATTGGCATTCGTGTGCCGAGCCATCCCATCGCTTTGGCGCTGCTGGAGCAATTGGGCGAGCCGCTGATGAGCGTCAGCCTGATTTTGCCGGGTGACGATCTGCCGCTTTCCGATCCCTACGAGATGCGTCAGATGCTCGAGCACCAGGTCGATCTGATCATCGACGGCGGCTTTGGCGGGTTGGAGGCTTCCACCGTGGTCAATCTGGCAGACGACTCACCGGAGATCATCCGGGTCGGTTGTGGCGACCCGTCGCCATTCGAAGGTGACGAGTGATGGTTCGCCTCTCTGTTCGAGGCCGTAGGCAATGAGCGAGAACCTTGTGCCGGCCGTAGACAGTCAGGCCGGCGCGCAGCAGGAGCTGCCGTTCGCTCTGGTCTATGGTGAGGCCGTTACCGAGCTGCCACTGGATCTGTACATCCCGCCGGATGCGCTGGAGGTGTTTCTCGAAGCCTTCGAAGGGCCGCTCGACCTGCTGCTGTACCTGATTCGCAAGCAGAACATCGACATTCTCGACATCCCTGTGGCGGAAATCACCCGTCAGTACATGGGCTACGTCGAACTGATGCATACGGTGCGCCTGGAGCTGGCTGCCGAGTACCTGGTGATGGCGGCCATGCTCGCCGAGATCAAGTCGCGCATGCTGCTGCCGCGTTCGAGCGAGGCGGAAGAGGAAGAGGACGACCCGCGCGCCGAACTGATTCGCCGCCTGCAGGAGTACGAGCGTTTCAAGGCTGCTGCCGAGGGCCTGGACGAGTTGCCGCGGGTGGGCCGCGATGTCACGGTGCCGCGCCTGGACGCGCCGGAGGCACGTGCGCGCAAGCTGCTGCCGGATGTCAGTCTGGAAGAGGTGCTGCTGTCGATGGCCGAGGTGCTGCGCCGCGCCGACATGTTCGAGAGTCACCAGGTCACCCGCGAAGCACTGTCGACCCGCGAACGCATGAGCGAAGTGCTCGAGCGTCTCAAGGGCGGTGCTTTCGTGCCTTTCATCGAGCTGTTCGGTGCCGATGAAGGGCGTCTGGGTGTGGTGGTGACCTTCATGGCCGTGCTCGAATTGATCAAGGAATCTCTGGTCGAGCTGGTGCAAAATGAGCCTTTCGCCGCCATCCACGTCCGAGCCCGTGCTGAATGAACCTGACTGATCCCCGCGAGCTGGCCCAACTGCTCGAAGCCTTTCTTCTGGCGTCCGGCAAGGCGCAGTCCCTGGAGCGTCTCTTCGAGTTGTTCGAGGAAGCTGAGCGGCCGGAACCCGAGCAGTTCAAAGAGGCGTTGGACGTGCTGCGGCAGTCCTGCGAGGGTCGCGCTTTTGAGTTGAAGGAAGTCGCCTCCGGCTATCGTCTGCAGGTGCGCGAGCGTTTCGCACCCTGGGTCGGTCGGCTGTGGGAGGAGCGCCCGCAACGCTACTCGCGTGCGTTGCTGGAGACGCTGGCGCTGATCGCCTATCGCCAGCCCATCACCCGCGGTGAAATCGAAGATGTGCGCGGTGTGGCGGTCAACAGCAACATCACCAAGACCCTGCTCGAGCGCGAGTGGATTCGGGTAGTGGGTTATCGCGATGTGCCCGGCCGTCCTGCGATGTTTGCCACCACCAAGGGCTTTCTCGACCATTTCAATCTCAAGAGCCTCGACGAATTACCGCCATTGGCTGCTCTGCGGGAGCTGGAGCCGGAACCCGAGCTGGCGCTGGACGACGATGCCGAGGTGCCGGCGGGATTGCAGGCGAGGGCCGATCTGGTTCTGCAGGAAGATGGCGAGCCGGCCGAGCCTCGCGAAGAAACCAGCTTCCGCAGCCTGCTGGCCGAGCTGGACACCATGGAGCAGGGGCTCAAGACCGACTTCGACGATCTGCGCCTGGCGGACGATGAAGACAAGGCCGTGGCCAACACGGCCGATCTGGATGACGACGACACGTTGCATTGAGATCGTTTAAGCCGTTCATCGAATACTTCAATCTCGCTCTCGGCCGCCAGGCCTCTATTCTTGCGCCCATCCGATACTTCCCGTCGAGGCGGTTCAATGAGCAAGAATCCCTGCATCAAGGTCTGCGAGTTCGAGCGCGACATCTGCCTGGGCTGTGGTCGCAGTCGTCAGGAAATCAAAGGTTGGAAGCGCCTGGACAAGAGTGAGCGCCGGGTGTTGCTGGCCGAGGCCGATATGCGCCTGCTGGCGCTGGAGGCGACTGGCCGCCGCAAGCGCTAGGCGTATGCCCGCACTGTTTGCAAGCGTCGTGCTCTGCGGTGAATGTCAGCGATTGCCCAATACCAAGCACTGCTACAGAGCTCCTCCTGTGAACTGCGGTTCAACGGGATACTCGACTGTGCGTGCGCAAACGTCAGTATCGTCTACCCTAAGGGCTTTGCAGCGCGTATGATGCGCGCCCTTCGATCATCCACTACTACACCGGGAGGTGCCTTTGATGACTGAGCACGAACAACCACGCCCTGCAGGCGAGAAACTGCAGAAAGTCCTGGCCCGCATGGGCCTTGCCTCGCGTCGCGAGATCGAGACCTGGATCGGCGAAGGCCGCGTCAAGGTCAATGGCGTAGCCGCCACGCTCGGCCAGCGCGTCGATAGCCATGACGCCATTGTCCTCGATGGCCGTCTGCTCAAGCGCGAAGAGATCGCTGGCTCGGTACGCCGTGTGCTGATCTACAACAAGCCGGATGGTGAGATCTGCACCCGTGACGATCCGGAAGGCCGTCCTACCGTATTCGACCGTTTGCCGCGCCCGAAAGAAGGTCGCTGGATCAATATCGGCCGCCTCGACATCAACACCACCGGTTTGCTGCTGTTCACTACCGATGGTGAGTTGGCCAACCGCCTGATGCACCCGTCCTACCAGATGGATCGTGAGTACGCGGTGCGTGTGCGCGGTGAAGTCACCGAAGAAATGCTGGAGAACCTCAAGACCGGGGTCATGCTCGAAGACGGCCCGGCCAAGTTCACCGACATCAAGGAAGCACCAGGCGGTGAAGGCTTCAACCATTGGTACCACTGCGTGGTGATGGAAGGGCGTAACCGCGAAGTTCGTCGTCTGTGGGAGTCTCAGGGGCTGGTTGTAAGCCGCCTGAAGCGCGTGCGCTTCGGTCCGGTATTCCTGACCTCCGATCTGACCATGGGCCGCTGGCGAGAGATGGATCAGCGCGAAGTGGACATTCTCAGTGCTGAAGTCGGCCTGACGCCGCAGGCACTGCCAGCGATGAAGGAAAAGACCCGCGAGAAGCTCGACCGCCTGCAGCGCAAGTCGGCCAAGCCAGTGGAAGTGCGTGGCAAGCGCGTACTGCGTCCGGCAAAGGATGAGGCAACTGCAGAGGGCTCCCGTCCGAGCCGTGCGCCACGTCGTGACGAGGGTGAGCAGCGCACGCCGCGTGCACCGCGCAAAGAGGGTGGTGAGCGTCGGGAAAATGGCCGGGGCACGCCGGTCGCCGAGCGTCCGAATGATGTGAAGAAGCGTCAGCCACGCCCGGCGGTCGAGCTGGCTGACCGTCCGGCCCGCAAACCGCGTCCGGCTTCGCCGAGCAAGCGTCCGCCTGCCGGTGACGGCCAGCGTCCGGGCTTCGGACGTAAACGCTGATCGACGAAAAAAGGGACTCTGCGGAGTCCCTTTTTCATTCTGGCCCGGATTTCATTCGGCAGACGAAAAACCGTCTCTCAGCCCGCCATGGACAGACGGTTGCGGCCCTCGCGCTTGGCGACATACAAGGCGTTGTCGGCGCGGCGTAGCAGGCTTTCGGCGGACTCACCCGGCAGCAGGCTGGAGCAGCCGAGGCTGATCGAAACATCGATCGGTCGGCCGGCATCCAGGCATTGCAGCTCCATCACGGCAAAACGCAGGCGTTCGCCTACCAGAGCGGCGCCTTCGCGGTTGGTGCCGGAGAGGATCACCAGAAACTCCTCACCGCCATAGCGGAACACCATGTCGATGTTGCGCAGTTGGCTCTTGAGGGTCTGAGCGACGGCTTTCAGCACTTCATCGCCCAGTGCATGGCCGTGGTTGTCATTGATCGTCTTGAAGTGATCGATGTCCAGCATCAGCATGGACAGCGGTTGCAAGTTGCGGCGGGCCAGATCCACCTCGCGTTGCAATACCTGATCCATGGCGATGCGGTTGCCGGTGTCGGTCAGTGGGTCGCGTAGGGCGCTTTGCAGGGCGGTGCGGTAGAGCAGGGCGTTGCGCAGTGGAAACAGCAGGCTGGCCAGCAGCGACTCCAACTGCATCAGTTCTTCTTCGGCGAAGCGCTGCTTGCGACGGAAGATCAGTTCGCCCAGGTATTCCCCTTCGTGGCTCAGACGATAGCCAGCCGAGTGCGGTGCTCGATCGCCCAGCTCCAGACGCAGATCGTGCGAGGGATGCTGGAACGCCAGGGTATCGAGCGGTACCAGGCGCTGCACCTCGCGGAAGAACAGACCGACAATGCGTTCGACATCCAGGCTGGTTTGCAATTGCAGGCTCAGCTGATGACGCAGTTCCGCCAGGCTGGCCGGCTTGAGCGGCAGATTGCGGCTGCCGGTAAAGCCGAGGCGCTGCAGCTTGGCGGCGTCGAAATCGATGGTGTTGGATTGGCTGGGGGGAACCATGGAGCTGAACCTCTGGCGCGATGGTGCGACGAGAGGGTTAGAGCGAATTTCATGCCAGCTGGTTCAGGATTGATAAAAATCCTTTTAATTCAGTGGCTTGGGAATTTATTTGGCTGGCAAGTGGCAGACTTTTGCCGGTTGTCTGACGGCAATGCTGGCAATGTGCTGCCGCTTGGTTGTGGGCGTGGCGGATTTCTGTCGCGGGTTGCCCGGCGCCTGGCGCCGGGCGGGTGGTGTTACTGGGCGTCGAAGGCCTGGCCATTGACGCCGGCGCTGTCCGATCCCATCAGGTAGAGATAGACCGGCATGATGTCTTGCGGCAGCGGGCGAGTCGCCGGATTTTCCCCCGGATAGGCCTGAGCGCGCATGTCGGTACGTGTGGCGCCAGGGTTGATGCTGTTGGCGCGTACGTTGCTGATGCCATCGAGTTCGTCGGCCATGACCTGCATCAGGCCTTCGGTGGCGAACTTGGAGACGGCATAGGCACCCCAATAGGCGCGACCCTTGCGGCCGACGCTGCTGGAGGTGAATACCACCGAGGCATCCTGGGACAGTTTGAGCAGCGGCAACAGGGTGCTGCTGAGCATGAACATGGCGTTGACGTTGACATGCATCACGCGCATGAAGTTGTCACCGGACAGCTGTTCCAAGGGTGTCCGTGGGCCGAGGATCGAGGCGTTGTGCAGCAGGCCGTCGAGGCGACCGAATTCGTTCTCGATCATCACCGCCAGTTCGTCGTACTGATGCGGCAGGGCGGTTTCCAGGTTGAAGGGGATCACCACCGGCTGCGGATGGCCGGCGGCCTCGATCTCGTCATAGACCTGGCTCAGGTTGGCCTCGGTCTTGCCCAACAGCAGCACGGTGGCGCCGTGTGCGGCGAAGCTCTTGGCGGCTGCCGCGCCGATGCCGCGACCTGCGCCGGTGATCAGGATGACCCGATCCTTGAGCAGGTCGGGGCGGGCGGTGTAGTCGAACATGTGAGAATCCTTCGGAGAGCTCTAAGGGGAGGGCGGGGCACGCCCGCCAAATGGGAGAGTGGCGGGTTTCACCCGCCCTGCGAGATCAACAGCTGCAAATGGCGCGGTCGAGGACAGCACGCAGTTCCTGTGGGTGATCCACGACCACGTCGGCGCCCCAGTTGCGTGGGTTGTCTTCGGGGTGGATATAGCCGTAGGTCACTGCAGCAGTGCGACAGCCAGCGGCGCGGCCAGATTCGATATCGCGCGCATCATCGCCGATGAACAGCACTTCCTCCGGCTTGACGCCCATCTGCTGGCAGGCGAGCAGCAACATGTCCGGGGCCGGTTTGCTCTGCTCGACATGATCAGGGCAGACCAGTACCGCAGAGCGTTCTGCCAGCTTCAGGCGTTGCATGATCGGCTCGGCATAGCGCAGCGGCTTGTTGGTGGCAACGCCCCACAGCAGACGCGCCTGCTCGATATCGCTGAGCAGGTCTTCGATACCGTCGAACGGACGGGTCAGCACCGCGCAATGTTCCTGGTAGCGCTCGAGAAACTCCTGGCGCAACGCCTCGAAGGCGGGCGAGTCCGGTGCTTCGTCGAATGCACAGCTGACCATGGCGCGCGCGCCGCCGGAGACCTGGTCACGGATCACCTTGTCGGCCAGGGGCGGCAGGCCGCGAGCGGCGCGCATGGCCTGGGTGATGGCGATGAAGTCTGGCGCCGAGTCGAGCAGGGTGCCGTCCATGTCGAAAAGAACCGCTTTCAAACGCATGCGTGTCACTCCTTGCGCAGCGTCTGGATCATGTAGTTGACGTCCACGTCAGCTTCCAGTTTGTAGTGCTTGGTCAGAGGGTTGTAGGTCAGGCCGATGATGTCCTTGACCTCCAGTCCTGCCGAGCGACTCCAGGCGCCGAGTTCTGAGGGGCGAATGAATTTCTTGAAGTCATGGGTGCCGCGTGGCAGCAGGCGCAGGATGTACTCGGCGCCGATCACCGCGAATAGGTAGGCCTTGGGGTTGCGGTTGATGGTGGAGAAGAACACCTGGCCGCCGGGTTTGACCAGTTTGTGGCAGGCGCGGATCACCGAGGACGGATCGGGTACGTGCTCGAGCATCTCCAGGCAGGTGACCACATCGAACTGGCCGGGCATTTCCTCGGCGATGGCTTCGGCGGTGATCTGCCGGTATTCGACTTCGACGCCGGACTCCAGTTGGTGCAGCTGGGCCACGGACAGCGGGGCTTCGCCCATGTCGATGCCGGTGACAGTGGCGCCGCGCTGGGCCATTGCCTCGCTGAGGATGCCGCCGCCGCAACCGACGTCGAGCACGCGTTTGCCGGCCAGGCCGACGCGCTCGTCGATCCAGTTCACCCGTAGCGGGTTGATGTCGTGCAGAGGTTTGAACTCGCTCTGAAGATCCCACCAGCGGTGTGCCAGTGCCTCGAATTTGGCGATTTCGGCGCGGTCGACGTTGCTCATAAGCATCTCTTTGAAAGCATGGAAAGCGTATCGCCGCCATGTTGCCAGTTTAAGACTCGGCGTGGGGCGGCGTGGATTCGTTCAATGTATGTCAGTTTGTCGCAGTCGTTTGGGAATGTTGTAGCGCCCAAGGGTTATCGGCGGCTCATCTACTTCGTTGATACTCGGTCTGCTCCCTCTCCCATTTATGGGAGAGGGTTGGGGAGAGGGGCAGGCTAGTCGCGCGGTGTTGCCTGACAGCCCTCTCCCCCGGCCCCTCTCCCGCAAGCGGGAGAGGGGAGAATAAACGGTGTTAATTGCTGGCAATTCGGGTTCCCCAGTCCTTGGCCTTGGCGATCAGCTCGTTTTCGTCCATGCGGGTCAGGCGGCCGTCATCCAGCAGTTGCTTGCCGCCGACCCACAGGTGTTTCACGCAGTCGCGGCTGCTGGCGTAGATCAGTTGTGAAACCGGATCATAGACCGGTTGCTGGGCCAGGCCGGAAAGGTCGAAAGCGACCACGTCGGCCAGCTTGCCCAACTCCAGCGAGCCGATCTGGCTCTCCAGGCCCAGGGCGCGGGCACCGTTGAGCGTGGCCATGCGCAGTGCGCTATGGGCGTGCAGGGCGGTGGCTGAGCCGGCAACTGCCTTGGCCAGCAGTGCGGCAGTGCGGGTTTCACCGATTAGGTCGAGGTCGTTGTTGCTCGCCGCACCGTCAGTGCCGATGGCGACGTTGACGCCGGCTTGCCACAGGCGTTCGACCGGGCAGAAGCCGCTGGCCAGTTTCAGGTTGGACTCCGGGCAATGGACGATGCTGCAGTTATGTTCCACCAGCAGGGCCAGATCATCGTCGTCGATCTGGGTCATGTGCACAGCCTGGAAACGTGGGCCGAGCAGGCCGAGACGGGCCAGGCGTGCCAGCGGGCGCTCGCCGTGCTTGGCGACGGCCTCTGCGACTTCCTGGGCGGTTTCATGCACGTGCATGTGGATACCGGCGTCTAGCTCGTCGGCCAGTACGCGGATCTGCTCGAGCTTGTCGTCACTGACCGTGTAGGGGGCGTGCGGGCCGAAGGCGATACGAATGCGTGGATGCTGCTTGAGATCGTCGAACAGCTGCAGGCCCTTGCGCAGCGCCTCTGCGGCGTTGAGTGCGCCGGGCACCGGGAAATCCAGTACGGGCACGGTGATCTGTGCGCGAACGCCAGCGTTGTGCACGCACTCGGCGGCCGTCTGCGGGTAGAAGTACATGTCGGAGAAACAACTGATGCCGCCCTTGACCTGCTCGGCGATGGCCAGGTCGGTGCCATCGCGGACGAAGTCTTCGTCGACCCAGCGGCTTTCGGCCGGCCAGATATGCTCCTGCAGCCAGGTCATCAGTGGCAGGTCGTCGGCGATGCCGCGCAGCAGGCTCATGGCTGCGTGTCCATGCGCGTTGACCAGGCCGGGGGCAAGCAGGCAGTCCGGCAGCTCCCGCACTTCTGTTGCCGGGTGGCGCAGCGCCTCGCTGCGCGGCGCGATCAGGACGATTTGGCCGTCACGAATACCCAGGCCATGCTCGCGCAATACCACGCCAGCCGGCTCCACGGGCACCAGCCAGGTGGGCAGGAGCAGGAGGTCGAGAGGGGCTTCGGGCATGGTTGGGTGTCCGTATGGCGTGAAGGCTGCATAAAAGAAGTGCGCCAGTGTATAGATGAACGTCCGCTGCTTGAAGCCGTGGGCGCTGCTGGATTGTTCGGTCTGCGCCTGCTTCTCTGCGTATAATCCGCGATTTTTTGGCCGTGAAGGGTGGAGTGCGCGATGCGCGAGCAATTGCTGGCGGTGGAGAAGGTTCAGGCGATCGACTGGCGCGATGGCGCCCTGTATCTGCTCGATCAGCGCCTGTTGCCGCACCAGCAGGTCTGGCTGCGCTTCGAGTCGGCCGCAGCGGTGGCTGGTGCGATTGCTGACATGGTGGTGCGTGGTGCCCCGGCCATTGGCATTGCTGCTGCTTACGGCCTGGTGCTGGCGGCGCGTGCCAGGCTGCAGGCTGGGGGCGACTGGCGTGAGGGGCTGGGTGCGGATTTCGCTCGCCTCGAGCAGTCGCGCCCCACTGCAGTGAACCTGTTCTGGGCTCTGCAGCGCATGCGCGAGCGTCTGGCGCGGCTCAAGGATGGTGATGACATTCTGGCGCTGCTGGAAGCCGAAGCTATCGGCATTCATGTCAGTGATCGCGAAGCCAATCTGACCATGGCGCAGTTGGGCATGGAGCTGATCCGCAAGCATCAGGGCAATTCTCAAGTCGTGCTGACCCACTGCAATGCCGGTGCGCTGGCTACGGGCGGTTTCGGTACCGCCTTGGGGGTGATTCGTGCGGCGCATCTGGAGGGGCTGGTCGAGCTCGTCTATGTCGATGAAACGCGACCCTGGCTGCAGGGGGCGCGCCTCACGGCCTGGGAATTGGCGGGCGATGGCGTGCCGGTGAGCCTCAATGCCGATGCGGCGGCGGCTCACCTGATGAAGACCAAGGGCATCACCTGGGTGATCGTCGGTGCCGAGCGGATTGCCGCCAATGGCGACGTGGCCAACAAGATCGGTACCTACCAGCTGGCGGTCAACGCCATGCACCACGGCGTGCGCTTCATGGTGGTGGCGCCCAGTTCGAGCATCGACATGAGCCTGGAAAGCGGCGAGGACATCTTCCTGGAGGAGCGCAGCGGCGATGAGCTGTTGGCGGTCGCCGGGCAGCGGGTTGCGGCCGATGTGCCAGCGGTCAATCCGGTGTTCGATGTGACGCCGGCTGATCTGGTTGACTATATCGTGACCGAAAAGGGCGTTATCGAGAGGCCAGATGCAGCCAAGCTGGCGCAGCTGATGTGCCGCAAGCGCCTGCACTGATCAGCCGATTCGAAGGTGGCCGCGGGGTAGGTGTGCGGCACGCTTTGTGGTAATCTCCGCCAGTTTCCAAGGGGGCTGACTGCAGCCACCTTCACTGCATCGAATCGTGGCATAACTCGTTGATTTGTCGTGAGTCGTTAGTGGCCTGAGGCCATAGCGACGAGCTCCGTAGCGTTCAGGAAGAATGGCGCGGAGTTTCACCAGAAAAAGGAACCAGGCTTCTCATGGGCGAACTGGCCAAAGAAATTCTCCCGGTCAATATCGAAGACGAGCTGAAACAGTCCTACCTCGACTACGCGATGAGCGTGATCGTCGGTCGTGCGCTGCCGGATGCGCGCGATGGCTTGAAGCCGGTGCATCGCCGTGTGCTGTACGCCATGAGCGAGCTGAACAACGACTGGAACAAGCCGTACAAGAAATCCGCCCGTGTGGTCGGTGACGTGATCGGTAAATACCACCCGCACGGCGACACCGCGGTGTACGACACCATCGTGCGTATGGCTCAGGACTTCTCCCTGCGCTACTTGCTGGTCGATGGCCAGGGTAACTTCGGTTCGGTGGACGGCGACAACGCCGCAGCCATGCGATACACCGAAGTGCGCATGACCAAACTGGCGCATGAGCTGCTGGCCGACCTGGACAAGGAAACCGTCGACTGGGTGCCCAACTACGACGGCACCGAGCAGATTCCGGCGGTCATGCCGACCAAGGTGCCGAACCTGCTGGTCAACGGTTCGTCCGGTATTGCCGTGGGCATGGCCACCAACATCCCGCCGCACAACCTTTCCGAGGTGATCGATGGTTGCCTGGCGCTGATCGACAACGCCGAGCTGACCGTCGATGACCTGATGCAATACATCCCCGGCCCGGATTTCCCGACCGCGGGCATCATCAACGGTCGTGCCGGCATCATCGAGGCCTACCGCACCGGTCGTGGCCGCATCTACGTGCGTGCCCGAGTCGAGGTCGAGGACATCGACAAGGCGGGCATCCGCCAGCAACTGGTCGTTACCGAGTTGCCCTACCAGCTGAACAAGGCGCGTCTGATCGAGAAGATCGCCGAGCTGGTGAAAGAGAAGAAGATCGAAGGCATCACCGAACTGCGTGACGAATCCGACAAAGACGGCATGCGTGTGGTGATCGAGCTGCGTCGTGGTGAAGTGCCGGATGTTGTGCTGAACAACCTCTATGCCCAGACCCAGATGCAGAGCGTGTTCGGCATCAACGTCGTGGCGCTGGTCGATGGTCAGCCGAAGATCATGAACCTCAAGGACATGCTCGAGGTGTTCGTCCGTCACCGCCGTGAAGTGGTGACCCGGCGTACCGTCTACGAGTTGCGCAAGGCTCGCGAGCGCGGCCACATCCTCGAAGGTCAGGCTGTCGCGCTGTCGAACATCGATCCGGTGATCGAGCTGATCAAGAGCTCGCCGACGCCGGCTGAGGCCAAGGAGCGTTTGATCGCTGCTGCCTGGGAATCCAGTGCGGTCGAAGCCATGGTCGAGCGCGCGGGTGCTGATTCCTGCCGCCCTGAAGGGCTCGATCCGCAGTATGGTCTGCGTGATGGCAAGTATTTCCTCTCGCCTGAGCAGGCTCAGGCCATCCTCGAGCTGCGCCTGCACCGCCTGACTGGGCTGGAGCACGAGAAGCTGCTGTCCGAGTACCAGGAAATCCTCAACCTGATCGGCGAGCTGATCCATATCCTGACCAGCCCCGAGCGCTTGATGGAAGTCATCCGTGAGGAGCTGGAGAAGATCAAGGCCGAGTTCGGTGATGCTCGTCGTACCGAAATCACCGCGTCGCGTCAGGATCTGACCATCGCCGACCTGATCACCGAGGAAGAGCGTGTCGTCACCATCTCCCACGGTGGCTATGCCAAGAGCCAGCCGCTGGCCGCCTACGAGGCGCAGCGTCGCGGTGGCAAGGGCAAGTCTGCCACCGGGGTGAAGGACGAGGACTACGTCGAGCACCTGCTGGTCGCCAACAGCCACGCGACCCTGCTGCTGTTCTCCAGCAAGGGCAAGGTGTACTGGCTGCGAACCTTCGAGATCCCCGAGGCCTCGCGTGCTGCGCGTGGTCGTCCGCTGGTCAACCTGCTGCCGCTGGACGAAGGCGAGCGCATCACTGCGATGCTGCAGATCGACCTTGAGGCACTGCAGCAGAGCGCCGGCGCCGACGAAGACCTGGACGACGAAGGCGTGGTGATCGAAGGCGAAGCCACCGAGGTGGTCGAGGCCGAGGAAGTCGAAGAAGTCGAGGGTGAAACTCCCGAACTGGTCGCCGAGCCGACTGGCGCCTTCATCTTCATGGCCACTGCCTTCGGCACCGTGAAGAAGACTCCGCTGGTGCAGTTCAGCCGTCCGCGCAGCGCCGGTCTGATCGCGCTGAAGCTGGAAGAGGGCGACACCCTGATCGCGGCAGCCATCACCGATGGCGCCAAGGAAGTCATGCTGTTCTCCGACGCCGGCAAGGTGCTGCGCTTTGCCGAGAGCAAGGTGCGTACCATGGGGCGTACCGCTCGCGGTGTGCGCGGTATGCGCCTGGGCAAGGATCAGCAACTGATTTCCATGCTGATTCCGGAGTCCGGTGCGCAGATTCTCACCGCCTCCGAGCGCGGCTTCGGCAAGCGCACTGGCCTGGGCAAGTTCCCGCGTCGCGGTCGTGGCGGCCAGGGCGTGATCGCCATGGTCACCAGCGAGCGTAACGGCAAGTTGGTTGGCGCCATCCAGGTGCAGGACGGCGAGGAGATCATGCTGATTTCCGACCAGGGCACCCTGGTGCGTACCCGTGTCGACGAAGTCTCCAGTTCCGGCCGTAACACTCAGGGTGTGACCCTGATCAAGCTGGCCAAGGACGAGACCCTGGTCGGCCTGGAGCGTGTACAGGAGCCGACTCCGGTAGAAGACGACGAACTGGTCGAAGGTGAAGAGGGGACTGAGGTCGCCGAAAACGCTGAGGCACCGGTCGTCGACGCCGAGGAAGCTGGCGAGGAGTGAAGTCGGGTTCGGTGGGAGGGCTTTAGTCGCGACTGTCGCCGCTGAAGCACCTCCCGTAGAGCATAGGATGGGTTGAGCGCAGCGATACCCATCGGCAAGCAGTATGGACATGCCATCGCTGGTGGTGGCGTTCTGTGAATCTGAGAGAGACAGACGTGAGCAAGCGAGCTTTTAATTTCTGCGCCGGCCCTGCCGCCCTGCCAACCGCCGTACTGGAACGTGCCCAGGCCGAAATGCTCGACTGGCAAGGTCGAGGTCTGTCGGTCATGGAAATGAGCCATCGCAGCGACGAATACGTAGCGATTGCCAGCCAGGCGGAACAGGATCTGCGCGATCTGCTCGCCGTGCCCAACGACTACAAGGTGCTGTTCCTGCAGGGCGGTGCCAGCCAGCAGTTCGCCGAGATTCCGCTCAACCTGCTGCCGGAAGATGGCGTGGCCGACTATGTCGAAACCGGCATCTGGTCGAAGAAGGCCATCGAAGAGGCGCGTCGTTACGGCGCCGTCAACGTCGCCGCCAGTGCCAAGGCGCACGACTACTTCGCCATTCCCGGGCAGAACGACTGGCAGTTGTCGAAGAATGCTGCCTACGTGCACTACTGCAGCAATGAAACCATCGGCGGCTTGCAGTTCGACTGGATTCCGCAAGTCGGCGATACCCCGCTGGTGGTGGACATGTCCTCGGACATCCTCTCGCGCCCCCTCGATGTTTCCCAGTTCGGCCTGATCTACGCCGGTGCGCAGAAGAACATCGGCCCGAGCGGCCTGGTGGTGGTGATCGTTCGTGAAGACCTGCTCGGTCGCGCCCGTTCCAGCTGCCCGACCATGCTCGACTACAAGATCTCGGCCGATAACGGCTCGATGTACAACACCCCGGCGACCTATTCCTGGTACCTGTCCGGCCTGGTTTTCCAGTGGCTGAAGGAGCAGGGTGGCGTCGAGGCCATGGAGCGGGTCAACCGCGCCAAGAAGGATCTGCTGTACAAGACCATCGACAGCAGCGACTTCTACAGCAACCCCATTGCCCACAATGCGCGCTCCTGGATGAACGTGCCGTTCCGCCTGGCCGATGAGAAGCTGGACAAGGCCTTCCTGGTTGGTGCCGATGAGCGCGGATTGCTCAACCTCAAGGGCCATCGCTCGGTAGGTGGTATGCGTGCTTCCATCTACAACGCCGTTGGCCTGGATGCGGTCGAGGCGCTGGTGGCCTACATGGCCGAGTTCGAGAAGGAGCATGGCTGATATGTCTGAGCAGGAGCTGAAGGCGCTGCGGGTACGCATCGACAATCTCGATGAGCGCATTCTCGAGCTGATCAGTGATCGCGCGCGCTGCGCCGAAGAAGTGGCGCGGGTGAAAATGAAGGAACTGAAGGAAGGCGAGTCGCCGGTCTTCTACCGCCCCGAGCGTGAAGCTCAGGTGCTCAAGCGTGTCATGGAGCGTAACCAGGGGCCGCTGGGCAACGAGGAAATGGCGCGGTTGTTCCGTGAAATCATGTCCTCCTGCCTGGCGCTGGAAAACCCGCTGAAAGTCGCTTACCTCGGCCCTGAGGGTACCTTCAGCCAGGCCGCGGCGATGAAGCACTTCGGTCATGCGGTGATCAGCGTACCGATGGCTGCCATCGATGAAGTGTTCCGCGAAGTGGCTGCCGGAGCAGTGAACTTTGGCGTGGTGCCGGTGGAGAATTCCACCGAGGGCGCGATCAACCACACGCTGGACAGCTTCCTCGAGCACGACATGGTGATCTGCGGTGAAGTCGAGCTGCGCATCCACCATCACCTGCTGGTGGGCGAAACGACCCAGACCAACAAGATCACCCGTATCTACTCCCATGCCCAGTCGCTGGCGCAATGCCGCAAGTGGCTGGATGCGCACTACCCGAATGTCGAGCGCGTGGCGGTTTCCAGCAACGCCGATGCGGCCAAGCGGGTCAAGAGCGAGTGGAACAGCGCGGCCATTGCCGGTGATATGGCGGCCAATCTGTATGGTCTGACCAAACTGGCCGAGAAGATCGAAGATCGTCCGGACAACTCCACGCGCTTCCTCATCATTGGCAGCCAGGAAGTGCCGCCGACCGGTGATGACAAGACCTCGATCATCGTCTCGATGCGCAACAAGCCGGGCGCGCTGCACGAGCTGCTGGTGCCGTTCCACAACAACGGTATCGACCTGACTCGCATCGAAACGCGCCCCTCGCGCAGCGGCAAGTGGACCTACGTGTTCTTCATCGACTTCGTCGGCCATCATCGCGACCCATTGATCAAGGACGTGCTGGAGAAGCTCGCCCAGGAAGCCGTAGCGCTGAAGGTGCTGGGGTCTTATCCGAAGGCGGTGCTTTGAGTGGAGCCTGAGCTTCAGGTGCCCCTGGGCTCCTCGCTTGTGGAGTGCGATCAGCGAGCACTGAGTAAGCAGCAGGAACCTTGCGTCATCTGGTTCACGGGGCTCAGTGGTGCGGGCAAGTCGACTCTGGCCGAAGCGCTGGAGAGCAGTCTGCAAGCTGCGGGCCTGCATACCTATCTGCTCGATGGTGATCGCCTGCGCCTTGGCCTGAATCGTGATCTGGGCTTCTCCGAGCAGGAGCGGCAAGAGAATATTCGCCGTGCTGGTGAGGTGGCCGCATTGATGGTCGATGCGGGATTGATCGTGCTGGCCGCGTTCATTTCGCCTTTTCGTGCTGATCGTGATGCTGTGCGTCAATTGGTGCCCGGCCGATTCGTCGAGGTCTTCATCGATACGCCTCTGCACGTTTGCGAGGCCCGTGATCCGAAAGGGCTGTACCGGCGGGCGCGAGCAGGTCTGATCCAGAACTTCACGGGGCTTGATTCTCCATTCGAGGCACCGCAGGCTGCCGAGTTGCGTTTCGACACCAGCAGCTGTTCGGTTGAAGAGGCCGTGCAGCAGATCCACGACTACCTCAGGAGCCATCATGCTCTGTGAGTTCGTCAACCGTATTGCGTTAGAGAAGAGCCTCCATTCATGAGTTGCGATTTCCTAGCCCTGGCCCAGCCAGGCGTGCAAAAACTGTCCCCATACGTACCCGGCAAGCCAGTCGATGAGCTGGCCCGCGAGCTGGGGCTCGACCCTGCCGGCATCGTCAAGCTGGCCAGTAACGAGAACCCGCTTGGCCCCAGCACCAAGGTGCTTGCGGCAATTCGTGCCGAGCTGGACGAGCTGACCCGTTATCCCGACGGCAACGGTTTCACCCTTAAGGCTGCCCTGGCTGCGCGCTATGGCGTGCAGGCGGCGCAAGTCACGCTGGGCAACGGTTCCAACGACATTCTCGAGCTGGTCGCCCGTGCTTATCTGGCGCCCGGTCTCAATGCCGTGTTCAGCGACTATGCCTTCGCCGTCTATCCCATCGCCACTCAGGCCGTTGGTGCGCAAGGCAAGATCGTGCCTGCCAAGGATTACGGTCACGATCTGGACGCGATGCTGGCGGCCATCGATGACAACACGCGCGTTGTATTCATCGCCAACCCCAACAACCCGACGGGCACCTGGTTCGGCCCTGAGGCGCTTGAAGCCTTCCTGGCCAAGGTGCCGGAGTCGGTGCTGGTGGTGCTCGACGAAGCCTACATCGAATATGCCGAAGGTGATGAATTACCGGATGGGCTGGATTACCTGGCGCGTCATTCCAACCTGCTGGTTTCGCGCACGTTCTCCAAGGCCTACGGCCTGGCTTCGTTGCGTGTGGGTTACGCCATCAGCTCGCCAGCCATTGCCGACGTGCTCAATCGCGTACGCCAGCCCTTCAACGTCAATAGCCTGGCCCTGGCGGCTGCCTGTGCAGCGTTGGCCGATACCGAGTACCTGGCCGAGGGGCGCCGCCTCAACGACGCCGGCATGCAGCAGTTGCAGGACGGTCTGCGTGAGCTGGGGCTGAGCTGGATTCCCTCCAAAGGCAATTTCATCGCCATCGATTTTGGGCGCGACACTGCCGCGATCAATCAGGCGCTGCTGCGTGAAGGGGTGATCGTGCGGCCGATGGCTGGCTATCGCATGCCCAACTTCCTGCGGGTATCGATTGGCTTGCCGCGGGAGAATTCGCGTTTCCTCGAGGCGCTGGCCAAGGTGCTGTCGGCGTGACTGTCACTGCAGTGCAATCGAATGCCCCTAAGATCGGCCGCCTGGTGGTGGTCGGTCTCGGCCTGATCGGTGGCTCTTTCGCCAAGGGGCTGCGTGAGCGGGGGCTGTGCCGGGAGGTGGTGGGTGTCGATCTGGATGCCGAATCGCGTCGCCTTGCCGTTCAGCTAGGTGTCGTGGATCGTTGCGAGAGCGACCTGGCGGCCGCCTGTCAGGGTGCGGATGTCATCCAGCTGGCAGTCCCTATCCTGGCCATGGAGAAGCTGCTTGCCGAGTTGGCCGTGCTCGACCTCGGTACTGCCGTGCTTACTGATGTGGGCAGCGCCAAGGGCAATGTAGTGCGCGCCGCGCGCCAGGCATTTACCGGCAAGTCCGTGCGTCTGGTGCCTGGCCATCCGATTGCCGGCTCCGAACAAAGTGGGGTTGAGGCGGCGAACGCCGAGCTGTTTCGTCGCCACAAGGTCATTCTCACGCCTTGCGAGCATAGTGATGACGCGGCCTTGGCGTTGGTGGAAGGCCTGTGGCGCGAGCTGGGAGCGGATGTCGAGGTGATGGAGGTGGAGCACCATGATCAGGTGCTCGCCGCTACCAGTCATCTGCCGCATCTGTTGGCCTTTACGCTGGTCGACTCGCTGGCCAAGCGCAGCGAGAACCTGGAGATTTTCCGCTATGCCGCTGGCGGTTTCCGTGATTTCACGCGGATCGCCGGCAGTGACCCAGTGATGTGGCACGATATCTTTCTCGCCAACCGCGAGGCTGTGCTGCGTACGCTGGACGTATTTCGCGATGACCTCGACGCTCTGCGCGACGCGGTCGACGCCGGGGATGGGCATCAACTGCTGGGCGTGTTCACGCGCGCTCGTGTTGCCCGCGAACATTTCAGCAAAATTCTGGCCCGCAGGGCCTATGTGGACGCTATGCACTCGACCGATCTGATTTTCCTGGCAAAACCCGGTAGCAGCCTGTCCGGACGTATCCGCGTACCCGGTGACAAATCCATCTCGCACCGTTCGATCATGCTGGGTTCGCTGGCTGAAGGCACTACCGAGGTAGAAGGTTTCCTTGAGGGTGAGGATGCGCTGGCTACGCTGCAGGCGTTTCGCGACATGGGTGTGGTCATCGAAGGCCCGCATCACGGTCGTGTGACCATTCATGGCGTCGGCCTCCATGGTCTGAAAGCGCCGGCCGGCCCTTTGTACATGGGTAACTCCGGTACCTCTATGCGTTTGCTCTCCGGTCTGCTGGCTGCGCAGTCGTTCGATACCACCCTGACTGGCGACGCTTCGCTGTCCAAACGCCCGATGAATCGCGTTGCCAAGCCGCTGCGCGAGATGGGTGCAGTGATCGAGACCGGCCCGGAGGGGCGTCCGCCGTTGACCATCAAGGGTGGTCAGCGCCTGGCGGGCATGGACTATCAAATGCCGATGGCCAGCGCCCAGGTCAAATCCTGCCTGCTGCTCGCGGGTCTCTATGCCGAGGGCAAGACCTCGGTGACCGAGCCGGCTCCGACTCGTGATCATACCGAGCGTATGCTGCGCGGCTTCGGCTACCCGGTCGACGTCGAAGGCAGTACTGCCACTGTCGAGTCCGGTCACGCACTCAGCGCCACGCGTATCGAAGTGCCGGCCGATATCTCGTCGGCAGCCTTCTTCCTGGTTGCGGCGAGCATCGCCGAGGGTTCGGAGTTGGTGCTCGAACATGTCGGCATCAATCCGACCCGTACCGGCGTCATCGATATCCTCAAGCTGATGGGCGGCGATATCACCCTGGAGAACCAGCGTGAAGTCGGCGGTGAGCCAGTTGCTGACATTCGTGTGCGCGCGGCGAAGCTCAAAGGCATCGAAATTCCGGAAAACCTGGTGCCACTGGCTATCGACGAATTCCCGGTGCTGTTCGTGGCGGCGGCGTGTGCCGAAGGCCGTACCGTGCTGCGCGGCGCCGAGGAGCTGCGCGTGAAGGAATCCGACCGTATCCAGGTCATGGCCGATGGCCTGATCGCTCTGGGCGTCAAGGCTGAGCCGACGCCGGACGGTATCGTCATCGAAGGTGGCGTCATGGGCGGTGGTGAGGTCTGGGCGCACGGCGACCACCGTATCGCCATGTCCTTCAGCGTCGCCTCGCTGCGTGCCAGTGCGCCGATCCGCATCCATGACTGCGCCAACGTCGCCACCTCCTTCCCCAACTTCCTCTCCCTGGCCGCTGAAGTCGGCATCCAAGTGGCCGAAGAGGGCAAGGCATGAGCGCCCCGGTAATCACCGTCGATGGGCCGAGCGGCTCTGGCAAGGGCACGCTCTGCGCCTTGCTGGCCAAGCAACTGGGCTGGAATCTGCTCGATTCCGGCGCGCTCTATCGTCTGCTGGCCTTCGCTGCGGGCAATCACGGCATCGACCTGACCAATGAAGAAGCGCTCAAGCAATTGGCCGCGCATCTGGATGTGCAGTTCATCGACAAGCGCATCATCCTCGAAGGCGAGGAAGTGACCGATGCCATTCGTAACGAGCAGGTAGGGGCGGGGGCTTCGATGGTCGCGTCCTTGCCGGCGGTGCGTGAGGCGCTGTTGCAGCGTCAGCGCGCATTTCAGGAAATGCCGGGTCTGGTGGCCGATGGGCGCGACATGGGCACGGTGGTGTTTAGCGATGCCCCGCTGAAGATTTTCCTCACTGCCAGTGCCGAGGAGCGTGCCCGTCGCCGCTACTTGCAGTTGAAGGCGAAGGGCGATGATGTTAATCTCGCGAGTCTTCTCGACGAGATACGGGCGCGCGACGAGCGTGATACCCAGCGCGCGGTGGCGCCGCTCAAGCCAGCAGCCGACGCAATCCTGCTGGATTCCACCGAGCTTTCCATCGAGCAAGTGTTAGAACGAATTCTGCGCGAGGTCGCTGATCGCGATCTTGCCGGTTAAGGGTTCTCGGTTGCCTTAAATCGATGAACTCGCAAGGAGGCATACGGGAGACCAGTCCTTGTCCCGTAGGCCTCTTTTTACATGAACGAACCCACATGGTCTGGAATGTGGTTTGGGCGAATCCCCGCCCTTGATCAACAGGAATCAACATGAGCGAAAGCTTTGCAGAACTATTTGAAGAAAGCCTGAAATCCCTCGACATGCAGCCGGGTGCCATCATCACCGGTATCGTGGTCGACATCGACGGTGACTGGGTTACCGTTCACGCCGGTCTGAAGTCCGAGGGCGTCATCCCGCTCGACCAGTTCTTCAACGAACAAGGCGAGCTGACCATCAAGGTCGGTGACGAAGTCCACGTCGCGCTGGACGCGGTTGAAGATGGCTTCGGTGAAACCAAGCTGTCCCGCGAAAAAGCCAAGCGCGCTGAATCCTGGCTGGTTCTGGAAGCTGCGTTCAACGCTGAAGAAGTGGTCAAGGGCGTTATCAACGGTAAAGTCAAAGGCGGCTTCACTGTTGACGTAAACGGCATCCGCGCGTTCCTGCCGGGTTCCCTGGTTGACGTCCGTCCGGTGCGTGATACCACTCACCTGGAAGGCAAAGAGCTGGAATTCAAGGTCATCAAGCTCGACCAGAAGCGCAACAACGTTGTCGTTTCCCGTCGCAGCGTCCTGGAAGCCGAGAACAGCGCCGAGCGCGAAGCTCTGCTGGAATCCCTGCAGGAAGGCCAGCAAGTCAAAGGTATCGTCAAGAACCTCACCGACTACGGTGCGTTCGTTGACCTGGGCGGCGTAGATGGCCTGCTGCACATCACCGACATGGCTTGGAAGCGCATCAAGCACCCGTCCGAGATCGTCAACGTTGGCGACGAGATCGACGTCAAGGTTCTGAAGTACGATCGCGAGCGTAACCGCGTATCCCTGGGCCTGAAGCAACTGGGCGAAGACCCATGGGTTGCCATCAAGGCTCGTTACCCGGAAAACACCCGCGTTGTTGCCCGCGTCACCAACCTCACCGACTACGGCTGCTTCGCCGAGCTGGAAGAGGGCGTGGAAGGCCTGGTACACGTTTCCGAAATGGACTGGACCAACAAGAACATCCACCCGTCGAAAGTCGTTAACGTCGGCGACGAAGTGGAAGTCATGGTTCTGGACATCGACGAAGAGCGTCGTCGTATCTCCCTGGGTATCAAGCAGTGCAAGACCAACCCGTGGGAAGACTTCTCCGGCCAGTTCAACAAGGGTGACAAGATCTCCGGCACCATCAAGTCGATCACCGATTTCGGTATCTTCATTGGTCTGGACGGCGGCATCGATGGCCTGGTTCACCTGTCCGACATCTCCTGGAACGAAGCTGGCGAAGAAGCCGTGCGTCGTTTCAAGAAGGGTGACGAGCTGGAAACCGTCATCCTGTCGGTTGACCCGGAGCGCGAGCGCATCTCCCTGGGTATCAAGCAACTGGAAGACGATCCGTTCAGCAACTACGTTTCCGTCAACGACAAGGGCACCATCGTCCGTGGCGTTGTGAAAGAAGTAGACGCCAAGGGCGCTATCATCGACCTGGGCAACGAGATCGAAGCGACTCTGAAAGCCTCCGAAATCAGCCGTGATCGCGTTGAAGACGCGCGCAACGTCCTGAAAGAAGGCGACGAAGTAGAAGCGAAGATCATCAGCGTCGACCGCAAGTCCCGCGTCATCAGCCTGTCCGTCAAGTCGAAAGACGTTGAAGACGAGAAGGACGCGATGAAGGAACTGCGTAACAAGCAAGACGTTGAAAGCACCGGCCCGACCACCATTGGTGATCTGATCCGTGCACAGATGGAAAACCAGAACTAAGTTCGGGTAATTCATCCAAGAAAAAGGCGACCTTCGGGTCGCCTTTTTTGTTTTTGCTATTCGTGGCGTATTGAAATCGCTCACAGACCTCTCTTCTAGAGTCCGGCTTCTGTCTAGAAGAGATCGTCTGAGTGTCACTGCGCTGTGTGATTCTGGCTGTGCCGTAACGCTAAATATCTGCTTGGCATCTGCCTGTTTCTGCGCTGAAGAAATCGCTATATGGGCGGTTACTCCCAATGTTGCGCTAACACCTTGTTTTTTGGGCTGTTCAAAAGCTGATCAGCGTGCTAAAACCGAACCGTCGAGTCTTCTAGCCGCTTGAAAAAGAAGGGAAAACCATGACCAAGTCGGAGTTGATCGAAAGAATTGTCACTCATCAAGGTCAGCTGTCCTCCAAGGATGTTGAATTGGCCATCAAGACCATGCTGGAGCAAATGTCCCAGGCATTGGCGACAGGGGATCGCATCGAGATTCGCGGCTTCGGCAGCTTCTCGCTGCACTACCGTGCACCGCGTGTGGGGCGTAACCCGAAAACCGGTCAGTCTGTACGTCTGGACGGTAAGTTCGTGCCGCATTTCAAGCCGGGTAAAGAGCTGCGTGATCGGGTCAATGAAGACGAGTAGATGTTTTGCAGCGCTGCGTGAAATGTCGGCGCCAGTTCTCCACCGTGCTTGATAAATAAAAAAAAGCCGTCAAAATGTGATGCCTTTCATGTTGCTGGCCTTCTGATGTCATTGTCGGCAGCTACCCGCGCCACTGGGCTGAGTCCCTTTAGATTTCGTTAGTGTTAAGGGATTGAGCTGTGCGGTACCCCTCCATTGTTCATCACGGCGCTGTAAAAGGCGTAACTGGCTCATGCCATCAGTTGCAGATGGGCTATGAGCATGCGCTGCTGATTGATTGCGGCCTTTTTCAAGGCGCCGAAACCTCTCCTGACGGCCGGGCAGACGCTGGCAACCTCGCAATTGATTTCTCCCTGGACGGCATCAAGGCGCTGGTTGCGACCCATGTTCATATCGACCACGTTGGCCGCATCCCCTACCTACTAGCAGCCGGCTTCAAGGGCCCGATTCTCTGCAGTGAGCCGTCGGCCAAGCTTCTGCCCATCGTTCTCGAGGATGCCTTCAAGCTCGTTTTCAGTCGCGATCAGAAACAGGTAGAGCTTTACTTAAAACTGATCGAGCAGCGTATCGTCGCCTTGCCCTACAAGCAGTGGTTCACTCTGGTCGACACGCGTCAGCTCAATGCACGCATTCGTCTACAGCGTGCTGGCCACATCCTCGGCTCGGCCTACGTCGAAGTTGATCTGCACTACCCCGAGACGGGCGAGAAGAAACGCATCGTATTTTCCGGCGACCTGGGTGCGCCACATGCGCCGATCCTGCCTGCACCGAAAGCGCCCTATAAAGCCGATATTCTGGTCATCGAAAGCACCTACGGCGACCGCCTGCACGAAGATCGCCGCAGTCGTCGCGCGCGACTGGAAAAAGTGCTCGAACATGCGTTGAGCAACCAGGGTGCAGTGCTGATCCCAGCCTTTAGCATTGGTCGCACCCAGGAACTGCTCTACGAGCTTGAGGACATCATTCATCGCAGAGCGCTGAAGGAATCGGTAAAGACTCGGCCAGGTTCCTCCAGCTCGAAAATAAGCAAAGCTTCAGTGCTCGATTGGGCAAATTTGCCGATTATCCTTGACTCCCCACTGGCGAGCCGTTTCACCGCAGTTTATCGCGAGCTTGACCGCTTCTGGGATGCAGAGGCGAGGGCGCGTTTGGCCAAAGGGCGTAACCCGCTGGCCTTTCGTAACCTGCTTACGGTTGATAGCCACCAGGATCATCTGGCTATGGTCACCCGTCTGACGCAAACCGCTCGACCCGCTGTCGTTATTGCGGGTAATGGTATGTGCTCCAGTGGGCGTATCGTCAACTATCTCAAGGCCATGCTGGGAAATGAGCGGCACGATGTTTTATTCGTGGGCTACCAGGCTGAAGGTACGCCTGGCAGGGAAATCCAGCAGTTTGGCCCGAGTGGTGGCTATTTGGTAATGGACGGACAGCGCTATGACATTCGTGCGCAAGTCCATACCATTGCAGGTTACTCAGCTCATGCCGATCAGGGAGGATTGGTAGGTTTTGTTACTCGGATGCGCCATTGGCCGTCAGAGGTTCGGATTGTGCATGGCAGTACTGGGGCGAAGACAGGCCTGGCTCAGTGTTTGCTGGAGCGATATCGTGCAGCTATGAAAGATGGAGAAATTGTGATTGTTGGCGTAAAGGACGAAAGGCAGGGAGAATGAAAACCCATACAGATAGTTGTACTGCTAAATGGTTCTGAAAGTTCTCTCAGTGTTTGGCACGCGTCCTGAAGCCATTAAAATGGCTCCATTGGCGTTGGCCCTGCAAGCGGATTCACGCTTTGAAAGCAGGATTTGTGTGACTGGCCAGCATCGCGAGATGCTAGATCAAGTGCTTGCTCTATTTAAACTGAGCCCTGATTTTGATCTTGGCGTCATGCGGCCCGGCCAGGATCTTACAGATGTTACCGTTGCTATTTTGGCTGGTTTGAAATCGGTTTTTCTGAATTATAAGCCTGATGTTGTTTTGGTTCATGGTGATACTTCAACTACGCTAGCGGCTAGCTTGGCGGCCTATTACCAAAAAATTCCTGTTGCTCATGTTGAGGCAGGGCTTCGCACCGGAAACATCTACTTGCCTTGGCCGGAAGAGGGCAATAGGAAGTTGGTCGCCGCTTTGGCTTCAATGCATTTTTCACCTACGGATGCCGCCCGCCAGAACCTACTTAGCGAAGGGGTTTCTTGTGCGAATATCGTTGTTACCGGAAATACCGTTATCGACGGATTGCTCAAGGTGGTTGCAGCACTCAGCAACGACTCTTCATTGAAACAGCAGTTAAACAAGCAGTTTTCATTTTTAGACTCGCAGCGCCGTATAATTCTGGTCACGGGGCATCGCAGAGAGAGTTTTGGGCGAGGCTTTGAGAATATATGCCAAGCTCTTTATGAAGTAGCCGATATTTTTCCAGACGTTGACATCGTTTATCCGGTGCACCTCAATCCCAACGTGCGTGAGCCGGTCAATCGGCTTCTTGCGGGGATCGACAACATTCATCTGATCGAGCCGTTGGACTATCTTCCGTTTGTCTATCTTATGAGCCGCTCCTACCTGATCCTCACTGACTCCGGTGGTATTCAAGAGGAGGCTCCATCATTGGGTAAGCCCGTGCTTGTTATGCGCGACGTCACCGAGCGCCCGGAGGCAGTAGCTGCAGGAACGGTACGGCTGGTTGGTGCGGACACTTCCGCGATCGTGAGTAATTTACGGGCTCTGCTTACGGATCAAGCGGCTTATCAATCCATGGCCTATGCACATAATCCTTATGGGGATGGTGAGGCGTGTGCACGAATCATTGATTCACTCAGCGCCATGGCTAAGGGATCATAAATGACCTTTGCCACTATATCTGTTATCGGCCTTGGCTACATCGGTTTACCTACTGCTGCTATTTTTGCCTCGCGTAAAAGGCACGTGATTGGCGTAGACGTGAACCAGCAAACCGTTAAGATCATCAACCGTGGTGATGTCCATATTGTTGAGCCAGATCTCGATATGCTGGTTCATGCGGCAGTTACTGAAGGTTATTTGAAGGCCACTACAGTACCTGAACCGGCAGATGCATTTCTTATCGCGGTTCCTACCCCCTTCATGGCTGATCATGAGCCTGATCTGTCTTATATCGAGGCGGCGAGCAGGGCTGTTGCACAGGTGCTCAAGCGGGGAGATCTAGTCGTGCTCGAATCGACTTCTCCTGTCGGTGCGACTGAGCAGATGGCGGCTTGGCTGGCCGAGGTTCGCCCGGATCTGACTTTTCCGCAGACCGCTGGTTCCGACTCCGACATCCGCATAGCTCATTGTCCTGAGCGAGTGCTTCCCGGTCATGTTCTACGCGAGTTGGTAAATAATGATCGGGTCATTGGCGGCATGACGCCTCGTTGTTCAGATGTCGCGGCAAAGCTTTACAAACAAGTCGTTAAGGGCGAGTGCATTATCACCAACGTTCGTACGGCGGAGCTTTGTAAACTTACAGAAAACAGCTTTCGTGATGTCAATATTGCATTCGCTAACGAGCTATCGATTATCTGCGACAAACTAGGTGTGGATGTCTGGGAGTTAATTCGCCTGGCCAATCGACATCCCCGCGTAAGTGTCTTGCAGCCAGGGCCTGGAGTGGGGGGGCACTGCATTGCGGTAGATCCCTGGTTCATCGTCAGTCAGGCTCCGAATGAGGCGCGCCTGATACGGACAGCCCGAGAGGTTAACGATAGTAAGCCTGCGTGGGTCTGTGCAAAGGTAGAGTTATTAGTCGAGGAGTTGGTCCAGCGTACTGGCAAGGCCAAGCACGACCTGAGAATTGCCTGCTTCGGGCTTGCGTTCAAGGCCAATATCGATGATCTCAGGGAGAGTCCAGCGCTCGCGATTGCTCTCGACATCGCCACGCGCTATCCGGGTCAGGTAATGGCGGTTGAGCCACATATTGACTCAGCTCCGGCAGTTCTGGTTGAGGCAGGCGTCGATCTAGTCGACTTTTCCACGGCAGCCAGTGCAGACGTTCTGGTTTTTCTTGTGGATCATGCCGTATTTGATGATGAGTCGCTCTTGCTGCATGGTCATCAGCGGGTTTTGGATACTCGTGGTGCCATGACAGTCGCTACGTTTAAGAAATGAGCCGGAGCACTTCAGATGTATATTGCCTTGGCGGAGAAATTATAATGAAACAACAGCTTCTTGGCCGGCTGGCTGAACGTACCGCAAGTATTGGCATCGTCGGGTTAGGCTATGTCGGGCTACCACTGGTTCTACGCTATGCCGAGGTAGGATATAAGGTAGTGGGCTTTGATATTGATCAGTGCAAGATTGACTGCATTGATCAAGGGAAGAGTTACATTGAGCATATCCCCGCTGAGGCCATCATGTCTGCGGTGACCTCTGGTTTTGAAGCAACTACCGATTTTTCCCGTGCCGTCGAAGTTGATGCGCTGATTCTTTGTGTGCCTACTCCGCTTAATAAGTATCGTGAGCCAGATTTGAGTTTTGTGCTCAGTACCGTTGACTCTCTTGTTCCTTATCTACGTGCTGGGCAAGTTGTGTCGCTGGAAAGTACTACCTACCCCGGAACCACGGATGAGGAACTGCGGCCCCGTATCGAGTCTCGCGGTTTTACGATTGGCGAAAATGTTTTCTTAGTGTATTCGCCTGAGCGTGAAGATCCAGGCAATCCCAACTTCACGACTCGCTCCATTCCGAAAGTATGTGGGGGGCATACTCCGGCATGTCAGGAAGTTGGCATCGCGCTTTACGGTCAGGTGATAGATCGTGTCGTACCTGTATCAAGCACGCGCGCAGCTGAAATGACAAAGTTGCTAGAGAATATTCACCGTGCTGTAAATATAGGCTTGGTAAACGAAATGAAAATCGTCGCCGATAAAATGGGCATTGATATTCATGAGGTGATTCGAGCTGCTGCTACTAAGCCTTTTGGCTTTGTGCCTTACTATCCAGGGCCAGGTCTTGGTGGCCATTGTATTCCGATTGATCCATTCTACTTGACTTGGAAAGCTCGTGAGTATGGCTTGCATACACGCTTTATAGAGTTGGCAGGCGAGGTCAATTCTGCCATGCCTGATTATGTGATCGCTAAATTGAGTAGCGCATTGAACGATCGAAAGAAGGCAGTCAATGGTAGCCGGATATTGATCCTGGGTATTGCCTACAAGAAAAATGTTGATGATATGCGAGAGTCTCCCTCTGTTTTTATGATGGAAAAATTGCAAAGTCAAGGTGCAAGTATTGACTACAGTGATCCCCATGTCCCTGTATTTCCAAAAATGCGGGAGCATTATTTTGATTTACGCAGTAAAATCTTAACTGCTGATGTGATCGCTGCATATGACTGTGTTTTACTGGCAACGGATCATGATAAATTTGATTATGAACTGATCAAGGCTAATGCTCAGCTCATTGTGGATGCGCGTGGCAGATACTTGGAACCAACTGGAAATATCGTAAAAGCCTAACATGTAGGAGTTGTAATTGTGTTGACTGGAAAAACTATTTTGGTAACTGGCGGTACCGGCTCTTTTGGTAATACCTTCGTGCCAATGACCCTTGCCAAATATAACCCCAAGAAAATTATCATTTTCTCGCGTGATGAAATGAAACAATGGGATATGGCTAAGAAGTATGAGGGTGACCCTCGTGTCCGTTTCTTTATCGGTGACGTTCGTGATAAGGATCGTCTTTATCGTGCTCTCGACGGTGTCGACTACGTTGTCCATGCGGCCGCCACGAAGATCGTCCCGACCGCTGAATACAATCCCTTCGAATGCATCAAGACCAACATCAATGGTGCGATGAACTTGATTGATGCCTGTATCGATAAGGGCGTTAAACGAGTTGTGGCGCTGTCTACCGATAAAGCCAGCAGCCCGATCAATCTTTATGGGGCAACCAAGTTGGCCTCGGACAAGCTGTTTGTTTCTGGTAATTCCTACGCGGGTGGGCACGATACTCGTTTCGCTGTTGTGCGCTATGGCAACGTAATGGGCTCACGAGGCTCGGTGATCCCCTTCTTCATGTCTATTAAAGACAAGGGGGTTCTGCCTATTACTGATGATCGTATGACACGCTTCATGATTTCGCTTGAAGAGGGTGTCGAGTTGGTTTGGCACGCTTTTGACGATATGGAGGGCGGTGAAATCTATGTGAAGAAGATTCCGTCCATGAAAGTAACGGATCTGGCCTCTGTTGTTGCACCTGAAGCTAGGCAGGAAGTTATTGGTATTCGTCCAGGCGAAAAGCTGCACGAGCAGATGATTAGTGCCGAAGACTCCTATTACACCTATGAATATCCAGAGCACTACAAGATTCTCCCCGTAATCAACGACTGGTCGAATTGCGCCAAGCGTATCAAGGACGGCACAAAAGTCCCTGAAGGTTTCGTTTATTCCAGCGACAACAACTCCGAGTGGATGAGTGGTGAGGCCCTGCAAGCCTGGATTGACAAAAACCGTGAAAAGATCGGGAGTATCTGATTCATGATTCCTTATGGTCGCCAGGACATCACCCAAGCGGACATTGATGCCGTCGTGGCGGTGTTGCAGTCTGACTTTCTTACCCAAGGACCTATGGTGCCTGGATTTGAGCAGGCAGTGGCAGCGCACGTAGGAGCGCAGCACGGGCTTGCCGTTAACAGTGCTACGTCGGCACTGCATATTGCCTGTCTGGCTCTCGGGCTCGGCCCAGGCGATCATTTGTGGACTACGCCGATCACCTTCGTAGCATCATCCAACTGCGCACTCTACTGCGGTGCACAAGTCGACTTCGTCGATATCGATCCCCGCACTTATAACCTTTGCCCGCAAGCCTTAGAGCAGAAATTGGAGGTTGCAGAGCGCGAGGGGCGTTTACCAAAAGTATTGGTGGCTGTGCATCTTTGTGGCCAGCCTTGTGACATGCAGGCCATCGATAAGTTGGCGAAGCGTTACGGCTTTAAAGTTATAGAAGATGCTTCTCATGCCATTGGTGGTAGGTACCAGAACGAGTTTATCGGTAATTGCCACTATAGCGATATCACTGTATTCAGCTTTCACCCAGTGAAAATTATTACCACTGCTGAAGGTGGGATGGTGCTTACCAATGATTCTGAGCTTGCCGCTGAGATGGCTTTGCTGCGTAGCCATGGGATCACTCGTGATCCTGCGCAAATGACCCATGATTCGGACGGGCCTTGGTATTACCAGCAGATTGGGCTTGGTTTCAATTACCGAATGACCGAGCTGCAGGCGGCGTTGGGTCTTAGTCAGATGGATCGCTTGGATCAGTACGTTGCGCGTCGCCATCAGTTGGCTATTCGGTATGACGAACTACTGGCTGATCTGCCGCTCACTACTCCTTGGCAGCATCCGGATAGCTACTCCGGATTGCATCTTTATGTAATTCGTCTGCAACTGGAAAATATCGGCAAGTCGCATCGTCAGGTTTTCGAGTTACTTCGTGAGAAAGGCGTTGGGGTGAATCTGCATTACATCCCGGTTCACACTCAGCCATATTACCAATCGATGGGTTTCAAGCATGGCGACTTCCCAGAAGCCGAGCGATATTATCGCGAGGCGATCAGCCTGCCGATGTTCCAAACATTGACTGATCAAGACCAGGATAGGGTTGTTGAAATCCTGCGTGAGGTTCTGCAGGGATGAGATTGGCCATCATCCCAGCTCGTGGGGGGAGCAAGCGGATTCCACGCAAGAATATCAGGGCGTTCTGTGGCAAGCCGATGATTGCTTGGTCTATCGAGGCAGCCCTAGCAAGTGGCTGTTTCGATAAGGTCATCGTATCGACGGACGACGAGGAGATCGCAACTGTTGCCCGACAGTATGGGGCTGAAATACCTTTCATGCGTCCTGCTGAGTTGTCGGACGATCATACGGGGACTCTTCCGGTTGTTCGCCACGCGATTGAGTGGTTCACCGCTCGGGGAACAGTGGTTGAGCAGGCCTGCTGTCTCTATGCGACTGCCCCTTTCGTGTGTGTAGAGGATATTCAGCGAGGGCTCGATATCCTTGAGCAGACTGGTAGCGACTATGCATTTTCAGTGACCAGTTATGCTTTCCCGATCCAGCGAGCTATCCGGATTACAGAAGCGGAAAGGGTTGAGATGTTGCATCCAGAGCATTTCAATACTCGTTCGCAGGATCTTGAAGAGGCTTACCATGATGCTGGCCAGTTCTACTGGGGGCTTGCCAGCGCCTGGCTGGAGGGAAAGGTAATCTTCAGCCAGGCTTCTGCACCTGTCATTTTGCCTCGTCATCGTGTGCAGGATATCGATACCTCTGAGGACTGGCTCCGAGCCGAATGGATGTTCAAGGCAATGCAGCACGCGCAGGGCACTTGAAATGGCTGCCTTGACGGTTGTCTTTCGTGCTGATGCATCGCTGCAAATCGGCACTGGCCATATCATGCGTTGCCTATCCCTGGCTGATGCACTCAAGGCGCGGGGAGCGCGTTGCCATTTCATAACCCGGGAGCATCCAGGCAACCTTATCCATTATCTGCGCAGACGCGGATATGACACCCACGTTCTTCCTCATATTGGGGGGGATAGTGTTGAGGGGGTAGGGCCTTCCACACTCAGTGGTTCTGGAGAGCCTACTCATATTCGTTGGCTGGGCACTACGCAGCAGCAAGATGCGCAACAATGCGAGGAAGTGCTGAGCACTCTGGAGGCTGAATGGCTGATCGCCGACCATTACGCTCTTGATGCCTGCTGGGAAGGGCGGTTGCGGCCTTTCTACCGAAAGCTGATGGTCATTGATGACCTTGCAGACAGGCCACACCTTTGCGACTTACTGTTGGATCAAACGTTTGGCCGTGAGCGAAAGGATTACGAGCCTTTGCTTCCGGGCCGTTGTATTACTCTCTGCGGCGCTCAGTTCGCACTCCTTCGCCCGGAATTTGCCGCGTTGCGAGCTTACAGTCTGGCGCGTCGGCGATCATCGCCTCTCGAAAGTCTGCTGGTGACTATGGGCGGCATCGACAAGGATAACGCCACCGGCCTGGTGCTTCAGGCGCTCTCTGTCGCTGATGTTCCGCAGGATTGCCGAATCACCGTAGTGATGGGGTCTAACGCTCCCTGGCTACAGAGCGTTCGGCAACAAGCAGAGCAATACCCTCTGCAAGTCGATGTGCGGGTAGACGTTACTGATATGGCACGGCTGATGGCTGAAAGCGATCTGGCAATTGGCGCAGCAGGCTCAACCTCATGGGAGCGATGCTGCTTAGGTGTACCGACGGTGATGATCGTACTTGCCGATAACCAGCGAGAGGTAGCCAAGGGGTTGGAGGGGATTGGCGCAGCTCAGATCCTGCATGGGCCGCAAGACATCGTTTCCCAGCTACCGGCTATGCTGGAATCTTTACTTTCCTCACCTGCCGATCGAACGCGCATGAGCCTCGCTGCATCAAGCGTTGCTGATGGCAGTGGTCTGTCAAAAGTCATTGATTTTCTGGAGCAGTAGTGTGAGTGCAACACAAAGAACCGGATTGCGGCCAATGGTGTCGGCCGATCTGGAGATGGTGCTGGGGTGGCGTAATCATGAGAGCGTGCGCCAATACATGTATACGCAGCACCTGATCGGCTTGCAAGAGCATGCCCAGTGGTTCGAGCGCGCTTCAAAATCGTCTGAGCGCCACCTTTTGATTTACGAAAAAGAAGAGGTTGCCCTGGGATTCATCAATATTCATATCATTGCTGCCGGAGGTATTGCTGATTGGGGCTTTTATGCATCACCGGATGCGCCAAAAGGTACTGGGCGTGATATGGGGGAAGCTACCTTGTGTTACGCGTTTGAGCGAATCGGGTTGCACAAGCTCTGTGGGCAGGCACTTGGATTTAACCACCGCTCCATCAAGTTTCATCAAAGCTTGGGCTTCCATCAAGAGGGAGTTCTACGCGAGCAGCATTTTGATGGTCAGGCTTATCACGATGTGGTGTGCTTTGGCCTCTTCGCCAGAGAATGGCAAGCAAGAACCTGAGAGAGATTAGATAATTATGTCAGTTCCCTGCATTAATATTGCCGGTCGACGCATTGCGATTGATGCGCCGCCTTACATCATTGCTGAGCTGTCTGCCAATCATAATGGCAAGCTCGAAACGGCCTTGAGAATAATAGGAGAAGCAAAAAGAGCCGGCGCTGATGCGATAAAGCTGCAGACTTACACTGCCGATACGATCACGCTTGACTGTGATTCAGAGGACTTCCAGATACGTGGCGGTCTTTGGGATGGAAAAACACTTTACAAACTATACCAAGAAGCTCATATGCCTTGGGAGTGGCATCGTCCACTGTTTGATTATGCCCGTAAGTTAGATATTACAATTTTCAGCTCTCCGTTTGACAATACAGCGGTCGATTTGCTGGAGGATTTAAATACCCCTGCATATAAGATTGCTTCTTTCGAAGCCATCGACCTCCCGCTTATTCGTTATGTAGCAAGTACTGGTAAGCCCATGATTATATCCACTGGGATGGCCAATGCTGAAGAAATTCAGGAGGCTATTGACGCTGCGCGTGCCGGCGGCTGCAAGGAGCTTGCGATCCTGCACTGCGTCAGTGGCTATCCTGCTCCAGCCGACGAATACAACCTGCGCACCATTCCCGCGATGATGGAACTTTACGGTTTGGTAACCGGCTTGTCGGATCATACGCTGGATAACACCACAGCAGTAACCAGTGTAGCGCTGGGTGCATCCATCATCGAGAAACACTTTACTCTTGACCGAAAAGGTGGCGGGCCGGATGACAGTTTCTCACTCGAGCCGGAAGATCTGAAGGCCTTGTGCGCGCAAACAAAGACGGCGTGGTCGGCCTTGGGAAAAGTGAAAACAGAGCGTTCGGAAAGCGAGAAAGGAAATGCGCAATTCCGCAGGTCTCTTTATGTATGCAAGGCTATAAAACGCGGAGAAACGCTGACGGCCGACAACGTTCGAAGTGTCAGGCCGGGGTTTGGCCTTGCACCCAAGCAATTGGATAATTTGATAGGGAAGAAAGTTAAGAAGGATCTTCCAGTTGGTACTCCCCTTTCGTGGGAGGTTGTAGAGTAGAAACGTGCGTATTCATGTTGGCTAGCACATATACTGTGTAATGTTAAGGTGAGTACATAACTTGGTGTTCACTATCAGGCCAGCTGTGAAAGTTTTTAATAAGGGCTCTATTCGCAACGGATTGCAGTTTATCTGGCGGGGAAGGCGTTAATAATTTGAAAACAAAGATTCAGGTGAAATTGCGTCTGAAGCATTTTCTGATTCTACTTCTCGAGCGCTTTTTCCCGCAGGTCGTCAAGGCCTTGAACGCACGAAGCGTTGAGGGACAGCGCAGTATTGCTGTAATTGCCTATTCCTTGGCCAATGTAGAAAACCCGCTAGCGGTACTCAATCATTACACTAGTAGCCTTGAAATATCGAGCACGACACTATGGCAAGCGATATGTTTGCTCCAGCAACAGCGGGAACCAGCATTTGATAGCCTAATGGCTGGCGCAGATAGTGTCGTTGACATAGATTTACGATTATTGCTGTGGATTAAATTAAAGCTTATAAAGCCTGTAAAAGCTGTCGAGTCTGATATTCTTAGTTTGTTGCGTTTTTATAATGAGTCTGTAAAAGAATTAGAGAACAAAAAAAGCGTGGTGGCAGCGCTTGTATCGTTGATTTTTGAGAAAGCTCCGGTTGAGCGCACTGAGTCATGGTTGAGAGAGATTGGACTTAGTGTAAGTTCGTTGAGTGAACATCAACAATTGCAGTTCTTATCAAGCATAATTCGTGCTAAAGATTACCAGCGGTTTGTGTCTTGGGAAGCTGAATTGACGCCGGTATTTTCGGAAATCGCGCGTTTAAAAGTGCAGTTGATGAGATACTCGATTTTTGGTGGTGGTGGCGCATTTTCCAAACTGGAATCCTCTTTTTCCGCTCTACAAAATCCGGTCTGCGAAGCCTATAAAGCCAAGGTTAAACCCCTTTTTGATAAGATAGATACTCATAATAATTTTCTTGATGCCCGATTTGAACCTGATTCAGTGCGCTCAGTGCAGCAGCTCATTCTTCAGAAAATTATTGAAGCCAAGCCATTTTCCTACATGCGATTAGGTGATGGGGAAAGCTACGGGTTTTCAAATAATTACTATGTTGACCAGGCGGGGCTGAAAAGGCAAGAACTGCATTGGTGGGGACAAGTGCTAGATGAAGAGTGTCGCCTTGATTTGCAAAGTCAGTTCTTGGCTGCATTGGAGTCTGTAGATGTCTTGGGTATCCCGACTGCCATTCGGCTTATAAAAGAATTAAAAACTTCAGATAAAAATGGCTTTATTGTGAACTCTTTGGTATCGAGACTGTTCTGTACGATGCAAGGCGTCGGTCCTTTTTTATCAAATCGAAGAATTCTTGAAGATCAGAGCAACCTGTTCATATTCGATTCAAGGTTTTTGTCTGAATTGTTCCGAGCTGCCAAGAAAGTCTATGTGGTTTCCGGATTGAAGTCAGATATTGTAGAAGGCTGGGTACCTGATAGGAACAAAGTCCAGCATATCGAGATCCCGACCCATAGACTCCTGCAAAACACTGAAATAGGAAGCTCCTTTTCTATAATTTTTCCTGAGGTGTATAGGGATTATATGGTTAGAGTCGCTTCTTTAGCTGAGCCAGGCACAGTGTTTTTATTTTCGGCAGGATTCATAGGAAAAATACTAATTTCTGAGGCCGCTAGGAATGGTGCGGTAGCTTTAGATGTTGGGCAGTTTCTTGTTGTGGCCAGTTTGCACTCTGCGGAGAGTAAATGAGAGTCATTAGTATTGTGCGGTTTATATTTTATTTCTTTAAAGGCCTTGAGCGGAATTTTAAAATTATTCGTTATGGGGATGTGCCCGATATCTATAACTCTCCCAGTACTGTAGAGAGATACTCATTTGCCGGCGCTGGGCCACTGTCTATTTTTTTTGTGATTAAGGAGCTTTTCAGGCATTGTCTGCGTGCGCGTCAAAGTTATTGTGTTGTGCCGGAAGATAGTATTATTTTTTGCGGTGGTACTGAAAACAATGAAAGAGAATTCGTTTTTCTTACGCATAAAATCTTGAAGGGTATTCCCGAAGCGGTTTACTCGAGAGAGAGAAATTTATTTTTCTTGTTTGGTGAAGAGAGGAGGAAGCAATATTTTGAAAGACTATTGTCAGGGGTTGTTTTTCTTTTAGTTATTATGTATCTGCCTAGGGTGAAGATGGGGCCGGTGACTTTTAAATATCTGGTATCCTACTCCAAATTGTACCTTCGATTATTCTGCAGCTTTCGGGAGTCTTGTAAATTACCCGCGCTATTGGTGGTAGCGAACGACCATACTGACCTTCCGGTGGCCGCTACGATGGTCATGCGGTACTTCAGAGTGCCCGTATGTTATGTCCAGCACGCTGAGGTTTCAGAATTTTTTCCTCCGCTAGATTTCTATATTTCAATCCTTAGAAACCAAAAAACCTTGGATAAATACCAATCTATAAGTAAGGTTCGTGGTGATGTCTATGTTGTTCCTCGATCAGAGAAAAGCCAGAGATTTGAGAGAATTCTTGAATCGCGAAATATTCTTACTGCCGACGTGGTTATTTATCTAAGTTCAATTTTCAATATCAATGTAGTTCGAGATTGTGCAGAGGCTCTTTTGCAGAACCCATTTGTGGCGACGGTTTCAATAAAGCCGCATCCCAGGAGTGATGCCTCTGTTTTCCAGAAAATCGAAGGTGTAGTTGTTTGCGAACAAATACCGAATTTTGTTCATTTGGCTATTGTGCCAAATTCATCTGTATCTGTTGAGTTGCTCGAGCAAGGTATTCCCGTTTTCCAATACTTTGCTCTTGATGCAATAGTTGAAGATTATTACGGTTTTGTCGCCGACGGAATTACGTTACCGGTTCAGCGTGAAGTTTTATTTCGACGGTTTTGGTGTAAAGATTTTTATAATGCATCTTGGATTGAGCGCTTTAAAAAGTACAGCCCGTCTCTTGATGATGACTGGCAGGCGTCCATTGATGCGCTTGTTGAAAAGGTAGAGCTGACGTTAAGTCGTCATTAGGATTTTATTAGGATGGCATTATGTTGTTAAAGATATTTAAGAACGTATGGCTACGGTTGCCATCCTGGCGCGCCTTGTTCTATAGACCGAAAAAAGATAGTTATCTTTTTTTGCCGATAAATGGGGCTGGGCTAGGACATCTTACCCGTTCTTTGGCCATCGCGAAGAAGCTGAGGATCGTGCGGCCGGACGCAGAAATTATATTTCTAACGACTAGCATAGGAGTTCCCCTGGTTCACCGTGCAGGGTTCATCTGCCATCATGTCACGCCATCATCGTTGTTGAATGTTGGAACTATTGTTTGGAATAGGCTTTTCTACCAAACATTAAGAAGTATTTTGTCTGTCCATCGTCCAAGTATATTGGTGTTTGATGGCACCGTTCCTTATCTGGCACTCCAGAGGCTAATGTTTTCACACAAGAATATTCGCTATATTTGGGTGAAGCGAGGGCTATACAAGGAAGGTGTGAACAGGGAATTACTAAACTCTTATGTGAAGAGGTTTGATAAGGTAATCGCACCGGGCGAGCTAAATGACTGCCCACAGTCAAGAGGTCTCGATTATAAGAAAGTACTTCCCGTTAATCCTATATCTCTTATTGATAGAGATGAAATACTCAGTCGCCCTGAGGCGCGCGAGGCGTTAAGGCTGGACAAGAGGCCGTGTGCTTATGTACAGCTAGGCGCTGGAAATATAAATGGTATTTCTGACCTTCAAGAGCGTTTGGTGGGGAGCTTGCAACGGTTGGGAGTCCAAGTGGTTCTTGGATTATCTCCAATATCTTTGAGCAGGCAGTTCTCTCATGGAGCAGACAAAACCATCGTTGACTATCCTAATAGTAAATATTTTTCAGCGTTTGATTTTGCCGTTGTCGCTGCGGGCTATAACTCGGTTTGCGAAGTTGTCATGCTCGGGTTGCCAGCTGTGTTCTTCCCTAATATTGAAACAGGCGCGGATGATCAGGCAAAACGCGCGATGCAGGCATGTGCCTTTGGCCGTTACGAATGTATGCTTGACTTTGATGATGAAAAATTCTCTTCAGTCGTCGGTCGTCTATTAGATGGTGAGGCCGGTGGGGAGCGGTATGCGCGTGAGAATGGCGCAATTCAGGCGGCTAAAATAATTGCATTAGCTGCCAGTTGACGCGAGTGGGAGTAGGGCAATAGTAGGTTCTATCAGGCGAAGATCTTGAGGGTGTTTGGCATTAACCCGCAGGGAGGGCCAATGATTAGGCCGGCAGCTTGGCTACGATCACTAAGTAGAACCTCAGGTCGCCTAAACGGGTGTTTTCCATGCTACACCTAGCATATTATACTGCCAAGTATAGGTAAGAGAGTAATGTGTTGGATGGTGTAAAGGTATATTTTTAGAGGCACTGCCACATTGGCGGAGTATAGCTGCCGTAGCTTGACTCCACCCTTTGCCGTGACCCTGACGTAATTTTGAACGGAGAAGATGCCCTGAAAACGAGTTCCTATAGGCCTGACATTGATGGCCTTCGCGCTTTGGCGATTATTGCCGTGGTTTTATATCACGCAGGTGTTCCTTTTCTCGGAGGAGGCTTCGTAGGTGTAGACATATTCTTCGTAATTTCGGGATATGTCATAGCCTCTAAAATTAATGATGATATAGCCAAAGGGCGGTGGTCGATTGCTGGCTTCCTAGAAAGCCGAATCCGGCGCCTTTTTCCAGCTCTAGTGCCTGTACTTATTTTCTCCACAGTTGCTGCTTTTTGTTTGCTGACACCTGAGTTATTTAAAGAGTTCAGTCGAAGTCTTGTTTGGTCAGGCCTCAGCGCCGCAAACTGGTTTTTTATGTTTGAGGTTGGTTATTTTGACGGGCCAGCCCACACAAAACCACTTCTTCACCTTTGGTCGCTTGGGGTTGAGAACCAGTTCTATCTTTTTTTTGCGGTTGTAGTTTTTCTCTCTACTCGGTTTAGGCGCTGGTCGAATTTGGTTGTTTGGAGCTCTATTGGTTTAGTTTCATTTATTTATGCCTTGTGGATTACGGGTGGGGCCGCGGTAGAGCAGGCTTTTTTTGATCCTCTTGCTCGTTTCTGGGAACTACTAATTGGTGCGGTTCTTTTTGCGATTCCTCGAAAAGATAGAGTCAGTAGTATTGTTACGTCGTTGGCTTTTGTTTTTGGTCTAGGCTGCATTACAGCGTCCATTATCTTCTATTCTCCGGATGTACACTTCCCGGGCGTGTCCGCGTTTTTGCCCGTAGCAGGAACCGCTCTAATTATTTGGAGTGGAATTTATGCAAAATTATCAACTCAAGTGCTGGGTGTGTGGCCGCTTGTATCTATTGGTAAGTCTTCATATGGATGGTACATCTGGCATTGGCCGTTAATGGTATTTATAGTTATTTGCTTTCCACAGTTTTCTAGCGATGGACATGAGATTTCTCTTAAGTTGGTTGCTGGATTTTTAAGTCTCATTCTGGGCTTTGTGTCCGCTCGACTTTTGGAAGAGCCTATTAGGCAGCGGCGATTTGTTGTCTCAAATCGATCAATGGTTTACTCCTTTTTGGGCTGCACTACTTTAGTCATTTCCTTGGGGGTGCCTGGCCATATGCCGTGGTTCGGTGAGGTGAGGGCTTGGCTGTTGGATGGAAAGAAAGGACTTGTCGCGTTTACTATCTCGAATGAAACAGAAGTGTATCGCACGGAGTATAATCTTAATGCAGATAGCCGAAGAAGCTTGCCGGAAGGAGAAATGGCTCAGCGTTTCACTTGCAGCTACGACCGAGGCAACACTTCTGAGCGCGTTCTTGAGTGTGTCAAACGGTTAGCTGGTAAAAGAAACATAATAGTAGCTGGTGATAGTATTGGTCGAGATATGTTTCACTCGCTAAGGATCGCTTATCCCTCTGCAAATTTCATAATGATTCATAATTCGGGCTGTCCGCCATGGACGCTTGTGACAGAGAAGTTTTCATGCTTTCCCCGTCTTGAAGAGTTATTAAAATCTGTTGCTGCTGAAGTTTCGGTTGATGCCGTTTTGATGAGTTTCAGATATAAGCCCGACAATATAGATCGTATTGATCCTGCGCTTAAATTATGGAAGCGTTATTTTGATAACATTATTGTCTTTGGAGTGTCTCCAATTTTCTCTCGAAGCCTTGCTGATTACGTATTGGCGCAAGACAAAGTGCCGCCCCATATTGTTTTAGAAGACAAAACGATGGTTGCTTGGAGCTTTCAGGAATTGATGGAGTATTCTAAAAATATTGTTTTGAGACACGGGGCGAAATTTGTTGATACGACTGATTTTTGGTGCCCCGTAGGAAACTGCCAAATCTGGCTTGATTCTGATGTTACTCGTCCTATTTATTGGGATGCCCAGCACCTGACGCGTTATGGGATGGAATTCTATTCAAAATTTCTAGCTACTAACCATACGCTACAAGTCGCACTCAATGACGGGGGGGCAGCATTGCGCTGACTCAGCGTTCAGAGATAGCTAAAATTTAGTAATTGAAATTTTCCTCATTACTTGAATTTTTCTAGGAAAGAAGACCGTTTATTTATTGGGTTTTAGAAAAATTTACTAGATCCGGTAGGGCCATTAATGACAGCTATTGACTATTTACCTTCTGCGCCGGATCAGTTACTCGCCCTTGCGCGAGAGCTTCATGGCCAATGGCGACTAAATGAAGCTGATATCGCGCTGAAGAAACTTCTTGAGGCACCGGGGAAGTACGAGGTTGCTGCCTTGAATCTGCGGGCAGATATACTTTGGTCTCTTGGTGATGTAGATGATGCTAGAGTTGCAACCGAGCGGTTGCTTGTTATTGCTCCTCTTGATCATCAGGCTGCTCGGCGTGCTCGATGGCTCGACCTCCCTGTCGATCCGTTGCGCTGTACACCTGCATGGATTGAAGAGGTATTGGCGGCAGGCGAAAAGCCAGTTATTACATATCCGGCGCTGGTAAGGCTTCTGAATGAAGAAGGGCATCATGGCTCTGCGCTTCAAGTGGCGTTAAATGGTTTAGAAGTGATACGGACATTGAAGGGGGATGTACGTATCATCAATAAGCTTTTACTGGAAGCGGCGATTGCCAAAGAAAATTTAGGCGACTACGACGGTGCTTTGGAGGTGCTTTCGCAGATTGATCCTACTCTGCCGGTAGCAAAATCAGCCGCTCTGAGTCGTTCTCGAATGCTACATGAGATGGGCATTTTCGATCAGGCTGAAGTAGCTCTTTCTCCTCACTATGATGATGTTGTTCCTGCGTTCAATTCTCCTCGTTATCATATTTTTCTCTCAACTGGAAGAATTAAAGATGCATTCGCACTATACAAATCAAGAAGAGAAACTGAAGTATTCAGGCGGTTGATAAAAAATTATGACTCTCCGAATTTCCTCAAAGGCGGGGAGTGGCGCGATGATCATATATTGATTTTGTCTGAGGGCGGGCCAGGTGATGAGTTGCGCATGTCCAGCCTTTATGGTGATGTCTTGCCTCATGTCAAGAAGCTCACTATATCCTGTGATCCAAGGCTGGCCGGTATCCTTTCACGCACCTACCCAGAAGCACGCTTTGTTCCGTCACCTCGCTTTCGTGACGAATTAAGAAAGTCTGATTATTCAAGCCGTAATGAAGTGCGTGACGCACTAGGCGCCAAACTTCTTACCAATATGTTGTTGCGTGAGGCTGAAGGGGCGACCCGGACTGCTTCGATCTTTGAGTTTTTGTGTGAGTTACGTCCTGATCGTGAAGCCTTTCGCAGCGTGCAGCGCAGAAATTTACGGCCCGATCCTGTGTTAGTCTCTGAATTCAGGGCGAAAATGCCTCCTAATGTTAGGCGAGTTGGTCTTGCCTGGAGAAGCATGATCAATAATTCAACTCGGCAGAAACATTATTTTTATCCTGAGGATCTTTATCCGTTTTCTGCTCTACAGAATACTGAATTCTGGATTTTGCAGCCTGAATACACTGCCGAAGAAATTGAGCAACTGAGTAAGTTTCTCACGATCAGGGTTGTCGAGGGTATTGATCTCGTCGATGATTTTGAGTCGCAGTCGGCCTTGATATCTTGCCTTGATGCGGTTGTAGCTCCTTGCACGACAACCGTTGAACTCGCCGGGGCCGTTGGGGTCGAGACCATTATTCTCGCAAATACCCACATGACTTCGTGGCGACAGAACCAAGATGGCTCTGATGTGTGGCATCCGAATGGCAAGCTGGTTTTGGGCGATAAAATCGGTGATCGTCAGACGGTGATAGACAACGCTTTGAATGCACTACTAGGCAAAAAGCACAAGCTAATGGAAGAGTTTAGTCCTGTGAGTAACGAAGTTAAAACATTGTCTCAAAATATCAAGATATCCTCTTCGAGGTCGTTACCAAAGTTGTCCTTGAGGTATCGAATCAAGAAGCTTATCGCCTCGGTACCAGGTGCTCGACAGACGAAAAAATACATAGATCACTATCTGGCAATTGCCAGATCCACTAATAGTGACGCTAGAGAGACTTATTCTCTTGAGACCCATGCGAAGCAGTTGATTCGTGTCAAAGATGTCAAAGAGGCCCATATCGCTCAAGCTGCCGAGGCTGCTCGAGCGGACAAGACCGGGACAATGCTCGCTGTGAAGGCAGTTCTTCAAGCGCGTTCCGGCCGGTTTCGGCATGCGCTTTTTACTGCTGCCCACTTGCCAAAAAATAGTGCTATTCATGAACGAATCCTTCCTGCATTGCGAATTGAAATGGCGGATCTTGGCAGGCATGACCTTTCCAAAGAAGGATTACGTCTCCTGTTGTCGCATAACCCGGGTGATCCTGTTCAGGATGCAGTTAGGTTGGGTAATGCGGATTTTGAGGCACAGGCTTATGATTTTCTTACGGGCATTGCTCAACCCAATGATCCCAAAGGCTATGTTGTTGTATTTGGATTAAATAACAGAGTTACCCTTGGTCTTATGGTTCCGCTGGCTTTGCAGCTTGCTAAGAGTGGATACTATGTGTGCTCTTCGGTTGCGGCTTCTATGAAGCCGTCGGTATTGCCGCAATTGAAAGGTATTTCAGGCGCAATTCGATGGGGCGGGCTCTCTCTTACAAATGAACCTTCCAGTTTCAGGAAGCTGAGAAATAATTGGCAGATTGATCTCGAACATCGTAGCGTGGTTTGTGATGATGTAAATTATTTTACCTTTTTTGCAGAGCGTCTGGGCAAGCTCTCTAATAGTTATGACGTGGATGTTAGTAATCCGAAGGTGTTAGCCGATTTTGAAAGTCTACTGCAACGTAGTGATGTGGCGCTTGCGGTATGTAAGCGCCTGCTTTCGTTGGCTGAGGAGGGCAAGCCAATTCGAGTAGCAGCGATGGATACCCACTTTGCCCCAGCGGGGATTGTCCGCAAATGGTGCGAGGAATTTGGTCGGCATAAAGGCATTGAACTCGTCGCGCTTTCAATCTCCTACGAGAACTATTATTCAAATCTGACTTCACTGGAGGCTAAAACTATATCGGTCGAAAATCTGACCGCTCGCCCTGATGTTCGCCACCCTCTATTCGGCGGACGTGCGCGATTTGACCAGTATATTGCTGACAACCCTAGTGTTCTTACCAATCGAGATGAAGTGTTGACTCACATCAAGGTCAACCGTAGCAAGACTGAAGAAGGAGATTTGCAGTTCAGGAATTCTGTCATTGAGCGTGCCAGGCAATGCCATGCTGGTGGTGGTAAGGTTTTCGCCGCTTTTGGGAAAGTATTGATTGACTTTGCGGCTCCATATGATCGGGGTCATGCTTTTGATGAGTTTTCCAGTTGGATAAGATTTCTCGTAGCTGAAGTAGCAAACACTGACAATTTATTGATTGTTAAGCCGCATCCTCATGAAAAGCGCTCTGAAATTGCCGCCCCGGGTGTGCAGACGCTCAGGGATCTATTGCCGGACGAATTGCCTGAGAATGTTATTTTTCTCGATCATGCAGCGTTTAACTCTTATGAATTAGCGGAAATTGTCGACCTTACCTTCGTGTGGAATGGAACTGCATATACAGAGTTTCCAGTACTTGGAAGACCGGTCGTGGCGGAAAGCATGTGGGCCGAGAAAGATTATCCTTTGAATGCCACCATGCTGTGTACGGAGGCTGATTACCGTCAGGTTCTTCGTGGAGAGAAACAAGTTATCCTTTCTGATGAGACTGTTGGTCGTGCCACTGCATTTATGCAATTCATGAAAAGCCCTGTCGTTTCAATAGCGTTTGGCTATGTCAGGCGTGCCGGTACCAATCAAAGCATCGGTTCGATAACCTTCATAAAGGATGATATGGAGGCAATCTCGCAGCGGGTTGACCCAGGGCTTGAGCTGGCGTCCTCTCGCTTCTTTGAGGCGCAAGAACGCGTAGGGTGAAGTTGTGCGCGGGCTCTGGTGCTGACTTGTCGATCCATCTATGTCATTTGCCACCGATTAGCCCGCGCCTTCAAATTATAATTGGAGCTTCAGTGTAATGCGAACTGTTGATATGTATGAATAATTTGATGAGCGGTGTCTCCAAGTCCCTGCAATGGTCAGTCTCATTGGGGGGGAAGTTTTTTCGTGTTGTACCGGTGTGTACCATTGTTGCAGTTGTTGCAACTGTTTTTAGTCAGTTTTTCCTTTTGGTTGGCTTTCTTCTGCCTTTAAAGGTTGTTTTGCTACTTGGTTCCGAACAGGTGCCGCATTATTTTCCAGTATTTCTAAAGGATATTGGTCGGGATTGGCTAATAATAGTTCTCAGTTTTGCATCTGTTGTGTTTTATTCTTTGCATCTCTTTGCCGCCAGTGTTGTTGAGCAGTTTTCCGCTTTCGGTGCTAAGCGACTGCTTGAAAAAAGCAAGAAAATGACCATATTTGAAGGGCAAGAGGAGATTGCTTTTAAGGGGTTTCAACGATACTCACAGAGTCTGGCTAGCTTATCTTTTCTAGTCATCTGCCTGGTTTTGATGTTGTTTTTTTATCCGCGGGTTGCATTCGTAATATTGTTTTATTTTGTAGCTGCTGCCCTTGTGTTGAGTGTCATTTCTAGTTTTTCACCCCGTTTTCGTGCTCGCTATTCCGACAGTCTTGGGGTTATGCCGAAGGTGTTAGGTAGCGTCGGTTTTTTGTGTTCCTTTGCATTTATTGTGTTTGACTATTTGTTAGGGGGGGCGCCCGGTGTTTTGGTTGCGGTTGTTTCATTGTTGCTGGCCCGACAGCTTTTTTCTAGGGCGTCCAGTCTCATAAAAGATCAGTACGACCTCTATCGGCAAAAGACACAGCTTTCAATTCTTTTCTTTCATGGCAGTTTTTTTCAGCGCGACGCAAAAAGCAAACATCAGGAAATATGGTCGCTTGTTAATCCTGCGGTAAGAGATCAGTGGTTGGCTGATGTAGTTGCAGAAATTCCCGGTTTTTCCAAGTGCGAGTTTGCTGTGTCATGGCTGCAGATGGGCGTTCCGAATATCTTTTGCTACTTATTGGCACACAAAAATGGCGATGGACGACAGCTACTTGTAAAGATTTTCAGTGCGAACCTGTCATCTCTGGCAAAACATGAGGCAACATTGCTAGTCAGTCAGGATGGATTGCCCACTCTTCCATTTTTGCATGCAACTATGGTGGAAGGCCTGAGTTGTCACGTTTTCGATGCCAGTGATTACCGCTGTTGCACTCCACAGGAAACCACTAAAGCTCAAATGGCGTTTAGAGCTATATTATCTGCTTGCAAGCCTTCTGACGCCTTGTCCGCGATTTACGTACGATCTCGAGCTCGGTTCTGGCAGCATCTAGATAGTGACCTATTGGATCGACTTGAATATGTTTTGGCTGATGACTCGAATCCGATAGTGTTTGATCGTTTTCGTGTCAGACTACAAGAGATGAGAAGCGCTCTCGAGTGTTTTCCGCATTGTCTTTTGGTACAGGATGTACGGCCGGGAATGCTCTGGACTGACCTTGCGGATAATCTTGTTCTTGCAAACTGGACACGCTGGGAGTTAGAGCCAGTAGGTGTCCGTTGGTCTTTTGATTCTCACACCAGCCAGTTTGTTGAACGATTGAACTCTGCCCGCTACTGTCACAGCGGAGAGGTCGGTGTTCCCCTGCTTCGTTTTTCATCGTTGTCCTACGATTTTGTATCGTTTATTAATCGTGCGCGCTACCTTGAGGCCTACGCGCTAATCGATAAAATTCTGGATGCGTATGATGAGATTTGAACTTCAAGTTACATGGCTGTTACTTGATGCTGGAAGGTATGAGCGCTACGGTTGATTGGAGCTACCTCTTTGTTGTTAGCAGCTCTTTTTCGGTATAGTTAGGATTAGCTTCAATGACTCGTGTCGCCATGTTGGTTTGGAATGAATTTCTCAATGATGCTCGTGTTCTTAAAGAAGCGCAAACCCTTCAGGGCGCCGGGTATCTGGTAACCGTTTTTGCTTTGCATACACCAGGCTTGACTGAAGAGCAGCAGGTACTCCCTGACGGTATCCAGATCCTGAGAGTCCCACGAAGCCCTCTCTCACGATGGGGGCGACCTACGATGGCAGCTGCTTCCGGCGGCCCGATCGGGCGTTTGGGGGGGGGCAAGCAATTGCTACGTATTGCTGGTCGGCTTTGGGCTCATGGGGTTCTTCTTGGGCGAATGACACTGCACAAGGCAGACGCCGTGCATGCTCACGACGTCAACGTCCTGCCTACTGCTTGGCTTGCCGCTAAGTTGTCTGGCGCAAGAATCATTTATGACGCTCATGAGATCAGCACCAGTCGTGAGGGCTATTCGAGTTTTCGCAAATTGGTAGGCGTTGTTGAGCGCTTCCTGATGCCTCGGGTTCAAGGCTCCATCACCACCACAGACGCCAGAGCAAAGTTCTTTGCTCGTGCCTATGGTGTTGAGCGTCCTATTGTGTTGCAAAACCGGCCGCGCTATCAGGTTGCGAATACTTCGACTCGCATTCGCGATGAGCTTCAGTTGGAGCAGCCTTGGCCCATCGTCGTGTACCAGGGTGGTGTGCAGCAGGGGCGAGGCCTGGAGCGGCTTGTTCGTGTTGCTGCTTTGGTTCCCAATGCTTACTTCGTCTTCATTGGCGGAGGCAGGCTTGATGCGAGTTTGCGCTCCATCGCGGCGGAGCTTGGACTTGAGGAGCGGGTTCGTTTTATCCCCACTGTGGCGCTAGCGGAATTGCCCAGCTATACCGCCTCTGCGGATATTGGTGTGCAGCCCATCGAGAATACCTGCCTGAATCACTACACTACCGACTCGAATAAGTTGTTCGAATATGTACAGGCTGGTTTGCCGGTGGTGGCTTCCGATTTACCAGAAATCCGGCGGGTGGTGCGGGAGCATGATCTAGGATTGCTGGTTCCCGCTGGGGACACTGAGGCATTGGCCACGGCATTGCAATCATTGGTCGAAGACAAGTCCACGCGTGATTTTCATGCGGAGCGCTCGCGTACCGCTGCTGCTGTATTGAACTGGGAAGCACAGGAGGGCGAGCTGCTCGCACTGTATGGGCGAGTACTTGGTTCAAGGGCAGGCTGATCCAGTTCACTCATGACAACTCGAATCCTCTTTCTCAGTTTTTTCTATCCCCCAGATCTTTCGGCTGGCTCTTTTCGTTCGGCTGCGTTGGTCAAGGCACTACGGCTGCAGGGCGGGGAACAACTGCATCTCGATGTGGTGACTACCCAGCCAAATCGCTACCAGACATTCGTGCGTAATGCCGATAGCACAGAGGAGCACGAGGGGCTGCATATACAACGCTTGACGCTACCGGACAGCAGAGGCGGGTTGCTGGGCCAAGCGTTGTCATTCGTTCATTTTGCTTTTGGGGCTTACCGATTCGCTCGTGGCAGGAACTACGACATAGTGTTCGCTACTTCGTCGCGGTTGATGACTGCACTACTGGGAGCATTGCTCGCTTCGAGCAAAGGAGCGCGCCTCTATTTGGATATCCGCGATATTTTTGTCGAGACACTTGCAGGTGTGTTCAGCTCACCTACATGGCGCCCAGTGGTTTGGATATTCGCGGTGCTGGAGCGCTGGGCTATTCGGCGAGCGATAGTGGTCAATCTTGTTTCGCCGGGGTTCCTGCCTTACTTCCAGTCTCGATATCCAGGTGCGAGGTTCTCGTTTTTTTCTAACGGGGTAGATGCCGAGTTCACTGATCCAGCTACCTGCAATGAGTGCACGCGTACGCCAGGAGAGCCTCTGCGTGTTCTTTATGCGGGCAATATCGGTGATGGCCAGGGGTTGCATCTGGTGGTGCCTGCCTTGGCTGAACGTCTGCAGGGCAGAGTGAAATTTCAGATTATCGGCGACGGCAGGCTTGCCAATGCTCTGCGCGACGCTATCAGGCTGCGAGGGTTGAATAACGTCGATCTTCTTGCGCCGATGTCACGTCAGAAGATCAAGGTGTTTTACGAGCAGGCGGACGTGTTGTTTCTGCATCTGAACGATCTGAAAGCATTCAAGCGTGTATTGCCTTCAAAGCTCTTCGAGTACGCGGCTTCGGGTAAGCCTATTTGGGCAGGTGTCACCGGTTTCTGCGCTGATTTCATTGCTAGAGAGATCCCCAATGCTGCGGTCTTTCCGCCGTGTGACTCGACACGCGCCGTCGAGGTTTTCGAGCACCTGATGCTGGCCAATGTAGACCGCAGTGAGTTTGTTTCACGGTATGCACGTGAGCGGATAATGCGCGATATGGCATATGAAATACTGGCTTTGTCTGGCCCTGTCTGATCCTCCTTCGAGCACTGTTGTCTTCGGTGTGAAGGTGTGGGGGGCTCTTGGAGCCTTGCGAGCGTGCAGTGCGCCTCGACGATCTGCTGCTGTGTCAGGTATTGGCATGCTTAAACTGTTGGAGCTGGTCTGATGCGAGTTTTGGTGACGGGAGCCAACGGTTTCGTAGGTGCGAGGGTCGTACAGGTATTGCGAGACAGGCCTGATGTGAATGTCGTTTCAGGCGTGCGCCGACTTGGCGTTCACTGCGACGCTATTATTGGCGAGCAGCGTGAGCTGGGTGATTTAGCCCAGGCCTCATTCGATATCTCTCAGTTCAGTGATATTGATGTAGTCGTGCATACCGCGGCACGTGTGCACGTGATGCAAGATCGTGAGGCTGATCCGCTGCTGGCATTTCGTCGCACTAATGTCGAGGCCTTGAAGTCGCTGGCCGTCGTTGCTGCACTAGCAGGTGTCAAGCGCTTCGTCCTTGTCAGCTCAATTAAGGTCAATGGGGAGGAAACGCTCCCGGGCCGGCCTTTCAACGCAGAGGATGAGGCGGCGCCGGCCGATCCTTATGGCATCTCCAAGTATGAGGCCGAGCAGGTGCTGCGCCAGGTATGCGAGGGCTCCTCTATGGAATGGGTGGTCGTCCGTCCGCCATTGGTATATGGGCCTGGGGTCAAGGCGAACTTCATGCGACTGATGCAAAGCCTGGGACGTGGCATGCCGCTGCCGGTTGGCTCATTGCACAATCGTAGAAGTCTGGTGGCGTTGGATAACCTAGTGGATCTGCTGGTTACATGCCTGTCTCATCCGCAGGCGGCCAACCAAACGTTTCTAGTCAGCGATGGCGATGATCTGTCGGTGGCAGCGTTGACAGAGCATTTGTCGCAATTGTTGGCGTCGCGTTCATGGTTGCTGCCGATACCGCCCTCATGCTTGCGCGCTGCCTTGAGGATGGCTGGACGCTCCGCTGTTGCTCAGCGCTTGTGCGGGGAGCTGCGAGTGGATATCGGGAAAACTCATTCTCTGCTCGGCTGGCAGCCACCAATGGCCGTTAAGGAGGCGCTTGCTCTTACAGCTGCGCATTATCTGGAGCACCACCGTTGATTTTTGTGTTTCTACTGGTGACGGTGTTTTGGTTGTCTTGGGGACTGACCTACGGGATGCGTCGTTACGCATTATCTCGCAATCTGTTGGACGTACCGAACGGCCGTAGCTCTCATTCGGCACCTACGCCAAGGGGAGGGGGCGTTGCTATCGTGCTGACGTTTCTGTCCGGATTGCCAATACTTTTCTCTTTGGGGGGGCTGGATCGTTCGTTGATGTGGGCGTTGCTGGGCGCTGGCGGCTGGATTGCTCTGCTGGGGTTTATCGATGATCACAAGCATGTTGCCGCTCGCTGGCGGTTGCTCGGGCATTTCGCTGGCGCTATTTGGATTGTCGCGTGGCTTGGGGGGATGCCTGTGATCAATGTCCATGGGCAGCAGTTCGAGTTGGGTTGGGCGGGACACCTTTTGGCTGTAGTGGGGTTGGTCTGGTTGCTCAACCTCTATAATTTTATGGATGGCATTGATGGCATTGCCAGTATTCAAGCAGTAAGCGTCTGCGTGGGGGGCGTTTTGCTTTACTGGTTGTCTGGCTATCTTCGCGATGCCTGGCCGCTTGCCTTACTGGCCGCCGCTGTAGCGGGTTTTCTGTTCTGGAACTTCCCTCCCGCTCGTATCTTCATGGGGGATGCAGGTAGTGGTTTCCTGGGGGCGATACTTGGAGCCTTGGCTCTGCACGCCGGTTGGATATCAACGGAGTTACTCTGGGCTTGGCTTATCCTGCTGGGAGTGTTTGTGGTCGATACCTCTTGGACCCTAATGCGCCGGCTGGCAAGGCGGGAGCGGGTTTATGAGGCGCATCGCAGTCATGCCTATCAGTTTGCATCGCGCCGGCTCAAGCGGCATTTACCCGTCACTATGGCCGTAGCATTTATCAACGTGTTCTGGCTGTTGCCAGTGGCTGGATTGGTGGCACTGGGCTACATCGAGGGCGCATGGGGGGTGCTGCTTGCATATGCGCCGCTGGTGGGGCTGGCGTGGTACTTTGGCGCGGGTGGCAGTGAGTAGAGTTTCGTACCACTTGTCGGGAATCTAGGTGTTTTGCAGGATGTGCGGGTCGATATAGATTCGCTGACTCTCCCAGGACGATCAATAAGAGGCACGGATGACGGATAAATTGCGCAAAACGTTGATCAAGTTACCGCGGCGTTACAAGCGACTGCTTCAAGTCGTTGTGGATATTTGCCTGGTATGGTTGGCACTCTGGCTAGCTTTTGTGGTACGCCTTGGCTTCGACAACCGGATTGATCCGCTGGATGAACATCTCTGGTTGTTTGTTCTCGCGCCTGTTATTGCGATTCCTTGCTTCGTCCGTCTTGGCATGTATCGCGCCGTGATGCGCTATTTTGGCAACGATGCGCTGCTGGCGATCTTCAAGGCCGTTACCATCTCTGCTTTGCTTCTAGCGCTCGCGGTCTACTGGTACCGCGAGCCTCCTGCGCTCGTGCCTCGGTCGTTGGTTTTTAACTACTGGTGGTTAAGCCTGTTCATGGTGGGCGGTCTGCGTCTGTTAATGCGCCAGTACTTCATGGGGGACTGGTACGTAGCCGCTCGGCAGATGCCTTTTGTGACTGTCACTCGTGAACTCGCTTTGCCGAAAGTCGCCGTCTACGGCGCGGGGGCAGCCGGTAATCAGTTGGTTGCGGCTCTGCGTATGGGGCGCTCCATGCAGCCAGTGGCTTTCGTCGATGATGACGATGACATAGCTACGCGAATCATCGCTGGCTTGCAGGTTTACAAGCCTAAACACATTGAACAGATGATTGAGGAGACCGGTGCACAGGAGATCTTGCTTGCCGTTCCCTCGCTGCCTCGGGCTCGGCGCCGTGAAATCCTTGAATGTCTGGAGGGGTTTCCGCTACATGTTCGGACAGTGCCTGGTTTTATGGATTTGGCTAGTGGACGGGTAAAGGTCGACGATTTGCAGGAGGTCGATATTGCCGACTTGCTCGGACGTGATCCCGTCCCGCCAAACCAGGCGTTGCTGGATCGCTGCATCAAGGGGCAGGTGGTTATGGTCACTGGTGCTGGTGGGTCAATTGGTTCTGAGCTGTGCCGACAGATTGTTGCTAGTGATCCCAGGGTGCTCGTGCTGTTCGAGCATTCGGAATACAACCTCTACAGCATTCACTCGGAGTTGGAGCAGCGCATCCAGCGTGAATGCCTTCACTTACAGTTGGTGCCCATTCTAGGGTCTGTACGAAATGCCAGCCGGTTGTTGGATGTGATGCGAACCTGGCATGTCGATACCGTCTACCATGCGGCAGCCTACAAGCATGTACCTATGGTTGAGCACAATATTGCTGAAGGTGTGCTTAACAATGTGATGGGTACTCTTTATGCCGCTCAGTCCGCAATCCAGGCGGGCGTTGAGCATTTCGTGTTGATTTCTACCGATAAGGCCGTGCGGCCCACCAATGTGATGGGAAGTAGCAAGCGTCTGGCGGAGATGATTTTGCAGGCGTTGAGTTGCGAGCCTGCTCCTGTGCTGTTCGGGGAGGATGGCATTCACCGCGTTAATAAAACGCGTTTCAATATGGTGCGCTTCGGCAATGTGCTGGGGTCATCAGGCTCTGTGATTCCGCGATTCCATGAACAAATCCGCCGTGGTGGGCCTGTGACGGTAACCCATCCCAATATCACTCGCTATTTCATGACCATCCCAGAGGCAGCTCAGTTGGTGATTCAAGCTGGGGCTATGGGGCAGGGCGGTGAGGTTTTCGTTTTGGACATGGGGCGGCCAGTAAAAATACTTGAACTGGCTGAGAAGATGATTCATTTGTGCGGATTAAGTGTTCGTTCGGAGCGTAACCTGCATGGCGATATCTCTATCGAATTTACGGGGTTGCGGCCAGGTGAAAAGCTATATGAGGAGCTACTGATCGGCGATAACGTCAGTGAGACAGAGCATTCCATGATTATGCGGGCGAATGAGGAAATGCTTGCGTGGGATGCTTACAAGCGCACGCTACAGGCGCTACTGGTGGCGCTGGACGGTGATGACTATGACCGAGTTCGACAGCTGCTTCGAGCTACTGTAAGCGGCTATCGTCCAGAAGGAGAGATTGTCGACTGGATTCATATGCGCCAGCGTTTAGATCATTGATTTGACAGTCTGGCAAGAGCGTCTAACTTCAATGGTGGAGCTTGGAAGTCCCATATGGATCAACTTACGACAAGGATGGATATCATGCTGAAAATCAGCCTTTCTTCTCTGCTGCTCGCTGTTCTCGCTTCTTTCTCTCTGGCTGCAGCCGCAGCTGAAACTCCGAAAACCGAAAGTGCCAAACCGGCTGTCGTTCAGATAGCGCAGGTTGCTGTGGTCAATCTGAATACCGCTGATGCTGCAACATTGCAGCGTGAGCTGTTGGGTATCGGGGCGACAAAGGCACAAGCGATTGTGGCTTACCGGGAAGAGCACGGTAACTTTGCCTCGGTCGATGAGTTGCTTGAGGTCAAGGGTATCGGTGAGGCGACGCTAGAGAAAAATCGCGATAAGTTGAGTGTGAACTGACGCCGGGCGGCGTTCCCATATGGGCCGGTCTTTTGACCGGCCTTTTGCGCTTTTGGCGTGCAAGAAATTGCTGTGTGGAAGAGTCGGTGCGCATGGCGCACCCTACGAAAAGCGTTCTTCAGGCAATAAAAAACCCAGCGCTTAGGCTGGGTTTCTTGAATTTGGCTCCGCGACCTGGACTCGACAGCGAAGCTGAACGCGCTTCAGCGCGGCCCCGAAGGGGTGAGCGAAGCGAATAACCTGGGACGTAGTCCCTGGTGAGGAACCGCCGAAAACGAAAAAGCCCCGGTATGAACCGAGGCTTTGAATTTGGCTCCGCGACCTGGACTCGAACCAGGGACCCAATGATTAACAGTCATTTGCTCTACCGACTGAGCTATCGCGGAACAATGGCGCGTATGTTACTGATTAAAAAAGAGAAGTCAATACTTTGCCACGATATCTACGTGGTTAGAATTCGGATGTTCAGAGATGGTGTCGTGGGAGGGGCTTTAGCCGCGACAGCAGCCAGATCGGAACGGATCGCGGCTGAGGCAGAGGGCCTCCTAATCGTTCCAAGGTCGGCGGTGCCTGGTTATCGCAGGGCGTGGCTTTAGCTTTTGCGGTGTTCTATCGAACGATTCGCGGCTGAAGCGGAATGCCGCCCAGCCGCTCCTACAGTGACTGGTGGCGCATACAAAAACACCGGCCCAGGGGCCGGCGTTTTTGTCTATCACAGAGGCTTAAAGCACGGCGTGAATCGCGCGGGTGACGCTGTCCAGGTTGCCGTTGTTCAGCGCGGCGACGCAGATGCGGCCGGTGCCGACGGCGTAGATGCCGAACTCTTCCTTGAGGCGTTCCACTTGCTCCACGGTGAGGCCGGAGTAGGAGAACATGCCGCGCTGCTCGGCGACGAAGCTGAAGTCACGCTTGGCGCCCAATGCGGCCAGTTGCTCGACCATGGCCAGGCGCATGCTGCGAATACGGTCGCGCATTTCGCCCAGCTCGGCTTCCCACATGGCGCGCAGCTCGGGGCTGTTGAGCACGCTGGCGACCACGGTGGCGCCGTGGGTCGGTGGGTTGGAGTAGTTGGTGCGGATCACGCGCTTGAGTTGCGACAGCACCCGGCTCGATTCTTCACGGCTGCTGGTGACCAGCGACAGGGCGCCGACACGCTCGCCATACAACGAGAACGATTTGGAGAAGGAGCTGGAGACGAAGAATTCCAGACCCGACTCGGCGAACAGGCGCACGGCTTCGGCGTCCTGATCGATGCCGTCACCGAAACCTTGGTAGGCGATGTCGAGGAAGGGCACGTGCTCGCGCTCGCGCAGCACTTCCAGCACGGCTTTCCAGTCTTCCAGTTGCAGGTCGACGCCGGTGGGGTTGTGGCAGCAGGCATGCAGCACGACGATGGAGCGCGCCGGCAGGTTGCGCAGGTCTTCGAGCATGCCGCCGCGGTTCACGCCGTTGCTGAACGGATCGTAGTAGCGGTAGTTCTGCACCGGGAAGCCGGCGGACTCGAACAGGGCGCGGTGGTTTTCCCAGCTCGGGTCGCTGATGGCCACGGTGGCATCTGGCAGCAGGCGCTTGAGGAAGTCGGCGCCGATCTTCAGGGCACCAGTACCGCCCAGGGCCTGGGTGGTGATCACTCGGCCGGCTTCGATAAGGGCTGCGCCCTGGCCGAACAGCAGTTCCTGCACGGCCTTGTCGTAAGCGGCGATGCCTTCGATCGGCAGGTAGCCACGCGGAGCGTGAGCCTCGATGCGCGCTTTTTCGGCTTCTGCGACGGCGCGCAGCAGCGGAATTCGCCCCTCCTCGTTGTAGTAGACGCCCACGCCAAGGTTGACCTTGGTCGTGCGGGTGTCCGCGTTGAATGCTTCGTTGAGGCCCAGGATGGGATCGCGCGGAGCCATTTCGACGGCAGAGAAGAGACTCATGATGGGTGCGGCAACTCGAATGAGGGGTGGACGGCCAAGCTCCCTCGTTACAAAGCACTAGGGAGCGCGTAGACGGGGCGGTAGTATAGCGACCCTGAATCCAGGGGGCGACAGCGCAAAGCCCTGAATTAAGGCCTTTTGCCAGGTAATTCGACTCTATCTGGAACTATCGCCAGATCGCCCCGCAATTCATGGCTTTTGACGCAGTCGGAATCGATGCGTCACAGTCATTTATCGAGGTGCTGCATGTCCGAGTTTCAGTTGGTGACCCGCTTCAAACCTGCCGGCGATCAGCCCGAGGCGATTCGGCAGATGGTTGAGGGGCTGGAAGCCGGTCTGTCGCATCAGACCCTGCTCGGCGTGACGGGCTCGGGCAAGACCTTCTCCATTGCCAACGTGATTGCCAAGGTGCAGCGTCCGACTCTGGTTCTGGCGCCGAACAAGACCCTGGCGGCGCAGCTCTATGGTGAGTTCAAGGCGTTCTTCCCGAACAACGCGGTGGAGTACTTCGTCTCTTACTACGACTACTACCAGCCGGAAGCCTATGTGCCGTCGTCGGATACCTTCATCGAGAAGGATGCGTCGATCAACGACCATATCGAGCAGATGCGCCTGTCGGCGACCAAGGCGCTGATCGAGCGCAAGGACGTCATCGTGGTCTGCACCGTATCCTCGATCTACGGTCTGGGCAGTCCCGAGGAGTACCTGAAAATGGTGCTGCACCTCGACCGTGGCGACAAGATGGATCAGCGCGCATTGCTGCGCCGCCTGGCTGAGCTGCAGTACACGCGCAACGATATGGATTTTGCTCGCGCGACGTTTCGTGTGCGCGGCGATGTGATCGATGTATTCCCGGCAGAGTCGGATCTGGAGGCCATTCGCGTCGAGTTGTTCGACGACGAGGTGGAGAGCATCAGCGCTTTCGACCCGCTCACCGGTGAGGTCATCCAGAAACTGCCGCGCTTCACCTTCTACCCCAAGAGTCACTACGTCACGCCACGCGAGACGCTGCTGGAAGCGGTGGAGCACATCAAGGTCGAACTGCAGCAGCGCCTGGAATACCTGCGTGGGGCGAACAAACTGGTGGAGGCGCAGCGCCTGGAGCAGCGCACGCGCTTCGATCTGGAAATGATCCTCGAGCTGGGCTACTGCAACGGCATCGAAAACTACTCACGTTATCTCTCTGGCCGCCCGGCAGGTGCGCCGCCACCCACTCTGTACGACTACCTGCCGGACGAAGCACTGCTGGTGATCGACGAATCCCACGTCTCGGTGCCGCAGGTTGGCGCGATGTACAAGGGTGACCGTTCGCGCAAGGAGACGCTGGTGGAATACGGCTTCCGCCTGCCTTCGGCGCTGGACAACCGGCCGATGCGTTTCGAAGAGTGGGAGGCGGCCAGTCCGCAGACCATCTTCGTTTCGGCGACGCCTGGGCCTTATGAGGCGGAGCACGCCGGACGCGTCGTCGAGCAGGTGGTGCGGCCGACTGGCTTGGTCGACCCTCAACTGGAGGTGCGTCCTGCGCGTACCCAGGTCGACGACCTGCTGTCGGAGATCCGTTTGCGCGTGGCTGTGGGCGAGCGCGTGCTGGTCACCACGTTGACCAAGCGTATGGCGGAAGACTTGACCGACTACCTGGGTGATCACGACGTCAAGGTGCGTTACCTGCACTCGGACATCGATACCGTCGAGCGCGTGGAGATCATTCGTGACCTGCGTCTGGGCGCTTTCGACGTGCTGGTGGGGATCAACCTGCTGCGCGAGGGTCTGGATATGCCTGAGGTGTCACTGGTGGCGATCCTCGATGCGGACAAGGAGGGTTTCTTGCGCAGTGAGCGTTCGCTGATCCAGACCATCGGCCGCGCGGCGCGTAACCTCAACGGCAAGGCGATTCTCTACGGCGACAACATCACGGGTTCCATGCAGCGTGCCATCGATGAAACCGAGCGGCGCCGCGCCAAGCAGATCGCCTTCAACGAGGCCAATGGCATCGTGCCCAAGGGCGTGCAGAAGGACGTCAAGGATATCCTCGAAGGCGCCGTGGTGCCTGGTGCGCGAAGCAACAAGCGCAAGGGCATGGCCAAGGCGGCGGAGGAGAGCGCGCGTTACGAGAACGAGCTGCGTTCGCCGAGCGAGATCACCAAGCGTATTCGTCAGCTGGAAGAGAAGATGTACGCCCTGGCGCGCGATCTGGAGTTCGAGGCTGCAGCGCAGATGCGCGACGAGATCCAGAAACTGCGGGATCGGTTGTTGCAGGTCTGACGCCGACAAAGCCATTCCCGGATTGCATCCGGGCTACTGTGGGAGGCGACGAAACCTCTTAGAGCCTGTTCAAAGTCTCGCGAGCTAGAGCCAGGCAATACCGATGGCGGCCCCGCGAATCGAGCGAAGAACGCTCGGAGTCGCGTTCGACTTTACGAGCTGTAAATGAGCATTCTGACC
>PJUK01000075.1_pt1 | contig 99353 bp, 96 predicted proteins | sample 1512211 | NCBI WGS metagenome assembly PJUK01 (sample SAMN08177668, study PRJNA422409) | Feces metagenome, whole genome shotgun sequencing project. | reverse complement strand
CGCACCCAGGTAGTTGCTGCCGTTGGCCGTGACGGTAGCGGTGTGGGTGTCGATGGTGTCGACGTCGGCGAACTTGATGGTGCCGCCCGCGGTGTGCTCGGTGGTGTTCTCGCCCGTGGCACCGTCGGCCACTTCTGTGACGCTGCCTGCTTGCGCGCCGCTGGTGATCGTCGGGGCGTCGTTGGTGCCCGTGATCGTGATGACGATGTCCTGGGTGACCGTGCCGCCCTTGCCATCGGCGATCGTGACGGTGTAGGTCTGCGTCAGCTTCTGGCCCGCGCCCAGCGAGTCGAGCACGCTGTCGTCGACCTTGAAGTCCCAGGTCAGGCTCTTGTCGGCCGGATTGATCGTGCCCAGCGTCAGCGTGCCCAGGTAGTTGTTGCCGTTTTCCGCGACGGTGGCGGTGTGGGTGTCAATCGTGTCGACGTCGGCGAACGTGATGGTGCCGTTGGCGGTGTGCTCGGTGGCGTTCTCTCCGGTCGCGCCGTCAGCGACTTCCGTGACGCTGCCTGCTTGCGTGCCGCTCGTGATCGTCGGCGCGTCATTGGTGCCGACCATCGTGATGGTGATGGTTTCGGTGACCGTGCCGCCCTTGCCGTCATCGATCGTGACGGTGTAGGTCTGCTTCAGCGTCTCGCCGTCCGCCAGGGAATCCAGCAGGGCGTCGTTGACCTTGAAGTCCCAGGTCAGGCTCTTGTCGGTCGGATCGATCGCGCCCAGCGTCAGGGCGCCCAGATAGCCGCTGCCATTTTCCGTGACCGTAGCGGTGTGCGTATCCACCGTGTCGACGTCGGCGAACTTGATGGTGCCGTTGGCGGTGTGCTCGGTCGAGTTCTCGCCCGCGGCGCCATCGGCGATTTCAGTGGCCGTGCCTTCCTGCGGGCCGCTGGTGATCGTCGGCGCGTCGTTGGTACCGGTGATCGTCACCGTCAGCGTGGCCGTGTCCGTTGCGCCCTGGGCGTCGGAGACGGTGTAGGTGATGGAGGTCGTGATCGTAGCGCCGGCGGCCAGGTACTGGAAGTCGGAGCCCGGATTGAAGGTGTAGGTGCCATCGGCGTTCAGGGTGAACTTTCCGCCGTTGGAACCGCTGACTTCATTGCCCACGCCCGCCGCGTTGCCCTCGACCGCCGAGACAACGATCTTGTCGCCATCGGGATCGGTGTCGTTGCCGAGCACGCCTTGGGAAACATGGTCAACCACGAGCACGTTGTCTTCGGTGGTTGCGCCGGAGTCGTCGAGCGCGATCGGCTCGGGGTTGCCGATCGTCCACACGAACGTCTTGGAAACCGAGGCGCCGTACGGGTCGGTGGCCGTTACCGTGATGAGGTACTCGCCCTTCACGCCCGTGTTGGTGTGGTCGGACGCCCAATTGGCCAGTTGGCCGGAGAAGGTGCCGGTGGCGGTGTCGAACGTCAGGCCGCCGGGCACGTGGTCGACGGAGTAGGTGAGGACGTCGCTCTTGTCCACGTCGCTGAAGAAGCCGGACAGGTCGTAGCTGACGACGTCGCCGTCCATGTTGTCCCGGTTGTCCAGCGCGACGGCGGTGGGGCCGTCATTGGTGCCGGTGATCGTCACGACCACGGTCGCCGTGGACGTGGCGCCGCTCGGGTCGGTGATGGTGTACGAGATGGTGGTGGTGGTGGTTTCGCCTTGCGCCAGGTGGTCGTAGTTGCCGCCCGGATTGAAAACGTAGCTGCCGTCCGGCTGGACGGTGAAGGAGCCGCCGTTGCTGCCGGTGACCGTGATGCCGCCCGGGGTCATGGCGCGGCCGCTGATCGAGGTGATCGTGAGCGGGTCGCCGTCGGGATCCGAGTCATTGAGGAGCAGGTTGCCGCGCACCAGGCTATTCTGGTCGCCGCGTCCCGCGTCGTCGAGCGCGCTGGGCGGGTTGTTGACGGTAACGGTCGGGGCGGGCGTGCCGTCCCCGTCGTCTTCGCCGGCGCCGGTGGCCGACATGCGGGGCAGGATGTCCTCGCCGCGGGCGGGGTTGGGATAGGCCAGGTCCAGCGGGCTGGTGGTTTCGAGGATGCGGGCCAGGCGCACGAAGCTGCTGCCGCCCGCGTCGCCGCCGCCGGCCACGACGGCCGCGGTGGGATCCAGGTCATCGAACGGGTCGCGGCCGTCGCGCAGGGCGGCCAGCAGGCGGTCGGAGTCGGTGCCGCTGGGCGGAGCCACCGCGGCTTCGGACGGGTCGGCCAGGGGGCCGCCCACGTCGGCGTTCAGCGCAACTTCGCGGCCTTCGCCAATGACCAGCGGCATGCCGTCGCCCACCTGAAGCGAAACCGTGGCGCCCGAGGCAGTAACGACGTCGGCGCCTGCGGGGACTTTGCTGCCTTGATGCAGTTCGGTCAGGGAACCGTCGCTATTGCGTATCCACGCGCGACCGGAAATTTCGTTGACGACTGCGGGGGAGGTGTTGGCCATGTTGGTTCCGTTTCAGGGAGTTATCCAAGATGGCCAGATACTAAATGGCGCCGCCGGCGCGGGATATTGTCCTCAAGGACAGTATCAGGAGGGAATTTTCATCCTGGCGTCGGCGGGCGCGGAAATGCCATGGACCAGCAGGGCGAGCTGCAGGCGGTCCGTGACGCCCAGCTTTTCGAAAACGGCCGACAGGTGGGCCTTGACCGTGCGTTCGGTAATGCCCAGCGCTTCCGCGATCGGCGCGTTGGCCTGGCCGTTGGCGGCATAGCGCGCCACGGTGATTTCCCGCTCGGTCAGCAGGCCGCCGTCCCAGGATTCCGTGCCCTGGGAGCGTTCGGCCACCAATTTGAGCAGCCGCGAGACGAGCGACCTGCCCATCCAGATGCCGCCTGACGCCACGACTTCCAGCGCCTGCGACAAGCCGGCCGCGGGCGCGTACCCGTGGCAGTAGCCGTGGGCGCCCGCGCCCAGCACCCGGGTGCCTTCTTCGTCGTTCGGGCTGGGGCTGGCGACGACCACGCGCATATCCGCCAGGGTGGGGGTCCAGACGGGATCCTGCCAGGAAGGCAGCCGGGGCAGGCCGGTGTCCAGCACGGCCAGCGTGCGACCCTGTTCGCGCCAGCGTTGCAGGTCGGCCAGGCCGCGGCCCCGGGCTGCCAGCCAACGCGCCGGGTCCAGCGCGCGCCAATGCTGCCACAACAGGTCGTCGTGCGTAATCAACAGGACAGGAACGGGTTTCATAAAGCCTTGCAGCCCTCCTTAACGTTCGGTAAAGGCATTCGCCTTGGCGCGCAATATGGGCTTGAGCAGGTACTGGAGCACCGTGCGCTTGCCTGTCAGGATATGGACCTCCGCCACCATCCCGGGGATGATGGGCAACAGTTTGTCGCCTACCGTGCTGCGGTCGGTGCGGACGCGCACCACGTAGTAGGAATTGCCTTTCTCGTCGGTCACGGTGTCCGCGCCGATCTGTTCCACCTTGCCTTCCAGGCCGCCGTAGATGGCGAAGTCATAGGCGGTGAATTTCACTTCCGCCTTCTGGTCCGCGTGCAGGAAGCCGATGTCTCGCGGCTGGATGCGCACTTCGAGCAGCAGGGTGTCGTCCTTGGGGACGATCTCGATGATGTCCTTGCCCGGCTGGACCACGCCGCCGACGGTGTTGTTGAACAGCGTCTTGACGGTGCCGCGCACCGGCGCGCGGACCTCGGCCAGCTTGACGCGGTCGGCCAGCGCCAGCTTGCCCTGGCTGAGCGTGGACAGCTTGGTGTTGGTTTCGGACAGCTCGTTGCGGGCCTGGTTGCGGATATTGAGCTCGGTTTCCTGGATCTTGCTTTCGGCTTCCTTGATGGAGGCCTGGAAACGGTCGATCTGCGCTTCCGCGCCTTTCTGTTCGCCGCAGTAGCGGGCCACGTCGCGCTGCAGGCGCAGCAGGTCGACTTCGGAGACGGCGCCGCTCTTGAGCAACGGACGGGTCACTTGCAGTTCGCGGGAAGTCAGCCCGCAGCTGGTGGCGGCCTGGTCGCGCTTGGCGAGCGTTTCACGCAGGTCTTCCTGGCGCTGCTTGAGCTGCTCGCGGGCGACATTGACGGTGGCGTTCAATTCCGAGGTGCGCGCCTGCCAGGCGTTGCGTTCCATTTCCACCAGGCCGGGCGCCTGCTTGAGCGCCTCCTCGGGCGCCACGAAAGGCTCGCCGGTGGCCAGCGCCTTCAGGCGGGCCGCCTTGGCGAGCAGCGACAGGTACTCCGCGTTGTTCTCGCCCAGCGACGAGGCGAAGCGGGTGGAGTCGATCTTCAGCAGGACTTCGCCGGCCTCGACTTCCTGTCCGGGCCGGACCAGGATTTCCTCGACGATGCCGCCGTCCAGGCTCTGGATGATCTGGACCTGGCGCGAGGGCACGACCTTGCCTTCTCCGCGAACGACCTCGTCGATGCTGCCGGTGCCCGCCCAGAAGAGCAGGCCGCCGGTCGCCAGCAGGCTGACCCACAGCAGGATGCGGGATCCGCGGGCCTGGGATTCATGGATGACCCATTCCGCGTTGCCGACATAGTCGGAGCGATGCTCGGGCTTGCCCTTGGCGGTGCCATCGAGCAGGCGGTCGAAAAAGAACACAAAGATGCCGCGCAGCTTGCGCCACAGGGTTCCAAACAGGCCATGCCTGGGTTCGGCGGGGTTGTTCAGCATGATTACTTCAGCCTCCGCGTCCGACACGACCCTGGCGCAGGGCTTCGACGACTTGTTCCTTGGGACCGTCGGCCACGATGTGGCCGTTGTCGATCACGATCAGCCGGTCGACCAGGTCCAGCAGCGCGGTGCGGTGCGTGACCAGCAGGATGGTCTTGGTCTGGCTGGCTTCGCCCAGGCGCTTGCGCAGCTGGGTTTCGCTCTGGTGGTCCATGTTGCTGCTGGGCTCGTCCAGCAGCAGGATGGGGGGATCGTTGATCAGGGCCCGCGCCACCGCCACCGACTGGCGCTGTCCGCCGGACAGCGATTCGCCGCGTTCGCCGATCACCATGTCGAACCCGTTGGGGTGGAGGTTGGCGAAATCGGAGACGCCGGCCAGGTTGGCGGCCGCCAGGATGCTGGCGTCGTCGGCGTAGGGCGCGCCCATGGCCAGGTTGTGCTTCAGGCTGCCGTAGAAGAGCAGGGGGTCCTGGGGCACGTGGCCGATGGCGCGGCGCACGTCGGCCGGGTCGATCTGGCGCACGTCGATGCCGTCCAGCAGGACCGCGCCTTCCGTGGGCTGGTACAGCGCCAGCGCCAGCTTTTCCAGCGTGGTCTTGCCGGAGCCGATGCGGCCGATGACGCCGACCTTTTCGCCGGGCTTGAGCTTGAACGACACCTTCTTCAGCGCCGGTTGCGCGGCGCCGGGATAGGTGAACGTGACGTCGCGGAATTCGATCCCGCCATGGAATACCGGGCGATGCAGAAATTCCGCCTCGGCGGGGCGCTCGACCGGCAGCTTCATGTAGTTGTCGATCGATCCCAGCGAGGTGCGGGCGTTCTGGTACTGCATCAGCAGGCCCGCCACTTGCCCCAGGGGCGCGAGGCAGCGTCCCGCGATCATGGAGGCGGCAATGATGCCGCCCATGGAGATGGCGGACTCCTGCGCCTGGTACACGCCGATGATCACCACCGAGATCGAGACCATCTGCTGGACGGCCTGGACGAAGCCGACCGTGGACGACGAGATCAGCTTGAGCTTGCCGCCGGTCTGGGCGATGAATTCGGTGGCGCGTTCCCAGTTGCGCTGGATGGAGCCCTGGGCATTGAGGGTCTTGACGGCCTCCAGGCCGGTCAGCGCCTCGACCAGGGTCGCGTTGCGCTGCGACGAGGCCTGGAACGTCGCCATCGTCAGCGATTCCATACGGGCCTGCGCCGCCAGCGACACCAGCAGGATCAGCACGATGGCGACCAGCGGCGGCAGGATCATCCAGGGGGAGATCCAGGCCAGGGCCAGCAGGAACAGCAGGATGAAGGGCAGATCGACCAGCGTGGTGATCGTGGCCGAGGCGATGAAGTCGCGGATGGATTCGAAAGAGCGCAGGTTGGCGGCGAACGACCCAACCGATACCGGCCGGCCCTCAAGCCGCAGGTCCAGCACTCGTTCCATGATCTGCGCGGAGAGGCGCACGTCCACCCGCTTGCTGGCGCTGTCCACCACGTGCGAGCGGGCGGTGCTCAGGATCATGTTGAAGATCACGACCATCGTGATGCCGATGGCGAGCACCCACAGGGTTTCGATGGCGTTGTTGGGCACGACTCGGTCATAGACGTTCATCGTGAACAGCGGCATCGCCATTGCGAAGATATTGATCAGCAGCGCGGCGACCAGCGCGTCGCGGTACAGGCGCCGGTTTTCCATGATGGCGGCCCAGAACCAGTGGCGCTCGCGCACCTTGGCGACTTCGGGCGCGCGCGCGTCGAAGCGGAACTGCGGGCGGACGAAGCACACCACGCCGGTGTACTGCGCCGCCAGTTCCTCGGGCTCCATTTCCATCGAACTGCCGCCCAGCTCGGGATGGCTGACGACGTACTTGCCGCCGTCTTTCTTCAGCAGCAGGCAGGCGCGTTCGCCATGGAGCAGCAGGATCGCGGGCAGCAGATCCTGCGAGATGCTGTCCAGCTCGCGCTTGACCACCCGGGCCGACAATTGGGCGCGGGCGGCCGCGCGCGGCAGCAGGGCGGGGGTGAGCCGGTGTTCTTCCAGCGGCAGGCCGGAAGAGAGCGCCTGGGCCGTGGCCGTCACGCCGTGCAGCCGCGTGATTTCGACCAGACAGTCCAGGAGAGGGTCTTCGTGCGCGGCGCGGGCGTCCGCGCGCCACTCCCGGGCGGCCAATTCAGATAACTTGTCCATCTTCGTCATCCAGCAGGTCCAGGTGTTCCGAGAGTCGCGCGCGTTGTTGCTTGCGCTGGGTCAGCTTTTGTTGTGCCTGTATCGGCAGGTCCGTCATACGCAAGGTGCCATTGGCGATCAGCGCGTCGATCAGGTCTTCCAGAACGCGGACGAAGTCCGCATCCAACTGCGAGAAGTCGTTGCCCTGTTTCGGCATGGAGTCTCCTTGCGCCAGGGGACGCTCAGGGTTTGGCGCGGGGCGCGCTCACCGGGATGAGCGTGGGCGGCAGCGCGCCTTCGTTGTATTTCACGTGCACCGGGGTCAGGCGGGCCGTGTCGGGCACCGTCGAGTTGCACAGCTTGATCACGTCGTCGGAGACCACCAGCTTGCCGTTTTCCTCGGGCATTTCGTTGCGGGCCGGCTGCAGGGCCAGGGCCGGCAGCAGCTGGTGCGACAGCGCCAGCCAGCGGTACTGCGCGATCTGCAGGTCATACAGGCCGTTGGTCAGGGCGCGGCGCGATTCGAACAGTTCGTTTTCGGTGTCCAGCAAGTCCAGCAGCGAACGCTGGCCGATCTGGAACTGCTGGCGATAGGCTTCGCGCACCTTGGTCGTGGCCACTTCGTGGTCGCGCAGGAAGGGCAGCTTCTGGCCCAGGCTGACCACGTTGTTCCAGGCGATGGCCAGTTCCTGCTGCACGTTGCGGCAAGTGTAGTCGCGGATGTCGCGCGCGGCGTACGACTGCGCGGCGGTCTGGCGCACGCGGGCCGAGTCGGCGCCCCCGCGGTAGAGGTTGTAGCTCATGACCAGCTGCACGCTGGAGCTTTGGATGTCGCGGTTCTGGGGCGTCGGGTCGTTCTGGTCGCGGCCGGTGGAGGCCACGAACTCGAACTTCGGCGAGAACGCGCCCTTGGACGACGCCACGCCGGCTTCCGCGGCCTGCAGGCCGGCCTGCTTGGACAGGAAGCTGGGGTTGCGGCGCAGGGATTCATTGAAATCGCTGGGCTTGGCCGGCAGCTTGCCCGAGATGTCGGGCGGCGGCAGCATCGATTCGGGAGGCAGGGCGCCCGTCACGCGTTGGAAGCGCTGCTGCACGTCCAGCAGATTCGCGGTCTCGGTCATCAGGTTGGTCTGGGCCAGCGCCAGGCGCCCGCCGGCCTGTTCCAGGTCGACGCGGCGGCCCACGCCCGAGTCGGCGCGTTCGTTGATCTGCTTGAGCGTTTCTTCGTGCAGGGAATAGTTCTGGCGGGCCAGCAGTTCCATGTCGCGGTAGCGCTGCAGGTCGATATAGGCCTGCGCGGCGGCCAGCGCCGTGTTGTCGCTGGTGGACAGCAGGTCGTAGAACTTGGCCAGCTTGTCGAAGCCGGCCTGCTTCACGTCATTGCTCGTGCGGAAGCCGTCGAAAATCAATTGGCGCAACTCGACGCTATAGCCGGGACGGCTCCAGTCCTGCGAACCCACGCCCGGCACGTTGCGGCGGTACTCGCGACCCACATAGCCCTGCGCGTTGATCTGCGGGAAAAAAGCCGCGCGGGCGACGTTCTGGCCTTCCAGCGACGCCTGGAAATCATGGTACTTGGCCTGGATCTCCGGATTGCCCATCAGGGTCTGTTCGACGATCTGGTTCATCGAGACTGCGGACTGCGCCGAGGCGGGAGCGGAAGACTGAGCAAATGCCGCAGGAACGAATGCCAGGGCAAGGACCGAAGTCGTGCTTTTGAGCAAAAACGAAGCCATAGTGATTATTCGCGAGTCGAGTTGAGAATGAATGGCCGCCATATTGTGTGGAAATGTCAGATTTGACGAGTCAATATTTGTTAATTCTTGACGAAGTTTCCAAGGCGGCTTTTTGTGTTTCTTCGCGCATCATCTCTTAATTCAGTTGAACTTGCACGAATTTCGCTATGGTGACGATTAACGGTTTACTTTAATACGCGTTTAATGCGATTTATTGCGCTTTATTTCGTAAATGGAGAAACCACAGCGTTGCGTGATTATATCGTTTTGATAATTTTGTATCTGTTTTAACGCCCCGAATTTGTATCTGTGATTATCTGGCCACATTCTCCGGAGCGAGCCCGAAACAAGATCTTCCCGAGACCTGTCGCGGCCCAGCATGGTAGTGCTGGTACTGGTATATAAGGTGCAGTTGTACTAGGTTCAGACCCTGTGCATAATTCCCTCATGCCGCAGTGGCCGGCGCGGGAGCGTTTTGCTTCAACCGCGCGAGGCACGAGCCGGATTGTCTATTAGCAGAGCGCATCCATGGCCCAAACCCTTTACGACAAACTCTGGGACGCCCACGTCGTCCACCAGGAATCAGACGGCACCTGTCTGCTCTATATCGACCGCCACCTGCTGCACGAGGTCACCAGCCCGCAGGCGTTCGAAGGACTGGCCATTGCCGGCCGCAAGCCGTGGCGCACCGGCGCCAACCTGGCCGTGGCGGACCACAACGTGCCCACGATGAACCGCGCCCAGGGCATCGACGATCCCATCTCGCGCCTGCAAGTGGATACGCTGGACGACAACTGCGACAAATACGGCATTACCGAATTCCGCATGAATGACCTGCGCCAGGGCATCGTGCACGTGATCGGCCCGGAGCAGGGCGCGACCCTGCCCGGCATGACGGTGGTCTGCGGCGATTCGCACACCAGCACGCACGGCGCGCTGGGCGCGCTGGCCTTCGGCATCGGCACGTCCGAAGTCGAGCACGTGCTGGCCACTCAGACCTTGCTCATGAAGAAAGCCAAGAGCATGCTGATCAAGGTCGAGGGCGAGCTGCCCTTCGGCTGTACGGCCAAGGACGTGGTCCTGCACATCATCGGCATCATCGGCACGGCCGGCGGCACCGGCCACGCCATCGAGTTCGCCGGCAGCACGATCCGCGGCCTGTCGGTCGAAGGCCGCATGACGGTCTGCAACATGGCCATCGAAGCCGGCGCCCGTTCGGGCATGGTGGCGGTGGACGACAAGACCATCGAGTACTTCCGCGGCCGTCCCTTCTCGCCCTCGGGCGTGCTCTGGGACCAGGCGGTGGGCTACTGGCGCACCCTGCATACCGACGAAGGCGCCAAGTTCGACACCGTCGTCGAGGTCAACGCGCGCGACATCAAGCCGCAAGTCACCTGGGGCACGTCCCCGGAAATGGTGCTGCCGGTGGATTCCCGCGTGCCGGACCCCGACCGCGAAAAGGACGACGTGCGCCGCAGCGGCATGGAGCGCGCCCTGCAATACATGGGCCTCAAGCCCAATACGCCGCTGACCGATATCCGCGTGGATCGGGTGTTCATCGGCTCTTGCACCAATTCCCGCATCGAAGACCTGCGCGCGGCCGCCGCCGTGGCGCGCGGCAAGCGCGTGGCCTCGAACGTGCGCCAGGCGATGGTTGTTCCGGGCTCGGGCCTGGTCAAGCAGCAGGCCGAGCGCGAGGGGTTGGACAAGGTTTTCATCGAAGCCGGCTTCGAATGGCGTGAACCGGGCTGCTCGATGTGCCTGGCCATGAACGCCGACCGCCTGGAACCCGGCGAACGTTGCGCCTCGACCTCGAACCGCAACTTCGAAGGCCGCCAGGGGCAGGGCGGGCGCACGCACCTGGTCAGCCCGGCCATGGCCGCCGCCGCCGCCGTCGCCGGTCATTTCGTCGACGTCCGCACGTTCCGTTAAGCGTTAAGCACCGAGTACCGACATCATGCAAGCATTCACCACACACGAAGGCCTGGTAGCCCCGCTCGATCGCGAAAACGTCGACACGGACCTCATCATTCCCAAGCAGTTCCTCAAGTCCATCAAGCGCACCGGCTTCGGGCCGAACCTCTTCGACGAGCTGCGCTACCTGGATCACGGCGAACCGGGCATGGACAACAGCAAGCGTCCGCTGAACCCGGATTTCGTGCTGAACCAGCCCCGCTACCAGGGCGCCTCGGTGCTGCTGGCGCGCAAGAACTTCGGCTGCGGCTCCAGCCGCGAGCATGCGCCCTGGGCGCTGACGCAGTTCGGCTTCCGCGCCATCATCGCGCCGTCCTACGCGGACATCTTCTTCAACAACAGCTTCAAGAACGGCCTGTTACCCATCGTGCTGTCCGAGCTCGAAGTGGCGCGCCTGTTCGACGAGGTGAAGGCCTTCCCCGGCTACAAGCTGCGCATCGACCTCGACCAGCAGGTCGTGGTGGCGGCGGACGGCCGCGCGATGGGCTTCGATATCGAACCCTTCCGCAAGTACTGTCTGCTCAACGGCTTCGACGATATCGGCCTGACCCTGCGCCAGTCCGACAAGATCCGCGCTTTCGAAGCGGAACGCCTGGCCCGCCATCCCTGGCTGGAAAGCCGTCCCATCGCCTGACGCCCTAATTACTACAGGATTGTTTTCGTATGACCCATAACATCGCAGTCTTGCCGGGTGACGGCATCGGCCCGGAAATCGTCGAACAGGCCGTGCGCGTCCTGAAGGCGCTGGACCTCTCCCTCGACATCAAGGAGGCGCCCGTGGGCGGCGCGGCGTTCGACGCGTTCGAGCATCCGCTGCCGCCGGCCACCCTGAAGCTGGCCAAGGAGTCGCATGCCGTGTTGTTCGGCGCCGTGGGCGACTGGAAATACGACAGCCTGCCGCGCGAGTTCCGTCCGGAACAGGCCATCCTGGGCCTGCGCAAGGCGCTCGGCCTGTTCGCCAACCTGCGTCCGGCCATCCTGTACCCCGAACTGGCCAGCGCCTCGTCGCTGAAGCCGGAGATCGTTTCGGGCCTGGACATCCTGATCATCCGCGAACTGACCGGCGACATCTATTTCGGCACGCCGCGGGGCGTGCGCTCGTCGCCCGACGGCGCCTTCGCCGGCGAGCGCGAAGGCTACGACACCATGCGCTACGCCGAATCGGAAGTGCGTCGCATCGCGCGCATCGGCTTCGAGTCGGCCCGCAAGCGCAACAAGAAGCTGTGCAGCGTGGACAAGGCCAACGTGCTGGAAACCTCGCAGTTCTGGCGCGATCTCGTCATCGAAGTCGCGCGCGACTATCCCGACGTGGAGCTGTCGCACATGTATGTGGACAACGCCGCCATGCAGCTGGTGCGCAACCCGCGCCAATTCGACGTCATCGTGACCGGCAACCTCTTCGGCGACATCCTGTCGGACGAAGCGGCCATGCTGACGGGTTCGATCGGCATGCTGCCCTCGGCCTCGCTGAACGCCGGCGGCCAGGGCCTGTACGAGCCCAGCCACGGTTCCGCGCCCGACATCGCCGGGCAGGGCATCGCCAATCCGCTGGCCACCATCCTGTCGGCTGCCATGCTGCTGCGCTATTCGCTCAACCTGGCGCCCCAGGCCGACCGCATCGAGGCGGCCGTCCGCCGCGTGCTGGCCGACGGGCTGCGCACGGCCGACATTTTCGAACCGGGCACGACCAAGGTCGGCACGGCCGAAATGGGCGACGCGGTGCTGAAGGCCCTGGCCTGATCGGCCAGGACAGCGCGGCAGCCCGGCGCCGGAGCGCCTGGCGGCCGCGCCCGGCAAAGGGTCGTCCGGCGGACGGCCCTTTGCTTTTCCTGTTGCGGAGGCGCCGCGAAAGCCCAGGGCGCCTATTGCGGCCCCTATTTTTTCTAGCTGCGCCGCAACATCTCCCCGTGCATTCTGATAAATTGATGAATTGCACGGCTTTTTCTTCCCCGGACCTTGTCTTCACCTTTAAAGAGCGATTGAAATGAATCAAGCAGTAGGCCTTGTCGGCTGGCGCGGTATGGTCGGCTCGGTGCTCATGCAACGCATGCGCGACGAGAACGACTTCGCACTGATCGAACCGGTGTTTTTCTCCACCAGCAACGCTGGCGGCGCCGCGCCCACCTGGGCCGATGGCGCGGGCCCGCTGCAGGATGCCTACGATATTGACGCTCTGAAAAAACTGCCGATCATCGTGACGGCGCAAGGCGGCGACTACACCTCCGAGATCTATCCGAAGCTGCGCGGCGCCGGCTGGAACGGCATCTGGATCGACGCGGCCAGCACCCTGCGCATGGCCGACGACGCCATCATCGTGCTGGACCCGGTCAACCGTCCGGTCATCGACGCGGCGCTCAAGCGCGGCGTGCGCAACTTCGTCGGCGGCAACTGCACGGTCAGCTGCATGCTGATGGGCCTGGCCGGCCTGTTCAACAACGACCTGGTCGAATGGATGACGACCATGACGTACCAGGCGGCCTCGGGCGGCGGCGCGCAGCACATGCGCGAGCTGCTGACCCAGTTCGGCGAAATCAACCAATCCGTCAAGCCGCTGCTGGACGACCCCGCGTCGGCCATCCTGGAAATCGACCGCGGCGTGCTGGCCAAGCAGAAGGATCCGGCGCTGCCCCACGAACATTTCGGCGTGCCGCTGGGCGGCAACCTGATTCCCTGGATCGACAAGGACCTGGGCAACGGGATGTCCAAGGAAGAGTGGAAGGGCGAAGTCGAAACCAACAAGATCCTCGGCCGCGGCGCCGCCTTCGGCACGGCTGCCACGCCGATCGACGGCCTGTGCGTGCGCATCGGTGCGATGCGCTGCCACAGCCAGGCGCTGACCATCAAGCTCAAGCGCGACCTGCCGATCGACGAAATCGAGGCGCTGATCGCCCAGGGCACGCAATGGGCCAAGGTGGTGCCGAACACCAAGGAAGCCACCGTCGCCGCGCTGACGCCGGTTGCCGTGACGGGCACGCTGGACATCCCCGTGGGCCGTCTGCGCAAGCTGTCGATGGGTTCGCAGTACCTGGGCGCCTTCACCGTGGGCGACCAGCTGCTGTGGGGTGCCGCCGAGCCGCTGCGCCGCATGCTGCGCATCGCGCTGGCCGAAGCCTGACGCCGCGCCGGGCGGCGGCGCGCGCCGCCCGATCACGCGAATAAGGCAAGCAGGGGCACCTTCGGGTGCCCTTGTCGTTTGCGCGGCCGCGGCGATGTGTGGCGGATGTGCATGCCAGCAGGCCTCGGCGGGCCTTTCAGGTTTGTGAAATGCGCATGATCCATTACACTTTTCCCGTGAATTGGTGCCGGTTCCCGCGGAGTTTTTGCGCGAATCGGCATCAGCCCGTAATTCGACTACAAGAACGGAATTCCAGCTTATGACCCAGCGTTCGCGCCAAGTGAAGCATGCCCGCCGTTTGAAAGCCCTGCAGTGGGCGATTGCGTTGGCGATCGGCTCAAGCGTGTGCGGGTCGGCGTTGGCCATGCGCGTGGGGCATTCGCGGGTGGTTTCCGTGCCGGGCGCGCCGCTGCAGGCGGTGGTGGGATTGCAGGAACTGACACCCGACGAAGTCTCGTCGCTGAAGGTCGCGGTTGCCGACGAGGCCGCGTGGCAGCGCGCCGGCCTGAAGCCGCCGGTGCCCTTGGCCAGCATGGTGGTGCGCATCGAGGACGGCATGGACGCCACGCGCAAGAACCTGCGCGTGCGGGCCTCGCAGCCGCCGGCCAGCGGCGCGGTGGATCTGCTGCTGGACATCAGCTCCAGCTCCGGACAACGGCAGGTGCAGGTCAGCATCCTGGTGCCGTTGCGCGGCACCACCGCCGAGGTAACGCCGGCGGCGGTCGGCACGCCGTCCCGCCAGGCCGGCACCCGATCGGTCAATGTGAAATCCGGCGACAACCTGTTCGCCATCGCCCAGCGCAACGCGGTGCCCAATGCCTCGGTCTATCAGATGCTCGTGGCCCTGTGGCGCGCGAATCCCGAGGCGTTCATCCAGAACAACATGAACCTGGTGCGTGCCGGCGAGAAGCTGAAGATTCCGGACGCCGCCACCGTGCGCGCGGTGGACCCGGCCGAAGCGCGCCGGATCTTCAACGAACATGCCGAAGCCTTCGCCAAGTACCGTTCGCGGATCGGCGCGGCATCGGCCGCCAATCCTTCCGTGGTCCAGGGGCAGGGCGGGGCGTCGGGCAGCGTCGCCCCACCGAGCGGCAACGGCGTGGCCACGGCGACGCCGCCGCCGCAAGACCGCGTGCGCCTGTCCGCGGGCCAGGCCCAGGACAGCGCCTCGGCGCAAGCCGAAGCCCAGGCCGACGCGCGCACCTCCAACCAGCGCGCCATGGCGGACGTGCAGGGGCGCGTGGACCAGTTGCAGAGCAACGTCGACGATTTGAACAAGGCCGTCGGCCAGTTGGGCGCCGCCGGTGCTTCGGGCGCCGCCGGTGCACCGGGGACGCCGGGAGCAGCGGGTGCTCCAGGTGCAGCAGGCACGCCGGGTGCAACGGGTACTCCAGGTGCGGCAGGCACGCCGGGTGCAACGGGTACTCCGGGTGCAGCAGGCACGCCGGGTGCAACGGGTACTCCAGGTGCAGCAGGCACGTCGGGTGCAACGGGTACTCCAGGTGCGGCAGGTACGCCGGGTGCAGCAGGCACGCCGGGAGCAACGGGCACTCCAGGTGCAGCAGGTACTCCGGGCACGACAGGTACTTCGGGTGCAGCAGGTACTCCGGGCGGGGCAGGTACTTCGGGTGCCGCAGGTACTCCGGGCGCGACTGGCGCTCCGGGCGCGGCAGGTACTCCGGGCGCGACTGGTGCTTCGGGTGCAGCAGGTACTTCGGGTGCAGCAGGTACTTCGGGTGCAGCAGGTGCTTCGGGTGCAGCAGGTACTCCGGGTGCAGCAGGTACGCCGGGCGCGGCAGGTACGCCGGGCGCGGCAGGTACTTCGGGTGCCGCAGGTACTCCGGGTACAGCAGGTACGCCAGGCGCAGCAGGCACTCCGGGCGCAGCGGGCACACCGGGCGCCGCAGGGACGCCGGGCGCTTCGCCGGACAAGCCGGCAGGCACCCCGCCGAACAAGGACAGCGCGTCGGACATGCCGGCCTGGCTGGCCGATAATCTACTCGTCATCGTCACCGCCGTGCTGGCGCTGATCGCGTTCGCCATAGCCTGGCTGCTGCGCAGGGCCGGCGCCAGGCGCGGCGACGACGACGAGGAAACCGACGCCTATAACGAGCCAGTGCTGGATACGGCAGCACTGAACCGCAAGCTCAACAGCATCAATCTCGACCTGGACGAACCGCCCACGGACGAACCGCGCCGTGTCGGCGGTCCACGGGTTTGATACATGTCTAGAGTTGCTTTGGGGCTGGCGTATGACGGCTCCGCCTGGCAGGGTTGGCAGACGCAGCCGCACCGGCAGACGGTGCAGGACACGCTGGAAGCCGCCTTGGGAAGTTTTTGCGGTGTCGAGGGCACCGTGCCGACGATTTGCGCGGGGCGCACCGATACCGGCGTGCATGGCGCCATGCAGGTGATCCATCTGGACACCGGGCTCGACCGGCGGATGGAGTCCTGGGTGCGGGGCGTGAACGCCTTTCTTCCGCCCAGCATTTCCGTGCAGTGGGCGCAGCCGGTGTCGGACGAGTTCCATGCGCGGTTTTCCGCGCGCGCGCGCACCTACGTCTACCTGCTGTGGCGCGGCCGGGTGCGCCCGGCGCTGTGGGCGGGCCGCGCGGGCTGGTGCTTCCAGTCGCTGGACGTGGACGCCATGCGCGCCGCGGCGAATGCCTTGCTGGGCGAGCATGATTTTTCCAGCTTCCGTTCCTCGCAATGCCAGGCCAAGCATCCGGTGCGCCACCTGTACCGGCTGGATATCGAAGAGCGCGGGCCGTTCCTGGTGTTTACGCTGAAGGCGAACGCCTTCCTGCATCACATGGTGCGCAATATCATGGGAGCGTTGTTGCAGGTCGGGCAGGGCAGGGAGACGGTCGGCTGGATGTCCCAGCTCCTGTCCTGGCGCGACCGCAAGCGCGGCGCGCCAACCTTTGCGCCGGACGGGCTCTACCTGTCCGCCATCGATTACCCCGACGTATTCGGATTGGAAGAACTCGACGGCGGATCGCAGCTGCTGTCGCCGTTTACTCAAACCTATTAGGGAAGCCGCCGGCGACGGCGACGCCTTTCCGTGCCCGATGGAGGCCTTACGCCATGCGACGCCGCGCGTTTTTGAAGCAGACCGCCTTGGGAGCCGCCGCCGGCGGCGCCACCCTCGCGGCCCCCGTTTTCGCGCAGGACGCTCCGACGGTCGCATGGCGCCTGGCTTCCAGCTTTCCCAATGAATCGCCGACGCTGTTCGCCGGCGCGGAGGACGTCGCCCGGTACGTGGCCGAAGTGACGGACGGGCGTTTCAACATCGAGATATTCCCGGCGGGCGATCTGGTGCAGCCGGGCCAGGTGCTGGAGGCCGTGCAGCATCGCGTCGTCGATTGCGGGCATACGGCCTCGACTCGCTATTTCGATATCGACCCCGCGCTTTGCTTCGATGCGGGCGTGCCGTTCGGCCTGAACACCCGGCAGATGAACGCCTGGATGACGCAGGGCGAAGGCCTGGCGCTGACGCGCGTGCTGTTCGACAAGTACAACATCCTGAACTTTCCCTGCGGCTATACGGGGGCCCAGATGGGCGGCTGGTTCCGCGGTGAAATCAAGACCGTGGACGATCTGCGCGGACTCAAGGTGAAGGCCGGCGGATTCGCCCGCCACGTGCTGGCGCGGCAGGGCGCGACGCCCGTCGAGGTCCCGGCCGCGGAAACCTATGCGGCGCTGGAGCAGGGCGTCGTCGATGCGGTGGCCTGGATCGGCCCTTACGACGACGAGAGCCTCGCCCTCTACAAGGTGGCCAGGAACTATTACTTCCCCGGCTGGTGGGCGGGCACCTTGCAGCTGTCGCTGTACGTGAACCAGGAAGCCTACGACGAACTGCCCAGGCCGTACCAGTCCGCGCTTGCGCTCGCCTGCCGCATGGCCACGGGCAACATGATCGCCAAGTACGACGCCGGCAACCCGGATGCGCTGCGCCGCCTGGTCGCTCGCGGCGCGCAGTTGAAGGCGTTTCCCCGGCCGGTCCTGCAGGCCAGCTATGAGGCGTCGCTCGCCGCGTACAAGGAAATGAGCGCCAAGGACCCCATGTTCAAGAAACTCTACGAGAGCATGGTCGCGTTCCGCGATAAAGAAGTGCCCTGGTTCCGCCTGGCCGAAGGCAGTTTCGATAACCTCGTCGCGACCCTGGGCCAGCCGGAGTCCTAGGCGCGCCGGATATACTGGTCCCACCCGTCGCGCCCGCGACGACGCCAGTGATGAATTCCATGCGCACACGCATCAAGATCTGCGGATTGACCCGCGAACAGGATATCGACGCCGCCGTCGCGGCCGGCGTCGATGCGATCGGTTTTGTTTTCTATGCCAAGAGCAAGCGTTGCCTGACGCCGTTGCGGGCCGCGCAACTGCGCCGCGCGGTGCCTGCCTTCGTCGATGTGGTGGCGCTGTTCGTGAATCCGGCGGAAGACGAGGTGCGCGCGGTGCTGGATCAGGTCGGCCCCGAATTGCTGCAATTCCACGGCGACGAAACGCCGCAGGACTGTGCCCGCTACGGGCATCGTTTCCTGCGCGCCTTCCGCGCCGGCGCGCCGGGCCTCGATACCGCGGAAGACCTGGCATCCGCATGCCGCGCCTACGGCGAGGCCGCGGGGTGGCTGTTCGACAGCTATAGCGCGGGCTATGGCGGCAGTGGACACGGCTTCGACTATGCCTTGCTCGACGACGTGAAGGACGATCCGGTGTCGCGGCCGCTCATCCTGTCCGGCGGCCTGAACGCCGAAAACGTAGGCCAGGCCGTGCAAACGCTGCGGCCTTGGGGCGTCGATGTCAGCAGTGGCGTCGAGGTCGAGCAAGGAATAAAAAGTTCTGATAGAATCTCGCTCTTCGTTGCTGCGGTGCAAGCCGCAGACGCGAGATTGAAGAGCGAAGCAGTGCTGATGAATAAGCAGCATTGAGTAGTGTGAAAGCGCTCTGATTGAGTCATGGATAGACGCCCGGTTGCAGCCATTTGGCCGCAGGCGCGACGCAAAGGCCAAGACCCTTCGGACGCAATGAAAAATGCAAAAAATCTTCCAAGACGATTTGCACAGTTCAAAAAAGCACTATATAATTCTTCTTCTTTGCAGGCGGTTAGCTCAGCTGGTTAGAGCGCCACGTTGACATCGTGGAGGTCGTTGGTTCGATTCCAATACCGCCTACCAAATTCCTGCAAAGTGGTGCCTGGCACCGCCTGAAAAGCCGCTAAGTCATAGACTTACGCGGCTTTTTGCTTTTCCGCCGCGCATCAGTGGCGCGGGCTTTTCACGGCTCCCTGTTCCGCGGTAAATCCGATTCAAGTCCTTGGCGGGCTCTAAATGGAAACGTCGGTTGACTTTCAAGGATGCCGCGCCCATAGTGGGTTAACAGCTTTTCGAGCATCGCGATTTTCGTCCGGTTTTGTGCTCTCTTCAGGGTGCTTCATTGTTCGCAGTCCTTTCCTTGACTAGCTCCGTTTTCGGGCAGTGCCCGCTATTCAAGGAGTAGACATATGGAAACCGGAATTGTTAAGTGGTTCAACGACGCGAAGGGCTTTGGATTCATCATGCCCGAGAACGGCGGCAAGGACCTATTCGCTCATTTCTCCGAGATTGTCAGCGACGACGGTCATAAGGTCTTGGTTGAAAACCAACGCGTCAGCTACGTGACGGCAGAGGGAGCCAAAGGCCCGCAGGCGACGAAAATTCGCGCACTGTGAACAGAGCCCTAAGCAAGTGAATTCATAGGAGGGCTTATGTTCCATAACAACATGGTCTACAAAGGATATCGCTTAACGGCGAGTGTCTCCCGTATATCGGTTGGTGGAAGCCGTCGGCCCGCTTTTACTGCGACTGTGGCACTAGGGGCTGTGGCGGATCAATACGGATTGAATGAGTCGCACCTGGTTCCATTTTTTGCATCGGGTGGATCTGTTTCAAGCCCAGTGATTGCGGTCGATACGGCTATTAATCACGGACGTTATTTGGTCGACGCACATTCGCACGCTGCCTGACCCAGGCTAAGCTGACGAGTACTACCGGTCACACAACTTATCGAGCCCTGTCTGGGAAACCGGCCAGGGCTTTCGCTTTTCTTGGAACACGTGCGAGACCCGGTTCACGATGATCTTGAAATGCTGGGAATGACACTTGCGCAGCTTGAATGCGGCATCGGGCTGCGACTGTCGAGGGCATTATGGACCGGGAAGACCTATTGGCGAGGATGCTGACCAAATCGGTGACGCTGAGCAGTTTCGATGATTGGGTCGATATTCTTACCGACTACGCGGAGCATCTGAATTCGGTCAAGGACAAGCTATCGGCGGGAGACATTGAGCGCTTTGTAAGCGTGGGGGCGTCGTTTTACCGTACCTTGGCTCGCGCCGAAGCGTATCGTGTCAACAGGCCGGCAGTGCCATAGGCCGGTCGTTATGAGGCGGGCTCCTTCTCGCCGGAGGCGACCGCTATGGTGCCGTGAGAGCCGATATTTCCCATCGCGAAGCTGCGGCGTCACTGGCTCGCGCGCCGGAAAATCATCCCCGTCAAGGCTTGCAGCCTGGGGCGTCCTCTAAGCGCGCGCTCTCGCAATCGCGGCTCGGATCAAGGGCAAGCGGGCTGGGCTATCCAGCCAATTTCATCGAGATGTCGGCGTGCGTGCCGCGGTCCAGATCGACTCCTGGTCCGGCCGTATATTCGGGAAGATCAAGCAATTCCCCTGCAACTTCACCGGCCTCAATTCGGCGAGTGATGTCATCGAGCAGCAGCGTGCGCGAAGCGAACCCCCGGCCCGTGAGATTTCGGACGAACAGCCGATAGGCCAAGTTGGGCTCGGCTCCTTTCATAACGCCGAAGTCAAAAATCCTGCCTTGTTCATTCCGAAGAAGCAGGTGTCCAGGACGAGCATAGATTCTGTACACACGCCAAGGCGACATAGTCGCCGCGTGCGGAGCGGACGGACGCGCTCGGTGGCCATCGTCAGGCTTGAACGACGTGGTCAACGGGAGGAGTTTTCGGCAAGTGGTAATGAGGCGGGCAAATGACTTACTGAACGGCTTCATGATGGGAACGGCCTAAATGAATCGAGGCACGGTGTGGCTGCGACATGGCGGAGCTGCCGACCAGATTTACGTTTTGATTCGGGGACTGGTTGGCCTCTATTGCGGCCTTTGACTAGCGCGGAGATATCGTGGGTCGGATCGATACACGACAACGCTGGCTCTCGCAAATGTGCGACGAGTCAGCGTCTGTTCACAAACTTTCAGTCATCCATCAGCAATTGGGCGGCTGTGGTTCCGTGGCAGGAATGGACCGAAAGCGTGCGATTCGCTACTGGGGGGTACGTTGCTTTAGCGGATCGTTCTGCGCTTGCTTGCGAGCCGCTTCTTCTTTTTGTTCCTGGCTTTGCTGTTCTTGCTGTTTGTTGGGCTGGTCATCCTGACCAGGTTGGGTGGGAGGACCTGCAGCGCTGTAGCGGGTAGGAAATGTCATGATATTTGCCTTTTGGTTGTCGTGACGAATGCCACATCCCTACAGTACGCTCTGCGGCAGGTCTGACCTAAGACTAATTTGAAACAGCGTAAGTCGCGCGGCGGTGGTTGTCCTACACTGATTTTGTCCACTCATCCAGGAGGCCGCGCCATGTCACAGACAACGAGTACGAAGGCGTTGGAGCGCTGGGACGATGAGGGGGGATCGCAACTGATTTCCCTCGCCCGGTCGTTCGCGATCGAGGAATTCGAGGAGTCGGAGCGCCGAATTCTCGCTTTTCTCGGGGCATCGATATTGAGTCTCTGGGATGAGCTCCCGCCCGATGCGCGTCAGCGGGTATTGAATCGTGAGATCGCTCAAGCAGCATTCGACAGGTCCGCACTCAAGGCGAGGATTGCGCGCATCGCCGGGGGAGTTCCTTTTTCGGGGGAAAAACATGACTCGTGATCCTGAGGACTCGGACATTGAGCGCTGGCTCAATGAAGGTGGCGTGCGATTACCCACGTCAGTGGAGATGCTGGATGCTGGGGTACTTGACGAAGGCGAGCGGCGGGTCATTGCTTGCCTTGGCGCAGCGATCTTGAGCGTATGGCATGAAATGCCGAGTGAAATCCGGAGAAAGGTGCTACAGAGTGCCCTCAGCACGGCCACCTATGACGCCGCGTTGCTAAAGGGAAAGGTCGCCATGTTCCTGCGGGGCGACAGAGAGCATTAGCGCAAGCGCCACCCCCGCTGGGAAGACAGGGTCGAATGGACGGGAACTCCGCCCGGCGCCAGGGCGATTTAGGGGCGTGGTTGGGCGCAGGCATTCTTGCACAGTGCTGCCAGGCACGGCAAAAGAGAAGGCCGCCAAGCCTCGAACTTGGCGGCCTTTTTTCTTTTCGGTGCGACTGGGGCGCCGCTCTCAATCCGGGGTTTTCATCGCACCCGCGATCGAGTCCAGCGCATAGCCGATGTTCTGCAGGACTTTCGCGGTGGTGATGCGTGTGAACTCGTCGGATGCGGTCTTCATGAACGCGGCGATCAGTTCCGGATGTTCCCTGGCGTAGCCATCGCCGAAAACCGCGTCGATCTGGGTTTCAGCCGCCCGCAAGTAGCTTTCCGCGCGGCTATGGGCATGAGTGAACAGCGTGTCGAGGTTGGCTTCAATGAATTCAGGCATGGGGGTCTCCACTGGCGACAGTTGGAAGCTCCAAGGCTAGCACCAGGGCCCGGCGCCCGCACGAAAAAAAACGCCAGGTCCCGGGCCTGGCGTTTCGTCGTTTTCAGCGCATGGCGAACGATTCGCGATGCACTCGCCAGCGGCGCGGCGCGTGGCCTTGCAGCGCCTCGCCCAGGCCCCGCGGACCGCAGAACCAGATATCCAGCGGCCCGGTTGCGTCGGCCTCCAGGGCCTGGGGCGTGAGGCGTTCGCCCCGCGCATCGCTGTGCACGGTGAGGGCCACCGGCGGCTGGGCGCTTTCGCACAGGGCGCGCAGGCGGGGCAGCAGCGGATCCGCCTCGGCGTCGCGGGTACAGTAATGCATCCGCGCGGGCTGCCGGCCGGCGGGCGCCGTGCCGGCGCCGGGTTGGCGCGCCTCCAGCAGCGCGAGGAACGGCGTGACGCCGACGCCGCCCGCCACCCAGACCTGCTGCCGCTCGCCCTTGCCCTGGCCGTCGAAGCGGCCGTAGGGGCCTTCGATGTCCACGCGCTGGCCCGCCCGCAGGCGTCGGCTCAGGCTGCGCGTGTAGTCTCCCAGCGGTTTGATGACGAGGCGCAGCAGGGGCGCGCCGCGCTCGTCGGCGCCCAGGCTGCTGGGCGCGCTGGCGATGGTGAAGGGGTGGGCGCCTTCGTTGCGGTCGAAGCGCACGAAGGCGAATTGCCCCGCGCGATGCCCGGGCCAATTGGCGGGAAGCGCGCAGATCACCTCGACCGGCGCGCCCTCGCCGCCGTCGCCGAGGACATGCACCGCATGGATGCGCCCCGCATGGCGCCGCGACTGGCCGATCCAGCCGGCCAGCGACCACAGCGCCGCCACGCTGCCGAGCGCCAGCAGCGCGCCCATGAGCAGGCCCATCGGGGCGGCCCAGAAGCCCAGGGGCATCAGCGCCACCGTGTGGAACGCCAGGGCCAGGAACAGCAGGGGCATGGCGCGGTGCAGAATGCGCCAGGGCTTGTACGACAACAGCCGGGTCAGCAGGGTGATGGCCACCATGGCCAACAACAGGTAGAACGCCCATTCGCCGAGGTCCTTGGCGGTGCCCCGGAAGTCCGTGAGCCAGGGCAGCACGGCATCCCGACCGGGCCTGGCGGCGGTTCCCCACAGGGTCTTGATCCACCCGCTGGATTCCTTGGCTCCCCAATGCAGGATGGCCGTGAGGGCGGCGCCGATGCCGGCCCATTTGTGCAGCCGATAGACCTGGTCCATGCCGCCCAGTGGACGTTCCAGCCAGGGCAGGCGCAAGGCCAGCAGCAGGGTCAGGGACATCAGGCCGATGCTCCAGAGTCCCGAAAGATACAAGGCGTGCTGGCGTAGTTGCCACCAACCCGCGGCGGCGTCCGGCGCGGCCGTGCCGAGCGGCGCGACCGCCAGCCAGGCCAGGGTAATGCCCAGCAGCCAGATGCCGATAGCCATTTTGATACGCATGATGTTCTTCTTCCAGTGGTTGCGGTGCCGGCGGTCATGCCGGAGGTGCGGAACCATTCTGGGCGCCTTGGCATGAACCCGTTCTGAAGGCGCCGTTCATCCACCGTTCAGGGTCGAGGCCCGGCCGCGCCGGCCGGCGGCGTGGGTCTAGGCATCGGCGGCGGAATTGGCCTACGATAAAAAGTCCGCGGCACGGAGGCGTACCATGGACCCAATCGATCCGCAGGCATACCGGAGCACGCTCGTCGTGCGGCCTGGCCGCGGCGGGAAGTACGAATGGGAAATCGTGACGCGTGCGGTCAAGACGGGCGACGTCGTCCAGGTGGAGCGCGGCGAAGAGCAGGCGTATGACTCCTGGGATGCCGCCATCGCGGCGGGCAACGAGGCCTCGCGGGCCTATCAGCCGAACGATCCGCCCATGTTTCGATTGCCTGATTGAAGGGCGCGCAGGCAGCATGTCCCGAAGCGGATACGCCCCCGGCCCGGGGGCTTATCCGTCTTTGCGGTGTGTTCAGCGCTTGCGCTGCCCGTGTTGCGGAAGGACGCTAGAGGCTCGCGGGCCTGCGCCCATCTTGCCGTTCGGCCAGGGCTTGGTGGAATGGGGCGGGTATTGCGGACCGCCGCCAGGCGGTGGTTTCCATTTCCCGGCCTGCGTCATCCAACCAGCTTCCCAGGCCTGGACCTTTTCGCGCCATTGGGCGATGGTTTCTCCCGTGTGCGCAGGCATGGCGTCCGCGCGGTAAAACGGGCAGTCCCACAAGGTCAATCCTTCGCGGGCGGCTTGCGCGCCCTGCTTTTGGATGTCATCGCGTTGCATTGCAAAACCCTCCAAAAGTAGATGAACGGGCCATTAGTATGGCGTCAAGCCTCAATGATTCGCAATAGTATTGCCGTACTGGGTTCATGCGAAGCCGGCACTAGTCAGCGGCGCCGGGCCGGGCAGGCCCGCTACGGTATATTGCGGTGTTCCTTCAACACGGACTTGCCATCCATGCGTCAGACCGCCAGGTCCATTTTGCTCATTCCCGTCTTGTGGCTGGCCGGCTGCGCGGCGGGTGGTCCGGCCGCGCCCCAGGCGCGGATCGACGAGGCGCCGATGTACGGGGGCGTGGACCGCTCGGCCGCCGCCGACCTGCGGGCGGCCGACGACAAGCTGATCGCCGGGGCCACGGAATCCTTCGGATCGCGGGCGGGCGCGGCGCGGGCCTGGGTGGAACAGGGCTATCGCTACTATCAGGCGGACCGGCTGGACATGGCCATGCGCCGCTTCAACCAGGCGTGGTTGCTGGACCCGAAGAACCCCGAGGTCTATACCGGCTTTGCCGCAGTGCTGCACGACCAGGGCAAGTTCTGCGACGCCATGAACATGATGGATCGCGCGCTCAGCCTGGATGCGCCGACGTTCCAGGGCATCTACGCGGACGCCGGCCGGACCGCCGCGCGCTGCGCCGCGGAGGACAAGACGCTGCCGCCCGAAGCGCGGGTGGCGGCCACCCTGCGTTCCGACGCGCTATATCGCAAGGGCGAGCAGGTGGAACCGGACAAGGGCTATCTCTATTCCTCGTGGGCGACCGCCTTCTATTGGCGGGGCCAGTACGCGGACGCCTGGTCCATGATCTTCAAGGCGCGCGCCGCGGGCGGGCAGCCTGGAGACAAGTTCGTGGAAATGCTGCGCATGAAAATGCCGGAGCCCGCGCGGCCCTGAGCGGCGCGCCATACCCGCCGCCCATTATGATGAGAGTTCTGTGGCTATGCCTGGGCTGCCTGATGCTGGCATTGGGCGTCATCGGCGCTTTCCTGCCGGTCATGCCCACGACGATTTTCCTGATCCTGGCGGTGGCCTGCTTTTCGCGGTCCTCGCCCAGGCTCGAAAAATGGCTGCTGGACAGCCCGACCTACGGCCCGGCCCTGCGCGCCTGGCGGGACCAGGGCGCGGTGTCGGGAAAAGGCAAGACCTATGCCTGCCTGGGAATGGGGGTCGGGTACGTGCTGTTCTGGTGGGGCGCGCATCCGTCGTGGCAACTGGCCGCCGCGGTCGCGGTTTTCTTCCTGGCCAGCGCGGCCTATGTCGTCTCCCGGCCGACGCCTCGCGAACCAGGCGCTGGCGGCGAGCCGCCTCGCGACTAGGCGACGCCGCCGGCGGCGTCAGTGCGAATGCCTGGGGTCGCCGCGGGTCTCCACGACCCTCAGGTACAGGGTGGCGGGTTCCAGGCAGCCGCCGGTCGACAGCTGGCCGACCAGTTGCCGGTACAGCTCCTGCCACGGTGTTTGCGACTCGGGCGCCTGGTAGCCGGGGCGTTGCCGGCGCCGCTCCAATTCCTCTTCGTCCACCAGCAGCGTGACGGTGCGCTGGTTCAGGTCGACCCGGATCCGGTCGCCCGTCGCCAGCAGCGCCAGGCCGCCGCCCACCGCGGCCTCGGGCGACATGTTCAGGATGGAGGGGCTGGCCGAGGTGCCGCTCTGGCGTCCGTCGCCCATGCAGGGCAAGGACTCGATACCGCGCTTGAGCAGCTGCGAAGGCGGCGCCATGTTGACCACTTCCGCGCTGCCCGGGTAGCCCACGTCGCCGGCGCCGCGGATGACCAGGATGCAGTGCTCGTCGATGTTCAGGGCCGGGTCGTCGATGCGCGCGTGGTAGTCCTCGGGCCCTTCGAACACGATGGCGCGCGCATCGAAGGCGTTTTCCGAGCCGGGCTCCGACAGGTAAGCGCGGCGGAAATCGTCGCCCACCACCGACATCTTCATGATCGCGCTGTCGAAGAAATTGCCGGACAGGACGATGAATCCGGCGTGATGCTTGAGCGGGGCGTCGCAACTGCGGATGACGTCGGCGTCGTGGGTGCGGGCGCGGGCGGCGATGTCGCCGATGGTCTTGCCGGACACGGTGGGGCAATCCAGGTGCAGGCGGCCGGCCGCTGCCAGCTCATGGAGCACGGCGGGAACGCCGCCCGCGCGATGGAATCCTTCGCCCAGGTATTCGCCGGCCGGCACGCAGTTGGCCAGCAGCGGCACGTCTTCGCCCAGCCGCTGCCAGTCGTCCAGGCTCAGCTCGATGCCGGCGTGGCGCGCGATGGCGATGAGGTGAGGAGGGCAATTGCTGGAGGCCCCCAGCGCGGACGCGACGACGATGGCGTTTTCGAAGGCCCGCCGGGTCAGGATATGGCTGGGTCGGACGTCGGCGCGGACCATGTCGCAGATGCGCATGCCGGTGGCGTAGGCCATCTGGCCGCGTTCCCGATATGGGGCGGGAATGCTGGCGCAGGTGGGCAGCGACATGCCCAGCGCCTCGGCCAGCGAATTCATCGAGAGCGCCGTGCCCATGGTGTTGCAGTGTCCGATCGACGGGGACGAGGCGGTGGCCAGGGTCATGAAGCCTTCATAGTCCAGCTTGCCGGCGGCCATCAGGTTGCGGGCATGCCAGATGACCGTGCCCGAGCCCACGCGCCGGCCTTCGTACCAGCCGTCGAGCATCGGTCCGCCCGAGAGCACGATGGCGGGGATGTCGACGGTGGCCGCGGCCATGAGGCAGGCGGGCGTGGTCTTGTCGCAGCCCGTGGTCAGCACCACGCCGTCCAGCGGATAGCCGTGCAGGATTTCGACCAGCCCCAGATAAGCCAGGTTGCGGTCCAGCGCGGCGGTGGGGCGGCGGCCCTGCTCGGCCAGCGGATGGACGAAAAACTCCATCGGGATGCCGCCGGCGTCGCGGATGCCGTCGCGGATGCGATCGGCCAGGGCCAGATGGTGGCGGTTGCAGGGCACCAGGTCGCTGCCGGTCTGGGCGATGCCGATGATGGGCCGCCCCGATTGCAGTTCCTGTCGCGTCAGGCCGTAGTTGAGGTAGCGCTCGACATAGATGGCGGTCATGTCGGCGCGCGCCGGGTCGTCGAACCATTTCTGGCTGCGCAGCTTGCGGGGAGTCTGTGGCATGGGAACCTCCCTTGCGCCCGTCGAGTGGCGGCCCGGCCGCTCCCGCTACGCGCGCTTGAGTTCGATTTCGACGAACACGAATTCGGTTTCGCCGGGGTTGATGACATTGTGCTCCACACCCACCGGGCGGTAGTAGGCCACGCCGGTGGTGAGCTGGCTGGTGACCTGGCCGTCGGGCGTTTCCAGCAGCAGCGGGCCGGTGGTCTGGGGCACGACGACGTAGTTCATGCCGTGGCGGTGCCATCCCGTTTCGCCGCCGGGCGGAAAGCGCCATTCGGTGACGGTGACCTGCTCGTTGTCGATCTGCACGGTCGGCTTGGCGGCGGGGCGTTGCATGGAAGGTTCTCCTGGGTGTGTGGAAATGAACGATGAGGGCGAAGCCGCGGCTCAAGCCGCCTTCGCCTGGGAAGGATCCCAGTGCTGGCCGGGCACGGCGGCGATGAGCTGCCGCGTGTAGGCATGTTGCGGGTCGTCGAAGATCTGCGCGGGCGAGCCGTATTCGACGACCTTGCCGCGGTGCATCACCAGCACGGAGTCGCAGATCTGGGCGGCCACGCGCAAGTCGTGCGTAATGAACACCAGCGCAATCTTCAGGCGCCGCTGCAGATCGTGCAATAGTTGCAGCACCTGCGCCTGCACCGAAACGTCCAGCGCCGAGACCGATTCGTCGGCCACCAGCACCTTGGGCTCCAGCGCGAGCGCGCGGGCGATGCCGATGCGCTGGCGCTGTCCGCCCGAGAACTGGTTGGGATAGCGGTCGAAGGCGGAGGGGTCCAATCCCACCAGCGACAGCAATTCGCGTGCCCGCGCTTCGGCCTGCGCGCGCGGCGTGCCGTTGGCCACGGGCCCGTCGCTGATGATGCGTCCCACGGTATGGCGGGGGTTGAGAGAGGCGTAGGGATCCTGGAAGATCATCTGGATGTCGTGGCGCAGCGGGCGGAAGCGCGCCTCCGGCATGGCGGCGATGTCCTGCCCGTTGAAGACCAGCTGTCCGCCGTCGATGCCGACCAGCTTGAGCAGGCATTTGCCGATGGTGGATTTACCCGAGCCGGACTCGCCCACGATGCCCAGGGTTTCGCCGCGCCGCACGCTGAAGCTGACGTCGTCCACCGCGCGCACTTCGCGCTTCCCGCCCAGCCAGGCGCGCCCGATTACGTAGGTCTTTTTCAGGTTCCTGACCTCCAGCACGGGCGGGTCGTCGCCGGCCGCGGCGCGCTCGTTGGCGCGGCGTTGCGGCACCGCGGCGATCAGGCGCTGCGTGTAGGGGTGGCGGGGCCGGTTCAGCACGTCGTCCGCGGGCCCCTGTTCGACCAGGATGCCTTTCTCCATCACGGCGACGCGGTGGGCGATCTCGGCCACCACGCCGAAATCGTGGGTGACGAACATCACGCCCATGCCTTTCTCCTTCTGGATGCGGGCGATGAGCGCCAGGATCTGCGCCTGGGTGGTGACGTCCAGCGCGGTCGTGGGTTCGTCGGCGATCAGCAGCGCGGGTTCCAGCGCCAGGGCCATGGCGATCATCACGCGCTGGCGCTGCCCGCCGGACAGCCGGAAGGGGTAGACGTGGTAGAGCGTGGCGGGATCGGGCAAGCCTACGAAGGCGAGCATTTCCAGCGTGCGCGCCATGCGCTGGGCGCCCGGGTAGGCGTTGTGCACGCGCATGACCTCGCTGATCTGCTCGCCCACCGTCATCAGCGGGTTCAGCGCGGACAGGGGCTCCTGGAAGATCATCGCCATGTCCTTGCCGCGCATGGCCAGCAGGGCCGCTTCGTCCTGCCGCAGCAGGTCCTGGCCGCGGAACAGGATGCGCCCCTGCTGGGGCGTGAGATAGTCGGGAAGCAGGCCCATGATGGCGTTGGCGCTCATGGATTTGCCGGAGCCCGATTCGCCGACGATGCACAGGATCTCGCCGGCGCGTATGTCGTAGGAGACGTCCTGCACCGCATAGGCGCGGTCGCCGCCGCGGGGCAGGGCGATGCTGAGATTCTGGACGGACAGCAGGGGCGTGGATTCGGTCATGGCGTTTCCCTATTCGCCGCGTTTGCGCAGTTGCGGATTGAGCGCGTCGTTCAGCCCTTCGCCGATCAGGTTGATGGCCAGCACGGTCAGCAGGATGGCCACGCCGGGCCAGACGCTCATCCACCAGGCCTCGCGGATCATGGTGCGCGCGGCGCCGATCATGAAACCCCAGCTCATCAGGTTGCGGTCGCCCAGGCCCAGGAAGGACAGCGCGGATTCGGTCAGGATGGCGGTCGCCACCATGAAGGACGCCGACACGATGATGGGCGACATGGCGTTGGGCAGGATCTGGGTGCCGACGATGCGGGCCGGCGTCTGCCCGATCACGATGGCCGCCTGCACGAATTCGCGCTGCTTGAGCGTCATGAATTCCGACCGCACCAGGCGCGCGGCGGGCGGCCATGAAACGACCGCGATGGCGCCCATGATGGAGTAGACGGAGGGGCTCAGGATGGCCACCAGCACGACGGCCATGGCGAGTTGCGGAATGGTCTGGAAGAATTCGGTGAAGCGCATCAGCGCATCGTCCAGCCGCCCGCCGCAGTAGCCCGCCACCGCGCCCACCAGGATGCCGAAGGCCAGGGCCACGGCGGTGGAAAGCAGGCCCACCATCAGCGACACCCGGGCGCCCCAGACCAGGCCGGCGGTGATGTCGCGCCCCAGCATGTCGGTGCCGAAGGGATAGTCGGCGTTGGTGAACGGCGGGATCAGCGGGTCGGCCACCATCATCCAGGGCGATTCCTCGTACAGCAACGGGGCGGCCAGGGCCACGACGACCACGATCAGCATGATGGCCAGGCCGGCCACCGCGCCGTAGTTGCGCATATAGCGTTGGGCGAAAGCCTTCATGCGGCGGCTCCTTGCTGCGCGCCCGCGGCGATGCGCGGGTCGATGAGGCGGTACAGCACGTCGGTCAGCAGGTTGAAGACCACCACCATGATGGACGTGACCAGGAAGATGCCCAGCAGCAGCTGGTAGTCGCGCTGCAGCAGGGCGTCGAACATCAGCCGGCCGATGCCGGGCCAGGCGAACACCGTCTCGGTCAGCACGGCGCCGCCCGCCATCTGGCCCAGCTGGATGCCGGCGAACGTGATCACGGGCAGCAGGGCGTTGCGCAGCACGTGCGCGCGGATCACGCGCCCCGGGCTCACGCCTTTCGCGCGGGCCGTCTTCACGAAGTCCATGCCGATCACTTCCAGCATGGAGGCGCGGGTCAGGCGCACGTAGACGGCCATGAAGAAGCAGCCCAGCGTCACCGTGGGCAGGACCAGGTGCTGCGCGATGTCGGCGGCGCGGGCCCAGCCCGTCAGGCCGGCGCCCACGGTCTCCATGCCGAAGGCCGGCAGCCAGCCCAGCACCACCGAAAACAGCAGGATGCCCATGAGCGACAGCCAGAACAGCGGCGTGGCGTAGAGCAGCAGGGCGCCCGTCATGACCGAGCTGTCGATCCAGCGGCGCTTGTTGCGGTAGCGGGCCTTGGCCGCCACGACGCCCAGGAACACGCCCAGCACGATGGAGAACACGAAGGCGCAGGACATCAGCAAGAACGTGGCGGGCAGGCGTTCCACGATCAGGTCGAGCACCGGCACGTGGTTGCGGTAGGAAAAGCCCAGGTCCAGCTGGACCACGCCCTTCAGGTACAGCAGCAGCTGGGTCAGGATGGGCTTGTCCAGCCCGAAGGCCGCGCGCAGCTGTTCGACGTAGGCGGCGTCGCCCGCGCCCGCCTGGCCCGCGAGCACGGCGGCGGGGTCGCCGGGCGCCAGGCGGATCAGGAAGAAATTGATGATTACCACGCCCAGCACGACCACCAGGGCCTTGCCGACGCGGGACAAGAGGAAAGACAGGAATTTCATGCTGGGGCTCCTCCGTGGACGGGCGGGGCTCGTTTCCGTCGCGCTGCCGGGGAGCCGCCGCGATCGGCCGCGGCGGCTCCCCGAGGTCGCGCTTACTTCTCGATGTACACGTCGTCGAAGCTCTCGTTCAGGCCGATGGCGGTCTTCACGAGGTTCTTCACGTTGGCGCGATACAGGGTGGGGAACTCCATGTCGACGAGAAAGCCGTTGGCGATGTCATTGACCAGCGTGGTCTGCAGCCGGGTGTAGATTTCCTGGCGCTTGGCGGCATCCACTTCCGAGGCGGCGGCTTCCCAGAGCTTGTCGGTCTCGGGGTTGCTGTAGCCCTGCACGTTGGCGAACGGCGAGCCCTTCACGATGTTCGACGAGATGTAGAGCCGCTGCACGCCCAGCGCGGGGTCGCCGTACTGGTAGGTGAAGGTGGTCGTCATGTCGAAGTCCCAGTTGCCGGTGCGGCTGGCCCAGCCGCCCGCGTCGGTGGATTCCACGTTCACCTTGAAGCCCAGTTGCTCCAGGGCCTGCTTGGTGTACTCGCCCAGCCGGTCCCAGGTCGATCCGTAGGGGAAGCTCAGCTGGCGGATCGTGTAGTCCTCGGGTTTGATGCCGGACTCCTTGATCAGCGCGCGCGCCTTCTTCATGTCGAAGGGCAGGGCCGGCATGTTCTTGTCGTAAAACATCTCGGTGGTGACGAAGGGGCTGGTGGACACTTTGCCCAGGCCGAAGAAGATGTTGTTGACCACCATATTGCGGTTGATCGCGGCCATGACGGCCTGGCGCACCTTCAGGTTGTCGAAGGGCGGCTTGCGCATGTTGAAGATCAGGTAGGCCTGGGGCGAGAACATCTCCCAGCCGGCCGTGGTGTATTCCACCTTGGGCAGGGCGCGCAGGCGCTTGATGTCGACGTTGTCCACGTCGCCGCCGCGCAGCACGTCCACGCTGCCGCGCTCGAACGCCACGGCGCGCGAGGCCGCGTCGGGGATGACGTTGAACACCAGCTCGTCCAGGTAGGGCTTGCCCGGCTTCCAGTAGTCGGGGTTGCGGGTGAGCTTGATGTATTCGCCGCGCTTCCATTCCTTGAACATGAACGGGCCCGTGCCGACCGGCTTCTGGTTGGCCGGGTTGGTCATGTAGTCGGTGCCCGCGTACAGGTGCTTGGGCATGATGGGGGCGAAGCCCGGCTCGAACATCAGCATGAAGGCGGGGAAGGGCGTCTTCAGCTTGACCACTACCGTCTTCGCGTCCGGCGCCTGCACCGAATCGACGAACTTGTTCAGGATCACGCGCGCCCGGGCGTGGGTCTTGGGCAGCATGTCCGCCAGCGAGAACACCACGTCTTCGGAGGAAAAGGGTTTGCCGTCATGCCACTTGACGTTCTCCTGCAGGTGGAAGGTGTAGGTCAGGCCGTCGGGCGACGCTTCCCAGGACTTGGCGAGGCCGGGCTGCGGCTTGAGCTCGGTGGAGTAGGTCAGCAGGCTTTCATAGATCTTGCCCGCGACGAATTGCGTGGGCCCCTGCTGGTTGATGGCGGTCACGATCACGGGCGGCTCCGGCTGGACGATCATGTTCAGCGTGCCGCCCTTGGTCTGGGCCAGGGCCTGCGTGGCGGGCAGCGCGGCCGCCAGGGCCAGGGCGCCGAGCTTCAGGTAGAACCATTTTTGCGATTTCACTGCGAGCCTCCGGGCTGGAAAAGGGTGTGACAGGTGTCTGCCGTCGCGCGGCGTATGCCATGCGCCAGCAAGCAAACCTCATGCCACCTGCGTTTTCAGGGGTACTTCGGGTGGAGCCGCTACAACAATGCTTCGTCTGGGTGCTCTTCAACGCGCCGCGCACCAAAGCGGCGACACCGGCGGTGCGCGGGAGGCGCGATCGGGAATGCGCTGCGGCATGGCGGTGTCCTTATGGATGGGAGTGAGCGTTGCGCGGGGTGCTGTCGTCGCCGAAGTCTTCCCGCAGGCGCGCCAGGATGCCGAGTAGGTGCGCGTGCATGGCGTGCCGCGCGCGGATGGGATCGCGCGCCTGGATGGCGACCAGGATCCGCTGATGTTCGGCATGCGCCGCCGCCCAGACCTTGGTATTGACGAAATAATCCTGCATGCGGCTGTACACGGAGCTGGCCTGGGTCAGCTCCCACAGCCGGGCCACCGCCGCCGCGACGGCGGCGTTGCCGCAGGCGGCGGCGATGGCATTGTGGAATTCGCGGTCGTGCCGGCCCGGGGAGTCGGTGAGCGACATGCCTTCGTGGGCGTCGCGGATGGCCGCGATCTGGGCCGGGGATGCCTGCTGCGCGGCCATGCCGGCGCATTCGGGCTCGATCAGCATGCGCGCTTCCAGCAGGTCGAAGGGGCCGATGTCGTCGTGTTCCCGGGCCGCTTGCCCGGGGGCGCCGGACGCCGCCGGGAAGCCGGCGCCGTCGCGGATCACGAAGACCCCGGTTCCCACCCGCACTTCGACGTAGCCTTCGATCTCCAGCGCGATCAGGGCCTCTCGGATGGAGGCGCGGCTGACCTGGAGCTGCTCGGCCAGTTCCCGCTCGGAAGGCAGGCGGCCGCCGCGAGGGAATTCGCCCGCCCGGATCCGGCCGGCGATCTGGTCGGCGATCACGCGATAAAGGCGGGCGACGGCAACGGATTGGAAGGAGTTCATCGATTGGAATAGCGAGAACGCATGCCAGTGGTCAGGCCACCAATATAGGCACCTCCTTATTGAATAAGAAGGGAAATTTCGTATTTCAAGGGAAAACGATCACAGGGATTCCACCTCTTACGCAGCGGTGGTCAGGCCAGATAGGGCCGGTGTGATGTCGGGGGAGGGGGAGGGAGAAAAGCGTGTCGGGCGCGCCGGGGCTGGCGCGCCCGACGCGGGCCTACTGCGCGTCGGCGCCCGGTTCGGGCGTCTGGGTGAAGGCGCGCACCAGGCGGGCGATGCCGTCCAGTTCGTCATGCGCGCCCGCTACCCATTCCGGGGTTTCGAAGGGACTGTCCCCGGGCGTGTCGTCCAGGCTGGCCTTCAGGTCGTTGAGCAGCTCCAGCGCCATGCCGGTGGCTTGCGGGGAGCTGCGGGTGGACAGGGCGATGGCGATCGCCAAGGCCTGGCGCATGGCCAGCAGGCGGCCATCCAGTTCGGTGCCCATGGTGGTTTCCTCGTTTTGCGGCTTGAATGGCCTCATTTTACGGGCCAAGGTTTGCGCAAGATCAAGTGGGGGCGGCCGGCACAGGCGAATAATTCACGGTATGCAAGCCGCTCTACGTCCTCTACCGTCAGAACCCCACGCGCCCGCGGTCGCCAAGCCCTTTTTTCCGCCCCAGTTGCTCGCCCGGCTGGACAAGAACGGGCCTCGCTATACCTCGTATCCCACCGCGGATCGCTACCATACCGGGTTCGGCGAACTGGACTACCGATTGGCCTTGAGGCAGCGGCGCGCGACGAGCCCGGACGAGCCCCTGTCGCTCTACGTGCACATTCCCTTCTGCGAGTCGGTCTGTTACTACTGCGCCTGTAACAAGGTAGTGACCCGTCACCATGACCGCGCGGCGCGCTACCTGGACGCGCTGGCCGCCGAGATCAACCTGCACGTGCAGGAGCTGGGCGACGGCGTGCCGGTGTCGCAACTGCATTTCGGCGGCGGAACGCCCACTTTCCTGTCCGACGCGGAACTGGCCCGGCTGATGGCGGACCTGCGCCGCGCCTTCCGCTTCCAGCCGGACGCGGAGCTGTCCATCGAAGTGGATCCGCGCACCGCGACGCCCGAACGGCTGGCCTATCTGCGCCAGCTGGGCTTCAACCGCCTGAGCTTCGGCGTCCAGGATTTCGACGCCCGCGTGCAGGTGGCGGTGCATCGCGTGCAGTCCTTCGAGGACGTGCAGGCGCTGGTGCGCAGCGCCCGCGAGCTGGACTACGCCTCGGTCAACGTGGACCTGATCTACGGGCTGCCCCTGCAAACCACGGAGTCGTTTGCCCGCACCATCGCGCAGGTCATCGAGCTGCGGCCCGACCGCATCGCGCTGTACGCCTACGCCCACCTGCCCACGCGCTTCAAGCCGCAACGCCGCATCAACGAGGCGGACCTGCCGGACCGCGCCACCCGGGTCGGCCTGCTGGGCGCCGCCATCGAAGGCTTCCTGAAGCAGGGCTACACCTATATCGGGATGGACCATTTCGCCATGGATACCGATACGCTGGCGATCGCCAAGCGGCGCGGCGAGCTGCATCGCAACTTCCAGGGATACAGCACGCAGCCCGATCGCGACCTGGTCGCGCTGGGCATATCGGCCATCGGCCGCATCGGCGATACCTACAGCCAGAACGCCAAGGGGCTGGACGACTACTACGCGGCCATCGAATCGGGGCGCTTCGCCGTGGAGCGCGGGCTGGCGCTGAGCGCGGACGACCTGGCGCGGCGCGAGGTCATCATGGACGTCATGTGCCAGGGGCGCGTGGATTTCGCGCGCATCGAGGCGCGCCACAAACTGCGCTTCGGCGATTACTTCAGCCGCGAACTGCTGCAGATGGCCAATCTGGCCGAACTGGGCCTGGTCGACCTGCGGTCCGGGGAGCTGCAAGTGACCGGCCTGGGCTGGTACTTCGTGCGGGCGGTCGCCATGACCTTCGATGGCTACCTGCAATCAGCCGCCAGCGGCGCCAGCTACTCCCGCATCATCTAGGGATGCGCCGCGCCGGCGCGCCCTCATTCATTCGCGAATTTCTCGCGCAGGTAGAGGGCCAGCGACAGGTCGTCGGAGAGCTGCAGCTTGCGCATGGCGCAGCGCTTGTGCGTGCTGATGGTCTTCTTGCTGCGCACGAGCCGCGCCGCGATCTGCGTCACGGAAAGGCCCTGGCTGATATGGCGCAGGATCTCCACTTCCGAAGCCGTGAGCGCTTCATGCGGGGCGGAGGGCTCCTGGGCGTGGATCCTGCCGTCGCGCACCGAGAGGAAACGGTGCTTGCCGGAGAGCACGCCGCGGATCATTTCCGGCAACAGGGCCATGCCCCATTGCTTGGCCAGGTAGCCGTTGGCGCCGGCCCGGAACGCGGCGTACTGGGTTTCCTGGCGGTTGCCGGCCGAGAACGTGATGATCCCCATGTTTGGGTGGTAGCGGCGCAGGCGCCGCAGGTAGCTCACGCCGTCCCAGGGTTCCTGCGGCAGGTAGAAATCCACCAGCGCGACGTCGCAGGGGTGGCGGGACAGCTTTTCCAGCAGCCCCCGCGACGAGGTTTCCCGGTGCAGGACGCGGAAGCCCGGCCGGGCCTCAAGGTAGGCGCCGACGCCCACCGTGATCACGGGGTGATCGTCCAGGATGGCGACGTGGACGACGGGTTGCGTGCGCGACAGCAGCAGGTGCTGGCGCGCATCGGGAAGGTCGCCGGCGGGCTCGTTCGGCGAAGAGGGGAGCGCCAGATTGTCGGGCGCTGAAACAGGTTTCATCTGTGCTTCCACGATCGGGTTGGGCGGTGTGCCGGGGACGATCCCCGCGCTCAGTGCACCATCAGTCCTAGATTCGAGTGGGCAGATTACGTTTTCGACTGGCTATCCGCAGCGGAAACGCGCCAAAATCAGACTGTTATACCCAAGGCCGACGAGGCGAGCGGGCACATGACCACCAAGATTCTGCTGCTGGGCAAGGACGGCCAGCTGGGTTTCGAGCTGCGGCGCAGCCTGGCGCCCCTGGGCGAGGTCGCGGCGGCGGCGCGGCGCGAGGGCGACCTGACCCACCCTTTGCAGCTGGCGCGGCTGGTTCGGCGGGAAAAGCCCGACGTCATCGTCAATGCCGCCGCCTTTACCGCCGTCGAGCGCGCCGAGGAGGACCCGGTGCGCGCGATGCGGATCAACGGCGAGGCCGCGGGCGAACTGGCGGCGCTCGCCGCTAGCCGCGGCGCGCTGATCGTGCATTACTCGTCCGATTACGTGTTCGACGGCGCCAAGGCCGGCTCCTACGTGGAAAGCGACGTGCCGGCCCCCCTGAATGCCTACGGCCGCAGCAAGCTGGCCGGCGAGCGGGCGGTGAGGGCCATGAACCCCGCCCACCTCCTGTTCCGCACTTCGTGGGTCTACGGGGCGTTCGGCGACAATTTCCTGAAGACCGTGCTGATGGCGCTGCGCCAGGCCGAGGCGCTGCGCGTCGTGGACGACCAGCGCGGCGCGCCCACGGGCGCGGCCTTCATCGCCGACGCCACGGCGCTGGTCCTGGCGCGTTATCTCGCGCAGGGCAGGGACGGCTTTCCCTTCGGCCTCTATCACCTGGCGGCGGCGGGCGCGGCTAGCTGGCATGAATACGCCTGTTTCATCGCCGCGCAGGCCAGGCGGGCGGGCCTGCCGGTCAACCTGAGGCCCGAGGACATCCTGCCGGTCGCCTCGGGCCAGTATCCGGCCGCGGCGCGCCGGCCCTTGAACTCGCGCCTGGATACCCGGTTGCTCGCCCGCGTGTTCGGCATCCACGCGCCGCCCTGGCGGGACGGCGTCGCCCATGCGCTGGCGACGCTGGCGGGTAGCCGCGGCCTGGGCTAGCCGGGCCGGGTGTCGCGCTTTCGCCACGGAGCAGAGGTAAATAGTGCTACAATCGTCGACGATAAGCGCACTTTGTTGCGTGCCGCGGCAACGCGGCGCAGGCAGCGTTCATCGCCATTTTGATTCTTGATTCGCGCCGCGTGAGGCGCGCCCCGGACAGGCCCCAAACACCATGTTTTTCCCGCTGGCACGAACTACGACCCGGAACTTTCGCCCTATGTCGCGTTAGTTTTTTTCGTGCGTCGGGTTTCTCCGTGTCAGGTCAGCGGTAGAACTCAGCAAGACAATCAAAAGAACGCGGCTTCCAGGCCGCGTTTTTCGTTTCCGTTTTTCGATTTTCAGTTCCTAGAAACCCCCAGGAAATATTCCCGATGGTACAGATCACATTGCCCGATGGTTCGCAGCGCCAATTCCCGGGGCCGGTAACGGTCGCCGAAGTGGCGCAATCGATCGGCACGGGCTTGGCCAAGGCCGCTCTGGGCGGGCGCGTCACGTTCGAGGGCGCGGAGTCCCGGCTGGTCGACACCAGCTTCCGCATCGAAGGCGATGCGCGCCTGGCCATCGTGACCGCCAAGGACGCAGACGGCCTGGACCTCATCCGTCACTCCACGGCCCACTTGCTGGCCTACGCCGTCAAGGAGCTGTTCCCGGATGCCCAGGTGACCATCGGCCCCGTGATCGACAACGGCTTCTACTACGACTTCTCGTACAAGCGCCCGTTCACGCCCGAAGACCTGGCGGCCATCGAGAAGAAGATGGCCGAGCTGGCCAAGAAGGACGAGGTCGTCACGCGCGAAGAATGGTCGCGCGACGACGCCGTCGAGTTCTTCAAGGGCATCGGCGAAAAGTACAAGGCCGAGATCATCGCCTCGATCCCGTCCAACGAGACGCTCAGCCTGTACCGCGAAGGCGAGTTCATCGACCTTTGCCGCGGCCCCCACGTGCCGTCCACGGGCAAGCTGAAGGTCTTCAAGCTGATGAAGGTGGCCGGCGCCTACTGGCGCGGCGACAGCAAGAACGAGATGCTCCAGCGCATCTATGGCACCGCCTGGGCCACGAAGGAAGAGCAGGAAGCCTATCTGCACATGCTGGAAGAGGCCGAGCGCCGCGACCACCGCAAGATCGGCCGCGAACTCGATCTGTTCCACTTCCAGGACGAGGCCCCCGGCCTGATTTTCTGGCATCCCAAGGGCTGGACGCTGTGGCAGCAGGTGGAGCAGTACATGCGCTCCGTCTACCGCGACAACGGCTACCAGGAAGTCAAAGCGCCGCAGATTCTCGACATCTCGCTCTGGAAAAAGACCGGCCACTGGGACAACTACCGTGAAAACATGTTCACGACGGAGTCCGAGAACCGCGTCTACGGCCTGAAACCGATGAACTGCCCGGGCCACGTGCAGATTTTCAACGCCGGCCTGCATTCCTACCGGGAACTGCCCCTGCGCTACGGCGAATTCGGCCAATGCCACCGCAACGAACCCTCGGGTTCGCTGCACGGCATGATGCGCGTGCGCGGCTTCACGCAGGACGACGGCCACATTTTCTGTACCGAGGAACAGCTCCAGGACGAATGCGCCGACTTCACCGCCTTGCTGCAGAAGGTCTACCGCGACTTCGGCTTCACCGAAGTGCTGTACAAGGTCGCCACGCGTCCTGAAAAGCGTATCGGCTCGGACGAAGTCTGGGATACGGCCGAGCAGGCGCTGATGGAAAGCCTGCGGCGCACCGGCTGCGAGTTCGAGATTTCGCCGGGAGAGGGCGCGTTCTACGGCCCGAAGGTGGAATACACGCTGAAGGACGCCATCGGCCGCCACTGGCAGTGCGGTACGATCCAGGTCGACTTTTCCATGCCCGTGCGCCTGGGCGCCGAGTACGTGGACCAGAACGACCAGCGCCGCCCGCCGGTCATGCTGCACCGCGCTATCCTCGGTTCGCTGGAGCGATTTATCGGCATGCTGATCGAAAACCACGCCGGCGCGATGCCTCCCTGGCTGGCTCCGGTGCAGGCCGTCGTATGCTGCATTTCCGAACCTTCCGCCGATTATGCGGCGGAAATCACGCAAAGCCTGAAAAAACAAGGCTTTAGAGTAGAGTCCGATTTGCGCGGTGAAAAAATCACTCGTAAAATTCGGGAGCACAGCCTGCAAAAGGTTCCGTACATCCTTGTCGTCGGCGACAAGGAAAAGCAAAACGGCACCGTCGCCGTACGCGGACTGGGTGGTCTGGACCTCGGCGCCATCGCCATCGACGAATTCGTCGCGCGATTGGCCGAGGATGTTTCCACCCGTCGCGACGTCAATCATCCCGATAGCAGCGCTGCTTAACATTTCTAGGAGCTTTCAACATCGCCACTGAAAAAGCCAATCGCATCAACGGTGAAATCCGCGTCCCCGAGGTGCGCCTGATAGGTCTGGACGGAGAACAACTGGGCATCGTCAAGATTGCCGACGCGTTCCGTCTTTCCGAGCAAAGCGACGTGGATCTGGTGGAAATCGCGCCGAACGCCGAGCCGCCGGTCTGCCGTTTGATGGACTACGGCAAATTCAAGTACCAAGAGCAGAAGCGCCAAGCCGAAGCTCGTTCCAAGCAAAAGGTCATCCAGGTCAAGGAAGTCAAATTCCGTCCTGCCACCGACGAGGGCGACTACCAAGTCAAGCTGCGCAACCTGCGCCGCTTCCTCGAAGAAGGCGACAAGGCCAAGGTGACGTTGCGGTTCCGTGGCCGCGAAATGGCCCACCAGGAACTTGGCATGCGGGTGCTTGAACGTGTGCGCGACGATCTGCTGGAACTGGCCCAGGTCGAAGCCATGCCGAAGCTCGAAGGCCGTCAGATGGTCATGGTGCTGGCGCCCAAGAAGAAGGCCCCGCCCGCGGGCAAGCCCGAATCGGCGGCCTGAGCTCCAGCCTGAGCCTCCCTTCGGGGAGGTCCGGTCGCTCTTCCACCCGCCGTCCGCTCTGTGGACCGGCGGGTTCGCTTATTGGGCGGCTCTGCGCTACGATGTCATAAGGTCGCCTTCCCGCGAGGGAAGGCGACGTCCGTTCAGGGTGTCGCGATGCACGTTTTGTTCGTTTTGGATCCCTTGCCGCTCTTGAAAGCGTACAAGGACAGCTCTGTCGCCATGATGCGTGCCCTCGTGGCGCGCGGCCATACGCTCAGCGTGGCCATGCAGGGCGATCTCTATATCGAGGGCGGCACGGTCAAGGCCGTGGCCACGCCCATCGAACTGGTCGCGGACGCCGATCTGCACGGCCACGACTGGTGGCGCGAGTCCGCCGCTCAGGATCTGCCGCTGGCGGATTTCGGCGCGGTCGTGATGCGCAAGGATCCGCCGTTCGACATGGAATACGTCTATTCCACGCACCTGCTCGAATATGCCGAGGCGCAAGGCGCCCGCGTGTTCAACGGCGGCGCGGCGATCCGCAACCATCCGGAAAAACTGGCCATCACGGAAATCAGCGAGTTCACCGCGCCCACGCTGGTGACCCGCAACATGGCTCGCCTGCGGGCCTTCCACGACGCGCATCACGACGTCATCGTGAAGCCGCTGGACGGCATGGGCGGCACCGGCGTGTTCCGGCTCCAGCCCAAGGATCCGAACCTGAACGCCATCCTGGAGACGCTCACCGACAACGGCGCGCGCACCATCATGGCGCAGCGCTACATCCCCGACATCGTCAAGGGAGACAAGCGCATCCTGCTGATCGGCGGCGAGCCGGTGCCGTATTCGCTGGCCCGCATTCCGCTGGCCGGCGAAACCCGCGGCAACCTCGCGGCCGGCGGGCGCGGCGTCGCGCAGGCGCTGTCGCCGCGCGACCGCGAAATCGCCGAGGCCGTCGCGCCCAGGCTGGCCGCGCACGGCCTGCTGCTGGTCGGGCTGGACGTCATCGGCGACTACGTCACCGAAGTCAACGTCACGAGCCCCACCTGTTTCGTCGAGATCGCCGAGCAGACCGGCTTCGACGTCGCGGGCATGTTCGTCACGGCGCTCGAAAAAGCCGTGGCGGGCAAGGCCGCGGCCTGAACCCCAGGACTTCGTCATGACCACGGGTATCGTCATCGTCGTGCACGCGCCTTTGGGCGCGGCGATGCGGGAATGCGCCAGCCACGTCATGGGCAACCTCGACGGCATGCTGGCCATCCACGATATCCAGCCCGCGGACCGGCCTGACGACCTGGCCCCCGACGTCCTGAAGGACATCCTGGAACAGGAGCACGGGGGCGGGGTGCTGGTGCTGACCGACCTGATCGGCGCCACGCCCGCGAACATCGCCAAACGGGCCGTCGCCGACGCCCAGGCGCAGGGTATCCAGTGCTGCGTGCTGGCGGGGCTGAATACCCCGATGTTGCTGCGCGCCTTGACCTATCGCGGCCTGCCCTTGGCCGAAACGCGCGAAAAGGCCTTGGCCGGCGGAGTGCAGGGCGTCTTGCGTGTAGACTGACGGGCGGAAAATTGCCCTATTATGTCGGCTGATATTTTTCAAGCCGGTGAGCGGTTCGACGTTTTGCTGCAAACCATACCGGGGCGCCCAGCCGCGGTCATAATATTTCCTATGCCTAATACAGACATCGTCATCAGCAATAAACTGGGCCTGCACGCCCGGGCGGCCGCCAAGCTGACGCAACTGGCCAGCAAGTTCTCCAGCGAGATCTTCATCTCGCGCGGCGCGCAGCGCGTGAACGCCAAGAGCATCATGGGCGTCATGATGCTGGCAGCCGGGCTGGGCGTGACGGTCAGGCTGGAGGCTTCGGGCAACGATGCCGAGCAAGCCCTTTCCGAAATTGAAACTCTGTTCGACAGCAAATTCGGTGAGCAGGAATAGAACGACTTCTGAATCCGCCGGCCTGAGCGCTCCCCAGGCCGGTTCGTCTACGACCCTCATGGACACACACGACGGGGCTGGCGGTGCCAGCCCCGTCGTGTGTCTTTACGGCAAAGGCGTCGCCAAGGGATATGCCATCGGGCGCGCCGTCGTCATGGGCGCCGCGGCCCTGGAGGTCGCGCACTACCGCATTTCGCCCGAGGACGTGCCGGCCGAAAGCAGCCGCCTGACCGAGGCCCTGGCCTCGGCCCAGCAGGAACTGCTGCAGCTGGCCGATACCTTGCCGGCCGACGCGCCGCGCGAGCTGGGCGCGATGCTGAACGTCCACAGCCTGTTGCTGGGCGATCCGCTGCTGGCCGAGCAAACGCTGGCCCTCATCGCCGACCGGCACTACAACGCCGAATGGGCGCTGACCACGCAGGGCCAGATCCTGGGGCAGCAGTTCGACGCCATGGAGGACGAGTACCTGCGCGAACGCGGGGCCGACGTGCGCCAAGTCATCGAACGGGTGCTGCACGTGCTGGCGGGCTCCTCGGCGATCCTGCCGGACATGTCCCACATGGGGGGCGACGACGCGCTGGTGGTCGTGGCTCACGACATCTCGCCCGCCGACATGCTGCGGCTGCGCGGCGGCCGTTTCGCGGCCTTCGTGACCGACCTGGGCGGCCCCACCTCGCATACCGCGATCGTGGCGCGCAGCATGGGCGTGCCCGCCGTCGTGGCCATGGGCAACGTGCGCGAGCTGGTGCGCGACGGGGACATGCTGATCATCGACGGCGGGGCCGGCGCGGTGATCGTCAACCCGTCCGACCGCATCCTGCAGGAATGCCGCCGCCGCCAGTCCGCCTACGCGGACGAGCGCGCCGAACTCAGCCTGCTGCGCGACGAGCCGTCGGTTACCCTGGACGGCATCGACATCGTGCTGCACGCCAATATCGAGCTGCCGGAAGAGGCCGCCCTGGCGCTGGCCTCCGGCGCCCACGGGATCGGGCTGTTCCGCAGCGAATTCCTGTTCATGGGGCGGCCGGACCTGCCGGGCGAGGAAGAGCAGTACGAAGCCTATTCCTCCGTCGTCAAGGTGATGGCGGGCCGTCCCGTCACGATCCGCACCCTGGACATCGGCTCGGACAAGACGCTGGACGGCGAGGCCACCGTGGCCACCAATCCCGCGCTGGGGCAGCGCGCCATCCGCTATTGCCTGGCGCGCCCGGAAATGTTCGCGACCCAGCTGCGCGCCATCCTGCGGGCTTCTGCCCACGGACCGGTGCGCCTGCTGATTCCCATGATCGCGCACATGCACGAGGTCGTGGCGACCAAGGCGGCCATCGAGTCCGCGCGCCGCGAACTCGACGCCCGCGGCCAGGCCTATGCGCCGCACATGGAGGTGGGGGCCATGGTCGAGGTGCCGGCCATCGCCATCGCGATCGAGCCTTTCGCCCAGGCGCTGGACTTCCTCTCCATCGGCACCAACGACCTGATCCAGTACACGCTGGCGATCGACCGCGGCGACCACGACGTGGCGTCCCTGTACGACCCGCTGCATCCGGCGGTGCTGCGCCTGGTCGCGCACACCATCAACGCGGGCGAGCGGGCCGGCAAGCCGGTAGCCGTGTGCGGGGAAATGGCGGGCGATTCGCGCATGACGCGATTGCTGCTGGGCCTGGGCCTCACCGAGTTCTCCATGCACCCGCAGCAGTTGCTGGACGTGAAGCGCGAAGTGCGCCGCGCGCATTCCAACGCCCTGCGCGTCAAGGTGGCCGCCGCCCTGAACCGCGCCTTGCCGGTGGACCTGGACGCGCTGGGTCCAGGCTGAAGCGCGCTTCGGCCGGGGAATGGAAAAAGCCCGAGACCATAAAGGTCTCGGGCTTTTTTTACCGCTTCGCAACCACTCGCTGCCGCCCGGTCCAGGCCGCGATGGATCCGGCTCCGCCGGTCCATACGCGGCGCCCCCTTGAGGGGGAGGCGCCAGAGGCGCCTCGGGGGTGGGCTCAACTGTGATACGCCGATTCGCCGTGGCTCGTGACATCCAGGCCTTCGCGTTCCTGGTCTTCCGGCACGCGCATGCCGCACAGCGCATTGGCGATCTTGTAGGCGATCCAGGCCACCACGCCGGACCAGACGATGGTCAGCAGCACGCCTTCCAGCTGGACCCACAGTTGGTGGCCGATCATGCCGGGTTCGGCCAGGCCGGGGCCGCCGAGGATCTGGGCGTTGAACACGCCGGTCAGCAGGGCGCCGACGATGCCGCCCACGCCGTGCACGCCGAACACGTCCAGCGCGTCGTCGGCGCGCAGCAGGCGCTTCAGGCCATTCACGCCCCAGACGCAGACCGCGCCGGCAATCACGCCGATGACCAGCGCGCCCACCGGGCCGACCAGGCCGGCCGCGGGAGTGATGCCCACCAGGCCGGCAACCGCGCCGGAGGCCGCGCCCAGCATCGAGGGCTTGCCTTTGATGGCCCATTCCGTGAACAGCCAGGCCAGGACGGCGCCCGCAGTGGCGATCATGGTGTTGAAGAAGGCCAGCGTGGCGTTTTCATTCGCGGCCAGCGCCGAGCCGGCGTTGAAGCCGAACCAGCCCACCCACAGCAGGGCCGCGCCGACGAAGGTCATGGGCAGGTTGTGGGGCTGCATCGCTTCGCGGCCATAGCCCACGCGCTTGCCGACCACGTAGGCGCCCACCAGGCCGGCCACGCCGGCGTTGATGTGCACCACGGTGCCGCCGGCGAAGTCCAGGGCGCCCTTGGCGTTGAGCAGGCCGGGCGCCGTTTCGGACGCGAACCACACCATGTGGGCGATCGGCACGTAGGCGAACGTGAACCAGATCACGGTGAACACCAGCACGGCCGAAAAGCGGGCGCGTTCGGCGAAGCTGCCGACGATCAGCGCGCAGGTGATGCCGGCGAACGTGGCCTGGAACGAGGCGAAGAGCAGCTCGGTCAGGGTGTTCGACATGGAATACGCGCCGTCGGCCGGATTGAACATGCCGGAGAAGAAGGCGCGCGACAGGCCGCCGAAGAAAGCATTGCCCTCGGTGAATGCGAGGGAATATCCGTAGATGAACCAGAGCACCAGGCCCAGCACGAACGTGCACAACACTTGCAGCAGCACCGACAGCACGTTCTTGCTGCGTACCAGGCCGCCATAGAACATCGCCAGACCAGGTACGGCCATCATCAATACGAGCAGGGTAGAGACGAGCAACCAGGAAATATCCGCTTTATCCATTTTCAGGCTCCAATGAGTCTTTCTTTATTCGTTCAGAGCGCCGCTTCGCCGGCTTCGCCTGTTCTGATCCGGATGACTTGTTCCAGCGGCGCGGCGAAGATCTTGCCGTCGCCGATCTTGCCGGTGCGGGCGGCCATTTCGATCGCCTCGATGACCTGGTCGACGAGGTGGTCGGGCACGGCGGCTTCGACTCGCAGCTTGGGCAGGAAATCGACGGCATATTCGGCGCCGCGATACAGCTCGGTATGGCCTTTCTGGCGGCCGAACCCCTTGACTTCGGTAACGGTCAGGCCCTGGACCCCGATCCCGGATAGAGCCACCCGCACTTCGTCGAGCTTGAAGGGCTTGATGATGGCGATGATGAGTTTCATGGCATTTCCTCTCATGGTTGCACGTTGGCCCTGGCTATCAAGCAAATTCCATGCCATGTTGCGCAGCGCCGGGAGGAAAGCGGCGAGGCCCCTGAGTTGTGCGGTCTTGCACCGTGTTGGTGCGGCATGCACCGCGGCGCGGCGTCAAAGTGGTGCGGCCATGCGATGCGCAACATCTGCAACCAAATATGAGCCAAGCCCGCCATGTGTTGCGAATTGATGCGTCCACTATTTCGATTCATATCGGCAAATGCCCGTAAATCGCCTTTCCTTATGAACCCGGCAATCGGCCGCAAAGCCTTGTCGCACGGGGCTTTGGCGTGAATGTTGCACGCCCGCGATTGCGTGCCGGAGCGGTCCCGAACCGCCCTCGTGTGCGCTTATGGCTGATACGAGGGTTTACACCCATCGGCTTGTTGCGCCGGGGCGGCTGAAGAAGAATCGACAACAGTTCATGCCGTTTCGGCGAACGGTCGGGGCCGCAGGCCGCGGTCCGACGCGTACCGGTGTTGGTAGGGGGTTGCCGCCATGGCAGCCCGGTTTTCTCCTGTGCTTTGAAGGGCGGTCACCGCATGCGGCCCGCCCTTTTTTTTTGCCCGTCGCCTGGAGAGCCGCGAACCCTTGCGGGAGATGAGAGCGCATTGACATATCGGGAAATTCCGATATTATCGCGTCATGGACCTGCTCGAAGTATTCAAAGCCCTCTCGAACCGCACGCGCCTTGAAATCCTGAAAGGGTTGAAGGATCCCGTGAACAGCTTCCCGCCGCAGGACGAAGGGGACGTGCTGACGGTGGGCGTTTGCGTCAGCAGCATCCAGGAAGGCGTCGGGCTATCGCAGTCGACGGTGTCCGATTACCTCGCAACGCTGCAACGGGCGGGCCTGGTGGAAGCCAGGCGCATCGGCCAGTGGACCTACTACAAGCGGAACGAAGCAGCCATCAGCGCGCTTGCGGAGATCATCGGGAAAGAGCTGTAGATTTTTTTGCCCCTATATATCTGGAATTCCCGATATCCCTTTTTACCGAAATTAGGATCAACCATGAAAGCGATCGTATTGAAGTCATTTGGCGGCCCGGAATCGTTCGAGCTGCGCGACGTGCCCAAGCCCGTGCCGCGCGCGGGGCAAGTCCTGGTCCGGGTGCATGCCACCTCCATCAATCCCCTGGATTACCAGGTCCGGCGTGGCGACTATCCCGACCTGGTGCCGCTGCCGGCCATTACCGGCCACGACGTATCCGGCGTCGTCGAGGCGGTCGGGCCGGGCGTGACGGCCTTCGTGCCTGGAGACGAAGTCTGGTACACGCCGCAAATATTCGACGGGCCGGGTAGCTATGCCGAGTACCACGTCGCTGCCGAAAGCATCGTCGGGAAGAAGCCTGCGTCCCTGAGCCATCTTGAGGCGGCGAGCCTGACCCTGGTCGGCGGGACGGCGTGGGAAGCGCTGGTCGTGCGCGCGGCGCTGCGGGTGGGGGAGAGCATCCTGGTGCACGGGGGCGCGGGAGGCGTCGGCCACGTGGCGATCCAGCTCGCGAAAGCGATCGGCGCAAGGGTGTTCACCACCGTGCGCGACTCAAACGTCGAATTCGCGCGCAGCGTGGGCGCCGATGTCGTCATCGACTACGAAAAAGAAGATTATGTCGACGCCGTCTTGCGGGAAACCGGGGGCCGCGGCGTCGATGTCGTGTTCGACACCATAGGCGGCAACGCCTTGTCGTGCAGCCCCGACGCGCTTGCGCAGTTGGGCCGGGTCGTCTCGATCGTGGACATCGCGCAACCGCAAAACGTTCTTCAGGCCTGGGGCAAGAACGCGAGCTATCACTTCGTGTTCACCAGGCAGAACCGCGGCAAGCTCGACGAATTGAGCGCATTGGTGGCACGCGGCCAGCTACGGCCGCATGTGGGCGCGGTCTATCCGCTTGCCGACATTCCGCTCGCCCATGCCCGGCTGGAGCGCCCCAACAACGGCATCCAGGGAAAAATCGCGATTGCGGTCGAGCCGTAAGCGCGCGTCCTTATCCCTTCTTGCGCGACCGGAATGCCGCCACTTTCATCCGGTTGCCGCACACCGCCATGCTGCACCAGCGGCGCCGGTGCGACTTCGTCCTGTCGTGAAACATGAGCGTGCAGTCGTGCGCTTCACATTGCCGGACGAGATCCAGCGGCGCGTCGGTCAGCAGCATGACGACGGCCTGGGCAACGGGTTCGAGCAGGCTGGCGGCGTCCTCCTGGAGGCGCCGCCTCACCACCTTGAACGCGTTGCTCGCGCTGTCCCACTCCAATTCCTTCGAGCGACGGCCGGCCCTGAGAACGTGGTTGACGACGCTGGCGTCGGCCTCTCCCCCCAGCTTGGCCGCGTTCAGCAAGCATTTTGCGCTTTCACGCAATTGAAGGGCGAGCTTCATCAGGCCCTCGGGGGGCGCCTCGATGCCTTGAGGAAGCATGCCGGCCAGCTTCAACCATGCCAGCACGGCATGGTCGTCGGTGAAGCACTCGTGATGGGCCGGCCCCACGCCGAATTCACTGTTGATGAAGTCGAGCGCGAGGTCGTCCCCCACGAACAGCGGGGCCTTCTGGGCGGTTGCGTTCTCAAGCATTCCGTCAATGTAACCCAAAAAAATGCATTTACCAGTTACCTATGTGTGATGTAACCTTTAAAACTCAATTTTAAGGTTACACGGAGATTTCACGATGGCTACGAATGAACTGCAGGGAGCGGCCGGCGCGGCCGCGGCGTCGTTGACGGGCGGAGCGCTTGCGGCGGGCCGCCAGGTCCACCACCGGTTCGAGCAGGTGGGGGATGTGAAGGTGTTCTATCGGGTGGCGGGCGACCGCCGGGCGCCGGCGGTGCTCTTGCTGCACGGGTACGCGGCATCGTCGTTCATGTACCGCAACCTCATTCCGCTGCTTGCGGACAGGTACTACGTGATCGCGCCGGATCTGCCGGGCTTCGGATTCACCGAGGCGCCCGCCCGCGGGCAATATGCCTACACGTTTGACCAGCTCGCCAGGACCATCGGGCAGTTCACCGAACAGTTGCGGCTGGAGCGCTACGCCATGCAAGTCTTCGACTACGGCGCTCCCGTGGGCTGGCGGCTCGCGGCGGCGAATCCGTCTCGCGTCAGCGCCATCGTTTCGCAGAATGGGAACGCCTATGAGGAAGGGCTGGGTCCGGGCTGGGCGCAGATCCAGGAGTATTGGAAGAAGCCGTCGCAAGCGAACCGCGATGCGCTGCGCGAGTTCTCCACGCCCGCCTCCATCGAGTGGCAGTATCTGGAAGGCGTCCCGGACGCCACCCTGGTCGCGCCCGATGCCATCGCGCTGGAGAGCTTCCTGGTGTCCCGGCCGGGCAATGCCGAGGTCCAGCTCGATCTGCTCCTGGACTACGCGTCCAACGTGGAGAAGTACCCGGAATTCCAAGCCTACTTCCGCAAGCACCAGCCGCCCCTGCTGGCGGTCTGGGGCAAGAACGATCCGTTCTTCCTGCCCGCGGGCGCCGAGGCCTGGAAGCGCGACATCCCTGGCGCCGACGTGCGCTTCTACGACACCGGCCACCTGGCGCTGGAAACGCACGGCGTCGAAATCGGGGCGGCCATCCGCGCGTTCCTGGACGAAAACGTGAAATGAAGCGCGGCAACGCTTGCGAGGCGTGGGGGGCCAAGACAAAAAGCGCCCCCCCGGGTGGCAGCAAGCAAGCGAAGCTTGCGCGGCGTGGGGGCTTTTTTTTATTTTGCACCGGGTAGCGGCGGCTCGACGCACTACACTTGAGGCATCAAGAACATAGTGAGGCCGTCATGAACAATCGCACCCAGTGGATGGAAGACATCCAGAAGAACCTTTCCGACCTGATCGCCCGCAGCCCGGCCGCGGACGTGGAGCGCAACGTCCGCGCGATGATGACGCAGGCGTTCTCCAAGCTGGATCTGGTGACCCGCGAGGAATTCGACGTCCAGGCCGACCTGCTGGCCCGCACCCGCGCCCGCGTGGATCAGCTGGCCGCCCAGGTCCAGCAGCTGGAATCGCGCCTGTCCGCGTTGGACAAGTAGGCATGCCGCCGGCCGCGTGGCGGCCGGCCCGGCTCCGTTTTCCACGGTCGCCACGAGCGGCCGTTTTCTTTGGCGCGGGCCGCGGGCGCGGGACGCTTTTGTCCCTGCCGCGGCGGCAGCCTCGCGTTCTTTGCGGATACTGGCGGTTTCCGTCCGTCCCTGGAGACCGCCTTGACGCTAGCCGTTCTAGCCAGCCGTGCCCTTTGCGGCCTGGACACCCACGCGGTGCGCGTGGAGACGCATCTGGGGCCCGGGCTGCCCGGCTTCAACGTGGTGGGCTTGCCGGACACCGAGGTGCGCGAGAGCCGCGAGCGAGTGCGTGCCGCCATCCTCAATAGCGGCTTCGAATTTCCGCCGGGCCGCATCACCGTCAATCTCTCGCCGGCCGACCTGCCCAAGGAGTCCGGCCGCTTCGACCTGCCCATCGCCCTGGGCGTGCTGCTGGCGTCGGGGCAATTGGCCGCCCAGGCGGAGGGCGCCCCGGATGCGCGCGCGCCGGCTCCGGCGCTGGCCGACCTGGTGCTGGCCGGCGAGCTGTCGTTGACGGGGGCGCTGGTGCCGGTGGCCGCGCCGCTGGTCATCGCGCTGGGCGTGGCGCGCGAGGCGCCTGGCGCCACGCTCATCCTGCCGGCCGGCAGCGCCGAGCAGGCGGCCTGGGTGCCGGACCTGCGGGTGTTGTCCGCGCGCAGTCTGGCCGACGTGGCCGCGCACGCGGCCGGAGCCTGCCGGCTGCCCGATGCCATTCCCAGGCCCTGGCCGGCGGCGCCGCCGGCGGCGTGCCTGTCGGACGTGCGCGGCCAGCCGGGGGCGCGGCGGGCGCTGGAGGTCGCGGCGGCGGGAGCGCACAGCCTGCTGATGATCGGTCCGCCGGGCGCGGGCAAGAGCATGCTGGCCGCGCGCCTGCCGGGCTTGCTGCCGCCCCTGGCGCGGCGGGAGGCGCTGGAAGCCGCGGCGGTGGCGGCCCTGGCGGGCCTGCCCGACGCGCCGATGGGGCAGCCGCCGTTCCGGGCGCCGCACCATTCCGCGTCCGTCGCGGCGCTGGTGGGCGGGGGCAGCCGGCCGCGCCCGGGCGAAATCAGTCTGGCGCATCGAGGGGTGCTGTTCCTGGACGAGCTGCCGGAATTCAACCGTCGAACGCTCGAAGCTTTGCGCGAACCGCTGGAAGCGGGCAGGGTGGTCATCGCCCGGGCGCTGCATTCGGCGCGGTTCCCCGCCCGGTTCCAGCTGGTCGCGGCCATGAACCCATGCCCTTGCGGCTGGCGCGGCCATCCGGCCCGGGCCTGCGCCTGCTCTCCCGACCAGGCGGCGCGCTACGTGGGCAGGGTGTCCGGCCCCTTGCTGGATCGCATCGATCTGCACGTGGCCCTGCCGCCCTCCGACCCGGATTGGATGAGCGGCCCGCCGGGCGAGCCCTCGGAGCCCGTGCGCGAGCGCGTGGCGCGTTGCCGCGAGCGCCAACTGGCCCGCCAGGGCAAGCCGAACGCCGCCCTGGAGGGCGCTGAACTGGACGAGCATTGCCGCATGGATGGCGAGGCCCGGGCCCTGCTGTCGCAGGCCATGCGCCGGCTGGCCGGGTCGGCCCGGGCCCTGCACCGGGCGCTGCGGGTTGCCCGGACTATTGCCGACCTGGACGGCGAGGAGCGGCTGGCGGCGTCCCACGTCGCCCAGGCCGTGCAATACCGGCGGCCGGGAGTATGATTGCCCGGGTCCCCGGGGCATGTCCCGCCCGGGAAGCGGCATCGCCGGCCGAGTCGGCCTGCCTGCTCGACAAACTCAGGGAAATCACCATATAATCAAAGGCTTTCCCGGATCTGGGCCGCTTTGGCGGCCTTTTTCGGGTGAAGCCGGCAGCGATGCCGGCGGGCAGCGCCCTTAGCCGGTGCGGGCCCAGGGTATATGCCCGAGGCGTCGGCCCCAAAGGCGCGATGCTCCGGTGATGTCCCCGGCAACAGCCCTGGAAGTACCTCAGAAGTGGCAACAGGTAGACCAAGTTTTGCCGTGGCGCCTGGCTTTCATCGGCCTTGCGCGCGTCAAGCACCTCGCGTCATATAAATCAACAATGCGTGTTTTAGTTTAGGGAATCAACATGCCCAAGATGAAAACCAAGAAAAGCGCCTCCAAGCGCTTTAAGGTTCGCGGCAGCGGCTCCATCAAGCGCGGTCAGGCGTTCAAGCGTCACATCCTGACCAAGAAGACCACCAAGGCCAAGCGTCAACTGCGCGGCTCGACGGCGGTCCATGAGTCCAACGTGGCCTCCGTCAAGGCCATGATGCCTTTCGCTTGATAAAGGAGATCTAATATGCCTCGCGTCAAACGCGGCGTAACCGCCCGCGCCCGTCACAAAAAAGTCATTGCCGCCGCCAAGGGTTATCGTGGTCGCCGCGGTAATGTGTTCCGTATTGCCAAGCAAGCGGTCATGCGCGCTGGCCAATACGCCTACCGCGATCGTCGCAACAAGAAGCGCACGTTCCGCGCTCTGTGGATCACGCGTATCAACGCCGCCGTCCGTGAGCATGGCGTCAGCTACAGCGTGTTCATCGCCGGCCTGAAGAAGGCTTCGATCGAACTCGACCGCAAGGTCCTGGCCGATCTGGCCGTGCGCGACAAGGCCGGCTTCGCCGCCATCGTGCAGCAAGCCAAGGCTGCCTTGGCTGCCTGATCGCGCGCTTTAACTCATCGCGCATCGCTGCAAACGGGGCTGTAATGGCCCCGTTTGCGTTTTGAAGGCTGGATTTCATGACTCAAACGGTTGACGACCTGGTCTCCCAGGCGCAAGAACGGTTCGCCGCGGCTCCTGACGCCGCCGCGCTGGAAAACGCAAAGGCTCGGTTCCTGGGCAAGGAAGGCGCGCTGACGGTGCTGCTGAAGGCCCTCGGCAAGCTCGATCCCGAGCAGAAGCGCGAGATGGGCGCCCGGATCAATCAGGCCAAGCAGAAGGTCGAAGAGCTCCTGAATTTGCGCCGCGCCGCGCTGGCGCAGGCGGAACTGGATGCCCGTCTGGCATCCGAAACCATTGACGTCACCCTCCCGGGCCGCGGCCGCGCGCCTGGCGGCATCCATCCGGTGATCCGCACCTGGGAACGAGTGGAAGAGATCTTCCGCTCCATCGGCTTCGACGTGGCCGACGGCCCCGAAGTCGAAAACGACTGGACCAATTTCACCGCGCTGAACAATCCGCTGGACCATCCGGCGCGGTCCATGCAGGACACGTTCTACGTCGACATGAACGACGCCGACGGCCTGCCGCTGCTGCTGCGCACGCACACCAGCCCCATGCAGGTGCGTTATGCCCGCATGAACAAGCCGCCCATCAAGGTCATCGCGCCGGGGCGCACCTACCGCGTCGACAGCGACGCCACGCACTCGCCCATGTTCCACCAGGTGGAAGGGCTCTGGATCGCCGAGGACATTTCGTTCGCCGACCTGAAGGGCGTGTACACCGATTTCCTGCGTTGCTTCTTTGAAAGCGACGATCTCGTCGTGCGTTTCCGCCCGTCGTTCTTCCCGTTCACGGAACCGTCGGCCGAGATCGACATGATGTTCACCTCGGGTCCGAACCGCGGCCGCTGGCTGGAGATCTCCGGCTCGGGCCAGGTGCACCCGCAAGTGGTGCGCAACTTCGGCCTCGATCCCGAGCGCTACATCGGCTTCGCCTTCGGTTCGGGGCTTGAGCGCCTGACCATGTTGCGCTACGGCGTCAACGATCTGCGCCAGTTCTACGAAGGCGATTTGCGCTTCCTGCGCCAGTTCAACGAATAACCCACGGCTGATCATGCAATTTCCCGAATCCTGGCTGCGTACGCTGGTCAATCCTCCGATCGCAACCGACGAACTCGCGCACCGGCTCACGATGGCCGGCCTGGAAGTCGAAGACACCGTGCCCGCCGCGCCCGCTTTTTCGGGCGTGGTGGTGGCTCGCATCGTCGAAATCGCTCCGCATCCCGACGCGGACAAGCTGCGCGTCTGCCAAGTGGACGACGGCTCGGGCGAACGCCTGCAGATCGTTTGCGGCGCGCCCAACGCCGCGGCCGGCCTGACCGTGCCGCTGGCCCGCGTGGGCGCGGAGCTGCCCGGCGGCATGAAGATCGGCGTGGCCAAGATGCGCGGCGTGCAATCGTCGGGCATGTTGTGCTCGGCCCGCGAACTGGGCCTGTCGCAGGATCACGCGGGCCTGCTGGAACTGCCCGCCGAGATGACGCCGGGCCAATCGATCCGCGAAGCGCTGGACCTGGACGACACGCTCTTCACCTTGAAGATGACGCCCAACCGCGCCGACTGCCTGTCGATCCTGGGCGTGGCGCGCGAAGTCGCGGCCCTGACCGGCGCGCCGCTGTCGGTGCCCACCGCCGCCGCCGTCCCCGTGACGCTGGACGAACGCCTGCCCGTCAAGGTCGAGGCGCCTGACCTGTGCGGCCGTTTCGGCGGCCGCGTGATCCGCGGCGTCAACGCCCGCGCAGCGACGCCCGACTGGATGAAGACGCGCCTGGAGCGCGCCGGCCAGCGCTCGCTGTCGGCCCTGGTGGACATCTCCAACTACGTCATGCTCGAACTGGGCCGTCCGTCGCACGTGTTCGACCTGGATAAGATCCAGGGCGATCTGTGCGTGCGCTGGGCGCGCGAGGGCGAGACGCTCGAACTGCTGAACGGCCAGACCGTGACGCTGGACCCGCGGGTCGGCGTGGTGGCGGCCGGCGACCAGGTCGAAAGCCTGGCCGGCATCATGGGCGGCGAGGCTACCTCGGTCACGCTCGACACGCAGAACATCTATCTGGAAGCCGCGTTCTGGTGGCCCGAATCGCTGGCCGGGCGCGCGCGCCGCTACAAGTTCAGCTCCGAGGCCAGCCACCGCGGCGAGCGCGGCGTGGACTTCGCGACCATTCCGCAGCACATCGAATTCATCACGCGCCTGATCGTGGACATCTGCGGCGGCCAAGTCGGCCCGCTGGACGACCAGATCGTCAACCTGCCCAAGCGCGAACCCGTGCGCATGCGCCTGGCGCGCTGCCATCGCGTGCTGGGCGTGCCGGTCACGCAGGCCGAGGTCGCCAAGATCTTCGGCAGCCTGGGCCTGGAATACGCGATCGAAGGCGACGAATTCATCGTGACGCCGCCGTCGTACCGCTTCGACCTGGAACTGGAAGAAGACCTGATCGAAGAAGTGGCCCGCATCTACGGCTTCGAGAACATTCCCGCGGTGCCGCCGATGGCGCGCGCCAAGATGTACTCGCAGCCCGAGATCCGCCGCGGCGCGCACTTCCTGCGCCGCCTGACGGCCGCGCAGGACTACCAGGAAGTCGTGAACTACAGCTTCGTCGAAGCCGACTGGGAACGCGACTACGCCGGCAACGAGACGCCGGTGCGCCTGGTCAATCCCATCGCCAGCCACCTGTCGGTCATGCGCTCCAGCCTGATCGGCGGCCTGGTGGCCAACATCCGCCACAATGCCAACCGCAAGCAGTCGCGCGTGCGCGTGTTCGAACTGGGCCGCGTGTTCATGCGCGATGCGTCCGCCCAGGACGGTCCGCTGGAAGTGGCCGGCGTGCGCCAGCCCCTGAAGCTGGCCGGCGCGGCCTGGGGCCCCGCGGTTGAAGAGCAGTGGGGCGTTGCGACGCGCCACGTGGACTTCTACGACGTGAAGATGGATGTCGAGGCGCTGTTCGGCGCGCGCGGCAGCCGCCTGCGCTTCGCGGCCGCCGCCCATCCCGCGCTGCATCCGGGCCGCAGCGCCCGCGTCGAACTCGACGGCCGGCAGGTCGGCTGGATCGGCGAACTGCATCCGCGCTGGGCGCAGCAGGCCGACCTGGCGCATGCGCCCGTCGTGTTCGAACTGGACGTCACGGCCCTGTCCGAAGGCGAATTGCCGCAGGTGCGCGAACTGTCGCGCCAGCCCGTGGTGGTGCGCGATTTGGCGTTGTGGGTCGACGAGGGCGTGTCCGTGCAGTCCATGCTCGACACCGTCGCCGCGGCCGTCAAGGCGGACCCGCAGCTGGCGGTGGTGCAGGATGCGCAGCTGTTCGACGTGTGGCGCGAGAAGCCCCAGCACGGCGAGCCCGCGACCGAGAAAAGCCTTGCTTTCCGGTTCTGGCTACAGGACACTGAGGTCACGCTGGACGAAGCCAGGGTGGCCGATTGCCTGGCGCGCATCAAGGATGCCTTGGTGGCCGCGCATGGTGCGCGCCAGCGCGCTTGAACCATGGGGAACAGTATGCTTGCCGAGCCACGCACCCTGACCAAGGCCGAGCTGGCCGAACTGCTCTTTGAGCGGGTCGGCCTGAACAAACGCGAAGCCAAGGACATCGTCGATACTTTCTTCGAGGAGATCCGCGACGCCCTGGCGCGCGGAGACTCCGTGAAGCTCTCGGGCTTCGGCAATTTCCAGGTGCGCGACAAGCCGCCGCGCCCCGGCCGCAATCCCAAGACCGGCGAGACCATTCCCATCGCCGCACGCCGCGTGGTTACCTTCCATGCGAGTCAGAAACTCAAGAGCGTGGTGGAGCAGGCCGCGCCTGCTGCATCCGACGACGCCGCGGAGTGATACGCTTTGTCGGTAATTGTTATCGGCCCCAGACGTATCGCGGCATAAAATTCTCTTATGACACGTACAGAATCCACCGTTACCTTACCGCCCATTCCCGCCAAGCGTTACTTCACCATCGGTGAAGTCAGCGACCTGTGTGGCGTCAAGCCCCATGTCTTGCGGTATTGGGAACAGGAATTCACGCAGCTCAAGCCGGTGAAGCGGCGCGGCAACCGCCGCTACTACCAGCATCATGAAGTGCTGCTGATTCGTCGCATCCGTTCCCTGCTGTACGAGCAAGGCTTCACGATCAGCGGCGCGCGCAATCGCTTGGGCGACGCGCGCGACGTGCCGCACGATCAAGACGCGGCCGTGCGCTTGTCCGGCGCCGAGATGCAAGCCCTGCGCACCGAGCTGGGCAACGTCTCGACGATGCTGGCCGAAGCCTTGGGCACCGCGGCCAACGCGGCCGGCGCAAGCAATGCGAGCACCTCGTCCGCGGTCTGAGCGTCGCTTGAAGCGGCGCGTCGCGCCACTTTGACTCATTGATTGAATGCAGTACCGGCAACACGCATGTGCCTTCGGGTGCGGCGCGTTGCCAGCAGCGGTATCTTGCGCCTCGCGCGCGAGCTTCACGCAGGCGGTTGATGCGTGTGGCGAACGCGAGGCGCAAATTTTTTTGAGTATTCAGCACTTTTTTTGCACGAATGCGTGCAAACATTTTTTTGTTCTGCTATACTCTTTTTCTTTCGGGGCGTAGCGCAGCCTGGTAGCGCACTTGCATGGGGTGCAAGGGGTCGCGAGTTCGAATCCCGCCGTCCCGACCAGCAGTTCCAAAGGCCGTCAGTGAGAAATCACTGACGGCCTTTTCATTTTTGCTTGGCCAATGCGCCTGCGCAACGCGGCGCGATCTTGAGATCGTGGAGCCGGGCGCATGGCTTGGTTAAGATGAACTCCATTTCATTGATCCGGCAGCCCGATGGCTCTATTCCAACGCACGTCGCCAATAAAGAAAATACTCGCCGGCAAAATCACGCTTTTGCTGATCGTTTCCAATATTGCGGTGTACCTCGTGGCCGGTTACCTGGATACACGAGCATTCGAGAGCCTGAGCCAAACCTCGTTCTTGATCGACTGGGGTGGAAACGTACCGGCGTTGACCTTGTCCGGCGAGTATTGGCGCCTGTTCACCAGCATGTTCCTGCATGTCGGCTTTCTGCATCTGGCGATCAACATGCTGGCGTTGTGGTCACTGGGGATCATTCTTGAAGCACGCATGCGTTCCTGGGTGTTCCTGGGCGTGTATTTGCTGTCGGGCCTGTGCGGCAGCCTGGTCACGGCGCTATGGCATCGGGATGAATTTTTCCTCAGTTGCGGGGCGTCGGGCGCGATCCTGGGAATTTTCGGGGCGGCGATTGTTTATGGTTTGCATGACCGGCGGATGGGGCGGCCCCATATCCCTCCCGGCAATCTGCTGTTGAGCCTGGCACTGACCTTCGGCGCGGGCTTCGCGTTCGACGTCGACAATGCGGCGCACCTGGGTGGTTTGCTTGCGGGGGCGCTGCTCGCGGGCCTTGCGCTGTGCGCCGAACGTTTGCGGCCCGTGGCGGCAGCGGCGGTATTGGCCGGCGCTGGCATGATCGGCGCCGCGGCATTGGCGGTGGTGACGCTTGATAATCATGATCGCGACATGCAGCAGCAGATCGCCGCTGCGCGCTTTGAGCACACGCTGGGGAAGATGGGATTGCTGCAGTCCGCCAAAGCGCCCGCGAGCGCGCTGATTCTCGATGCGTGCGTCGACCGCGCGTTGTTCGAGGCGGCGCAAGGCGGATCCGCGGCGCCCGACCTGCGCCGGTGCATAAAGCCTGGCGACCGGGAGCAGGCCCTGCTGGCGACGTTCATGCCGCGGCGGTATCAAGATTGCCTGGCGCAAACCGTCGAGTTGCAGCAGCTGTACCCGGATGCGGCGGCGCGCAAGGCATTGGCCGGGGCAGAGCAATACTGCGCGATGCAGACTGGGATCTATGCCGCGCTCTTTCAGGAACAGCCCGTCGAACTTGAGGTGGAGAAGGCCTTGCAGACGCGCCTCTTGATGAAATTCCTGGTGGATGGGGGCAGGAAATTCCGGACTGATTCAGCGCCGTTGCAGGCGCAGGCGAACGCCATGCAGGGGATACTCCGACGGCCGGGTGAACTGGCGTCGGCCATCATCGGTCGATCGGGGTGCCCTTACTGGAGTTGCGCGCGATCGCGCTAGAGGCCGGGGGCGTCCGCAAGCAGGCAGCAATAAACGGGAGGACAAGGCGCATCGGCGTTCGTAGGATGCGGGCATCATTCATGTCTGGAGCTGGCGCCGATGTCTTTATCTCTTGCTGGAAAAGTGGCTTTGGTGACCGGTGCGTCCTCGGGCATCGGACGCGCGGTGGCGTTGCGCCTGGCAGCAGAGGGCGCGGCGCTGGTGCTGACCGCGAGACGCCGCGATCTGCTGGAGCGGGTGGCGGACGAGATCAGAGGCGCGGGCGGGCGCGCCTGCGTGTCGGCGGGAGATGTCGCGCAGCCTGAAACCCACAGGCAAGCGGTGCTGGATGCGCAGCGTGAGTTTGGTGGCCTGGATATCGCAGTGAACAATGCCGGCACGGCTGGCCCCATCAAGCCGCTCGCGGAAGTCGGCTTGGATGAATGGGAGCGCACGTTGAGCGTCAATCTCACCGCGGCGTTCCTGGGGGCGCGCCATCAAATCCCGGCCATGTTGGAGCGGAGCGGCGGCGCGTTGGTCTTCGTATCCAGCTTTGTGGGGACGAGCGTGGGTTTGCCCGGAATGGCCGCATACGGGACGTCGAAAGCCGCGCTGATGGGATTGGTCAAGGGCATCACGGCAGACTACGGCGCGCAGGGTATCCGGGCCAATGCGCTCTTGCCCGGCGGAGTGGATACCGACATGGCTGGGAACCAGGAACAGAAAGACTGGGCCGCGAATCTGCACGCCATGAAGAGAATCGCGCGCGCCGATGAAATCGCTTCGGCCGCGTTGTTCCTGACGAGCCCGATGGCGAGTTTCGTCACGGGGTCCGCGCTTTACGCGGACGGGGGCAACTCGGCGGTGAAATGAGCCGGCGGCCGATAGGCCGCAGCCTGGCGCCGGCGTCGCTCAATCGCGCAACACGGGCGCTTCGCTCGCGGCCTTTTCCCTGCGCGCAAACATGCTCAGGGCCTCCTTGAAATCCACGCCCAAAGGCCCGAGGCTGGCGTCCAGCGCCGCGGCATTGCGCGTCAGCTCATCGCGACCGGGCAGCTCGCCATTGACCGCCATGACCACCCGGTTGCCTGTTTGCAGATTGAAGAACGCTCCGAACACCGCGGCATAAGTCGCCGATTCGCGTTCGTAAAGCTGGCTTTCGGTGAAGGTGTTCGCCACCGCCACGCCGCCCGGCGCGAGGATGCCGCGCACGTGTTGCAGGAACTCCAGCGTCATTAGGTGTTCGGGGATGTAGTCGACGTCGAACGCGTCCAGCATCACGATGTCGTACCGCAGGCCTTCGCGATGGGCGCGTTCGATGTAGGCGCGGCCATCTTCCAGGAAGAGGTGTTGCGTGGGACTTTGCCGGTAGCCGAAATGGCGCCCGGCGACATGGCCTACGGCGGGATCGATCTCCACGGTATCGATGATGGCGTCGGGCAGCAGCGAGGCCAGGGTTTTCTGCAGCGTGGCGCCGCCCAGGCCGACGATCAGAATGTTCCGCGGTTTGGGATTGACATAGAGCGCGGTCATCATCATGCGGGTGTACGAAAACACCAGCCGCTCGGGATGCTCCAGATTCATGCAGGTCTGGCGGCCGACGTCATGCATGGAGTTGAAGTTCATGCAGCGTTCGCCGTTTTCCTCGAACACGAGCAATTTGCCGAACTGCGAGTCTTCGCTATGGATCAGCTGTGGGCCGCCGTTGCCGCGCAGCAGCAGCAATGCTGCGCTGGCAATGACGAGTATGAGCAGGGCGCGGACGGCAAGGCGGAACATGGAACGGCAAGCGGCAAGTAGGAACGCGTCATGGTATCGCGCTCTCGCACCGTCGCGACGCGGCCTGGCGCATCCATGCCCTGCTTCCTGTGCATGGGGCGCAAGGGGGGGCGCGGGTTCGACGCCCGCCATCCCGACCCGCAACGCCAAAGGCCGCCAGTGAGAAATCACTGGCGGCCTTTTCGTTTCCAGGCGCGTGAAGTTGATGCGTTTGAGTCCATGCGCTAGACGGGGTGACGAGCAGTGCCGAAGTGTGCGGTGCTTGAGGCCCTGCGGTTCACGTCGTTCATGACGCGAAGCCGCGGGGTTCATGAGGCAAGGTTCGTCAGATGCGCTTCCTGGCGTTCCGGCTAATCGGATAGCCGTTGAAGATGCCGTCTTTTCAAGTCGGCCAGTCGGGCGTCGCTGCCTTCACGCCAACCCGCTTCCCACGATGCCAATTTGACTCGCCATTTGTGCGGGGACTCGCCCGTGTGGGCGGGCATGTTGGCTGCCTGCATGAACGGACACGCCGAAAGCGGGACTCCGTGTCTTGCAGCTTCCTGACCAGCTCGGTGGATGAGCTCATCCATTTTTTGCCTCCTCTGGTAGAAAATGCCCTAGTCCAGAAGATGATCGCCGCTCCCGCGCGTGTCCAGCGGTGTTACTCCACGAAATGTGGTTGCGGATGAGGCAATGGCGAACGCGCGGCGCGATCGAAAAAAAGCGCCCGGGAAAGCTGGGCGCCAAAGGAGTGTGCGACGGTTCGTCGCGGCGATGCCGCAGCGCTCAAGGATGGTAAGGGTCCCCCGCAAGCCCTCGATGCCTGGCCGGCATGTGAGGAGGGGTGCGCAGCGCTGCTGCACGCAAGAAAGTTAGCAAGTAGTGTGCCGCTGGCTCGTGTCCGCGAGCACGCTTGAGGGGCTCCGGCGCAAACGCCATATCGATGGCGGAAATCCCCTCGCTGAGGGTTCATTGCGAACGCTTACATTGCTGTTACGAATGCCGGGCTAGGATTCGGGGACATAGACTGCCGGAGACAACCATGAGCTGTAAGACGTCCACCCCCGAACCGAACAAGCGCCGCTGGCCGTTTGGGTATGGCGAGGAAGAGTAGGGCAGCGGCGCGGCCGTAGCGCGTCATTTGCTCGGGGGGCGATGAGCCACCGCCACGGCGACCGTGCCGTCCGGAAGGCGGTATTTGCCGTCGCGCAGCCAGGTCACCGGCTCGCCGGTGGGCAGGGAGCAGATGTATTCCGGTTCCGGCGGCGCGGTGGTGCTGCGCTTGATGACCAGCCGCCGCTGCACGCGGCAGGTCGATCGGTCCGGCAGTTTGACGATGACGTCCGCGAGGCGGGTACTGGTAGCCATGATGTATTCCTCCTGGGCCGGCGGCTCGCCCGCGGGTGGCGGGCGTTGGGCGGCGTGTGTTCGCTTGGAGCTTTCATCTGTAGCACCGGCATTCGGATGAGCAGCATCCATCGTGAGGGCTATGGCAGCGGCGCGGAATCCGGCGCACGCGCGCGCCAGCCGTGGCGGCCGCGGCCTGGTCCGGATCCGGGGTTCGCGGAAGCACCGCTCGGCCGGCGGGCTGGCCACGCTCCTTCTTTCGGAGGCCGCCGAGTCTTGGGGTATCCCCCAAAAGCAGGCGTTCGGCCGAGCGGTATGAAATGTTGCGATAAGCACTGAAATAGTGTTGCGTCTAGGCATCGATACGGCAGGGCGGGTCGGACGGCGCGCCGAAGCTTCCGGTGGCGGCGGATACGGGGTGAATTCATCCGAGGGCGAATGACGGCATCGTGCTGGAGCGGCTAGCATTACGGACCCGCTTTTTTCGCCCTCACGCCGCAGAGCCGCAATACGATGTCCGACTCCCTGAGCTTCCGCCCCGCCACCCCTGCAGACGCCGATCGCTGCTATGCGATCGAGATCGGTGCCTACGAGGGGGACGAAGCCGCCACCCTGGCCAAGATCGCGAAGCGCATACGCGAATATCCCGAAGGGTTCCTGGTCATGGAGCGGGAGGGGGCCGTCATTGGGTTCATCAACAGCGGCTGCGCCCATGAGGTGGCGATGGCCGACGACGCGTTCAAGGAGCTGGTCGGCCATGACGCGGCCGCGCCCAACGTCGTGATCATGTCGGTGGTGATCGATCCGGCCTTTCAGGGCCGCGGCTACGCGAGCGTGTTGATGCGCACGTTCGTCGAGCGCATGCGCGGCCTGGGCAAGCAAACCATCCATTTGATGTGCAAGGAGCGCCACGTGGAGCTGTATGCCCGCCTGGGGTACCGCTATGTGCGCCCGTCGGCGTCCGACCACGGGGGCATGGCCTGGCACGAGATGGTGATGGATCTTTGACCGGTCCGCGCCGGGCGAGGGAAGGAGGGAGGTGTCCGCCGGCCCTTATTTCGCGACTTCGGCGGCCGCGTAGAAGCAGAAGCCGCTGTTGCGCACGGTCTTCACCGGCAAGGCCTGGCCGCTGAGCGATCCGATCCGGCGGCGCAGCCGCGACATCTGGGTGTCCAGCCGGCGCTGGTCGTAGTGCAGGTAGTCTTCGCCCAAGGCCTGGATGATCTCCGCGCGCGCCACGTTTTCCCCCGCGCGGGCCATGAGACACGACAGGACGATGGCGTCTTGCTGCGACAGGGGCACGGTCGGCGCGCCCGGGATGCGCAGGACGCGCGGCCCCATTTCGAGCCGCCAGCAATCGGGCGGCGGAGATACCGGGATGCGGCGCAGGTCCAGCCGCCGCGCCAGGGACGCCAGGGTCGCGGCCAGCACGTCTAGGTCCGAGCCTTTGCCCAGGTAGTGGTCGGCGCCCAGTTCCAGTCCGCGGATCTGGTCGGCGCTGGTGTTGCGGGCGCTGAAGACGATGATGCCGACGGGTTCGCCGGCCTCGCGCAGCCGCCGTATCAATTCCAGGCCGCAGCCGTCCGGCAGGCCGATGTCGATGATGGCGAGGCGGTGATGGACGGGGTCGAACCCTCGTTCGAACTCTTCCAGGCTCGCCAGGCACAGCGGCGAATAGCCTAAATCGGCCAGAAAGTCCGCCAGTTCCTGCCGTAGCACTGGCTCGTCTTCAAGCACAATCACGCCCAACATCAATTTCCCCTCCCTGTTCGGCCTGATGAAACAGCACCGTTGCTTCGATTCCCTACTTCGGCGGCTCGCCTTGCGCCTGCTCGTCGCCATCGCGATGGGGGCGAGCCTGCCGGCGGCGGCGGCCGTGCTGCGTCTGGATGCGCAATCTCCCGTGCATGATACTGCCGGTTATCTGGAGCGCCTGGACGACCGGGAAGGCACGCTGGACGCCGCCCAGGCCGACGCGGCGCAAGCGTGGGCGGCGATGCCGGGCAACCTGAACGCCGGTTTCACGCCCGCCACCATCTGGCTGCGCCTGACGCTGGACGTCGAGGAGCCGCTGCCCGAAGGCTGGATGCTGCGCCTGGGCAACGCATTGCTCGACGACGCGCGCGCCTACCAGCGGCGGCCCGACGGTTCCTGGAAGCTGCTGGGACACAGCGGCGAGGACGTCGACCGGGAGGACTGGCCCGTGGATTTCCGCAGCCCGACCTTTTTTTTCACGCCCGATACCGCCGGTCAGCAAGTAGTGCTCCTGCGGCTGCAGAGCAAGAACGCGATGATGAGCCGGCTGGAGGTTTGGCAGCGCTCGGCCTTCGATAACCGCTCGCGCCGGGAGGGCCTGCTGTTCGGGCTGTATGCCGGCTTCTACCTGCTGCTCATCGGCTTGCATGCCATCTTCTGGCTGGGAACGCGCGCGCCGATGAGCGGGCTGTTCCTCGCCTATATCGGCAGCTGCGTGTTCAACGAGGTGTTCTCGGCGGGGCTGGTCCAGCAGCTCAGCGGCCTGTCGGTGGCCTGGAGCGACCGCCTCCTGGGCGTCGGCATGGCCGCCGCGCTGCCCATCGCCCAGGCGGTGGCGCTGCGCCAGCTGGAACTCGCCCGCTGCTATCCGCGGCTGGCGAAATGGATGAACCGGGTATGCCTGGGCATCGCGGCCGTCTGCGCGGCGCTGATCCTGTCCGGCCATTACGGCATGGGCATGCAGCCGGTGCAGATGACGGCGCTGGCGCTGATTCCCATCCTGTCGGGCCTGGGGGCCTACCTGCTGTGGCGCGGATGGCGGCCGGCCCGGTATTTCCTGCCGGTGTTCGGCGTGTTCTACGTGGGCGTGGTGATCGGTTTCCTGCGCAATCTGCGCGTCCTGCCCGTCAATGCGTTCACCGAGCATGCCACGCTGCTGGGCACCATGGTGCACATGCTGCTGCTCAGCTTCATCGTCATCGGCCGCCACGAGCGCCAGCGGCGCGCGCGCGAGCTTCGGCAGGCCAATCTGGCGGCCGACCTGGCCCGCCAGCACAGCGAGCGCCTGGCGGTCGAGGTGGCCGAGCGCACCGCCGACCTGTCGGGCGAAATCCGGCGCCGGGAACGCGTCGAGGATGAATTGCGCCAGGCGCTGGAAGCCGAACGCCAGATCATGGCCGAGCAGCGCGATTTCGTGGCCATGGTGTCGCACGAGTTCCGCACCCCGCTGGCGATCATCGGAACCTCCGCCCAGCAATTGAACCGCAATCTGCAGAGCGCGCCGCTGGAGCGGAACCAGATCCGTTGCGACAACATCCGGGACGCGTCGCTGCGCCTGCTGGCGCTGGTGGACGAGTACCTGACGGAAGACCGCGTCCGGGAGTTGAGGAGCGAACCGCAGGAGGACTCCTGCGATCTGCGCGCCATGCTCGCCGACCTGGAACAGGCCTTCCCGCCCGGGCGCATCCATTGCGAGATCGATCCCGGCGTGCAGCCCATGCGCAGCGATGCCGGCCTGTTGCGCATCGCCTTGCGCAATCTGCTGGCCAACGCGGATCGCCATTCGTCGACCGACGACGAGATCCGGGTCGCGGTCCGCGAGCAGGAGGGCGCGGTGCGCATCGAGGTGTCCAACGCAGGCGCCCGCATTCCCGAGCCGGAGCGGGAACGCCTGTTCCAGAAATACTATCGGGGCCAGAACGCCCGGCTGCGACCGGGAGCCGGCCTGGGCCTGTACCTGGTGCGCCAGATCGCCGCGCGACTGGATGGGTCCGTGGACCTCACCCGCATGGGCGGCGACGAACCGGTGACATTCCGGCTCAGCTTGTCCTACCGCCCCGTCTTCTGACCGGCCTCCCGCTACCCGGGTGCAGCCGGGTAGCCGCTCAGGTTTGCTCAGTTTCAATTCGATAGAAACCGGCATAATTAAAAATACTATTTACAAATTGTTATTCCGGTTGAAGGATTCGCGCGCTACCCGGCGGGCGCAGTACGTCGTTCAGCCGGCCACGCCGAGAACCGGAGCAACCGCATGGCACGCAGCACCCGAAACAAAGCACGACCCCATTCCCCTCTCGCGGCCGCATTCCGGCCGCTGCCTCGCGCCCGTTCGGGCGCTATCCTGGCCTCGGCCGTGGCGGCCGCGCTACATGGATTGGCCGCGGCACCGGCCGCCGCCGCATCGCTCTGTGGGGACCCGAACACGACGGTGTCGGATACGCAGAATTCCCAATGCGATCTGTCCGGCAATTCGACGCTCACCGTGACCGAGACCGGCAAGATCCAGCCGATCCTGGGCACCACGGTGGTGGTCTGGGGCCCTAATGCCCAGATCTTCAATCATGGCACCCTTGCGCCCGGTTCGGCCGATACGGTCGACAACTTCGCCATCGGCACCCAGCTGAACAACCACGGGACCATCGAGGGCGGCGCGGGCGGATCCGCGGTTCACAATAGACTGGGCGCGTCGATGGCCCTGCTGAACAACACCAGCCAGATTACCGCCCAGAGCGTGTTCGCGGTGGTGAACGAAGGCGAGATCATCCAACTGAACAACAGCGGCATCATCCGCACCAACAGCTATCCGAGCTACGCCATCGGGAACTTTGGCCAGATCCGCAACCTGGAGAACGATGGGACGATATCGAGCTGGGGAGGAAACGCCCTCCACAATCTTCCCAGCGGCGTTATCGTTACCGTGACCAACCGCAATGTAATGGACGGCAGGACGGGGGCGATCCTCAACGAGGGCCTCATCGGCGAGCTGGTGAACGACGGCACCCTCAAGGGGAACACGGGCGCCCTCACCAACTCGGCCACAGGCACGATCGGCGAGGTCATCAACCGCGGCACCATCCAGGCGATTCCCTTGCTGGGCTTCGTGGCCGCGCCGTTTCCCTCGACCGACGCGATCGTCAACGAAGGCGCCATCACCCGCGGCATCGGCAACTACGGCCTCATCGACGGCAATGTCAAGCTGGGCTCGGCGCAGCTGCGCCTGGAAGGCAACACGAGCCGCGTGACCGGCCACGTTTCGGGCGGCGCGGGCAGCTCGGTCGTGGTCAACGGGCAGTTCACGGCCGAGAACAGCTTCGCCGTGGACAGCTTCACCGTGGCCTCGGGCGCCCGCCTGAACTCGCAGTACTACCTGTTCGAAAGCCGCGCCAGGCCCTTCAGCAACCAAGGCCAGGTTTACGTACAACCGGGCGCCGTGACGACCGTCGTGGGCGACTACGTGCAGTCGCGCGACGCCAGCCTGGCGGTGGGCGTGTCGAGCGTTGTCGGCACGCCGATCTATGGCCGTCTGTCGGTGCTGGGCAGGGCCAGCTTCGAGCAGGGCACCGGCCTCTACGTCGACGTGGTCCGGGGCGATGCGCTGGCCAACCAGAAGGTGCTGACCTCGGTGATCTCGGCCACGACGCTGGAAGCGACCAACGACACCTTCGTCACGAAGGACAACAGCGAACTGTTCAATTTCAAGACGGTCGTCAATGCCGACGGCACCGTCGACCTGCGCGCGGTCCTGGACGAAGGCAACGGCCCCGACGTGATCGTCAGGCCGCCCGTCAAGCCGGATACGCCGTCCGTCGAGACGCCGCCCGCCCCGGCCCCCAGCCGCGCGGTTTCCAACCGCGTCTCGGCGCAGGGCTTCGGCCAGGGCATGGGCGCGGCGCGCGTGCTCGACGGCCTGCTGGCGAACACCGGCAACACCGGCGACATGGCCGACGTGGTGGGCGCGTTCGGCAGGCTGGCGAACCCGCAGCAGGTGGCGGATGCCGTCGCCCAGACGCTGCCGCTCATGAGCGCCAGCCTGAACCAGGTGTCGGTCAACGGAATGCAAGGCGTGAGCCGCGTGATCCAGGCCCGCCAGAACAGCCTGACCGGCCTGTCGTCGGGCGAGGAGTTCCTGGCCGACAAGCACCTGTGGTTCAAGCCGCTGGCCTCGTACGCGGATCAGGACAACCGCAATGGCGTGGCCGGCTATCGCGCGGACACCTATGGTTTCGTGCTCGGCGCCGATGCGAAGGTAGGCGAAGCCAGTCGCCTGGGGATGGCTTTCTCGTATGCGAGATCCGACGTCAAGGGCAAGTCCACGGCGGACACCAATAGCGCCGACATCGATGCCTACCAGCTTATGGCCTATGGCAGCCACGCCCTGAGCGCCTGGTCGAATGCGTGGGTCAGCTGGCAGGCGGACGTGGGCCTGAACGACAACAACGGCCGGCGTTCCATGCGCTTCGGCGGAATCGATCGTGTCGCGAAGTCGGATTTCGACAGCACGACCGCCCACCTGGGCGCGGCGATCGGACGCGGATTCCAGCTGAGCGATGCCACCAGCTTCACCCCGTCGCTGCGCGCGGACTACTTCCGCATCCACAGCGAGTCGTATAAGGAAAGCGGCGCCGGCGCGCTGGACCTGCGCGTCGGTTCGCAGACCAGCGAGCAATTGATCACCATGGTCGAAGGCCAGCTGCAGCACCGGCTGACGGACCGCGCCGCGCTGGTCGCCAGCCTGGGCGTGGGCTACGACATGCTGGGTGAAGGCAACAGCATCGCAGCCAGCTACGTGGGCGGCGGCGCCGCCTTCCAGACGCCGGGCATGGAACCGGGACGCTGGATCGGCCGCGTGGGACTGGGCGTCGACTTCCAGGCCGCGGAAAACACGCAGATCACGGCGCGCTATGACGTAGAGGCCCGCAGCGGCCTGGCGGCCCAGACGGCGTCGATCAATCTGCGTTGGGCGTTCTGATGCGATGAAACCGCTGCTGTCCGCGTTCGCGCTGGGCTGCCTTCTGCTGTCGGGCTGCGCGAGCACGTCCGTGCAGGAGCGCCGCCAGGCCGCCGCGGCGGTGGCGCAGCAGGCGGGCTGGCAACGCCTGGAACTGGATGCGGGCGCGTTCGTGCTCGCAGCCTTCGCGCCGGCGGGGCTGGCCGAGGTTGGCGCATTGACGGTCTATATCGAAGGAGACGGCGCGGCGTGGGTGGATGGCGGCACGCCGTCGTTCGATCCGACGCCGCGCAATCCCCTGGCGTTGCGGCTGGCCATCGCCGACACGCGGGGCCAGGCGGTCTATCTGGCCAGGCCCTGCCAGTACGTCGAAGGACAGAGCCGCCGCGAGTGCGCGGCGCATTATTGGACCGCGGGGCGTTTCGCGCCCGAGGTCATCGACGCGAGCGACAGGGCGCTGGATCAATTGAAGGCCCGCTACGGGGCCGAGCGCCTTGAACTGGTGGGCTATTCGGGCGGCGGCGCGGTGGCCGCGCTGCTTGCCGCGCGGCGTCGCGACGTGGCGCGCCTGGTCACCGTGGCCGGCAATCTGGACACTCGGGCCTGGACCTCGGCGCTGGGCGTGAGTCCCTTGTCGGGCTCGCTGAATCCGGCCGACGCATGGCGCGCGCTGTCGACGGTGCCGCAGCGGCATTACGTGGGCGCCAAGGACCGCGTCATGCCGCCGGACATCGCGGCCTCGTATGCCGCGCATTTCCCCGCCGACCGAAAGCCGGAGATCGTGGCCGTTCCGGGATACGACCACCGGTGCTGTTGGGTAGAAACATGGCCGGCGCCGCCGGACGGCCTGCCGGGCATGGCGGCGGCGCGCCGCTAGAGCCACACCGTCGTGACGAGCACGGCGCATCCCGCCGTTGCGGTGGCGGCCATGATCGCGGCCAGCCGGAAGGCCAGCTTTCTTTCCTTGCGCCCCACATTGGGGTTCGCGTCGTTTGCCGATCGAAGCTGCTCCCACGTCCATGCGCTGCCGGCTTCCCGGCTGTGGGATGCGGCTGCCGCGTTCGCGCGGGCGCGGGACAGGCGGGTGAGCCGGAGCGCGGGATAGGCCAGGATCACGCCGGCCAGGAATAGCGCACAGGCGCCGATCGCGCCGGCGGTGTAGGCCGAGCCGCCGCGCGCGGCCAGGAGAATCGCGGCCGCCAGCAGGCCCACGGCATTCAGGCCGGCCAGCGCCTTGAGCGCCTGCATGCCCCAGACGCCGGTGGCTTCTTCGGAGAAATCGCCGACCGATTGCCAGTAGGCGGCATCCTTCGAGGCCGCCTGGAAAAAGAACTCCAGGTCCCGGAGCAAAGCATCGCCGCGCCTATCGGCGACGGGGGTGTCCTGATGCCATTGGACGGCGAAGTTCCGGCTTCGGCCCGCATCCGCGTGATGGGCGGCGGCCCAGGTTTGCGCGAGGCGCACTGCATCGTCGAGCGTGATTTCACCTGCGCGCGCGGCACTGTCTTTCATGTCGGTTATCCCCATATATGGGATAGTTTAACGGCCTGGCACAGGCTGCGGGATGCGCTGGGTCAAGGGGCAACGCCGCGGGCGCAATGGCGGATTTCGAGCAGGCTGTTGCTGCGTTGGGTGATGACCAGATCCGCGCGTCGCCCGCCCAGGCCGAGGACGGAAAGGGCCGCGGCTGCGAGCAAACCCATCCAGGAAGCGACGAGGAGCAGCGCGTCCCAGCCCGACAGGCCAGGGTTGTCGGGCCGCTTGCGCAACTGGGTCGTCAGGCCATGCTCCCGGCAATGCGCTTCGATCGCCGCCACGGTTGCGGCCATGTCGCCGACGTTTTCCAGGAAGAACCGTTCGCGGCCGAGCAGGATGCGCGCAAGCTCGCCGGGCGGCAGGCGGTTCAGGAAATAGGTGCGCGGGCTGCTGGCCATGGCGGGTTCCTGTGGTGCGCAACCCGCGGCGTGATGGAGGAATCGGATTGCGGCGGGCTGGCGTAGTCTAGCGGCTTTCCGGCCTGCATCCGCGGCCAGGCATCCGCGCTTTCCCTAGTATCCGTCCTATTTTTTATACGATTATCATATTTTCAACGCCGACGCCTCGCGCCTCGGCGCACACAGCCGAGGCAACGCGGGCTGGCAATGATGAACGTTTTCGGACAGAAACTTCCTTATGCCTACTTCAGCTTCTCGATCCCTGTTGAAAAAAGACCCGGTCGCGCCCGTCCAGGCGGAACCCAACCTGACCGACCGCGTCACCGAAATGCTGCTGGAAGAGATTACCAGCGGAGATTACCGGGTCGGCGAAGTGCTGCCGCCCGAACAGATCATCGCCACCCGCATGGGCGTTTCGCGCACCGTGCTGCGTGAGGCGGTGTCGCGCCTGAAGGGCGACGGCATCGTGCAAAGCAAGCAGGGGCGCGGCCTGACCGTCATGCAGACGGCGCGGCCTTCGGTGTTGCGGATGCAGGCGGCCGATATCGGCGATGCCGACCAGGTGCTGCGCATCGTCGAACTGCGCCGGGGCTTCGAGATCGAGGCCGCGCAGCTCGCGGCGCAGCGGCGCAGCGAGGAAGACCTGGCCGCCATGCGCCAGGCCTTGCGCAAGATGGGCGATGCCATCGCCACCGGCGACGTGGCGGTCGGCGTGGACGCCGACATGGAGTTCCATCGTTGCGTGGCGCGCGCGACCCGCAACGAACACTACCTGAATTTCTTCGATTTCCTGGCGGTGCTGCTCAAGAAGAACCTGCGCGTTTCGCGCTCGCGGTCGGCCAAGATCGCCGGCCGCGGCGCGCAGGCGCAAAAGGAGCACGAGGCGCTGTTCGCCGCCATAGAGAAAGGCGATGTGGAGCTTGCGAGGCAGCAGGCGCGCACGCACGTCGACAACACGGAAGCACGACTGCGCACGGCGGCAGCCACGGCGGAAAAGCCGTAGCCCTCCGATTGCGGGCAATCTCCAAGGGGAAGTGGCGATGGGGCGTAAATCGATAGACGAACTGGTGCGCGCGGATGAAGGGCTGATCAGCCGTTCCATCTTCGTCGACGACGAGATCTTCCAGCAGGAACTGCAGCGGGTGTTTTCGCGCGCCTGGCTGTTCGTGGGGCACGAGAGCCTGGTGCCCAATCCGGACGACTACTTCGTCTCCCGGATGGGCACCGAATCGGTGATCCTGACGCGCGACCGGCAGGGCCAGATCCAGGTCATGCTCAATAGCTGCGCGCACCGCGGCATGAAGCTGTGCCGCTACGATCACGGCAATAACAGGACCTTCACCTGTCCGTATCACGGCTGGAGCTTCTCCACCGACGGCAAGCTGGTGGAGCGGCCGGGCGAACTGGTCGGCGTGCCGGGCCACGCCACGCATTACAAGGGCGAGCTGGACAAGAAGCAGTGGGGCCTGAAGACCGTGGCGCAGGTGGTCAACTACAAGGGCGCGGTGTGGGCGACCTGGGACCCGGACGCGCCGCCGTTCCTGGACTACCTGGGCAATATGCGCCTGTACCTGGACGCGGCGCTCGACCATCGCGATGGCAGCGCGGGCGGCTCGGAAGTCATCGGCGGCGTGCAGAAGTGGCGGGTCAAGTGCAACTGGAAATTCGCGCCCGAGAACTTCATCGGCGACCTGTATCACGACATCAGCCACCGCTCCGTCGACATCGTCGGCATCGGGCCGGGCGGGGGCAGGGGGCGGCGCGATCCCTCGGCCACGCGCTCGGCCATCTGTTTCCCGGAGCTGGGCCACGGGCTGCTGGGCCGCTTGCCGTTCTACGAGGAAGGGCCTTACGCGCCGCAGTATGCGCGTTATCCGGAAGTGGAGGCCTACTACCGCGAAGTGCATGAGCGGCGCGAACGCACGCTGGGTTCGACCATGCGCGTGCAGACCAGCGTGGGCACGATTTTCCCGAACATGTCCTTCCACGGGCGCCAGCCCCGCACCCTGGCGGTGTTCCACCCGATCAGCCCGACCGAGATGGAAATGTGGCGCATGTACCTGGTGGACAAGGACGCGCCGGAAGCGGTCAAGGAAGCGGCGCGCCATTACTTCCTGCGCTATTCCGGCCCGGGCGGCATGACCGAATCCGACGACATGGAGAATTGGACCGGCGCCACCGAGGCCAGCATGGGCACGATGTCGCGCGAACTCTATTTCAACTACCAGATGGGCGTGGGGCACGCCGAGCCGGTGCCCGAGATTCCCGGTTGTGCCGTCAACGGCGAATACACCGAGGAAAACGCCCGCATCTATTACCGCCGCTGGGCGCAATTCATGAACGGCTTGTCCTGGGACGAGCTGATGGCCGGCGCCGCGCGCGCCGAGGAGAAGGCGGCATGAACGCGCCCACCGACAACGCGCCGGCCGCGGCGCAGGATGCCAGCATCGACGATATGCAGGTCTGGTGGCAGGTGCAGCGCTTCCTGCACTACGAGGCCGACCTGCTGGACCACCGCGAGTTCGACGCCTGGCTGGAACTGCTGGACGAGGACATCAGCTACCGCATGCCGCTCACGCGCAATGTGCGCCGGGACGCCATGGCGCAGGAGTATTCGGGCCCGCGCGACGCCGCGTGGTTCGACGAGGGCATCGATACGCTGCGCCAGCGGGTCGCCCAGATCCGGACGGGCATCCATTGGGCCGAGGAGCCGGCCTCGCGCGTATCGCACCTGGTGACCAATATCCGCGTGCTGGGGGTGGAGCCGGACGAGGGCGGGGGAGAGCGCGTGCGGGTGCGATCGCGCTTCCTGATCTACCAGAACCGGTTGCAGGCCGAGGTCAGCCTCTTCGTCGGCAAGCGCGAAGACGTGCTGCGCCGCCGCGACGGGCGCTGGAAGGTGCTCGCGCGCGAGATCCACCTCGACCAGAACGTCCTGCTTTCCAAGGCGCTCACGATCTTCTTCTAGCGCCCGGCCCGTTCGGCGCCGGCCCGTCTGCCGGAGTTCGATGGTTTTCTTTCCGATCAGGGTCCGTCCGCTGAGGGCGAGACGCGCCCATCCCAGGAGTCGCAGCATGCATAGACGTACTGTACTGAAAGCCATCGCCGCCGCGGTCGCGATGGGATCCGCGGGCGTGGCGCGGGCCGGCGAGGCGGCCTATCCGTCCAAGCCCATCCGGCTGATCGTGCCTTATCCGCCGGGCGGCGTCACCGACGTGGCCGGCCGGCTGGCCGGAGAGATCCTCAGCAAGAAATTCGGGCAGCCGGTGGTGGTGGAGAACCGCCCGGGCGCCAACGGCATGATAGGCAGCCAGCACGTGGCGGCGGCGCCGCCCGACGGCTATACGCTGTTGCTCAACGGGCTGGGCGGCATGGTGCTGCCCATGGCCACGGTCACCGGGCTGCCGCTGGACATGTCGCGCGCCTTCACGCCCATCGGGCAGATGGCCGAGTTCATCAACGTGCTGATCGTGCGCGCGGATTCTCCCATCCGCAGCGTCGACGACCTGATCGCCGCGGCGCGGGCTCGCGGCAAGGACGGGCTGAACTACGGCTCCAACGGCATCGGCACCTCGGTGCACCTGACCACGGCGTTCTTCGCGCAGCGCACGGGCACCGAGCTGCTGCACGTGCCCTACAAGGGCAGCGGCGAAATGCTGATCGACGTGGTGAACGGCAACCTGGATTTCAGCTTCAGCAACCTGCCGCCCGTGATGGGGCTGATCCGCAAGGGCTCCATCCGCGCGCTCGCGGTCACCAGCAGCTATCGCAGCAAGCAGCTGCCCGACGTGCCGACCATGGCGGAGCAGGGGGTGGCGGATTTCGACGTGACCAGCTGGCTGGGCCTGTACGGGCCTGCCGGCCTGCCGCCGGCCGTGGTCCAGGCGCTGAGCGCGGCCTTGCAGGAAGGCATGGGCCAGGCCGCGTCGCGCGAGACGCTCAGCGCCGCCGGCTTCGAGCCCAAGTCGTCTTCGGCGGACGCCTTCGCCGAGTTGAACCGGGCGGAGCTGGCGCGCTGGAAGCAGGTCGCCGGCCGCGCCAACGTGTCCTTGAAGTTCGGAGCATGAATCGCATGGAAGACCAAACCCGCCTCACCCACGTGCATACGGCGATCATCGGCGCGGGCCACGCGGGCGTCGAATGCGCCTGGGCCTTGCGCGCCGCCGGCGTCGAGGGCGACGTCGCTCTATTCGGCGCGGAAGCGCACGCGCCCTATGAGCGGCCGCCGCTGTCCAAGGCCCTGCTGACGGGCGCCACCAGCGAGGAGCGCATCGCCTTGCGCGCCGATGGCGCCTACGAAAAGCTGCGCGTGACCATGGTGGCGGGCGATCCGGTGGAGCGCCTGGATACCGCCGAGCGCGTGCTGCACACGCGTTCGGGGCGTCGCGTGAGCTACGAGCATTGCGTGCTGGCCACCGGCGCGCGGGCGCGCGATATCGCGGGCGTGGCGGGCGAGGGCGTCTACGCGGTGCGCGGCCTGGACGATGCGCGCCGCTTGCGCGAGGCGCTGCGGCCCGGTTGCCGCCTGCTGGTGCTGGGCGCGGGATACCTGGGCCTGGAGGCTGCCTGCTCGGCGCGCAAGCTGGGCGCCGAGGTCCTGGTGCTGGAGCAGGGCGGCAATGTCATGGGCGGGAAGGTGTCCGAGCCGACCGCGGCGCGCATCGGCGTCTTTCATCGCGATGCCGGCATCGAGATCCGGCACGGCGCGGCGGTGGCGCGCTGGGAGCGCATGGAGGCGGGCTGGCGCGCGCATCTGGCCGATGGCGGCGTGGCCGACGCGGACCTGGTGCTGGTGTCGATCGGCGCGATCGCCGAAACGGCGGTGGCCGAGGCGTCCGGGCTGATCTGCCTGGACGGCGTGGTGGTGGACGAATGCTGCAGAACGTCCGCGCCTGACGTATACGCCATCGGCGATTGCGCCAGCGCCTTCCGTGGCGAGCTGCGGCGCCATGCGCGCATAGAAAGCGTGCAGAACGCGCTGGCGCAGGCCCGCATCGCCGCCGCCGCCATCGCCGGGAAAAACCCGCCCGCGCCCCGGCCGCCGACCTTCTGGTCCGAGCAGCACGGGCGCCGCCTGCAGATGGTCGGCCTGGTGAATCCGGCCCAGCCCAGCCGCGACGTGCTCCTGCCCACCGCCAAGGGATGGCTGGTGGAACGCTATCAGGAAGGCCGGCTGGCCGCGATCGAAGCCGTGGACAGCCCGGTGGAATTCATCAAGGGCGTGCCGCGCATCGGCACGCCGGAATCCCTTACTTGAAAAGGTGGTCGACATGCCTTCTGCCGTATTTGAATTGCCCGACGGGGCCGAACGGGTGCTGGACGTACCCGACGACTGGTCGCTCATGGAAGCCGCGCGCCGAGATGGCCTGGAAGGCATCGTCGCCGAGTGCGGCGGGGGCGCCATCTGCGGCACCTGCCACGTGCAGGTGGACGCGGCCTGGTTCGGCCGCCTCGATCCGCCGGGCATGGCGGAGGATGCCCTGCTGGAGGTGGTGCCGGAACGCTGCGCGACCAGCCGCCTGTCCTGTCAGGTGATCATGACGCCCGAGCTGGACGGCATCCGCCTGCGGGTGCCTTCCGCGCAGCTCGAACTGTAGCCGCGGCAGCAAAAAGGAGCCGCCGACATGGCCGACAACAAATCCCTCAACCTCGTCGATCTGCAGCCCGGCGCGCGCGTGCGCATGGCCGACGGCGCGGTCGCCGAAATCGTAGAGAACCCCCAGGACGGATTCTGGCTGATCGTCCGCTACCTGGATCATCCCTCGGATTCCTCTCTCGTCGGCGCCGGTGAACAACAAGTGTTCGCCACCGACGTCGAATCGATCGAACCCTGAACCACACGGAGCCGTAATGAACCAAAAACCCAAAATCATCGTGTCCGCGCCGCTGCCCGCCGATCTGCGCGAGCGCGTCGCCGCCGTCTGCGACATCGTCGACGTGCCCGTCGGGCAGAACCCCGCCGACGTCGTGCCGGCGGCGCAGCGCGCCGAGATCGCAGGCATGGTATGCACCATGCGCACGCGGGTCGACCAGGCGCTGCTCGACGCCTTTCCCGCGCTTACCGTCAGTTCGAACTTCGCCGTGGGCTTCGACAACGTCGATGTCGACGCGGCCACTCGCCGCCAGGTGCTGATCTGCAACACGCCGGGCGTGCTGGACGGCGCGGTCGCCGACGTCACGATAGGCCTGATGCTGTGCCTGGCCCGCAACCTCGTGGCCGGCGACGCGTTCGTGCGCAGCGGCGCCTGGACCAAGGGCGCGTTCCCGCTGACCACCGATATCCGCGGCAAGACGCTGGGCCTGCTCGGCATGGGCCGCATCGGCAAGGTGGTGGCGCGCACCGCCCAGGCGTTCGACATGAAAGTGATCTACCACAACCGCCGCGAGGATCCGTCGGTCGGCAGCCTGGCCAGCTACGTCGGGCGCGACGAGCTGTTCAAGTCCTCGGACGTGCTCAGCGTCCATATCCCGCTCTCGGCCGAGACGCGCCATTCCGTGGGCAAGCGCGAGTTCGAGCTGATGAAGCGGACCGCCTACGTCATCAATACGGCGCGCGGCCCGGTGCTGGACGAGGCGGCGCTGGTCGACGCGCTGCGCGCGGGCACCATCGCCGGCGCGGGCCTGGACGTGATGGAGCAGGAGCCGCTGCCGGCGTCCAGCCCCTTGTGCGAACTGCCCAACGTGGTGCTGCAGGCGCACGTGGGCAGCGCCACCCACGAGACGCGCCGCGCCATGATCGATCTGGCCGTGGCCAATCTGCTGGACGCGCTGGGCAAGCGCAAGCCGCAAGCCATGGTCAATCCGCAGGTGTGGGAGGCCCGCGCCTGATCGTCGCGGCGTCGCGGGCGGGCATCGGGGACGCGAGGCGCGTCCCCGATGCCTTTTTGCCTGGGCTTACTTGCCGCCGTAGGCGACCACGATGCCGGCGCGCTGGGCGACTTCGCTCCAGCGCTTGAATTCCGCCGCCGAGAAGGCCTGGAATTCCGCGGCGTTGCGCAGCTTGGGCTCGAATCCGGCGCCGATGATGCGGGCCTGGAATTCGGGCGTGGCGAGCCCCTTGACGATGACGTCGGACAATTGGGCGATGATGGCCGGATCGACCTTGGCGGGGGCGTACATGCCCAGCCAGCTGGTCACGTCGAAGTCCGTCATGCCTTGCTCCTGCATGGTGGGCACGGCGGGCAACTGCCTGGCCCGGTAGGCGCTGGTGACGGCCAGGGCCTTCAGGCGCTTGCCTTCCACCATGGCCAGCGTCGGCGGAAGGTTCATGAAACAGATGTCGAGATCGCCGTTGGCCGTGCCCACCAGCGCATCGGCCGCGCCCTTGTAGGGAACGTGGTCGAACTTCAGGCCGGTGCGCATGGCGAATAGCTCCGCCGTCATCTGCGACGAACTGCCCACGCCATTGCTGCCGTACAGCGGCTTGCGCTTGCTGGCGCGCAGGTACTCGACCAGTTCCGGCACCGAATTGGCGGGGTGGTCGGTGCGCACCACCAGCGCATTGACGAACTCCGCTACCTGGGCGATGGGCCGCAAGGCCGTGGGGATGTCCAGCGGCAGGCCCTGCAGCGTCGCCGGCGGCAGCACATTGTGGCCGAGGCCGCCGGTGGTGAGGGTGTAGCCGTCCGGCTTGGACGCGGCGGCGGCCTGCATGCCGATCACGCCGCCCGCGCCGGCGCGGTTCTCGATCACGACGCTCTGGCCGTACTTGGCGAACAGCAGGTCGCCTACCAGCCTGCCGGCAAGATCGGTCGCGCTTCCGGGGGTGGAAGAGACAATGATCTTGATCGTTCGGGACGGGTAGGGCCCGTCCTGGGCCCAGCCTCTGCCTGTCAAGGCCAGGCCGGCCGCGGACCCCATCAGTTTCAACGCACTGCGACGCTTCATGACGACTTCCCCTTGGGTTGGTTTTTGCTACACCACGTGCTGCTCCGATTCTTGGGTTCGACTTTGTACGATAAACATATTTATCGAAAAGGTACGTGCAGCGGATGGGCGTGGAAATTGCGGCTTACCCTAGGGTGCGGCGCGTGCTGTTACGGCTCCGATTTCGCCGCTCTGTGTCTGGCGGCGGCGGCGTCGGGGCGGGCACACTTCGCCGGTCGCCGCCACTTCCGCGCGGCCGGAAAGGATGTTCCATGCGCTACCGTTACGTCACCGCCGATGTCTTCACCCGCGACGCCTACGGCGGCAATCCGCTGGCGGTCGTGCTCGACGCCCAAGGGCTGGATGGCGCGCAGATGCAGCGCATCGCGCGCGAATTCAATTATTCGGAAACCAGCTTCGTGCTGCCCCCCGAAGATGTCGCGCATACCGCCCGGGTGCGCATCTTCACGCCGGATCGCGAAGTGCCGTTCGCCGGCCATCCCAACGTGGGCACGGCGGTGGTGCTCGCGCGCGAATGGCAGGCGGCGGGCCGCCCGGTGCCCGAAACCTTCGTATTCGAGGAGGCGGCGGGACTGGTCCGCATCGCGCTGAGGTCCGGCGGGCAGGGCGTGGATGCGGCGCGGCTGCGGGCGCCGCAGCCGCTCTCGCGCGGGGGCACGGCGTCCTCCGCCGCGGTGGCGCGGGCGCTGGGGCTGGAGCCGGCCGACATCGATACGTCCTCGCATCCGCCGCAAGTGGTCTCGGTGGGCCTGGCGTTCCTGGTCGTGCAACTGGCCAGCCGCGACGCGCTGCGGCGCGCCGCGCCCGATGTGCAGGGCTACGCGGCGCTGCTGCCGCTGGATGGCGTGAAGTCCATCTACGCGTACACCACGGACACGGCGGCGGAGCCGCAGACGGACCTCCAGGCCCGCATGTTCACGGGGCGCATGACGGAAGATCCGGCCACCGGCAGCGCAACGGCGGCCGTCACGGCCTTGCGCGCGGCCTTGAGCGGCGGCGCCCTGCGCCTGCGGGTCGGGCAGGGCGTGGACATGGGCCGCCCCAGCCTGCTGTCGGCCGACGCCGAGCCGCGGCCCGACGGCGTATGGGCAGGGGTGGCGGGGCAGGCGGTGGCGGTGATGGAGGGCACGCTGCCGACGCCCAGGCCGGCCTGAAGGCGGCGTGGCCGCTTGGCGGCAACGGGGAGGCTCCTGTATGCTTGCAGCCATGGAAGCACTGCCTGTCGCGCCCTTGTCCGGCGCCTCTCTCCGACGAATCGCTCGACGCCTGCGTTGAGTGGCTGGTCGCATCCCGGCGCTGAGTCTTCAGCGCCCTTTCCGAAAGCCACGATGCTCCTCGTGGCTTTTTGTTTTCTGGTTCGTGCTTCCCGCTGCCGAGGCGTATCGCAAGGCTTTCGTTTCCCTCAAGAAGGAACGAAGCATGAGCTCTCAAGACATCGCCATCCGGCCCTACCATTCCACGGACGAAGCGGCGATCATCCAGTTGTGGCGCGACTGCGGCCTGACACGGCCCTGGAACGATCCGCGCAAGGACATCGCCCGCAAGCTGACGGTGCAGCCGGACCTGTTCCTGGTGGGCGAGGCGGAAGGCGCGATCGTCGGGACCCTGATGGGCGGGTACGACGGCCATCGGGCATGGATCAATTACCTGGCGGTGTCGCCGGCGCACCAGCGGCGCGGCTACGCGACGGCGCTCATGCGCGCCGTCGAGCGCAAGCTGCTTGAATTGGGATGCCCGAAGATCAACCTGCTGATACGGTCGGGCAATGTCGCGGTGCGGGGCTTCTATGAAACGCTGGGGTTCCAGGAGGATGAGGTCATTAGCCTGGGCAAGCGCCTGATCCCGGACCTTTGAGGGGCAGGCGCCCGGGGCCGGGCGCCTGCCGGGCCGTCAGACCGCCACCGTCAGGTACACCGCCTCGCGGCCGACGATGGGCATGCGCGTGGGCATGAAGATGGTGCAGTCGTCGCAGGGCGAGCGGATCTCTTCGGTGCCGTTCATGGCGATCAGTTCGTCCTTTGCGTAGGTTTCGAAGCCGATGACCGGGCGCGTGAAGGTGAAGTCGGGCGACTTCACCATGTGCACTTCCAGGAGCCGGTAGCGGCGCGGCGCCGGGGGCGGCGAGGCGTCGGCCGGCGTATCGATCAGGCCCAGGTGCGCCAGGAAGCGCAGCGTCACGTCGGTGGCGAGCGTGGCGGCGGACTGCGCGAAATGCTGGCCGCATTCGACCACCAGCGAGCCGCCGCTGTCCGACGCCGGATCGCCGTGGCGGCCGTAGCCCATGACGCCCGTGCCCGGGAAGATGCCCGGGGGCATCACGAGGTGGACTTCCGGCGCGCCGACGGCGCTGGCCAGCGCGGTGTTGCGGTCCATCTCGGTATAGACCCAGAACGGCTGCACCGGCGCGCGCGTGGAGTGGATGTCCAGCACGTAGTCGGCTGCTTCGAGCACCGGCCGCAGTTCGCGGGCGCGGCGCAGCTCGGGGCTGTCTTCGGGGCCGTCGAGCATGTCGGCCGACCAGATGCGGTTCAGGTTGTGCACCAGCTGGCGGTTTTCATAGGGCTGCTCGATATCGAAGGCCTCGTAGGCCTCGACGTGGGCGAAGCTCACGGTCAGCGTGCCGATCTTCGGCCGCACGCCGGTATCGAGCAGGTGGGTCGCGGCCACCATGCCGCAGATTTCGTTGCCGTGCGTGATGGCGTTGATCAGCACGTGCGGGCCGGGGCGGCCGGACTCGAAGCGGTGCACGTAGGGAATGCCCACGTTGCCTTCGCGGTAGGCGGAAAGGTCGCGCGGCAGGACTTCCAGCGGCGAGGTATCGGGTTCGAAAGCAGGATTGTTCATGGGTGTCGGGCCTATTCAGGACGGATGCCGGCGCGGTCGATCAGGTCTTTGTACAACGCCAGGCGCTCGGACATCATGGCGGTGAACTGCTGGGGCGTCTGGTCCTCGGGGGGCAGGGCGCCGGCTTTTTCCAGGGATTGCGGCATGCCGTCCTGCGTGGCGACGCTGCGCACGGCCGCCAGCAGCGTGTCGATGATCTCCGGCGGCGTGCCCGCCGGCGCGGCCAGGCCGATCCAGGACATGGAGTTCAGCACCGGGTAGCCCAGTTCGGCGAAGGTGGGCACGTCGGGCAGGGAGTCCAGCCGCTTGGGCGCCGCCACGGCCAGCGCGCGCATCTTGCCGACCTGGATGTGGGGCAGGAAGGGCGCCAGGTTGTCCAGCGCGAATTGGGCCTGGTTCGACAGCAGCGCGTTGATCAGCGGGGCGCCGCCGCGGTAGGGCACGTGCACGGCCTGCAGCTGCAGCGTGTTTTTCAGCAGTTCCGCGTTGAGCTGGCCCATGCTGCCGATGCCCGCGGTCGCGTAGTGCAGCTGGTCCGGACGGGACTTCAGCAGCGCCACGAATTCCGCGAAGTTGGCGGCGGGCACGTCGGCATTGGTCACCAGCACATTGGGCGTGCGAGACAGCTGCGAGATCGAAACGAAATCCTTGATCGGGTCGTAGCCCAGGTCGTTGCGCATCAGCGGGTTGGCCAGGTGCGAGCTCTGCGAGGAGGCGACCAGGGTGTAGCCGTCCGGGTTGGCGCGCGCGACGCGCTTGCTGCCGATGGCGCCGCCCGCGCCGTCGCGGTTTTCGATGATGACGGTAGTGCCCAGCGCCTTGCCCAGCGATTCCGCGTAGATCCGGCCGATCAGGTCGACCGAGCCGCCGGCCGGAAAGGGGACGACCAGCGTGATGGGGCGCGAGGGGTAGGTGTTCGCGCGCGCGCTCAGCGGCAACAGGGCGGCGCCCAGGCTTGCGGCGATCAGGCTGCGGCGGGTCAGGGACGGCCCCTGGGGGTGATGCTTCATGAAAGTCTCTTGTAGTGACGGCGTGTTTGGTCTATTTTGCAATGAGCATTGCAGGATGAAATATAAGATGCAATGCTCGTTGTGAGATTTGGGGTTATCACCTAGGCCCCATCCGGAAGACTGCCCGCGCGGGCACCCGGCCCCGGCCGCCATCATGGATCCGCCTCCGTATGAACCTGAACCAACGCATCGCCGGCTACGGCAGGAAACTCAGCAAGACCGAACGCCTGCTGGTCGAGGAAATGCAGGCGCGCTATCCGCAAGGCCTGCTGGAATCGGCGACCGCCCTGGCCAAGAAGGTGGGCACCAGCGCGTCCACCGTGGTGCGCCTGCTGGCCAAGCTGGGCTACGAAAGCTATGCGCAGGCCCAGATGGAGGCGCGTGCCGAAGTGACGGCGCGCCTCGCGTCGCCGGGCGAGCGGGCCGACGCGGTCGCCGCGGACAACCCGTCGGCGCGGGCCTGCCTGAACAACGCCTTGCTGCACGACCAGCACAATCTGAAGGAAACCTTCGCGTCGATCGACGTGGCGGCGTTCGAGGCGGCGGTGCGCCTGCTGACGCAGCGCAAGGCCAGGGTCCACGTCCTGGGTTTGCGGCAGGCGGCGCCGCTGGCCAGCCACGTGGCGCTGTACCTGAACATGTGTCTGCCCGCGGTCAGGCCGATGATGGCGCCGGGGGCCCTGTCGCTGGAAGACCAGCTGCTGTGGATCGACGACAGCGACGTGCTGTTGGCCTTTACCTTCCGGCGCTATTCGGTCGCCACGGCGGGGGCGGTGCAGTATTTCCGCCAGCGCGGCGGCAAGGTGGTGCTGTTCACCGACTCGGCCTCGGCGCCCGCCGCCGCGTCGGCGCATCACGTGCTGGTCGCGCGCAGCTCCAGCGCCTCGCCCTTCGATTCCTATACCGCGGCGTTCTCCGTCTGCAATGCGCTGCTCGCGGCGGTCGCGCAGCGCCGCAAGCAGGCGCTGGGCGACGCGCTGGAGCGCGGCGAGGGACTGTGGGACGCCCAGTGGATACGGCAGCCGGGCGGCGAGTAAAGCGCGCCTGCGGCCTTCGCCGCCGCCTGTCGCGCAAACCGCGCGCCGGCCCGGAAAACGGGCGTTTCCAGGCCGTTTCCGGGGCTTGCAAGATGCGCTCGCACTAGGCTGTCTAGTACGTCATAACCCCTTGAAAACATTGCTTTGCAAGGCGATTTATTTTTGGCATATTGCGGCCGGACGAGTACATTTCGGAGAGTGGCATGAACGCGTGGCCGCGGCGTGATATCGATGGCTTCCAGGTGGAATGCCAGGTCGTCAGGCTGGGCGACGGCGTGCTCGCGATCGAAGTGGCCGTCTGCAGGACGGAGGGGCGGGAAGATGCGCCGCGACGCTGGTCGCTGCCGCGCTTCGTCACCTTCGCGGACGCGACGATCGCGTTGCGCCATGCCGAACTGGTGCTGTCGGGCATCGTCTCGGTCGACGAGTCCACGGGCGAGCCGCGCTACGGCATTTTGTAGCGGCGGGTTCGTCCAGCTGGCGGCATCGGGCGGGTTTTGTTGCGTTTGGCCACAATCATGGGTCTTGCGCTTGCGAATTTGCCCGGTACATTGGTAGCTGGTGACAACAAAAAAGGAGAGTTCCATGTTTGATACTTTTCCTGTCTTGCGTCGCGCCGCCGTGGCCGTGACGATCGGCGCGGCTGGCTTGCTGTTCGTCGGCTGCACCACCACAGGCCCGAAGTCCTCCGCGACGGCGAGCGAGAAGCGTCAATCGCTCAACAGCGCGGCGGATGCGACGCTGGGCAAACTGTACGAGGCCTCGCCCCAGTCGAAGGAGCTGGTCGCGCGCGCCAGGGGCATACTGATCTTTCCCGATGTGCTGAGCGGCAGCTTCATCGTCGGCGCGGAGCATGGCAATGGCGTGCTGCGCGTAGGCGGCGCCACCGCCGGCTACTACAGCACTACGGCGGGTTCCGTCGGCTTCCAGGCCGGCGCGCAGTCCAAGGCCATGGTGATATTGTTCATGACCGACGATGCGCTCGCCAAGTTCCGCGCCAGCAGCGGCTGGACCATCGGCGCCGACGCCACGGTTGCCGTCGTCAATGTCGGCGCTACCGGGCGCATCGACACGAACACGGCGCAGCAACCGGTCGTGGGGTTCGTGATGAACAACGGCGGCCTGATGGCGGGCGTGTCGTTGGCCGGCACCAAGATCTCCAAGCTGGATCTTTGATCGCGCCTTCCTGGCAATGCAAAACGCCGCGGAGGACATCCGCGGCGTTTTGCATTCCGGCCCCCGGGGCCGGAGGTCAGCCGATCAGCGTATCGCCGTTGTTGCGCACCGCGCTTTCGCGCTGCATTTCGGCGGCTTCGATGTTCGGGTCCAGGCCGCGCCAGCGTTTGATCCGGCCGCGATCCTGTTCGGGCTCCCAGCCCAACAGGCCGTAGCGCGTGATTTCGATTTCACCCGTGTCGAATTCCACTTCGTAGTAGCCCTGACGATCGGGTAGCGTGCCGCCAGGGAACCAGTCGGTTTCAGGCATGGTTTGCTCCTTGCTAGACGATGGGAGGGAGCGGCGCGGGCCGAGCGGCCCGCGCGGCGCTTTCATTGTGGGCTGGGCCGGACGATCCCGCAAGCGGCGCGGCGCTCGCGGTTGGCCGGCGTCAGGCCAGCGGCACCGCGGTGGTGTAGAGCACCTGCTTCAAGGCGAAGCTCGAACGGATGCTGGCCACGCCAGGGATGCGGGTGATGTGTTCGACGATGAGGCGCTCCAGGGCGTCGACGTCCGGCACCAGGGCGCGGATCAGGTAGTCGGCGTCGCCCGACATCAGATAGCACTCCATGATCTCGGGCAGGACGGCGATTTCGCGCTCGAACACGTCCAGCGCGGCCTTGCGCTGCTTGTCCAGCGATATCTGGATGAACACGTTGACCTTCAGCCCCAGCTTGCGCGCGTTGAGCAGCGTGACGCGCCGGTCGATCAGCCCCTCGGCCTCCAGGCGGCGGACGCGGGCCAGGCAGGGCGAGGCCGACAGGTTGACGCGTGCCGCCAGCTCGACGTTGGTCAGGCGCGCATCGCGCTGGAGTTCGTTCAGGATGCGGATGTCAGTGGCATCCAGGTTGATTTCCGGCATAAGTCACCTACGGATCTTCAATAAGCAGTTCGGATGTGCCGAGTATGCCGGGTATTGCAGTAAATTGAGGTGAAATATGCTGGGGTTTACCCTATAGACTATTCCTTCGTTTGGCCGGTCGGCCAAAACGCGGAATTTTCATGCGGTAAATCGAGCAGTAATGAGTCAGCAAAGCACGTTGGGCAGGTTCCTGCCATTGGTGGGCGCGGTGGCGATCTGGGGCGGCAATTGGCCCGTGATGAAACTGGGGCTGGCCCACATGAGCCCGCTCTGGCTGGCCGCCAGCCGCTTCGGATCGGCCGCGGCGATCAGCGTGCTGGTGCTGGGCCTGCTCGGGCGCCTGCGCCTGCCCACGCGCCAGGAGTTGCCGCTGGTGGCGGGCGTGGCATTGCTGCAGATGGGCGCGTTCACGGCGCTGGCGTTGTGGGCCATGCAGTACGTTGCGCCCGGACGCGCGTCCGTGATCGCGTACGCCACCTCCATCTGGGTGATCCCGTTGTCTTCGCTGGTCCTGAAGGAGCGCCTGAGCCTGGCGCAATGGCTGGCGACGGCGCTGAGCTACGCCGGCATCGCCGTCATCGTCGCGCCGGCCTTCAGCCCCTGGCAGGCGCATACCGTGATCGGATTGGCGATGCTGCTGGGCGCGTCCTTCGCGTGGGCCTGCAACATCATCCAGCTGCGCGGCAACCGCCACATCCGCCTGGGCGCGGAGATGATTCCGTGGCAGACCGCCATCGCCACCGTGCCGCTGGCCGCGCTGGCCTGGCTGCGCGATGGCGCACCGACATTCCTGGCCGTGCCGGATGCGTGGCCCGTGATTCTGTACACAGGGCCGCTGGCCACGGCGCTGACCTTCATCGTGGTGCTGGGCATGACGCAGAAGATGCCGCCGGTGGCGACCTCGATCGCGATGCTGTGCGTGCCCGTGATCGGGCTGATCGTGTCGTCGCTGGTCTTCCACGAGCGCATTTCGGTCGACCTGGCGCTGGGCCTGGGCTTGATCGGCGCGAGCGTCGCCGCGTCCGCCGCCGCGGCGCGCTACAAGCGGCCGCTCGTCCTGCGGCCGTCGTAAGGCGCGCCGGCAGAAGGGAACCGGCCAGTACGGGCCGGCCGCGAGCCGGCAAACGCGCAAGCCGGCATGCACGGCCGCCGTTCGGCCCCGACTGGCCCTAGAATGTCAGGCGCCGGGGAGGGCCCGGTTCATAACGGGCTTGCGGCAACAATGGATTCTTTATATGTGCTGGTCGTGGCGGGCGCCATGACGGCGGGTTTCGTCCAAGGCCTTTCCGGCTTCGGTTTCGGCATGGTGGCCATGTCGTTCTGGGCCTGGACGGTGGATCCCAAGCTGGCCGCCGCCATGACGGTGTTCGGCGCGCTGACGGGGCAACTGGTGGCCGCGCTCAGCGTGCGCCGCGGATTCTCCATGGGCCGCCTGCTGCCGTTCATCGCCGGCGGTCTGCTTGGCATTCCGCTGGGCGTGAAGCTGTTGCCGCATCTGGATCCGCTGGTGTTCAAGACCTTCATCGGCGGGCTGCTGGCGGTCTGGTGCCCGATCATGCTGTTCGCGACGCGCCTGCCGCGCATCGCCGTGGGCGGCAAGCTGGCCGACGGCGTGGTGGGCGCGATGGGCGGGATCATGGGCGGCATCGGCGGCTTTACCGGCGTGATTCCGACGCTGTGGTGCACCTTGCGCGGATTCGACCGCGACGTGCAGCGCGCGGTGATCCAGAACTTCAATCTCTCCATGCTCATGGTGACGATGGCGAGCTACGTGTTCACCGGCCTGGTCACGCGAGACATGCTGCCCCTGTTCGGCATGATCCTCCCGGCGATGCTGCTGCCGACCCTGTGGGGCACGCGCGTCTACGTCGGCATCAGCGACCTGGCGTTTCGCCGCATCGTGCTGGGCCTCCTGACCGTCTCGGGCCTGGCCCTGCTGGCTTCGTCGGTGCCGAAGCTGCTGGCCTAGCGCGCCTCCGGGGACGCCGCGGCGGCATGCTATCGTTAGACGGTTATAGAGAGAGTCACGCATGGCATTGCATCGTTTCGAGAAGGGCGAACTGGGTCATTGGTTGCGCGTCGTCGCCGACAACGGCGAGCCGGGCGCCGAGCAGACCGAGGTTCCCGCGCACGTCGCGACGGCGCTGGAAACCCTGCGTTGCATCGCGGCCGGCCCGGACGGGCGTTGGCTCATCACGGAAAAGGGCAAGCTTGCCCTGCGCATGGAAGAGCCGGGCGCCATCCACCTGCGATAGCGCTATCCGATCCGGCGCGTCCCCGCGGCTGTCTTCGGCCCGCGCCCCGTTTTCCATCCTGTTTTCCTGGCGGCTTGCCGCGTTTTGTTGCGTCTTGATCGTTTCAGGCACCGGATTTCGCACAATTTGCGAATGTTTTCGCAGTATGTCGCGCACTTGCGATGAATCTACGGGGGATACGGGAATCTCCTGAGACGGAATGCGCGATTTGGTCGCTTTCAGCATATCGCGGGTCCGGCGTCGCCAGTAAGATGAACTTTGCGTGGCGTTTGCAGGTCTATTCATTTGCGTGGGAAAACTGCTCCCCGCAACGCCACGCGTGGTTCACGCGTTTAGGTAACCGACTGGGAGGTAGCACATGCAGCATCGTGACCAGGAAGTACTGATCGACGTTTCCACGGCGGCCATGGATACCGGCGGATATGGCGTTTTGCTGACGGTAACGGCCGAGGGCGGCACCGAGGTGGATGCCGCGTTTTCCCACTTGGGCAACTGCGCTTCGTTGGACGAAGCACGCGATCGCGCGGAAATCTTCGCGCAGAATTGGGTTGAGGAAAATATCTTCCGATAGGGCTTTGTTCCCTGGACGGAGTTGATCCGCAGGACCGGTCTGTGTGTGCATGACGCTTCGGAGAATGCTCGGTTTGCGACGAAGATTTCGGTTATCGTTGCTGCTCCAAAACCTGGGGCCCCGACTGGGCATGCGCCGTTCCAAGATGACTGCCGCACAGACCTCTTCCACTCTCGCGGCGCACGTCCGCGCACTGCGCCAGCACTTCGATTCGGTCATCCTGCCCTTGTGGCTGGGGCCGGGATTCAACACCGCGACGGGCCTCCCTTTCGAATCGCTGGATTCGGCCTCGGGCCTCGCGCTGCCGGCCACGCGCTACCGCGCCATGGCCTGTGCCCGCCAACTGTACGTTTTTTCCGAGGCGCCGGGCGATGCCGCAGGCAAGCACGCGGACACGCTTTTCGACTCGCTGGTTCGCGTGTTCCGCGACGACAGGCATGGCGGCTGGCGCTATAGCGTCGACGCCGAAACGCGTCCCCTCGACGAAACCCAGGATCTGTACACCCACGCGTTCATCGTCTTGGCTTGCGCGGCCTATTTCCGCCGCAGCCGCAATGCCGGCGCGCGCAAGCTCATGCTGGCCACCGCGTCGACCATCGAGGCGCGCTTCAAGACCACCGACTCGCTGTACCACGCCGCGCTGAGCCCGGACCTGGGCCAGGCCCTGCGCCCGCCGGCGCAGAATCCCATGATGCACCTGACCGAAGCGTATCTGGCGGCCGCGCAGGTGGCCGAGCCGGCGCTGTTCGCGCAGCACCTGCGCAGCCTGGCGCAAGGCATCAGCCACCGCTTCGTCCATCCGCCGACGCAATGCATCTCCGAAGAGCGGCAGGGCACGGCCGGCAACCGGCTGGAACCGGGGCACCAGTTCGAATGGCTGTCGCTGGTGCACGAGTCGGCGCCGGTGTTCGAAGGGCTGGACCTGGCGGAATCGCTGCCGCGGGCCGTGCAGTGGTCGCGCCGCCACGGGGTGGACGCGGGCGGCGTGGTGGCGTCCCTGAACGAATCGGGCGCCGTGATCGACGACACCCGGCGCATCTGGGCGCAGACCGAATACCTGCGGGTGCTGGCGGTGCTGGGCGACCTGCCGGCGCTGGAGGCCGGGCTGGGCGTTTTCAGGGAGCGTTTCCTGCATCCCGGCGGCTGGTACGAATGCCTGGACGCGGGCGGCGCGGTGCAGCGGACGGACATGCCGTCGACCTCGCCGTACCACCTCCTGACCTGCCTTGCCGCCTTGCCGGGCGTTGTTTAATTGTGGCGTTAACAATTTTTTGCGGCGTTATAGACATAAATTGATAGAAAAGCATTGGTGAAATCCCTTACAATTTAGTAACTATGTTTGTGGGGAAGCATCAATGAGCGTTATGTGCTTGGCTTGCCAACGCATTAACCCGGGGCTTGCCGGCGTCGCGCCGCATGCTCATCTCGGACATCAAGGATTCACCAACCCGACGCAGAAAGGCCGGGAAGAAAGTCGTGAAGACCATTTCCGCTGCTTGAATTGCGGCGCTAAATGGCTGCGCGAAACCGACAAGTGGGGCGTCGACCTGGGATTCAAGCTCGCGCCTTGACCCTCGCGTCCCACCCTGCAGACGGGCTCCGAAAGGAGCCCGTTTTCGTTTCGTCTGGAAGCAATTTCCGAGCGGGCCGGGATACCGGGTGTTTCCAGCCTGCTGGCGCCGGGCGCCGAGTTCAGGCGGCGGACCCGGCGGCCAGCACGTCCGGGTCCCGGCCAGCGACGTCCAGCAGCCACAGGCGGAAACAGGCCAGCGCGTAATGGTCGCGTCGCTGGGCCGGTGCGCAGAGGTGGTAGCCGCGGGCGATGCGGATGGGCAGGTCGGGAAACGGCGCGGCGACCCGTCCGGCGAGCAGATCGTCGCGGACCAGACAGCGCTGCAGCACGGCGATGCCCATGTCGGCCATGACGGCGCGCACCAGGATGGACACCTGGTCGAAGCCATTGGCCAGCTTGACCGACTCCCGCGGCACGCCGGCCGCGGCGAACCATTGCGCCCAATTGTCCCTGCCGTTCGAGTGGTAGAGCAGCGCTTCGCCCAGCAGGCCGGCGGGGGTGCTCCAGAGGCCTTGCGCCCGGCGCGCCGCCAGCCGCCCGGGGTGGCAGATCACGACCATTTCGCGTCCGATCACGTAGTCCGCCTGCCAGCCGGGCCATTGTTCCGGCGTGCCGGACAGGATGCTGGCGTCGGGCGTGGCGCCGGAGAAGTCTTCGTTGCGGCGGTAGGCGGCGAAGCTGAGCTGGATATCGGGGTGGCGCTGGTGGAAATCCGGCAGGCGGGGCACCAGCCAGGCGCTGGCCAGCGTGGGAACGGTGGACAGCGTGAGGCGCAGCCGGCGGTCGTCGGCGCGCAGTTCGGCGCTCAGCGTCTCGATCGCCAGCAAGGGCGCCTGGGCGCCCTCATAGAGCCGACGGCCGGTGTCGGTGAGGGTCAGGCCATGGGCGTTGCGATGCATCAGGGGCTGGCCGAAGTGCGCTTCCAGCCGGGAGATGGCGCGGCTGACCGCGCCCTGGGTCACGCACAAGGTTTCGGCCGCCTGCGTGAAGCTGCCCAGGCGCGCCGCGGTCATGAAGGCATGCAGTTCGGACATGGACGGCGACTGCAGGCGCATCTAGCATGATCTTTGGTAATGAAAGAGTGCAATATAGTCGTTTGAAAGGGGACCGTAAAGTTTGGACACTGGCGGTCTTGTCGGTAGACCTTCCTCCTTCGGAGCCATCCCCATGTCCTGCCGTTCCTTCGGCCGGTCCGCGCGCTTCGCGCTCGCCGGCTTGTTCGCCACCCTGACTTTCGCCGGCGTCGCCCAGGCCGCCGACTATCCCGCCCGTCCGATCAAGCTGGTGGTGCCGTTCGCCGCCGGCGGATCGACCGACATCGTGGCCCGCCTGGTGGCCGAGTACGCGGGCCGCGACCTGAAGCAGACCATCGTGGTCGAGAACAAGGCCGGCGCGGGCGGTTCGCTGGGCATGGAGCAGGTGGCGCGCTCGACGCCGGACGGCTACACCATCGGCATGGCCACGATGAGCACGCACGGTTCGAACCCGGCGGTGTTCCGCAAGATGAACTACGACCCGGTCAAGGACTTCGTGCCGGTGGCCAACGTGGTGGCGGTGCCCAGCATCTTCGCGATCAACCCGAACGTCCCGGCCAAGAACATGGCCGAATTCGTGGCGCTGGCCAAGGGCCAGCCCGAACGCTACAGCTTCGCGTCGCCGGGCGTGGGCTCGCTGGGCCACGTGAACATCGAGAATTTCATGATGCTCTCCGGCATCAAGCTGCTGCACGTGCCGTACCGCGGCGCGGGCCCGGCCTTGAATGACGTGATGGGCGGGCAGGTGGACGCGATCACCGACAACCTGTCCTCGACGCTGCCGCAGGTGCAGGGCGGCAAGTTGCGGCCGCTGGCCGTGCTGGGCGCCGAGCGTTCGCCGCTGCTGCCCGACGTGCCGACCTACATCGAGCTGGGCTACCCCGACATGGGCACGGGCGGCTGGTTCGGCCTGGTCGCGCCCGCCGGCACGCCGCAAGCCGTGGTCGACCGCCTGAACCAGGCCGTCCGCGCCGCCCAGCAGGATCCGGAATTCCGCAAGAAGGCCGAGGACGTGGGTGGTACGCTGATGCCCACCACGCCCCAGGAATTCCAGGCGCAGATCGAGCAGGCCCTGGCCCGCTACGCCAAAGTGGCCAAGACCGCGAACATTCAGGCTGATTGACGATGACACACGCCGACTTCGACGCAGTTTCCGTGCATGAACCCACCGGCCCCGCATTGCCGCTGGTCTGCGATTCGCCGCATAGCGGCGAGCGCTATCCCGAGGATTTCGGGGCGGCGGCCAGCCTGGCGCAGTTGCGCCAGGGCGAGGACACGCACGTGGACGCGTTGTGGTCGGCGGCGCCCGGGCTGGGAGCGACGCTGATCGCCGCCAACTTCCCGCGCGTCTACATCGATCCCAACCGCACGCTGCGCGACCTGGATCCGGAACTGCTGGCGGAACCCTGGCCCGAAGCCCTGGATCCAGGCGAAAAGACCCGCCTGGGCAAGGGCCTGATCTGGCGCCGCATGGACAAGGCGACGCCGATCTACGACCGCAAGCTGACGCTGGCGGAAGTGCGGCACCGCATCGAGGCCTATTACGAGCCCTACCATGCGGCCCTGTCGCGGGCCATCCAGCAGGTGACCCAGCGCTTCGGCGCGGTCTGGCATCTCAACCTGCACTCCATGCCCAACGACGCCTATGAGCGCCTGGGCCGCGAGAGTGAGCATCCGCTGGCCGACTTCGTGCTGGGCGACCGCGACGGCCAGACCTGCGAGCCGGAATTCATCGCGCTCATCGAAGCGGCGCTGCGCGACAAGGGCTATACGGTGGCGCGCAACGATCCGTACAAGGGCGTGCAACTGATCGCCCAGATCGGCCAGCCCGCCTTGAACCGGCACAGCCTGCAGGTGGAGATCCGCCGCCCGCTGTACATGGACGAGGCCACGCGTGAGCGCAATGCCGGTTTCGAGCCGCTGCGGGCCGACCTGTCGGACGTGTTGGCCCAGGTGGCGGCCTACGTGCGGGTGCGCCAGGCCGCGCTGGCTTAAGTTTCCTGGCGGCGGGCCGTAGTCGGTAACAGGAGCCGCGCCGCGTTCGGCAGCGGCCATACGGAGCCGCCATGGCTGAGAAGATCATCAACGGGTTCTCGGTGGTCGCGTATGCGACGCAACCCGAGGGCCGCACGCCGCCGCGCGCGTTCCTGGAAACGCGCCGGCTGGGTAGCAAGCCCGATGCGGAGCCCCGCGAAGAAGACGGCCGGGACGACGATCTGGCGTCCGGCAATCAGGCATTCGAAATCTTCGCGAGCCGCCGTTTCCGCAGTACCGTCGAAGCCATGTCGGCCGCGCGCAATGCGCTGGACCGAGTCGGCGCCGTGGACGCCGACGGCGTCCCCGACCATCTGCCCGAATAAGGCAGGGGCTGCCCGCCGGGGCGGCCGGAAAAATCCGTTCAGGTCAGCGTGCTGCGCATCAGGATGTCGGTCAGCGCGCGGGTGGGCCGATTGGGAGCGGGCGCGGAAATCACGATGAATTCCACTTGCGGCAGCGCCGGCAACTGCGCCGCGCCGGTGGGCGCGGCCAGCCCCAAGGTGGCCAGGTGCGAGGGTTGCACGGTGATGCCCAGGCCCGCGCGCGCGGCCGCCTGGCAGCCGGCGTAGCTGGTGCTCGTGCACACGATCTGCCAACTGCGCCCGGCGCGCGCCAGCGCGTCGAGCGCGAGCGCGCGCGTGACGCTGGGTTCGCGCAGCAGGATCAGTGGAAGCGGCAGGTCGGGCGCCACGCGCAACCCCTCCTTGGCCTGCCACAGCAGGGCCTCCTTGTGCAGGGTCTGGCCGCGGCGGTCGCCGCGGCGCCGCTTGCCGATCATGACGTCCAGCGCGTTGTCGTCCAGCAGCTTGTAGAGCTCGCTGGTGACGCCGATGGTCAGGTCCAGCTCCACTTCGGGATGCGCCAGCCGGAACGCGGCCAGCACGTCGGGCAGCGGCCCCATCGCCAGGTCGTCGGAGGTGCCCAGCCGCACCCGGCCGCGCAGGCGCGGCGCGTCGAACAGGCGTTCGGCGCGTTCATGCGCATCCAGGATGATCTCGGCGTGCACCAGCAGGCTGCGGCCGTCGCTGGTGAGCGCGAGCGAATGGGTGTCGCGCAGGAACAGGCGCCGGTTCAGCGCCTGTTCGAGCTGGCGGATGTGTTCGCTGACGGTCGGCTGCGTCAGGCCCAGCCGCCGCGCGGCTTCGGTAAAGCTGGGAGCCGCCGCCGCGGCGGCGAAGGTCTTGAGCCACAGGGGATTGAGCATGGCGCGCCGTCATAGGATATTCCGATGACAGTTAAAGTACTCAGTGGGCTTCACGATGACAAGAGGCGCGCCTATAGTTTTCCGCAAGTCCCACGGAAATCCTTGCCATGCGCCGCTTTCTTCCCGACCAGTTCACGCTGATCCTGATCGCCACCGTCGTCTTCGCCAGCTTCTTCCCCGCCGTGGGCAAGGGGGCATCGTTCATGATGGTGGCCAGCAACGTGGCGATTTCGCTGCTGTTCTTTCTGCACGGCGCGCGGCTGTCGACCGACGCCATCGTGGCGGGCGTGAAAGACCTGCGCCTGCACGCGCTGATCCTGGCCTGCACCTTCCTGCTGTTTCCCGCGCTGGGGCTGGGCCTGCGGGCCTTGTTCCCGGGGCTGCTGACGCCGGCGCTGTGGCTGGGCGTGCTGTTCGTGTGCACGCTGTCGTCCACGGTGCAGTCCTCCATCGCGCTGACCTCGATGGCGCGCGGCAACATCCCGGGCGCGATCTGCGCGGCCACCGCATCGAACCTGCTGGGCACGGTGCTGACGCCGCTGCTGGTGGCCGTGCTGCTGCATCGCCAGGGCGGCGGCCACGGCCTGGCCGACGCCGGCCGCATCCTGCTCCAGCTGCTGGTGCCGTTCGCGGCGGGCAGCTTGTTGCGGCCCTGGATCGGCGCCTGGGCCCAGCGCAACAGCCGCGCGTTGGCCAAGGTGGACCGCAGCTCCATTCTGCTGGCGGTCTACACCGCGTTCAGCGAGGCCGTGGCGCAAGGCATCTGGCACGCGTTTCCGGCGATCGACATGGCTTCCATGGTGCTGGTGAACGCTTTGCTGCTGGGGGCGGCGCTGGTGATCACGACCTGGGTGGCCCGCAGGTTGGGGCTGTCCAAGGAGAATGAGATCACGCTGGTCTTCTGCGGCTCGAAGAAATCGCTGGCGTCAGGCATTCCGCTGGCTACCGTCCTGTTCGGTACCTCGCAGATGGGAATCGTGGTGCTGCCGCTGATGATTTTCCACCAGATGCAGCTGATGGTCTGCGCGGTGCTGGCCCGCCGCTACGCGGAACGCGAGCAGCCCGCGGCGGTCGCCGCGGCGGGGGCCTGAGCGCGATCGGCCGGCGGGCGGGCCCGGGGCGCCGGCCCGGTCTTCAGGCCGCGTCTTCCAGCGGGCGGATCTTGCCGGCCGGCTGCCAGTAGACGCCATCCTCGCGCTCTTGGACCGACAGCGCGGTCAGGCGGCCGTTCTTGCAGGGGCCGCCCACGCACAGGCCGGTGTCCGGCTGGTAGGTGGCGCCGTGGCGCGCGCACATGAGCAGGTCGCCGGCCCGCGTGAAGAAGCTGCCTTCCCAATCCAGTTCCACGCCGACGTGGGCGCAGCGGTTCAGGTAGCCGTGCACGCGGTCCTGGTAGCGCACGAAGAACGCGGTGGTGCGCCCCGCGCCGTCGGCGACGGGGACCTTGACGCCCAGGCCGCCGTTGACGAGATCGGTGGCGGCGCAGACGCGGACTTCGGGGGCGGTGGAGGTGTCCTGCATGGGAGGCCTGGAAAGCAAAGGGTGCGATAGTCGGACAAGGGGGCGGGCTTGTCAATCCGCCGGGGCGGCCTGGGCGCGTTCCTGCTGGCGCGCCCACATGCCGGCGTAGGTGCCGTTTTGCGCCAGCAGCTCCTGGTGGCGGCCGCGTTCGATGATGCGGCCTTCGGCCAGCACGATGATCTCGTCAGCGTCGGCCACGGTGGACAGGCGGTGCGCGATGATCAGGGTGCTGCGTCCCTGGCTGACTTCCCGCAGGTTGGCCTGGATCTCGCGCTCGGTATGGGTGTCCAGGGCGCTGGTGGCCTCGTCGAACAGGAAGATCGCGGGGTTCTTGAGCAGGGTGCGGGCGATCGCCACGCGCTGCTTTTCGCCGCCGGACAGCTTCAGGCCGCGTTCGCCCACCATGGTCTCGTAGCCGTCGGGCATGGCCATGATCAGATCGTGGATGTGCGCCAGGCGGGCGGCTGCCTCGATCTCCTCGTCGCCCGCTCCCGGACGACCGTAGCCGATGTTGTAGCGGATGGTGTCGTTGAACAGCACGGTGTCCTGGGGCACCACGCCGATCGCGGCCCGCAGGCTGGACTGCGTGACCTCGCGCACGTCCTGGCCGTCGACGAGGATGGCGCCGCCGTCGGCGTCGTAGAAGCGGAACAGCAGGCGCGCGATGGTGGATTTTCCGGCGCCCGAGGTGCCCACGACGGCCACGGTCTTGCCCGCGGGGATGGTGAAGCTCACGCCCTTGAGGATGGGCCGGCGAGCGTCGTAGCCGAAGCGCACGTCGCGGAATTCCACCCCGCCGCCGGTCACGCGCAGGGGCTGGGCCTGCGGGCGATCGGCCACTTCGCGGTCCTGGCCCAGCAGTTCGAACATGCGTTCCATGTCCACCATGGCCTGCTTGATCTCGCGGTAGATGAAGCCGAAGAAGCTCAGCGGGGAGTACAGCTGCAGCAGGTAGGTGTTGACCAGGACGAAATCGCCCAGCGTGTAGCGGCCGTCGGCGATGCCGGTGGCGGCCATCCACATGACCAGGGTCAGCCCGGCCGAGATGATGGCGGCCTGGCCGACGTTGAGGATGGACAGGCTGACCTGGCTGCGCACGGCGGCGCGCTCGTACCGGGTCAGCGAGGCATCGTAGCGGCGGGCCTCGTGTTCCTCGTTGCCGAAATACTTGACGGTCTCGTAGTTGAGCAGGCTTTCGATGGCCTTGGTGTTGGCCTCCGAGTCGGTCTCGTTCATCTGGCGCCGGAACTTGGTGCGCCATTCGGTGACCGCGAGCGTGTAGCCCATGTACAGGATGACGGTCGCGCCGGTGGCCAGCGCCAGCCAGGCGTCGAACATCTTCCACAGCACGATGCAGACCAGCCCGATTTCGAAGAAGGTCGGCAGGATGTTGAAGAGCAGGAACGACAGCAGCGTCTGGATGCCTTTGGTGCCGCGTTCGATGGCGCGGTTCAGCCCCCCGGTCTGGCGCGCCAGGTGAAAGCGCAGGGCCAGCCCGTGCAGGTGGCGGAATATCTGCAACCCGACCGCGCGGATCGCATGCTGGCCGACCCGCGCGAAGAGGGCGTCGCGCAGTTCGGAAAACAGCAGGGAGAACACGCGGGCGGTGCCGTAGGCCAGGATCAGGCCCAGGGGCACCGTGACGGTGCCCGGCGCGCCCTTGCCCAGTTCGTCCACCGCCTGCTTGTACAGCAGGGGGACGTAAACCGTGGCCGCCTTGGCGGCGAACAGGCACAGCAGCGCGGCGACCACGCGGACCTTCAGCCCCGTCCTGCCCGGCGGCCAGAGATAGGGAAAGAGGGTACGCAGCGTGTGGAAATTGCCGCGGTTCTTGGGCCGCGTTTCAGCAGGAGTCATGAGGCGTGGAGATTCCTTTTAGTGTTAACAGGCCCTAGGTTGCGCAGGGCCGGCCGCGGGGCGGCGGGCCGGGTGAACGGCATTATCGGACAGGCGCGGCATTCCTGCCCGCCGCGGGGCCGGCCCGGGCGGGAACGGGCATGGGGGTATTATCGGGATCATGGCCCCGGGAATGGGAAGCCTTTCCCGGGGGCCTCCAATCCGATGTCGCGACACGGGCGCAGCCTGGCGGGCCCGCTTTTTTACTGTTCCAACCAAGGATAGAGTCCGGCTGCCCCTTGGTTGCGCGATCTGGCGCGTATTCGCCGCGCAAGCGTCGCGTTGCAAGCTACGGAGGGTCTTATGGCGAAGGTACCCGCAATGAAATTGAACGACGGCGGCAAGATTCCGCAGCTGGGCCTGGGCGTGTGGCAGGTGCCGGACGAGCAGGCGGCCGCCAGCGTGAAAGAGGCGTTGGCGGCAGGCTACCGTTCGGTGGACACCGCGGCCATCTACGGGAACGAGGCCGGCGTGGGCGCGGGGCTGCGCGCTTCCGGCGTGGCGCGCAAGGATCTGTACATCACCACCAAGCTCTGGAACGACCGGCACGGCTACGACGACGCCCACAAGGCGATGGACGAAAGCCTCGGGAAGCTGGGCCTGGCATACGTGGACCTGTATCTGATCCATTGGCCGGTGGCGGGCAGCGAGCAGTTCCTGGAAGCGTGGCGCGCCATGATCGAAATGAAGGAAGACGGCCGGGCGCGCTCGATCGGGGTGTCCAATTTCACGCAGGCCAACCTGGAGCGGCTGATCGACGCGTCCGGCGTCACGCCGGCGGTGAACCAGATCGAACTGCATCCGGGCTTCACCCAGCGCGGCCTGCGGGCCTTCCATGCCCGGCACGGCATCGCGACGGAATCGTGGAGCCCGCTGGCGCAGGGGGGCGTGGCCAAGGACAAGACCATCGCGGAAATCGCGCAGAAATACGGCAAGTCGCCCGCCCAGGTGACGCTGCGCTGGCATTTGCAGAGCGATCTGATCGTGATTCCGAAATCGGTCACGCCGGCCCGCATCCGCGAAAACATCGACGTCTTCGACTTCGAGCTGTCGCCGGCGGACATGGCCGCCATTGACGGGATCCCGCAGGGCAAGCGCCTGGGGCCAGACCCGGAAACGTTTTCGTAGGATGGGTAGAGCGCGAGAATTCCGGCAGAAGAAAGCAATCGCCCAGCGCGCGCAACCCATGCTGCCGCAATCGCTTGTTTTCCGGCCGATGCGAGGCACAATCGGCTCATGGCAGCATGGGTTTCGCGCGCTGGATAGCCAGGTTCTAGCTTAAGAACTCTCGCGCTGCACCCATCCTACTGGCTGGCGCCGGACCCGGAAACGTTTGTAGATTCTATGGTTTCACGCAAGCCTGGTTGGCGAGGAAGAGTTCTCGCTCGAAGGGTTTGCGTGATTTCCATACGCCGAAGGCGATGCGCAAGAGCTTTCTGGCAATGATGTTCAAGGCT